>Ga0265294_10000014_pt1 | contig 196557 bp, 151 predicted proteins | sample MunlanPumphouse3_FD_192504 | JGI IMG/M metagenome (GOLD analysis project Ga0265294, IMG submission 192504) | Groundwater microbial communities from a municipal landfill in Southern Ontario, Canada - Pumphouse #3 | ecosystem: Environmental > Aquatic > Deep subsurface > Groundwater | place... | reverse complement strand
TACTTTAACGGGTTTCAATCCACGCACCCGTGAAGGGTGCGACAATGTGCGGTGAAAGTAATTGATTTGCAGTAAAATCTAAGGGCATTTCCGCTGAGCTCGTTAGAATTTTCAAAATCCACCTTATTTTTAGACTAGAGATATACATTAACGTCTTCAAAGAGAGTGACTGCTAAACTGATGGGTTTTTCATGAGAACGGCCGCTTAGCGCAACCTCAAAACATCAAAGTATCCTGGGTCGGGTGATAAGATTCTTTAGCTCCATGATGCTCAATTTTGCGCTCCCAATTACTTCCCAGAAAGTAGAATCTCAGGCTATCCTTCTGCGGATCAAAAAGTGTTAGAAGTTTTTCCTTCATTTTGACCCATTGAGCCGGCTCCAGGTCGCATTCAAAGACGGAATACTGAACGCGCTGGCCTTTGTTTTCGCAGACTTTCGCGATTTGTCGGAGCCTTCTTTGCCCTTCCGGGCAAGCCGTGTTCACGTCATAAGTAACCAGGACAAGCATATTAACGATTCATGTAAGCAGGGTAGTATTTCATATCGCCCCGGATCGTCCTCGCCAAGAGCTGCGCCTGCACGTGGAAGAAGAGCCCCAATGAGATCGTCTCTTCCAGGTAGGGATGTATGACCTCGTCGAGCTTCCTTTTTTGCCAGGTCTGAAGGATCGTCTTTCGTGCATCGTCGCTCATTTCCACGGCGCCAGTGGGGCCGATAATGAAATCTTTGGCCTGCACTGTCTGCAAGTTAATCAATGAGAGTACCAGACGGTCTGCAATTGGATGTCGGAATTCCTCCAGCAAATCCAGCGCAAGACTGGGCCTGCCGGGTCGGTCTCTATGGAGGAAACCAACGGCGGGGTCCAGACCTACAGATTCCAGGGCAGAGCGGCAGGAGTGTGCCAGCAAAACGTAGATGAATGAGAGGAGCGCATTGACGCGGTCCAGGGGTGGACGGCGTGAGCGCTTCAGAAAGCGGAAATCGTTTTTCTGTGCGACTATCATGTGGTCGAACACCGAAAAATATTCATCCGCGCAGATACCCTCGTATCCTCTGAGCTCATCCAGTGTGGCGCTGTCCTGAGCCTCTTTGAGGAGGATTGCCAGGCGGTTTATTGCCTTCCCAATATCTTCTTTACCGTCAGTATTCTGATGATTCCTCAGATGCCTCATCAGGTTAGAGCGGCTATTCTGTATTTTTGCGGCGACACAGGCTTTGGCGACTGGCAGCGCTCTGGATTCATCGTCAGAGATTCTATACTGCTCTTTTCGCAGCAGCACATTGCCACTGAGCGGGCCCTCCACACGCGCCTGGAATCTTCCGTTCTGATTCAGATAAACCATGCTGACTCCCTGGCTGGCGCAGAGCTCCATCACTGCGGGCGACATCAAGACGTTGTAACCCATGCAGACGATGCTTTCCAGACCATGGACGGGGAGCTTGCCCACTTTGTTGCCCTGAAGCTGAATTTCTACGGTCTCGCCATCCCGATGCACCCAGGCTTCCGGGCTTGTTATGTAGAGAGTATTCAGAAGTTTTTTCATTTTTTCGTATCGGTGTTACTATCTTCGTTTTCCCGGATTTCGAACAAGCTCCGGTGGTATTTTTCCAGACGGCTGGAGTCGTAATCCCGCGGACGGCATGTTTCGTAAAGGGAGCAGGCGGAGCAGCGGCGCCGGTCATAAACGGGAGGCGGCGTCACGTCTGAATCGAGCAGCTCATGCGCCTGATGAATCAGGGAGATTGTTTTCTCTCTCAGGGCTTCATCCAATGTGACCCACTCTCTGCTCTTGGTGGTATCATACCAAAGCGCTGCCCGGTCAATTCGTATCTCGAACATTGACTCCAGGCAGAATGCCTGCGCACATAGTTGTACTCGGTCCCAATCCTCGAGTTTGCTTTTTCCCCGTTTATATTCGACAGGGCAGGGTATCCAGCGGCCTCTTCGATGAGGGAGCTCGGTCGTGGTTCGCATGACTTCCTCTTCCTGTGGGGAGTCCGCACTCTGAGGAGACCATTTCCGGAACTCCACCATGTCTGCAATGCCTGTAATTCCCAGCTCAGGATGATTCAGGCGGACGGAGCGGGCCGTTATGAGGTCGCCACGTTTTTCCTCTCCGCCTTTATCCACGCGTTCGTGGAGAAGTTCGCCCTCGGCACTCCAGCGGTTATCTTCCCAGAATCGTTCGCTGTGAATGAGCGCACATTGCCTCGGACAGACAGCAACGTGCTGCAAAGCGGAAATCATGATATAGTCCGATTCCGCATATTTGGGCTCAGCCATTCATTAGTTATCCACGTTTGCGGATGAGTTTCACTCCGGAGTTTTGCAAAACGCTTTCATCCACTGATACGGCGAAATCAGAGAATGCTCTGGCCGGTTGGTCCTCCGGAGATATTTTTTTCACCGTAATGGAGTCAAAAAGGGTTTGAGCCGGAAGTTTTCCAAGAGGTGTCCCGTGATCGAATACGTAGAGAGCACGAGTTCCCATGAGCCCACGGGCAGCAGAGTGGTCGTGATCAAACATATTGAGCAGGGCATCCCAGAATAACTCCAAGTCTGCTGAGGAAAACCCCGTTTGGTTTGCGAGGTGGGCCGAAATGAAACCGTGAGCCCGGTAGAGTCCGTAAGAAATGGTATATTTGCGGCCCATTGTTCGATTGTCTCCTTTTTGAGCCTCGGCTTCCTTTTCAGTTGCGACGGCCATGCGGGTAATACTGTGCTCCAAAGCGACCACCGGGAGAATCGACCGCGCAAAAGTTATCTGGACAGGACCTCTCACCTGACCGGCGTTTTCGCCAGTAGACATAACCGCTCCAAAAGTTCGAATGTCATAGTAGTTTGCGCACATCCATTGACGAGCGCTTTCAGTTTTCGCGGTTGGGTCTTTTTCGTTTTTGACGATCTCTTGCTGATGAGCTTCTTCGATGAGATTGTTCAGAATAGCTTTCTCTTTAATGAAGATGTCATTCGGCTTTTGGCATCCGTGCACTATCTGTACATAGTTTCTGACTTTGCGCTTCAGGCAAACGTCAGTGACGAGTCCCATGCCTGTTTCGGCATCCACACGGGGCAGATTGCCGGCATCAGGGTCTCCGTTTGGGTTTCCATCCTGCACATCGAAGAGCAGAACAAATTCATAGCGATTCTTGATAGTTTCCATAATATTATTGTTTAGATAAGTTGTTCTTATATTTCCTGTTCGTTTGTTTTTTCGGATTCATTTTTCACTTTTTTAGTGAAGAAAAATTGTCGTTGATGGTAATAGCCGATGGCAAATCGAGCTTGATCTTCCATGGAGAGATGGGCTGGCATATCGGAAATCCCTTGAAAAATTTCTCCCAGCAGGCGCTCTCGATTGATTCTATATCCCGCGTTATCCATTTTTGACAGATGATGCTGTGCCAATTTAAGAAGTTGAGGGAATACGGTGACCGGTGTTGCAGAAGCAGCACCATAAAAACGATCTTTGATCGTCGCGTTTAATCCGGGATTTGCATCCTCTTGAATTTTCTCCAGGGCGGAAAAGAGCCTCCCCAGAAGATATCCGATGTTCTTGTTTTCAGTATCCAGTGACATAGTTATTTCCTTTTCTGGTTTTTGATAAATACGGTTAAAACGGTTCAAATGAGCTTTCAAAACGGCAGCACGAATGCGGGAGACATCCTGAGTAGCGCGGATTCTCCGCAGAGTTTGCTGCAGCATGGTTTGTGGGTAGCATTCACCTGTAAGGATTGATTTAACAATGTTGCCTGCAATCACAGATGGAACGTTGCTGGTTTTGTTTTCCTGGGATATTGCAGACAATATCCAGAATAGTGAATAGTGCCCCTGATCTTTGGGGGGCCTGACAATTTCTAAATCGTCGAAATGTTGTTTGATATTCTTTGCAAATTCAGAAACAGAGCCACGTAGCCAAAACCTCACCGAGATTCTCGATGCGTTTGGGGATAGCCCCAAAACATAGAAGCGGGTGGAGGAGTCCTCTGTTCCTCTGCCTGTATAAACGCCGTGATAAAGATTCCTAACGGCATTAATTTCTGCGTCCGGGTTATCTTTGGCGGCATATCCAAAAAATGCGGGAAAATCATCCTCCAAAGGATTCTTTTTCTCGGCCCAAAACACGGTGGTACTGTCGCCTATAGTGACTTTATTATTTGAGCCCTTTTCCAGTAATTGATTGAGAGCCGTTGTATATTTAAATGCCGCTTCCTCTGATACGGGGGCATTATGGTTTTGATCTTTCCCGAATGACTTGAATGCGCTCAGATTAAAAGAAATCAATGCCGCTCCGGAGGACTGAGCTCCCAATACATTTTTAATGCTTGGGTGTGTGGCTTCCGGAATGCACTTATCGCCCGTTATCAGACAACGCACAGAACCAGACGTTTCTGATTTTTCCGAATTCAGGTAGGAATCTCGTAATGCCTCATTATCGGCAAAAGTATTTGAGTCCCCGTCCAGTTTAAAGGTGAGGTTGACTTTGCCTTTGGAGATTTCATCGCTCCAAATTTTCAAGGACGATTCATTGCACCCTTTGTTTAAAGTGTCGGAGATGTTCTGGGCCGGATTGCTTTTGAGGAAGTGAATTAGGGGCTTCACGATATCGAGCGCAGGAGCGTCTATGAAGGTTTCCTCCAATTTCTTCAAAAAGGCCAGTCGTTTCTCCTCGGTTTTCTTATTCGCATTTTCCGAAATTCCGAGTGAGTATTCTGCCGTATCCCACAACAGATTTGCTTTGACCCCACTTGTTCTTTTTATTTCAGCCGGAACAAGAAAGGCTTTTGCTCTTTTGGTTTTTCCTTCTCCCTCGCGGGTATCTTCAATGCGCAGGAAATTCCCGTCGGAGTCAATGACGACAATGAAGGGAATCTCTTTGTATTGGAGCCCGGTCGGTGCAATATTTCCCGAATCGGCTTTGCGCCGGTAGTAGTCACAGAGTGATTGAAGTATCATCTTAAAATCTCCTCGCTTTCAGGTTGGGGGATCGTGATGACGCCGCTCTCCATTTTGGCGCGGAAGAACATCGGGTTATTGGATTTGAAATCCATATCGTAAAGTATGATGCTGAGGTCTCGCGTTTCCTCGATTGTTTTTTTGGTTTCTTTCGACGGATCCTCAATGAAGCGGAAGCTGCAACTGAATTCGCGGCATCCCAGGTAAGGCTGGTTAAAGCATTGGCCCTTGCGGGCACGGCGCTCAAACATGGCGTTGTATTTCCCCGGGTTTTCATCCTTTGGCCAAAATTCCCTTCTTTCAAATTCATCCGCCAGACAATCGGGAATCGGTTTTTTCACCGGAGGCCTATCGGGAGGAGGGACGAACACGAGCTCCGCATAGAGGCGATAGGCGACATCTCTTAGAAAAAGCCCGGCTCTTTGTTGGCGGTCCTCTTCAATAAAAACACCTTTTTCGCGTGAACCGATTCTTGTGCTGGCGATGCATGACAATTCGTTTCTTCTCACCGAAACCCATTTAATGGGATTCAGCACTTCAATTTTCTTTGGGATGTACCGGATGGCCGGTTTCCAAAGAATGGCTTCGAAGATGGAGCGCAGAGACGATGGTGTGATCACATCGTAACTGACCCGCTCCACCTTCATTTCCGGCCGGGTGAAACAGGCGAAATCGCCCGTGACCTCCAGACAGAATATTTTGTTGGTATAATTATTATCCATTCCTATCCTTTCGTGTTAAAAAATTTGTTCCAAAGTGATCTTCGGTATCAATCCACAGTCGGGATCATAAATTTCGTCACGGGCCTGAACCCAGATTCCGAAAAGTTCTTCCAGGGCTCCCTGTTGTTTCAGGGATTCAAACTCCCTATCGTAAAGAGTGACTGAAAAGCGTTGCAGTTTTCTCATCAGAGAGCGGTTAGGTCCGTATTTCCTAAGCTCCTCAATAAGCCGTCTACTATCCACTTTGTTTTCTCCCTGTGATTTGTAGCGTACAATGAGGGCATGTTGGCCTGAGTCGTCGATCATTTTGAATTTCAAAGCGGCTGTACGGAATTGAATTTGGCATTTGTCCGCATTCTGCGTGAGGTGACTCTGTATTTCTTTTGAATCGAAACTGTTGAGTCTGTCGAAAAAGAACCGGAAGTATTTTTTAAAGCTTTCTGGTGAGAGCTCCTGATCCGGTGCAATACATCGAAGCGTTTCCAGACAGGCATTACTGGCTTTGGTGAAAATGCCCCTGGGAATAGAGCCGACGTTAAAAATAACGACCTTCCCTTTTTCAGGAAGTTTTCCTTCTCTGTTGCATCTGCCGGCTGCTTGGGCGATGGAGTCCAGGCCAGCCAATTCGCGGAAGACGACAGGGAAATCGATATCCACGCCCGCCTCTACTACTTGAGTGCTGATGACCCGGATGGACTCTTTATTTTTCAGCTTATCCTTGATTTGCGCTATGACATCGCTGCGGTGCATTGGACACATTAAGGCTGAAAGATGGAGGATTTGCGCTGTATCCTGAGATTTCTGACGGACTAAATCGAATAATTTTTTGCATAGATTTCGGGTGCTGACGATGCAGAGCACCTGAGGAAATTGAACGATCTGCTCGGCGATGGAGTCCAGACTGGAGATGGGGATATCACTTCCGGTTTCTCGCGAAATGCTGACTCGTTGGAATTGGCTATATAAGGAGCTCGGGTCGTCCATGATTTCCGTCACCTTTTCAAACCCGTTGAGGATAGCTATTCCTGATTTAATATTTTTGTTTAAAATAGGTTGTGTTGCCGTACAGAGAACAAACGTGGTTTTGAAGTGATTACAGAGTCCTTTCATCATGGAGACGATAGGTTGGAGGAAATCTGTGGGCAATGTCTGAGCTTCATCGAGAATGACAATGGAATTGACGATGTTGTGAATTTTACGGCAGGCAGAGCCTCTTGAAGCAAAGAGCGATTCGAAGAATTGAACATTGGTCGTGACGATAATGGGTGCATCCCAATTTTCTGTGGCCAGCTTGGAATTAATCGTCTCTTTTTGTGGGTCCAAGTTGCAATGATGTTCCACGATGGCTTCCTCTCCGAAAACCTTGCGAAGGTCTTTGGCCGTCTGCTCGATAATGCTGGTGTAGGGGATTACGACAATGATTCGCTTTTTGCCGTGTTTCAGAGCATGTTCCAAGGCAAAGCCCATTGATGCCAGAGTTTTTCCGCCGCCGGTGGGAACGGTCAATGAGAAGACGCCCGGAGATTCACTGGCCTTGTTGCGGCACTGCTCCAATATCTCCTTACGCTTTTGATTTATAGGAGTTTTTGGGGCGTTCTTCTGTTTCTCTTCCATAAAGGAATCAAAGCGCTCTTTTAGCACACTCATTTCAGGATATCCTCCGCGCGCTTCTGATTTTTCGGGATTCGTGAAGGCTTCTGTATCCAGTCCATCCGCATCCACCAGGCAGGAAAAGAGCATTCTTATCCATAGATGGATAAACTCCTGAGAGTTCTCCCCCGCAATACAGGGTGTTGTAAAACCGGAAGGCAGAGGTGTTAGAATTGTTTCAGGAGGAGCCCCATCCATAGCGGCTTTAAAATTCTCCTTCTTATCAAGCCGTTCGTGCAGTGGGCCTCCTTTTGCCACATCGGAAGACCAATCGGGAAGTCCCGAATGATGTCCTGCAATGACGTAGGCCAGAATGCGTCCCCGATTATTCAATTCATTGACTGCATGGATAGCGCCGGCGGTAGAATGATCGATTTTGCCCATATTCTATTCCTCCTCGCTTTCGGGCTGGTTGTAGTAATTCTCTGTTTGATTCCACAGATAGTCTTGCCATTCCGGGTTATATTTTCCCAAGTCGTGCCAGAGGCCTGCCTGTTCGGCCCAGTCTCCGTTCTTAAACTCGGAAGCGAACTTACCGGCAAGTTTAGCGACACCCTGAAGGTGATCCTCCATGGTTTGCTCTTTCTTACACGCTTTTTCCAAGTGTGCTAGTGGCTCTTGATTTCTCATGATAAATCTCGTTCATTCTTCATTAAAAAGACAATCTTGTCCAATTATTTTTTTTATTGGGGGTAAATTTCCCAATTAACGGAGTCTATTTTAGCAAAGGGGATAGGACAATTACGGGGGTACCCCTCAGAAAAGTGGAAAAATTTCTAAATTAAATTTAACTTGTGGAATTCAGGCGTGAAAAAGGGGAGAGGGATACGGAAAAGCGGTAGGGATAAAGGTGAAAATGAATTTCGCAAGGAATCCGGGTGGAGTCCTTGCGAAAAGTGAAAATTGAAGCCGGAACTGACAACTGAGGCCGGCTATGCCTCCGGGTTGGCCCCCCCGAGTTTATGGCTGGGCTTTTACTTTGGAGGCGTTCTGTGTGAGCCAGATTTTGGTGGTGTAAGCGCTGGGATGATCGGGCGCCAGAGCGATGAATTTCTGGTAGGCATTGTAGGCGTTGTCGATGTCAGCAAAGCGGTTCTGGTAGATGACCCCCATTTCGAGCCAGGCATTGGCGTAGGAATCCTTGAGGCGAGTGACCTTCTTGAGCTCGACAATGGCCTCGTTGGGGTGATCGGCTTTATTGAGAGCCAAGGCGAAATTGTAGCGTGTTTCCCAGGAATCGGGCTTGAGAGCCAGGGCGTTCTCAAAGGCCAGGAGCGAGGTGGAGTATTCGCCGGAGCCGTAGCAGGCCAGGCCCATGTTGAAATAGGCTTCGAACCAGGCGGGATCCTTCTGAATCGCCTTGCTGTAATACTCAATCGCCGTGGGGAAATCTTTCTCCTGATGAGCGCGGAAGGCTCTCTGGAAAAGCAGGTAGGCCTCTTCGCGGTTGCCCGGAGCAGCGGCCGGCGGGTTCTGGTAGGTGTAAGGCTCGTAGACGCGGATAGGTGCCGGGGCGGGTTTTTCCTTGGGAGTCTCTTTGACGGATACCGGCTCAGCGGGGATATCGACCGGGACGACTGAGATGGATGGCGGTTCAGAGCTGGTTGCTGAAGAGGACGGAGCTTTCTCGGAGGATTCGCTCGAGCGTTTTTTGCCGAAGACTCTGGAGAAGAAGTTCCCTTTATCCGTCTGGGCCTCTTCCGGGGCCTCCTGTGCCGCTGGCTTGGTTTCGGAAGACGTTGAAGCAGAAGTCACCTTGACGACTCTGACTTTTTCGGGTGCCGGCTGGGGAGTCGGTGTCGGGGCCGGCTCGGGTTCCGGAGTAGGTGTCGGCATCAGGCTCAATTGGGGCGGGTCATTTCTCGGGAGAGTATTCTCCGGCTGGGGAATTTCTTTAATGACCGGCTCGGTCGTTTTCCGGAGTGCCGCCAGATCGACCTCTTCGGGAGGCTCATTGGTTTTGGGAACGCTGGGAACGACTGCGGCGACTTCAACCGGCGCTTCTTTGGGTGTCAGAGCTACGGCGGGTTGCTGCGGGGGTAAATTGGTTTGCTGTAATTGGGTGACGACGACGGCGGGCGTTTGAGCGGGCGCCTCTTTTTCGGGGACTATCTCAGGTTTGGGTTCGGGGGTAGGAACGGCCTGAGCCACTTGGTTTGTGGGCGGAGTCGCGGCGGCGGCAGTTTTCTGGGTTTCAGGGAGAGGATTTGCGGCAACGGCATTGGTCACGGGGGCCGTCTTGGCGGAAGCCTGAGCGCTCAGGAGCTGTTGCAAAGACGAAACCTGGGCGCGGACTTTCTGGGCATCTTCGGCCTTGGGAGCCAGGGCCAGATAGCGCTCGTAGCGGTTAAGGGCCAAATCCAGATTCGTGTTGCCTCCGGTTCTTTGGAGCAGGACGGCGGTGTTTAAATGGGGCGGCGCATAGGTGGCATCAGCCAGGATACTGTTGGTGAAATGCTTCATCGCCAGAGCCGTATTTTTCTCGGCGGAAGCGATCAGGCCCAGAGTGTTATAAGCTTTGGCGTTTTGGGGATTCAGGACGACGACGTTGCTGAAGGAGCGTGCAGCCAGGTCGTTGCACTGGATGGCCAGGAAAGCGTAGCCGATTTTTTCCCAGGCCGGTTCGAAATTCATGTTCTTCTCCAGATTCAGGTAGTTCGAGAAGGAGTGGATGGCGATCTGATAATTCCTGCGGTCCAGATAGAGGCAGCCCAAGTTGTAATAGAGGACATCCATGTGAGGATTGAGAGCGGAGGCTTTCTGGTAAGCGCCCAGGGCATCTTCGGTGCGGCCGGAGCTGTGCAGCGCGACGCCCAGGTAATTCCAGGCAAGCGGGTTGTTGGGCATATACTTGACCGCGCGCTCCATTTTTTTGATCGCTTCGCGTGTCTGGCCTTTTTTCAGGAGCTCTTCACCTTGCAGAAGCGCTTTGGGACCGGAAGGGGTACAGCCGGCCAGGAAAGTCATTCCGATAACGGCCAGAATCGTGAACAGTGTATTTTTTATCCCAACGTTCATAGCTCCATTTTAACTCTTCTATTCAAAACATCCATCCTCAACTCTTTGTTTTGACCAGAAAGGCTTGCAATTCCGGATGCTTGCCCGAAAATAGCCTTTACGGAAAGAGCCGACTGAGTCGAGTATAGCGGTTTTAACTGTGGGAAAAAAGAGCTATTTTATTAAAACGGAAATGGCAGGAGGATATTTGATGAGAATCTGTTACGGTTCTTTTGTGAGAGCGGTGCTTGTTTTCATATTCTTTGGTGCTTTTGCCATTCATGCGGCGCTTCCGGATCGCTCTTCGGTGGTCGTCGTGCGTGACCGGGAGGCAACGGAGACCTTCCGGGCCCAGAAGGAGGAGATGGGGCGGATGATGCGCAAGGGGATTGCTGAGCTCATGCAAAGCCCTGATGCCGCAGCGGGTATCCTCAAACTGGTGAAACCGGAGGACGTGGTAGGAATCAAAGTCTATGCCTTGAAAGATGGGCCGGGAGGGACCCGTCCGGAGGTGGTCCGGGCATTGATTGAGCTGCTTGGCGAAGCCGGGGTGGCTGCGGAACATATCGTGATTTGGGACCGCTCTTGGGAGGCCCTTAACGGGGCTGGTTTTGTGAAGCTGGCCCGGGAGACCGGGGTGCAGATTCAGGCGACGGCTGAGGCCGGTTTTGACGAGAGTGTTTTTTACAGTTCATTTTTTCCTTCCAGTCTGATTTATGGGGACGTGGAGTTTTCGAAAGACTTCGGGAAGGTGCTTGAGCCGAAACCGCAGAAGAAGCCCGAAATCCCGCCTCTGGGTGTTGAGCTGAAACGGTCGGAAGAGGAGCAGCCGGGCCGCAGGTCTTTCGTTTCCAAACTGCTAACCCAAAAAATGACCCGGTTGATTCTGGTGACGCCCCTGACTCATCATAATTCTCTGGGAGCGGCCGGTCATATTTATAGTCTGGCCAGCGGTTGCACGGATAATTTTTTGCGTTTTGAAGCGGATGCGTACCGCCTGGCTGAGGCCACTGCCGAAATATATGCCATGGAGGCGGTGGGCGACCGGGTGGCGCTCTGTATTACGGATGCGCTTTTCTGCCAGTATCGCGGGCAGAGTTCGAGCTTTCTCCACTATTCTTCGGAGGTGAATGAGCTCTGGTTTTCCAAAGATCCGGCTGCGCTGGATGCCCTGGCTTTCGGGAAGATGATGGATATCCGCCGTGACAGGGCGATGGCGGCGGGTTCCCCGACCGATATTGCCTGGGCCGGCAAGTCTCTTCTGGAAAATGCAGTACTGCTGGAGTTGGGTAATGCCTCTGAAGCGCGGATCGATATTCGCCGCTTTGACCTGAGCCGGAATCCGCCCCCCTCTTCAAGTGAAGAGAGCGATTCGCAGAAAGACTCCAAGCCTCCGGCGGAAGAGTCCCGGACTCCCTGGTGGAAAATCTGGAAACTCTGAGACGTTCGGCCTCCGTCCGAATTGATCCCGAGACCGTAACTTCTTGCTCCCTCGGGAGCCTCCCATTAGACTGGCCTGCGGGATAAGTATGAGTATTCCGGGCAAATTAAGGATGACGAAGAGCGTGCTGTTGGGGATAGCGTTCCTGGCGTGCAGTCTCTTTTTGGCTTTGGGACAGACGAATGAGGTGAGCAAAGGAGCCCCCACCGCTACTGATCTTTGGCCTGGTGCCGAAGAGGAGGCTTTGGCCACGGCGGTGGTTTACAGTACGGAGTATCCGGGCTCGCTTCAAATTGCCCGACACTATCTGGAAAAGAGGAAAATTCCCGAAAGCAACCTGATAGCAATCAGCCCGGTCTGGAGCGGCGGAATTCAACGCAACGATTACGAAACGCTGATTGAAAAACCGATTCTGGAGCAGCTTTTGAAGAAAGGGCTTTTATCTCCGGAGCGCTCCACGAACCGTGTGGATGAGGCTTCCCCCGAAATTCGTTATCTCGTGCTCTGCCGCGGAATTCCCTTCGTGATTTACGATAAACGCAGAGAGCCGGACTCAAAAAAACAATGCGGTGCCGCCGTGGATAGCGAACTTGCCTCCGTATTTCTGCGCAAGCACCCCAAAGATAAACTGCCTCCTCTGGATGGGCTGGAGGGTTTTCTGCCCAATGAAGCTGCTGCGTCTCAGGTGACTCCCTCGCAAATGGGACCGAAGAGCCGTCTCCTCATGGTGGCGCGGCTGGATGGACCGAGCGACGAGATTGCCATGGGGCTCGTGGATAAGGCGATGCGAGCCGAAGAAGAGGGGCTCTGGGGACAAGGCTTTTTTGATATACGGGGACTCAAGGACCCCGTGGCAGATCGCGGTTACCTGGTGGGAGATCTCTGGCTGAGGCGTGCCGTTTTCTGCTGGCGTGCCGCCGGAATGGATTTCATTATTGATGAGCTGCCCCAAACGATCGCCGCTGAGCAGCCGCTTGCCTCACTGGCTTATTATGCGGGCTGGTACGACTGGAATGCCAGTGGGCCCTTCGCTCAAGCCTTGACGGAGTTTGTGCCGGGGGCTTTCGCCTATCACCTGCATTCTTTCAGTGCTCAGGATATCTACTCGACTACGAATCACTGGGTGGGACCGCTCCTGAATATGGGAGCAACCTGCACGGTGGGCTATGTGGATGAGCCGTTCCTGGGTCAGACTCTGAACGTGGGTATTTTCACGGAGTGGTTCCTCAAGGGTGCCTCCTTCGGTGAGGCGGCTTATCATGCTCTGCCCGGATTATCCTGGCAGGCGACCGTGGTGGGAGATCCGCTCTATCGTCCTTTTCGGGTGCCGCCCATTGATCGCTTTGTCAAAACCTTCAACGAGTATCCGTACCTGGCAGGATGGGGCGTGGTGCAGAGTGCCAATCTGAATCTTCTCAAGGGGATGGATGAGGAGAAGGTGCTCAAGTATATCGAAGGGATATACAAGGATAACCTGATGGATTGGGCCTTGGGGCAGTGGCTCATCCGGTTTTACGCGAAGGAAGAGGAGTGGAAAAAAGCGCTTGGGGTTTCTCAAAACTTGATCGACCAATCCCAGGAGATGACCCGTGTTCAGCGCTGCTGGACGACTCTGCAAAAAGCGCAAGCCGAGAGCAAACTCAAGAAATACAAGGAGGCGAACCAGACTTATAAGGCGCTTTCTGAGGAATATGCCCCTTTGCGCAGAGGCAAGGATTTCCTCGCTCAATGGGAAAACGCGGCCCGTCGGGCTTCATCCAAAGCGGACCTGGAGAAAATCAGGAGTTTGCAGGCTGAATAACTCTGCGGCGGCGGATATTTTGAGAGTCAGCCTCGCCGGAATCTCTTCTTGATTTCCTGATCGGTCGGCCCAGTGCGTGATAGAAGGCCATCAATACGACGAAGAGCCATGAGACCGAAAGAATATAGAAGGGAAGGTCCACAATGGCATGGGCCAGCGCCGTTGAAAAAGCCAGGATCATCGCCAGCCGCATGAAATAGGTACCTCGTTTCGTGACCCAGGGCAGAAGCAGCCCCCAGAGAATCAGGGCGACGACCAGAGCCGAGCCGACATTGCCAAACTCGATAAAGAGCTGTAGCCAATCGCTGTGGGCAAAGGGGAAGGTTACATCGGTGTTTCTGCTCTTCTCGGGCTGATAAAGATCATACATGCAGTAGTAAGCACCGGCACCGACACCGTAGGTGGGGTAATCGTGATAGATAGGCCAGCTGGCTTCGTATTGCTCCAAACGGCCCGAGCTATCAGTTTCCATGAGGCGCTTGGCGTCTTTGCCGGCGACCTGCAGACCCAGCCCGGCAGCTCCGATTACGAGCAGAAGGCTGACCAAGGCGGCGATGATTCTTTTTTTCCTTCCATGAAGAGCATTCAGGCACATGAGGGCAAGGAGCAGCACCATCACAATGCTGGCGATCCAGACGCCGCCGCGGCTGATGGCGATCCAGACGCCGGCCAGTGCAAAAAGGCTCAACACTACAATCACCAGATAGCGATTCAGATACGCTTTGAACCGGGGATAGACTTTGCCCTCCATTGCCGAAGAGAGGCTCCACCAGAAGGCGATGCCGACAGGCCAGAGCAGATTCATATATTGGGCCGCCGAGGAGCGGTAGCCGTAAGGGCCGAAGGAATTATTGATGCCTGCCCAGCGGGTGCGTTCCACCAACCAGAGAAGGGTAGTGGTTTGATCCAGGCGCATGAACGAACCGACCATGACCATGACGAAAGTGCTGACCAGGACAACCCACAGAAAGCGCTCCATTCTGAGAGAGAAAATCCTGCCCTTGGTGCGGCCATTCTGGAAAAGGATTCTGGCCCCCAGATAGGTGAAAAAGAGGGCCGTATATTTGAAGAGATAAAAGAGCGTAAAGCGTTTATCAAAACTGCTCGGAAGCCACTCCAGATAGGGATAGGGAATGAATTCGTAGGTGGTGGCAAAGTAATCGGATTGAGCGTTGAACCACTGCAGAGCAACGTAGAGAAGGCAGAGAATTCCCAAAGCGATAAAAACCCAGTCGGCCCATCCCCAGAGCCGATCTTTGCGGTGCGGTCGATCTTCGGCAAAAAAGCGTTTGGAAAAATGATGGTCCAGGTAGTAAAGCGCCAGCGCCATGAAAAAGAAAATGATGGAGCCATAGCAAAGCAGCCGGATGGCCCAATCCTGAGTGGTTCCGAAAGCCCAGGGGCCGAAGAGAGCCAGGAACAGGAAAAAGCCTTCCGTGACTATGCCGAGCTTGCGGGCCAGAGGGTGCTGGAAAATCGCTTCCACACTCATAGACTTTTTGCCAGTCGCTGAATCGAATAAACAATCTTCTCCTGATCGGCTTCTGATAAGTACGGAGACATCGGCAGACAGAGTACCTGACGCGAAGAGGCCAGCGCCACCGGGAAATCATCCGTCTTATGGCCCAGCATCGCCAGTGCCGGCTGCTCATGCATACAGCGGGAGTAGTGCGTCACGGTCGGGATTCCTTCCTTGGCCAGGAGCGACTGGAGCTGATCGCGCTTGGGATGCCGGATAGAGTACTGCGCATAGACGTGGGTATTGCCCGGAGTGGTCGCCGGTGTCGTGCAGACAGTGCTCAGGTGGCGGGTATAAAAATCAGCGATTCGGTTACGGAGGAGGATTTCGTCTTCAAAGATTTCCATTTTCGCGAGAAGGATCGCTGCCTGAAGGGAATCAAGCCGTGCATTCATCCCGAGCAGAAGATGTTCATCGCGCTTCGGGCTGCCGTGATTACGCAGCATGATGAATTTCTGATAAAGCTCCTCATCATTGGTGAAGAGGGCGCCGCCCTCGCCATAACCGCCCAGGGGCTTTGCCGGATAGAAACTGGTGCTGGCGATGGTGGTAGCCCCGCAGCTGTGGACGCCGTTCTGGCGTGCGCCAAAGCTTTGGGCCGCATCTTCAATGACCGGCAGTTGATGGCGGGCTGCAATCTGGTTGATCTTCTTCATATCGGGCATTTGCCCGTAGAGGCTCACGGGCATGATCGCCCGGGTGCGTGAGGTAATGGCCGCCTCAATCCGGTCCTCATCCATGCAAAAGGTGTCGGGGCGAATATCGACAAAAACGGGTTTGGCCCCCACGATGGCGATGACTTCTGCCGTTGCAAAAAAGGAGTAGGGGACCGTAATAACTTCATCGCCGGGGCCGATACCCAGAGCCCGGAGCGCCATATCCAGCGAGACCGTGCCTGAACCAGTGGAGACACAATACTTGCTGCCGACATAGGTTGCCAGGGTCGCTTCCAGTTCTTTCACCTCCGGCCCCATAATATATTGGCCGTGATCCAGCACTTTTTCGATGCGGCTTTTGATGGAAGCGCTGATGCGGTGATACTGGGATTGAAGATCAATAAATTGCATGTGTTTCTGATTATTAAATGGCTTACTCGGCTTGGGCCGGTTTCAGGATGAGCCCTCGGCGCAAGCGCTATCGGGAGGATAGCCCTTTCAGAGGGCCGTGGGCGACACTTTTCTTTGAAAAGTTCTACTGCAAAGGCATGTTAGGAGGGGCAGAAGCAAAAGAGTTTTAGAGCGGATGTTCGTTGAACCATTTGCGGGCCTCTTTATATCGGGGGCACCAGGACGAGACGACGGCCCAGAATTTGGCTGAGTGATTCATCTGCTTTAAATGGGACAGCTCATGGATCAGGAGGTACTCCTGGACCCAGAGCGGAGCGTGGATAATTTTCCAATTGATCGAAATGTTCCTCTTTTGGGAGCAGGAACCCCATTTGGACTTCTGAGAGCGCAGGGTGAGGCGGTTGTACTCAATATTCATTCGGCGGGCCAGATTCTCCAGGAGTGGCGGAATCTGACGGCGAGCCTCGTTCTTGAGTGCCTCCTCGACGGCGGACCTGTAATCCTTGAGGTCAATCGGTAGGGTGAGGGTAAGGGATTCTCCCAGAGTATAATCTCCATGGCCCAAGCGTGTCTTGCTCAGGGAGCGGAAGCTGAAAGGCTGCCACTTTCCATGAAACAGAATGGAGGAACCGGGCAGACAAGGGGTGGGAATCGGCTCCGGCGGCAGCGTTTTTTGGACTGAGAGAGCTTTCACTATCCACCGGGTATGAGAGAGGATGAATTCTTTGAGCAAGGAAATACTGCGCGAAAGCCTCAAGGGCAGGGTCGCCACTGGGCTGCCCTTCACAATTCGCAGAGAAAGGCGGCGGGCTCTTCGGCTTCGATTGACCTGGATGGGGATGGATTGGCCTTCGGGCGTTTCGAGCAGGAGAATGGACTCAGATTCAAGTTTTCGCTCGTCTAACCATGTCTTTGATATCGTCTTATTGCTCAACATATCCTGTTGCAGGGGTCGTTAAGGCTTCAAATAAGTTAAGGGAAAGAGATTCTGATTCAGGGTGTAAGCTCCCCAGAGGCTGCCCGCAAGCGTGATGAGCGCCAAAAGGATAATGACTGCCTGCGTGGCGGTCTGCGGTTGAAAAGAGAGCGGCCGGAAAGCTTCCTCCGGGGTGGAGTCTGGGGCACGGTAGAGTCTCTTCAGAACTTTATAGATCGGCCAGAGGGTCAGAAGCGTGGCCCAGAGCGCGGCTGCGGTAAGGAAGAGCGGAAGGAGCAGCCCCGGAGCGGAAAGCTTGAAAAGAAGCGTGAAGATTTTGAGTTTAATCCAGAAACCCGCAAGCGGAGGGAGTCCCAGCCAGGATAAGAGGAAAATGACCAGGCAGAACCCCAGCAGTGGTCGATTCCGTCCCAGAGATTGAAGCGATTCTATCCGGTCGCTGCCTGCGGCACGGATCAGAATTGAGGAAAAAGCGCAGATTCCCATGAGTGAAACGGCATGAAAGAGACCGTATAAGGCGAGTGTGGGCAGTGTCTGCAAATCGGTGAAAGAGAGTCCGATCGTGAAGAAACCTATCTGAACCAGAGCCAGGTAGAGCGTCAGTCTGCAGAGGCTTTTCTGGAAAAGTGCCGCCAGGCTTCCCCAAGTCATCAGGAAGGCTCCGGCCAGAGCGATAAATATTCTCCAGACGAAGGGAGTGCCGAGCGGTGAATCAGCTCCGGCAACGGTTGAAGAACCTGTGCTCAGGAGAATGCCCAGAATCCAGAAGGAGCCCCAGAGGATGGCGCCGGTGTAAAAGGCCAGAACGGAGGGAGAAAAACGGTTGCCCAGGCGCGGCTTTGAAAGGCGAAGCGGCAGAAAGCCAAATCTGAAAACCAGTCCCGTAAAGATCATGGCCAGCGCCAGAATCCAGAGCGGTTTGTGTTCGTTCCTAAACATCAGCGGCGTAATTTCGCGCAATACCGTGGAGCCGCTCGCGCTGTAGAGGAAGCTATAACCCAGCAGGATAAGCGAAGAGGAAAATACCCAGGGAATGAAAAAGGAGGACGCGGGCGGCGGCTCCGGCTGAGAGCCTCTGCGGCAGACACGTGAGAGTCCCCAGAATAGCCCGGCAAATTCCAGGCCCAGAAAAGCGGTCCCCAGACTGGCGGAACTGCAAAAAATCATTAAGGCCGCCGTGCTCAGGAGGATGAAACCGGGAGAGCCGGCATAGCCGAAATTTTGCTCGGGTGCAGTGGCCGGAGCGGAATCAGCCTGTTCCTCCCGCGAAAGGATCAGAGCGAAAACCGCCAGCAAAACCAGAGCGATTTTTATCAGCAGAAGGGTCCCATCAACCCGATAGCCCGAGTGCTCAATCCATTTGCCGCCCGGTATCTGGGTGAGAATAAAATAGTAGAATCCGGCCGGAATCAGGGAGAGGAAACATCCCGAAAGCGCCAGCAGATGGGAAAAGCTGCCCAGAGGAGAAAGCTTATCCAGCCGCCGGGAGGAATGAATCGACAAAATAATCACGGAAGCAAAAATCAAAATGGCTTCCGGTGCCGCTAAGATCAGTAAAGCTGAAAACGGGTGGGGAACATTCATCGTATTTTTTCCTTTTTCTTCCGCCGCCAAGGCCGGCAACGGAGTCCCTTACTGCAGAGGAGAATATCTCGAATCGCAACGCTTCTCCAGCAGAATGCTCAAGAATTATTACGGAAAGGTTCTCCCGGAAGGTGAGAGACGTCGACTGAATGGCTGGGCCCTACTCGGTCTCCTTTTTCTTCTTGAAAGAGATAAGCCCCACGGAATGAGCAATATCCTCGAACTCTTCCCGGCTGACTTCATCAAGGCTTTTGCCTTTGCGGGAGAGCTTTTCGTTGATCTTAATAGTCTTTTCGGTCATCTCCTCGTGGGTTTCCTGGGTGCCTCCGATGAGCTTGAAATTCTCACCGGTGGTAATCCGCTTATGACCATCAGAGTCAAGGCCGATTCCCAGGAGCATCTTCCGCGAGGCGCGCTGGCCTTTATTTTGGCTATCGCCCATGGGCAAATGGTAGCCTGTTTGACGGCTCGGGGTCAAGCCCGGGCAGGATGCAGGAGGGAACTCCCTGATTTTTAAAAATTAAGGGGAGAAGGCGAAACTTTGTTTTTGACTGTTTGAAGTTGAGCTCCCACAATGGCTGCAGGTCAGAAGACTTGAATTACTATGGCAGCAAAAGCAGATAAAAGCATTGATTCTAAAAACGAGGCATCCATCCAGGCAGCACGCAAGAAGGATTTGGAGGCAGCGATCAGCACGATCACCAAGCATTACGGTGAGGGGAGTATCATGCGTCTGGGTGACAAGTCAGCCCATGCGAATATCGACGTGATCCCGACCGGAGCTCTGACGCTGGATTTAGCTCTGGGAGTGGGCGGCTTGCCCCGGGGACGCGTGGTGGAAATTTTCGGACCGGAATCTTCCGGCAAAACGACCCTGATGCTGCATGTGATCGCCAATGCCCAGAAAATGGGAGGAACCGCGGCTTTTATTGATGCGGAACATGCTCTGGACCCAGCCTACGCGGCAAAACTGGGAGTGAATCTCGATGAACTTCTGGTTTCACAGCCCGATAGCGGAGAAGAGGCCTTGACCATCTGCGAAACGCTGGTCCGCTCCAATGCCTTGGACGTGGTGGTCATCGACTCGGTGGCGGCCCTGGTACCCAAATCGGAGTTGGAAGGCGAAATGGGCATGGCGACGATGGGAATGCAGGCGAGGCTGATGAGCCAGGCTTTGCGCAAACTCACGGCGATTCTGAATAAATCCAAGACGCTCTGTATCTTCACGAACCAGATTCGCGAAAAACTCGGAGTCATGTTCGGAAACCCGGAAACGACACCCGGCGGCAAGGCGCTCAAGTTTTACGCCAGCGTGCGGCTGGATATCAGACGTCGGGATATCATAAAAGATTCCACCGGAGGAATGTTGGGCAACCGGACCAAAGTCAAAGTGGTCAAAAACAAGGTGGCGCCTCCCTTTGCCGAAGCGGAGTTTGATATTCTCTTCAACCACGGTATCAACCAGGAGGGCAACATATTGGATGCGGCGCTTCAGGTCGGGGTCGTGACCAAGAGAGGAGCCTGGTTGCAGTTTGAAGGCAACCTGCTGGGGCAGGGACGCGATGCCTGTGTCAAAGAGGTTTCGACAAACGAGGAATTGAGGAACAAGCTCCTGGCCGCAGTGATGGCCGAAAGGAATATGGCTGTTTCGAAGACAAGTTCGGAAGAGGAAAAAGGAGAAGCTCAGGAAACCCCGGATGCCGCAAAGGGGTAAGGGTTGGATTCCTGGAGCGGGCGTTGAATCAATAAGTGCCGCCAGTCGATAAATCCGAAGAGGATTACAAACCGCGCAGGCGATACCACCAGGCCTTTAAATTCCGGCTGGGGTAGCGTGCGGTGAATCGGCGCAGGGTGAACTTGGGTGTCTCGGGCAGATTGATGCCGTTCATGACGGTGCAGGCGGTTTTATAACCGGCTGAGCGGACGTGATCGACCACGGCCGGAGACCAATCCCCATAGGGGTAGCAGAAGTGATCCACGGCGACTCCGAATTTATCCTCCAGTTTCGCTTTGCTGGCGTAAATTTCCTCGCGAGCGCGAGCCGCATCGATTTTGCCCAGAAACGGATGGGTAAGGGTGTGTGAGCCGATCATCTGTCCTTCCTGGAGCCACTCCCGGATTTGCCCTTCATCCATGAGGCGCTCTTCTGCCTCTCCTTCAGCGATATCCCACTCATTGAATTTGCCGATCCTGTCGGCTACGACAAACTGAATGGCGCAGAAATTTTCATTCACCAGATGGGGCAGACCGTAGCGGAAGACGTTTTCATAGGCGTCGTCGAAAGTGATAACGATGCCGCTGCCCGTAGGGAGAGTATCCCGAGCCACGTCATCCAGAGTTAAAGAAGGGAACCGGTTTTCGCGCAAGACCTTGAGCTGTTTCCTGAAATAGGATTCGCCCATATAGAGACCCTTGATGCGAACTTTATCGGGGCGCGGTCCCAGCTTATGATAGGTGAGGATAGGCAGACCCAGCCGAAACAATTTCTTGAACGGCCCCAAGCTCGAGTAATACGCAGGAGGATATGCCATGTCCGCCCCGGGAGAATCTCATTTTTCAGGGTTGTTCGCAAGCTTTGAACGCGGAGGATTTAAAATTCGTTATTTCGCAAAAAAAAGGCTGGATTCCGGGTCGACTTCTGGTAGAATCGCCTCGTTTGAAAATTGAAGGCGCATGGTGACTTCTTGGATCAGAAGAGAGGGAGCTTGTGCGCGGAAAAGAGAAAGAAAGAAAGAAATTATGAAGAAGATGGAAGTATCTCGCCGTCAGTTTATCAAGAGCTCGTCCGTACTGGCCGCCGGTGCGATGGTTGCTCCGTATGTAATCACCAGTCATGCCGCTCCCGTGGCGGATCTGAAGGTCCGTATCGGTTTGGTCGGATGCGGTGGCCGTGGACAGGGTGCTACCTGGGATGCGATTAATGGAGCCAAGGAACATGGTATCAAGGATATCAAAGTCGTTGCCGTAGGTGACGTTTTTGAAGAGAGAGCCAAAAGTTTTGCAGGAAGAGAAGGCCTCAACGCTGACAAGAACGATAAGATCGAGGCTTGTTTCGGATTCGATAACTTCAAGAAGGTTATTGATAATCCTGAAGTAAACTACGTCATTTTGGCAACTCCTCCCGGTTTCCGCGCTCAGCATTTCGCTTATTCCGTTGAAAAGGGCAAGAATACGTTTACCGAGAAACCGGTCTGCGTTGATTCTGCCACGGCTCGTCTTTTCCTCAAGGCCGCTGAAGAATCCGAGAAGAAGGGTTTGAAGATTGTTGCTGGTACCCAGCGCCGTCACCAGCAGGGTTATGTCGAGACTGTTGAACAGCTGAAGAATGGCGTCATCGGAGACGTTCTCTCCATGGCCTGCTATTGGAATCAGGGCAACATTTGGAACAATCCCTGGGACATCAATAAGTCCGATCTGGAAAATCAGCTCCGCAACTGGTACCACTATCTGTGGCTCTGCGGCGATCATATCGTCGAGCAGCATGTTCATAACGTCGACGTCTGCAACTGGGTCAAAGGAACGCACCCGGTCCGCGCCTATGCTATGGGCGGTCGCGAAGCTCTGAAGGGCCCCGGCGAAATCTGGGATCACTTCGCAGTGGAATACGAGTATGCCGATGGAAGCCGCATGTACAGCCAGTGCCGTCAGATTGACAACACCGACTCCAACGTGAGCGAAGTTATCGTAGGCACCAACGGTACCTCCAACCCGGCCGGCACGATTACCTTCAAGACCGGTAAGGTATGGCGCGCCACCCAGGGCCGTAATCCCTATGTCCAGGAGCACATGGACCTCATGACTGCCATTGCCGAGAATAAGAAGGTCAATGAAGCCAAACAGGTCGCCGAGTCCTGCATCACCGCCATCATGGGCCGTGAATCCGCTTACTCGGGCCGCAAGACCTCCTGGGAAGATGTGATCGAAGGCGAGCAGAACCTGATGCCCGAGAATCTGGTTGACCTGAATACTCCGATCAAGCCCTGGAAAGCCCCGGTACCCAATACCTACGAGCTGTCCTAATATCAGCATCGCAGCCGGATTTACCGGCTAAAGGCTAAAAATTCGAAAACGGTCGTTTCACTTGAGACGGCCGTTTTTCTGTTGGCGGCAAGGGGAAAATCCGGCATGAAAAAGTTTGGAGTTTTAGTTTGCTTTTGCCCTTAAAAAAAGGTAGAAAAAGGGGAACAAACCCGGCTCGCAGTGGGGCGCCCGGAGGAGAAAGATTTTCTCACGGGTGTGGTCATCCCGAGCGGAGAGTGTCAGAAAGAGTATTGAATAAATAAAAGATTATGGGTAAAGCTATTTTTCACTCAAGTATCGAAGGGGGTCAACATGGACCCAAGGGATTAGATGGTTTTCTGGCTTTTGCGAAGCAATCCGGAGCAGCCGGCGCACAGCCGACCTGCTACATGCTTGAAGACGGCAAAGGCGGTTTCAAGAGCGCTGCCGAAGTCAAAGCCGCTTTTGCGAAGTACGGTCTGAAGTTTGACGGTATCAGCTGCCATTGCGTAACGTGGGTATTGGGCACCGCCTGGACCGGTTCCAAGACGATGCTGCCCTTCCTCTCCAGCGAAGTGGGTAAGAAATCCGCTCCCGAAATCGAGCGCTGGGCCGAAGAATACCTCATGAAACTGATGGACCTGGCCGCCGAGCTGAAAGTGTTCGTCATGCCGATGTTCTGGGGTGTCTCTTTTGGTTGGGAATTGGCGACAGGGTATCCCTGGGGCTTCTTCAAGGCCGGTTATGATTTAGTGAAGGAAGGTCAGGAGCGTTTCATCAAGCAGAGCGCTGCCGTCCGCAAATATGCCAATGAGCGCGGTATTTACCTGGCTCACGAAATTCACCCGGGAACCGCGGCCTGCTGCGCCGATGATTTCAATATGCTGGTGGATATCTGCGACGGAGACAAATGTCTGACCGTGAATGCGGATCCTTCTCATTGCTGGGAAGGTGAGGATTGGGAAACCCGTTTCACCAAAGTGGGTAGCCGCGTGATCGGATGCCATGTGAAGAACCATGTCGTTCACAAGGGATTGCCCCTGCGCAGCATGGAAGCCGATTGGAAGAAGCGCGCCATGCAGTTCACTGATCTGCCCACGGGCGATCTCAATATGGTCCGCTATGCCGAGCTGATGGAGAAAATCGGTTATGCCAAGCGTTACTGCCAGGTGATGGGTACGGCAACGGCTCCGCTCGTTGTGGAAGCTGAAAGCGCCTACCGCGATGGTGACGCCACCAGCGCCAACGGAATCCAATACGTTTCCAAAGACCTGTGCTTCCCGATGGCTGAAGGCTGCTTTGAAGATGGTCTCGGAGCTCAAGACTAATTGCTCCTGAATCAACGAAAAGAGAGTTGAGACTCTCTTTGAATCAGAGGACGACTTTCTGTAGAGGAGAGCGTCCTCTTTTTATTTCACTGCTGCACCCCGATGGGGTGCAGCAAAGATATTCCGATCTTCCCTTCTCCTTGCCGATTTCACGATTCAGGAACCCAAATCCGGGTAGTGAATCCATTCCATTCAGGAGTCGTCCAGCCCGGAGTTCCTTCAATGTAATGAAGTATCGTCTTTCTATCAAATGCTCGAATAAAATTATCTGCAGGAGGTCTCTTGAAATAAACATTTTTTAAACTTTTACAATTTTGGAATGCTCCCTCTCCGATACGGGTGATACCCTCCGGAATCGTGATCCTTGCCAGATTGGAGCAGCTCCTAAATGCCGTGGGGAAAAAACGAGTAATACGATACGTCTTTCCCTTGTTGTTTGCAGTTGAGGGGATAGCAAATTCTTCCATTCCACTTGTTTTTCCTTCAACCCGAAGAAGAGAAGCAATTCCTTCTCCGGTAGCCTTATCCTTGCGTGGAGGCCAATACCTGAAGTCACCGTCGTAGAAAGGTTTATGTTTTGGTATTTGCGAACTAATTACGAGCGATACAATGAGCAATAATAACAGAACACTCCCGGTCCAAAGACCGTTTTTGCCTATTCTCCAGAGAAGTTTTGATGGCGTTTTATTCATAACAGTGTTTGCGGTTTTCTCCCAAGTGGAAGTGCTTCTGATAAAATACGCTATGAATATAAAGGTAAGACAGGCAAACCGCCAAGTTAAATAATTAAAAACTTCGGAGCGTCTTGGAGTAATTGGAGAGGAAAGTAGAAAAGAAAAATGGTGGTAGGAACTGGATTCGAACCAGTGAAGGCGTTAGCCAGCAGATTTACAGTCTGCCCCCGTTGGCCACTTGGGTATCCTACCACCCGTAACGAGGGCCGATCATACCTGGATTTTGACGCTTGTCAAGCTTGTCAAAGCAATAAAATCGTTTAGACTCTAAATCATGTTTGATGCTTTAAGCGGAAAATTGCAGCAGGTGTTCAAAAATCTGCGCGGAATGGGGAAAATCAGCGATTCCAATGTGGCGGATTCGCTGCGGGAGGTACGTATGGCGCTCCTGGAGGCAGATGTGAACTTCAAGGTGGCGCGTGAATTTATTGAAGAGGTCCGTCAAAAAGCGATTGGACAAGAGGTTATTCAAAGCATTCAGCCGGGGCAGCAGATCATCAAAATTATTCATGATGAGCTGGTGAATCTCCTGGGCTCAGCTCATTCCGGGCTTTTACTGGATGCGTCGCCCAGCTGTATTCTTCTCTGCGGTCTTCATGGCTCGGGCAAAACGACTTCCGCGGGAAAATTGGGACGCTATCTGACACGGATGGGGAAAAAACCGCTCCTGGTGGCGGCTGATGTTTACCGTCCGGCGGCAATGGACCAGCTTGATACGGTGGGCAAACAGGTCGGCGTTCCGGTCTGGGTGGAGAAAGGTGAGACCGATGTGCTCAAAATAGCGGCTCACGCTCTGGAACATGCAAAGACCCTGGGCGCCAATGTGGTGATTTTTGATACCGCCGGCCGTCTTCAGATTGATGAACCGCTCGTGCAGGAGCTCGTTCGGCTTCGCGATCTGGTCAAGCCGCGTGAAATTCTTCTGGCACTGGACGCGGCTACGGGCCAGGAAGCGGTGAATGTGGCCTCGCATTTTGACCAGGCACTTAATATCACAGGCGCTATTTTGACGAAACTTGATGGCGATGCCCGAGGTGGTGCGGCCCTGAGTTTATGCAAAGTGACCGGTAAGCCGATCAAATTTGCCGGTACGGGAGAAAAACTGGATGCTTTTGAGCCGTTTCACCCGGAGCGGATGGCTTCCCGCATTTTGGGAATGGGCGACGTGGTGAGCCTGGTGGAAAAAGCGGCCGAGACGGTAGACCAGGAGGCGGCCCTGCGGCTGGAGGAGAAAGTCCGCAAGGGTCAGTTTACCTTGAGCGATTTCCGTGAACAGCTGCGCCAGATGCGCAAACTGGGTCCCCTGGAAAATATCGTCGGGATGCTTCCGGGCGGAGCCGGGATGCTCCAGGGAGCTAATTTAAGCCGGAGCGAAAAGGAGTTTATCCACATGGACGCCCTGATTTGCTCTATGACTCCGCTGGAGCGTGAAAAACCGCAGGTGCTCAACGCCAGTCGCCGCAAGCGTATCGCCAAGGGAGCCGGTGTGACCGTGACCGAGCTGAACAACATGCTCAATAAATTCGGGCAGCTTCAGCAAATGATGAAGAAAATGGGCAAGTTCCAGAAGATGATGGGCAAATTCAATCCGGCGCGCGGTCTGTTTTAACGGCTTCTCTTGTTTATGAAATAGATGAGGATTTCTCAAAAAGCTTCAATGCGGATGGCAGTGGGTACCCTTTGGGTTTGCCTGCTGCTTCTGGCCGGAGGTGTTTGCGCTCAGGAAAGCGGAGAGACCGGGCAGACAAACGCTCCGACCGTAACGGAACCGGACCCGCAGACGCTGGCACGGCTTGAGAAAGAATCCCAGATTCGCCGCGGAGAATACTGGGAAGAGCTGAAAAAGTGGATTCCGCCGGTGGAATCTTTTGAGCAATGGCAGAGCAGGAGCCGAGAGTTGCCGCCGGATTTCAAGCGCTTGTCCTTGACCCTTGAAAAATTTCCTCCGAAGTCAGAAGACCCTGATTTTTCGCTGCCCACCCCTTTAATTCCCGATCCACTCCGGGGGCTCCTGGTAACGCCTACCATGCCCGGCGATATTCTCTTAAAAATCTGGAACGGCCGCCGCAATGAGATTCTGGGGCTTTACACCTGGTGGGTGTTGGGCTCTTCTCCGCCGGCACCCAAAGAGGTTTTGCCGGAAGTTTTACCGGGCCGGACCGAATCCTTCCGCTGTTTTTCTCAGAAAGGGATTCTCAGAATGGGGGAGGATGTGAAGGCGGAAATCAACGTGGAGATGATCTTCCCCAAAGAGCCAGCCGGGAGGCTTCTGCCGGTTGTGGTGCTGCCTTCGGAGCCCGATGGGAGCATGAGCAGCGCGACAGAGGAGTTTTCGCAGGCCTCCGTGAGCCGCGGGTTCATTGTCTGCCGTTATTGGGCGGGCGTAGGGCTGGATAAAAAATCTCTCCTGGAACCGGGAGAGGGGACTAATTCGGTGCGCGTCCTGGCTCAATGGGCGATGGCCGACTGGGGCGATCTTTGCCGCGAGGCCTGGATGATGAGGCGCGTCGTCGATTACCTGGTTCAAGATCAGCAAATAGACCGCGGACGCATAGCGCTGGCGGGCGAAGAATTTTACGCGAAGGCGGCTATTGCAGCGGCGGCCGCAGACACTCGGATTTCGGCGACGATCGCTTTTTCCCCTGGACTGGCCGGTTTCACCCCTTTCCGGACTTTTTCCGAGATGCAGATGGGAGGCGGAATCGAGGGGCTCACCCGTGAACATCCGGAGTGGGTCAATCCCCGGTTGCGGTTTTTCTCCGGACGGGAGCATTATCTGCCCTTTGAGCAGACCGACCTTACGGCCTGTATTGCGCCCCGAGCTCTCTATGTGGCGACTTTGAACAATGATCCCTCCGAGAGCCTCTGGGGTAACGAACAGGCATTGCAGGTTCTGCAAAAAACTTACCTCCAACTGGGGGCGTCTCCGCGACGGCTCTTCCTGCAGGAATACTCCGGGGCGGCTTTCACCAGAGAATCAAGAGAGAAGGCTTTGGACTGGCTCGAATTCCAATGGGGGATGAGGCGACTTTTTGATCTGCAAACCTCTTTTTATCCCACTTGCGAAAAATGGCTGGAGAGCGCGGGCACTCTTCAGAAACCCAATCCGCTTTCTTATCCCGAAAAAAGCTATGAAGATATTCTCTCCTTCCCCTCGGGCAATCCGGTCTTCTCGCGGGATAACTGGAATATCCGGCGCACGGAAATGCGGGAGAAGCTGGAGTGGGCTCTGGGAAATACTCCACCCTTGCTCATGAAGGAGCCGGAATTCGAGGCCGAACCGCTCCAGGTGGCCGCCCTGATGCGCCGCTCCGGTGCTCCGCCGACTCTCCTCAAAGGAGGCGTGCGTCTGAGTAACGGGACTCATGCCGATTTCTATTTCAAAGAAGGGGCCGATACCGCCGGGACGAATCTGCCGGTGGTCATCTGGCAGCCCGGTTTTTCGGTGCCCGGAGGTTATACCTGCTCCCAGCTCCGCGGCGAGCCTCCCTATTTTGAAATGGCGCTTTCCGGCTTCCTGGTCATGGTGTTTGACCCGATCGGCTGCGGAACCCGAATAGAGGAGGCTCGCAGTTTCTATGAGCGCTACCCGAACTGGTCGCTCCTGGGCAAAATGGTTCAGGATGTATCGCTGGCTGTGGATGCTCTGGGCAGAATCCCTTTTGCGGACCCGAAGAAAATCTATCTTGTGGGCTATGATACGGGAGGAATGGCGGCGCTGCATGCGGCGGCCATGGACCCGGGAATCGCGGGAGTCGTTTCGGTGGGCGGCTTTGCCCCGATGCGCATCAATAAAATGAGCCAGCACCTTGGAGGTATCGGGCGCTGGGTAAAATCTCCGCTCCTTGCGCCGCGTTTAGCTGCCTTCGAAGAACATGAGAGGCGGCTTCCCTATGACTTTAATGAAGTGCTGGGACTGGTGGCACCGCGCCCAGCCTGGATTATCACGTTCAAGGAAGATAGCGTCAACAGTCAGGAGAATTTGACCCGTTGTCTGGATTCGGCCGCCCGAGTTTATTCGCTTCTGGAGAGCTCTTCGAAACTCTTTTTCGAATTGCGGGATGATTATAACCACTATACGCCCGACCTGAACCGCCAGGTGATCCAGTTTCTGCAGCGGCAGATCGCCGCCGACGTAAAGCCGCAACCACGCCCGGTGCAGGTTGTCCCGGCACAGCAACGTTGAGGCGCTCAGATGTCGGCCTTCGGGCACAGCCGTAAAATGGAAACCACACCTGACTCTCAAACCACGCCTCAAGCGCCCGACGAGAAGAAGGAGCCGGTCATTTTCATGCCGTGGAGCCTGGCCGGAAGGCTGGGGCTGGGACCAGTGCTGATTCTGATTTTCCTCAAGTGGGTATTGAAGAGCGGAGGCTGGGAATACTGGGGCTGGCTCGAATTCGGAATCGCGACGCCGGTTCTGGCGATTGTGAGTGCCCGCTTTCATCATATTGCCTGGATTCACATCAAAAAATGGAAAACCTGCCGGGATACCTGGATCAGCCTGGGCCTTTTTTCAGGCTATTTTTACAGTCTGTGGGTTTTGACTTTCAGTGCGGGCAACGTGCTTATTTTTAGCGAGTTGGCTCTTTGCATGGTCGGGCTGAGTTTTTTCCGCGGTTGGAGGGAAAAGAGGTGTCAAAAATACGATTGAAGTTTTTTGAAGATTAATGTGGATTTTTTAAAAAGTATCAGTATGCTTAGCCTTCCTGCGGGAGCAGGAGTTCCCTGTCGGGAGTTTGAAACGAGAAAATTTAGTCCGGAGGGTATTCAGTGAGTGCCAAGAAGATGACAACAGAAAAGAGCCAGACGAGCAAAAAGAAAGCCGAAGCACCTGAAAAGGAAAAGCAGAAAGCTAAACTTTTGAGCAAGACGCCTTCTACACCGGCTGTGGCCGAAAAGCCGCAGAAGGAGAAGAGTGTCTCCAAGGCAAAAGTATCTCAGGCTGTGGAGAAAAAACCTGCGGCTAAAAGAACTTCTGTAAAGGCTCAAGCCGAGAAACCGGCTGCCGTTCCTCAGAGTGTTCCGAAGAAAAAGGCAGAGGTGCAACCTGTCGCCGGCCCCGCAAAGGTGGTGCAACGGGCGTCTCTGGCTTCACTTTTCGGAGTACCAGCCAGTAGTGAAGAGACTGTTTTTTCGGAAGAACCGCCTGAATGGGTCAAGCCCGAGTGGATCAAATATTACAGGAATCTCTATGTGCTGCGCAAGCGGCTCAAGGACCAGATGATGGGCCTTGCCGAACATTCTGCACAGGAGATTTCCAATTTTGGAATGCACATGGCCGATGCGGGGACCGATCATTTTGACCGGGACTTCGCCTTGAGCCAGCTTTCTGCCGATCGGGATGCCATTTATGAAGTGGAGCAGGCGCTGAAACGGATTCAAAAAGGGACTTATGGGGTTTGTGAAATGACCGGCAAGCCAATCCCCAAAAACAGATTGGAAGCGATTCCATGGACCCGCTACACGGTCGAGGCCCAGTCCATCATTGAAAAAGAAGGGGGTAAAAATCGCCGCCGTTTAGGTGATTTAGGGAACCTAACTTCCTCTTCCGGAGGTGAATCGGAATCGCGCTCATCTGCTGAAGAAGAAGATGAGGGTGAAGATAAGCTTGCCTAAGATAAAGAATAGAGATAGAATTTTTTTGGCTTTGAGTAGTTATTATGCCACGCGAAATTGTAACCATTGAATGTACGGAGGCCCGCAAAGAGGGGAAAGCCCCGACTCGGTATCAGACCTCCCGGAATAAGAAGCTCCAAACCGAGAAAGTCGAGATGATGAAGTACAATAAGTATCTTCGCCGTCGCACTTTGCACAAAGAGATCAAATAGTTGAAATATGCCTCGTAAAACAAATACCGATAGAAGTAAGAAGGGCGGACGCAACGCAAACGGCAGACCGATGGAACGCCGTACTCCGCGCCCCGCACCCAAGGTAGATTTTACCATTGACCAGCTCGATTACAGGAACGTAACCCTGCTGCGCAGATATGTGACCGATCACGGCCGCATTCTTCTGAGAAAATATACTGGTTTGCCTGCAGCGTTTCAGCGCCAGCTTTCCCGCTCGGTGAAGCGCGCCCGTCAGATGTTGCTGATGAAGTAGGCAGGAAAACCTGCTCACCAAAAAATCCATTCCCGCAAGAGGAAGGATTTTTTTGTAGAGTTTAATTGCAAACGGTTTGCAATTAGTATAGCTGAATCATGAACTTTTTTAAAATATCTCTCGCAACCCTGTTGATGGCAGCCTTCTCTCTTTCAGCAAAGGCTGCTGAGCTTAAAGTCGTTACGACGTTTCTTCCCGTCTATTCCTGGAGCGCTGCGGTCGCCTCAGGGCAGGCCCAGGTGGAAAACCTGATGGAAGGGACCGTCGGCCCCCACGAGTTTCAGCTGGCCCCGAGCCACCTGCGCAAACTCAATGGAGCGGACCTCATCATCTGCATTGGCTTGGAGCTGGAGCCCTGGCTGGAGGCAATGATCGAGAAAGGCACCCTGAAAAAGAGTGTGCAGGTTTTGAACTTGGGCGAAGCTCTGGATAAAAAGCTGCTCATCTCTTACGGAGAAGGGGAGAAAGCCTCGGAAGCCGCTCATGAAGGCGAGGATTCTCATGATTCTGATGCGGAGGATCACGACCACGCAGAGCATGCTGAGCACGGGCACTCTCATGAGCACGGGCAGTATGACCCGCATATCTGGCTGGACCCGGTTCTGGCGCAGGAGTGCGTTAAGATGATCTCGGTACGACTGGAGCAGATGGCCCCCGAAAAAGCGCCGGCTTTCCGAAAAAACGCTGAGCAATACAACCAGAAACTCTCTCAGCTGGACCAAGTTCTGAAAGAGAGTCTGAAAGAGGTTCAGCAAAAGCCGTTTTATACTCAGCATGACGCTTTTTCCTACTTCAACAAACGCTATGGGCTCAAGTGCGTCGGCGTATTGCAGAAAGTTCCCGATTCGGATGTTTCGCCGCGGCACCTGAGCGCTTTGCTCAAGAAGATCAAGGAAGAGGGAGTGGTCGCCATTTTCCTCCCGAGCAAAAGCGCCGACCGTTTAGCTGAGCGTCTGGCTCAGGATGGGAAGATCAAGGTTGGCAGACTGGAAACTCTGGAGACGCTCGACGATGGCCCGCTGAACGCTGACGCCTACGAGCGGATGATGAAAGGGAACCTCAAAGCGCTCCTGGAATCACTCAAGTAACGGCGATAAGAGATGTCATCCTGTTGCGAGAAACATGCGCACAGCCAAGTCCCGGTGATAGAGGCGCACGACCTCTCGGTAAGCCTGGATGGGCGGCCTGTGCTGGAAAATATTAGCCTGCAGATTATGCAGGGTGAAGCCGTCGCCTTGATCGGCCCCAACGGAGCCGGCAAGACAACGCTTCTCAGGGCGCTCCTGGGACTCACCCCTCTCAAGAGCGGCACGGTGCGGATTTTGGGGAGCGATTCTTTCAGGGAAGTTTCCCAACGGGTGGGGTATGTCCCTCAGCGCCTGGTGGCGGATCCCAGTTTCGCTTTGAATGTCAGGGAACTTCTCTCTCTGCACCTGAAGGGAATTCGCTGGCCCTGGTTTTCGAACAGGCGGGTGGATCAGTTGCTCTCCGGAACCGTGGAGGAAATCGGAATTCAGGATTTGCTCGGCCGTTCGGTGGCTGAGCTCTCGGGCGGTCAGTTCCAGAGGGTGATGATCGCTTTCGCGCTTCTGAAAGAACCGGAACTGCTTTTCATGGATGAGCCCACGGCGGGAGTGGATGCGCCGGGAGAGGAAAGCTTCTACGAAATGATCGGCAAGATACATGCGCACCGCCATTTAACCGTGATGCTGGTTTCGCACGATCTGTCGATGGTCTATAAACATGCCTCCCGGGTCTATGCGCTCAACCGGGTGATCTGCTGCCATGGGACTCCGCAGGAAGTTTTGGGAGCTCAGAATCTGGCACACGTTTTCGGGCGGGAGTTATCCTATTATCAGCATCACCACAGCCACACTCACACGCCGGCGGCTCAAAATAAGGAGAATTAAGGATGTTATCGGAAATGTTTTCAGAGGCTTTTATGCAGAGGGCGCTTGTTATGGCTCTCCTGATGGGACCGTTTTGCGCCCTGATGGGGGTTTTCGTGACCGCCCGCAAGCTCTCCTTTTTCAGCGAAACGCTGGCCCACAGCTCACTGACCGGTGTGGCGCTGGGATTCTGGTGGGGACTGAGCGACCCGACTTTGACACAAATTCTCTTCAGCCTCGTGATCGCTTTCGGGGTAATCTGGCTCAAGGAAAACACGAAGCTCCTGACCGATACGATTATGGCGGTTCTGCTTTCGGGCTCGGTTGCGGTGGGCGTCGTGATTTTGAGTCTTTTGAAAGGCTACCGCGGGGAGCTGCATCGCTATCTCTTTGGCGACATTCTGGCCACGGGACCGGCGCAGGTCTGGTTTGCGGCCCTGATTGCCGGGCTGGGCAGCTGTTTTATCCTCTTCAAGATGCGCTCGCTGATTCTTCTGACGCTCAATGCAGGCCTGGCCCAGGTCTCGGGCGTGAGAGTAAAGGTCCTGAACTATCTCTTCCTCCTGCTCCTGACTTTTACGGTCGCTCTGAGCGTTCGGCTTCTGGGGATTATTCTTGTTACGGCGCTTTTGATTATCCCGGCGGCGGCGGCTCGCAACGTGACCACGAACCTGAGGCGCCATATCGTCGTGAGCGTCCTGATGGGCCTCATTTCCGGCGCCTTTGGGGTGATGGGGGCTTATTATTTTGACCTTCCCTGCGGACCTCTGATCGTTTTGACGGCGATCGCTCTCTTTATCCTGAGCGTGGGCTTCCACTCCATTCAGAAACTCTGCAAACAGGGATAGCCGCCAGACCGGCCTCGCTTCGAATTGATCCAAACAAAACACCCTCCGGGAATAATCCTCAGAGGGTGTTCGTGTTTTCAGAAAGACTGTTTCTTTACTGATTCCTTATGCCTTTTTCTCTTCCTTCGCGTCCGTATCCTTGAAAGCCAGAGCGAACATGATGAAGACAGCCGCTGACATTCCGGCAGCTATGTACCAGATGCTGGGCCAATCATAGACCGTGACTTTTTCAATAACGTCATTGGCTCCGACTTTCTCAACGACATGGCTGAAGCGGGCGTTGACCTGAGCCAAAACGAGGTTTCCGGCGAGCATACCTGCTCCGAGGGTCAGGAAGTAGAGAAGACCTTGAGCTGAGCTGCGGATTTTCTCCGGAGCGCGTCGATCGATGTAAATCTGGCCGGTTACAAAGAAGAAGTCATATGCCATGCCGTGCAGAGCAATACCCAGGATGATCATCCAAAGAAGGTTTTTGCCATCCGCATAGCCGAAGCAGGAGAGCCTCAGAGCCCAGCAGAGCATACCCAGAAGGAGCATTTTCTTGATTCCCAATTTTCTGAAGAGAATGGGCATGATGAGGAAGAAGCCCATTTCGACCCACTGACCGATAGTCATAATGGCGCCGATTTTTTCGATGTTATTATCTCCCAGGTAAATGCCGGTTGCGGAGAAGTAGAAGGTCAAGGGGATACAGGTGAGGAAGGAGCCCAGCATGAAGATCAGAACGTTGCGGTCTTTCAGCAAGGCAAGTGCATCCAGGCCCAGAATTTCGCGGGCTGTGATGGCTTTTTCACTCTTTACCGGAGGTGTATTCGGGAGAGTCATACAGTAGACGGCCATGGCGACTCCGAAAAAGGCGGTCGTATAGAACATGCCCTCTGTTTTATCGAATTTGAGCACGGAGATAATGGAGCCGGCTACGATCCAGCCGATGCTGCCGAAAACGCGGATTGTGGGAAACTGTTCGCCCGGGTTTTTTAGCTGTTTGAAGGAAAGGGAGTTAGCCAGCGGCAGAGTCGGCATGTAGCAGATGGTATGCAGGAGCAAAAAGGTAAAAAAGTACGCAAATTGGGTTTGCATGACCGCAGCGACAGCGAAGATCGCGCCCAGAAAGTGCAGGAGCGCCATAACTTTTTGGGTGGCGAAAAAGCGGTCCGCGACCATTCCGACGAAGAAAGGCGAGATCATACATGCGATACCCGTTGAGGCATAGGCAAGGGGGATTTGTGTCGAAGAAAAACCCTTATGAGTCATGAAAGCGCCCAGTGTTGAATACCATAACCCCCAAATGATGTATTGAACCAACATCATCAGGGACAGCCGACTTCTTAAAATAATATCCATAGCATTTTATCTACGTAACAGTTACCGGGACCAGATTCTAAGGGAAATCCGGGGAAAATCCAGCCTAAATTAAAAAATACTTTGCCCATAAGCCCGAGAGTTGGTATCTTCCTCACCGCGGCTTGTCCGATGGTGTAATGGTAGCACTAGGCTCTTTGGAAGCCTCTGTCTTGGTTCAAATCCAGGTCGGACAGCCAATTTCCAGCGGAAACGTCTTCATCTTTTTTGCCGAGCGAGGTTCATGGCGTCGGACCTCATTTTATGGTCCAAAAAGCAGCAAATTTTTTTGCATTAAACTCCGGAGGCGTGTATAGTTCTTTTTGCGGTGGCGGTGGAGCGACCGTGTGCGGCGTATTGGAATGACGACGCGCTAGTTTTAAAATTTTCTCCAACCAGAAAGCGCTGTGAGTAACACAAGTAGTCAAATGGATACTTCTGAGGGGTTGTCTCAGGAGATGGTAATTCTGAACCGTTATGGGCTTCATGCCAGACCGGCTTCAAAGTTTGTAAAATTGGCAGGACGTTACAAATGTTCCATCTATGTTGAAAAAGATGGTGAAGAGGTCAATGGTAAAAGCATTATGGGTTTGATGATGCTGGCAGCGGGTGAAGGTAGTCACATTCTGGTCAAGGCTGCCGGAGAGGATGCTCGCGAAGCCTTGGATGAGATACAGAAACTGGTGAACGAGAAGTTCGGCGAAGAGTAAATAGCCAGTTTGCAGAGAATTTTCCCCTGCTTCGGTAGGGGAGCCTTCAAGTAAGAAAATAGTCGGGGAGATGGGTGTCTCCCCGTTTTTTTTGTTTTTAGCAGGGGAGCCTCTAGAAATCCCTCCGATAAAAGAATTGAAATTCTTCTTCTTTTCGTCTTTTATGAGCGGGTGAAGAAGAATGATTGTTTCTTAAGCAGTCGGCGCTCGTTTCTCAAGAGTGCCGTGATGGCGTCAGCCTCTTGTATGGCTTTGGGTTTTGGCTCTGCGGAGGCTTTTGCCGCGCGCAAAGCGAAAAAACCGCGTTGGGAGATCTCCTGCCGCGATAATCTCCTGGCGACGTTTGGAGCCAAAAGTTGCTGGGAAGCTATGGACCGGCTCGGCATCAGTGCCGTGGAGGCTTCTTCGCCGCGCGGATTCCAGAGCAACAATTTTTTCAGCGATGAGAAAAAGTATGATCTGACGAACGATGCCGGCATCAAGGAGCTCAAGAAAGACCTCAAGGCGGAGAAAAAGCATGTTTCCGCGTTCCTGATGGGTAATACGTTGGAGCAGGATTTGGTCGAGGAGCTCAAATATGCGGAAATGGTTGTGAATGCTGCCGAGATTTTGAAGGTTCCGGCGATTCGTATTGATGTTTATCCCTCCAAGTCGAGCAAGGAGGATTTCCTCCCCATCGCCATTAACGCCTGCAAGAAGCTCTGCGACCTGGTCAAAGGCACAAAGATTCGTTATGCCATCGAGAATCACGGCGGCGTCACCAATGACCCGTTGTTCCTGGATCGTCTCTTTGACGGAGTGGGCTCGGATCGGCTTGGTTTGACCCTGGATACGGCCAATTTCTATTGGTACGGGCATCCTCTGAATGATATTTACGGGATCTTCGAGCGCTATGCCGGAAAGGCTTTTCATACCCATTGCAAGAGCATCAAATACCCGGAAGATAAGCGTAACAGCGAGCGTCCGATGGGCTGGGAGTATGGAAAATATGCCGCACCGATTGATGAAGGCGATATCGATTTCGAAAAGTTCGCGCAGATCATGAAGGCGGCGAAGTACAAAGCCGATATGTGCCTGGAAAACGAGATCGTCGGCCGTCTCAAGACGCCCGAGGAGCGTTTTGCCGAGTTGAAGCGGGAGATTGATTATCTGGCCCGCGTGACGTCTATTTAATTCACTTGAATTTAACCGGAAGGGGGGCTTTGGAAAAAAGCTCCCTTTCTATTGGGAAAGGCTGCTGGAATTGTGAGGCTCGGAATTTATGGCGGGTCTTTTGACCCTATTCACTCGGCGCATTTGCAGGTGGCCGAGGCTGCCTGCAATCATCTGAAGCTGGACCAACTCTTTTTTGTCCCGGCGGCCCGTTCGCCTTTCAAGGAAGGGCAGTTTACGGCTCCGCCGGCTCTTCGCCTGAAATGGGTGCAATTGGCTCTGAAGGGTCACCCCGAGTGGAAAATCGATTCTTCAGAGCTCGAGCGCGGGGGCATCTCCTACACGATAGAGACCGTGAGGAAGTACAGGAAGCGCTTTCCGGAAGATGAGCTTTATTACCTCATCGGGATGGATAATGCGCCGAGCTTGCCCCTATGGAAAGATGCCCAGGAATTGGCCCGGCTGGTGGAATTTGCCGTCGTGAGCCGTCCTGGAGAGAGCTTTTTGCCTTTGCCTGAGGCTTTTCGTATGCACTTGATTGACACCGTGTTCAGCGAGACTTCCTCCCGGGGAATACGTGAGCGGATTGCTACGGGCCAAAGTGTTGAAGGGCTGATGCCACCGGCAGTCCGGGAGGCCGTGCTGGCTTCCGGTTGCTATCGGCGGTGAAATATGGTCTTGTTTTTTAGTCTCTTTTCTGAATAATGCCTTTGTCGAAGGCGTCTAACCTAATGTGTTTTTGACGAGTTATTTTATGAAAAATTATAGAAGTATATGCTTGAAGGCGAGCGCTCTGGCGTTGGCCGCCTGTTTTGCTATTTCGGCGCAAGCCGCAGATAAAAAAGTCCTGGTCGTTTCTGTGACCAAGGGCTTTAAGCACGATGTTATCCCCTCAGCGGATAAAATGCTTGAAAAGTTGGCCAAAGAGAGCGGCCAGTTTGATGTGGAATTTGTAAAGAGCGACGAAGATATGGCCAAGCTCATGACCATGGACGCCCTGAAAAAATATGACGGCGTGGTCTTCAATAACACGACCGGTGAGCTTCCTCTGCCTGATAAGCAGGGCTTTATCAATTGGGTTGCCTCCGGTAAGGGCTTTGTCGGGCTCCATGCCGCGACCGATACTTTCGCCGGTTTTCCTCCTTACACCGAAATGGTGGGCGGCCTGTTCCTGACCCATGGCGCTCAGGCGACGGTGAACGTGATAAAGGAAGATCCGACTCATCCCATTATCAAGGATATCCCCGATAACCTGGTGGTTCATGATGAGATGTACATTATGCAGAAATTTAATCGCGCGACCGTCCACGGCCTTCTCACGATGGATAAGCGTCCCAACGACGGCAGCCCGACGGCGAATCAGCCCGGAGATTATACGATCGCTTATTGCAAGAACTGGGGCCAGGGCCGCGTTTTCTACACCTCTCTGGGACACCGCACGGACGTGATCGAAAAGGATTGGTATGAGAGCCATGTATTGCAGGGCATTCTCTGGTCCATGGGCGTGATCGACGGCGACCCGAGTGCTACCAGCAATTGGTACACAGTGAGCACGGAAGAAGCGGTTGATGGATTTGTCCCGCTTTACAACGGCTGCGACCTGACCGGCTGGCACTATCGCAACCCCAATGGCCTTAAGAGCTGGAGCTCTCAGAATGGTATGCTCGTCAACAGCATTCCCAAAGGACAGCATGGTACCGACCTCGTCACCAACCAGAAATATCGCGACTTCGTCGTTCGCTATGAATACATGGTGCCCGAGGGTTCCAACAGCGGATTCTATCTGCGCGGCCGCCATGAAGTCCAAATCTTCGGCGAACCGGTAACGGCTAAACCTGAGAAGACGGGAGATAACGCTATTTATAATCATACTGCGGCATTGGCCAAGGCTTCCAAGAAGCCCGGCGAATGGAATACCGTGGAAGCGACAGTCAAAGGAAACCAGTTCACCATCATTGTCAACGGAGTGAAGGTTCATGACAATGTTACGGTGGATCGTCCTACCGGCAGTGAGCTCGACGGCAACGTGAATGACCCGGGCGCATTCTTCGTCCAGGGCGATCACGGCAATGTTGCCTTCCGCCACATGCGCGTTAAAGAACTCAAGTAAGTTTTAACGGGGAGTTATAACACTCTTTGGATGGGTGGGTGTGAAGAGCATCCACCCCTTTTTGTATCAAAAGAAAAAATCAACCTGTTCTTATCCATGAATAAAAACTTAGTCTATTGCCTTTTTTTTCTTCTCGCCTGTATGGCCTTTAACGGCCTGGCGGCAGAAAAAGAGACTGTTCCCTTTGAAGTAAAGAGGGGAATCAATATCAGCCATTGGCTTTCGCAAAGCGGAGCGCGCGGTGAAAGGCGTGCGGCTTACTTTACCGAAAAAGATGTGGCCTTCCTGGCCTCTCTGGGCTATGACCATCTGCGCATCCCGGTGGATGAAGAACAGATGTTCGATGAAGACGGGAATAAAAACGCAGAAGCTTTCCTCCTGCTGCATCAGGCGCTTGACTGGTGCCGGAAACATGAGCTGCGGGCGATCGTGGATTTGCACGTTCTGCGCTCACACTACTTCGACAGCAAGGTCAGACCCCTTTTCACGGACCCGGAAGCTCAGGAGAAATTCTACGCCTGCTGGGAAAAACTGAGCAGTGAGCTGAACAAGTACTCGAATGGCTGGGTCGCCTATGAGCTGATGAATGAGCCGGTGGCCGATGACTCGGAGGTCTGGAATAAGATTGTCCGGCGCTGCGTGGCGACTCTGCGGAAGCTGGAGCCTGAGCGCAAACTCCTCATCGGTTCGAACCGCTGGCAAAATTTCAGCACCGTGAAAGATCTCTGGGTGCCTGAGAACGACCCCAATATCATTATCACTTTCCACTATTATGAGCCATTCCTCCTGACCCACAACCGGGCTCCCTGGCACGAGATGAGGGATTACACCGGGCCGGTTCATTATCCGGGCAAAGCCATTCTGGATGAGGAATTGGATGCGCTTCCCGAAGCACAACGCCAAAAATATGGCATACAATGGAACCGGCGTGTCTTCAATGCCAATGTGATCGAAGGGCATTTTAAACAGGTTCTGGATGCGGCCAAAAAACATAATCTGCCGGTCTATTGCGGCGAATTCGGTTGCTGCGAGATGTCTCCAGCTCCGGATAAATACCGCTGGTATCGGGATGTGACAATGCTCTTCAAACGGCACAACATCGGTTATTCCAACTGGGATTACAAAGGCGGTTTTGGAATCATCCGTCGTGGAGAGCCAGTATGGCCCATGATTGAGCCGCTCACCGGCAAGAGGGCTTTGGGCGAGACGTTTTCGCTCCACCCGGAAAACCCGAAATATTTCCTCTTCCGCGGGAAGCCGACCGTTCTGGTGACCTCCGGCGAGCATTATGGCGCGCTGCTCAATGGGGATTTTAATTTCGACAAGTATCTGGAAACGCTTTCCAAAGATGGTCTCAATCATACCCGTGTTTTCATGGGCTCTTATCGCGAGGAAGCGGGTAATTTCAATATTCAGAATAACACGCTGGCGCCCGGCAAAAACTTTGTGTCGCCCTGGAAACGAAGCCAGGAAGCAGGTGCGCTGGATGGTGCCAACAAGTTTGATCTTACGCAGTTTAACACCGCGTATTTTGAGCGGCTGCATCAATTGGTGCAAAAAGCCTCCGAGTTCGGGATTGTTCTGGAGCTAAATCTTTTCTGCCCCATTTACGATCCGTCGCAGTGGAAGCTCTCTCCCATGAATGCGCAGAATAATATCCAGGGCATCGGGAAGATTCCTTCCGAGAGGCTCCTGAATGCCGATACCGAAGAAGGGCTGCTTCAGGTCCAGAAAGAATTTGTCCGCAAAGTGGTGAGCGAGATCAACGGCTACGACAATTTCTATTTTGAAATCTGCAACGAACCCTATTTTGGCGGAGTCACGGATGCCTGGCAGCGGCTGGTTACCGATTGGATCGTGGAGGCCGAAAAAGAGCTTCCCCGCAAGCATCTCATTTCTGTGAATGTGGCCAATGGCTCGAAGAAGGTTGAAAATCCGCACGAGGCCTGGTCGCTTCTGAACTTCCATTATTGCACGCCGCCCAGTGCCGTGGCCAACAACGCCCACTTGCCTCTGCCTATCGGGATGAACGAAACCGGTTTCAAAGGAGTTCAGGGGAATTACTATCGGCGCGAAGCCTGGGAATTTATGCTGTCAGGTGGGGCGCTCTATAACAACCTGGATTACTCGTTCACGGTGGGGCATGAAGACGGAACCTTTGAAGTGAAGGTGCCAACCCCGGGTTGCGGAAGTCCGGAGTTTCGCCGCCAGATCGGGCTGATGAAACGCTTTCTGGAGAGCGCTGATTTTATCCGCTTGAAACCTGTGCAGGGCTCGAGCCTTGCAGATAGCGGCTTGAATCTTTTCGCTCTGGAACAGACCGGTAAAGAGTACCTGCTCTATAGCCGCCAGATGCCCGAAAACGTGACGCTCAAGGTGCCTTCAGCTTCCTATGAGGTGTGGATGCTCAACACGATAACGGGAGTCGAGAAGCGCCTGGATGCAGAATCAAAGGACGGAAAACTGGAGCTTCAGGTTCCGGAAGAATTACGTCCTGAGGTGGCAATCAGTTTGCGCCATACGGAGAATAATTAACTGGCGGCGAACACGCCTTAATCTACAAAGGCCGGTTTGAGTTTGGGGTCATTTAGCTCCAAACGGTAGAGGATCTGGTTGTAGTCGTATCGGGCTGTCGGGAAAGCGTGGTTCTCGAAGGTCGTCGTGTAGGTGCCTTCAAAAAGAAGATACGGCTCGTCGGCTGCGACCAGCTCCGGATGCAACCTGGGATTGTAAAAAGTATAGCGGTCATGGGAGAGAACCCGGACCGCTTTACCCCAGGGGCCCAGAGGTGATTTGGCCTCGGCATACCAGAGGTCTCCCAGATAAGAAGATTTTCCCCCTGACTGAACAAACACAGTGACCCAGCGCTGGCGGTATTGGCTCCACTGGACCGAACCGGTGTGGAGCCGGACGGTTTCCTCTTCCTCGGCTGAGGCGAGTGTGCGAGGTGATTCCACCTTTTCCCACGCATCGGGATTGAGCCAATCCTCATAAGTTGCCCTGCATTTGAGCCGGGGCAGCGGATCGCCGAAAAGGACCCAATCTATCCCCGTCTTCTCATCTTTCCAAAAGATGGGGTGGCCATCTGGCAGTGTGGGAGAGGGCTTGCCTGAAGCTTTTTCCCAGATCATGAGGGTGCGTTCAAATTCCTTTTTTTCATCGTTCCAGACCGAGAGCCCTTTCTCGTAGGCATCCAGAGGCGGCTTGATTTTATTATAGACCGTGCAGAGCCGCTCCCGTCCGTTTTTATCTTTGAGGGTGAGAGTGCCGCTGATCCAAGTGGGACCCTCGCCCGGCAGTTTGGCGACGCCGCGGAGCTTACCTCCCTCATCACGGAATAAATCGAAGACGACCTGAACCGGCGGCTCAGCGGGGAATTTGGGAGAGAGATCCGTTGTCGCAGCGGTGGTGTGGAAGATTCCCAGAGGGTAGCCGGGCAGCGATGTATCGCCCCAGGCCCAGAAAACCCGGCCTCCATAAATCGTCGTTTGCACGCTGTCGCAGCCGATCACCCCGGTATCGACCCAATCGGGCATCAATCCGCATTTTTTGCTTTCCGCAAAGAGTCCGCTCCCAGTCAATCTGCCGATTCGCCGGGCGATACTCTCTCGCTCGACCTTGACCGTGGTTTCTCCGCCCGGAGTCGGTTTCAGGCGCACGCCCCGGTAGCCGAAGCCATCCTTGGGCACCGTGTAACCATGACCGCTAATATCGAACCAAACTTCCTGATTCATCAGGTCCGGTTCATTAAAAGCGATGACGCCTGCATTATCGCTGACGAAACGGATATGGCCGACGGTCTTCAGCTCGACAAGGGGGACCGGCCAGCCGTTTTCGCTATCCACTACCTGAATCCGGTAGGGTTCGGCGGCCTGCAGAGTGCAGAGAGATGCCGCCAGAAGGAATAAACTGAACAATTTCGTTTTCATTATTGCTCCGGTAGCCGGGTACTCAGGAGATAAAGCTCCAGACTTGCCGGTCCAGGTTTCTGTATTGGCTGGCCTCCATGATGTGCTGAGTCTGGATTTCATCGGAGTTATCCAGGTCGGCAATCGTGCGGGCGACTTTGCGGATGCGGCCATAGGCACGGGCGCTCAGCTGGAGCTCATTCATGGCCATTTTGAGCAGGTTCAGGCAATCGGCATTGAGGTTGCAGAAATTCTTGAGCTCGCGGCTTCCCATTCGGGCATTGGAGCGGATATTCGGGGATTGTTTGAAGCGCTCGATCTGCCTCTGCCGGGCGGCGATGACCCGTTTGCGGATTTCTGCCGAGCTCTCCGCAGGCTCCTGGTTGGAGGAGATGTAGCGAAAGGGAACGGTCGGAACCTCGATATGCAGATCGATACGGTCCAGAAGCGGCCCCGAGATGCGGCCCAGATAGCACTGAATCTGTCGCGGTGAGCTGCGGGATTCCTGAGGCATTTTTCCGTCCGGGGAGGGATTCATGGCGGCAATCAGCATCAGCTCGGTTGGGAAGACAAGAGTTCCCGAAGCCCGGGAAATGGTCACGAAACCATCCTCCAGCGGCTGGCGCAAGGTTTCCAGGACGGTTCGCTTAAATTCAGGCAGCTCATCCAGAAAGAGGACTCCGTGGTGAGCCAGGGTGATTTCTCCGGGAGCTGGGGTGCTGCCGCCGCCCAGGAGCCCGACATTGCTGGCCGTGTGATGAGGTGCGCGGAAAGGCCGCTCGGTTAAAATATGTTGCCCGGGCTTGAGCAGCCCCATAATGCTGTGTATCTGGGTGACTTCCAGAGCTTCCTCCAGAGTCATGGGTGGCAAGATGGAGGGGAGTCTGCGGGCCAGCATCGATTTACCGGTTCCCGGAGGCCCCACCATAATGAGGTTATGGGCGCCGGCAGCGGCGATTTCCAGTGCGCGCTTGACCGATTCCTGGCCTTTGACATCGGCAAAATCGAGGATTGTCTCGGGACGGCCATTGAGGAGTTCCTCGAAACTCTCTTTCACCGGTTCCAGGGGTGTTTCGCCGCGCAAAAAAGCCACCAGCTGAGCCAGAGATTCCACAGGGTAGACCTCAATGCCGGAAACCAGAGCACCCTCCAGAGCATTTTCCGCAGGCAGGAAGATTCCTTTTTTGCCCGATTCGCGCGCGCATAGAGCCATGGAGAGGGCTCCGTGAATAGGGCGCACGGTTCCGTTGAGGGCCAGTTCTCCGGCGAAGAGATGGTCCTCCAGATAGGGCGAGCTGATTTGATCGGTGGCGGCAAGAGTAGCGACCGCAATCGCCAGGTCGAAGCTGGGACCCTCTTTCCTGATATCTGCCGGGGCAAGGTTCACGGTGACGAGCCCCAGGGGCTCCTGCAAAGCCGAGTTACGCAGGGCAGGGCGAAGGCGCTCGCGAGCCTCTCTGACGGCGGCATCCGGCAGCCCCACAATGGCAATAGAAAACGTATCCGCCAGAATAGAGCTTACTTCCACTTCGACCAGCACGGGGCTGATTCCTTGCACCGTTGCTGAATAGACCTTAGAAATCACGGATAGATTCTATAAAGAGGAGAAAATTTTGGCAAAGCATAATTCCGGGAGTTCGCTCAAATTATCGCAATAGATGGGGGATAATGGGATAAAAAGGGGTGATTTTATAAATTTATTTCTCGTCAAGATTGACAGGGGAGTGTTGTATCTTTATTACAACAGCGCTGAGTGTTGGGAAATGAGGTGAAATAGATGAGTAATGATTTAAAAACTTTTGGGGATTTGCTGAAGAGTTTGCGCTGTCAGGCCAAGCTGAGCTTGAGGGATTTGGCTCGGAAAGCGGCCGATGACCCGGCCAATATCAGCAGAATTGAGCGCCGTCTGTGTCCGGCTTCCGGTGAGAATGTGACCAAGCGCTTTGCCAAAGCACTGGGGCTTACACCCCAGAGCGATGAATGGTTTCAATTCATGGAAATGGCGGCACTCTCACGCAGAGAGCTGCCCAGGGATATTACGGAGGAAGAGCTGGTTTCAGAGCTTCCGGTGTTTCTGCAGGCTTTAAAGGGAAAAATGCTTCCGGTGGAAGATCTGTTGGAGTTGAAGGATACGTTATTTGGAGAACTGAAACCAAGATGAATTTACCTAAATTAAAATCCGACGATATTTATATACGAGTAAAGGAATTCGTTTCCGTCCTTAAGAGTTATGACGTGCCGGTGGATATTGAAGGGATTATTGAATCTCAGAATATTGAAATTATTCCTGTTCCTTTTCTCAAGAGAAAATTTGGTGTCGAATCCGCTACGAACAGTAAATTTGATAAAATTTATGTTGATCGCAGTCGTTATCGATCCGAAAGATACTACGTGCATGTGCGCTATGCGATGGCTTATGAGCTGGGACACATCGTGATGCATCGTGGAATTCTTAATTCAAATAACTCTTATAAAACGACAGAGGAGTGGTTGCGTTTTATGCGGAGAGACGAAGACTGGGAGTATTGGATTTTGAAATATCAGGCAAATGTTTTTGCCAGAGCGATATTGGTTCCGGAGGAACCACTGTTCAAAGCCGTTGAAGAGTTGGAAGATGATGCCGAGCTTGCAATGCTATTTGGTGTCACGGCGGTTATGTTTCGACGACGCATCACCGATAATGATAGAGTGTTAGATGCCGTAAATAGCATCGTTGAGAAGAGAGATAATGACCGTTTCAGAACGATTATTAACAGCTACTTTGAGCTAAACTAAATCAAGGAAGTTGCGGAGGATGCGGAGGCCGACCTGCTGGCTTTTTTCGGGGTGGAACTGGACGGCGAAAATGTTGTCGCGCCAGACGCTGGAGGTGAATGTGTCGCCATACTCGGTTTGGGTCGCGGCGATCGCAGCATCCTCAGGGACCGGGTAAAAGCTGTGGACGAAGTAGACGTAACTGCCCGGGGTGACCCCTTTATAGAGAGGGCAGGCGGGATTGAGAATGGAGATACTATTCCAGCCGATCTGCGGGATTTTAATAGAGGGATGGTCGTTAAACCGGCGGACGTTGCCTTTGAAAACGCCGAGCCCCGGTTCGACACTATGGAATTCCTGGCTTCCTTCGAAAAGTGCCTGGTAGCCGACACAGATACCCAGGAAGGGCTTGCCTGATTTGATAAATTGCAGGAGCGGCGCATCAAGCTTCTGGCGGCGGATGGCGGCCATGCAGTCATCGAAAGCGCCCACGCCGGGCAGTACAACTGCTTGAGCCTGGGCCATTTTCTCGGGCTCGCTGATTCTGCAGATATCCGCTCCCAGGTGCTGGAAAGCTTTCTGGACACTGTTCAGGTTGCCCGAACCGTAATCAATAAGTGCTATCAAAGTGAGTAAAGGATAGAGAGTCGGGATTACTGGCGCTCATATTCGCCTTTGCTAGTCCGTTTAAGAACGGTAAAGCCGGCCTTCTTAGCGTCAATGATCGAGACAGGTTTTGTGTAATGGGGTGTGTTGAACAGCGAGATAATTTTGCGCACTGGTTTATGGCAGAGGGGGCAATCCTCAAGCTCTGGGGCATCAATCGGGCGGTTGAGCGCGAAGCGGCCCTTGCAAATCCTGCAGAGAGACTCCAACGGCGCATTCTCCTCTCCCTCGGGAGGAATTACTTCATATTCGTAAAGAGGCATTTTTGGCTATCGAATCAAATTTGAAACAGGTTATTTACCGATCTCCGGGATGATGATTTTGCGGCCGACCTGCATCGCGTTGGGGTTGAGCCCCGGGTTAGCTTTGAGGATCGCATCCACGGAGGTATTGCCGCCGCTATTCTTGACCATCTTGACGATGCCTGAAAGAGTTTCGCCTTCTTTAACAGTCCATTCATAGACAGTCCCGTCTCCGACAATTTCGGGTTGTTTGGAGGAGGTTTTCGCCGACTTGGGTGTGCTTGGTATGGAGGCCGAAGGGGCGATCTTTGCCAGCTTATCAAGCTGTTTCAACAGGCGTTCATTATCGCGCTGGCGGTCTTTCTCACTGGCCAGGAAGCGGTTTTCCAAGGCGACCAAAGCGGTCTGGAGTTGTTTGACGCTGTCCAGGCTGGCGGCAGAACTTAAATCGGGCGGCGGAGGAGGCGTTTTCACGGCCTCGCGGAGCCGGGAGACCTCTTCTGCCATTACATTGTATTGACGCTGCAATTTATTAATGGCCTGGATGATTTCCGCATGGGCTTGAGTAAGCTCCTCCACACGGGTGGAAAGAGCCCGGATGCGCTCCTGATAATAAACAGCAGCGTCATCGCCCTGGGCAAAGAGATTTTGGGTCAAAGCGACGCTCACTCCCAGAGTGAGTAATAGTAGTATTCTGGCATAGCTTTTCATTTTAAAATAGCTCCCTTGTTCACCCTATGTGAACTCTAAAAGTCTAACCCTAACGCACCAACGCTGCAAGCCCTGAACGCCCCTAAACCCGGATAGTGCTATTTCACGGCGGCCCAAACCCGGTGAACATCGTCGTGATCTTCCAGCGCCTGGAGGAATTCTCCAACATCAATCCGTTCTTCTTCGGTCAGTTCCGGATAGTTTTTGGGCAGGTACCCCAGTTCACTGGTAACGATCTTCCAGCCTTTAGCGCCGAGTGCCACGGAGACCTCGTGAACGTCTGTGCGGCCGGTGACAAAACGGGCTCCCATCGAGTCGGCAGGGATGTCGTTATTCTCCTCATGGCTCAGCAAATAGACCTCTTCTGCGCCACATTCAATGGCGATCTCCTCCAGGTCGATTTCTCCTTCGGGCTGCAGGTATCCCTCGACCAGGCCGACCAGGTCAAAGAGGAAGCGGTTGCTGCCTGCCGAACCCATAGTGCCTCTACGGAAGAGGACCCGCATTTCCGGGGCGGTCCGGTTCGGATTATCCGTATAAACTTCTACAATGACGGGCACCTTGTGCGGGGCGTACCCCTCGTAGATGATCTGGTCCATGACCAGCTTTTCATCTCCGGTACCTGTCGCTTTCTTAATTGTGCGCTCGATGACATCGCGGCTGACATTTTCCTTGCGAGCCTTCTCCAATGCCGCCCCGAGACGGGCATTGAGAGCCGGGTCAGCTCCGCCCATTTTGGCGGCGACCATAATTTCTCGAACGACTTTGCCGGTGGCCTGAGTCTTCTTGAGCGAAGCCACCTGGCGTTTAGCATGTAACCATTGACGTCCCATAAACCGATTGGATTATGAATAAATGGCCCAGGGAAAGTCTAGACTTTTACATAGAGATTTTTGGTTTTTTCTTATTTGGTTGAAGTGGATTGAGGTATATGGCAGGATAAGGCACGTATAGAAGGTTAGCGATATGAGAAAGAAAATTGAAGAATGGGGCCTGGGTTTACCGGCCTTTGTGTGTGTCTGCCTGCTTTCCATGGGGATAGCGGCAATGGCTTTTTCCATTCCTACGATTGACCTGGATGGGCAGGTCAATATGCAAAAGGTGGTGGATCAGGAGAAAGGGCAATACCTGGGTCATCCCAGCACGGTGATGCTGGAGGATGGCAAAACGATTTACTGCGTTTATCCGCGCGGTCACGGCAAGGGGGGCCTGATCCTCAAGCGGAGCGATGACCAGGGATGGAACTGGAGCGAACGCCTGAAAGTGCCCGAAAGCTGGGCCACCAGTCTGGAGACGCCGCATATTTACCGGGTGATTGACCCGGCGGGCAAGAAGCGGCTGATCGTCTGGTCGGCTCTCTATCCGGCACGGTATGCGATCTCGGAGGATGACGGAGCCACATGGAGCGAGCTCAAAGCCGCCGGAGAATGGGGCGGAATCGTCGCCATGGCCAGCCAGATACCGATGAAGGAACCGGGACATTACATGGCCTTTTTCCACGATGATGGCCGTTTCATTACCTCTCAGAACCAGATGCTCAGTCCGGCCGTTTTCACTCTCTACACCGTGGAGAGCGTTGATGGCGGCTTGACCTGGGATAAACCCAAAAAGATTTATGCCTCCTCTGAAATGAACCTCTGCGAACCGGGAGTAATCCGTTCTCCCGATGGCAAACAGATCGCCATGCTGCTGCGCGAAAACGCCCGCAGGAAGAATTCCCAGATCATGTTTTCCAATGACGAGGGGCGTACCTGGAGCAATCCGCGGCCTCTGCCTCCGGAGCTCAACGGCGACCGCCATACTCCGGTCTATGCACCCGATGGCAGACTCTACGTCTCTTTCCGGGATATACAGCCGACGGGTCAGAGCTCTGCCACATCGGGCGATTGGGTCGCCTGGGTCGGAACTTATGATGATCTGCTCAACGGACGCCCGGGCCAATACAGAATCCGCCTCAAAGATAACAAGAATTCCTGGGACTGCGCTTATCCGGCCGTGACCGTTTTGCCCACGGGCGATTTGCTCAATATCACCTACGGCCACTGGACCGACAAAGAGCCGGCCTATATTATGTCGGTTCGATTCAATCTGGATACGGTGGATAAGCTTTACCCGGGATCCATGCCCGGCAATCCGGAAAAGGACCTGGCAGCAATCAAGGCGATGGTGGCGAACCGCGCAGTTCCCATGAACTGGCTCTTTACCGGGGACAGTATCACTCATGCAATCGTGCACACCTTGGGCGAGCGCAGTTACGCGGAGCACTTTGAAGAGCGTATTCGCGGTGAATTCTGGCGTCCGCGCGACGTGGTGATCAAGACCGGAATCAGCGGCGATACGACGGACGGAATTTTGCGTGATTTTGATCGCCGGGTGGCGGAGTTCAAACCGCAGGTTGTCTCGGTGATGATCGGTATGAACGATGCCCGCCGGGGACCGAATAAAAAGGATGAGTTCCGGCAGAACCTGACCTCGCTGATTAAACGAATTCGGGATATCGGGGCCATTCCCGTTCTGAATACTCTCAACATGATTCAGCTCGAGAAAGTACCGGTCCAGGCCGAGACTGAAGCCTACTCGGATATCGTCAGAGAAATCGCTCAGCAGCAGGGCGTCATCGTCGTGGACCACTGGAGCTGGTGGAAGGCCAATTGCACCACTCCGGAGATATTGAACGAATGGCTCAACGATCCGATTCATCCCAACGGATTGGGGCACCGCCATTTTGCGATAGAGTTCTTCAAGCGGCTCGATATGTATGACGAGAAGAGTCCCACGTGTCAGCCGGTGGATCCCCGTCGGAAAAAGTAAGAATAAGATAACCTCTTAAAAACGAAAGGCGTCGGATTTTTGGATCTGGCGCCTTTTCTCTTTGAAGCGAATGGCAGCAGAAAATCAATTTCTCAGGCGAACCAGAATCTGGCCTGATTGCTCTGCGCTGGGGCGGGTCTTTTCTTCATCCCAGTATTTGCGGCAGAGCCAGTGAAACTCCACGGCCTGGCAGCTGCCCAGAGTGAGGGGTAGAAGAGGGGGCAGGTTTAAAACGGGCGTATTGGTCGTGATCGGTTCGTACTGGCGTTGCAGGAGGTTGAAGCTTATCTCCTCGCAATCAGTGAGGAGAGGAGTGACGTTGGTTTTTTCCGTGATTTTGAAGAAAGTTTCCTGTTCCGGGTCGTGGATGAAAGAGATCACGTTGGTGGCTGAATCGCCGGTTCCGCAGAGAAGCGTGAGATAGGCCGGGGATTCGCCCGACTCCAGAACCATATCGGCAGTGCGGAGCGCCTCTTCCACCTCTATTTTTGCGGAGCGAATCTGGCGGGCCAGATCGTCATGATCGCGGATGAGAATATAACTGCGCTGGGCGATAACATTAGTCGTCAACACGACGGAGAGAAAGATCGCGATAATGCCGATACTCATGATCGTCTCCACGAGTGTGAAGCCGCTCCTTCCCGAAGAGCTGCGGCGCAAAGAACGCGATGGGAGAGCCGGGTTCATTCCTTTTCCTCCTTGAGAGATTCAATGACTTCAGGGGCAGAGGTCCACTCCAGATCGGCCGGGGGTGTTTTGGCTGGATGCTCCTGAAAGCTGGTAATGCTATTTTTGGAGAGATTCACTTCCAGAGAATTGGTGAGGGGCCTGCCGCTATTATTTTGCCAGGTGACCGTAATCAAGGCGTGGCGGAGGTGATCATCATAGCCAATTTTGTTTGTTCCCAGGAAAGGTGTCAGCTCGATAAAGCCGCTGAAAACGGTGTTGATTCTCTCGGCTTCATCGGTTTGGGAGCCCGGGGCGAAGGGGACTGCACCCTGCGGCTTTTGATTGCTGTTCGGGCTTTCTCCCGCAGCTGCGGAGTTGGCAGGTTGGTTCGTATTTGCCGCCGAGAGCTCGGGATAAAGCAGAGCGGTGAATTCTTTGGGGAAAGTCTCGGCCTCAATTACCTCCCAGCGCACGAGGCTCAATCGCTCAGCCATATCCAGGAGGATATCCGTGGAGCGGGCCCACTGGCGGCTGGATTGCATAGTAGCCAGACAAAAATTGATGCCGCCGGTCACCGCCAAAACGCAAATCCCCACAATGACGACTCCGATGAGAGTTTCGATTAACGAAAACCCGCGAAGCTTCCTTGTCATTTGCCGGACTCCGTGGCGGGGTAGACGCATGGCAGACTCAGAGTTTAATGTCTTTTAGCCAATCGGCGTGTTCCAGGGCCCAATCCACCGATTTTTGAAAACCTTCTTCCGGGGAGACTTTCGGCTGCCAGCCCAGGAGCTGACCGGCCTTGGTGATATCGGCCCAGGTTTCGGCGATATCGGCAATATGGAAAGGTTTGTATTGAATCTGAGCCTTTTTGCCCAATGCGTTTTCAATAAATTGAATGACCGCGTTGAGGGTGATGGGATTGCGGCCGCCGCCCAAATTCACGATCTCATAGCCGACGGGCTTCATGGCGGCGATGGTGCCCCGGGCGATATCCTCGACATAGGTGAAATCGCGGGACTGGGAGCCGTCGCCGAAGAGCTCAATCGGTTTGCCGTCCATAATCCACTTGATGAATCGGAAGATGGACATATCCGGTCTGCCGGCCGGACCAAAGACCGTGAAATAGCGGACGATGGTGGAATCCAACCCGTAGAGTTTATGGTAAGAATAGGCCATGAGCTCGGCCGCTTTCTTGCTGGCTGCATAGGGGCTCAGCGGCGTATTGACCGGGAGCGTCTCGACAAAGGGCATCTTCTGGCCGGCATAGAGGGAAGAGGTGGAGGCCATGACATGCTTTTTCACGCCGTGCCTGCGCATGCAATCGATGATGTTCAGAGTCCCCATGGCATTGGTGGTCATGTAGACGAAGGGGTTTTCCATGGAGTAGCGGACTCCGGCTCGTGCTGCCAAGTTGAGGACCGTATCGAACGGGTACTCGGAGAAAAGCTTTTCGAGATCGGAACGGTTCTCAATATCCAGCGGGTAGAAAATGAATTTGCCCCCGGCTCCGGTTTCTTTAGCGGCGGCTCCGGCTCCGATATAAAGGCTCCGGCCTGCATCCTTATTTTGCAGGTAACGCTCATTGCCCAAAAGCCGGCTGAGGCGATAATCCTTCAGGCGAACATCGTAATAGTCATTCATATTATCGACTCCCACGACGGTCCATCCCTGCTCAAGAAGCAGCTCTGCTGTTTTGGAGGCGATAAACCCCGCCACACCCGTTACCAGGACTATTTTATTTTCGCTCATGATCAGATTAAATTTTTTTTCGCTTCAGGGTGAATGCAGATCAATCATCCTTTGCCCTTCCATTCTAAATGCGCTTGCTTTTCTGAACAAGCACTCATTGAAGGCAAAAAAGAAAAGCCCCCTTCCTGAAACAGAAAGGGGGCGAGTGCTATTTTGTTTTTGAGCAGAGAAAACGATACTAGGGAGCTACCGGTTTCTCAAGTCCTTCGGGCCAGGGATCGTAGACCATGGATTCGATTCCTTCGGGAGTGACCTTCACATTATTTACGGAGATACCGAAATATTTCTCGATGTCAGACCAGGCGGGGAGTTTCTCCAGAGCGGTGGTAAGTTCTTCGGGAATACCGCTGTTCTTCTGATTGGCTATAACTATGGGTCTAAACTTGTCCCACAAGGTATAGAGGTTGCTTACAAAAGCTTTGGTATTGAGGTAGCCAAATTCAGCTGCTTCAAAACCACCGATTTTGGCTGCGGCATCCCGGAAGGCAGGGCTCTTGGCCAGGCTATTTTCCTGAGCTTTGCCCTTAGCTTCCAGAAAAGCTTTGACCTGGGGAAGTTCCTCACTGTCGTGTGCAAGGACGACATAGCCATCCATTTTGTGGAAGAACTTCATGAATTCTCCGCTCATTTCGGGATTGAGGATGTTGAACAGTGCCTCTGCGGTGGAGGTAAATTTATCAGTATCCTTAGTGCCCAGGAGAATAATAGTGCCTTTTTTGCTCTGAATATCGAAGCTGGGTTCATCAGGAGTTGAATTATTTTTTACATCAATGTAATCCGGATAGGAGAGAACGATCACTTCCCCGGTAAGGTTCTCCAGGAGATCTTTCCGCAGGTTAATTTCGGTGGGATTGGCTTTGAGTTGTTCTTCCATACTGGAAAAAATCATCATTTTCATACCGCCCACGGCCTCCGTCGTAGTGGAATCGAAAATGTCCCAGAATTTACTGAAATTAACCTTGAATTTGACATAGCTCATGGGGTCTGCGGGAATGAATTCGGCGGGGCTGCAATCGGTCGTTTCCAGAGTGTCTATTAAGGCCGTGATGCCGCGCCGTTCATTGGCCGGGCAAAGGAGCGTCGAGTAGCTGTAGATTCCGTCATTCTCGTTCCGGCTGGTGAAACTCCAGGATTTCAGGGCGTCCAGTCCCAAAGTATTGTAAATAACCAGCGGCCGCGGCGGGGCCATCATGGCTTCCATGGTGTCTGTGGGTTGGACATACTCTTTATCTTTGAGGACTACGATTTCTTTGACGTTCTTGAAGATAGTCTCAAAGTTTAACCATGCATAATTGCGGTCGGTCGTAATTTGGGTATGTTTTTTGAAATTGTCGGAATCGGCAAGGAGTTTCTCACCGGTGGACTTACTTAGAATTTTGCCCAATTGTTCCCGAGTGTAAGTGAGGTCTTCATCACTGTTTTGAGAAGCAGCCACGTAGAGGATTGAGCCGCTGGCCCCGATCCAGAGGGTAACGTCATCGTCGTTGGTCCCGGAAATCCGGCGAAATTCATTGCCGGCAATGTCTTCGGCACTGAAAGTGGTCTCCAGCTTGGTCTGGAGGTCGTCGAGCGTCACTTTGAGTTTTTCACTGCCTCCATTGATTTCGGCCATGAAGAGCGGGAGAGCGGATACATCTTCCACCGTGGAATCACTCACAATGAGTTTAACCGAGGTTAATGCAAAGGCTGCGCCGCCATTTAGAATATCTTTATAATCCGAGAGCTTAATGTTCTTTTTGCCGAGTTCATCGTTGAGGCTGTTGAATGCGTTGGTGATCTGCTCGCCGACATATTCGCAGAAGGGCTTCATGGCCGGGTCCTTGAAGAGTCGACCCATGGCCGATGCTTGGAATTCTGCATGTGTTTTCTGGAGGTCGCGCACCGTGAGGACTGCAAGAGTGCTTTCCGGCAGAATGGTTTCCGGTGCTATGGCGGCGCCCATATTCAACGTCACGGAAAGTGAAACCGCGGCGATAGTTGCCACTAGGACTGCTTTGTTCATATGCTTGATTCTATGTTTTCTATTTTGTTCAGGTCTCTCTATTGGACCCCGAAATAAATCCGATCTCTACCCTCATCACCGGAGAGATACTTTTCACGAACAATAACCCCACCATCACCCTTCAGAAGTGACTGTCAATCCCTCTGGCAGGGGAAAGCAAAAGTTCGTATACGCCTGGAAGCGGCTTGCATCGCCGCAAAATACACCCCTTAAGAACCGCCGGTGTGTTTTTTTGTGTGAATTATTTATCAGCCTTTAGGAGGAAATATTAGCCGGATGACAATAGAAGAGGAGGATTTCTCGGTAGCTATGAATACATATTTGCTGGAGCGCTCATTGAAGGCAAATAAAAGCCCCCCTTCCTGAAACAGAAAGGGGGGAAGTGCTATTTTGGTATTTGAGCAGAGAAAACGATACTAGGGAGCTAACGGTTTCTCAAGTCCTTCGGGCCAGGGATAATAACCGACGGATTCCAATCCATCCGGGGTCAACTGGCCTTTAGTAGCGCCGATACCCAGATACTTTTCGATCACCTGGAAATCGGGGAGCTTCTCGAAAGCGATGAAAACCTCCTCAGGAATATCCTCTGAGGATTTTAATGCGGGGGCAATAAGAGGCCACATGTTGTAGAGAAAAGCCAATGCCTGCTTATTGTTGGAGTAACCGAAACCAGAACCCTGGAAACCACCGATTTTGGCAGCGGCATCCTGGAGCGCCTTGCATTTGGCCAGGCTCTTCTCCTGCGGTTTTCCTTCAGCTTTCAGGAAAGCCTGCAGAGCCGGGATATCCTTGCCGCCTGAGACTATAGCGACATAGCCATCGGTCTTCTTGATAAATTCCATGGCTGCTTCCATAATGCCGGGATTCATCACATCGATTACACCTTCGACGGCGGACATAAAGCGATCTTCATCCTTCACGCCCAGAATGTAGACGCTGCCCATAAGGTTTTTGATAACCTCGGGATCCAGGTTTTCAGAGATTTTGCTGGAGTCCACCGAGCCGGCCGGAGCGGTGAAGGAGACAGTTACTATTTCTCCGGTGAGGTTATCCAAGACGTCGGCAGTGAGGTCGATCTTCTTGGGAGCGTTGGCCAGAGCCTGTTGAATACCGCTCAACATCATGGCTTTGAAACCTCCGGTCGCTTCAGTTGTGACCGAGTCAATCGTCTCCCAGATTTTCTTCATATCGACCTGAGATTTCGAAAAGCTCATGACACTGGCGGGAATGCTTTCGGTGGGGCCGCAATCGCTCGTAACATAGGCATCCAGTAGGGAGGTCAGGCCTCTGCGTTCATTTTGCGGGCAGACCAAATTACAGGCAAACCACTCATTGCCGTTTTCACTCCAGCAGGTCATGCTCCAGGATTTCAGAGCCCCCAGCCCCAGAGCGTTATAGATAACCATCGGCCGGGGCAGCGACATCATGGCTTCCATGAGGTCTGCGGGCTGAACATACGCCTTATCCTTGAGAGCCACCAACGCTTTGGCATTTTGAGTGATAGTGTCAAGGTTTACCCAGGCATAATTGCGATCGGGAGTGATGCGCGTATGCTTTGTAAAGAGATCGGACTCAGCGAGGAGTTTCTCTCCGGTGGTTTTACTGAGGATCTTGCCCAAATGCTCACGGGTGTAAGACATGTCCTCTTCGCTGTTTTGAGACGCGGTCACGTAGAGGATTGAGCCGCTGGCGCCAACCCAGAGGATCACGTCATCGTCATCGTCGTTAGTACCGGTAATCCGGCGAAATTCATTTCCGGCGATTTCTTCGGAGCTGAAAGTCATTTCCAGCTTGGCCTGAAGGTCGTCGAGCGTCGCTTTGAGTTTCTCACTGCCTCCATTGATTTCGGCCATGAGTAAGGGTAGCGCGGACACATCTTCCACATCGGAATCACTCAGAGTGAGTTTTACCGAGGTTAATGCAAAGGCTGCGCCGCCGTTTAGAATATCTTTATAATCCGAGAGCTTAATATTCTTTTTGCCGAGCTCTTCGTTAAGGCCTTTGATGGCTTCGGTCATATGTCCGCTGACATATTCGCAGAAGGGCTGCATGGCCGGGTCCTTGAGGAGAAGCCCCATGGCCGATGCTTGAAATTCTGCTTGTTCTTTCTGGAGGTCACGCACCGTGAGGACCGCAAGAGTGCTTTCCGGCAGAATGGTTTCTGGCGCTATGGCGGCGCCCATATTCAACGTCACGGAAAGTGATACCGCGGCGATAGATGTCACTAGGACTGCTTTTTTCATATGATTGATTCTGTGTTGTCTTATTTGTTCAGGTCTGTGTATTCGATCCCGAAATAAATCTGATTTTTATCATCATCACAAGAGAGCTATTTTCCACAAACAATGGTTTCATTATCTCTCTTCAGGGGTGAGTGTCAATCCCTTTGGCCAGGGTCTGCAAGATTTCATGTGCAACCCCTCAGGGGAGAGATGTAATGCGCCAACGCTGATGCCCCAATATTTTTTGACTTCGGAGATATCGGGGAAGAGCTCCAGCCCTTCGAGCAGTTGAGGAGGCACATCGGGGTTGTTCTTCAAATTGGGGGCGATGACCGTCCTCCAGACCAGTTGCAGCGCTTCCAGAGAAGCCTCATCATCTATATAATTGAAGACCGATGCGTTTGCGCCGCCAACCATTTCGACGGCGGAGGCGATTCCCTCTTTGGTTGCCAGGCTATCAGCGGGCAGGGTGGATACAAAGCGCTTAACCGCGTTCTCATGCGTTGCGATCAGGACATAGCCATCGAGCAGCGCAAAGTTCAAATCAGGCATCTGAACCTGGAAATGGGAGCCCATGACACCGTTTATTGTCACATCGTTTGAGTTCGCCTGGCTTATCAACTTGTTCATAGGTAACGAATAATATTTGAGGCCGGAGACCTCTTTTTCTTCGAGAGTCGGAACCTCCTTGCCCTTGTAGATGAGACGAAAGATACTATAGATGGTGGAGCCGAATGCCTGTGGGTCTTTGGCTCCGAGCAGGACGACCTGTTCACTGTAGGGTTGGTTATTCTCAGCAAGTTTCACCGGGTTTTTCATGACAACGATCTCACCAGTCAAGTTATCCATCACGTTTTTCTGAACGTTGATCTCCGGGTCCATCGCTAAAAAGGCGTTTACAGTGCCCATTGCCATGCCCTTGATTCCACCTGCGATTCGGGACGAGGCGACATCGAAATTTTTCCAGAGAGCGGGAATATCCAGCTGCATTCGCGCGAAGCTCATACTGTCGGCCGACGCTTGAGGCAGCGGAGAGCAATCGGCTGTTCTGAGCCCATTCAGGATACCCGAAAGACCTCTGCGGTCAGCCTCGGGGCAAACCAGTGACTGCTCGGTCCAGACATCGCCGTTGGGCTCCATCCACCAGCTGAGGCCGTAGGATTTGAAGGCTTCCAATCCCAGTGCGTCAAAGATGGTCATGGGGCGGCCGGGAGCAAACATAGCCTCCATTACGTTTTCGGGCGCTCTGTATTCGCTATCGTACTTCAAAACGATTTTTTTGGCTCCATCTACCAGCAGTGCGCTATTGAGAAAGAAACAATTCCTCTCGGGCTTGATGGCAGCTTGTTGACGAAACGAAGCCGATTCTGAGAGAGGTGCCTTCTGGTTATTCAGGGACAGCGCCGTGAGGACGGCTTTTGTCTTCTCGATATCCCCGGGCAGGCCTGAACGGAAGAGTGTGACGGCCAGGCAAAGAGAATCCGAAGACTGAGGGACTAAGCCGAACCATACCTGTGCCGGCTCGCCATGGTTCGGGACATCCATGGACGTGAACTCGAGTTCGCCAAATTTTTGCGTTTGGAAGAGGGGTTTCTGACCGGAAAGCTCAAGGATTTTGGCTTTCAGCTCGTCAAGGTTCGCCTGAGCCGTTGGGAGATCGGCGTTAATCTCGATAAGAACCAGAGGTTGCCAATCTATCCCAACGCCTTTATGGGAGAAAATCTGGCTGATATTGGTGTCGCAAGGGTCGCTCACGGTCGCCAGAAGAGCAACGGCCAAGCCGCCGCCCAGGAGGTCCTTGTATTTACTGAGGCTGATTTCCTTGCCTTCCAGAGTGCTTTGGATTTTTTCAATAGGCTCGCGCAGCATATTGGCAACGTAATCTGTGAAGGGTTGCATGGCCGGGTCCTTGAGGAGAAGTCCCATCGGAGAACCCTTGAAGGCAAAAAGGTCGCGCTCGGCATTCCGGATAGATAAGAGTGCCAGTGTATTCTCAGGAAGGAAGGTTTCGGGGACTAGGTCCGCCTGAGCAGGAACAGCCGTCAGAAGAAGCGAGGCCGCCATGGATAATAGACCGATTTTTTTCATGATGCTTTATATATGAAATTGACTTTAATTTTTTGTTTTCGGGAAAAAGGTAGCACTGGCCAACGCCAATGCAGGGAAGGTGGGAGCCCCTGAGGCCAAAGCTTCCATCATGACATTTGTTTTTTTCAAAACCTCCTCTTTTCGTTCCGGCGGCAGAGGCGGAGGCAGAGCCTTAACGGTCTGCAGAGAAGAGGCCATCTGCCCGAATTGCCCTTTATCGACGGATTTAAAGAAGGCGAGGGCGGCATCTTGATCCGCAATGCCGGAGGCGATTATTTTTGAAACCCCGACGAACTTCAACGCCTTGCCCTTGACATCATCCAGAGAGGGGAGGGTAAATGCCGAAGAGTAATCCGTTTGTGCGACTTGAGATTGAGGCGTTTTAAACCAGAGCGCGGAGGTTGTGACAAAGGCCAGGGCCAGCATCGCCGCCGCAGCCCAAAAGATATTCCTCGGATTGATATTTCTTAGATTGAGAAAGAGCAGCCCGGATGAACGGTCGTTGGAGCTTTGTCCTGAAGAGGTTATCTTCAGAAGCTTCCGGGTCAGCTCCGGGGGGGTGGGTGCCGGTTTCAAGCTCCGGAGTTGTTGTTCGAGTTGCTGAAACTCGGAATCGTAATTGGATTGGCTTTCTTTCATTTGCTAAAAGTTCCTTTCAACTCTCTTTGCAGTTTCAGTAGTGCCTGGCGATAACGGGCCGTGATGGTGTTGATGGAGCACTGGCAGATGTCAGCAATCTCCTGGAAAGTGAGTCCGCCCCAGATTTTGAGAGTGACGGTCTCCGCCTGGGCTTCGGGCAGAGCTCGAAGTGCTTCCAGGAGCATTCGTTGTTCATCTTCACCATAGGTGTTAGCGCCGGATTGGTTATTCCACACCAGATAGGAGTATTCCTCATTTCTGCGTTCCCTGCGGTCGCTGGCTCGCGCCCAGTTGATCGCCCGGAAGCGGATAGCGGTGAACACGGCACCGGCATGGGGCAGGTGCGGCTCGGCCTTGGCAGTGGATTGCTGCCAGATTGCCAGAACAGACTCCTGAAGGAGGTCCTGTGCATCCGCTTCCGAACGGGACTGTTGACGCGCGTAGAGCAACCACTTGTCCTGGTTCTCCACGATCCAATCTTTCCATTTGTCGGAGGGAAGATTCTTCACTTTTCAATCAATATGCGTTCGGAAGCGGCCTGCCTCACCGCAAACTACACCCCTTAGGAACCGCCGGTGTGTTTTTTTGTGTGAATTTTTTATCGGCCTCAGTAAGGGAAAATGACGGGATTATAAAAGAGGTGGATTGCGTGTCGCTCATTGCCGGGATGAGACTGCACCCAAAAAGCAGGCGAGCAATCTCCCTCTAGTGAAGCAATCTGCTTATTTCCAGGCTGTTTTGCCTGAGTGCGTGGTCCAGCAAGGTGATGGCTGTCATAGCCTCCACGATGGGGATAGCTCTGGGCAGCACACAGGGGTCGTGGCGGCCTTTGGGCTGAAGGATGGTTTCCTCGCCTTCCACGGTTACGGTTTTCTGGGGTTGCATGATGGTGGAAGTCGGTTTAAAAGCGACGCGGAAGATGATCGGCATTCCGTTGCTGATTCCACCCTGAATGCCCCCGGAGCGGTTGGTCGCTGTGACCACTTTCCCGTTAAGAGGGATGTAGGTATCGTTGTGCTCGCTGCCCTTGTAAAGTGCTGCCTCAAAGCCAGTTCCCAGATCGAAACCTTTGGCGGCCGGCAGACTCAGCATGGCTTTGGCCAGGTCGGCATCGAGCTTATCGAAGACCGGTTCGCCCAAGGCCGCCGGTACATTGCGGGCGATGCAATGGATAATCCCCCCGACTGAATCACCTTCTCTGCGGGCTTCCTTAATACAGGCAATCATTTTTTCAGCGGCTTCCGGGTCTGGGCAGCGGACGATTGAGCTCTCCACCTGGTCCATTGTCACCTTTTCGAGGTCAAAATTGGCCTTGATGTGGTGGATTTGCGCGACACAGGCGAGAATCTCCACGTTGTAGAGGAGCTTTAAAACTTTCTTGGCGATGGCGCCTGCAGCGACTCTGCCAATGGTCTCCCGGGCGCTGGACCTGCCGCCGCCTTCCCAGTTGCGAATTCCGTATTTGGTCTGGTAGCCGAAATCAGAATGGCTGGGGCGAAATTTCGTGGAGATTTCATCGTAATCATGGGGCCGCGCATCCTTGTTCATTACCATGACGCAGATGGGAGTTCCCAACGTTTTTCCCTGAAATGTCCCCGAGTAAATATGGGCCAAATCTTCTTCTTTGCGTGGCGTCGTGATGCGAGACTGTCCCGGTTTGCGCCGGTTGAGTTCACCTTGGATGTCACTCTCATCCAATGGGATATTAGGTGGGCACCCATCGACAACCACACCGACCGATCCGCCGTGAGATTCACCCCAGGTAGTGATACGAAAAATTTGGCCGAATGAATTTGGCATGGAAATAGTCTTGCAATTTTGGGGGTAATAGTCAAACTGGAAACGGCCGCAATTATTGCGGACTTGATTCCCGGAGCAGGAAAGGATATAATCCTGCTCCTTTTTTATTAAAGGAATGACGTATGCGACGCCCAAAAGGTATAAAAACGCGGAAGGCAGTAGCCAAGAGATTCAAGCTTACTGCCACGGGTAAGGTTCTGAGAACCCGTGCCGGAAAACGTCACTTGCTTTCGAGCAAAAGCCCGAAGCGGAGACGGAATATGAAAGGCACAGAGGTTGCTCACAACAGCGATGTTTACAGAGTAACTCAAAACTTGCCCTTTGATCATTAACATTGTTTAACAAATAAAACGGCTCCGAGCTGGCGATCAACAGCAGCGGGCTGTACCGATATAAAAAGGTCTAAAGAAGATGCGTGTAACAAATGCGGTAGCTTCCCGGAAACGCAGGAAGCGGGTATTGGAGGCGGCAAAAGGTTTCCGCTTCCGCAGGTCAAAACTCTATAGATATGCGTCAGACGCGCTGGATCACGGCAGGCAGTATGCCTATCGTGACCGCCGGAATCGCAAACGCGATTTCCGCAATCTGTGGCAAGTTCGTATTAATGCAGCCTCTCGCGCTGCAGGGCTCACCTACAGCCGGTTCATTGAAGGTCTCAAGGCCGCCAGTGTGGTTGTAGATCGTAAGATTTTGGCCGAATTGGCCGCGACGGATATGGCTGCTTTCGAGCAGATGGTCGCGACTGCCAAGAAAGGATTGGAAGACAAAGCTAAGAAAGCTCAAAAAGCTTAAAAACGTAGCTGCGTTTAACAATAACGAATGAAGGTAGAGACGCAGACAATGCGTCTCTACATGTTTTAAGAGCAGGCACTTTTAGTTATGTCCTCATTTTCTGAACAAGTAGAATCACTCAAAAAATCGGCTCTGGAGGCATTGAACACAGCCTCCAATCTTGCCTCCCTGGAAGAGGCTCGTGTCACCTGGCTCGGCAGCAATAGCCAGTTTAATGCTTTACTGAGGCAGCTGGGCAAGCTGCCCGCCGAAGAACGCCCCACGGCGGGTAAGGTCGTTAACCAGGCCAAAGCCGAAGTGGTTGGGCTCATGGATGGCCGCAAAGCCGAACTGGAATTGAAGGCTGCGATGCCCACGGAAGCAACCGATTTTACTCTGCCGGGCAGGCAGAACCGTTTTGGAGGATTCCACCCCTTAACCCAGGTAACCCAGGATATTATCCGGATTTTCAGAAAGCTCGGTTTCGTGGTGGCCGATGGGCCCGAAGCTGAAGATGAATATCATTGCTTTGACGCGCTCAATACTCCGGCTGATCACCCGGCCCGTGACAGCCAGGACACCTTTTTCATTAACGGAGAGCCGGATGCGCAGGGTAGGGATCGCCTTTTGCGCACGCACACCTCTTCAGTGCAGATTCGCGTTATGGAGAAACAGGCCCCGCCGGTGCGTATCATCGTGCCCGGGCGTGTCTATCGGCGCGACAATGCAGATGCGACCCATAATCCCACCTTTCATCAGATTGAAGGACTCTATGTAGATAAGGGAGTCACGGTGGGAGATCTCAAGGGGACGGTGGAATTCGTCTTCAAAGAGCTTTTGGGCGAAGAGGTTAAAGTACGTTTTCGTCCGCATTACTTCTCCTATACGGAGCCCAGCTATGAGATTGATTTCAGCACCCCGCTGGTGAAGAAAATGGGCAAAGAATGGCTGGAGATCGCCGGCTGCGGTATGGTTCACCCCAGCGTATTCGAGCAGGTGGGCTATGACCCGGAGGTATGGACCGGTTGGGCCTTCGGTTTTGGCATTGAGCGTATCGCCATGATCCGCTACGGGATTAACGACATCCGCCTTTTCTACGAAAACGATTTGCGCTTTTTGAGGCAATTCTGATTTTCCTTCAAAACAAACTGAGAAAGCCGATTTTTTAAGAAAGATCGGCTTTTTTGCTGCTTGAGAATGAGTAAAAGGAGTGCTAAACTTATCCTATGAGATTCTGGCTGATTGTTTTCTGGTCTCTGCTGGCGGGTGCGCCGGTTCTTCCGGCTCAGGAAGGGCCAGCCCAGGCGTTGCCCCCGCGGAGCGCCTATGTGATTCCGGTGAGGGATCAAATCGATAAGCCGATGTTTTATGTGATTCGCCGAGGAGTCAAGGAGGCGATGGAGGCCAGGGCGGATGTCGTCATTCTGGATATGAAGACTCCCGGCGGCGATCTGGACAGCACGCTCAAAATTATTGATGTGCTGGAGCAATTCCCCGGGCTGACGGTGACCTATGTCGATAATGAAGCCATTTCAGCCGGAGCGTTTATCGCTTACGGGACTCGAGAGATTTACATGAGCGAGCGGGCCGTGATCGGCGCCTCGGCCCCAATCATGGGCGGGCCCATCGGCTTGACCGGAGGAGGGGAGATACCTGAAACGCTCAAGCAGAAGGTGGTCTCGATGATCCGGGCTCAAATGCGTGCCTGCGCTGAGCGCTACGGGCATAACCCGGATGTGATCGAGGCGATGATTGATCCCAATCAGGAGCTTGTGATCGGCGAAGAGATTCTTTCCCCCAAGGGAGAACTCCTGACGCTGACCAGCGAAGAAGCCGCACGCAAATACGGCGAGTCGGCCCGGCCGCTACTTTCTCTGGGGACGATTCCCTCGCTCGAAGAGCTTTACCGGACGCTGGGAGTGGATCCGGCTCAGGTCAAGAAAGTTGAAAAAATCGGGTTTGAATCGATTGCCAGCTGGATCAGCGCCTGGAGTTCTATCCTCTTAATTATCGGAGGCTTGGGGCTCTTTATAGAATATAAGACTCCCGGGTTTGGCATCTTCGGGATTATCGGGATTACGGCATTGTCGATCTACTTCCTCGGCAATTATATCGCCGGGCTGGGAGGACTGGAGTGGCTTGTCTTATTCCTGATCGGAGCGGTGTTAATTGCCGTGGAGATATTTATCTTGCCCGGTTTTATGATTTTCGGATTTTCGGGGTTGCTCCTTATGCTTGTCTCCTTAATCATGGGAATGGTGGATTTCTATCCCGGCGGCGGCTGGATGCCTCACTGGGATCAATTGAGGTTGCCTTTCCTGAAATTCGGGGCGGCGATGGCGGTTCTGGCGGTGCTGGTTCTGCTCCTGGGCCGGTATTTCCCGCATTCCAAGTTTTACATGCATATGATCCCATCCAGTGTGAGCGGAGAAGAGGATTCCCGGAATATCGTCTCTTTCCAGGAAAATATTCTGGGGAAAGAGGGCGTTGCTCTCTCGGTTTTGCGACCCGGGGGAAAAGCGCAGATTGAAGGCCGCCCGCTCGACGTCATCGCTCAAAACGGAATGCTCCCCAAAGGAACGCGCGTTCGAGTGATCTCCTATAGCGGGACGGATGCAATTGTGGAAGAGATTAAAGAGGATTAACCTGAGAAGAACGAAAAGATATTATTAATAAGAATTCAGAAAGAGGTTACACTGAAACCGACCGGTCAGTAATGGCGGGGGTGCTTAGGAAGAAAAAGCAATTGGCTTTCCAAAAAAACCTTGGAGTGAGCCTTTTTTTCGGGTAGTCTGCTCGCAGCAGGGGTGTTACATTTCGGCAGAAAAGAGCTTGAGTGTGGATGTCCCCTATGAAAGGGTGAGAGTTCTCGCCCTGTAGTGTATATAAGAGGAATTTTGTGGCAACGAAAGACGACTTTTTAATTGATTTGCTGGTGGACATGGGGCAAGTCACCCAGGAGCAACTGGATGGCGCCCGTGAGATGGCAGGTCTGAGCGGAGAAGGCGTGGTGGATACTTTGGTCAAACAAGGTGTACTCCAGCCGATTGATGTAACACGGGCAAGCGCGACATATTTTGGCGCCGAAATGGTGGAGTTGACCGGGATGCGTCTCTCCGACGACATTATTGCGCTGCTCCCCCGCCACCTGGCCAAGAAATATAATGTAGTTCCCATCGGAAAGAATGACTCCGGGGGGATTATTGTTGCCATATCGGACCCCTCCGACCTGGAGGCGATTGACAGTTTGCGCCTTTTGTTGCATGCGGATGTAGAGGTGCGGGTGGCGGCTGCATCGGAAATTGAAGATGCCATCGAGCGCTACTATGGCTCAGCGGATAACTCACTGGGTAAAATGATCCAGGAGATCACCGAAGGAGAGATCGATATCGGTGGGCCCGAGGGTATTTTGGCCACTGCTGATGATGGTTCGGTGGTAGATGCGGATGCTCCTATTATCAAACTGGTCAACAGCATTATTGTAGACGCTTACAAATCTCGTGCTTCAGATATTCACCTGGAGCCGATGGCGAAAACTTTCCGAGTCCGCTACCGTATTGACGGTAACCTGCACGAAGTCAAAGGCCCGCCCAAGCGGTTGCAGGCAACGGTGATTACCCGTTTGAAGATTCAATCCAATATGTCCATTGCCGAGAGGCGAATCCCTCAGGACGGACGTATTCAGATGAATATTGCCGGCAAATCGCTCGACTTCCGTGTTTCCTGTCTTCCGACGACGCATGGCGAAAGTATCGTCATGCGTATTTTGGATAAAGAGGGTATCAAACTGGGTTTGGCTGAGCTGGGATTCCTCACGGATGACCAACAGGTGTTTGAGCGCCTGATCAGTTTGCCTGATGGAATTGTCCTGGTTACGGGTCCGACCGGGTCGGGCAAGACGACGACTCTCTATGCCTGTTTGAACTACATCAACCGGCCTGATAGAAAGATCATTACGGTGGAGGACCCTGTGGAATACGTGCTGAGCGGTATTAACCAGGTTCACGTTAATGAGGGCGTGGGACTGAGCTTCAGTATGGCTCTGAGGGCCATTCTCCGCCAGGCGCCTAACATTATCATGGTGGGTGAAATTCGTGACCTTGAGACGGCTTCTATCGCGATCAATGCGTCTCTGACGGGTCACTTGGTCTTTTCAACGCTTCACACCAATGACGCACCCAGCGCCGTAACCCGTTTGATCGATATCGGTGTGAAACCCTTCCTTGTGGCCACTTCGGCCCGAGCTTTCATGGCACAACGTCTGGTGCGCAAGATATGCAAGAAGTGCACGGCTCCGGCACGTTTGACTGAGCACGAGCGCCATGTTCTGCAGATTGATGAAGCGACTGAGGCTGCCGGCAATGTGCAGTTGGGCAAAGGATGCCCCAATTGTAAGAATGGCTACCGTGGACGTATCGGTATTTTCGAGATATTCCAGGTGGGCGATGTGGCACGAAAACTGATTTATGAAAAGCTCTCTGCCTCTGTGCTGCGCAACAAGGCCCGGGAACTGGGTATGAGGACGTTGCGTGAGGATGGTATCCGGAAGGTATTGGCCGGAATGACATCGGCCGAAGAGGTCATCCAGACAACGGTGAGCGAATTAGAGCAGTAGTTGTACAGGTTTAAAATTTGTTGATAGAAGATAATTAGAATATGTATTCAATGTCAGATTTATTGCAGCTGACCGTCTCCGAAGGAGCGTCAGACTTGCACCTTCGAGTGGGGATTCCTCCCGTAATCCGTGTTCATGGGCGTTTGCATCGGGTTGAAGGTCCTCCGTTGGCTCCGGAGGATACGGAAGAGTTGTCCAGGAGCATTACTTCTGAAGATCATATACAGTCGGTACGTGAGCAGGGCGGTTCGGACTTCGGTTTTGCATTCGGTGAAATGGCCCGTTTCCGTGTGAGCGTTTTCAAGGAACGCGGTAACTTTGCGATGGTGCTGCGCCAGATTCCCAGCAAGCTTCTGACGATGGAGCAGATCGGTTTGCCGGCCTCGGTGCGTGAATTGCTCTACAAGCCCAGAGGTCTGGTCTTGGTGACAGGTCCGACCGGTTCGGGTAAATCCACCACCCTCGCCTCCATGATTGATATCATCAATATCGAGCGTGATGAGGCGCATATTATCACGGTTGAAGACCCCATCGAGTACTACCACCATCACAAGCAGGCCGTCGTCACACAGCGTGAGGTTCACGTCGACGTCCCCAGCTTTGCTGAAGCTCTGCGCCGCGCTTTGCGTCAGGATCCGGATATCATTCTGGTCGGTGAGCTTCGTGACCTCGAGACCATGGAAGCGGCCATTACCGCGGCCGAAACCGGTCACTTGGTTTTCGGTACTCTGCACACGACCGGTGCCGCCAAGACGATTGACCGTATCGTGAACGCTTTCCCGGTGACTCAGCAGGAGCAGATTCGTGTTCAGCTCTCGACGGTGCTCCAAGCGGTGATTTCGCAGCTGCTCCTGCCCCGCTGTGATAAGCCCGGCCGCGTGGCTGTCTTTGAGATCATGATCAATACTCCCTCTATTGCGGCACTGATTCGTGATAATAAATCCTTCCGTATCGGTTCTGACATTCAAACCGGTGCCAAGTACGGAATGTTAGCGCTCGATGCCTGTTTGCTCGAGAAGTATGAGCAGGGGCTCATTTCTCAGGAAGAGGTAATAACCAAGGCTCAAGATCCGGGAACATCCATGATAAAGATTCAGGAGATCGACGCTATCCGTGCAATGAAGAATGCACAGTAACTCTTTTACTAATGACAGATATAGCTAACTTTCCGCTCGTTTCACTTCTCAAGGATTCTGTTCTCCTGGACGATATGCAGGCTGAGGAGATTATCCAGGAATCCACTCGCACCGGCAAACGGGTGTTTGACGTTATTGTCGATATGGGTATCCTGGACCAGGCAACGCTCTTGCAGACCATGGCAGACAGCTTGGCCACTCAGGTGGTGAACTTCAAATCGTTGGGTGAGATACCGGCCGAAGCCATCGCCGCGGTTCCGGCAGAGACAGCCAAAGCCTATCAATGTGTCCCGGTGGACCTTTTTGGCACTGTTCTGCAGTTAGCTCTGGTGGATCCGTTCAACCCTTCAGTGGTGGACGAGATCGGTTTTGCGATCGGTAAGGAGATTGTTGTCGTCGTGGCGGATCCTTCTGAAATCGATGCGGCGATCCAGCAATACTATGGAGGCGGCGCAGGAGGAGTCGGCGGAATGGAAACGGCCAATGCGGTGAGCGACGTCCTCAAAGAGCTGGGGATGGATTCGGAGAGCTATGACGCCGATCACGATGTCTCCATGGGGGGAGATGACCTGAGCGACATGGCCAATGAAGCACCGATTGTGAAGTTCGTCAACCTGGTGCTTCAGCAGGCGGTGCAGGACCGAGCCAGCGATATTCACTTCGAGCCCTTTGAAGACGAATTCAAAATCCGCTACCGCGTGGACGGTGCCCTCTATGAAATGGCGCCTCCGCCCAAACATTTGGCTTTGCCTGTTATTTCCCGTTTAAAGATTATTTCCAACCTGGATATTTCTGAACGTCGACTGCCTCAGGACGGACGTATCAGTATGATGATCGATGGGCGGCCCATTGATTTGCGTATTTCGAGCCTGCCGACCCAGTTTGGTGAATCAGTGGTGCTTCGTGTTTTGGACCGCAGTGCCGTGAAACTGGAGCTGGATAAGCTGGGAATGCCCGAGCACGTTTTCGATCGCTTCGGCGAAATGATCACCCAGCCCAACGGCATCGTCATCGTGACGGGGCCGACCGGTTGCGGCAAGACGACGACTCTTTACTCTGCTCTTAATCAGATTAACGACATCTCTTCAAAGCTCCTGACGGTGGAAGACCCAGTGGAGTACGATATTGAAGGAATTATGCAGGTGCCTGTGCATGAAGCGGTGGGTATGACTTTCAGTAGTGCGCTGCGCTCCTTTCTGCGTCAAGACCCGGATATCGTGATGGTCGGTGAAATGCGTGACCTTGAGACGACCCAGATCGCAATTCAGGCCTCTCTGACGGGTCACCTTGTGCTTACGACTCTCCACACAAATGATGCGCCCAGCGCCGTTGTCCGTATGGTGGATATCGGTGCAGAACCCTTCCTGATTTCTTCAACGCTCCTGGGTGTTCTGGCCCAACGCTTGGTCAGAACCATCTGCAAAAAGTGCGTGACTTCTTTTGAACCTACCGAAAGCCAGCTCTCTTTGCTCGGTCTGACCCCGGCAGAGCTGGGAGACCGGACTTTCAGTTACGGACGTGGTTGCCCCAACTGTAACGACACCGGTTATAAAGGCCGCAAAGGTATTTATGAGCTCCTGGTGGTGAACGATGATATTCGGACGATGATCAATGATCGTGTTCCGACTGCCGTACTGCGCCAGAGAGCGATGGAAGACGGGATGAGAACCCTGCGTCAAGATGGTGTTCGAGGAATCTTTGACGGTCAGATAACGATAGAAGAGGTTTTGAAATATACATAAACCACGACTTACGATAAAAATTTTAGTAAAGTATGCCCAAGTTTAATTATATCGCGATGGATGCCCAGGGTAAAGAAACCAAGGGGAGTCTTGACGCGAAAAATCAGAGTGAAGCCCTGGCTCGATTACAGGAGATGCAACTCTTCCCGACGAAAGTAGTGGAAGCGGGTGCTGCGGCCTCGCCTGCCGCTAAAGGGAAAAAGGGAGCCAAAGGCAAGGGGGGCGGATCTCCGGCCAAGGGTGGCAAGGGAATGAAGAAAGAGTTCAACATCCCGCTGCACAAGATACCCGGTTTCGGAGGTGTGAGTTCGAAAGTGCTTTGTACTTTCACCCGCCAGTTAGCGACGCTGATTGATGCCGGTTTGCCGCTTTTGAGAGGTTTGCGTGTATTGGAGAAGCAGGAAAAGAACCCGAGCCTGAAAGAAACCATTCAAAAAATAGGTGTTTCAGTGGAGAGCGGCAGTACCTTTTCTGAGGCTCTTGGGCAGCATCCGAAAATCTTCAATAAGCTCTTCGTTTCCATGGTGAAAGCCGGTGAAATGGGCGGTGTGTTGGAAGTGGTTCTCTTGCGTCTGGCTGAATTCATGGAAAAGGCCCAGAAGATTAAGGGCAAAGTCGTGGCCGCCCTGTTCTACCCGACAGCCGTATTGGTTGTTGCCGTCGCGATCATGTCCATTCTGATGGTGGTCGTGATCCCGAAATTCAAAGAAATCTTTGCCGACCTTGCCGGAAAGGGGTTGCCCGGATTTACAGTGTTCGTATTGAATATATCTGAAACCGTTCAACATCACTTTCTGGAAACATGTGGTGCCTTTTTTGTTATTTTTGTCATTTTTCGTTTATTGGTTAAGACTAAGACCGGGCGGCTTATGTTCGACAAGTTCAAGCTGGTGGTTCCGGTTTTTGGCCCGGTGATATCGAAGGTGGCGATCTCCCGCTTTACCCGAACTCTGGGAACTCTGGTGAGCTCTGGCGTGCCGATTCTGCAATCGCTCAACATCGTGCAGGAGACTTCCGGCAACGTGATTGTGGCCAACGCTGTGCACAGTGTTCATGAAAATGTGAAAGAGGGTGAAAACATCACATCTCCTTTGGAATCCTCCAAGATTTTCCCCCCCATGGTGATTTCCATGGTGGACGTCGGTGAACAGACCGGTGCCTTGCCGGAAATGTTAATGAAGATTGCGGATAATTACGATGAAGAGGTCGATAACGCCGTGGCGGCTATGACTTCGCTATTGGAGCCGGTGATGATCGTCTTTCTGGCCGTGATCGTCGGTAGCATCGTTATCGCGATGTTCATGCCTCTGATTTCTCTTATGGACGGTATGGGTGATACTGGTGGAGGCGGCGACGAGTAGAAGAGAAATGGGAAGAAGCAGAGCAGTTTGGGTTAAATGCAATCCGTAGCAAAAAGGGCTCTTGGCATGAAAACTGCGATGTTGTAAATAATGGAAAGAGCATAAAATGCGTTTTTGGATTTAAAAACTTGATTCAGAGAAGATTAGAGTGCGCTTTTACAAAACAGATAAAAACCTCTTAGAGAGAAGCGGCCGTTGGGCGTTCACGATGATAGAACTCCTGGTGGTGATTTCTCTGATAGGGCTTATAGCCGGAATGATGATTGGTTTGTCCAGTCTGGTTTCCAGCAAAATGAGAATCGCCCGCGTTCAGGGTGAGCTCTCGCATCTGGTTTCAGCCATTGAGCTTTACAAGGATCGCTACAAGGTTTATCCGCCTGATAACCAGATGAAAGATGCCAATGGGTACCCTGTGCCGGGCTCTTCGGCTACCAATCAGCTGGTTCTGGAGTTAACCGGATGTCTGGTTACCAATAACGCTTTTTCCTCCCCGTACATTCGCACCCCTTCGGGGGATTTCCATTTATTGACTTCGGCTGAAATGAAGCCGATTTTCGGCAATGCGGCTGACGGGATTTTGAATGCCTCCGAGAGAAATGCAAGGGTCCGGAACTTCCTGGGGAGCTACAGTCAGCGCAAGTTCGGCAGATTGACTAATGCGAACCGGTCAGTGACCTTCGATATTCTCCGGGTTCCGGTGAATGCACCTCTCCACCAGGCGGCGCTGGATAATCGGGGCAAAGCATGGCGCAAAATGGGTGTGAATAATCCCTGGCATTACAACATGAGCGACCCGACCAATAATCCGGGGAAATATGATTTGTGGGCTGAGTTTCAGCTATCGCGGCAGAATATGGTCAAACAGGACAATCAAGGCCGCTATGTGGAATACTACGTGATCGGGAACTGGAACGGAATGAAGCCCGAGGTGCGCAAAGACTATTTTTAAACGACTAAAGAAGAACTGATAGAACTGATATGAGAATGATGACTGGAAAAAACAGAGCTTTTACGCTCATTGAGCTTTTGGTTGTAATCGCCATCATAGCCATTTTGGCAGGGATGACTTTCCCGGCAGTTACGAAAGCCAAGGCTAAGGTGAAGATCAAGCAGGCGGAAATGGAGATTGCCAGTTTGGTGGCTGCCATTTCGCAGTATGAAAGCTCCTACGGTAAACTGCCGACGTCCAAGTATACGACCTCTAACTCGGGTGTCTACGATTTTACCTACGGCGTTTTTAACAACGGAGGAGCCGTTCAGCAGCCTGAAGGCAAAACCCCCTATTCGGTGGCTATGCGTTTGGGCAACGGCAACAACTACACGAATAACGCGGAGGTGCTCGCGATCCTGAGGGATATGGAATACTACGCCTTCAGCAATGGTCCCGATGGGCGCACTCCCAATTACAAACATGCGCGCAATACGCGCAAAGAGGTTTTCCTGACGGTAAAAGACGGGTCCAAAGTGGCTTCACCTTCTATGGTGGATATTCTTGGGACGTACCGTGATCCCTGGGGCAATCCTTACATCATTTCGCTGGATCTGAACTACGATGATTATACGGTGGATTGGATGTATGGCATGTCGCAGGTGAGCGCGGATAGCTCCAACCCCCGGAGGGGATTGCAGGGTCTGATCTACGTGCCTGAGTATTCTCTGCCGACAAGTCCCGTTGCGTTTGGCGTGAAGGCCAACGTTATGGTTTGGTCCATGGGACCGGACGGACAGGCAAACCCGAATATCAAGGCAAGTGTTGGCGTAAATAAGGATAACGTCCTGAGCTGGAAATAGTTTAAAAGTTTTATCCACGTTTTAAACGAAGGGCTTTTAATGCTGAAAAACAGGCAAACAGTGAGGATGAAAGGCAATGAGGGCGGCTTTACGCTGATAGAGCTTCTCGTGGTCTTCACAATCATCGGTTTGATAGCGGCTCTGAGCATGCCGGCGCTGAAAGGCTTTGGCCAGGGCAACCTGGTGAACAATGTGGTGCGGCAGCTCACCGATGATATCAGCCTGGCCCGTTCGCGTGCCATCAGCGATCGCTGTACTGTTTATGTTCTCTTCGTCTCAACCAATATCTATTGGGAAAGAAATCAATTCCAGGCCCGTCTGAATGGGGCCGCGATGGAGCTGCCGGCCATTGAGCGCCAGCGGTTCATCCAGAACTCCCGCCAGCTCTGGACAAACCTGGCTCAGCAGCAATATACGGCCTATGCGGTTTATGCCAGCCGGACCGTGGGTGACCAGCCTTCACAGCAGAAACCCCGGTATCTGACGGAGTGGAAATCGCTGCCCGACGGTGTCATGTTCCATCCCTATAAGCTGACGAACAATGTCATCATGGACAAGGATGATTGGATAAAGGAAATGAAACGTCAGAGGACAGCCGGCTTCACCAATTGGATTGAGGCGCCTCTGCTTCAGATGAACTGTCATTTTCCCAATGCGAAGGGGCCGGAGATGAGCCTGCCCTGCATTGCCTTCAACCACAAGGGCGAACTCGTTTTCCCGTGGCTGGATCCCAACGCTGAAAAGCCGGACCTCTTGTCGCTTCCCTCCTGGTGCGACTATGAGGTGTTGCCGATTGTCAAGGCGAGCGGTTTTTATGAAACCCCGGGCACTCTGGTCGAAATTACCCCGTTAGCGGCTCTGGATAAACCGCCTCTCATGAGGATTCGGATTGACGGAAAGACGGGGAAGGTGACCGCCCTGCAGGATGAATTAAGAGAAGATTTCTAGAAATGAGATTTTTGGAAAATAGAACCCGGCGGCAAAACGCTTTTACCATGGTGGAGATCGCTCTCTGCTTGGCAATAGTCGGTTTTGCTCTGGTGGTGATCATGGGTGTGCTGCCTTTGGGCGGGCAGGCCCAGAAGAAGAACAGGGAAAATACCCTGAGTTTGATGGATGGTAATTATCTGCTGGAGGCGATCACGCAGGGTGCCCGCGGTTATGATGACCTGGGACTTTACGTGGATGAAATCCTGCTCTACTCGGATTCTGACCCGAACGGCGCGCCCAAGGCCGTTATTCAAAATAATATCTCGGGCGGAACCTATTGGGGAACTCGTGAAATCGTCGGCTTATTGAGTGCACCCAGGTTTTTATTGACGAGCAGCAATGTTTGGGTTCCCAACTATCTCAATAATGAAGGGATCTTGAGGAACAATCTTTACACGAATATGACCTGCCGGCTCAAGATGCGTTCCATGAACGGAACCGCTTCGGATAAGAGCAACAGCGATACAAGCCGGGATTTCGGGATGGCTTACCTGGTTGAGGTGGATGTGCTTCCGGTTCAGACCAATTCTCTGAATGTAAACCAGCTCAACGGCAAGGACCCTTCTTTGACTGAGAAGATGAAGGAGGAGCGCTCCCTGTCTCAGAATGTTTATCAGGTTTCCGTCACGCTCTCCTGGCCGCTCAAAAAGGCGGAAAAAGGCGGGTATAAGGCCGGTGGTAACTCTCAGCTTTTCCGAACTCTCGTTTCCGGCAGTATTACACACTCAGCCGTGCAGGCAGATTTGCCCGGACTGGGGACTCGGGATCTGGTTTTTTGGTATTTCAACGGGAACGAGTTTTCCGTTACGAATAACACCTCGTTCTATGATGATCTGGCGAAGTAGGGGTGTTTAGAGGTGGATAGAGGAGTCAGGGTATGATTTTAAAAGGACAATGCTGGAGCAGGGATTTGAAGAAGGCGATCAGGTCTTCTGCCTTTTCGCTTTTGGAGGTGCTGGTGGTCACGGTCATGATGACCATTATTCTTTATGGTTTGTACAGCATGTTCAACCAGACCCAGAAATCGTTTCGCTCGAATAATGCCCAGGTGGACGTTATGAACACGGCTCGGTCGGCGATGGATGCGATCGCCCGCGACGTGGAGCTCCTGGCGGCATGCAATACGGCTAACGGCGCAAACCTGATGACTCTTCTGAGCTATCCCTATAACTACCCGGCTGCGAAATATAACCGCAGTAACCCGATGATCCAGACGACTCTGCCCGGTGACTCCAGCGGGCCGTTCCGGACCAATTTCATGCAGGACTTCTTTTTCCTCCAGAAGCAGAGCAACTACTGGATTCCCTGCGGATACTTTGTCGGCAATACGTCGCTGACCAACCAGGCTAACGTGACCAACACGGTGACGCAGGTCAATGAGAGCGGCGTCGGTTCTCTCTATCGAATCGGTTTTTCGCTTCTGAATGAGCTTGGTAATGAGGCTCCCTCTACCGAGTATGATACCAATGTGGCCTTTTTATGGATGAGCGAGTTTCGCGGATGGGATGCCGGAGCGACGCGCGGAGGATTCTATCGAACCAATGCCAATCTTCTGGCCGAAGGTGTCGTTCATTTCTCGGTTCGTTGCTTTGATTCGCAGGGGCAATCCATCGAATATCAAAACTATCATCGTCCGAATGAGACTTCGTGGGATCGGGTTTATTTGGATTCGTCCGGGATACGGCGCACGAATATGCCGCCCCAGAAATCTTTCAATATCTATGCTCCGGACCTGGGACAGACCTCGGCGGATCTTCTGGATGATTATCTGGGCCAAGGCGGGCTCTGGCGTGTGGAAAATAAACTTTTATTCCCCACTAATGAGGTGGATGCTGCTACCAACGTTGTCATTTTAGGGCAGGCTCTGGGGACGATCGGTCGGATGGTGGTGACTGATAACCTCTTCCTGAGCAATGCGGTTCCTTCCTATGTAGAAATCGAGCTGGGACTTCTGGAGCCGCAAGCCTGGGATAGACTCAAAGCGATCGACAATGATGATGTCCGCAGGCAATACTTGATGAAGAACTCCGGACGAGTACACCTTTTCCGTAAACGCATTCCCATCAGAAGGGCATTTCAATGAGACTGAAGACTTTTAGACAGACAGGTGAGCAGGGGGTGGCGTTAGTCGTAACGCTCATCATGCTGGCGGTGGTGACTTTTTTAGCGGTAGCTTATCTGGCGATGAGCCGCCGGGAGCAATCTTCCATTTATACGGCCACGGAGCAGAACCGCGCGCGCCTCATGGCGGATGCCGGCTTTAATCACCTCAAAGGTAAAGTAGTCGCAAACATTCTGACCTATACGAATCTGGGAAATTATGATCTCTTGCTCTCGACCAATTTCAATAATCCGCTCAAGAACGAGTTTAGTCCCTCGCTGCGCTATCCGAATGTAGGATATCTGACCAATGTCTGCCTCTATGATACGAACGGGGCTCCAATTCCGTGGACCGTGGATGATTTGAGGGTTTCCCTGGGGAACCTGCAACTCTCTCCGGTGGCGCCGGTCTTTTACAGTGTGCTGGAGAATCGCAGCTACTCGAATGATTTTCGTTTCTACCTGGATTTCAACCGGAATGGGAAATTTGATCCGACCCGGACGACTAATTATGGCGGAACCGGGATGGTTGAGACTCTTCAGTGGGGCGACCCGCAGTGGATCGGAGTATTGGAGAATCCCAATGCGCCGCACTCGGCCACCAACCGCTTTATCGGCCGCTTTGCCTATGTGGGCGTTCCCATCGGCAAGACGCTTGATATCAATTATATTCATAATAATACCAAGCGAAACACGGAGGAATTGGATCAGTTGGCTTATCAGCGCGGTCAGGGTGTGGGCAGCTGGGAAATGAACCTGGCAGCCTTTTTCCGTGAGCTTAACCCCCTGCAGTGGAGCAATCAGGGTGGAGAGGACGCCTACGCCTATTTTTCTGTGACCAATCAATACAGCAGGGGAACGGCCTTCGAGGATGCCCTTGAGGTGCTGAAATATCGTTATGAGGACGATTATACTTCTCTGGCTGCGCTGGATTCGCCCGACTGGATTCCGGGACAGTCCGCCTATGATCAGTTGAGCGAGCTCATCTACAAGGGTGAGAATCTACAGCTGCGCAGGAACGAGGTGCTCGACCGCTTCAGATACGATTTGAGTGATACCTATTCGGATGCCCCTCTACAGCTGACGGCTTTCATGAACGAGCAGAGCGCTTCAGACTGGGAAGCCTGGGATAACGAAGATAATGACCACCTGGAGTTTGCCTGGGTGGGTAGCGATAATCCCAAACGCTTTTTCGACGTTCAGGAGCTGGTGGACGACTCCAAATTCAGCGGCCCCAGAGGCCTGGATATGATCGCCCGTCTTCAGGGTACTTATCAGAAAAGGAATTTTACGGACGAGGAGCGTTATTTGACCAATGATGTCGCGTTCTACAAATTGATCGGCCAGCTGGGCGCCGATTCTCTTTATACGGCAGATAACCGGATTCCTCTCAACTACATGACGGTGGCCTCCACGAAGTACACGAATTTCGTTCCCTGGACGGCTACGTCGCTGACGGCCTCCAACTTTTTTAACGCGACGGTCGACCGGCTGATGAACGTGTATTATGGTAAAAAGCTGCAGGAGATTCAGATTTATCCCACGAATCAGTACACAGCCGATGTCCATCAGCTTTTCCAGCTCGCCGCCAATATTTACGACGCGATGACGAACCAGGCGCCCCGGAATCTTCAGGGACCTTCTCTACCGGCGGTTTTCCGGCCGGTCTACCGTACGCAGGGCAGCAGAGTTTTTCTGGATAGCTATGAACTCGTCGAAGATGAGCGGGATGATTGGTTCCGGAATGGAATGTTTGTTCGGATAGTTCCCAATGTTTCGGGCGCGACCGCCGTCCGCCCTGATGTGACGGTTTCGACTTTTGCCCAGAGCGCCGATACGGAAGGGAAAATTCGCCTGAACGTGATTGGGATGCCCTGGGTCATCGGTGCCCGGAAGGGATATCCCAACTTCAATGAGCAGGAACTCCTGACGGATATTCAGCTGACCCGCAAGATCGGGCTCACGCGTCAGAACTTGGCGAGCATCTTTGCCATTCAGGATATGTGGGTTCAGTATATCCTGAGTGTTTCCAATCGGCTTTCTTTCGAATCCTGGAATTCTTACTCTGATACCCAATACAGATTCCAGCGTCCCTTGCAGGTCATGATTACCAATCGTGTGACGAGCGCTCTCTGGCGTAACGGGCGGGTGGTCCCGGTTGCGACGGCCACGAACAACTTTGGTGTTCCTACCCGCTACAGCAATTATGTTTCACGGGTGCTGGCGACCAATATCATGGCCAATGACCTGAGAACCTGGGAAGAGGGGACTTTCAACGTGATGACTTCGAGCAACCTGACTTTCGTTCCGTCTTCCATTGTGGAGACGCACCAGAGCGGTGGAGCTTATTACCAGACCAATTCGCAGGGAACAGTGACGCTCAAGCCGAAGAATCCCTCGCTTTTCTATCAGAATGCGAACTTCCTCTCGGGAGCTCCGCTCTATATCACCTTTACCAATCAGATCACCTATATCGCTATCGATCACGAGAATGACTGGGTGGTGGATTACGTCAGTATTGAAAAGACGAATGTCTTTAATCTGACGGAATTGGTCCAGGGGACCGGCGGCACGGCTGCAGCCGGCGGACAGGACTCAAATCTCTCCCGGCTTTTGTGGGATCCGAATTTCGGCATTCAGAGGCAGATGGATATCTGCCTGGGCAACCAGGGAGATGAAGATACCTGGATGGAGTTTGCCAATGAGATTCAGGAAAAGAATTATCAAATCCAAGGGTTCCGCCAATTTTGTGGTTTGACCAACAGTCTTACTACCAGCGGAATGAGCGATTTGCAGGGGATGTATCGCCAGACGCCCTACAATCCCACGGCTCACAAGCTGGTCATAGAGTCTCTGCAGGTGAATGATCCCCTGGTCCACTATCATATTGGGGACTACGTCAACTATACGAATATCTTTACTCCTTTGCGTGCGGCTCAGAAAAAAGAAGAAGAAGACCCGAGCAATATCGGCAAGGTGAATAATTTTTACGTTCCCTGGGGTGGAAATCCCGAAAAAGATATTACCGGCTATCGTGAGTCGGTGAACGTGGTCGGAATTAAGGATCCTAACGTGACGGCTTCAGACCATTGGGATTTCCCGACAAACTGGTACGGCAGGCCTTTCGCCTATCCGACGATAGGCTGGCTGGGCAAGATCCATCGTGGGACTCCCTGGCAGACGGTTTATCTGAAGAGCGACGCGGTGAGCTCGGAAATCTGGAAGAGATGGAGCGGACGCGATGGATCTCATCCGACCAATGACTGGCGCCTGATGGATGTTTTCACGGCTGCAATCAATAAGAACGCGGCCCGCGGACTGCTTTCGGTCAATCAGACCAATTCAGCCGCCTGGGCGGCCGTTCTGGGAGGAGCTTCGGCTCTGAGCGATACCAATACGATGATTATAATTGAGCCGCAAACTGATTCCTTCCGGCAAATCGTGCAGGGAATCAACACAAATCGGGCGGGTTTGCCCAAGCGTGCTTTCTCCTATCAGGGTGAGGTGCTTTCCTCGCCGGTTCTGAGCGTGAAGTCACCCTATTTGCCGCAAACGATTTCATCGGGTGTGAACGATGCGGTCATGGAGTGGATTCCGATGCAGATCATGTCTCTCCTGAGGGAAGACAAACCGGCTTATTTGGTGTATGCTTATGGGCAGGCTCTTGCGCCTGCGCCCGGCGCGGTGGTTTTGGCTCCGGGACAATATCGTGGGATGGTGACGAATTACGTGGTGACTTCAGAGTACGCGACCAAGACGGTATTCAGGGTGGAAGGTGATGAGCTTAATCCCAAGGTGGTTACTGACAGTTTTGATGTGTTGCCCATGGAGTAGAGAGGTTTAAAAAATATGCGTCGCAAGAAGATTTGGTTATGGAGTGGTTTATTGGTTCTGGGGGGAATTCTGGGACTGCATGGTCTTTTTACTCATCCGGCAGAGAGATTGGCTCAGCGTTATGGTTTAACAGATTATGATCGGCATCAGAGTCATGCTTCGGAGCAGACCGTACTGACCCAAAAGAGTCTCCTGGTCAGCAACAAGAATTTGCTTCCGCAGGGGTGGGTATTAGCCGCCTCTCAGGAAAAGTTTTCCCCGCAGGAGCCCTCCCGTGAAAACGGCTGGGTGGCTGCCAATACTCAGCAAAGTATTGATGAGCTGGCCCGCAGCTCCAGCGCGATTTTATTGAGAAACGCCCGGATTGATACCCGCAGTTCAGCAGAGCTGCCGATTCCTTCCCAGCTCATGGCCGGAGCGGATCCGGGTTGCTACCTGGTGCAGAGCAGGGGAGAAATTGATGGGGATTTCTACCGCCAGCTTGAGGAGATGGGCGTAGAGGTGATTTCCTATATCCCCAATAATGCCGTTTTGGCCGTTATGACGCCGGAACAGGCGGCTCAAGGGTCGGATACTTTCCAGTCCGTTCTTCCTTATCATCCTTATTACAAGCTGGAGCCCGAGATCCTGGAATATGCCCTGGGTGAGAATGAAGCGCCTTATCGTGCCGGAACGATCGTTCAGGTTGCGCTGGCCCCCGGGTTGGAAGAATCCTTTTTTGAAAAAGCCCGGGAAGAAAATCTCACGGTGCTGAGCCGGCAGGAGAGCCAGTTCGGCGAAGTGGTGATGGTGCAACCGGCTCAGAGTCAGATTGCCACACTTGCGCAGCTGCCTTCAGTACACCTCATGGGAATGTCGCAGCCCGTTTCACTGGCCAATGATTTGACGATGATCCGCCTGGGTGTCGCTACCAATGAGGCCAATATTGACAGCTATCTGGAGCTATCCGGTAACGGGGTATTGCTGAACGTCAATGACAGCATGGTGGATGTCAGCCATCCGGCTTTGAGCGGACGCGTGCTTTTCGCGACTGACGACCAGGGCAATCGGGTTCTTCCCTCCAATACCAACGAGATGGCCCACGGTACCCATGTGATGGGGACCATTCTGGGCAATGGCGCCGAATCCGAGAGTGTAGCCGGAGGTGCCAGTGGTTCCTATGAAGGATTTGACCTTTCCTTCAAAGGCGCGGCCACCAATGCTGAAGCGCTTTATCTGCCGATTAATTCCGGGGAGCTTTCTTCGAGCACCCTCAATATGGATATGATCCGCTGGGCGGCCCAGACCAACTATCTGGAGCGCAAACGGACGAATGCTTTAATATCCAACAACAGCTGGAATTTTTCTTCTTCCCGTACTTATGACCTGGCCACAGCGCTTTTTGACGGTGCCGTGCGTGATGCGTTGCCGGACGTGACCGGATCGCAGCCGATGATTTTCGTCTTCGGAGCCGGGAATGCCGGTTCCGGCAATCAGGAAGGCAGCGGCGGAGTATCCGGTTCCATTTTGGCACCCGCAACGGGTAAAAACGTGATCACAGTGGGCGCTCTGGAGAGTCCCCGCTATGTGAGCATCACCCGCACTAATGAAGTTTATGAGACTGTGGATCGGGGCGATGGAGTCATGGAGACCATTACGAACCTGGTCGTCACGACGAACGCGACTCTTTACAACCAGACGGATAATGAGCAGCAGGTCGCCAACTACTCCTCCAGAGGCAATGTCGGTGTCGGTGAGGAAGGTTCCAACGGGCGCAGAAAGCCTGATGTGGTGGCTCCGGGCTCATTCGTCATATCGACTCGCGGTCCCAGTGAAGCTGAGGAAATCCCTGAAACCTATTTCAGACGTCAGCTTTTGAGCGGGCAGTTCCTGATAAGCGGCGATACAAACAATTACGCATTTTTCGGCGAAACCAATCTGGTCGGCCTGACCATTGAGATACTGACCAATCGCAGCAGTGTTCTCCCGCTCCCGGACCTGGGCATCTATCTGAGGAAAGGGACGCGCCCCGGACCGGACTATTACGTCGGAGATAATTTCTACCAGACGAATTTCCTGATGAACGCGGAAGTGGAGATAGACCCGGAAGACCCCGAAGGCGACCAGTCTGGTAATCCCTCCTGGAGCAGCGGTTATGGCGATTGGTATTACTCCATTGGCGGCCCTGAGGAAGGCAATGCCAGTTTCGATATTCTCCTGACTTTCGAGCTTCTCTACTCGGAAGAGCAGATTAAAGACATGGAAGATTTAGCCGCGGCCAACGAGCTTCTGGGTGAATACTATCGCTATGACAGCGGTACCAGTATGGCTGCTGCTGCGGTCACCGGTGTTTTGGCTCTGACTCAGGAGTTTTTCGAAACCTATTCACCGGCTGGCGTGACTTCGCCTTCTCCGGCGCTTCTGAAAGCTTTACTCATCAATGGCTCCAATCCTTCGGGCAATCAATACAGCCGCAGAGAGCCTTACGGAGTCAATTATCAGGGTTGGGGTATTCCCAACATGACCAATTTGATCCCTGCTGCGCTGACTAATGACATGGACGACGGCACCTGGCCACTCTGGTTCGAGGAACAGAGTATGAGCAATGCTCTTTCGACGGGAGATGCCTGGGAGAAGACGATTCAGGTGCCTGCGGGTATGGAAGAGGGAAATATGAAGGTTACGCTGGTCTGGACGGATCCGGCCGGCAATCCCTCTGCGGCCATTAAGCTTGTCAATGACCTGGACCTGGTTGTTTCCAATGCGACTAAGAAGCTGATTTATGTGGGAAACGATTTCCCGATCAATGGCGATTTCAACGAATCCTATGTTCTGGATGAAGAAGGTGGCGAAGAGGAGGAGAGCCAGGAGGATGTCGTAAAAGCTATTGAAACCGCCCGGGATTTTGTCAATAACGTGGAAAGCGTCATAATTAAGGGACCGCTGGATACGAATTATGTTCTCTCCGTGCAGGCCCGCCGTGTCAATGTTAATGCGGTGAGTGCGCATCCGGATGGAATCGTCCAGGATTTCGCGGTGGTTGTCTCTTTCCAGAATCATCTCACGGAGTTCAGCTCGACCAATCGCTTTGAAGTGGAAGATCCCGACGAAGGTTCCGGCCTCCAGGGCACCAATCTCTGGATTCCCGTAGTTGAAACGGTGACCAACAGCGTGCCGCTTCTCAAACAGCGAGTGGGAGCTCATTCGCCCCTCCTGGGAGTGGATGATATCCTGACCAATGGTGTTGCACCTCAATGGCACTTCTATGTTTTCACGAATGTCTGGTGGGTAGGTGGTACCAACCAGGTTGAACCCCCGGAAGGTGAGGAACCCGAGGATAACCGCACCCGAGTGGGCGGCCCCTATGTGGCGTTTGCTACGTTCCTTCCGCCCAACCTCTCCTCTGAAGCCAGGCTTAATAACGCGGATATCGATTTGTACGTTTCGACCAATTCGGCTATTACCAATCTGGATGCGCTGGTGATTGATGAAGCGGTTCAGCAGGGTTGGGCAAGCCGTAAACAGGGTGGAAGCGAGCTCTTCTACATCACGAACTCTGTTGAAAACCAGGTTTTCTACATCGGTATCAAAAGTGAAGACCAGAAAGCCTCGGAGTATAATTTTGTAGGTATCTCCAGCGATCAGCCCTTCGATGAAAACGATGACGGTAATCGCATCGTTCGGTTCAACCCGGGTGCGGTCTGGGTACCGGATGGCTCACCCGATGAACCCGGAGGCGTTTACCTTTTTGCGGTCGTGACCGATCCGATCACGGTTGATAATCTGGTCATCACCAACCTTTACCAGGTGCAGAATTCGGGAGATCTTTACATTTCGCTGACCCATGCCAGTTCCTCTCTTTCCGGAGGGACAGTCGCCCTGCATAATCACTCGTTCCTGACCGATATCAATGATCCGGCTCTCTCCAACGAGGTGCAGGTTGTCTATGACGACTCCGAACAGCTGAGCACCTATCGCCAGAAAACCGACGGCCCCGGAAGCTTGCGCAACTTCATGGGCGAGGACGGGACCGGGCTGTGGCTCTTGTCGCTGACGGATAATGCGCTCAATCACACGAACCGGGTTTCTTCGAGCCTCTACATTACGCCTTACTATGCGAACGCCTGGTTCACGGTCAACCCCTATTCATTTTTGTACCGCTCATTCTATGTGGAGGATGACGTTATCGGAGTCAATATCACCATCTCGGAGATTGATCCGGAGTATCCTCTTGAGCTCTATGTCCGCGGATGCAATTGTGGAGGAGCCGAGGATCAATGCACGCAGCAGAGCTGTTACCCGAGCCGCACGGTTTATGATTATCGGGAGTCGATTACGCCTCCGGGCCGCACCGTGACCATTACCCGTCAGGATATTCCTCCTTTGGAAACCGGCCGCTATTGGCTGGGTGTCTATAACCCGAACGCGGTAGATGTAAATTTCAAACTGGATATTGAGTTTATCTACGGCTTCTCGGTGGGTGACGATCAGGGTGTGCTTTCGCCTAATACCCCGCTGGAATTGCAGGATGATGCGTATACGTTCTTGAAGGAAGATTTCATCACGTTCGTGAACCCTGAGGACGGCTCCACCAATGTCGTGCCCGTGATTTATGATTCGGTGATTCATGTGGCTGATGACCGTGAGGTCAAAAACGTCAATGTGGGCGTCCGGATTGACCATCCGCGCATTTCAGACCTGGCCTTCTCGCTCGTGAGTCCGGTGGGGACCTCGGTTCTCCTGGCTGAGAATCGCGGTTGGGGTGCGACCAACGCCGCTCCGGATGAAGTCGATATTATTCCCAACGAGGATAACAACTCCACGTATGGCTCGGGCTCGACCAATGACTACAACAAGATGTCGTATGCGTTTTTCAGCAGCGATACGAACTATACGCTCCTGCCCATCAAGTTCGAGGTGCCGCCTTATACGAATAACGGCAAGGGAGTGATGATTCGGACTTCTACTTTTGAAGATGCGGAGCCCGGAATTTATGACGAGAACCGCAACCTGATCGTATCGGATGATTTCAGATGGCTGCTGAGCGGCTCGACAAATACCAACGTCGTCTGGGAAGGGGATTTCGATGAAGATTTAAATCCCATCGAACCGGGGACACTGGTGACGAACCTGACGGTGGTGACCAATTTCAGAACCTGGGTGAAATCCAATGAAGTGGATTCGTTAACCGGGACCAATTACCTGATCGCCAACCGCACGGTTCTCCGGACCGAGATCACGAACCTGGCGCCGAGTTCCAATTATGTCTTGCGTCTTCCTTTCAAGAGATCGCGTCCTCTGGAGGGGATTCTCACCTGGTGGCGTGCCAATAATGACTATCTGGATTCGGAGTGGAACCTGCCCCTGGAAGTTGCAGAGGGTTTCAGCTGGCCTGAGTTTACCACCAACGGAATGGAGGGCAGCGCCTTTGCCATGACCAATGCCAACCTGATCGGCAAAGCTCCTCACGTACTGCAGACCGCAAGTACCAATTTTACGGTGGAAGGCTGGTTGAAGGTTGATGAGAACCAGGTCTATTCCTATTCAGACCGATATGGCGGCCCCAATATGCCGATCTTCGAATTCACCCAGGTGACGACGAATTACTGGACCAATATTGTTCAGGTCGGAGAGGATCAGGTCGAAAACATTTACGAATATTACACTCTTGACCGCGGAATGTCCGTCTGGTTGAAGGGCGAAAACTGGACCAACGGTTATCAGCGGCTCTTCCCTCATGGAACGCTGATGGTTGAGCTGGGGCCCAACTCGATCAACAGTTCACCGGTGATATCCTTCGTCAATCTGGTCACGCCCGGAGCCAATCCGAGCACTGAGGATTACCTCAATACGTTTACCAACTGGCTCCACCTTGCGATTACTTTCACGACGGATGAAGCAGGGGATACCATGAAGGTCTATTCCAACGGGAATTTGATGACCGAACAGGTATGGCCGCATGGTTTCATTATCCCAAGTACCTTGTTTGATTACAATATGGGCTACGGTCATGAACTGGCCTATACCATCAACAGCTCGATACCCAATTATTACTCGGGAACTTTCACTGGGTTCATGGATGAATTTTCATGGTATTCGCAGCCGTTGGACGAGGTGCAGATTCAGGATATTGTGGACGCTGGTCACCGCGGTAAAGGCGGCATGGCTCATACGCCGATCTCGGTTCAATCCGCTGCGGAGGTGACCTTGAGAGAGGTGGGTGCGGCGACGAATCTCTTCCGGGCACCGCTGCCGGATATTTTATCCAAGTGGCAAGTCGGTAAGGGCCGCTTCCAAACCCGTGCGCTGGAATCGGGCGAGACCGAGAATCCGGTCTATGAACTCATCATAGACGTGACCAAGGGTGCAGTGGCGTTCGACGATATTTCGGTGACGACGCGCGGCATCGCCTACGAGCCGGAGGTTTCTCTGGCCAATTTGCGCGGTGAAGATGCCAGGGGCGACTGGAGACTTCTGGTCTGGGATACCCGAGCAGGCGCTACCAATCCTACTCCGGCTCTCTTGAGCTGGACTCTGGACCTGGGCTACACGGGAACCAACGTCAATGTGATTGATCTGACTCGCGAGAATAATTACACCCATTCGGGCGTGCTCAGGGAAGATCAAACCACCTATTTCCGGGTTTACGTTCCTCAGGATGCCGTTGCGGCTACCAATATCCTCTCAGGTGCCACCAATATGCTTCTGGCGGGACGCTGGACCGGAACTCCCAGGTTCGACCGCAGTATAGACGATTACCTCTGGTTCTATAATTCGCCGACCAATGAATCGCGCTATATCATTAATACCAATATCACTTCCGTAGCTCCGCTCATCCCCGGAGGCCGCTACTATCTGGCCTTGAGGAATCAATTGTGGACGGCGAATAACTCGCAGTATCGTTTGCAGGTGGATTTCGGTGACGTGGGCGGAGATATTCCTGAAGGCGTCATCACCTTGACCAACCGGATCCCCTATGAAGTCGACCCGGATGATGGAGGCGGACGCAACAGCGTCGATTACTACCATTTTGCAATCGAAACCAATGCGGTGGCTGCGGCGTTCCTGGTCTACGATGCCACGACAAACCTGACGATGGTCTTGAGCCGCGGTTTGCCGCTGCCGACTGATCGCAATTTCGACTACACGGAGCAGACTCGGACTTACGGTTACGCGCAGATCATGGTCTACACTAATTCAATCCCTGTGGAGCTGGCTCCCGGTGATTGGTATATCGGTGTTTATAACGGCGCCTACAGTGCGACCGATCCCTTCGATCCAATCTCTTACAAGATAGTCGCCACGCAATACACGAATGAGATTCCGACACCTTCTTCGCTCTTCAGCGGACGCCCGGTGAGTGGTCAGATTCCTCCCGGTGAGACTCACTACTATCAATATCGGGTCTCGACCAATGGCGTTTCGCTCTGGACGGAGCTCGACCAGATTGTGGGAGATGGAAGCCTGAACCTTTACAATAAGTATGGGCTGCCTTTGCCCGATTCGGGTAACCGCTTCTACGAGTTTACGGCCGATTCCGAGCTGGGTCTGGATTGGTGGCTCACTTTGGATACGGCACCCTATCCGCTCATCCCCGGTACTTGGTACTATGCGATCGAGAATACCAATAGTGTTACGATGGATTACCGGTTGCGCGTGACCGAGCTCTCTGCGGATCCTGCCTCCATTATCTGGCTCGAAAACGGAGTGGCTCAGACGAATATCGTGGGATTGATTCCGGACGGGACCAACCAAGTTTACTACGGCTTTGACGTAACGACCAATGCGGTCGGCTCTCTCTTTGAGGTGTTTGACCGTCAGAACGGGGATGTCTCGCTCTACAGCATGGCGGGCTCGCTGCCCAATCCTCGCCAGTATCTTTACTGGTACCTGGCTTCCGAGGGCGTGACCAATGCGTTCACGCGCCTCAATGCCTGGAGCGGAGCGCTGACACCGGGATACTGGTTCTTTACGGCGGTCAATTCTGAAACCGTCGAAGACCCGGCATCTGCCACCAATGTTACGTATCAGATTCAGGCTTCCGAGATTCCGACTCCGGGAGAGGAATCCATAGTCAACCTGGTTAATGAGTATCCGGTGAGGGTGAATAATGCCCCGCTCTACTCTGAGAGCTACTTCCATTACGGAACCAGCCCCAGGCCGATGGAGCTGACCTTCACGGTCACCAATGTTTCCGATATGGTTTCGGTTTATCTCCTGGATAAATCGCCGACCAATGGGCCGAGCCTCGCGCTTTACTCCCAGAACTGGGTAGGACCCTTCGGTGCACAGATTACGCTGGATTTGACGAACTCCTTTATCCCGTTAGTGGAAGGCGATTGGTATGTCGTCGTCGAGAATACCTCGTTGGGCACGGTCGGTTATGATATCTGGGCAGAGGAAACGGGATTGCCCGAACCCGAGCAGCCGATCAATACCGGCTTCGAATATGACCCCGAGACCGGCCTGGCTACGCTGGTCTGGGAGAGTGAAATCGGGGCCGTCTACGGCGTCATGGGAACGGAGAACGTCTTTGCTACCCCGGTTCTGTGGGAAGAAATCGACAGGGTTACCGCGGTCGAAACCGTGACTCGTTACCCGCTCACCCGTGAGCTGATGGAGCAATATGTCTTCTTCTCGGTGACGCTGATTTCCAGACCGCCGACCGATCCGGATTATGAACCGGAGAATATCTCCACCTATTTCCGTTTTGATAGCGGAGCTTCCATGCTGGAGCTGGGTTGGAATGCGAGAATCAACGGTGTTTATGATCTGGAGGTTAAAGAATCCCTCGCCGATACCAATTGGACGCGGCTTACCTCTCTGACGAATACTTCCAGCGCCATGCTGACTCATGCCGTGGCCGTTCCCGACCAATATGCGGTTGCACGGGTCACGCCTCGCGGTGGAGTGACGCCTTTGACGATTCATACCTCCTCGGGTTATGACTCCGGAAGCGGGGAGTATCTCCTCTCCTGGGATGCTCAGGCCGGTTTGGCTTACTCTGTCAGAGGCTGGACGAATCTGGGCGATCGCGTTTCGCTCTCGATTACCAACGTCGTGCCGGAGACAACCGAAGCCGGTTACAGGCTCAATCCCGCACAGGCGCCCGGATGCCAATGGTTCAGCGTGGATTACGCAGAGACCCTTGAAGAAGAAATCGTGATGGCAGTTGGGGTCGATGGCGATGAAATTGTCCTTTCCTGGAATGCGGTGATCGGAAACCAGTATCGCATTGAAGGCTCGAAGAACTTCAGTGGTACAGACTGGGAAATGCTCTCGACAGTGCAGGCCGATTCCGAGCGCGAGGAGTATCGGGTGTCGATGACTTCCGGTTATCTGCTCTTCAGAATTGTCGCTTTGGGTGGCGGCGGCTATGTGCCTCCGGTAAATGAACCCTTTATTTCATCCATCAGTCTTGATGCGGCTACCCCGGGCAATATTCTCATCACGGTCCAGGCTCAGGCAGGCGATCGTTTCACGGTGGAATACACAGACGATTTGTCGGAGGATATCTGGTCATCAAGTGCCGGAGAATATCTTGTGGATGCGGATGGTCCTTACTCTATCAGCCTTTCCAGCGACGGACAAAAAGCCAAATTCTTCCGTCTGAAGAGAACCCGTTAGGAAGAGAGAGCGAAAAATGAGTAAGCAGGGTCGTACGCTGATTTTTGCGCTCAATCCCTCTGTGGATGTGGAGTGGGAAGTTCCGAATGTTGTCTGGGAGGAAAAGAATAATATTCTCTCGGAGCGACGCTGGGCCGGAGGTAAAGGGGTCAATGTTGCCCGGTGGTTTCGCCTGCTAGGGGGAGATGGCTTGCTGGTGCTTCCCCTGGGTGGGATGAACGGCCGGGAGATGGAGTCTTTCTTGAAGGAAGAGGGGCTGGCTTATCATGCCGTCCCGATTGTTCAGAGCACTCGCGCCAATATCATCGTGACGACCCGTGAGAGGCGGCAAATCCGCCTGAACCCGTTGGGCCCGGAGCTGACCCGGCAAGAATGGGACCAGCTTTTTGATTTTCTCAAAGAAAAGCCGGTGGATACGGTGGTTTTCTCCGGCGCATTGCCTCGGAATGCTCCCGTAGATACTTATCGGAGGCTTCTGGAGCTCTGCCGGCAATTGGGGCCGGTCAAAACGATTCTGGATTGTGATAAAAAAGCCTTCGAACAGGGGGTGTTAGGAAAACCTTTCCTGGTCAAACCCAATACGACGGAGCTGGAGCAATGGGTCGGACGCAGGCTCTCGGGGCAATCGCAGATACTTGAGGCAGCGTGCGAGCTTTGCCTTACGGCCGAGACGAATGTTTTAGTTTCCATGGGAGCGGAAGGAGCACTTCTGGCATGGCGTGATACTGAGGGGAAATCCCCCCGAATTTTCAGAGCCTATCCCTATGAAGTCACCGTTTTGAATACGGTCGGTGCCGGTGATAGTCTCCTGGCAGCTGCGGCTTTGACGCTGCCAAACGGTATGGAGCCGATAGAGAGCTTGAAACTTTCTATTGCCGCCAGCACTCTGGCCGTCTCCAAACCGGCGGGGATATTGCCCCGCAAAGAGGAAATTTATGAGCTTTCGCATAAAATACAGGTCAGCGAAATTTAAACTGCCGGCCCTATGGCTCGGGGTGTTTCTCTTTCTCTGGTGCGGGGTCTCTCTCCTGTCTCAGACAAACTTCATCGTGGGTGTTTACAACGTGGAGAAGTACGAATTGGAGAAAAATGAGGAGTTCGCGAATAAATCCCGGAAGACGGTTCAATCCATCTGCCAGATGAATGCAGACGTTCTGGGTTTGGTGGAGATGGGGAGTCTGGCGAGTACGACCTATCTTCTTGATGAGCTCAAGCGCTCCGGGATGGATTACCCTCACTACGAATGGATGCGCTCTAACGATGGGCGACTGAATCTGGTTATTTTTTCCCGTTATCCTCTGAAAGAGATTGTCCGTCATACCCAGGATAAGTATGTGCTGGATGAGCGCTCCTATTCATTAAGAAGGGGGATTCTCGAAGCCACGGTAGAGGTCACCGATAGTTATTCTTTTACGGTACTACTCACGCACCTGAAATCTCAGTTGGAATCGACGAAGCTGGACCAGCGGGAGGTTCGCCTGGAAGAGGCCAAGCTTCTCAGAGGCAAGGTGGAAAAGATATTGGAAGAGGACCCTGAAGCCGATTTTGTGGTCATGGGGGACTTGAATGATCACTATTCTTCTTTGCCGATTCGCACCATTCTGGGTACTCCTGTCGGCAAAAGGAGGCTGCTGGATGCCCGGCCGATAGAACAGATAGGAGATAGCCTGCCCGAAGAGCGGACTCGGGGCAAATTCCGCTCAATAGCATGGACCTATTTTTACAGCAAGGAGGACAGCTATTCGCGCCTGGATTACATTCTCTACAGCCCGGGCCTGAGAACTCAGTTTCAGCCGGAGGAGACGAGAGTGGAAGTGGTCCCCAATTGGGGTGTGGCATCAGATCATCGGCCAATTCGAGCCGGATTTACACTTCCGGTCGCGAAAAAAGCGCAGAAATCCAGAACCTCCGGAAAATCGTCGTTGAAACCGACCTTGAAGTAGGCTACGAGACGTTTGCCAAAAATTGCCGCGATTGCCCGTGAAAGTATTTGAAAAAGGTTGCGCTTTCCTTAAGCCTTCTCTAGGATAGAAAGTCATGAGAGCAAGGGTAGGGCTGATCGCTTTGTGCTGTACGATAATGCTTTGCTTCCTCGCGGGTTGTAACTACAACAGCGGAACGGTGGAAGATGAGCGCAAGGATCCTTATTATCTGAAAGGTAAGGACCAGCTGAGTCGCAAAGACTATAGCGGAGCGGAAGATTCCTTTTTGAAGGCATTGGAGAGGAATCCGCGCAATGGTTCCGCACATCTGGAGCTGGGTATTATCTATGAAGAAGGACGCCAGGATTTTGTTGGGGCGATCTACTATTATCAGAAATACCTGAGACTGATGGGCCCCAAGGGAGATGACCCCGTAATTCGCGGAAGAATCACCTCCTGCAAAAGGTCCTTTGTGCTGCAATCTGGGATTACTCCCGATAGTGCCAGTTTGGAGCGTCAGCTCGAACAGGTGGTGGCGAATAATCAGAACCTGCAAATATCGCTCAAGAATTTAAATGCGTCTCATGAAGCGCTGAAAGTGGAAAATGCCGAGCTCAGGAGCCGTCTGGTCCAGCAGGATGCCGAATTGGCCCGGGCCCAGTCTCTCCTTGCCGGATCGGCTACGTTGCAACGGGTTCCGACCCAGGTGGGCACCCAGAATTTTCTGCAGGCGAATCAGACTCAACCCTTTAATACTCGCGAAACGGCACCTCAGAGGGTCGGCGTTTACACGATCCAAGCCGGCGATAACTTTGAGAGAGTCGCCCGGAAAATGAACACGAAAACCAAGGTGATCTCAGACCTGAACCCGGGAGTGGATCCGAGGAAGCTCCAGATCGGTCAGGAAATCAAAGTACCCGTTCAATAACTAATTTATACGCAGTATGTTAGCAATTCGAATCATACCCTGTCTGGATGTCCACGGCGGATCGGTTACAAGAGGCATTCAGTTTGGAAAAGCCGAAAGCGGCGAGTTGAAAAGCGTTGGAGATCCTGTCGAGCTTGCAATGCGCTACAATGAGCAGGGGGCAGATGAGATGGTTTTTTATGATATCACTGCCAGCGCCCACGAACGCAGCACCATGGTGGACGTAATCGAGCGGGTAGCAGAACGTTGTTTTATGCCGCTGACCGTTGGGGGCGGTATCCGCACCGTGGAGGATATGCACACACTTCTCAACGCAGGTGCGGATAAGGTCAGCATCAATTCTTCCGCCGTGGCGGATCCGGATTTGATCCGACGGGGTGCAGAAAAGTTTGGTTCCCAGTGTATTGTGGTCTCGATTGATGCTCAACGGGTGGCTCCGGGTAAGTGGGAAGTTTTTACCCACGGTGGCCGTAAGAATACCGGCATGGATGCCGTCCAATGGGCTCAAAGAGCGGTCTCTCTCGGGGCCGGAGAGATTGTCTTGAACAGTATTGATGGTGACGGCACCAAGGCGGGCTATGATGTCGAGGCGACCCGGACTATTTCCGACATTGTCTCGGTTCCCGTTGTAGCCAGCGGCGGAGCGGGTAACCTGGATCATATGGTGGACGTGGTCCAGAATGGCCATGCCAGCGCTGTTCTGGCGGCGAGCATTTTCCATTACGGAACCTATACCGTGGCGCAGGTTAAAGAGTATCTCTCGGCCAGAGGGATACCCACGCGCAACTGCTAAGTTTTCTTAAATTCAAATATGAATCTTATATCCTCCGGGAGGGTATTGCCGATCTTACTTTTGGTCGGCTCAAATATTTTAATGACCTTTGCCTGGTATGGTCATTTAAAATTCAAAACGGCTCCTCTTTGGGGAGTTATCGCGATCAGCTGGGGAATCGCCTTTTTCGAGTATTGCCTGGCTGTGCCTGCCAACCGGTTTGGGAGCGGTACCTTTACGGTCACCGAGCTCAAAATCATTCAGGAAATTCTGACTCTGTCGATTTTTTCCGTATTCGCTATTACCTATCTGCATGAGAAAATCCAGTGGAATCATCTGGTGGCTTTCCTCTGCATTTTGGTGGCCGCAGCCTTCACTTTTCTACCCAAAAGCCATTAAGGGGAGGCACCCCTGCCGATAAGAGGGAAGTTCGAGGTGAACAAGGGGTAATGTGTCTTTTCAAAACTTTATAGAACGGTAGGTTTCCTTTAAATATCGTTTTATGTTTGTTCTCTGCCATGTCTGTGCTACAGTTTTGAGAGCGGATTTGAGTTTATGAAAAAGTTGATTTTGATGCTGGTGACGCTGAGCGTATCTTCGTTGTCTCTATGGGCACAGGTGGGTACCTGGATATGGTATCCGGGTGATTACGAAATCTGGCTGGGCAATGAAATGAATAACCGCCGCACCGAGCGCGGTTCCTTCTACCCTCCTTATATGTGGAGGATAGACAGTCACTTCCCGATTGTGGAGTTTCGCAAAGGATTCAACCTGGCCCAGGCTGATAAAATCAGTATTCAGACCGAGGGAACCTATAACGTGGTTTTGGACGGTCAGCGGCTTTTTGGCGCTCCGCAAACGCTTGATCTTCCTGTCGGAGATCACACCCTCATTATCCAGGTGTTTAACCAGAAAACGCCGCCTACGCTCCTGATTCAGGGACAGACGATCGGCACAGATTCCACCTGGTTGGTATGCGGCCCGGATAAAAAGCGCCTTCCGGAAAAGGGACACGATTTTGCTTATCTCCGCGCCGGTTGCTGGAATTTCAATACGCCTGCACAGAAACCTTCAGAGTTCAAACTGAGCACAACGCCCATGGAGGGAACCCTGCGCCAAAGCGAAAAAGGTGGAGAGCTCTTTGATTTTGGCAAGGAGACCTTCGGTTATCTGCGTTTCCACGGTTTGAAAGGAGAGGGTAAGATCAAGATCACTTACGGAGAAAGCATGGAGGAGGCTTTGGATTGGGATCGCTCCGAGACGCTGGATCTTCTTTCGGTTAAGGGTAACCAGGTGACCGATGAAATTACTCATAGCGCGGCTACCGTGGGCGAAATTTATACTCACCCTCAGTCAAAAGCTTTTCGCTATGTTCATATTGCCTGCGAAGGTGAAGTCAAATATGACAAAGTAAGTATGCTCTACGAGTATCTGCCCTCGAAATACCGGGGGTCTTTCCTTTGCAATGATGAAGAGCTGAACCGCATCTGGGATGTCGGCGCTTACACGCTGCACCTGACCAGCCGCGAAACCTTTATCGACGGCATCAAGCGGGACCGCTGGGCCTGGAGCGGCGATGCCCTTCAGAGCTATCTGATGAATTATTACCTCTTTTTCGATCAGGAAGCGGTTAAGCGCACCGCCTGGCTTCTTCGCGGCAAGGACCCGGTCTATTGCCACATCAACACCATTCTGGATTATACCTTTTACTGGTTCATGGGCATCTATGACTACTATCTCTATACGGGTGACTCCGTGTTCCTGGAGCAGATTTACCCCAGGATGCAATCCATGATGGAGTTTGTCCTGTCTCGTACCAACGCCAACGGGATGGTGGAGGGTCAGCCGGGAGACTGGGTGTTTATCGATTGGACCGATGGGCCGATGGATAAAAGCGGTGAGATCAGTTTTGAACAGATGCTTTTCTGCAAGAGCCTGGAAACGATGACGCTTTGTGCCGGGCTGGTCGACCAGAAGGCGGACCAGGATAAATATGGGAAGCTGGCTTCGGACCTGCGCGCCAAGCTCGAGCCCACTTTCTGGAATGATGAAAAGAAGGCGTTCGTCAACAACGTGGTTCAGGGTAAGCAGAGCGATGCGGTGACCCGTTATGCCAATATGTTCGCGATCTTCTTCAACTATATCAGCCCCGAAAAACAGCAGTTGATCAAAAACTCCGTTCTCTTGAACGATCAGGTGATGAAGATATCCACGCCGTACATGCGTTTTTATGAACTGGAGGCTTTTTGCGCCATGGGTGAACAGGAGTCGGTGCTCAAGGAGATGAAGGCCTACTGGGGCGGAATGATTAAGCAGGGTGCCACGAGCTTCTGGGAAAAATACAATCCGGAAAATACCGGTGTCCAGCACCTGGAAATGTATGGGCGGCCTTATGGCAAGAGCCTTTGCCACTCCTGGGGAGCCAGTCCGATTTATCTTTTGGGCAAATACTATTTGGGCGTTAAGCCGACTCAACCCGGTTACAAAGCCTATTCGGTGACACCGGTTCTCGGTGGGCTGGAGTGGATGGATGGGATCGTTCCTACGCCTAATGGGGATATCCATGTCTATCGGGATGCCAAGAGCATCAAGGTCAAAGCCGCTGCGGGAGAAGGAACGCTCTACTTTGAAACGGAGAAGACTCCCAAAGCCAACGAAGGAGAATTGGTACATGGTTCCGGCAATCAATGGAGCCTCCCGATTCCTCCGGGCAAAGAGATCATCGTAACACTGGAATAGTTTCCTTGTTCTCTCTAAAGGCAGACCGGATTAGAGATTGATTTTAAGCATGAATCACTCTAGTCTGGTCTGCATGAGTTTTGGTGCCTTAAGGAAATGGTGCGCGTTAGCGGTGTTTGCAGCGGTTTGTTCTGTTTGGGGAGAATCTTCCGGGCCGGGACCGGTGAGCATTCAGAAGTTCGGAGTCCTGCCGGAGAATGCCCCCGAAGTCAATCAGGAGAATCTTCAGAAAGCGATTGATTGGGCTTCCCGCTGCGGCGCTGCTCTTTACGTGGAGCCGGTGGAGGAACCTTACCCGATCAAAAGCGGCGTCATTCTGAAGCAGAATGCTTCGCTGATAGGTGCCCACGGGCCCACGGGACGCGGAACCTGTCACCCGGAGAAACGGCACCCGGTCGGGAGCGTTTTCAAGATAGAAGATAGCGCGGCACCTTTTATCACGGTGGAGAACGCGACTCAAATTCGAGGAATTCAGTTTTGGTATCCCCAACAAACTTTACGGCAACCTGATAAAGTCATCGCCTATCCGCCCACCGTGCAGGTTTCTCAGACCAAATCGGTACAGGGAGTCACTCTGAGCTGTCTTACTTTCTACGGAGAATACACCGCGATGGATTTCAATTCTCCGGCTCCCTATATTTGTGAGCAGATTCTCTTTGAGCATTGCTATGGCTATCCGCTCAGCGGAGAGTTTATCAGGATCGACCGCTGCTATGATATACCGAGAGTCCTTCACTGTCATGTGAACCCGTCAAATCAGAGGATTTTTGCCGGCGGTTTCAGCCGCTCGGTGATTGATTCAGTCATTGCCAGGAAGACTTTTACCTACGCCATTAATCACACGGACAATGCGCAGCTTATGGACGTCTTCACCTTCGGCGTATATGGGGGGATTTACCTGGGCCCGGCAACTTATGGGCAGCTGACTAATTTCAATCTGGATTGTGTCTCCGTCGGGATCCATAAGATCGGCGACAGCACATTCAATCGCAACTGGCAGATTGCGCAGGGAAGCATCATAGCCAATGTCGGCGAGAAGCTTGAGGATATTCACCCCTTCATCGTGGAGGGACAGGGGCACACTTCTTTTACGAACGTGGAGGCATTTTCGGGCGGCAACGGAGCGGTAACGGCAATCGGTAAATCTCAAGATTTCATGCTGGTGCGCGGAGACCAGAAGCTGACGGTTTCCCTCTATGGCGCGCGGATGCGGAATTACGAAGCGGCCGAGCCGATCACGATTTCGAACCCGAAGGCACTGGTTTTTGCCACCGATTGTTTTGATAAAGACGAGCAGCCCTGGAGCAGAAAGCCCCATACTGAAGAGGCGAAATGAAAGTGATTTTTTCCCACGCGGTTCCCTTTTTCCTGGCACACGGGGGGATGCAGACCCTCACGGAGGCGCTGATGAGCGAACTCTCCAAGCTGGGGGTGGAGGTGGAGCCCGAGCGCTGGTGGGATTCGAGTCAGCGCGGAGATATTCTCCACTATATGGGGCGGCCTCCCTTTGCCATCAATGTCAGGCTGGCTCACGAAAAAGGCTTTAAGGTCGTGATGACCGAGACGCTCGATCAGACGGCTTCCCGAACGCCTCTCCAGCTCTGGGTTCAGCGGCAGATCACCCGCCTGACCCGCAGAGTAATGCCCGGTCTGGTAAACCGGATGGCATGGGATGTCTATCAGCTTCTGGATGCGATGGTCTATATCGTGCCGATCGAATTGGCCGCATCTCAATATCTCTTTGACGCATCTCCCGGCAAAGGACATGTGATTTCTTCTGGCCTGGTCGAGGAGGCGATTGCCGAGCTTTCATCCCCGGAGGGAAGGGGAGAAGGGGATTACCTTATTTCACTGGCGGTAATTTCAGAGCGGAAGAATTCTCTGCTCCTGGCCCTGGCGGCAAAGAAAGCCGGGGTGCCGATAGTGTTTCTGGGTAAACCTCTGGTGGAGGATGATTACTTCAAGCAGTTCCTATCGGTCGCCGATGGTAAGACAGTCCGTTATGCGGGTTTCGTTTCTCAAAAGGAGAAGTATCAATATCTGAGGAGGGCCCGTGGTTTTGCCCTGATGAGCCAGTTCGAGAGCGGCTGCATCGCGATTTACGAGGCGGCTGCGGCCGGCCTGCCGCTTCTACTGCCCGATTTGCCTTGGGCTTCGAAAGTCTATGGCCATTTGAAGCAGGTTAAGACCATACCCCTTGGAAGCGTGGAGGTGATAGCGCTGGCGTTGTCGCGTTTTTACGCCACGGCCCGGAGAGGGACCGAGCAAACTTTCCCGATTCCCAGTTGGAAAGAAGTTGCTCAGCAATACATCAAAGTTTACGAGGGCCTCCTTCGATAAACCGACTCACGATTTCCCCCAAAAAAGAAAAGACCGATCCGGAATTCAAACCCGAATCGGTCGTTTCGTTTATAAGGAAATTAGAGAATTAGTCCTCTTTATTTTCCGCAAAATCAGAATTCTCCAGCGCTTCGAAAGCGTGTTGGAGAGCGACGAGGTCTTCACCCGGTTTCAAAGCATCCAGCACGGCCTGCTCAGCCTGGAGCTGCTCAGTCGTGTAGTTGGCGGCTTTGATGGAAAGACCGATTCTGCGTTCAGCTTTGTCGATCTTGATCACGCGGGCGGTGACTTCCTGACCGATCTTCAGAACGTTCTTGATGCGATCCACATGCTCTTCACTGACCTGAGAAATATGGACCAATCCGTCGATTTCGTTCTGCAGTCCGATGAATGCACCGAAGGAAGCGAGCTTGGTCACCTGGCCGGTGATTAGATCGCCCACGCGGTAGAGGCTATCAATGTCGGCCCAAGGATCTTTTTCGAGCTGTTTGACGCCCAAAGCGATCCGTTGATTGGCCTTGTCGATTTCCAGAACCACGGCTTCGACTTCATTACCCTTCTTGACGATTTCGGAAGGATGATTGATCTTGCGGGTCCAAGAGAGATCGGACACGTGGACCATACCGTCCAGACCGTCTTCGAGCTCAACAAATGCACCGTAGCTGGTGAGGTTGCGGACCTTGCCTTTGATCTTCGTACCCGGAGGATACTTCTCGGCTGCCAGTTCCCAAGGATTGGTTTCGATCTGGCGGATGGAGAGAGAAATTTTCTGCTCTTCGCTGTTGGCACCGATGACAACGGCTTCGATATCGTCACCCACTTTGAGGACGTCGGAAGCCTTGGCGATGCGTTTGGTCCAGGAGAACTCGGTCACATGGACCAGGCCCTCGACTCCCGGCTCCAGTTCGACAAAGGCGCCGTAGGGAACCAGGTTGACCACTTTACCTTTGACATGAGAGCCAACAGGATAATTGACGGAAATCTGCTGCCAGGGATTGGCGAGTTTCTGCTTGAGACCGAGGCTGACGCGCTCTTTCTCGCGGTTGATGTCCAGGACGACGACGTCGATATCCTGACCCACCTTGAGGATTTCGCTCGGGTGGTTGACGCGGCCCCAGCTCATATCGGTGATATGCAGCAGGCCGTCAATTCCGTTGAGGTCGATGAAGGCACCGAAATCGGTGATATTCTTGACCGTACCCTTGCGGATATCGCCCGGCGCCATTTCTTCGAGGAGCTTGGAGCGGCGTTCGCTGCGTTCCTGCTCGAGGAGTTCACGGCGGCTCAGAACAATGTTCTGGCGTTCCTGGTTGATTTTGACGATTTTGAAATCGAAAGTTTGTCCCACCAGATCATTCAAGTTCTTGGGAGGGATAATATCTATCTGGCTTGTCGGCAGGAATGCCTCAATACCAACGTTGATGATCAAGCCGCCTTTGACGACTGCTTTGACTTTACCACTGATGACTCCACCTTCGCTGCAGGCAGCCTGGATTCTTTCCCAGTTCTGTTTGAAGGCTACTTTTTTCTTGGAGAGAAGGACTGAGCCTTCCTTATCTTCGAGGCGTTCGATCAGAACATCCTCTTCATCACCGGGTTTAATATTTTCAGGTTCGTCGAATTCTGCAATGGGGATGATACCTTCGCTCTTGTAGCCGATATCAACCAGAACTTCTTTGGGGCGGACTTCGATGACGTAACCTTTGACGACTTGGCCTGGAGCGAAATCCATAAAGGTACGCGCCAGAGCCTCTTCCATATTGAAGGACATAATGAGGAATGACGGGGAGCTTTCCCCCCGTGGGAATCCCTGAAAGGGTATTCCGCTAATTTTTTACAGTTTTTCCGGCTAAGACATTAAAGTACAAAGCCAGATGGTTTGTTGTTTGTTTTATTCGCGCTCTGTCACTGACGGACCCTCCGGCAGAAAGCAAATGCTCCTCGCACTCGCCAAAAGCGAAGGAGAATGATAGCACTTGTGAGAGGAGAAATGCAATCGGAAAAGGATAAAATCTCCCGAATTTTGAAATAAAAAAATGCCCCCGCTTTTTGCAGGGGCATCCAGCCGTGGAACAACCACGGAGTGAATTGGTTTTATCTTATTCTATCTGACTGCTCTGAAGAACTTTATCTTCTCAGATGGAGTAATCCAGGCAGGCGATTCGGTTGCGATCTGGACCCAATCAGCTTCACTCAAAGAGGATGCTGCTTCCAGGCGCCCTTCAAACTGAACGAGAATCTGATCCGAGGTGCCTCTCAGGATGGTAAGGAGGGGCGGCTCCTGCGGGTCAGTTTGCACGACGACCTCGGCTTCACTGCTGAAGAGGCTTCCCTTCGGGTTGGTGACTTTGACCTTATAGAGGCCGGCCTCTGAAACGACCAGCGTTTCCGCATCGCCTTCTACACGGTTTCCATCCCGATACCACTCATAAGAAAGCGGAGGCGAGCCGGCTGCCAGGACGCTCAGGGTAATCGTTTCGCCTTCCCGAATAGTGCCGCCTTGCGGCTGCGTCAGGATGCTGACATCTTCGAGCGGAGGGAGTACCGAGAGTGTGGCGAGAGTGCTGGTCACTTCCCCGTTGAGGTTGGTAACGCGGCAGCGAACCTGTAGGCCATTCTGCGCCAGAGTGACGTTATCAAAAGTCAGGGTGCGCAGATTTAGGGAATTATCCGCAACCCCATTGACCTCCCATTGATAAGTGATGGGGGTGCCGCTCTTGACGAAGACCTCGAAGGCGGCGCTTTCTCCCTCATAACGGGAAATAGATTCCGGTTGAACCACTATCTCCGGAGCCGTAAACGATGATCCCGGAGGATAGAGGCGTGTCTGCGGAATCGGCGACTCTATTGCTCCGGAGGGGAGCTGCCAGCGCACCATGATATGATCGCCACCGGTGCCGTCGGTCTGAATTCCTTCGATGTAATAAGGCTTATTAGCCGTCAGCGAAACCGGAGACGATTTCTGCGAAGCGTAATCTTCCCAATTATTCACCGGTGCCCATCCGTAGAGGTAGGCAATCCTGCGTTTATGGGTCGGGCTTTCATCAGTGCTGAGCCAGAGCTCCGAGTCATCATCGCTGCAGATCCAGAAGGTGTATGAGCCGGTAACCGGAGGGATAATGAGTCCGCTCAGTTTTTGGCCGTAGTTATCAGCCCAATCAATAGGTGAGACGAAGCTCGTCACGGAATCCACCAGGTCCGGTGAATTCGGATAGGTCGCTTTACCGGTCAGGGTGCTCAGGCTGGAGTCACAGTTATACCAGACTTGGCGCAGGAGCCCCTGGCCCATGATATCGGTCTGGATATATTTGACCGTGTTCGGGGCGATCGGGTTTTTATTAAAGGAAATATCGCAGACTCCGTTGACGCTCAGGGCATAAACCGAGCCTTGAGCCAGCGGTGTCGTTTCCAGTAGAACCACCAGAACCGCGCCGGGGATGGTGCTGCTGCCGGAGGCGACCGCATTGAGAATCTGGGCGCCCCCGTTCAACTGATAGTTTGCCTTGTTCAGGGCCGTTTCAGTAGAGACATATTCCGAATAGGTAAGCCGGATATAGCGATCCGTATTCATTTCCACCTGGGTAATCTCGGGCGGAACTGTTTCGGTCTCGACCGTCAGGAGAGCTTCATCGCTGAACCAGGAATCCGAAAGCCTGACGCGATAGGCTCCCGCGTCGTATCCGGTGACATAGTTTAGCACCAGCGATGGACCGCTGCCCTGGAGGATATCTTCCCATTGGTCGGCGGAGGTGAATTTCTGCCACTGAAGTTTCCCGGGTACCACCGAGATAATATCCAGACTCATAGTTCCGGAGCCGCCTTCAAAGGTCGTTACATTTTGAGGTTGGGCCAGGAGAATCATCAGCTCGGAAGGTGTGCTGAGCCAGGTTTCACCGTTCAACTCGAAGAGGGCCATATAGAGTCCGGCATCGTCTTCTGAGAGTGAATCAAGCTGCAGAGTGGCGGAAGTCACTTCCGGGATGGCTTCCCATTTGCCTTTCAGGTTGAAATGAACCCACTGGAGGTTCTGGATTTCTCCCGAAACATCTTCCAATGAAATAAGGGCTGAGCCGCCCAGAGGCGCTACCTGGTCTGCACTGGCCGGCAGGAGCTTGGCCGCATAGCCCGGGGTGCCGCTCCAGACGGGAGAAACATACCAGTTATAGGGTTGGCTCCAGCTTTCCAGAGGTGCCGCCAGATTGATCACTTCCAGGGAATAGCCGGTGCGGTCTGCACCCGGGTGCCATTTACGCTCATAGGCGAAGGATTGAATGATTTCCAAGTCCGGAGCCTGCAAAGTGATCTGCTCACCTTTTCGAGCCAGGTTTCCGCTATAGCCCGAAACCAGGAGCATCCCATTGGTGTCATAGCGGCTTGCAAAATGCTCTGCGCTCTTGGCCAGAACCAGGTATCCGCCTGCCGGGATATCCACATCCGGGAACGTGTAGGTGATGCCTTCAGTGATTTGAACCTCACGCATGTTGACGGACTGCTCGCTGGTATTGCAGATTTCCAGCCAGGCGTAATCGTCATAATTGCCCATGCCTTCATCTTCAAAAATTGGCGAGTACATCAATTCACTGATACGAAGCGCGGAATAATCCTGACGGACCAGATAATCGAATTGGCTCAGTGCGCTCCAGATTCCTTCCTGGTAAGTGCGCATATTCAGGAGTGTGCTCCGGTCAATTCGAATCTTCGTGGAGGAGGCTCCTCCCACCGGTGTTTCTTCCACAGTTGTGGAAAGCTCCATGTCAAAATACATATCAGTGCTGGTAGCACTACCTTGGTGAATCTCCACGGCAATCACGTTGGTGCCTGCGCGCAGTCTCTGAGTGGAGAGTGTGTAATCGAAATAGACAGCGTCGGTTGTGGCATCGACTACCGATTCAGCCAGGGTGGAGAAGTTGACCGTGCCTTCAGCCATATTGCTGCGCAGGATTTCGACTCCGTTAAGATAGACTACGGCGCCATCATCCCGGTTGAGAGAAAGCTTGAGGCCCGTAATTCCATCCAAAGAATCCAGGTTGAACTGGCGGCGGAAATAGGTGGTGTTTACATAAACCCCTTCACCTGTAACTCGGGTGGTAGTGGTGCCGACATCGGGATTGCTGCCAAATCCCAGGCGCCCCGGGCCTTCACCCCAATCCGAGTCATTATAGGTGATGCTTTTCCAGTTGATAATGCCCTGGCTCAGAGGCGTAGCCCCTTTGTCGTAATATTTCCAGTTGGATTTTTTCTCGATCAGCGTTTCGGGTTCCGTCGGCGTGATAGGATCTTCGTCGGTACCGGAAACGAGAATCGCATTGGGGTTGATGCTTCCGTCAGCCAGTCTGGGATCGCTTCCATCCAGGGTGTAGTAGAAGGGGCTATCGGCATTTAAAGTGATTTCCTGGCCCGGATCGCACATCCCGGAGGCCAACGTGGAAGCGGGTGCCGGGATATTGGGGAACCAGCCCCGGTTCTTGAACTGCTGCAGGACGATGTCCGTTCTTTGCGGGAAATAGGTCTTGAGCATGTAGTTGTTTTCATTGATCCAATCTACGTCGCGTGTGCGAAGGCCTCCCATAGTGCCGCCCCAGCGGGCGCTTTCACCGATAACGGCCAAATCGATTTCATCCATGCGGGATTGATAGCGCTCTATACATTTTTCCGGGCTCAAAATGCCTCCGTTGAAGAATTGCTCCTGCACGATATCGCCAAAGCGCATTCTATACTCTTCATTTTCACAGAGCGCCAGGTGGAGTACCATCGGTTCAAACTGACCGTAATTGCCGGCATATCCCGTGCCGGCCGCGGTGTAGTCCATCGTGAGACCCCAGTCTCCCCGGTTGGCTGCCAGACTGTGTTCGGCATCATGGCGGAACCATTTGAAACCATCGGGATTGACCCGATTATAGAGAGCAAAGAGATTGTTCGGGGCGTTGATAAAGAGTGAGCGAGGGTTATCGGGGTCGCCAACATAGTAAGCGTTGATCATGTATTTGATCAAGTTATCCTGGTCCAGGAGGACGGGATAATTGGTGTTGCGGCTGCCGTCGGGATTGAGGCCGCGTACACGGTAATAGTTGGCCTCTTTGCCGGCGCCGTAGCCCAGCTGCGTGATATTGTAGAGGCTCTGCCAGGCATCCATGTTACCGTCTCCGGCAACTGTCGCGCGGTTGCTGCTTGAATCAGTCTTGATGGTATCCCAGTCTTCAACTTCACCGCCCATATAGGTTGAGGCGAAATCCGAATCCACCCGTTCCTGGGTCATGTAGAGGCCCCAGTAAAGGCCGTTGAGGAAAAGGTGATAGTAGCGGCTGCGTGAATAGATGGTGTCGGCATCGCGCTGCGTGTCCCGAGAGAACACTTCGCGCACGGCTGTGTAGGTGGAGGGTGCTTCGCGGTGCCAGGAGTGGTTCTGCTCGGTGCGGAGGTCCACTTTATCGAATTCGCTGGCTCCCTCTTTTCCAAAGAGCGGGAATAGGAGCTTGCTCTCTCCGTATTTGCTGCGGAAGAAAAGCCTGAAAGAGTGTTTTGGGTTGCCGCTGGTACGGCTGGCCGCACCGCGGATACGCAACCCCGCATTGATATGGAATTCTTCGCCGCCGGATGGATCAATCAGCTCGACCGAGGCCGGGCGCTCCCAGCTTGCGCCAGAATTCCAGGGATTCACATAAATTCCTATTTGCGGGTCAAAGAGGTTATCCATATCTGTCAGGATAGAGATAGTCTGGATATCTTTAAAGCCCTGTCGGATTCTATCGGCGTAGAGCGGTGAAGCGGTGACTCCCGCGTTCATTCCGTAATACATGACATGGTCGTTGACTTGTCCCGAGCTGGGCCAATTTTCCGGCGGAGTCGAAGACTGAGTCAGGACATCATCCAGGAAAATCCAGGAGCAGGAGTTGACCTCTGAAGGGAGGTGAGAGGGTTTGTATGAAAAAGCCCGCAGAACGGTCGTTTTATTGATCGTGATCGGAGCCGTGTAAGCATAGCCGGTTGTCTCGGTTGGCTCTGAGCCGTCGAGCGTATAGCGGATTTGCGCATCGCTCTCGGTACAGCTCATCTCCAGAACAAAAGGCGCGTCACAGTATCCTCTGGGGTGGCTGAACTGCACTGGCGCTGTGGCACCCAGGAATCCTTTACCGTTCGCGGCCTTGGGAGAGGGTGTTTTGAAATAGCGCAGATAGAGTTCAGAGTTATCCACCAGAGTCAATAAGGGCTGGATTAAAAACTCGGGGTCTTGAGCCGTGTGGTTCAAACCGATAATTTTGAGGATATTTTCGCCCTCCTTAAGAAGTTGTGTATCCACCGAGAATTCATCCCACACGAGAACCTCTTCAATGGGTCTGCTTAGAGTTGCAGCCGCATTCCAGGGTAGAGTAACGGGATTATTGGCAGATGCGATAAAGTCACCATTTAACATGGCGACAAATCCGTCGGTGTAGCGAATTTTAAAGGTGAGAGTTGTGTCTGCTGCGGGCGCTTTTTCCATTACGAAGGGATAATCCAGGTCGATGCGCGTATTAACGTCTTTCATCGCATTCTGCACATCGGTCTCAATAAAGGGTGAAATTGCACCGGCGGTGGAGATGCCTCCCTGGGCCATGTCTCCTACCAGCCGGAAGGCGGTGCTGTTCCAGGCATCGTAACTGCCTTCTGCGCCATAGAGCTCCACTCCGGCTCCACCGCCGGATTCGTAGTAGATCATCCTGGCGCTATAAACGCCCGGCTGAGCGAAATTGAATGAGGCCAGGGTATCGGCCATGCCGCGAGAAGTGGGAAATTCGCAGACAAAATTGACGCCGTTGCCTGTAATCCTGAGATTGAAGCCGTCATCGCTCATACTGCCGAAAGTCCACATCCCCGCTTTGGGAATAAAGATGTTGGCTTGGATTACCAGTACGAAATTGTCCTTATCTACTGCGGTCGAAGCATGGGTGGGAAAAGGATTATCGGGAGCATAGTGGCCCGGAGAGGAGCTATCGGCAAAGTTGATGGTATCGTAAACGCCTGTGACGGGGTAGGTGGTGTCGGTTAGCCAATAGGACTCATTATTGATATAGGTTTCGGCTTCTGTAACGTTGTTGATGCCAGCCACATTCAATGCCCAATACGAAACCGAGAAACCTCCGCCGCCCTCAGTCTGAGTGAAGCCGACTCCGCCGCTGCCCTCGCCCGAGGAAGAAGCACCCGATTGAGACGGGACTTTCCATTGGAGGGTCGTTTCAGGATTTACGAACTCAAGAACCTCCTGGGTAACACCGTATGAAATATCTGAATATTGTATCGGATAGTTCCCTGCGTATTCGTGAATAATCGTGGTTCCATCCCGATCCACCAGGGCAAGGTATTCGCCGTCTTTGCTCAGGCTGAAGTTGGCGTGAAGCTCTTTACCGGAAACCGGCGGCGTAAGCGTGCCGTCTGCGAAGACGATCAGGTAGTCTTGAGCGGCGATGTTGGTGGGGCTGGGAAATTGCCATCGGGTGAGATTGCTGTCGCTGTCGGTGAGGTAGCACCCGCCGATATCAATCGAACTGTCGCTGTCATTGAAGATTTCAATCCAGTCGGCGGCAATCCCTGCCGAGTCTTTTAAACCCTCACTATTGGAAGCCACAAATTCATTGATTCTCAAGCCGGCTTCCAGTTTTAACGGGAAACAGAAAGTCAACAGGAGCGCTGCTCCAAAAACAGTTAAAATCGCCGATAAATAGAAATTTTTTTTCATTTCGATCTGATTACTTTTCAATCAAAGCACCTTGCCGTACTAGCAAACGATAGCAAGTATGAAGCATTTTTTCAACCAACAGGAAGGGGAAAGGCAAACTATTTTCAATTTTATTGGGCCCCGGCTTCAATCGAATTTGACGACAATGCCCCGTATCGGGCTTATGGGGCACATCAAATCCGCCTGAAATCCCTTACGGGATACGGGCAGAATAGAATGGAACAGGTTTGCAGTTATTTATCCGCTGTCGTTTCTTGCGGGGGTATCTCTTTGGTTACGGAAGGTTTATCTGTCGCGGGGGGAGAAACCTTTTCGGCGATTTTCTGAATGATGGCGTAAAGAGCCGGGATGAAGAAAATACCCAGTAATGTCGCCATTCCCATGCCGAAGAAGACCGTAGTTCCCAGAGATTGACGGCTGGCAGCGCCTGCACCCGAGGCAAAAACCAGCGGCAGAACGCCGAATAAAAAGGCGAAAGAGGTCATAAGGATCGGCCGAAAACGCAGCCCGGCCGCCTCAATGGCTGCTTTGATGATGGGCATTTTTCTATCCCGCCGTACTTTGGCATATTCCACAATCAGAATCGCGTTTTTAGCGGCCAAACCCAAAAGCATGATGAGTCCGATCTGGAAATAAACATCGTTGGGCAAATCGCGCAGCAGGATTCCGAGGAAGGATCCGAATACGCCTATTCCCAGCCCGAAAATCACGGCAAAGGGAACGGCCCAGCTTTCATAGAGAGCCGCCAATACCAGGAAAACGAATATCAGAGCCAGGAGGAAAATCATGATCTGTTGAGCGGAAGTGGTCTGTTTCTGCTGGTAGGCGATGTTGGTCCACTGATAGTTGAAGCCATCGGGTAAAGTCTCTTTGGCCACTTCTTCCATGGTGTTAATCAGAACCCCAGAGCTGACTCCCGGCAGCCCCTGTGCCTGTATTTCCGCGGTACGGTACATGTTGAAATGCGTCAGGTTATCGGCCCCGTTGGTGGCGACAGTGGTGGATAGGGTGCTCATGGGGACCATTTCTCCCAAGTCGCTTTTCACGTAAATATTGTAGATATCCGATTCATTCATTCGGAATTGCGGCTGGGCCTGCAGGTAGATTTGGAAGTTGCGGGCAAAGCGGGTGAATTGATTCACGTAAGAGCTTCCCAGGTATACCTGCAATGCGGTGTAGAGGCGGTCCACGGGCACCTGAAGTTTTTTGAGCTTATCGCGGTCCAGGTTGACGAAGACTTGCGGCACCTGCGTGTTGAAGAAACTGAAGGCGGAGGCAATCACGTCGCTGCGTTCTTTGAGCTTAGCGGTGTAATCCCGCGTGACCGCTTCCAGATCTTCCGTGGTTAATCCCTTGCGATCCTGGAGTTCAAACTGAACTCCATCTACCGTGCCCATACCTGAAATGGCCGGAGCTCCACCGGCAGAGAAGATCGCGTCGGGGATTTGGCTGATTTCTCTCGTTATTTTCGCAACCAGGTAATCGGCTTTCTGTTCGGGGCGGGTTCGGTATTTCCAGTCTTTCAGAGTCACGATGACCGAGCCGTAATAGGTTCCGTAGGATGTCTGGAAAAGGTTCAGACCGTTGATGGTCGCTACACCTTCGACCTCCGGCAGAGAAACGAGATAATCTTCCACCTTTTTCATGTATTCTTCGGTTCGCTCCAGACTGGAGCCCGGAGGGAGAATCCCCACGCCAAAGATGACGCCTTGATCTTCGGTGGGAACGAAAGAGGTCGGGATGACCAGAGCCAGGTGTCCTGCCCCGTAGTAGATACCTCCCAGGAGGATCAGGCATACGAGCGTTCTGCGTATCAGGACGGAGGATAGATGTTGGTAGCCATGGGTGGTTTTCTCAAAAATACGATCAAACCAGCGTGAGAACATGGCCAGAGGACTCCTGCTTCCCTCTTTGCGCGGCCGCAGAAAAATGACGCACAGAGCAGGCGTCAGGCTCAGAGCCACAAAGGCGGAAATAAGCACAGAGACGGCCAGAGTGATGGCGAACTGCTGATAGAGCATACCGGTGATGCCGCCCAGGAAAGCCACCGGGATGAAGACTGAGACCAGCACCAGAGCGACACCGATCACGGCGTTGGAGACATCGTCCATGGCGTCCAGTGTCGCTTGCAGGGAAGTTTTGCCCTGGGCCAGATGGGCCTCCACGGCTTCGACTACCACGATGGCGTCATCCACCACGATGCCGATAGCCAGCACCATGGCGAACATGGTCATCGTGTTGATGCCAAAGCCCATAGGCGCGAAGACGGCCAGAGTTCCCACAATGGCGATGGGTACGGTGATAATCGGTATAATCGTGGCCCGAAAATTACCCAGGAAAATGAATACGACGACAAAGACCAGCACGAACGCCTCCAGAAGTGTATGCAGCGTCTCTTCAATAGAGCTATCAATGAACTTGGTGCTGTCATAAACGGTTGTACTCTTGATGCCGGGCGGGAAATTGAGCTCCAGTTCCGCAAGCCGTTTTCTCACTTTTTCAACGGTATCCAGACCGTTGGCATCGGGCAGCTGATAGACGGCCATTAAGGCAGCCGGTGTCCTGTTGTATCGTCCGGAGGATTTATAGACGCGGCTCCCCAGTTCAACGTCCGCAATGTCTCTGGCGCGGAGCATGGAGCCGTCACTCTGAGCGCGGATAATGACGTTGGCGAATTCATCGGGCTCAACCAGTCTGCCTTTGAGTTTGACCGTTTTGGAAAACGGCGTGCCGACTGTCGTGGGCGGGTATCCCACCTGGCCGCTGGCAGCCTCACGGTTTTGCTCGGAGACGGCCGCGTAAAACTCGCTGGCATCCACGCCCAGTTGCGCCATTTTATTGGGGTTCAGCCAGTAGCGCATCGCGTAATCCTGAGAGGTGAAAAGTGAAACGCTTCCGACGCCATCGACGCGCTGGAGCTCGGTGAGAATGTTCAGATAGGCGTAGTTATTGAGAAAGACCGAATCGTATTCCGTCTCGTCTTCCGCATAGAGAGCCGTAGCCAAAAGGATGTTGGGAGATTGTTTGGTAATGGTAATACCCTGCTGGATTACTTCGCTGGGGAGAAAGGACTGCGCCTGAGAGACTCGGTTTTGGACATCTACCGCCGCGATATCCAAGTCTTTGCCCGTGGCAAAAACCACGTTTAAAGTCATGACTCCGTCATCCGTGTTGGAGGAATACATGTAGATCATCCCCTCGACTCCGTTCATCTGTTCTTCGATGGGGCGTGCCACCGTATCCTCAATGACGCGGGCATTGGCGCCCGGGTAAGTAGCCGTGACCTGAACGGTCGGTGGGACGATATTGGGGAATTGCGCCACAGGCAACCTGCTCAAGCTCACCAGGCCCGCAATCAGGATTACGATGGAGAGCGATATAGCGAAGACCGGACGGAAGATAAAAAATTTTGCCATAGTCTAATTCAGAATAATTGTTTGTAGTGAAGGGTGGCAGTCACGGCATAGAGCAAGATTGTCCCTCAGGCGGATTACACTCATTGGGCCAAATTAGCCTTTATTTTTTGAGAGAGAGCTGCGCTTTCCTCTGCGGTTAATGGGGTGACCGCGATTCCGTTGCGGAGCCTCAAAAGCCCTTTGACGACCAGCCTCTCTCCGGGTTTCAAGCCGTCCTCAACGACGGCCTGGTTATCATCCAAAAGTGCGATTTTGAGGGAGCGCATTTGCACTTTGTTCTCCTGGTCCACTACGTAGGCCATGGCCTTGCTCTGTAATTGCATGATGGCGGATTGGGGAATCACGAACACATTGGTAAAGAGCGTGTAGGGAAGCCTGACTTGCGCGAATTGGTTGGGTCTGAGGTAGCCGTTGGGGTTGGGAAACTCGACCTTCACCTTCAGGGTGCCTGTCGTAGGACTGAATTCGCGATCCACGAAAATAATTCGCCCCTTTTCCGGGTAAAGCGAATTATCAGACAGGATCAGCTCGGCTTGGAGCCAACTGCCAGCCTCGGGAGTCAGTTTTTCTGAGAGCACTTTTGCCGAAGCTTCAAAACCGCCATCCTTTGTGCTTTTCACATATGCCTGCTCGCTCAAAGGGAAGGTTACCCAGATGGGGTCGATCACCCCCATGGAACCCAGTTGCGTTGTGCCAGCGCTGACCAGGTTGCCCGGACGCACAGTGACTTCTCCCAGGAGCCCCTTGTAGGGAGCGAAAACTTTGGTGAAGCCCAGGTTAATTTCCGCAGCCTGGAGGTTTGCTTTGGAGAGCTCCACAGCGGCCTCGCTCTCTTTGGCCGAGGCGACATAGACATCGTACTGGGCTTTGGAAATCACCTCCTGAGCCATCAGTTCTTTATTGCGGACGAGGTCGGCTTCCGCCTTGGCGGCTCGGGCTTGATCAATCAGGAGTTGGGCTTGCGCAGCTTCGCGGGCGGCCAGATAGGTGGAGGGGTCTATTTCAAAGAGGATGTCATTGGTATCGACCATCAAGCCTTCCCGGGTCGGAGCGCTCTTCAAGTAGCCGGAGACTTGGGCCTGAAAATTGACCGTGGCCGGGGACTCCAGATTTCCGGCGATTTTTGTATATCCCTGGTAGTTCGTGTAAGAGAGAGTAATGACTTCCACCGTGGGGGGCGGCTGTTGGGGCTGTATGTCGCCGGACTTTTTATTGCATGCACTTAAACAGGCACACAACAGCAAAGCCGTACAGCTCATCTTTAAGAAAAAATAGAATCGAGGTGCTGCCAATTTCTTTTCCATATCAATGCTTTCCAGTCTTCAGTTCTAAAACTCTTGGGATTCTAATGCGAGTAAACGATATTTGCAATACAGCATCCGAGTTTTATTCCAATTGGGTTAGATTGCGTTATATATAAGTAGAAGAGGGTGGCCGGGCGGTTTGCTAAATTCTTGCTATGTACTTCTGTTTGAGCTTCCCATTTTGGTCCGGGTCTGTTAGAAAAGTGTTGCGATGTTGAGACGCTGGTTAATTGAGATTTGTCTTTGTGCGGCCTTCGCTTTTGCGTGCAAGGGGTTCGCAGGAGAATACTTTTGCACAAATGGCGAAGTCATTAAAGGAGATCCCATTTCCTTTAAGGAAGAGGGCGTAGTTTTCAAAAAAGATTCGGGCGGCTATACCGATACTATTCAGTGGCCGAGCTTTACCCAGGATACTCTGAAGCTTCTGGCTGCAACTAAAGACCCTTATGCGCAGTATTATGCTGAGCCTTTCATTGAAATTCCGCTGGAAGAGCTGAAAGCAAAAACGGTTAAACCCCCTCCGAGAATCATGGTGGGTGAGGTGGACCGAATCAGTCATTATGATCCCGCTCCCGGTTTTCTGAATTCATGGCTCACCCCTGCCGGGCTTTTGCTTCTGGGTTCGCTTTATGCCGGAAACCTGGTGGCAGGCTTTAGCATTGCGAGGTTCCGCCGCAAGCAACCCGCATTGGTCTGCGGTGTTTCGGCCATACTGCCGGTCGTCGGACCCGCTATTTTCATGCTCCAGCCCGAGCAGGCACCTGCTGCCCCTGTTTTTGAGGAGGAGTCGCCCGCACATGCGGAATTCAAGGACCCGAATATTTCTACGGGAGCCAGCGCGGTTACCAAGACCATGACCCGCGCCGCGACGGTCAAGGACAGTGCTGCTGCCGGTTATGAACCTGCCATTTATACAAAGGGCGAGATCACTTTCAACCGCCGCTTCTTCGAGACGAAGTTCCCGACCTTTTTCCGCCCTGTTCTGGGACAGAAAGAGAAATCGGTTATGTTCGTCATTAAGGAAGGCGCAAAAGTACACGAAGGAATTCGCTTCTCTCGCGTGACCACCGGGGATATTTTCCTGGTGCCTGCGTCCGGTGGTGAGATCAGTATTTCTATCGGAGCCATTGAATCAGTGGAAGTTAAAGGACGATAAACCAGGGATGAGGCCGGCCGAGATGGCTTGCCTCTAATACGCAAAAAAAAGGCCGCATTCAGTGCGGTCTTTTTTTATCCACGTCCGGAGGGGCATGGCTCCTTTTTTTAAAGTGCTTCCATCAGGAGACGGTGAATTCCGCCGAACTTGCCGTTGCTGAAGACGCTGATCACGTCGCCCGGCTTCACCTGTTTGCAGAGCCATTCGACAATTGAGGGGACTTCCGCAAAATGAGCTGCCGGAATTTGCCGTCTTTTCTGTATTTGAAGGACGAGTTTGCCCACATCCAGTCTTTCCTCGGGAGCCAGTTGCTCTTCTCGGGCAATGGCGCTGATAGCCACTCCGTCGGCGGTGCCCAGAGCCTCGGCGAGTTCCTGCTGGAATACATTGCGGCGGGTGGTATTTGAGCGTGGTTCAAAAGCCGCCCAGATGCGCTGAGACGGGTAACGCTGGCGCAAGGCGGCAAGTGTCTGGGAAATGGCGGTCGGGTGGTGGCCGAAATCGTCAATGAGGGTGACACCTGATTTAACCCCGAAAACCTCCATTCTGCGGCGGATGCCCTTGAATGAGAGGAAAGCCGATTGAATTTGCGCAGGAGTGAGCCCGCAGTGCAAGGCGCAGGAAGCCACCCCCAGAGCGTTGCGGACATTGAAATCTCCGGCCAGCGTCGGAGTGGAGTAGGTTATGCCCTGAAGCTCAAAGCTCGAGCCCCCATTTTTATGGGCGATATGAGCGGCCCGGAAATCATTCTCGGACCCGAAGCCGAATCTCTTGACCGGACAGAACCGGACATTGCGCGTGATTTCCATGAGGTTTTGATCCTCTCCGTTGCAGAGCACCAGTCCATTGGAGGGGACCGTCTGGATGAGATGGCGGAAGGTTTTTTTGACGGCGGCGAGGTTTTCAAAGATATCCGCGTGGTCGAACTCCAGATTGTTCAGGAGAGCCACCTCGGGGCAGTAGTGGATAAACTTACTGCGCTTATCGAAAAAGGCCGTGTCGTACTCATCCCCCTCAATAATAAACCAGGGGCTATCCGTAAAACGGGCACCCTGACCCAGATTGGGAGGGATTCCGCCGATTAAAAAGCTGGGGTTAAATCCATTATGCTCGAAAACCCAGGCCAGGAGAGAAGTCGTCGTAGTCTTGCCGTGGGTTCCGCAGACGACCAGGGAGCGCTTGCCCCTGATAAAATGGTTTTTAAGCAGCTCCGGCAGAGAAGTGTAGGGGAGCCGCTCCCGTAAAACATATTCCACCTCGGGGTTGCCTCGAGACAGCGCGTTGCCGATGACCACCCAATCCGGCTTTTGAGATTGCAGATTCTTTTCGTGATAGCCGGGCAGCGGCTCAATGCCGTGAGAGGCGAGAAAATCGGACATCGGCGGATAGATATTCGTGTCCGAGCCGGTCACGGGATAGCCCTGATTCTTGAGAGCGACAGCCGCTGAAGCCATGGCCGTGCCGCATATTCCGGCAAAATAAAATGATGGTTTTTTGCCCGTTGCAGTGGCTGCTGGGTGGGATGATTGCATAGTTTTACGAGTAATTTAGATAATTATCAGCATTATTAAAATCTTTAGCCGGGTGGAAATCCTACCAGAAACTCGCAAAATAGCCAGCCATCAAATTGATCAGCCTCAGTTGCAATCGTTTTTACTTTTCCGGGGGAGAAGTCGCTTCGGGAGTTGTCTCAATCGGCACCGGCGGCTCAGTCTGCGGGAGTGCGGCGGCCTCCAGCTGAGGAATGAGCGGCGGCTCCCTGTGCCTGATTTTGTTCATCCTCCTCATCGGCATGGTATTCGGGTAGGGTAAGTTTCCAACGTATGGCACCGATTCTCAGCAGCAAAATTACGCCAATACTGAGAGACCATTTGTAGGGAAGGTTCCAGATATCCGAGCAGACATAAAGAATAGCTCCTGCAGTTGAAGCGGTCGCATAGAGATAGATACCCTGCCTGAATACGTTGGGGATTGTCCCCAGAAACACATCCCTGAGCATTCCGCCTGCGACCCCGGTAATGACGCCCATCATGACTGCGTTCACAATGCCGGCATCGTATTCAATCGCCTTCCAGGTGCCGATCACCGTGAAGAAGGCCAGAGCGAATGCATCCGCGACATCCAGCAGCTTCCGGGGCAGACGGGTGATGCGGGTAATAAAAAACGTGAGGAAACAGGTAATCACGATCGATATGGTGAAGCTGGGCTGCACCACCCACCAGACCTGAACATTGAGGCAGATATCCCGAATGGTCCCTCCGCCGACACCGGTGACGAAGCCGAGCACCAAAATGCCGAAAATATCGATCTTCTTATTTCTGGCAGCCAGTACACCGGTAATGGCGGCGGTGATCGCTCCAAAATGCTCCAGCGGCGGCGAGTGCCTGAGGCTCTGCTCAAGCGAGGTCAACCAGTGGAAGAAAAAAACCAACCCTGCATCCAAAACTTTTTGCAGCCAAAGGATTAAGTCGCTGGATTCCATTTTAATATTGAATAGTATGCGGGGAGAAAAAGGTTTCAGTTTTGAATCTTAAGGGATTTCTGTTCCTCCTTCTCTACCCAAGGCAAGAGTAAAGGATTTCAGAGCCGGATTTTCAAATCTTTTCTTGGAAAACTTCGAGCTGAGAGCTTGCTTCACTTCGTCCGATTCAGTAACATGAGCGCTCTCGATTGCCGAATCGAGATCTTCCTGTGGGCGATTGGCACAGTTGGTTAGCGCGTCTGCTTTACACGCAGTAGGTCGGGGGTTCGAGTCCCTCATCGCCCACCATTCAAATCAGATTCTTACAAAGATTTCACCGCTTTTTTTCAAGCCTGAAAAAGGTAATTTCCGGGATTCCCTCTCGATTTTCCCCGGAGCAATCTCAATTTTAATTCAAGGTATGAAGGGTATACAACAATCAACCCGGGGTCGCAGACCCCGGGTAAGACATTCCCCCTCATTCTTCCAGGCCCCCGGAGGGGGGGCACATCCAGTCATTCTCTTCCAAATAATCAGGAGAGTTTTTTATACCAGACATTCATACTCTCGATGCAGCCGGATATCTGCGTGTTGTTCTTCAGGCGCCCACACCACTGATAGCCACTGCGTGAAAAGGTGATATTGATTGCCGGTGAAACCGCACGAGCGATCGTATAGGCGGTTTTGAGTTCCTCTGCTTGGCAAAAACGCTCCATCACCGCGAGCAGATAAGCAGCCAAACCCTTGCCTCTCCATGAGGGCAGGGTTGCAAAATCGGTCATTTCCACAGAGGCGGATTTGTAATCAATCTCCGCAGAGGAAAGGGCGACCATCTCCCCGTGGCTCTCAGCCCCGAAAAAGACCACGTCTTTGCTCATAGCCTGTAGCAGGTAAGCCGGATCAAAAATGGGGAACGGATAGGTCTTAAAAACCTGTTGGTAAATCGCGGCCATTTCCTCCACATCCTTTTCCTCACATTTTCGAAGTTTCAGCGAGGGCTCCGGCAATTCGTGCGATGTCTCCTTTTTCTCCAGAGCCAGAATGTGGCATTTCTCACAAAATATCCTATCTGTCTCCTCGGCACGGCTTTTATCCAGATAATAGCCCAGGAAGCAACCTGCCTCTTTCCCATTGTAGAATCCCGGGATGATCGCCTCTACCCGGTAGCCAAGCTGGAGGAATTGGTCGCAATGAGAACTGGGGATTTTAGCGAATATTTTGGAATATCCGTGTTTTTCCGCCATTTCGATCAATTTTTGAGGCAGATTCTCCTCCGATTCCGGAGCGGTTTTCATCAGATAAATTCGGTCGTTCATCGGCCCATGCTGGACCATGTTGCCGTCAAGTATCTGTTCTATGACATCAAAAGGTTCTTTTTCCATTTTTCCGGGGGGTGATAGGTTTTTATGCAATTCGGTTATAAGAGGAGCCCTCTCGCCCGAGAATACGTTTCTCCTCTTTTCCAAGGCCCCTGTGAGGCCTCATTGCCGTCTTCCGTGCCGGGGGTTATTCTTGGGCACCAGGGCAATGGTTTCATCATAATCAGCCAGCAATTTCTCGATACCGATTGAGCGGCATTCATTGGCACCGGTTGTCGGAAGCTGGAGATTGCATTTGGCGCAATTGCGGTCGCAAAAACCGGCCTGGTAAGAATCGGGCTCCTGATAGGAGGTAATCACGCCCTCATAGTTACGCAAAATCACCTTGTTTGTGGATCGGGATATTTGATAGGTAGGCATAACCGGGATTTTACCACCGCCTCCGGGAGCATCAATGACGTAGGTCGGCACGCAGAGTCCGCTTGTGTGGCCGATCAGGCTCTCCATGATTTCAATGCCTTTGCCGACAGAGGTTCTGAAGTGGTTCAATCCCTCAGAGAGGTCGCACTGATAGATGTAATAAGGGCGGACACGATTTGCTACGAGTTTCTGCACCAGCGACTTCATAACCCTCGGACAATCGTTGACTCCGGCCAAAAGCACCGATTGATTGCCCAGAGGAATTCCCGCATCGGCCAGCATTTTTAAAGCCGTACAGGAAGATGCCGTCAGCTCCCGAGGATGATTAAAATGAGTATTGATCCAGAGGGGATGATGTTTTTTGAGCATCTTCACCAGTTCTTTATCAATCCGATAAGGCAATACGACGGGCATTCGGGTGCCGATCCTGATAATCTCCACATGAGGAATCTTTTGTATCTCGGTGAGAATCCAATCCAGATATTTTGTGGAGAGCATCAGAGGATCGCCGCCGCTCAAAAGCACATCCCGAATCTGGGGCGTCTTGGCAATATACTCTATCGCCTTCTCGATAACGGAGCGGCTCGGAATACTGTTCGGGTCGCCCACCCTGCGTTTGCGCGTACAATGGCGGCAATACATCGAACATGAGTTGCTCACCAGAAACAAAACCCGATCCGGATAACGGTGAGTCAATCCCTCAACCACGCTATCCTTATCCTCGTGTAACGGGTCAGCCATTTCCGATTGAACAATATCGAGCTCCTCCTGTACGGGGAAGCACTGCTTGAACACCGGGTCGTGCTCCAGATCATTCGTGTCAATGAGAGAGAGGTAATACGGGGTCACTGACATCGGAAACCTGGCGGTAACTTTTTCAAACTGCTCTCGCAAATGTGATGGGAGTTTAATGCCCAGCAGCAGCTCGAAAGTGTCCACGTCGGTGACACTATGTTTCAAGTGCCAGCGCCAGTTCCCCCAGCGCAATCCTTTTTGGGTTCCAATTTCTTTTTGGATTTTTTTCTGTTTTACACTCAGCATAATTTTTTAAAGTATCGTTTTTATGGCCTGTCATCTTCAATCACTCGAATTCCCGGGAATAAATTGGGAGAGGCGTCCATATTTTTGCTACCCATGAGCTCCACAATCCGTTCCAGAGAATGGGTAACGGTCAAGAGTTCGGCTTCAGGCAATCCGGCGAGGGAATTGGAAAGCTGATCCTGAAGGAGAGCCGGAGAAGAAGAAATTATACTCCTCCCGGCCTCGGTCAGGAGCAAGTGAACTCTGCGCTGATCCCGGGAGGACCGTTGACGAATGAGGTATTGTTTGGCTTCGAGCCTGTCTACTATCCCGTTGACAGTGCTGGCCGAAAGGTTGACAGCTTGAGTCAGCTGGGTCAGGGTGATATTTCCCATTTTTTCAACTGCGTGCAGGCAAACCAACTGGGGGGTAGTCAGGCCCAGCTTACGGCTCAAATCGTACGAATAGAGATTCACGGCGCGAATCACTTTTCGTAATGCAACCAATATCCTCAGTTTATAATCTTCGTTGGAAAAACTCATATAGGACGAGAGTGAGTGAACTGCGAATCATTCGGATACGAATCATTCGTATACGAACGATTATACACCGAGATTGCTCTTTTTCAACGGAAAAGGCACAAAAATATTTGAGAGAGGCGGGTCTATTAAATCACAACCAACTTATAATAAGCATGTTAGAAATAGGTCGAGGAATTGCAACAGACTCTTCTTTTCCCTCAATTCGGGAGGAGCTTCCGGTCGGCCCTTCAAAATAATCTGCGCGAATCTGCGTCATCTGCGGTTAAAAAATCGTCATATGCCGTCAAAACGCTTGCATCACCTCAAAAAACATCCACAATACCGAGTGGAATTATTGTGTAAATGGTGGAAGTCCTTATAAACTGGAAACGCACGAATTATAAACGAATTATAATGTCACTGGTCTGCTGATAACGACAGATGGACAATGGAAGGGCGGGAAGTCTCTATGTAACTAATTTTAGAAAAGTTTATTAATATATGAAAAATATTTTGTTACTTATTTTGTTATCTGTATTTATTTTTGGTTGCAATAAAAATAGTGAGAAAAATATAGAAGAGCCAACCAATCCGTTGGAAAGTATTTTACATAAAATGGATTACTATGTAAGAGATTCTATTTCACCTGCAGATGACATTCCGGAGTGTAGTTTTTATGAAATACACACGAATATTTTATCTCTTGATAGGAATACAATTTTTAAATATATTACAGAAGAAATTAATTCTTTTAAACCGAATTATCCAGATAAACCGGATTATGATACGGAGAAAAAAACAGTTAGATTAAGTATAATTTTCTCAATACTAAGCACTAATCTTGTTCCATTAAAGACACTATTTCTTGAAAATTTAGACACAAATAAAAATTATCTCTCGGCTGCTTGGGGGTTGGCAGCTATGGGGCGAGATGGTATCCCATATTTGTTGGAAGCACTTTCGAATCCTTCCGAAAAAATAAGGGAAATGGCGGTTTGTGGATTGGCAGGGAGCCTTGGTTCGTCCGATATTGAAGGATCAGTGGCGGATAAAATACAGACTGCTCTGCTTCCTTACTTAAAACATCAATCATCGGACGTGCGGTATCACGCAATTATTGGAATAGGAAAATATTGCACAGACCCTGATTTGTGTGCGCCTGAATTGTTGGACCGTGTTCAAAACGACCCTGAAATCGGTCTGAGATTTACAGCAATTAGATCATTAAGAAAAGTTCTTGATAGATTTAAAATAGACAATTCTGAAATAAATAATATAATTTTAAATATATCGAACAACGATCAGGAAAACGAATTAGTTCGAATAGAAGCGAAAAAATTCTTAAAAATCCCAATTACGCCATCCGATCCGATTAGAAGAAAATTATTGCAAAATAACGAATGATACTCTCAATACTATGAATGCAACAGCACCACGAGAAAAGCTTTTGAATCATTCTTGTCAAGCAGTTCGGCTCCGAGGAATCGGAGGGCTGCTGATGGTGAATGCAGGAAGCAGTGGAAGTGTAAGTTTTATTAATGAATTATTTTTATGGAGAACACCAGGTAAAAATCATAAATAAGTTTATGTTTAAGAAATTTTCATTATTTACTAAGATTCTTATTATTGTATTTATTGTGGTTTTCCTGTCGATACTGACGCTAACGCAGCTACCGCATCCATCTATTAATGATAATGCCAGGAAAATAGGATGCGTCGGTAATCTCCATTATGTGGCATCTGTTGTGGAGACTTACGAAAACGACTTCAAAATCGATATAGGAAAGGCTCTTTCGACAATAACATATCATGATGAACTTGATTTAAATAAACGTTTTTTATTATTCTTAATAAATCAAGGATGGAATTTTGATACCCGTAGTTTAAAATCGTTTTTGAAACAGAGTAAAGTAGATCCATGGGGTGAGAAGTTCAATATTTCTTACAGTACAAATTTAAATTATTGTACAGAATCTTTGTCGAATTTTCTCTGCAAGTGTCCGATTGTGATATGGTCAAATGGGCCAAATCGCCAAAATGAACAGTGTGGCGGGGATGATATTCCATGGCCAATTTATTATACTAACAATGTTAGAGGTCTGCCAAATTTTCTGAACTATTTTTTAAAGGAATTGAAGGGTGGTTCTAAATCTAAAACCGATCATGATGAACCTGTAAAATCAGAAACTGAAAAGGATTCCAACGAGAGTGAAAGCAGCGAATAAAATTAATCGGACCAGCTATCCGAGCACAGGGGCTAGTGTCAAAAACGGGATGATCTCGGCAAAATATGAGTACGGGCCCTTTGTGGAAGTTTTCTGCTCGGTGGGAGATAGGGCAAAGGTCAACCCCTTCCAGTTCTCAACAAAATGCACCGACACCGAAACCGACCTCGTCTACTACGGCTACCGCTAGAGGAAAATAGAGATACTAAAAAAGAAATACAAATAGAATATTATGAAAATAATGATAAGTTTAAAACTTAATTTATTGTTGGCGAGCATTCTTCTCTTTGTTTGCTTGGGAATGAGTTCTTGCAAAAAAGAAGCCGTGGTGCCCCCGGAGGAACGAAAGGGTGAGGAGGATCTTTCGCTTTTTGTCTTTAAACAGATTGGTGAATATAGAGGCACAAATATCCCTCCGGCAGGTATTACCCTCACTGGGATTACCAATTATCAATACGTTATAGACGAAAAAAGTCTTGCTGTTACATGCCCCAATGAAACCGTATCCAATATCTATGCGATGTTCCATTCGCACCTTGGCGAGGCTGATCTGGTTGAAACCAATGCGCAGGGTGAGATTGATTCGTTTATCTATATTCCAGTTGGAGACGTTTCGATTAATTGCGCTAGAGTGGATGAAGATTCTTCCAGCACAAACGGTGTCAAGGAGGTGTTGTTTGTCATCATCAGGCCATCGGAAAAGACCGAATTATTCCAGGAGCTTTCCAAAGGGCAACAATTACACCCAAAGGAACGAAAGGGTGAAGAGGATCTTTCGCTTTTTGTCTTTAAACAGATTGGTAAATATAGAGGCACAAATATTCCTCCAGCGAGTATTACCCCCAGCGGGATTACCAATTACCTTTATGTCAAAGATGAGGAAGGTTTTCAGGTTCTATGCCCTAATAAAACCGCATCCAGTATCTATGCGATGTTCCAGCCAAGTTTTGGAGAACCTGCTTTGCTTAGAACCAATGCTCAAGGAAAGATTAATTTTTTTGTTTATGGATGGCCGGGAGATATTACGATCAATTGTAGCGAACGAAATGAGAGAGAACACGATGCTTCTCCGGGAGCATATTTTGTCGTACTGAAACCTAGGGCGATGGATTAATTAATGGGAATAGAATAATGATAGCAGACCAAGCGTCCAGCGTAATTGAAGGTAAAGAAATGAGTGCCCAAATATCAGGCAGGAGAGCCGAGTTTAATTGAGAATGGAAAATGGGGAATTGAAATTTTTTTATTAATGTCAAAAAAAATGAATAAGTTAAATTATATAAAAGCATATAGTACTGTATTTTTAGGTATTATATTAGTGTTTTCTGGTTGTAAGGATTCAAATAAGATGGAGGATGCGAATGAATCCTCTCTCTTGGAGAGCTATTCGAACAATTCTGATAATCTTTCTTCAAGTATTCTTGTAGAAACGGAAGATCCGTTGGAAAGAGTATTGAGAGGTATAGATAGAACTGACGCTCATCTTTTTTTATCGAGTAAGAATATAAGATCAATTAAAAAAATAGTAGATACTGAATCTCAAAATTATCGGAGAATGATGAAAATCGCTGAGAGCAATAAAGAGATGAAGGACTATATGAGATTGACTAATGATTTTTTTAGTCTTGGAACAGATGTTTTGTACTCATATATCACAAATGAATTAGTGTCTTTTAGAGCATCCTTTCCAGAGGGAACAGATGAGAATCCAGACAGCATACAAAAGATTAGCCGTCTTAAAAAAATATATGACCTTATGGGAACAAATCTCGTGTCATTGATCCCATTTTATGAATCAAACTTGGAAACGAATTGTAATTTCGTATGTGCAATTTACGGGCTTACTTCATTAAGTCAGGCTGGTGTCCCTTCATTGATGAAAGCTTTGACCAATCATTCATCTGCATTGCAAGAAATGGGAATGACTGGTGTTGTTATGGCAGGCTGGGATGCAGTTACATATTATGATGAAACAATAAATCCGGATATTGCCAAAAAGGTTCTGCCCTTGCTTATACCCTATCTTCATCATCCTTCGGAGGAGGTTCGAATGCAAGTTATGACGGGATTGCAGATTTATTGCACCGCACCCGAAGAAAGTATTCCTGCACTACTGGAATGTGCATTAACAGATTCAGACGACATTGTGAAGGCTCGTGCAATTAGATCTGTTTTAGGCATATTAAAACGCTTTGAAGTTTCTGATTCAAAAGTTGTTGATACAATAACCCATATAGCGAATGATGAACAGCAGCACGAAGATCTGAGAAATGCCATGAAATATTATCTGATGCAAATGCAGAACGATATGTCGGGTACGAACAGCAGTCAGAAAGTTCAGGGTGAGTGAAGGAAAAGAAATGAGCGCCCAAATATCAGGCAGGAAAGGATTCAAGGTTGGGCAAGTGGTCCGTGACGAATTTTGAAAAATCATTTTTTAAATAGTTAATATGATGCTTGACTTAACGGAGAAAACCTGATTCTCTCATAAGGTTATTAATTAATGTGAATACCCCGTAATGAGGAGGAAAATATGGCGAACGAACTTGATGAATTGACAGGGCCTGTGAATCCCGAAGGACGCGACGTTAACGTGATTGAGAAACAGCTGCCGGTTAAGGTTGGCGTAGGGTCGCTCATTTTTGAAATTGCTCTTTGGTGCCTGGGAATTATACCCGGGCTGGTTTTTCTTTTCATGAAAATCGGGGCGGACAATTATTTCCGACAGCTTCAGCAGAAAATTCAGGCAGATGCGTCCAATATTGATAATCTGCTTGAGCAGCGCGTTCAGATACTCCAGAACGTTGCGCCGCTTGTGAGCAAAGCGATTGATCTTGATAAGGATGTGATGAAAGCCGTCGCGGCATTTCGCGGCGGAAGCTCTCCTGATGGCGTGCGCAACCAGGTTGCAGCACAGCTTGACACTGCTTTCGGGAGGATTTTCCCACAGGTGGAAGCTTATCCGGAGCTTAAAGCACATGCTTCCATAGCGGAAGCGATGCGGCAAAACAGTTATTTGCAAAAGGAAATTACTGCAGCACGCAGTCTCTATAATGATACGGTGAATATTTGGAATACCTCCATATTTGAATGGCCCACCAAAATGATCGTTGCGGCACGTTCCGGTTATACTTCCTGCATCCCCTTTACTGCAAGTGCTGAGACCAAAGCACAAGCTCGCGGAAACTTCTTTGTATGATCGATGAGATATATGAGCCACTAGACCGTTTTGCCAACGAATTTAAGGAAACATTCTCGCGACTGACTTCGGAAACGTATGAGCGTCTGAAAAAGCAGTCCGGAGTCGATGAGGATGCCAATGTGGTTCTATGCCGGAAGATCAAAAAATTTCAGGCAAAAAAGGAGGAATCCAGCTCACGAAAATCGTTATTTACGACGCTCATCGTTCTTGTCTGCATTTTGTCTGTCTTTCTCATCGGCTTTTGTTTCGTGGCAGGCTCAGATCAAACAGCATCCACGGCGAAAACAGGCTATAAAGTTATTGGCGCGATGCTGGGGCTTGGGGTGCTATTGATCTATCTTTTCAGTTATCTGATTCCCGAAGTCCGGCGGACCGGCCGGCTCGTCGCCAAACTCACTGAAATCATTTCAGAAAATGAGGCTGAGGCCTGGGCCCAGATGCAACCCCTGAACAGCCTTTTTGATTGGCGGGTTATGACGGGGCTTATCGAGAGCACCATGCCCGGGATTCGTTTCGATCCCTTTTTCCCGGAAGAACGCCTGGATGATTTCCACCGCTCGTTTGGATGGGATGATTCCTTAAATGTGGACAAATCAGTCCTGCACGCACTCAGCGGAACACTCTACGGGTATCCCTTTATCCTGGGAGAACTTAAAAAAATGGAATGGGGAAAGGAGACCTATTCCGGTGAACTTACCATTCATTGGACGGAGAACGAGCGTGATTCAAAAGGGAACTATCACTTGGAGAGTCACTCGCAAACATTGAGAGCGTATGTGACAGAACCGATTCCGGTTTATTCAACTGAGAAGCTGCTGATTTATGGCAACGATGCGGCCGAAAAACTTCTTTTTTCACGGGTGCCATCGAAATACTCCGGGCTGGGTGAGGGCATTCATACGTTTGGAGAGAAACATGAGCTCAAAAAACTACGCAAATATGAACAGATTCTGACCGACGAATCACAATATACGATGGTCGGCAACCATGAATTTGAAGTGCTTTTTCATGCTGTTGACCGCACCGATGAAACACTCTTTCGTTTTCTTTTTACTTCGCTGGCGCAGCAGCAGATGGTGAAAATACTGAATGACCGGACGATCGGTTATGGAGACGACTTCAGTTTCTGGAAAAATGAGAAGCTTCTTTTCCTGAGGGCAGATCATTTGGAAAAGACTTCGATAGACACCTCTCCGCAACAATTTTCAAAATATGATTTACAGGAGATAAAGAATAATTTCCAAAAACGCTGTGAAGATTTCTTCAGATCCATCTATTTTGCCCTGGCGCCGATTCTGGCAATCCCGCAATACCAGGAAAAGCGGCCGATTCAGCCGGAGAGCTCATCCGATGAAAAACGCAAGAAAAGCGCCTCTTTTTGGGAGTGGGAGTCGCTGGCAAATTATTATGGAGAAGACCGTTTCAAGCACGAGAGCTGCATTACTCAATGTATTCTCAAAGCTCAGGGTTTGGAGCGTACGGAGGATGGTCATGCCATTGTGGGCGTTCGGGCGGATGGTTACATGGGAGCTGAGCGCGTTACCTACGTGAGTGTGCACGGTGGAGACGGACGCTGGCATGATGTGCCTGTCCATTGGGTAGAGTATCTCCCCGTATCCAGGAATTCGACCTTTGAGGCGGTGGAGATGGAAGAACCTGTTCAGGCTGAGCCGGCCGAACCATCCAGGGCGGAAGCTATCAGGGAATTTTTCCGTGTGCATAGTAAGGACCGTGCAGACTCGCTCTTTCGAAGAGCAATTCTTTCCTGGATCGGAAGATAGGTATAATCCGGCCAAAAATATCGTCCAAAAAGAAGGGGGAATATTTTCCCGGAGGCGCTTGAGGATTGAGGCGGCCCGGGTTCGGTGCTATCATGCTACGGACGGTCGGTAGATGATATGAATCAGCCCCATACCTATTTTGCGATTGACCTGAAGTCATTTTACGCCTCGGTCGAGTGTGTAGAGCGTGGGCTTGATTCAATGACGACAAACCTCGTCGTGGCAGACTCAGCAAGGACGGAGAAGACGATCTGCCTGGCCGTTTCCCCCTCACTCAAATCTTATGGAATCCCCGGGCGAGCTCGGCTCTTTGAGGTTGTCCAGAAAGTGAAGGAGGTGAACTGGAGCCGTCAAAAAAACGCTCCCGGGAAAACCTTCAGCGGAGAATCCCATAATAACACGGAGCTGCTATCGAACCCTTCTTTAGCCCTCTCCTACATTGTTGCTCTGCCTCGGATGGCTCTATATATCGACTACAGCGCCAGAATCTATAAGGTTTACCTGAAATACATCGCGCCGGAGGATATCCATGTCTATTCAATTGACGAGGTGTTCATCGATGCGACCGGGTATCTGAAAAGATATAAGATGACAGCGCGTGAGCTGGCCATGACGCTGGTCCGGGACGTTCTCGAAACAACCGGGATTACTGCGACCGTTGGGATCGGAACTAACCTCTACTTAAGCAAAGTTGCCATGGATATTGTGGCGAAACATATCCCGGCAGATCAGAACGGAGTGCGTATTGCCGAGCTTGATGAAATTTCCTACCGCAAGCAGCTGTGGTCCCACCGTCCGCTTACTGATTTCTGGAGAATCGGCAGGGGCTACGCGTCCAAATTGGAAGCACTCGGAATGTACACCATGGGGGATGTGGCCAGATGCTCGGTGAAGGGTGAAGATTTGTTGTACAAGCTATTTGGCATCAATGCCGAGTTACTCATTGATCATGCCTGGGGCTGGGAACCGTGTACGATAGCGGATATCAAGGCCTACAAACCGGATAATAACAGCATCAGTTCGGGCCAGGTTTTGCCCGAACCGTATGACTTCAAGAAGGCCAGGCTCATCGCGCGTGAGATGGCGGATCAGCTCGCTCTTGATCTGGTGGATAAAGGGCTCGTGACTGACCAGATCGCCCTGAATATCAATTTCGACAGGGTCAACTTGACGATACCGGAGATATGTGCGGTTTACGCGGGCCCGGTTTCGATGGACTACTACGGGCGTAAGGTCCCCAAAGATGTCCATGGCAGTGTTAAACTCAAAAACCAAACCTCTTCCGCGCGTCTCATTATTAAAGCCACGACGGAGATTTTTGACCGGATCGTGGACAAGAATCTCCTCGTTCGGCGGTTGACCCTAGGTGCCAATTGTGTGGTCAGATATACTCCGGAAACCAATGCGCCGCCGGAGCAACTGGACCTCTTTACCGATTACGAAACCCAGGAACGTCTGCGCCGGGAAGAGAAAGCAAGGTTGGAAAAGGAAGCCAGAGGGCAGAAAGCGCTTCTTGCCATCCGGAAAAAGTTTGGCAAAAACGCTCTCATCAAAGGAATGAATCTTGAAGAAGGGGCCAAAACCATGGAGCGCAACCGTCAGATTGGCGGGCATAGGGCATGAAAAGTATGGATAACGACTACTCAGACATTATTAATCTCCCGCACCATGAATCTCCCACACGCGCACGCATGGCCCAGGCAGATCGAGCCGTTCAGTTTGCGCCCTTTTCGGCTCTCTGCGGATACGATGCCGCTATCAAAGAAACCGCCAGGGTGACCGAAGCGAAGGTTGAAGTTCAAACAGATGAGGCCAGACTGGCTGAATTGAACGAGAAATTAAGAATCCTGGACGAAAACGAACGCTCACACCCGGAAATAACGGTAAAATACTTTGTCGCTGATAGGCAGAAGGCCGGCGGAAAATACGTGAGCGTGACCGGCCTCTTCAGGCGCCTGAATAAGATTGAACAGACAATCCTGCTTATGGATGGAACCGTGATCTCTTTCGAAGATATTATAGAGATCAATGATTTCTGAGAGCTTACGCCATCTCGGTTTTTTAACTCGGCCCGGTTCGGGTTATTGATGGAGCGGGAGCGTGATTTTAAAGGTGCAGCCTTTGCCCGGAGCCGTTTCGAGAGTGGCGGTTCCTTTATGGAGTTTGGCGATGTGTTTGACAATGGCCAAACCGAGGCCCGTTCCCCCAAACTGGCGGCTGCGCTCCTTGTGAACCCGGTAGAAGCGCTCAAAGATTCGTGGGGTATGTTCCGAGCTGATTCCGATGCCGAAGTCGCGCACAGCGATGACGGCCAGATGATCCTCCTGAGTGAGGCTGATCTCGACCTTGGGGCTTTTGCTGTATCGAATCGCGTTGGTGATGAGGTTAACCAGAGCTTCTTCCAGATACCCACAGTCTCCCTGGATTTCCAGAGGCGTATTTTCGGTGATCAGGAGCTCAATCTTATTCTCATCGGCCATGGCCAAACAGGCATTGAGCGCATTTTCCACTGTAGAATCCAGACGGAAAAGAGTGAAGTTTTTGTTTTCGCTGCTCTGGCGCTGCTCGAGTGTGGCCAGGCTGAGAATATCCTGCACGAGAAAGTTGAGGCGTTTTGATTGCTGAGAGAGAATACTGAGGAATTTCTCAGCATATTCCGGATTATGAATTCCTCCATCTTCCAGGGATTCGACGGCACTCAGGATGCTGGTCAGCGGAGTTTTAATTTCATGCGAGACGTTCGTGATAAAGTCGATGCGGAAGGATTCCAATTTATGCAGATTGGTCAGGTCCATAATTACCATGAGGAGACAGGGAGTATCCTGCCTGATAATCAGGGAGCCTCTAACGTAGAGTATCAGTTCGTGGCCGTCACGGGAAAGGATCAGTTCCTTTTCAATTTTTTCATGTTCTTCAAACGCATTTTGAATCAGTAAAATGAGCTCCGTGGAACCAGCACGATTGATGTTAAAAGATGGGGTGGATTGCTGAATCCCGAAAAGATGGTCCGCGGCGTGGTTATGGCTGAGGACTTCGCCATCCCGGTTAATGATGAGGATGGCTTCCCCCATGGTTTGATAGATCAATTCCCGCTCCGTATTTTCATGTGTGACGTGTTCTAATTGTTCTCTCAATTTCTCTTCCATCTCGCGCAGGTTGATGGCCAGGTCGCGAATAATACCGGAATTGGGAATGAAGATTTTCTCATCAAGATATCCCTGAGTAATCCGCACGGCGCTTTCCTGGAGTTTTACCAGAGGGCGGCGGACACGATGAACGATGTAGAGAATTAAAAGCGTAATAAAAGCGGCTCCCAGGAGAAGAGCGAAAAAGAGATTTAATTTGGCAAGAGAGAGAATCTCCTGAACATGTTTGCTCGTTTCGGCCACACGCAGGATATAGGTTTTCCCGGAAGCAGAGGTAATCGGCTTCGCATAATAGATCATTTGCTGGTTGAGGGTGGAACTGTAACGGATTTGGACTTCCGGGGTGCCGGCCAGAGCCTTCTGGACTTCGGGCCTGAGCAGGTGGTTATCGAAGATTTCGCTGTTTTCCTCGGTGTCGGAGAGCACGTTGCCTTGAGAGTCGATGAGTGTCAGGCGCAGGGTCGAAGGCCGATCAGAAAACTGGAGGCAAAATGCTTTCGCTTTCTCCATATTTTCAGACTCAATATAAGGGAGGATAATCTGAGTGGCGAAGTCCGTATTCTGTATGATATTGGCGGTGGCTTCCCGGAGGTATGCTTTCTCGAATTTCGAGAATTGGTGGACGAGCATTATGGCCGAGAGAACCGTAATAATCACAATGCTGGCAGGAAAGAAGAAAAGAGCTAAATCATTCTTTTTCATAAGGGTTGATTCCTCGTCATGCAATAGGATTCATTCTGTAGCCCACCCCGCGGACGGTTTGGATATGGTTGCCCCAAGGGCCTAACTTGCGCCGCAAATTGACAATCTGGACGTCGATGGAGCGATCCGTCACAGGGTAGTCGCTCCCGCGAATCTGCGAAATAATCTGGTCGCGTGTATAGACGCGGCCGGGGTGCCTGGTGAAAAGAGCCAGGATTTCAAATTCGGTAAAGGTAAGCTCCACATTTTTCTGATTCAACAGGACTTGCCGTTGAGTTGGGAAAATAACCAGGTCTTCGTAGTGGATTTCCTCCGTGCCTGGCTGTTCATTTTGCTGGCGCAGTTGTGCCCGGATGCGGGCGATGAGCACTTTGTTGCTGAAGGGTTTTGTGATGTAATCATTAGCCCCCATTTCGAGTCCCACGATAATATCGGATTCTTCGCTCTTGGCCGTCAGCATGATGATAGGAATGGAGGCCGTTTGTTCATCGCTTTTCAATTGGCGGCAAACCGTCAGGCCATCCATCCCCGGGAGCATGAGGTCCAACAAAATCAAATGAGGTAAAAACGTTTTCGCGCATTGAATGCCGGTCTCTCCGTCAGGCGCAGTTTTAATCTCGGTAAAGCCGTTATTTTCCAATGCAAAACGGATGACGTCCCGGATGGATTCTTCATCTTCGATGATTAAGATTTTTCCTTTTGACATTCGGAGTCTTTGTTTGTGTTTCCTGTGTGGCGGACGATTTTTCCCTGATGAAAGTAGATAATATCTTCACAGATATTAGTGGCAATATCGCCGATTCGCTCGAAACTGCTCGAAACCGTCAAGCAATCCAGGTAGTAACCGGCCTCCTCGGGATGTTTAATAATCATGTTCCGGGCCCATTGATAATTGCCTTTGTGGATCGAATCGAGTTTTTCGTCTCTCTTGAGAACATTATACGACATATTAGTATCATGATAGACCATTGAGTCAAGCGCGCTTCTCAACATTTCCCGCGAAATTGAGGCCATTTCGCTGAAGTCGTATTCCTCGATTTTCTCCAGGTCGTATGTGATCATATCCAGAACGCTCCGGGAAATCTTTACGGCATAATCAGCAGCGCGCTCAATTTCGTTATTGATTTTGAGCAGCGTGATCACATGCCGTAAATCGGAAGCCACTGGCTGGTAAAGTGCAAGCATCTCCAGGCAGATGGATTCGATTTTGATTTCATCCATGTCTATTTGGTAATCCCCGGCAATAACCTTTCTGGCTGTATCGGCGCAGTGCTTGGAAACGGCCTTAGTGGATTGCTGGATGGCGTGTTCTGTTTTGGCGGCCAGTGTCAGAACGTGCTGGTTCAAGTTGTTAAGCTCCTGGGCGAAATGCTCTCTCATATTAAATTTTTCCATAATCGGTGTTGGTTCTCTTATCCAAACCTTCCCGTGATGTACTCTTCAGTTTTCTTGTTCTGGGGGTTTGTAAAGATATCATTCGTTACATTGTACTCCATAATTTGCCCCTTGTAAAAGAAGCAGGTGTAGTCACTGACGCGTGCGGCTTGCTGCATGTTGTGAGTGACGATCAGAATAGTGAATTGTTTTTTCAGGTGAATGAGGAGTTCCTCAATCTTGAGTGTCGCAATGGGGTCAATTGCGCTTGTCGGTTCATCCATGAGGACGATTTCCGGTCGGGTGGCTATGGCACGGGCGATGCAAAGGCGCTGCTGCTGTCCGCCCGAGAGAGCCAATCCGCTGTGGTGAAGCTTATCTTTGACCTCATCCCAGAGGGAAGCCCCTATGAGAGATTCTTCCACACGCTGGGCGATTTCAGACTTGGAAAGCTTGAAATGGAGGCGAATCGGGTAAGCGACGTTTTCATAAACGGACATCGGAAAGGGGGTTGGTTTTTGGAAAATCATTCCAACTTTTCTGCGCAGTTCCAGAACGTCCACGCCCGGATCGAGAATGTTCTCGCCATCAATGAGGATTTCGCCTGTTGCACTTTGATTTCGGTAGAGTTCAAAAATCCGGTTGTAGGTTCGTAAGTGTGTAGATTTTCCGCAGCCTGAGGGTCCGATAACGGCGGTAATTTTTTTCTCTTTGATTTCGATATTGTTCTCAAAGAGGGCTTGAGATTTGCCGTAGAAGAAATTGAGATTTTTAACAATGACTTTATTTGGCATGGCGTGTCCTGAACATAATTCTGGTGAAGATATTGATGAGTAATACCACTAAAGTGATGATGAGAGCGGCTCCCCAGCCTGCGGCGTGCATTTCTTCAAAAGGCGAATTGGTGGCGTATTCTGTAATGAGCACGGGCATATTGGCGGTGGGTTGCGAGAAAAACTCAGTGGGCCAGCTATCTGAAAAAAGAGCGGTAAAGAGCAGGGGAGCCGTTTCGCCGCTGACGCGTGCCAACCCGAGCAAAATACCTGTGAGGAGTCCATTCTTCGCTGCACGGGCGACGATGCAGAGGGTTGTCCGGGCGCGTGTCATCCCCAGGGCCAGAGCAGATTCCCTGAGCGTATAGGGTACCATCGCCAACATGTCCTCGGTGGTTCTCATTACCAGTGGGAACATAATGATGGCGAGCGCAACCGAGCCCGCAAAACCGGAAAAAGATCCCGTTGGAATGACGAGAATGATGTAAACGAATAATCCCACAATGACCGAGGGAATCCCCATCATCACGTTCGCAGAAAAGCGGATGAAGTGGCCAACCTTGCTGTATTTTCCGAATTCAGAGAGGTAAATCCCGCCTGCAATCGCCGGGGGAACCGAGAGCGCCGCGGCTCCCAGAGTAATTAAAAGCGTACCGATAAGCGCATTGGCGATCCCGTTATCCGGAATGCCATAAGGCTTGCTCGGTTGCGTCAGGAATTTGAAATCAATGACGCTCAATCCGTTGCTGATCACGGTAAAGAGAATCCACGCCATGCCGCCCACGGCCAGGGTGATGGAAAAAATCGAGAAAAGGCGGACGAGCTTATCTTTCCATTTTCTGAAACGCAGGGGGCGTCTTTTAGCTTGATGCTCTGTTTGATTGAACTGACTATTCATTTGCTTTTGAGTTAACGTTCCTCGCCTCGTTTCGCGCTTGTGGAGTTTAAATACCATTGAGCGAAGACCTGAATGCCAAAGGACATGATGAGAAGAATCAGGCCCAGTGCAAAGAGAACGCTTTGTTGAATTCCTGCTGCTTCGGGGAAATTATTGGCCAGCGTGGCCGCGATGGTCGTGCCGCTATCGAAGAGGGCTGAAGGCATTTGAGTCATGTTTCCGATGACGAAGAGGACGGCCATCGTTTCTCCCAGTGCGCGGCCCAACCCGATAAAAACTCCGCCCAATAGACCGCGGATGCCGTAGCGAACCACAATATCCTTTGCCGTTTCCCATTTCGTACAGCCCACGCCATAGGCTGATTCCCTGAGCATGGGCGGGGTCATGGCAAAAATATCGCGCATAATGGCGCAAATATAGGGCAAAATCATGAGGGCCAGAATGAGCCCAGCCGTAAAAAATCCAAATCCGTTATAGTCTTCCCCGAGAAAACGGCCGACGATGGGGACCTTCCCCAAGCGCAGAGTATCGACCATGAAAGGCTGAACATGAGTTTGCATTACCGGGGCGAGAATGAAGAGTCCCCACATGCCGTAGATAATGCTGGGAATGGTGGCTAACAAATCCAAAGCCTGGCTGAGGATTTTCCCGATCGCGCCGGGCAAATCAACCAGGTAAAAAGCAGATACGAAAGATAAAGGCAGGGCTATGACGAGGGCGATAAACGTGGTCAGAAGGGTGCCGATAATGCTGGGCAGCGCGCCGAATTTTTCATCAACAGGGTCCCATTCCGAGGACCAGAGAAACGATAAACCGAATTCTTTCCATGCTCCGACCGAACTGAGAGCGAGCTGAACAAAGAAACCAATCATGAGCAGTCCGACCAATCCCGCGCAGATCAGGCATATTGTTTTAAAGATATTATCCGTTGCAAACATCACTTTTTCCCTGACGCAGAGGGGGAGTATGGAGAGTCACTCCTCCTCTGCGATGATGGACATTAGAACACAACTCCACGATAACTATTTCAGAACATCATTTTGGATTTTTTCAACCAGGTTCTTGGGCAACGGCACATAATTCAGCTTGGAAGCTGAATTCGCTCCCGAAGTGAGGCACCAGTTGAAGTATTTATACAGGGCTTGCTGTTTTTCTTTATCCGGGGCGTCTTTTTGAATGAGGATGTAGGTTATCCCGGTGATGGGCCATGAATCCTCGCCTTCGGTGTCGGTGAGCACCATGTAATAACCTTTAGCATTTTCCCAATCGGCTCCGGCTGCAGAGGCGCTGAAGGTCTTTGGCGTGGGGGCTACGAACTTGCCGTCTTTATTTTTGAGCGTCACGCACTTCAACTTCGCTTCCACGGCGTAGGTATATTCGGTGTAACCGATACTTCCCTTGATCTTGGCCACGTTGTTACAGACGCCCGGGTTCTTCTGTCCGCCGATTCCGACAGGCCATTTCACCGCGGCTCCAGTGCCTACTTTCTCTTTCCACTCCGGAGATATCTTGCTCAGATAATCGGTGAAGATAAAACTCGTTCCGCTGGAATCGGAGCGGTGCACCACGGTAATCTTCGTTTTGGAGAGTTTGACTTCCGGGTTGAGTGCCGCGATGGCGGGGTCATTCCAAACTTTGATATTTCCCAGGAAAATGTCGGACAATGTTTTCTGATCCAGCTTCAACTCGGTGGATTTGAGTTCGGGCAAATTCACGATCAGCACCACTCCGCCGGTGAGCATCGGGAATTGGACCAGGTTGGCCTCACTCTGTTCTTCCGGCGTCAGAGGGTTATCGGTCCCTCCGAAATCGACGGTCCCAGCTTTGATCTGGTTGATTCCGGCTCCGGAACCCAGACTCTGGTAGTTTACTTTCACATCGGGAGTAATTTGTGTGTACGCATACGTCCACAACTGATAAACGGGGGCTGGGAAGGAGGCTCCGGCACCGTTCAGTGTAATATCAGCGCCATAGGTGCTTATTGCCGCCACTATGGACAGGGCAATGGAAGTTAGATATTTTTTCATCATACTCTTTACGTTGTGTGGGGCTACGTCCGCCTCACGATTACAATGTATAACGGTTGCGTTAGATGAGTGTTTGAGGATTGTTAGTTTTTGGTTAGGATTTTGAGCTGTAAGTAGAAGGCAGTCCAAAGCAATCAAGCAGTATCACGGAGGTTTGTTCAGAAATGATTAGTTTTGTGCTAGAATTATGTTATTCTCTATATAAGAAATTTCTCTATAGAAATATGAACTAATCTTTAGTATTCTAACAAAAAACTAACCTTCTTTCTCTAGCGTTTCGACTCCGGTTTGTGTTAAATCCGATTCTGTCATGCGTGATGACAACAAACTGAGTATGAGAAAAACAATGACTCTGATCGCTTTTTCCTCTCTTCTGACAACGATGGCTCAAACCCTCGGAGCGGAAACGGCAATGGCTGCTGCAGAAGCGAAAAAAGAACCTGCTCTGTCACCCACGGAGGAGTGGATTCAAAAAAGCAAACACCCCGTCTCCTGGCTGAAATGGGGAGCCGATTTGCGGTTGCGCGAGGAGTACTATTCCAATACGAAACAGAATTCCAGCAACCCGGATCACGAAACCAACCAGCAGCGGGCGCGGATGCGGCTCTGGGCCGAAATCACCCCTTGGGAATCTTTCACGTTTCGGATGAGAGCCATGAGCGAACCACGTACCTATATCAAGCCCGATTCCAAACAGGGTTACATGGGCGAACTTCTGTTGGATAATTTATCTGTGTCGCTCTCTCCTGAAAATTTGCCGCTTCAAGCCCTGATCGGCAGACAGGAGCTGAGCGACCTGAAAATCCCCTGGTTGCTCCAGGACGGCACCACCACCGACGGCTCGCGCACGACTTTTTTTGATGCCGCCAGGTTGACCTATACGTCTCCGGATGAAAATACGAGCGTACACGGCATTTTCCTCTATCAGGATGAGCGCTCCGATGCCTGGGTGCCGCCAGTGGGAATGCAGCCCAGCCTGAAATATCTCTCCGAGGAAGATATCGTTTCGGGGATGCTCCTTATCCGCAATAAGAGTCTGGAAAACACCACGCTGGAGGGACTCGTTATCTACAAACACGAATTTGAATCGGATCAGATTCTGGGAACTACAGGCGATACGGTCACGATTCGCCCGAAGGTGGCCTATAAAATCGATGATCATTGGGATTTCGAAGCGGAGGCGGCAGGGCAATTCGGACGCCGCGGCGACCACCTCGGCAACAATATGCGCGATGTCGTCGCTTTGGGCGCTTTGAGCCAACTTCAATATCGTTTCCGGGATGATCTGAATAATACTGCCTGGGTTGGAGTGGAATATCTATCCGGTAGAGGGAAGGGTAGCGAAACCGACCACGGATTTGATAATCTCTGGGGCCGGTATTCACGCATCGGCGAGCTGATGTCCTACGTCACACGGTTGGACGGCGGACGTGCTTATGACTACTCCAACATGCTCTCTCCCATTGTCGGCTACTCCATAGACCCCATCCGGGATATGCGCGTCACCGTCGATTACAGACCGATGTTTGCACCCGAAAACCCCTATGCCGGGGACAGGAACCACTCGGAAGATGGAAGTTTCAAGGGGCATCTGGTCCGCTGCCGTGCGGATTATACCTTCAACAAGCACGCAAAAGCGGGAATGCTCTTTGAAGCACTGGAACCGGGAAATTATTATTCTGACCGGGCTAACGACACGACGTATTACTTCCGCCTTGAACTTACACTGACCTACTAGGGTCATTTATCCGCAGATGATGAGGGAACCATGAAACCGCAGATTGCGCAGATTCACGCAGATTTTTCAGGGTGCTGATTCCCCAATTTTATTCTGCAAACCAGCCTTGCAGAATAAATATATAATTACTAATAGCTTATATCTCATTGGGTTACAAAACGGCATCGCCTCTATAAATATTCTGCACGGGGCTGTTTTATTCTGCAATCCTTCCGACAAGTTCCCATGAGGGCTTTTTGTTGGATTCCTTATTCACAATGATGCCTCGACGTCTTAGCTTCGTCAGCAAGTTGGCAATTTTGCTGAATTTTTGAGACTCATCCAGGGCATCGCTCAGCTTATCCTTGAGTAGCTGATCAATTTCTTCTCGCGAGGCTTTTTTGAACTTCTCTAAGTAATCGGTGATCAGCTTACAATAAAAATCATCATCTTGTGTACGGGTACGGATGTAGTCTACTTTGTTGGCTGTCACCTTAGCAACCGACGCGGAAACATACAAATTGGGTTTCCTTCCTTCAATAAGTCCGTCCCGTCGCAAGCGTTTGATTATAGTTTCGGCTAATGGTAGACGTTTTTGTACACGATCCAATGCCAAGATTTCATCCAGGGGTAAATCGGTTTTTTGCATTAACATCCTGCTATATGCCGGATCGACTACGCCACCGTACACGGTCATCCTTACTGCATTGGGAGTGGTCAGATCATAATCCGGCATGGGGAAATAGCGACGTGCCTGCATAACATGGATGGAGTAAATACCATACCCCATGGTATCTATCATATTTAGTTCAGTCATTGCCTGTGTAAGAAACGGGTTCCGATAACGCCGGGGTGTCTTTTCGCCGGTTACATAGTCATCGGGCCGGCCTTCAAAAAAAGACCCTTCGTTTTCAAAGATCAAGCGATCGACCGTTTCAGTGACGACGATTCGCCCATTTCGAGTATAGTCTTGGTGGGCAATACAGTTGTGCAGAGCTTCGAGGACAATGTGTTGGTCGTATTTTGATACTTCAACTGGCAGTAACTGATCTTCTGGCAGGATACGGAGCTGGATATTCCGAATCTTCTGATACAGCGCCGACGTGTTCAGCAGGAATGGAGGCCCAAAGTGTTCATAGGCTCGCTCCAGACCTTCCAGTTTCCAAGTCATCTGTACAGGGTGGGGCGATAACAGGTAAGTTGACTCAGGTTTGCCCAGTAGGAGCAGGGCGGTACGGGTAACCTTACCGTCATAGGTCAGTTTTGCACGGTCCAGAAAGTTAACTGGAGACCATTGCTTGACCTCTTCTGTGGAAAAAAGGTTCGAGTACTTCCTTGCATAGGAATCACGGGCTTTTTGCAAAGCGGCCTGGTCCAAGTCTTCGATTGAGGCAATGGGGACAAGTTGGGCAGACCAGTCGGTTGCCAACGTTTGCTGGCGAATTTCATCCTGTTTGTCCAGCCCCAAAGAAGTCAGGCATTCTCCAGCACGAGCATAATAATGGCCTTTCCAAGCAATCGGTATTCCTCGGGGGGCAGCCGGAATTTCAAAAAAAATCACACGCCCCATAGGGGGGAGATATTCATGAATATTGCGGAATGTGACACTGGGAGCCGTATTCTCCGCGATCTGCATTTTAGTACTTTGCAGACGCTCCGGATCCTGGCGGTAATCAGTGCCCACAATCGAACGGCTTTTGTTATGGACGCCGAAAATCAACCAAGCTTTCTCTAGACCGCGAAGGTTGGCTTCATTTGCTAACGCCGAAAAATATTCGCCAATTTTGTTGGTGTCGTAGTCCGTGCCAGCTTGCTTAAACTCAACGACCTCGTTCTCCCATTCCTGAATCAACCTCGCAAGGAAGTCGTCCATCTGCATTTTCTTTAGATTCATATTGATTCTACCTGCCTCTTCTCAAACATCTTTCTGGATTCAATTGCCTGACTAAGCAAATCGCTTTTATCGGAGTTTCGTCAAAAAATCCCAAAAAATCAACCTTATTAGGTATAAAAACAAGAGGGGGCTTGGGATGTGGAGGCAGTTTTCTATTTTCTTTTCGGGGGGTATTTTCTATGATCGCGCATGTTATGAGGAATTGGCGATATAGCGTTGCATTTGCACTGATGGTCAGTGTGGCATTTTTCCTGATGTGGAGTGTTTCATCCAAGACTCTGGCCGAGACCAAGGCCTCACCCGCACGAAAGGAAGCTCAGACGAAACCGGACCGGGCCCGGATTGAGAAGGCCAGCGGCAAGCGCGAATTCCGTGGAGCCTGGATTCATACTGTTTTCCAGGATGAGTATGCGAAGATGAGCCCGGCGGAGATGCGCAAGGATTTTGTGCGGAAGCTCGATTTCCTGAAAAAATGCGGAATTAATGCCGTGATATTTCAGGTGCGGCCCGAAGCCGATGCGTGGTATCCCTCCCGTCTGGAGCCCTGGAGCCGATTCTTCACCGGTAAGCAGGGAGTCGCGCCCCAACCGCTCTGGGACCCGATGGAGTTTCTCATTGAAGAATGCCACAAGCGGAATATGGAGTTCCATGCCTGGCTTAATCCGTATCGGGCCAGTGCCTCGGGCGGAAGTGCGATTTTCGCCAAGAACCATCTATATCAGCGTGAGCCGGGGCGGTTCGTCCAGTACGGCAAGCTGATCGTTTTTGACCCGGGAATCCCGGCCAATCGGCAGTTCATCTGCAGCGTTATTAAGGATATCGTCAGCCGCTATGACGTGGACGCCATCCACATGGATGATTATTTCTACCCGTACCCGGAAAAGGGAGTGGAGTTTGATGACCGGGAAAGTTTTCGGCGTTATGGTCAGGCGGCCGGCTGGGGAGCCGATCAGAAAGAGGATTGGCGCCGGGATAACGTGAACCGTCTGATTCAGGAGATTAAGCACACGATCCTGGATGTGAAGCCCTGGGTGCGCCTGGGAGTGAGTCCGTTTGGGATTTATCGCAATAAGAGCAGCACTCCCGACGGCTCGGGCAGCGATACCGGAGGACTCCAGAACTACAAGGACCTCTATGCGGACGTCCTGAAATGGGTTCAATTCGGCTGGATAGATTATAACATCCCCCAGATTTACTGGGAGATCGGCCACAAAACGGCAGATTATGCCACGCTGGCGGAGTGGTGGAACCGCAACGCCAATGGCAGACATCTCTACATCGGCCAGAACGTGGTTCGGACGATGAAGATGAAAGAGCTGCGCGAGAAAATAGATATGAGCCGGAAGTATTCCAATATCGGCGGAAACTGTTTCTGGCCGGCCGATGAGCTCCTGAAAAATACGGGAGGCATTGCCACGCAGCTGCAGTCCAACTACCACCGCTATCCGGCTTTGATCCCTGCCTATACGCGGATGAATCCGGGAGAGCCTGCGGAGGTGAAGAACCTGACGTTGAAAAAGGTCGAGGGTGCCTATCTCCTGAAGTGGAAATCCGATGCCAATATCAGGAACCCGAGCTCGGCCAATTATTATGTCATCTACCGGGTGTCCGATGGGAGCCCCAAGGATTTGACCCGGCCTGAAAATATCATCGGGACGACTCGGCAGACCTCTATCCGGATACCTTTCCGGGATGGCAAGAGGCAGTATCTCTACGGCGTGACGGCTGTGAATCGCTTCCATAATGAGAGCCCGAAAGGGGTCTGGAAGCGTGTCAAGCCGTAGCAGGAGAAGTACGGAAGGTTACTTGGCGTCGCGGGGGTCGAGTGCATCCCGCAATCCGTCGGCCAGGAAATTGAGCGAGAGGAGTACCGTTACCAAGAGCGAGGTGGGAAATAGGATGCTCCACCAGTAGATACGTATGGGGTTGATCTGTCCCGCACCGCCAGCGATCAGCGAGCCCAGACTGGCTTGAGGCGGCTGTACGCCGATACCCAGATAGCTCAGGAAGGATTCATTGAGGATAATGGCCGGGACCGTCAGGGCCAGATAGACGATGGCGACTCCGGCAACGTTGGGGATAATGTGGCGGAAGAGGATCCGCAGCGGTCCGGCTCCGAGGACTTTGCTGGCTTCCACGAACGGCATCTGACGCAGGGAGAGAACCTGTCCACGGACGATGCGCGCCATGGTGAGCCAGGAGATCGCCCCCAGACCAGTGAAGAGGAAAAGGAGGCGGATGAGGTAGGCTGAATCCCCCTGGAATAATTTGAAGGAGGAGAAATAATCCTGCGCAAGCCCTTCCAGGGTCGTTATCAGCGCGATCACGAACACAATGGAGGGCAGGCAATAGAGTACATCCACAAAACGCATCATGACCGAATCGACTTTGCCTCCCAGATAGCCGGCCGCAGCTCCCCAGATGACTCCGATAAAGAGGCTCACGAGCGCACCCACGGCCCCGACAAGGAGAGAGATACGGGTGCCGAAAAGCGTCCGGGCAAATAAATCCCGGCCGTGGTCATCAGTCCCGAAGAGATGCTCGGAGCTGGGCGGAGAATTCAGGAGGTCGCTCAGATCATTGGGGTTGACCTTGGAAAAGAAGGGATAGAGGAGGATAAAGACAAGGAGAGCCGCCAGGTAACACGCACTATAGAGAGCCAGGCGGTTTTTTTTGAACCGTCTCCAGGCCAGTTGCGAAGGGGATAGAAGGCGGTTCGTGCTCATTGGAGTTTGATCCTGGGGTCCAGGTAACTATAGAGGATATCGACCAGCAGGTTGAGGACGAGGAGCAGGACCGAATAGACCAGCGCCAAGCCGACAACCATCGTGTAATCGCGGTTGAGTGAAGAATTGACCATGAAGACGCCAATACCCGGTATCTGAAAGATATTTTCGACGATGAATGAGCCGGTCAGGAGATCCGCCAGGAGCGGTCCCGAATAGGAGAGCAGCGGCAGGATTCCCAGGCGAAAGGCGTGTTTGAAATAGATGCTGAAATCTGAGAGCCCCTTGGCGCGTGCGGTGATGATGAAATCCGATTGCAGGGCGGTGATCATCCCTTCACGGGTGAGGCGAGCGACTCGGCCTGCAAAGTAAACGCCCAGAGAGACCACTGGCAGGACCGCATGGAGGGGTGTGCCCCAGAGTGCCACCGGGAAAATCTCCCAATGGATGGAAAAGAGCAGGATGAGCAGAGGCGCCAGGATGAAGCCCGGCACGCAGATGGCCGAGAGAGCCAGGAGCGTCGCCGAGTAATCGAGCCAGGAACCTTTGCGTATGGCGGCAATGAAACCCAGGGGAACGCCCAGACCCAGAGCCAATCCGAAAGAGAGAACTCCCAGCAGGATGGAGATGGGCATTCCCTGTTTAATGATATCGGTGACCGTGTGGTTCCGGTATTTGAGCGAGGCGCCCAGGTCTCCGTGGGAGACTCCCTGTAGGAAGAAGAGGTATTGCTTCCAGAGGGGCTGATCCAGATGATAGCGAGCGGCCAGGTTGCGTTCAATTTCGGGTGAAGCCGGCTTGCGCTCCGTATCGAAGGGGCCGCCCGGAGCGATGCGCACCAACGAAAAGGCAAGGAAGCTGATCACCAGCACCAGCGGAATCAGGAAGAAAATACGTTTGACGATATGGGTCAGCCGTTCCACGTTATGAGAGGTCAGCGATGAACTCGTGTTGCATCTCTATTTCCTTTTCAAAACCAGATAGACCGGAGGGCCTTTCGAAAGAGGGATGTTGGCTGACTGGGGAATTTCTTCACCGATCGCATTGACGATTTTTTCAAAGGAAAACTCCGCGCTGTTGATCAAGAGCCCGGTCTCATCCGCCCCGGTGTTCGCGCCGTCTTTGAATTCAACAGGCAGGGTTGTGACCAGCTGAGGATTCCAGAGCGCTACGACCGCTTTATTCTCCTGATCGGATTGAGGGAGAAAGAAGGCGACCAGAGTGCCGTTTTTCAGCTTCACCAGCTTTGAAAAAGAGGTTCCCTTCAGAACATGAGTCATGGCCGAAAAGACCGCATAAGCCGGTTTGGGCGAGAAATCCTGCCGTGTGATACCCATATTGAACTCGAAATACCAGGGGTCATCGCCGTCGTTACGGAAATTGTACCAGAAGTTTTTGGGGTTTACGCCCGAAGCGATCGTGGTCAGATGGGTGCGAGCCAGAAACTCGGCCTGCTTGCGCTCGGAGTTGGGGGTGAAATCCTGCCGCAGCATGTGGTGCTCGGTATGTGTCGCCCAGCCCATTTCCGTATTCCAGATGGGCCGCCGGGGAGCCTCAGGAGAGGGATTGATCTTGCGGTCGGCTTTTTGCAGGTCGTTGATAAAGGTCTCCTCTACGAGCACGGAGCGATAGGGATGGATGGTCAGGATATCGAAAGGAGTTTCCTTCTTGAGCATTTGGTCGATGAAATTGAAATCGATTCCCGCGGTGGAGAGGCCCAGGACCTGAATTTCTGGGTCGATCTCTTTTATCATCCGGTAGCTGCGGATCAGGAGCTCGGCATACATTTCCTTGGGACCTTGCCAGAAAAAGATGTTGGGCTCATTCCAGATTTCCCAATGCTTAATGCGGCCCCGGTAGCGGGTGACGCAGGCCCGCAGATATTCCAGATAGTCTTCGATGCCCTGTTGAGTATAGGGCTGAGTCCAGCCGGACCAATAGCCCGCAATTCCGTAAACCTGAATGCCATAGCTTTCGGCGGTGGAAACCAGATGGTCAAAGAAGGGCCAGTTATACTCACCCTTGCGCGGCTCAAGCATACTCCAGTTGAATTCCTCACGCGACCACTTGACTCCGGCCTGGGCGGCCATTTGAGCAACCTTGCTCATTTGATTCGTGGACAAGCGGTAGAGGTAGATTCCCATGCCGAAGGGCGATTGAGGGTCCATGGAATAATCCGAGTTGCGGGGGAAGTTTCCCAGCCAGGTGCAGGTGGCCGGTTCCTGGCGCAATCCGGGAGCTGAAAAGGTGAAGACTGCTTCCAGAAAGTTCAGGTTCTCCGGGAGAGGCGTCCGGAATGTTTCCGTGGTGGTTTCGAGCTTTGGCGCAAGGGTTACTTCGCGTTCCGCTCTCTTGAGGATATCGCCATTCCAGTTTTTAAGAGTGTAGCTGAGCTTGCCTTTCAGAGGCTCGGAGGCCATCGATTGGGCGTACCAGGTGAAGCTGAGCTCTTTTTCGTTTTCCGAAGGGGTGTTTTTCGCATACTGCATGAACACGGAATCCGAGAGCGCGGTAGAAGTCAGGAGGATATCGAAATCTTCCAGCTTATAGATTTTGGATTCAGAGCCTCTCCATTCGATGCGTCCCAGACGCAGAGGCCCGTGTATTTTGCCGTCATTTTCGCCACCGGCATATCCCCAGCCGTTCCCCGGGGGCATATCGGTGGAAAACTCAAAGCCTTCCGGAGTGAGAGTCGGCGAGAGCTCTTTGTAGAAGGTCATGAAATGGGTGTAGGCGTGAAGCGTGATTTTCAGGCCGGTAGGATCACCCTTGCCTTTGAGCGTGATTTGCCTGGTGATTCCCGGCAGTGTGCGCTGAGGAAAGTTCAGAGTGGCGTTCTTGGAAGAGCCGGAAAAATCGAGGGTGAGCACCGGCAGTTCCTGCTCACGGGATTCATTGGCGGGCGATAAGGCCAGTTTAGTTTCCCCACCGCCGCCATACAGGTTCCAATTGCTCGCGGGCAAGCAGGCCCGGAAGGAGTGTGTGAGGCTGACCTGGCTCTGGACTTCACCAGTGAGCAAAGTAACGTCATCAAAAAGGACGACGCCCTTGGTCAATTCCAGCTTATCGGCCAGAAGAGCGATTGCGGTGGGATTGCCGTGGAAAACACCGTCATTTTTACCGCCCCAGGAGGCCTCCCATAAATCAAGCGTGGTGCTGATTTTGCTCCACTCATCGGGGACGGAGCGAATTTCTTTCTGGAAGGTTTGCCCAGAGTTGTCGGTGAGCCGGATTTTAAAACGAGTTCCTTCGGGACGGTAGAGATTGAGCTGCAGAGCGCTGAAGGGCTCGCCCTTAGCTTCTTCGAGCCGAAGCGGATCAATCCGGGTTTCTGCCGCGACATAGGCGCCGCCGCCTGAGAAATCGAATATGAGTTTGCCGCAATAGTCGGCTTTGAGGCTGTTGGGTTTATCGGCCTGCGAAATTTCAAAGCTGCCTTGGGCCCCGGGGAATTCGGAGCCATTGCCGAAAATCCAATTCTTCGATTCCGGAGCGGGAAAATCTTCAATCAACATCTCGGCTCCGCAGACCTGAAAAGCCGATGAGGCCAGGCAAAGCGGAATAATGAAGCAGCGCAATAGACCGTTACACACGTTACTCATAGCTCAAGTGTAATCAGTGTGGATAGGGTGGCGAGGAAAAAAGCAGGGGAACTATTAATCTTCCTCTTCATCCTCACGGGCCAGGCCCTTCTCAATATATTCATCCCAGAGGCTCTGTTCGACCGAGAGTTGGAAAAATACGTTGGGTCGGAAGCCGTAAAAACCGGCGGGCTGATGAGGTTTTTTGACTCCTTCTTTCACCTGAGCCGAAAAACGGGGGGAATAAATGATGACCGGGGCGGCCAGATTATCAGGGACTTGCGGGTACCAGCCGGTGTTATTCTCAAAAGTGCGCAGATACCAGGGCAGAGGCCAGTAATCACCATCGCGGGCGATAACCTGGATGAGCATTTTGTTTCCATCAGGATGGATGGAGCCGAGTTTTTCCACAGTGTGGGTCAAGTTCCGCACGTCGGAGAGTGTGTGAGCGTAAACATGAGGATTTTTGGATTCCTCATAGTGCTTTTCGTTCATCAGGTGCCCCTGATAGAAGAGATGAAATAAACCGCCCAGGAGAACCAGAGAGATGAGGATGCGGGGGAGCCGGCCCTTCCAGGTCGAAAAGAGATAATGAGTGCCTATGCCGGCCAGAAGAACCACACCTTGAATGACGACAATAAAGCACCAGGGCGTTTTGTAAGGGATAACGCAATAAATGGTGCCCAGAAGCAGTGTGTAAGCGCTCAGGAAAAGAGAAAGGCGACGGATAGCCGGTGAAAAGTGGTCTTTGAAGCCTGTCCAGACTCCAAAGAGAGCGAGTATGAGGAGGAAAAGCTCTGTAAAGAGCGGTCCCGAATCTTTAGAAAACCAGAAATAGCGCTCCAGATAATAATACCAGGGCCAGATGTGCGAAGATTCTCCGCCGGCTCTGGCAAGCCAGGGAAAGTAGGTGAGGATGGAATCCAGCGGTCCGGCCCGATGCGTGAAAAAAGAGGTGAAGAAAAGGATGCCGGTTACCAGGAAGCCGCCCAGGGCAATGAACCAGTGAGAGCGTGGGACCTGTTTCAGGAAAGCCGTGGAACTGCCTTTGAATTTCTCCAGAGCTAACAGGAAGAAAAGTCCGCCTGCGGCTGCGGCGACATTAAAGACGAAAGTCTCCTTAGTCGCATACATGAGTGCCAGAGCGACGGCCGAAAGGAGAATCCATCTGCGCCGAAGGGTCTGAGTGTATTGCCAGGAGGCGGCAAGGAAAAGCAGGGTAAAAGTACAAAGGAGCGTTTCGTGAATGAAATATCGGCTGTAGAAAAGTAGAGACGGAGACAGAGCAAGAAGCAAGGAGCCGATAAAAAGGCCCGAGCGGCCCAAGGCGCTTCTGAAACAACAGAGGGTAAGGATCGCCAGGAGGCTGAAAAATGCAGGAACGCTTCTGAGAGGAGCCTCGCTTTCGGTCTCAATATCCTGCCCTGAAATCCATTGGAACGGGAGGCTGAAATAGTGCAGAGTCGGGCCGTGAAATTCATTCGGATTATACTTATACTCTCCGGTGTTCCAGAGAGTCCGGAATTTCATTGCCTGGACTGATTCATCTGCATGAAAAGGCCGCTGTGCCAAGTTTGCCCAGCGAAGAGGCACGGCGACAGCGACCCCAATCAGTAAAATCAGACAGGTTTGCCAGAATCGATTCACTTTCTGCCAAGCCCTTTCTGATGATTATTTCTTCAAGCCCCAGACTTCGATTTCGGTATAACGATTCATGCTGCTATAAGTGCTGCCTCTGCTGTAGAAACGCACATAGCGGCCCTCAATACCCTTTGTGTCGACAAGACGGCCTTCATGGCTTTCGTAGTATTCAAGGTCTTTACCCACACCCAGGAGTGAGGAATTGTCATAGTCGTTGTTGTAAACGGTTTTGACTTCCTTTTCGAACTGAGGATCATCGGATACCTGCACGATCACGTCGCGGTAGATGTGAGGGGTGTTGTGTGCATGCCACACCAGGATGGCGTACATTTTGACGGGTTCACCCAGATCAACCTGAATCCATTGGGTTTTGCGGGGAAGTTCCACGTAGCTGTCGTCGCTAAACTCTTTATTGCTGTCGGTGGCCAGCTCATAGGTGCCGCTATTAGGCGTTTCCACGCTGCCGGTCACTTTTTTCTTGAGGGCAAGGTTGGTGCAGCCTTTGGGGACCATGAATGCAGGGCGCGGTTTGTCGCTCGGTTTTTCCAGATGCTCGTCATCAGGTACATCCGTTGGGGTGCCCATGAATGCAGGGATGGGGAGCTTGACATTCAGCTTTTCGAGTTCTTCAGCGGCTGAAGCGTTGAAAGTGCTCGAGATGCCCAGAGAGGCAACCAGCGCAATAGCGATAGATAGAGTTATTTTTTTCATATTTTTTTGATATTAAAAGGGTGAAAAAATCGGGAAATGGAGCTTACCTTTTATTTGTCAGTCCATTTCCCGCTTTTCTGTCAGTACTTAATTATTCTTTGGCCCAAACTTCGACTTCAGTGTAGCGGTTCAGACGGCCAAAGGTGCTGCCGTTGCTGTAAAGGCGGAGGTAACGAACGCTCTTGCCTTTGCAATCTACCAGTCTGCCTTCGTGAGTTTCGAAATACTCCAGGTCTTTACCGGCTCCCAATTCCAAAGAATTGTCATAGTCATTGTTGTAGAAAAGGGTGACCGCATCTTTGAATTCGGGATCATCCGAGCCCTGTACGACGACATCGCGATAAACCTGAGGCGTCGCGAAGCTGTGCCAAACCAATATGGCCGTCACAGGATGTGACTTTTCCAGATCAATCTGAATCCACTGCGGTTTCCGGTGGAGTTCCAGATATTCGTCGGTAGCTTCCTTATTGCCATCGACCACCAGATCATAGGAGCCGGCTAAAGGCGATTTATCACTGCTGGTGACTTTTTTGCCGAGAGCCACGTTTTTGACACCTTTGGGAGCCATGAACGCGGGGCGCGGTTTGTCACTGGGCTTTTCTACATACTCGCCCAGTTCAATATCGTTGGGAGTTCCCTGCTCAGAGGGCTTGGGCAGTACAAGAGGCAATGCTTCGAGATCCTCAGCGTACGTATTGACAGTAAACGACAGAGCGGCAATCACAGCCGCCAGACTTAACATTCTAACCTTATGCTTCATATTACTTGTATTGACTACAAAATATCCCGTTCATGCTACCAAGTTCTGCTTCGTACGGCAATTTTTTTCCGGCGTCAGCGAACTTGCGTGATATTCTCCGGTCGCATTCAAGCGAACCAGGAATCCTGTTTTTGAGCAGGAGCGCTGGCTCCCGGCTCACTTAATTAGACGTATGGGAGCGCTTTTTATTCACCGGAGCGCTTAAAATGCGTCTACCACCGCGAGCCTGAAATAGAGACCCGATGAGGGTTCAATAGTGGCGATATAAGGGGACAGGGCATCAGTTATGGGTTCCCAAGGACCGTTGGGGCCGGGCGATTTCTGCAACTGAAGCTCTCCCGCCTGTAAGGTGAGGTTTTCCCAGGAGAGGGTGATTTTCCCGGGAATATCCGCCGTGCAAAGCAGGTCGGGGACTTTTGCACCCAGGAGCATTTGGCGCTCTCCAAGCACGGGGATGCTGACCCCATCCAGACTCAGAACCCCGGAGAGAGTAATCAAACCGGTGAAGCCTTCCTCAGCGGTGAGGGTGTAGGAGAAAATCTGCTCACTCTGGGGTTCTCCATTTTTCACGTAGGGTCCCCATTTTACCTGATTGTGAAAGGAATCGTGCCCGCCGACGGGGCTGATTTCTGAAGGGATTGCCCCGAGGGGCAGGGTTTCTTCCAAAGCCCAGCAAAGGGTGGTTGAACCAGCAAGAAGGCGGATCGTGACACTGTTGGAGGAGAGGGTCGAGGTGGCAAAAGGAATTGAGACGCTTTCCGCAAGTGACGCAGGTAGGGATACCGGCACCCAGCAGAGAGGAGGCTCAAAATCGATGTTCTGAGTATAGGATCCGCCAATCACGCTGAGGAATCCGGCCCGGGTCACATAATCCACCGGGATGGGGTTGGGGGACAAAGACCAGGGAAGACCTCTGCTCCAGTGCGACGCATAGTCGGAAAAATCTGATGTGCTCAGAAGGAAGCTGGAAGTCAAGTCAGCCGGGTGAGGAGTGGAAAAATGGGAGACAACCGTGAGCGAATTGGTCAGGAGAGGGAGAGTCTCATAGTTGGTGCTATCTTCCGGCGTAAAGGCGGCGTTGAGTGTATGCGTTCCCAGGGGAAGAACGGTTCCCAGTGTTGGGTCATAGGTGAAAGTGCCCGGGATATTGGCTGTGGCATTGAGTTCATTAGCCGAGAGAGGGCTGCCCTGCAGAATGGGGGAGAGCTCCGGCCAAAGAACCAGCGGAACCGCTTTCTCGACTGTGAGAGAAACGGTCTTATCCGTGGTGATGTAGTGAGAACTATCCGTGGGGATAAAGGTCGCCTTCAAACTCTGGGTGCCTGCATTGAGAAGGGTCCCTTGGGCGGGAGTATAAAGGAAGCTGCCCTCCGTGTTCGCAACGGCGTTGAGCTGTTCGGCGGAGAGTTTTGTGCCGTAAACAATGGGCGCAGGCTCCGGCCAGTCGATATCGGGAACACCTTTTTCAACGGTGAGTGCAACCGTTTTATCGGTCCCGAGGTAGGCGTTTGTATCTGTCGGGGTAAAGGTGGTCAGAAGGAAATGCGTACCCGGTTCCAAAAGAGTTCCGGTTTGAGGATTATAGTTGAAAGAGCCCGGGATTGTGGTGGATGCGTTCAGCTGACCTTCGGATAGGGGAGTGCCATAGCCGACGGGTTCAGGGGTAGGCCAGGTGATTTGGGGGACTTGCTTGTTAGAAATAAGCTTGGCCAGGTTCAGGCGGCCGCCGGTTGAGCAATAATTTATTAGCGCGGGTATCGGGTCCACGGAAGCCAAAAGCCGGGCTCTGGTCTGAGCATAGGTACTGGAGGGATTGGCTTGCAGGTAGAGCGCCAGGGCGCCGGCGACGTGAGGCGAAGACATTGAGGTGCCCGAGAGAAAACTGTAGCGGCCGTCGCTATAGGAATAAGTAGAGTAAATTTCACGACCGGGGGCGAAGAGTTGTACATAGTTGGTGCCGTAGTTGGAGTCCGAAACCTTCGTATCCGAGGAGTTCGAATTGCCCACGCAAATAACATTCTGATAAGTCACCGAATAGCAAGCCGGATAAAGTGTTCCAGTGTCTAAATTAAGCGCTTGATTTCCCGCAGCGCAGACCAAAATGATTCCGTTGGACCTCAGTGTGCGGATTTCTGATTTCAGGATAGAGGCATCATCCTCGACGGTCCAACTGGCATTGATAATTTTTGCTCCGTTTTTGCGCGCATAAACCATGGCGCTGACGGCACCGCTGATGGTGCCTCCGGTATCACCCAGGAAGCGGCAGGCCATGATTTTCACATTCCAGGCGATTCCGCAGACACCCTTTGCGTTATTGCCGCAAGCGCCGATAATTCCCGCCACATGGGTGCCATGGCCGGAAGTATCGATGGGGTTATTGTTGGTTGCGCCGTCCGAGAAATCCACACCGTAGTAATCATCCACGTAGCCGTTGCGGTCATCGTCAACGTCGTTGTTCGGGATTTCTTTGGTGTTTATCCACATGTTGGGCGCCAAATCCTCATGGGTATAACGAACGCCGGTATCCACGACGGCAACGATAACATTTGAGGCGCTGTTATAGAGATTCCATGCGGCCGGAGCGTTGATTAATTGAATGTTGTAGGCGCGCTTGGGGTCCTGGGTATAAGTATCATTGGGCATCAGGGCCGGCTTGACCAGATAATCAGGGTGGGCATATTCGACCAAACCGCTTTTCAGGTAGGTGCGGGCCTTATCGGCGACGTTTTCCAGAGGATCGAATTCGATCAACTCCCATGCCTCATCGCCGGCCATGATTTTTGCCTTGAGAGTGGAAGAGCAGGCTCGATGGAATTCTTGCAGGGTTGCTCCCGATTTGGGTTTTACCAGGAGACGGCCCGGATACCAATTGGCCGCGGAAATAAAGAGGGGAGTACTGAGAAAAAGGAGACTCAGGAGGAGCTTACACAAGAGAGGGGAGAAATTACAGGTCGAGAAGCTTCTTGATGTTTTCTCGGGCTTTATCCTCTTGGGAAGTATCTTCATGGATGGGGACATATATTCTTTTGGCAAAGTCAAAATACTCACAGAAATTACCTCGGGTTTTATCAGCAATCTCTTCCGCTCTCCTGTCGCGGCATTGGTAAGCCAACTCCGGGGCCCAGGAGACGCAGTTCCGGCAGACTCTGAGGTCGGCTTCGCAGCCGAGGCATTTTTCGCCGCGGCCGGGAAGGCCTTTCAGGTCCAGAGGCCGTCCGCAATTATAGCAATGAAGGTTGGGTTTGGCGGAGTCGGCAAAGAGATCCATGGTTTATACCGGGTAATGTTATTGTTGGCTGGGAGCGCCTCCGGGGGGAGTCATTACGATAGCTTTGACCCGTCCGCTTTTTGGGAAATAGGCAAACTGGTACCCCTTAGGCAGTTGAGGTAGGCGCGGCAGGTATCCGGTGGAGATCAGCTCATCGAGGTTTTCGGGGAAACGGTCCTCAGCCGCGTTGAAGAGGTTGATGGCCTGCTGGACGCTGGATACATCGACGACTTTTTCCGCCGTGGTTTTCGCGCGGCTCATCGCGCCCAGATAATCGACGCTGTTGGGAGCCGAAGCCGGCGGCGGTTCCGGGGCCGCTTCAGCAGAGCTCTCGGGAGCTTCTTCATTTTTGCCGCATCCGACGAGCAGCGACAGGGCTAAAACACCTGTCAGGCAAAAAGCGCTTTTGTTTTTCATTTTGGTTTTAATGAGGTTGATTTTGAAGGAATTGCAGTGTTTGCTCCAGAGATGAGAAGCGCTGTTCTTCACGAGTGGAAAGAGTCTTGATAAGGTAAACAAGTTCAGAAGCATCATTCTTTTCCAGACGAAAAGTCCATTGGGCTTTCAGCTCCAGGGCGCGTTTGAATTGTTTGTCGGCCTTGAGGGGTGCCAGTGAGTAATCGGTAGAGAAACCGGCATCTCTGAAGGATTGAATTGCGGTGAGGGTCCCCAAGCGGAGAGATTCATCCTCGATGAGGGCATAGATTTGAGCCGGAGCGCTGAAGGTCGGCAGAAGCCCGCGTTCCTTGAGCAGCTCGGTCAGCACGACGTCTCCCATCCCGAATCCCAGGGAAGGTATTTGCGCTTTCCCCCCCGAGATGAGCTGAGTCAGGTGGTCATAGCGGCCGCCGCCGGCAATGGCTCTGAAATTGCCTTTGCGGTCAAAGGCTTCGAAAACGGGCCCGGTGTAGTAGGCCAATCCGCGAATGACCCCGTAATCCACTTTGACGAAATCCGAAAGGCCTCGAGCTGCCAGGTTGTCCAGGATGGACTGAAGCTCCTCGGTCGGTTCGCCCGAAGCAATGAAAGCGGCGACTTCGTCATAGCTCATGCCCAATTGGGAGAGCTTTTCACGGGAAACAACCGGGTCTTCCCGTTCGAGTTTATCAATGATCTGGAAAAATTCGTAGGATCGCTCCTGGTCGGCGCATCTCTGGCTGAAGTATTGGCTCCAGGCGCTGCGGCTGCTCAGGCGGATGACGAAATCTTCGTGGGTCAGCCCGAAAGCACGCAGTACGTCAATAACCAGAGCAACGATTTCTGCATCGGCCCCTGAAGCGGCATCCCCAAGAATATCGGCGTTGAATTGGAAGTGCTCTCTGAGGCGCCCTTTTTGCTGGCGTTCGTAGCGGAAGAGCTGAGGTATGGAAAACCACTTGATCGGTTTGCGATAATTGCCATGGTGCGCGGCGACCATGCGCGCCAGGGTAGGGGTCATTTCCGGCCTAAGCGAGATTTGCCTTTGCCCTTTGTCCGTAAAATTATAGAGCTGAGCGACAATTTCATCGCCACTCTTGAGCGTGTAAAGCTCCAGAGGCTCCAGAGGCGGGCCGTCATATTCGCGAAAACCGTAACGGAGGGATACTTGCCTCCATGTGTTGAAAATGTAGCCCCGCACATCCGCGCTCCATACATCCTTGTGCGGAAGAGGTTCTGGGTAAAAATCTCGAAATCCGGGTAAACGATCCATGCTTTTTCAAAGTGAGGGCAGAATAATACCCCCCAAAAACCAAAGCGCCCTGTTCGTCCTCAGTCGGGGAAGAACCTGGCACTTCGTTTCTTTTTATAGAATTGTTAAAACCTCACGCCCATCGCGCAAGGCGGGTACTTACTTGATCTTGGATGCGTCCAACTTCTCGACCAATTCTCTCATTTCCTTGCCAGGTTTGAAACGGACGACCGGGCGGCTGGGAATGGGGATATCCGTGGCCGGTTTATTGGGGTTTCTGCCAATACGGGGCTTGGAAACACGAACTTCAAAGACACCGAAGTTGCGGATTTCCACTGTGTTGCCTTCGGCCAGGGCGCCGTTGAGATAATCCAGAGCCTTCTGTACAATCTTGAAAACTGTTTCCTGAGTCTGTCCAGTTTCCTTGCTGATTTTCAGAACCAAGTCTCTCTTTGTAAAATTTTTGCTCATATCAATAATTTCTATTAGTTAGTTGTCACTGCAATAGGCCGTACAGGTCGGCAAAGCGTCTTCTCTAGTTATTCCCACTCAAAGGGATGTTTCTGCACCCCCTTGCACTGGGTGGCAGGAAAGGTACACTAAATGCCTCATAAAAGTCAAAGCCTCCGGCAAAATCTTTTCGCGCGTCCTCTTTCGTTTTACTGAGTATACCTTCGTCTACCATGTTAAAGACAATTTCACCAAAATCTTCGCAGCTGGTTATTCCCCACTCTTCGAAGACGACAGTGGCCATGGATGCGAATTGCTCCAAGGCGTACTCACGAATTCCCTCCAGGAGTTCCTGTCCCGTTACATGCCTGGTTTTACCGTCTGTTTTTTCGGCTTTCACTTGAGTAAACTTAAGGGCTGACTCAAGGAACTCATAGGCGGCGCAAGGATAGCGTTTATCTTTTGCGACGATTTTTTCTATGGCCAATGCAAACTTCGGATCAGGCATCTTCAAACAAGCGGGGGTAAAGAACCACTACTGGGATTTCTTAGAGCTCCCAACCAAATCACGGCTCAGTCTTTCATGTTTAGTCGGGCAAGTCAAGAAGTCTATGCGTCAGAGCTTGTTAGACGAAAAGGAAAAAATCTGGCCAGGGGTATAATTCATAACTCTTTATTTATGAGTATGTTATGATTTTATGATGGTTGTGCACTTTCCTTTTCTGGTTTGGAGTCTCCAAAAAAATCAGAAAAAAATATCACTGTATCCTCTTGCAGGAGAAAAAAATCCTGCATTTATTTTTCCCAATCCGGAGGCTATTTCAAGGCGCTCAAAATGTGTTCCCATACCAGATTGATTTCCGCCTGCATATCTCCGAGCTGAGCCGTAATGGCAACTACGGTCTCCTTTTCCGGAATCACAATAATGAACTGACCATAGGCGCCATCGGCACGGAAGGCGTTGTTGCGGCAGCGCCAAAGCTGATAACCGTAGCCCTGACGCCAATCGCTTTTTGCCTCATCGCTTTGCTCCGATACCCATGCAGGCGGCTGATTGATGTGTGCCTGACTTGCCTCTTCAATCCATTCTTTTGAGAGAAGTTGCTTTCCGTTCCAGACTCCTTTCTGGAGGAGAAATTGGCCCATCTTGGCCATGTCTTCGGTTTTGAGCCAGAGTCCCCAGCCGCCGCAGTTAATTCCCTGGGGGCTTTCTTCCCAGCGAATGGAGGCGATACCCAGAGGACGGAAAAGCCGCGGGTAGAGGTAGTCCACCACTTTCTCTCCTGTCACCTTTTGAACAATGGCGCTCAGGGCATAAGTGGCCAAGCTGTTATAGACGAAGCGGGTTCCGGGCTGATGCTCCAAGGGTACGGCCAGGAAGCTCTTCATCCAATTAGCGCCTTCAGTTTCGCGGATGCTTTGAGTGGGATCCTTACCATGGCCCACCGACATGGTGAGCAGATGCCGGATTTCGAGATTGCGGAGGTTATCCGAGATGTTCTCAGGAAGGTCGTCCGGAAAAAAGGAGATGACTTTATCGCTCAACTGGATGCGTCCCTCCTGAATGGCAAAGCCGATCGCCGTGGCGGTAAAGGTTTTGCTCACCGAATACATGACGTGGTTCTTATCGTGGGCAGCATCTCCGAGATATTTTTCGGCGATGACCTTTCCATTGCGGAGAACCATGACGCTGTGAATCTCCTGCTTGGCTTCTTCAACTGCAGCAAGATAGTTCTGCAACATATCGGGAGAGACATTTTCGGCTTCGGGCGTGCTGCGTGGCAACTCCTTGGCGATCTGATTATAGGTGGCGAGCTCAATATTCTTTTCCTGAAGAGCGGCCTTAATTTTGGGGCTGGTGAAGAGGTCCGTTACTCCTTGCCGGTCCTGAGCGACATCTTCATAACCCACATGGAAAGTGCCCTGCATTTCTTCAGTGTTCAAAGCCGGATGATCTACGAAGAGATAATTTTTGCCCTTTTCGAGCGTCTCAAGCATCTGGAGGAAACTGGTCTCTTTTTCTTCAGAGGTTTTATGACTTCCTTTGTAGCCCACGTAAGAGAGGTTCTGAATTTCCGTTTCCAGAGTCAGGTTATATTCTTTGGCCAGCCCCGAGACCATCGCCGCTACCTCTTTATCAAAGGAGGTGCAGCCCATGTGGCTGGAGAGATGCGTGATCTGGGGCAGATTCTTCAAGGCCAGCTCGATTTGAGCACGAAACTCCTGCTCTATTTCAGCCAGGCTCCACTTATGTTCAGAGATACTTTGGCCGGGATAGTTCGGGTTTTTGCGTATTTGAGGGAAGAAGTAGCCGTTCTCATCCACCAGAGAGGGGCAGGGTGTCAGCGGACGCCATTTGATCAAATCCCATTCGCTGGTGAGTGTCAGGTGCAATCCAACTGCAATTTCCGGGTTTGCCCGCAGAAGGCGAACAGTTTCAGGGAACCAGGAACCGACCGCTATGACCTCAATGGAGGAGGCGATTCCTTCCTGACTTGTCTTGAGACAGGCAATGTTGCTGGCTCGGGAAGAGCCCATATCATCGGCGCGGACGATCAAACGCGTCAGCTCCGAATCGGAGGATAATAAAGTGAACTGCATGGCACAATAGAGCACGGCTCCAGCGAATAGTTTCTTCCTCATATCAGGGAAATGCTATTTTAAAATCACTTTTGATTCAAGGAATCGTTTCCTTTAACTTCATAAATCTCCTTGAGGTCGCTGCAGAAAAGTGTTTTGGGATTTTTGTAGTAGAGAAGGAAATCTTTGGCGGAGAGGCTCTCCGGATATGGGGCGTAATGATGACGTGTGTGGGCATTGCGCCACATGACGACAAAGGCTGCGGGATGATTTTGCGTGCAGGGCTGGAGAACCCCTGTCCACCAGTCTTCGCTGGGGATGGCTTCAAAGCCGGTTTCGGTGCAGGCGATCGGTTTTTGATGTTTCTCGCCCAGGTCGGTGAGGTAGGTCAGCATCTTGTTCATTCTCTCCATGTATCCTTCGCGGTTGTTGCCTTTGGTGTATTGGTAGCAATCATAGCCCAGGATATTGACGTAATCATCACCGGGATAGCGTTCCATATAGAGCTCAGTGGCGCGGCCAATATCGTTTGACGGAGAGTAGGCATAGAGCAACTGGTCGCAGCCTTTTTTGCGGAGTTGCTCGCAAGTGAGGATCCAGAGCGCTTTGAATTGCTCAGTGGTGCAGAGATCCTGACCCCACCAGAACCAGCTGCCGGTGTGTTCATGCCAGGGACGGAAGATGATGGGGACCTTGGTGGAATCGGGAGCGCGAAGTGAATTCATAAAATCGGAGGCTTTATCGAGCCAACCGAGGAATTTCTGGTGCTGCGCGCCTCCGGGCAGGATGGACTCCACGACTTTTTTGTCTTTCACATCCCAGGAATCGCCGCCGGTAAGAGGGTTATCCACATGCCAGCAGATCATATTAACTCCGCCCCGCAGGTACTGGGCGATTATTTCTCTGCGAAGAATTTCAAAGGGGACTCCGTTGATGTTGTTATCGCGGCCGTGCTCAATGCGGCCGATATCCCAGCCGATTACGGCCGGATAATCACCGCAGACGCTTTTGACGTCGCTTCGTGAGGGCTCATCCGATGCGGCAGAGCCGGCTTTCCAGCCGACGCCGTAGACAGTGGATTCGTGGTGGCCAAAAAGGATACCCTTTTCCGGGACTGCCTTGAGGTAAAGAAGGAGGCTTTGCGTTTGAGGCGTGAGAGAGAAGGTATTTGATGCCGCGGGCGAAGTTTGAGCCGAGAGCCAGGGTGAGAAGAAGAGAATCCAGGCGCCGGCAATGGCGAGGATTTTAAGAGCATTCAGATGAAACCTAATCATATTCAAGCGTCATAACAGCAGAGCGAAACATTGGCAAGAAAAAAGAGGCGTTCTTGCTTTGGGGAGAGCCTTTTGCTAGGATGAGCGCCCGGTATGTTGGATGTCAAAGTAATCCGTGAAAATACAGAATGGGTATGCGCCAGGCTGGCGGCCCGCAACGCTGGAGATGAGGCAAATATTCAGGAAATTATCGGCCTGGATGATGCCCGCCGCAAGAATCTTTCCGAAGTTGAAGTCTTGAGAGCACATCGGAACAAGGTCTCAAAGGAGATCGGTGTATTGATGGGCAAGAAGCAGTTTGACGAAGCCAATCTTCGGAAGCAGGAGACAACGGAGATCGGGCAAAAGATTTCGGATTTGGATAAGGTGCTGCTGGAAATAGAGTCTCAGCGTGAAAGTTTACTTCTGAAGACACCCAACACGCCGCACGATACGGTCCCTTACGGCAAAACCTCGGAGGATAACCCGATTGTAAAAACATACGGAGAGAAGAAAAAATTTGATTTCAAGCCTCTGAACCATGTGGAGCTTTGCGAAAAGCTGAACCTGGTCGATTTTCAGCGTGCCACCAAGATATCGGGCCGTGGTTTTATCCTTTATACGAATTTGGGAGCCCGGCTGGAGCGGGGACTCATCAATTTCCTGCTTGATACCCACACCCGGGAGCATGGATATACGGAGATTCAGCCTCCGCTCATGGTAACCCAGGAGTGCATGTACGGAGTTGGGCAATTCCCCAAGTTCAGGGATCAAGCCTATACGATTCAGGAGGGACTTGACGCGGAGACTCTGGGTAAGCAATACCTTCTGCCGACGGCTGAGGCCGCTCTGGTGAATATCCACAGGGATGAGATTTTAAAGGAAGAAGAGCTGCCCAAACGCTACTGCGCTTATACGCCCTGCTTCCGGGCTGAAGCGGGTGCGGCCGGTTTGGGGACTCGCGGTCTGATCCGCGTGCATCAGTTTGATAAGGTCGAGCTGGTGAAAATCGTTGAGCCTGAGAAGGGTTATGAGGAACTGGAAAAGCTTCTCCTGAATGCGGAGAAAATTCTTCAACTTCTGGGGCTGCACTACCGTGTGATCTCGCTCTGTACGGGGGATTTAGGCTTTACCAGCGCTAAAACTTATGATATTGAAGTTTGGGCCCCGGGTCAGGAACAGTATCTGGAGGTCTCCAGCTGCAGCAATTGCGAAGATTATCAGGCTCGCAGAATGGGGCTGCGCTTTAAGAAAGCCGATGGCACCCTCCGCTTCCCGCATATGTTGAATGGGAGCGGTACCGCTCTGGCCCGTCTCTATGTAGCTCTTTTGGAAACATATCAGCAGCCTGATGGAAGCATTTTGATTCCGGAAGTGCTGAGGCCTTATATTGGAACTGATCAAATTAAAATTTAGTAACTCGCAGAAAACTGACTGATGAAAATTCTCTTGGCGACGAGTGAGGTCTATCCGTACTCCAAAACCGGAGGCTTGGCGGATATGTTGTCAGCCTTGGCCAAGACCTTAGCCAGACAGGGTCATGAAGTGGGGGTGGTGACACCTCTCTACGGCTCCATTCTCAAAAAATACCCGGAAATCAAGAAAATGGATTGGGTGTTGGAGCTGCCTCTGGATTGGCATCAGATTCAGGGTGGAGTCTACACTCTGGAAGTGGATAAGGGGCTCACTTACTACTTTATTGAGCAGGAAGAGTTTTTCAATCGCCCGGGTATTTATCAGCATAACGGGCTGGACTACCCGGACAACCCGGAGCGGTTTATCTTTTTCTCCAAGGCGGTCGCTCACCTGGCGCAATTTCTGCCCTGGAAACCGGATTTGGTTCATGTCCATGACTGGCAGACGGCGTTGGTTCCGCTTTTGTTGAAACATGCGCAAGGGCTTGGGCTTTTGAGCCGTCCCATTCCCACCTGCCTGACCATTCATAACCTGGTCTATCAGGGGGTATTCCCTGCCAAGATTTTTGCCTTAACTAATTTGCCCTGGGGATATTTCAACCCTTCGGGCTCGGAGTTTTACGGCAACTTTAATTTCCTCAAATCCGGCATCGTTTTTGCGGACAGGTTGACGACGGTCAGCCCGGGATACGCAAAGGAGATCATGAGCGCGGAGTATGGCGCTAACTTGAACGGCGTTTTGAGCCAGCGGGTGAATGCCTTGACGGGTATCTTGAACGGGGCCGATTATGAGGTCTGGAATACTTCCGATAACCCCGCCTTGGAGCAACCCTATTCCATTAAGAACGTGGCAACCGGCAAGGCGCGTAATAAAGAGCTGCTGCAGCAGACGATGGGGCTGACCCGGAATCCGAGAATTCCTCTCTTTGCCAACGTGGGACGCATGGCGGACCAGAAGGGGATGGATATCATGATACCGGCTTTGGAAGATATGCTGGCCGGGGATATTCAGTTTGTTTGCCTGGGCAATGGTTCGACCCGATACGAGGCCTCCACCCGGGAATTGCAAAGTCGTTTCCCGCATAAAGTCGGGCTATTCATAGGATATGATTCAGAGCTCGCCCACCAGATAACGGCCGGCAGCGATTTCTTCCTGATGCCCAGCCGCTATGAACCGTGTGGTTTGAACCAGATGTATAGCCTGCGTTATGGGACCCTTCCCATCGTGCGCGCGACCGGCGGGCTCATGGATACGGTGGTGGATCCCAATGAATCGAGCACCCAGGCCAATGGTTTCAAGTTCTCCGCTTATACCTCTCAAAACCTGGCCCGGACGATGATTCGTGCGCAGTCGGTCTATTACTCGGCTACGACACTCAAAAATATGCGTAAAAACGCGATGCAGGCAGATTTTTCCTGGGAACAAACCGCCCGCCGCTACGAGGAAGTTTACAAAGCCGCGCTGGGGGGTGCCGGATTAGTCGGCAAAGAATCCGCGTAGAAGGGGAAAGTTTCCGAAAGGGGCGTTTGCCTGAGGTCAAGAGCCTAAGCTCGAGACCCAACACACTTAATGAGAAAAGCCGGAGCTCATTTCATGATGAGCCGGAGATAAGATAATTTATGTTTGAAGAGATAAAAATGCAATCCGAAGAGCTGTCAGCCAGACTGGCGCAGCTAAGGAGGTTTCTTTGACTACACGAATCTGAAAACCAGGCTCAAAGAGCTGGAAAAACAGATGGAGGGTGAGGGCTTCTGGGAGAATCGCGCCCTGTCTCAGAAAGTGAGCGTGGAAACCCGCGAGATTAAAAAGCGGCTGGAGCGGCTCGACCACTTCTCCCGCGCTCTGGAAGACCTGCAAGTCCTGGTGGAGATAGGCGAAACCGAGGAATGTGCCGGGCAAAAAGAGGCTTTTGAGGAGGCAACCCAGATGGTGGACCAGATTCGGCAGGAGCTTGAAGCGTTGGAGGTGGAAGAAACCTTAAAGGGTCCTCATGATCACGCCAATTGCTACATGATCATCAATGCGGGCGCCGGGGGGACTGAATCCTGCGACTGGGCCAATATGCTTTTGCGGATGTATCAACACTGGTGCGAAAGCCGCGGCTGGGGCTTCGAGGTAACCGATGCTCTGCCCGGGGAAGTGGCCGGCATCAAGAGCGTCACCGTACGCATTGAGGGTGAGAACGCCTATGGTTATTGCAAGGCCGAGCGTGGAGTTCACCGCCTGGTCCGGATATCGCCCTTTGACTCCAATAAACGCCGCCACACCAGTTTTGCCAGTGTCGACGTGATGGCGGAAATGGAGGATACGAGCGAAGTGGAAATTCCGGATTCAGAGTTTGAAATGGATACTTTCCGCTCCGGAGGTAAAGGCGGACAGAACGTCAATAAGGTCGAAACGGCCGTGAGAATTCGGCATATTCCCACCGGGATTGTGGTGGCTTGCCAGACTCAGCGCTCTCAGCATCAGAACCGTGCATCGGCCATGAAACTCCTCCTGTCGAGAATCTATGCCTTGCGGCAGGACGAGCAGAAACAGGAAATGGAGAAGTTCTATGGTGAGAAAGGCTCCATCTCCTGGGGAAATCAGATTCGCTCTTACGTTCTGCAGCCCTATCGTTTAGTGAAAGATCTGCGCACAGGCGTGGAAACGGGGAATGTCACGGCTGTGCTTGACGGCGCGCTGGATCCCTTCGTGAATGGCTGGCTCAGAGCGGGATGTCCCTCCAAACGGACGCATGGAATTACGGAAGAGGATGCGCGGGAGGAAGAGTAGTCTGCTTGCCCGATTGAGCCAAATAGATTAGAATTCCTGATGGGGATGAAGTGTAGAAAAGAGAGTTGCCAACATGAGGGCTGTTCGTGCCATGCTGAAGATGAGAAGCATGCCAAGTATGTGCCCGATCCGGTGGAAGTGGCCCAGCGCCTGAGAAGCCGCTCTCTCAAGATGACTCACCAGCGCCAGGCGGTGCTGACCGTACTTCAGAGAGAACAGAGGCCGCTCACTATCCGGGAGATTCATGAATTGCTGGATACGGCCGGAGACCTGGCGACCGTTTACCGGACCATGCACGTTTTGCAGGAGGCCCATCTGGTGAGCAGATGCGATTTCCGGGATGGCGTGGCGCGCTTTGAAGTGAGCTGCGCATGCGGTGCGCTCCATCATTACCACGTGATTTGCAACAATTGCGGCAAGGTGATGGGAGTGGAGATCGAATTCCCCGATACGATGCTGGAGGAGATTGCCTCTCAGAGCCGTTATTCTCATATTTCTCCTCATGTTGAGTTTTTTGGCGTTTGCCCGGCTTGCAAGAAAGAGGGACAAAACGAGAAGAAGGGCTGAAGGCGATCCGGAGTTGAAGAAAAATTTTCCAGAACCCCAGAAAATGAACCCCGAGCTGCCTGTCACTGAGCAGCCGGTCAGGGTGATGCCCAGGGTCTCTTTTGAGCGGGCATGCCTTCTGGCCAAGATAGGAATCACGACGATCGGAGACCTTTTTTTTTACTCGCCCTCGCGCTATGAAGACAGGCGGGATATACGCAAAATCCAGACTTTAAAAAAAGGGGAACAGGCGCTCGTTTTTGGGAAGGTAATAGAGTGCGGTGTGCAGCGCTCACGCAAAAGCGCAAAATTTTTCACCAAGGCGATTATCGGCGACGAAACCGGGAGACTGCATTGCCATTGGTGGAATCAGCGCTGGCCGGCAGAATCCCTGAAGACAGACCGGGAGGTTATCGTCTTCGGGAAAGTAGATTCACTCTATCCGCCCCAAATGACCAACCCGGAGTTTGAGGTGATGATGGGTTATGCCGATTCGCGTCTCAATGTGGGGCGAATCGTGCCGGTATATGGTCTCACTGAGGGCGTCAAGCAGTGGGGGATACGGGATTTGATCTCCAGAGCACTCGACCGCTTTCTTAGAGATTTGCCCGAGGGCTACGTCTACGATTCCGATCTCGGGTTTCCCAGCCGCCCGCGTGCCGTGCAGATGCTCCATCATCCCGCCGTGCCGGGAGAAGAGGAGCTGGCCCGCAAACGCCTGGCAATGGATGAACTTCTGGAAATGCAGATGGAAATCCAGCGCCGCCGGAAAAACTTGCTGGAGCAAGGTCAGGGAATTAAATGCCCGGGCAATAACCTCCTGATCCGGCCGTTCCTGAAAAATCTGGATTTCACCCTGACCCCCTCGCAAACGGAAGTATTGCGGGAGATGCGTGCTGACCTGAACTCCGGAATCCCGATGCGGCGGCTGTTGCAGGGAGATGTCGGCTCCGGGAAAACCGTGGTCGCTGCCAGTGTCGCGCTCATGGTCATGGAGGCCGGCTATCAGGTCGTACTGATGGCGCCTACCGAGATTTTGGCCTCGCAGCATGTGAAGACTTTCCGAAAGTGGTTTGAACCGCTGGGAGTCAGGGTCCGCCAATGGACTGGCCGCTTGAAAGATGAACCCGATTCCATGGAGTTACTGGAAAGGAATCCTGCGGCTCCGAATGCTGAAATTGTCATCGGGACTCATGCGCTGATTGAGGACTCTTTTCGGATTGAGCGATTGGGGCTGGTGATTATTGATGAACAACATAAGTTCGGTGTCGATCAGAGGGAGCGTCTTCTCAAAAAGGGCTCCTGGCCGCATTTACTGGCGATGACGGCGACGCCCATCCCGCGCACGCTCGGCCTCACGCTTTACGGGGAACTGGATATCTCATCCATTGCGCATTCGCCCGAAGGCAGAGGGACGATCCGCACTTTTATCCGCAAGAGGGATAAGCTCGCGGCAGTCTGGGAGTTTGTGAAAAAGCGGCTCGCAGAGGGACGCCAGGCGTATGTGATCTATCCCCTCATTGATGAGCCGAGCAACCCGGAGCTCAAAGCGGTGGAGGCTGAGTTTACGCGTATCACAAAAGAGATTGCTCCTTTCAGCGTGGGGCTCCTCCACGGGAGAATGAAGGGGAGCGAGAAGGAATACGTGATGCAACAGTTTGCCCACAATCAGGTCCAGCTCCTGGTGACGACCAGCGTGGTGGAAGTGGGTGTGGATGTCCCCAATGCGACGGTGATGGTGGTGGAGAATGCGGAGCGCTTCGGGCTGGCGCAGTTGCATCAATTCAGAGGCAGAGTCGGCCGCGGCAAAGAGAACTCCTTTTGCATTCTTATCGTAGCCAATAGCGCTGAGGATTCGATGGAGCGCCTGAAAATCCTGGAAGAATCTCGAGATGGTTTCCGCATTGCAGAGGAAGACCTGAAGATTCGAGGCCCCGGTGATTTTTTGGGAGACCGCCAGCATGGGATGCCATCCTTCCGCTTCGCCAAACTCCTGGAAGATTATGCCCTGGTGCAGCGTGCCCGAAAAATAGCGATCGAGAACGTTCAGAAAGAGGAACCCTCTTCATAAGGCACGCGGGGTATTCCATTTTTTGGATCAAATAGGCGAACGTAAGCGGTAGTTTAACGCATGATCCTTGTCTGAAAAGCCAATGTCGCAATAAAACATGTTTCTTTTGCCACCTACAAAAGGCTCTCTCCCTCCCTTGAGCACAGTATTGGTGAGACATAAAATAACTTTGGCATTGTTGTTTGTTACTTGTACAGTTTCATTCCAATTCGCAAAACCACTACCTATTATGCCTGTTATGTAAACTCGGTCCACCGCCCAATGCTTGGGGTTCAGTTGGGTGCTCAATAATGCTTTTTTCAAACCTTGCTCAACCAACTCAGCCGTGACAAGCTGATTCGTTTGATTTGTTGTCTCTATTTTGAGGGTAAACTCGCCTACATGGAAATACTTATGAAGGCGACTGTCAAAAGTGAAAATAAAATAGCCTAAATAAACAATTAATAAAAATATTACAAAGAAAATTATCTTTTCTAAAGAAATATCGAATTAACGGTTAATAAACTGAAATGTTTTCATTATTGATTTAGATGTCGACTTATACAATATTTTCTAAAAATAATAATATAAATACAATAAGCTATAACTCCATATATTGAAAAAATAAAAATAATTATTAAAGATAAAATTATAAAAATAAATTTATGTTTATTATTGATATTTATAAATCTATATCCAACACCGGTCAGTAAACCGAAAAGGAAAAATTGCGCCCCTCCAAAAATAAAGTGAAATATTAGGTATTGATCAGGATATACAACCTCGGTCAATCTTTCGTAGATGGCAAAAAATCTATCCATAAGGATACTTATCGGAAAATCCATCGTCTGAAGGCCCGGCCACAACACCCCCAGTTCGATATTACGCCGGCTTGCGTCCCAAGTTCCGCATACGAGAAGACTATGAAAAACAAATAAAGCCAACCCACACATTATTGGCAGGTTAAAGTTTTTGTTCCAGAATTTCATTTTCTCTCGGTTTAGGTCTAACGTCATTTTCCACCTTCACTCACTCTGGACTTTTAGACTGTTTTTCGAGGGTACTATTATTATTCGGGGTGGTTTTTATTTTTTCGGAGGATTCAATTTTGCGTTCAAAAGCGAAAATATCGTTCGAATCAGGATCTCCTATAAAGAAAATGAGATCAAAATCTTCCCCTTTTTTGGGGCGGAAACGGCGCTTCTTCCCCTTTATGTAGGACCTCTCTGAGGTTTTCAAATCAAGTCCAGTTCCCAATTCGGTTGAATTTCCCTCACTTATTTTCCCCCATAATTTAACAATATCTCCCTTTTCCAAAGCTGACGGAGCACCTTGTATGGTCATATAATAATTCCCCTCATAACTATAAACGGAAGACCACTCCGGGGTTGCAGGAGACCGCTCCGAAGTTTCAGGATTATAGTTCCATAATGGCAGCATTGGTCCGGGAACACGTGCAGAGAAGGTCCCATCTTCTCGAAGCGTCAAATGGTAATCAGCTTCCGTATTTTTAAGCCAGCGAGAGATACTATTTTTAGTTGGAACCCATTCTCCATGAACATGTTTCATTTTAAAATAATACTCTTCTTCTGATTCAAAAAAATCCTCAAAACACGAAGATGTTAGTAAAGTTAAAGACAGCAGTAGCCCAACTCTCAATATATTCCATATCTTTTTCATAGTTATTTTCTACATTTATTCACTCTGAGTTTTTCCTGGTTTTCGGGTACAGCATACAAGTCAGTGAAACAAACGTTCCACAATGAATCCTGTGGCAAAAAAATTCCAGCCAAACCCTCCAATTCCTAACAGCATGATTAACCTGCATGTCCAACGCCTGGGAGAGGAGTCAACAACACGATGTATTCCGTAGCCCGAATAAATTAAAAAAACTGATGGTATAAAACCGAGAAAAAACAAAAACCATATAGTATTTTTAGTTCCGATTACGGCTTCTATCGTATTCCCAACCGGGGAGTTCCCAACCGGCAAAAAAATGAATGGGTAACACCACGTTATGATACATGCTAAAAAACATAAGCATATATATTTATCATATGAATATTTATTTTCTTTTATAAAATTAAAATTCATTATCACTCAAATCACATTGAACAAAAGAACAGATAGATGCATTTTTCGCATTCCACGTATGATTCCACCCCCCATCGCTGAGCCTTGCCATCCCATATCATAAGTGAAATGCCCGGGCCTTCCGGGAATAAAGATATATAAGAATTCATCGTTTTATTCTATTTGGGGCAAGTGCGGCACTCACTATAATATACACAATAATTCCACTCGGTATTGTGAATGATTTTTGAGGGGATGCAATGGTTTTTTTCAAATTATTTTTAACCGCAGATTACGCAGATTTGCACAGATTATTTTACGTGTAACCAGATGCGACCCCTATGGGGTCGTGAGAGAATGTGGGGCGGATGGTCCCCGGGGTCTGCGACCCCGGGCTATGTTATGGGTATGCTCCGCATACCTCAGATTTGCTGCACCCCGGAAGGGGTGCAGAGGAAAAAATCACGCAGTGGGAATATAATATGCCCTCGACCTCAAGAATGCGTATCCTGACGGATGCGAGAGAAACGTTTTTAACCGCGGATGACGCAGATTTGCGCAGATTTTTTAAGGATGAGGATGCGATTCCGGAGCGGATAAATACCGTCGTCGCAGACCTCGAGAAGGAGGATTTCTTGGGAGAGGTTTTACTATTGAGGGGATGCCGCTTTAAAAGAACCTTTTTCTTTTTGAGATAAATTCTTGTCGCCGTGAAGGGAACAGTAGTAAAATGCGGCCCGCTCAAGGAGGGGCGATTTAGACTGAGAGAAGTTTCTCGGACTGTTTGAATCTCTGAGAGCTCCAAAGATTCTGAGGGCAAAATATTAGCCCATCACACACATTATATGCAGCAGATTCGCAATATCGCAATTATAGCACACGTTGATCATGGGAAGACCACCCTGGTAGATTGTCTTTTGAGGCAGTCGGGTACTTTCAGAACAAATCAGGCGGTGGAGGAACGGATCATGGATTCCATGGATTTGGAACGTGAGAAAGGAATTACCATCCGTGCCAAGAATGCCGCTTTCAAATACAAGAACTACCACATTAACATTGTGGACACTCCAGGCCATGCCGATTTCGGCGGGGAAGTAGAGCGCATTTTGAACATGATTGACGGAGTTTTACTTGTCGTGGATGCTGTAGAAGGACCGCAAGCACAGACCCGTTTCGTTCTTCGCAAGGCTCTGGAAGTCGGTGCAAAGCCGATTGTGGTGATCAACAAAATTGACCGTGACTTCGCCAATCCGAGCCGGGTACTGGATCTGGTTTTTGACCTCTTTGTTTCGCTCAATGCCAACGATGAACAGTTGGATTTCCCTGTCATCTATGCCAGCGCAAAGGATGGGTATGCCATGGAAAAAATGCCCGAACCCGGTCAATCGATCGAGGGTCTGGATATTAAACCTCTTTTTGAGACGATTATTAAGAACGTGCCTCCTCCTCAGGCTAACGCAAAAGGAGAATTCAAGCTTCTGGTTTCAAATCTGGACTACTCGGATTATCTGGGGAGAATCGCTTTCGGGAAAATCCTGAGCGGAAGCATTTCGGTGGGCGATACGGTTTGGTGTATACATGGAGACGGGCGGCGTGTCAGCGGTAAAATTACGGCTTTATTTAACCATAAGGGTTTGGCGAGAATTCAGCTGGAGAGCGCGAGCGCGGGCGATATCGTCGGCCTTTGTGGTTTTGAAGAGGTGTTTATTGGAGAAACCTTGCTGCAGAATGAAGAGGGAGAAGCTCTGCCTTTTAAACCGATTGACCCTCCGACGATTCAGATGCAGTTTGCGGTGAATGATGGTCCCCTGGCAGGCAAAGAGGGCACCCTGGTGACGGCTCGCCACATTCGCGAGCGTCTGATCCGGGAAGTTCGCACGAATATCAGCCTCAAGGTTGAGGATGGTGATGTGACAAGTATTTTCAAAGTGAGCGGACGCGGAGAGATGCATATTGCGGTTCTGGTGGAGCAGATGCGCAGGGAAGGCTACGAGGTTTTGGTTTCACGTCCGGAAGTGATTTTAAAGCGTGATGAGAATGGGGCGCTTCTGGAGCCTCTTGAAAAGTTATTTTTGGAAATTCCCAAGGAATCTATGGGGCCGGTTCTGGAAAACCTTTCAAACCGCAAAGGAGAAATTTTGGATATCAAGCATCATGCTGAGCAGATCAGTATTGAATCGTTGATACCGACTCGCGGGTTAATCGGTTTCGAGACGGATTTGGTGAATCAAACCCGGGGTATGGGTGTGATCAGCCATCTTTTCCACGCATATGAAGCATACCGGGGAGATGTGATTTGCCGGAAGAACGGTTCACTGGTGAGCATGGAGAATGGCATAGCGACCTCTTATGCTCTCAACATGGTCCAGGAGCGCGGGCGCTTGATGATCGAGCCCGGCGATGCGATTTATGAGGGAATGATTGTCGGAGAAAATGCCCGTGAGCAGGATATTCCGGTCAATCCCTGTAAGACGAAAAAGCTGACGAACATGCGCTCTGTGGGTGACGGTAAGGGAATTCAGCTTGAACCTCCCATGCGCCTGAGTCTGGAGAGATCGCTCGAATATATCGGGCCTGATGAATATGTGGAGGCAACTCCGAAGCATTTGCGTCTGCGCAAAAAAATCCTTGATGCGACGTTGCGCAAGCGGGCTGCTCAGTCTGCCGGCGGGATCAGCGCACATGTTGCAGAGGCCGAGTAAAAACGGCTCGAGATAACCATATCTAAACAATAAAAAATGGAGGGATAAATAAATCCCTCCATTTTTTTTGGGGTTCAAAATCTAATTTCCGGGCGGCTCAGCGCCGCGCGAATTTTTTAGAGAAGCCCCGTTGATTCAGGGTAGCCTGCCATCAGGTTAAAGCATTGGATTGCCTGGCCGCTGGCGCCGCGGGTCAGGTTATCGATAGCGCTGACCACTATGATGCGCCCGGTGCGCGGATTCACTTTCCAGCCGATTTCGACCACGTTGCTCATCACTATATTTTTCGTATCCGGAAGACTCTGATCTCCGTAAATGCGGATGAAAGTCTCCTTGCCATAAGCGTTCTGGTAAGCCTGGTTGAGTCGTTGAGAATACTCGGCGGCCGATTGAGCAGAGGTGACCGGAGTGGTCGGCGTTGTGTAGAGAGTCGTCAGGATTCCGCGATTAAGCGGGATAAGATGCGGAGTGAATTGCATGACCACCTTTTGAGACGCCGCCAGAGAGAGCTCCTGCTCAATTTCGGAGAGGTGGCGGTGTTTGGGTATCCCATAGGGCCGTGCGCTTTCATTGCATTCGCAGAAGATATAAGCCAGATCGGCTTTACGGCCGGCTCCGCTGACGCCGCTCAAGCTGTCGGCGATGATGCCTTCGGGTTTGATCAATCCGGCTTTTAAAAGCGGAATGAGCGGGACCAGAATGCTGGTGGGGTAGCAACCGGCACAGGCAACCAGCTTGGCATTCTTCAATTGGGCGCGATAGTTTTCGGGTTGACCGTAAACGGCCAGGGAGAGGAGTTCCGGGGCCGGATGCTCCTTGCCATAATATTCCAGATAAGTTGCTGCGGATTTGAGACGGAAATCAGCGCTCAGATCCAATACACGGCATCCTTTTTCCAGCAAGGGGACAGCCAGTTCTGCGGCCACACCGTGCGGAAGGGCCAGGAATACGTACTGGGCTAAACGCGCCAGCTCTTCAGCATTGGGAAGGATGAAGGGGATGCGTCTTGCTGCTTCTATGTGAGCAAACTTGGGGTACACCTCTGCGCATGTTTTCCCTGCGTGTTGACGCGAGGTAACAGCAACAATTTCCACTTCGGGATGGCGGAGCAGGAGCCGAACAAGCTCCTCACCCGAATACCCCGAAGCACCTGCAATAGCTACTTTTGTCATTTTCTACGACTTTGGTTTCAAAAATAAACCGTCCTCATTATCGTGAAATCGCTTTGGGATTGCCATAGGATTTTCCAAGTCTTTTGGAAGACTCCGGGCTATAAATTTCGCACCGGTACCGGGATAGGGCTCTTCACTGCTGAAAAACCCCGTTTTCCATGCAGAATAGCGAATTTGCCTTGAAAATTTTTCCTTCTCTCTCATACTTACCCCGATGAGTGTTTCTAAGTATTTAGGATTGGCGGCTGTGACTGCGGCTTTGACGCTGACGACCGCTTTTGGTGCCGTTGAAGAGGGGTTTACCTCTCTTTTTAACGGAGAAGACTTTACCGGCTGGAAAATGGTCAATCAGCATGGCCCCGGTTATCTGGTTAAGGATGGAGTTATTATTTGCCCGGCTGACGGTGGTGGTAACTTATTCACGGAAAAGGAGTATTCAAACTTTGTTCTCCGCTTCGAAGTGAAGCTTTCACCGGGCGGCAATAACGGAATCGGTATTCGCGCCCCGCTGCAGGGCGATGCTGCCTATGCGGGAATGGAGATTCAAGTGCTGGATAGCGAGCACAAATCATACGAGAAGCTTCAGCCCTGGCAGTATCATGGCTCGGTTTACGGGATTATCCCCGCAAAGCGTGGATTCCAGAATGATGCAGGACAGTGGAATACGGAAGAAATCGTCGCCGACGGTCGTAAAATAAAAGTTACGCTGAATGGGACGGTTATTCTCGATGGCGACCTGAATTCGGTGAAGGATCCCAATGTCATTCTCTCGCACCCCGGGATGCTTCGGGATACGGGCCATATCGGTTTCCTGGGTCACTCCTCTCATGTGGAGTTCCGTAACATCCGCGTCAAAGAGCTTCCTTATTCCACCCAGGACAATGTCGCCCCGGAGGGATTCAAGGCACTCTTTAACGGTAAGGACCTGGATGGCTGGAAAGGTCTTGTTGCAGACCCGCCGACTCGCGCCAAGGTGAGCCCTGAAGCTCTGGCAGAAGCCCAGGCCAAAGCTGATCAGCGGATGAAAGACCACTGGAAAGTAGTGGATGGTGCGCTGGAATTTGACGGCAAGGGCGACAGTCTCTGCACGATCAAGGACTATGCCGATTTTGAAATGTTGGTGGATTGGAAAATCATGGCCAAAGGCGACAGCGGTATTTACCTCAGAGGATCGCCGCAGGTTCAGATTTGGGACCCCGTGAATTTCGGATTAGGTTCCGGCGGGCTTTATAATAACCAGAAAAATCCCAGCAAGCCGACAGTCGATGCGGATAAGCCGATTGGCGAATGGAATTCATTCCGTATCTTCATGGCGGGCGAGAAGGTCTCCGTTTACCTGAACAATGTTCTGGTCGTGAATAACGTGACCATGGAAAACTACTGGGAGCGCGACAAACCGATCTATCCTATCGGACAACTGGAGCTTCAGAACCATGGCAATTACCTGTGGTTCAAGAACGTTTACGTTCGCGAAATCAAGAAGTAGACAGGAATAACAGAAACGTTTTCAACAGAGGCTCTCTTCGGAGAGCCTTTTCTATTATTTAGAGGTACCGTAGATGAGTTTGAGGTTGCGCAGAGAGTAGGTGACCTCGTCAACGGTCGGGTTGAAGCCGATTTGTATTTCCTGAATTGTTGATGGGTCAAAGTTGTCTTCATTTAAGAAGATAACTCTTTGCTCCCAATCAGTGGTCGGTTTTTCATAGGGCAGGTAGAGCATTTGTCCTTTGAGGACCGTGATCAGGAAAGACTGGCTGATTTCGGTGGTGGATGACTTGATCTCAAAAGAGATGGCGCGCACGTTTTCCAGGTCCATCCGGGAAGCATCAATCGGGAAGGCCGGATAGCTCCATCGGTCCACATTGGGAGGGAAGGTGGTCCGGAAAGTGAGGGCTGACTCGGCTTCATCGAAGGCAATTTTCAGGGAGCCCGAAGAATTGGCCCGCCATTTTTCGGGATTCATCGAGTCCGGCAGGGGTGTCCGTTGAGTATCGATCAGGGCGCGGTCCAGTTGGAGGACCGGGATAACGAGTTTACTGGAGGAGTGGCCATTCCACTTGCCGCTGATCTGGAGGGCTGTTTCAAAGGAGCCCTGTTCGAATTCCGGAGTAAAGGTGAGCTCAAGCTCGGTTTTGCTCATGGGAGAGAGCGTAATTTCCGGAGGTAGCTGATTTACTTTGCCGCCGGAGATTATGATTTGCCCTCGTTGGGTCTGGTCAGAAAAGTTATAAATCTGCAGTTTGAAAGGTGCATTTTCACCTTGGATTTCGACTCTATCCTTTGAGGCAGCCATTTTGAAGGCGTCTCCCAGTTCGGTGCGATAGACGACCTGAAGGGCCGGGTTGATTTCGCGGGAAGTGGTCGTTTTTTTGGGTGAGGAGACTTCTGCTTTTTGAGTAGGCGTCAGACCCGAGAGACCATTGATATAGGAGGGGAAGCGGGTGGCGCTTAAGGTCAGTTTGCCGGCATCGACTTTTTGCTCGAAGGGTAGGCCAGCGCAGTCGCGGCCACGGTAAACTTTCTCCCCACCTTCTGATAAAGCCAAAGAGAACGCTTTTTCATGCAAGCTATCCAGAGAGCGTTCGGGGCTATTGGGCTCGGTATCAAGCTCGGAAAGGGACCAGTAGGCAAGAGTCTGGGTGTTATCCTTCTGGCGATAGAGGAAGGCGCACATTCCCTCGCCAATATCCAGAGTGCCTTCATAGACGGCAGTGCCCAGGTTTTCGGTGAGGGTAGCCAGTGCTGCGTAAGAGGGTTTAACCGTATAATCGTGGCGCATGAGCCCCCAATCTTTTCTATTAGAATCCTCGTTGTAAGGGCAGAAGACGAAGAAGAAATTGCGGTCTACTCCCATGGATTGAAGGTAGATCATGCTTTTGGGGAGGTATTCCGCGACAAGGAGTTCCTGATCCGGGTTGTGAGCCTTGAGACCGGGCATGTAGCTATCCAGAAGGCCGTTACCCTCGGCGCGGCTCCCATTTTCAGTATACCAGAGGGGGAGTCCCTCAATCCGGTGTCTTTTCATGAACTTCCTGACGTTTTGCATGATTTTCGGGAAGTCACGGAGTGGGTGATAAGTGTGGACCGCGAAGATATCCATGTAATCGCCCAAGTCGTTTTCCATCAGAATGCCGGTATAGGCGGGGAGCGGCGAGAGAGCGATTCCACCCAGTGCAACCGGCATATCAGGGTCGGCTGCCTTGAAGCCCAGGTAGGCGGCTTTCATAGCGGAGGCAAAATCCCAGGCACCTTCGGAGGTGAAAGAGATATCGGGCTCATTCCAGAACTCCCAGGCGGTCATCCGGCCCTGAAAAGTTTGGGCGAGTTGCTTGGCGAAGCGATAGTCAGCCAGGAGGTCACCCGGCAGATGGCTGGTATGGCTTTTAGCCCAAGCGGGAGCGTCATGGTACATACCCAGAACTTGCACACCGCGCTCATGGAGGAGCCGGGCATTCAGATCGTAATCACCCCACCGATATTGAAGCGGCTCGGGCTCGACATCGGCCCAGCGGAGCCGCTCGCGGATGATTTCCAGACCGGCTCTGCGGACCGCCTCAGAGACCACTTCAAAGCCGGGACCGGGGAAGCGGGTGTTGTCAGATTTCGGCCTGGCCAGCCAGCTCTGTGCCGTATCCATGGCGAAGTAGGTATCTGGGTTACGTGTGCGTGTGGCCGGATCAGCAACGACCGTGAAGCTGCTTGATCCTTCAAAGGAGTCCTTTTCCCCTGAGAGAAAGAGCTGATAGTAGCCGGTGGAAAGGGCTTCGAGCTCCAGAGTGGGTGTGCCGCCTTCGGGCCAGTTGCCCTTCTTCAGAGTTTTGCCGTGCCAGTCTTTGAGTTCCCATTGGAGCGGAAGGAGTCCCGGTTCTTTGAAAGTGAAGAGGAGCGGTTCCCCGAGGGTAAAGACCGTTGCAGGGGCTTTTGCCTGGATGAGCGCAGCGGTTTGACGCGGTTCGGGCTCGGCAGCCCACGGGGAACTTGTCGCCAGAAAGAGGCTCGATATCAGAGCCAGACTAAGAGATACAGTTTTCATATTGGGGATAAAGTTGGCACGATCGTCAGAAGACTGATTATTCACCGCCACGGGGTGGAAGATGATTACATCCACCCCGTTCGGGAGCCTATTTCTTCGGGTATGTTATCAACTAAGAGGGGTGATTTTCAGCACAAGTGAAATATCATTGAAGTGCACATCGTTGGGAAGCTCTACTCGCAAACCTTCATCCGTGCGTGTGAATGTCAAGGGTTTGTCAAAACCCAAAAGCTCCACACTTTTAACCTCCTGAGGGTATAATTCGCTGCCCTTGGCTAACGAACGAACCAGAATGGAGTTATTCCCTTCCTTAGGCCATGCCATGACGTGTGCATAGAGCAAATTGCCCTTTGCTACAAAACGGATGTCCTCTGAAGTGGATGATCTATAATTGCTTTCGTTGAAGCCCAATCCATGAAGCGGACGGCTTTCGGCAAACGACGGGCCTTCGCCATGAACTTTCCAGGGGCGAGTGCCAAACAGGCCTTCGCCATTTATGTCCATCCATGCTGCTATTTCATTGAGGATTTTTTCTTCTTTTTCATCATAGGTCCCGTCGCCTCTAAGGGGAACACTCAGAAGCAGGTTGCCGTTTTTGCTGACGACGTCTGTCAATAACCTCACCACGTTAGCCGCCGACTTATAATGGCCTCGTTCGTATATTCCACGATCGTAATGCCACGAGCCCAGACAGGTGCAGGTTTGCCATGGCTTATCCTGAATATTGGGCGGTACTCCTCTTTCCACGTCCCAAACCAGACAATCTTTTTCATCCGGTGCCAACTCTTTTGCCGTAATCACAGCTTCATTTCTGCCTTGATGCTCCTGAACACTCTTGTTGTAAAGATGCTCAGCAATTTTTAACCCAACATCGCTGATCGGCCATAATGGGAATGAAACATCGTCATAATAGACGAAGTCCGGACTATACTTGTCGATTAAATCCAGGTTGCGGTTCAAGAAAGCTTGTCGATATGCCTCGTCGGGCAATGAAGCCCCTTCGCGCCAGCGCCAATGCTTATGCACGGCACCATTATCGGTAAGGCTGTATCTGCCAAGGTCATGATTCTGAGCGTAGAGGTCCTGGGGATCGTAGCCTTCCCACCACTGACCATTTCCGTCGGCCTTTGTCAATTTTCCGTCGTAAGGTACGCCCTTTTTAGCACCTTCTTTATCGGAGCGTTGCGCAGGTTCATACCAGGTCCATGCGTGTGAGGCATGGAGACTTACGCCAAAACGCAAGCCGTTGGCATCGGCTGCTTTCTTCCATCCGCCAAGAAGGTCTTTTTTGGGCCCCATGTTTACCGAATTCCAGCTATGGTATTTGCTGTCCCAGAGGTCGAAGTTGTCATGATGATTTGCCAGAGCTACAAAATACTTTGCTCCCACATGCTTGTAGACTTCCATCAATTTCTCGGGATCCCACTTTTCCGCTTTCCACTCATGGATAACGTCTTTGAAACCGAATTCCGAGGGATGCCCATACTTTTTCAGATGGGCATTATAGACACGGCTTCCTTCAAGATACATTTCACGGGCATACCAGTCACCCTCTTCGGGTTGGCATTGGGGACCCCAGTGTGCCCAGATTCCAAACTTGGCATCTCGAAACCAATCGGGGGCCTGGTCGTACTGGGAAAGTGAATCCCAGGTGGGTTTAAAATTACCTTCCACCACCTTTTCATGCTGGGAAGTACAGCATGAACAGAGAAGAAATATGGGAACTACCCATAACATGTTTTTTAACGATTTCATAATATTTATAGGATTAGCCATTATGTGCCGCATTCGGGCCGGTCGCCCTTGGTCAGGTTTGCCATGCCTGTCTTTGAGCTCAAATTAACGAGGTCATTGTATCGGGTTTTTTAAAAAAAGGTCAAGCAGGGTTTCACCGTGCCAGACTTTGAATTCCCATTGGAGTGGAGGGAGATCGGGCTTTTTGGAAATGAAAGCAGGTGCCGGAGCTTTCCCTGAATGGGGACTTCGGCTTAATAAGGACTAAGGACGACAGGGATGGCCGCGTTATCAGGAAACTAATTTTGCTGCTTGTCGGCCGATCTGCTCGGTTTCGTTCAATTTACCGGAGACGTGGGCGCTCTTGGGTGGTTGAACCCGAAATGAGACGGCATCCATGTGGAGAGTGTGGCCTGTTATCTGGGCATGTGCTGCTACGGGACTCTGGCAGCCTCCGCCCAATGCGCGCAGGAATTCCCGCTCGGCAGCGACACAAAGGGCTGTGCCGGGATGGGAGATTGTGCGGCAGATCTGATTTATCAGCTCGTCTTCCTTTCGGATTTCAATACCGATGGCGCCCTGACCTACGCAGGTGAGCATTTCTTCGGGGCTCAGCTTTGAGCCGAGGATTCCATCCAGAGGGACGTTGCTGTATTTAGGCGGAGCCGTGAAATGTCCGTCAGGGAAGAGGTGAAACTCCAGACGTTCCAGACCGGCTGCTGCCAGAATGGTCGCATCAATTTGCGGATTATGGCGGAGTTTCTCAATGCGTGTGCCGACATTGCCGCGAATGGGCACGATTTTGATATCGCTTCTCAGATGCTGGATTTGCTGTTGGCGTCGGGTGCTGCTGGTCGCAACTACGGCGCCCTGAGGCAGGTCGGTAATTTTTAAATTCTTTTTAAAACCACGATAGCCCGGGGCTCCGGGAGTCCAGTCTTTGCTCTGAGCTTGGAGTGATGCCGCCAGGTCCGGGGAGCGATAGATCAGGACGTCGCGGACATCGGCACGGCGCAGGACTCCGCCCAGAATCAGACCGTCGGGAAGCTCCGTAGGCAAGTCCTTGAGCGAGTGAACGGCCATATCTGCCGAGCTTTCCAGAAGAGCCTCTTCCAGTTCTTTTGTGAAGAGTCCTTTGGTCGTGGGTGATGGAGAAGAAGCTGAAGGGGTATCGGCGTGAGAAAGCGATGCGGTTTGGAGTTTATCGCCCGAGGTCTTAATGACACGGATTTCGTAGCTGTAATTCGGGAAATAATGAGCGCAGGTATTGAGAACGCGTTGCGTCTGAGCCAGTGCCAGCGGGCTGCCGCGTGTGGCCAGCACAATTTTCCGAGGGGTTGTTGAATCACTTAGCATAATCAGTGTGGGATGTAGGGCTTATCTCCGAATTGGAAAGCGGCTGGATTTTATTTCGAAACTCGAGGTCTTTCCTCATGGCGTCCAGGAATTCTCCGACCCGTTTATCTATAAGCTCCTGGCATAAAAGAATCTGTTTTTCGCGCATAAGCCGCGACTCGTCAGCGATGGCCTGCAGGTCGTCGATGTTATAGAGATAGACATTTTCCAGAGCATCAATGGCCGGGTCAATATCTCTGGGGACAGCGATATCAACCAGGAGCAGGGGATGATTGCTCCTGCCCTTCATATATTCCTCAATCAGAGGACGGGTCAGAACATAGCCCGGTGCGGATGTGCTGGAGATGATGATATCGGCATTGGGAGATGCCTGGGGCCAGCGGGAAAAATCGACCGCTGTACCACCGAGTTTTTCGGCCAGTGTCTGTGAGCGCTCCAAGGTGCGATTGGTGATACTGAGCCGGCTGGCGCCTCGCGAGAGAATTGCTTTGGCCGTTTTTTCGGATGTATCCCCGGCACCGATGACCAAAACGTGACAATCGTCCAAACCGCTGAAAATCTTCCCGGCCAGTTCCACGGCGACATTGGCAACGGAGATATGACCTTTCTGGATATCCGTCTGAGAGCGAATGAACTTGGCAGTGCGAAAAGCCACTTGAAAGGCTTTATTGAGGTGGAGCCCCGAGAAACATTTTTTCAGTGCCAGATCGTAGGCATCTTTGACCTGTCCCAGAATTTCAGTCTCGCCCAGGGCCATGGAGTCCAGCCCCGAGACGACCCTGAAAAGATGGGTTAGGGCATCCTTATCGGTGTGAAAATAAAAACTCTCGGAAAGCCGACTGTCGAATTCAATGGAGCGAGCCCCTGCAAGAAATTGGAGCAGACGGTTGCAATGGATTTCGCCCAACTGGTCGCCGGCAATATAGAGCTCCACCCGGTTGCAGGTTGAAAGAAGAATGGCTTCCCGTGCCAGCTCTTGCCCGATGAGTTCCCGGAGTGTTTCGCAGGATGCCTGAGCATTAAAGGCGAAACGCTCACGAACCTGGACTGGTGCCGTCTTATGGTTTAATCCTAATAGAGCGATCATGGTCCGGGCACCTCCGTGGCTTTGATGACTGGAGATGTGAGTGAGGTTTGGGCCTTCTGGCGATGTGTGGAAGAGAGGACGGAAGTGGGCCAAAAAGTGAAAAAGATGAATAAAAACCCGCAAATAATGCACCAGGCAAGAATCCGATCACGAAACAAGCTCATGCGGCAGAGGATCCAAAGAGTGATGAAATAGGCCCAGAGAGCCAGAGCCCAGATGATTTTGAAGTCGGCGCCGATCCAGGTGCCGGTGAATTCATGATGGCCCCGAATTCCATACCAGAGCCCCACGGAGAGGAAGAGAATTCCGGCCAGGATCATATTCATGGCCAATTTTTTTATCTGCTGGACCGGGGGCAAAATACTTGTCAGCGCGCGGCGTTTCTTCAGCTTCAGGTCGCGCTGCTGAATGAGATACATGAGAGCAGTGGCTGCAGCGATACCCCAGGCACCATAGGCCAAAAAAGAAAAAGTGGCATGGAGGCTGATCCATTCGGGCAGAGGAGCTGCAGGCGGTCTGTCAAAAGCGGGGATTAAAGCGATAGCTCCCAGGAGGAAAAGCAGTGGGGATAGGAATGCCGTTAAAAACCGGAGTTTCGGCACAAAGAGGGCAAGGAGAGAAGCCAGAGAAAGCGTCCAGCCGATGAACATTCCCGCTTCATAAAGGTTCTGTATCGGGCAGGAATCAAGCGAGAAGCCGCGTAATAAGATGGAGAAGGTATGGGCGATAAAAGCCAGAACCGGGAAAAGCCCCCAGGGGAATACTTTTTCGCGAAATCCGCTTTTCCAGAGGCGCACAGAATAAAATGCGGTAACTCCGTAGAGAAGAACTGCGGCGATAAAATTAATTTTATCCGGACTCATCTCAGTTGTTAGAACAAACCCATCTACCCGATTCCCAGGTTCGCTTTCCTGATCGCATAAAGCCCCAGGAACTGGAATAGGAAATTAGGTATCCAAAAAAGGATCCAAAGATTCAGCGCTGGATCGCTTGTTTCCACCAGGGCATCGCCCAAGATGAAAAAGCTATAGTATACCAAAAGCACGATTAAAGCCAGCCCCAGGCTGATATTGGTTTCTCTGCGATGGGTTTTGAGGCTGAGCGGTATGGCTACCAGAATAAAGCTGATGCAGGCGAAGGAGAAAGCCATCTGATGATGGATTTCTTTCACGTAAGGGCGGGTATCCAGACCTTGAGCGCGCGTCGCTTTGAGACCCGCGAGCATCTGGGGAAGGGTCATATCGCTGATGCTGACGGAATCTTCTCCTCTGGCCATTTTCAAAGGGTTCAAAGGGATATCCTCGGTTTCGTATTCCTCCAGGTGCAGAGGAAGCCATTCTTCCTGAAAGGCCGCCGGGGTATCAGCGTTTTGCGTATCAGTCTTTTTCTGCTCGTTCGTGATTCCATCGGTGAAAGATTCCAGTCCGCTCATGAGGGTCAGAACACGGGCTTCGCGCAGGAGCAGTCGGATGGAGTTGCTGCTTTCATTGCGAGTGAGTTGGCCCGATTTGGCGAAGACATCCAGGATTTTCTTCCCTTTTTCAAACTGGTAAAAGCGGATATTGTGCAAATTGTTGCCGCGGATTCTTGAAACATAGAGAACGAAATCCTCAGAGAAATCCACGTAACGGCCCTCCGGAATGAAAGAGGCCAGGTTTACCATCTGCTCGTCTAAAATCCTTTTGTACGCGACTCTTGCCTGAGGAGATATCTGGAGGTTGAACCAGGCGCAAACTCCGGTCATAAGGACGGCCAGGGCGATGACGGGAATGACGAGAGAGGTGAGGCTGATTCCCGCAGAGCGTGCGGCTGTATATTCCTGGTCCGCACTGAAGCGCCCGAAGACCATGAGGCCGGACATCAGCATCGAAATGGGCAGTGCAAAAGCCATCACCCAGGGGATGAGCAGCAGGAGCGACTCCACTACCAGCCAGATGGAGACATGGCCGGCCACCAGCAGGCCCAAAATCTCCTTGAGCAGGTTGCCCGCAATGAGCACAAAGGTGAAGACCACCACTGTCAGGGCTAATGTAGCCAGGCACTGCCGTAAAAGATAAAGGTGAAGGGTCTTCATACTAAAGAAGCCGGACGCCGCCCGGGGCAAGGGAGAACGTCCGGCTTGTTGAAAGAGGTCTTACAGTTTCGCGATGGCTTTATCCATTGCGCTGAAGAGCTCCGTCATGGTTTCGGGGGTTTCATCACCCATGTTGGAAACGCGGAAGGTTGTGCCTTTGATTTTTCCGTAACCGCCATTGATCAGGAAGCCCTCGGCTTTGACCAGCTTGATGAACTTTTCCACATCAATGATCCGGCCGCCCTTTTGGGGTCTGGCACCGTTATTGACGCAGGTCAGCGTGACGGATTCATAACCTTCATCGGGGAAGAGCGTAAAACCATGGTTGGTAGCCCAGGCACGGGTCATATCAGCCAGCTTCTGATGGCGGGCGAAACGTGCGTCCAATCCCTCCTGGAAGATTTCTTCCAGTTTGGATTCGAGCGCGTAAATATGATTGATGGCAGGGGTGCTGGGAGTCATGTTGCCCTCGGCGTTCTTCTTGAATTCCAGAAAATCGAAATAGTAGCCGCGGCCTTTGACTGTGGCAGCGCGTGCAAAACCGGCTTCTGAGACCGCAAAGAGTGCGAGACCCGGAGGCATAGCAAAAGCCTTCTGCACGCCGCAAAGGAGCACATCAAAGCCCAGCTCATCCATGGGAATTTTCTGGCCGCTCAGGGAACTGACGGCATCAACAATGAACATAACGTCCGGGAATTTCTTCTTGATGGAAGCTATCTCGGCCAGGGGAGATTGTGTGCCTGTAGAGGTTTCGTTGTGAATCAAGGTCACCGCATCAAACTCTCCGGTGGCAAGCTTTTCTTCGATGGCAGATCCACGGATAGGAGAGCCCCACTCGGAGCGTATGCTTTCGGCTTCTTTACCACTGCGTAATGCGACGTCCAGCCACTTATCAGAGAAGGCCCCGTTTCCGCAACAGAGCACCTTCTTGTTGACCAGATTACGGATGGCAGCCTCCATCACACCCCAGGCAGAGGAGGTGCTGAGTAAGACAGGTTGTTTTGTGTAAAACAACTGCTGCAGACGAGGTTGCACCCGAGCGTATAAATCTTTGAACGCCTGGCTGCGATGTCCGATGACAGGCTTGGCGAAAGCAGCTAATGTCTTTTCGCTTACCTCAATCGGCCCCGGTATGAACAATTTAACGTGTCCCATAAGACGGGCCGATTATCTCACGCAATGCCCGCTCTTGCAAGGCCAGACCCCTCCGGGAAAAGAGAAAAGAGAGCCCGAAGACTCTCTTTGAAAGATATTGGAAAATATCGGCCTTAGATCACTCGGGTCCAGAGGACTTTCAGATAGCGGCTCTCCGGGCAATTGGAGTAGATCGGATGGTCTGAGCCGGCACCGGTGACGTCAAAGATCTGCAGGCGTCGATTCGTGCGATGGGCTGCCTTGACCAGAATATCTTCAAAGCGGTTGAGGCTGAGAAGACCGGAACAGGAGCAGGTCACCAGAGTTCCTCCCGGTTGGAGGAGGCTGATGCCCAGCTTATTGATATCCTCATACCTGCCCCAGGCTTTGAATTCCTCTTCGGGGTCGCGGCTTTCAACAAACTTGGGAGGGTCGATGAGGATGACATCCCATTTTTCCCCGTTCGTTTGCATCTGCCGGGCATAAGAATAGGCGTCGGCATGTACCCAATTGATCTTGTGCTGCAGGTTGATATGCGCATTGCGCTTGGCTTGCTCGATGGCTTCCTCATCCAAGTCTACGCCGGTGACCTCGGCAGCTCCACCCAGAACACTGGCCATGATGGAAAAAGCGCCCGTATAGCAACAGAGATCCAGGACTCGTTTGCCTTGGACCAGACCGGAGAATTTGAGGCGGTTTTCGCGCTGATCGCAGAAAAATCCGGTTTTGTGGCCTTTGGAGAAATCCACTTCAAATTTGACGCCATTTTCCTGGATTTTAACGCTTCGGCCGGGAAGCCGCGGTTCAGGAACATTCTTGATACCCTCGATCTGCCGGACTCGCTCATCCACATGGATAATTTCATATTGAGTCCCCAGACGCTGATGGAGAAATTCGAGGATTTTGTTCAAGCGCAGATAAATACCGAGGCTGTGGACCTCCAGGCTGAGCACATCGTCATAACGATCCACGATGAGGCCGCTTAAGCCATCGCCATCGGAATTGACCACGCGATAGGCATTGGTCCTCTCGGGCAGCTTGAGCATCTCCTGACGCAAGGTGAGGGCACGCTCCAGCGCATCAAAAATAATCTGGTCTCCGGGGTCTACATCGCCATGAACCAGCACCCTGAGGGGGACTTTAGCCTTGGGATTATAAAAGGCTGCTCCGAAAGGGGAGCCTTCGCGATCATAAACCTTCACCCAGTTTCCTGCCTGTGCATCCGGAGAGACGGCTCCCACCATGGCGGGATAGACGCACGGATTGAAACAGTAAGTGCGCATTTGCGCCCAGGGTTTCACCCAATTCTCGCTCTCGACCGGAGCCTGAGTATCCTTCCGCAGATAGCGGGGGGGCATTGGCTTGATCGGTTTAGGGAAAGGGTATTTACGTTCGCTTTTACGAAAGTATGAAGGGCGTGGAGTCCAATGGGGGGATTCACCCTGTTCTTCAAATTTCTCTTCGTCAGAATCCGGATTGCTTTGTTCCGGATCCCAGCTTTCGGGGTCGTCCAAGCTCTCTTCATGGAGAGACTCTTCCTTCCCGGTTTCGAGCTCTTCATCAGAATCCGGTTCGCTTTGACTTTGGGCCCAGTTTTCGGGTTTATCCAAGTTTTCTTCGTAACGAGGCTCTTCTTTTTCGCTTCCGGGCTTTTCGTCAGAATCCGGATCGTTTTGGCTTGGGACCCAGTTTTCGGTTTCGTCTGAGCTCTCTTCAAAGCGGGGCTCCTCTTTTTCAGTCTCGACTTCTTCTTGCGAAAAATCGACGGACTTATATTGCTCCAAAGTCTTGAAGCTCTGCCGAGGAGATTCAGGAGTGAAAGTGGGTGTCGAGGTTTCGCCCTCAGTCGCAGCGGGTTGATCCGAGGGAGAATTCTCCACAAATCTTTGCTCCTGCTGCCGTTTTTTAAATTCGGTCATGAGACCGCCCGGAGGTGTCTCTTGACCGGCATGATGCGGAAAACGGGAGAACGACCTGGATGAGCCGCCTTCACGTGGCTCGGGTCTGCCTCTGAAACCACCCTCAGAACGTTCGCGGCGCGGAGGGCGGCTGCTAAAGGCGGGTCTGCGGTCTGAGTCTCTGCCAAAGGAAGGTCTGCGATCAGAGTCTCTTCCAAAGGAAGGTCTGCGGTCAGAATCTCTTCCAAAGGAAGGTCTACGATCAGAGTCTCTGCCAAAGGAAGGTCTACGATCAGAGTCTCTGCCAAAGGAAGGTCTACGATCAGAGTCTCTGCCAAAGGAAGGTCTACGATCAGAGTCTCTTCCAAAGGAAGGTCTACGATCAGAGTCTCTTCCAAAGGAAGGTCTACGATCAGAGTCTCTTCCAAAGGAAGGTCTACGATCAGAGTCTCTTCCAAAGGAAGGTCTACGATCAGAGTCTCTTCCAAAGGAAGGTCTGCGGTCAGAGTCTCTTCCAAAGGAAGGTCTACGGTCAGAGTCTCTTCCAAAGGAAGGTCTACGGTCAGAGTCTCTTCCAAAGGAAGGTCTACGGTCAGAGTCTCTTCCAAAGGAGGGTCTACGGCCAGAGTCTCTTCCAAAGGAAGGTCTGCCGAAGGGTCTGTCTTTTTGGAAAGAGGGTTTATCTCCGAAGCCTCTTTCAGAGCGCTCAGAATAGGGAGGACGGCTGCCAAAGCTTCTCTGCGGACGATTCCCGAAGGAAGGTCTGCGATCAGAATCTCCTCCAAAGCTGGAGTCAAAGGGACGAGGCGCCCTGCGGGTGAAAGGTCGTTTGCTATCCGGGGTCTCTCCGAAGGAACCTGAACGGCCGCGGGATCCAAAGCCTCTGCCCGTTCCCGGCGGTCTTTTATTAAATGGTTTCATTAACAATGATGGCACTCCTGTGAGCGCGCAGTTAAGATAGCAAGACTTATTCCTTTATTCCACCTTTTTGAACGAAAGATTCCAAAAGAGTTTTTTCGCCCATTTTAATCCGTCAAACTACTTCAAAATAAGTGTGTTAAATATGGGGATTTTTAGTGCAAATGTTTTTTGCCTCCCTCGTTGTTTTATCCATTTGGCCTTAAAATTGCTTTACTTACGGCAGGGATAAAAGATAAACTTTCCCGAAGAGCGGGGATGAGGGATGACAAGCTGATAACACGCCGTGCCACGGTGGATGACTTGCCACAGTTGATTGAATTGTGGGATAAGGCTTTTTGTCCCGCTGATATCTTTGAAAAACGCCTGACGGAGTTTCATCTGGTTGAGGATGCTCAGACAAAGCGCATTTTAGCTTCAATTGGAATCCACCCTGAAAACACGGGTGCTATGATCCATAGTGAGGTTTTTGGTGACCCGCTGAATGAGGACCTTTACCGGGATATGCTCTGGCCTCGGTTTCAGACTCTTTCGAGGAATTTGGGGGTGTCCAAAATCTGGACTCAAGAGACAGCCGATTTTTGGCTTAAAGTGGGTTTCAAGAGAGTTTTTGAAAATGACTTGGAGGCTCTCCCTAATTTTCCGGACCGTGAAGAACATCTTTCCTGGAGAGTGTTCCAGATTTTTGATGAAGAGATGGTCGAGGAAAAAATGAAAGAAAACAGGTACGAGGCTCTTCTTCAAATACAGCATGACGAGACAGAAGCCTATAATCGTCAGCTGCGTATCCTGCGTAATGTGATCATTACCCTGGGTATTATTGCTATTGGGACAATGCTTCTTTTATTTCTTTTCAGCTTTGTCAGCAGCCATCCCGGTTTTGAAAGGTAGGCTCTACCGACTCTCCTGACTGATGATCCCCTGTATTTTATACGAAGACGAACACCTTTTAGTGGTTAATAAGCCGGCAGGCCTCAACACACACCGCCCCAGTCCCTATACGACCGATGGTATCTATGATTGGTTCAGGCACGCTGAGGAGAAGTGGGCGAATCTATCCACATTGCACCGGCTGGATAAGGAGACCTCCGGTGTTCTTTGTTTTGGGAAGACGAGGCTTGCCAATCAATCTCTGAGCGATCAGTTTGCCAAGCGCCAGATTGAGAAGACGTACCTGCTTCTGACGGATTATGAGACTCCTTTCCAAAAGCTGAGAGTTCGAAGTCTTATATGCCGCCAGGGCAGCAGCTATTTTGCACGAAGCGTGCCTTCTCCCCTGGAGAGAAATGACCGGGCGCTTCTGGCGGAGACAGGCCTTGAGGTGGTGGAAACCGGGAGGAGATGCACACTCCTGAAGGCTTATCCATTGACCGGGCGCACGCATCAGATTCGAGTTCATGCCGCGTGGAAAGGGTTTCCCATTTTAGGTGATGAGCTTTACGGAGGGACTCCTCTGGGGGCACTTTGTCTCCATGCCAGCCGTCTGGAATTGTTTCACCCTGCCACGGGGAAGAAGATGACATTTGAAGCCCCGGCTCCTTTTTCTGTAAAGGAAGCCTCGGGGATAGTTTCAACGGCCATCAGTTTAAGGAAGGCTTTTCTGGATACTCAAGAGACCAATGCCTATCGGGTATTTCATGGGGCCAGCGACGGGTTGAGCGGTGTTTACCTGGAATCGCTGGCGGATCGTCTATTGGTTCTGACCCAGGAAGCCGCAGCAACGGCAGAAATTCGTTCTCTGGCCAAAGCGACGGCCGCGGCTTTGGGCGTTAAATCAATATGGCATAAGACGCTTTTGAGACAGCCGGGCAAGGAATCAGCCGAGGAAGCCTCGCCGGTTTGTCTTTGGAGCAAAAATGAAGAGGCAAAGAAGAACGATTTTGAAATTCTGGAAAACGGTTTGCGTTATCGGCTCTCATTCGAGGCCGGTTATTCGGTGGGTATTTTTCTGGATCAGCGGGAAAACCGCCGGCGGATTCTGAGGAATACGATTTTGCCTGGTTTTCCTCTGTGGGAGCAGACCGAGCTAACGTCCGAGCCGCCTCAAATGCTGAATGCTTTCGCCTATACCTGCGCCTTTTCGGTTTGCGGAGCCCGGGCCGGCTTTCAGACGACAAGTCTGGATTTATCGCGCAAGTATCTGGATTGGGGTGCAGAAAATATGCGCCTCAACGGAATCGACCCCGCGGGCCATGATTTTATCTTTGGAGACGTTTTCTCCTGGCGCAAACGCCTCCAGAGCAAAGGACGCACCTTTGATTTCATCGTATTGGATCCGCCCACTTTCTCACGTTCCAAAAAGAGCGGAATCTTCAAAGCGGAACGCGATCTGCAAAAACTGACTCTGGAATGGATCGGTCTTCTCAGGAAGAATGGGGTCATACTCATTTCGACCAATTGTGCGACGCTTGCTCCGGCAGATTTTGAGGAGATGATCTGGCGTGCTGCCAAGGAATCCGGGAGAAAAGTTCTGCAGAGCCATTTCGTGACCCAGCCGATGGATTTTGCCGCCAGCTCAGAAGAAAAAGCCTACCTCAAAGCATTCTGGCTGCGCCTGGAGTAAAAGAACCTGCTCATATACAGGGAAATGCACAAGTTTTGGTGCGTTCTTTTTGAGGCAATGCGGGCGAGTTTTCTCCTCCTAGAGCTGCTTGCATTTTCAAGCCTTTTCTGCTCCAATAAAGACGGTTTGGGTTTAGAAGAGTTTATTTTGAAAATATGAAAGCAAACAAGAGTATATGGGGGGTAATCATTGCGGCCGTGTTCTTTCTGGGTTGCGGTGCAGCCGAGACCTGGGCGCAGAATTCTCAAGAGACGTTCTATCTGCGCTTTACAGGCTTAAAGAACCTGAAGCGGGGTTCCGATGGGACTTTGCTCAAAGCCGTTCTGAAAAAGCCTGAAACTACTTTTGTTCAAAAGATTTTCGCTCAACGTCTGGCCGATGAAAATGCTCTTTCGTTTTTAGGAAATACTCCTCTGGATACTCTCTGGGATGATGAGGTTTATGCTTTGGCTACAGGCGGAGAGAGTCCCTCTTTTGTATTTGCCGCCAGGCTGGGACCTCAAGAATCTAAGAAGCGTTTTGATGCTCTGCGTTCTGCCCGTAAAGGCGAGGGGGTTCTCAATTCTGAAAAAGAGACCGTCAATCCGGAGGAGAGCTGGGTGCTCCAGGATGCTTCAGGAGTCTCCCGTGCGGTAGCTCATGGTTGCGGATGGTTGATGTATTATACCTGGACAGGGGATAAAGTGCCGCAGGCGATTCCGACCGGTTTGATTCACGGCTCAAAGGCCGTGCCGGCCTTAGGGACGAACAGTCTGGAATTGCGCATGAATGTGGATGCCTGCCGACCTTTCCTGGGAAAACTGGCACCTCTGAGCCAGAGTGTTTCCAGTGTAAAACTTTTGGGATGGCTGCAGGGAGAGAATGTACAGAGCCGCCTTTGGGTTGAGCTCAAAGAAGAGGTAAAATTAACTCAGAACCCGTGGCAGTTCCCCACAAACATAGTGATAGACCCCCTGGTGCAGCTGACAGCCTTGCGCGGCAGCGGAGATGTGGTTCAAAAGAGCGATTGGTGGAAAGAGGTAACCAAAGGCGAAGTAACGGCTCCGGATCAGATGTACCTTTTCGCTCGCAATGGAACGCCTTTCCTTACGACGCTTCTGGCGGCCAATCCGAAGCCTGCCGAGGCGGTTGGCAAGTTGGGCTGGGGATTGACTCAATGGATGACTAACAGCCATCCGAATATGGGCTATCCGCCTCAACTGGCCGTGAACACGAACGCCGTAGAGCTGGGCTGGGTCGGCTGGCCGATCGTTACACCTTATCTCAGAGCGGCCAAAGACGGAGAAAAAGATTATCTGATGGGGGGTGCCATTCTGGGTTATCCCAAAGGAACACCGTTGCCCCCCGAGCTTTGGAATGCGATTACCAAGGAGGAGGATACTTTCCTCTATTCCTGGGAGATTACGGGACAGCGTTTCCCTCAATTGCAGGTGCTTAACGGTCTCTTCAAGATGATTATGAGGGACGCTCCGGAAAAAGTGAAACGCAAAGCCAAGGCGGATATGACCCCTGAGGAGCTGGAAGCCCGCAAGGTGGAAGCGAATCAGAGAAAGATCAAGAATCAGCGTGATGAAAAGGTTTCCAATTGGCTCACTTCAGCCAGCGACAACCTGGGTAATTGTGTCACCCTAGGCCGTCAGCTTTCATCTCGTGAATTGTATTTTGAGCGGCAATCTTCCTGCGGTCTCTCAGCCTTGGAGCTATGGATCCTGGGTGAGTGGCTGATGGATAGATAGAGTCCGGCCGATGAGTAAGCGGATAGAGTAGCAAGTAGAAAAAAGGAAAAAATATGTTGAAACTGGGTGTAAATGTAGACCATGTGGCAACGCTGCGCCAGGCCCGTTATAAGGGCAGAGAGGATATCGGAGAGCCTGATCCGGTGTCGGCGGCGCTTCTATGCGAGAAGGCAGGGGCACAGGGTATCACCGTTCACCTGCGTGAAGACCGTCGGCATATACAGGATCGAGATGTCTATGCCCTGCGGGAGAAGGTTCAGACACGGCTTAACCTGGAAATGGCCAACGTGCCGGAGGTCATCCAATTCGTATTGAAGGTAAAACCCGATATTGTCTGTATCGTTCCGGAGCGCCACTTCGAGGTGACGACTGAAGGGGGATTGGATGCCTTGGGGCAGGAGAAGAATTTAGCCGGAACGGTCGAGCGGCTGCTTGAAGCGGGCATTGAGGTGAGCCTCTTTATTTCTGCGAATCCGCATCAAATCGAAGCTGCTGCCCGACTGAAGAGCCCTTACATTGAATTGTATACGGAAGACTTTGTTAAAGCTGTGGGGACTCCCGGAGAAGAAAAAGAGCTCCAGCGCCTGATTGCCGGAGCGAAACTGGCCCATCAGCTCGGACTTAAAGTCAATGCCGGTCACGGCATTAACTACGCAAATGTCCAAAAAATCTATCGGGTTCCGCACCTGGATGAGCTCAATATCGGTCACTCCATTATCAGCCGCGCTATGACAACGGGTATTGAGGAGGCTGTTCGGCAGATGTTAAAACTCATGGAGTCTTATTCTCTCTGATCGAGGTAGCTTGGGATGAAAGAAAAAATCAAAGGAATTACGCTTCTGGGCAATGCCGCAACGTCTTTCCCGGAAGAGCCTTCGGCCTCCGTTCTGGAAACTTTCCCGAATCGGAATCCGGACCGCGAATACTGGGTGAAGTTTGATTGCAGCGATTTCACCTCTCTCTGTCCTGTGACGGGGCAGCCGGATTTTGCAAAAATTCATATTGAGTATGTTCCGGGAGCCAATTGTGTGGAGACCAAGTCTCTGAAGTTTTATCTCGCCTCTTTTCGCAGCCAGAAGGATTTCAACGAGAATATCACCAATCGGATTTTTGATGATTTTCTGAAGGCTTGTTCTCCCAAACGTCTGATTGTGGAGGCTCAGTTTCACGCTCGCGGCGGTATCAGCCTGACTACCCGCGTGGAGTTGGGGGCCATCTAGTTTTTAAAATGGGATCGTCTGACAACATTCCGGTTTCGGGGCAGAAAGTGATTGTTCTGCTCAGCGGTGGAGTGGACTCAGTTACCGCCTTTTACGCAGCTCTCAAAGATTATACCGTGGCGTGTGCTCTGAGCTTCGATTACGGGGCTAAGCACAACGCCAAAGAGCTCGAATGCGCTCGGTATCATGCCGCTCTGCAGGGCATTCGTCATGAAATTATTTCGCTGGATTTCATGGACCGTCTTTTTAAATCCGATCTTCTACAATCGGGCGCGGAGATTCCCAAGGGCCGTTACACACAGGAGAATATGAAAAGCACCGTGGTGCCTTTTCGTAACGGAATCATGCTTTCGATCGCAGGCGGCCTGGCGGATAGTCTTGAAGCGACAGGGATCGTCATTGCGGCTCACTCAGGCGATCACTCCCTGTATCCGGATTGCCGGCCGGCGTTCATGCACACCATGAACCGGGCTATCCAAGCCGGGACCGGCGAGGCCGTCAGTATCCTTTCACCTTTTCTGAATCTGAATAAGGGGGAAATAGTGCGGCTGGGTACGAGTTTGGGTGTGGATTATGCCCGGACGTGGTCCTGTTATTGCGGACAAGAGCTTCACTGTGGGAAGTGCGGAACTTGTGTAGAGCGCAAAGAGGCTTTCGTTCAAGCCGGAGTTTGCGACCCTACGAAGTACTCCCTTTAGCGGCATTCCTGTTCTCTGAAAGCGGTGGGCCCAGAGAGGCGCCTAGAAGGAGGAAAAAAGGCCAGGCGATTGCCGGAATGTAGAGTGAGAATTCGCTGAATCCCTGCAGGGCAAATCCGCTTAATCCCAAGGCCAGGCAAAATTGAAGGGGAGTGAGCTCAGCGGGTTTTCTCCAGATTTTCCAGAAACATCCACCCATGAAAGCCAGATAGGCCAGCGCTGCGGGGATGCCTGAATCAGTCGCCTGCTCCAGATAATCGTTATGGCAGAGACGGGCCATTTCAGAATCGGGGCTTTTGGTCTCCTGATAGGGAATTCCGAAAGTGCCCGGACCGCTCCCCAACAGGGGATTCTGGCCGATATTAAGAGTAGCCGCCCTCCAATAATCAAAGCGGGCTCCGACACTCGTGGCACCCCGTTTGAAGTAATCAGCAAATACAATCCCGAAAAGAATCAGCCCTGTGCAAAGGATGACTCCCGCAGCGAATATTTTGTATCTGAGCGGGAATTTCGCGTGAATAAAAAAGGCGACGATTCCGAGGAAAATGCAAATCAGCCAGGCCGTTTTGGAGCCCGACCAGAAAAGTGCAGCCAGCCCCATATACCCCAAGGCGACGACCACGAGGAGACGGAGCAGGCGCGGAATCCCGGAGGGCAGCTCCCAGAGTGCCCAGAGGCAGGGCGGAAGCAAGAGGAGGAGAAGTCCGGCCAGAGAGTTCGGGTAGACCAGTGTGCCATAAACGCGGTTGCTATTGAGGCGGCGGAGCAGGTCTTCAGGTAAATTTTCAGGAGGAACGAGTGCGAAGACACTTTGCCGCATTGACTCCAATCCGCTGTAATGCTGCTGAAAAGCGCTCAGGAGAACCGGCACCAGGGCAGCTCCCAAAATCCACAACAGCGGACGCTGGTTTTTCGCAGTATTTCTCAGAACAAAATATCCTATCAGAAAGCAGACCAGGCAAAGAAGCAGGTGGAAAGCGCTTGGCAAAGAGAGGTTGGCATCCAGGGTATGAAGTGTAGACAGCCCGACGCAGAGAATCCAAGCCAGTGCCGGCAGGAAAATTGATTTGGGAAAAGAGAGAGAGTTTTTGCGCAGCAACGGGATAGCCGCCAATGCCAGTGCAATGATACCCAGACCCCAAAGAGAAGAGGATGCGTTACCGCTCAGGAGCTCTCCCGTGCTCTTTGCTGAGGCAGCCTGGGCCAGGAGCTCCATCTGGGGTGCAGAAATATCAATGTGTTCCAGGATGACGGGGATTCCCAAAAAACGAATCACTAAAAGGAAATAGACTCCCAAAGCAATGAGCCAGAAGCGAGCGTAGTGATCCAGAAAAGAGCGGCTCATGGTGTTGGCAGTAGTTTAGAGAGAAAGCTTGAGTAAAAACACTTCCAGTATCAAGGCTTCCTGAATATTCGTCTCGAGGGATTTAATGATTTGGCCAACGTTCTTGAGGTTCTCGCGGGCCTGTTTTTCCGTGATTCGTCCTGCGACTGTTTCCGTTGCGGCTTGGAGATCAGGGAAATGAGCCGTCTCAGGGAAGGCGCCGGTCACCAGAGTGAGCCACACGTCTCTGAGCCAAAGTTCAACGGCACCGATCATGGCAGAGCGCTGACGGCGATACTCTGAGGCGATTGCAGCCTGCAGCTCTTTTTCCCAGCGCTCTTTCTGTTTCTCTTCCGCATCGGGGTAGAGAGAGAGCGGGGAATTATTCTTGAGCTCCGTTTCAATAGCGGCCTGCATATCGGCCAGCTTGGAAACCATCGGCGCCAGGAGCGAATATCGGCTGATGATGCCTCCGGTTGATGCCGCGGCAGTCTGTGCAAAAACGTTGAGCCACTCGCGAATATCGCTTTCGATCAGAGGCCGGTTAATTCCTTCAAAAATGAACTGCCGGCAGCGTGAAAGAATCGTGGGCAGAATTTTCTGTGCGTCGTGAGTCAGCAGAATAAAAAGCTTACCCGGGAAAGGCTCCTCCAAAGTTTTCAGAAATGCGTTTGCAGCCTGAACATTGAGGCGGTCTGCACCGCAGAGGACCGCTATCTCGTAACTCCCGGAGAGGGATTTCAATTGGAAGGAGCTGATCAGTTGGCGGATTTGGTCGGTGGTAATAATCCGGATTTTCGATTCGGGGTAAATCCAGCGAACATTGGAATCTTTGCGTTGCGCAATCAGAGTGCAGCTGCGGCAGACTCCGCAGGCATCCGTATTGAGGCCGCTCTCTTCAGAGCGTGAGGGCGGGTTTTCGCAATGGAGCGTCTGTGCAAGAGCGATCGCCATCGCTTCCATTTCATTGAGGTCGGGTCCGACGAAAAGACTGGCATGAGCCAGCCGACCGCTTTGCAAACTGCGGCGGAGGGTTTCCGCTACGACCTTTTGATTGGGGAAGGATGAAAGCATAGAAGAGTCTTCGGGAGATTTACATGACGAGGTTACACTTTCCCGAAACGCCGGTCCCTCCGGGCATATTCTTCCAGCGCTTCGCAAAACTGCTCTTCCCGGAAATCGGGCCAAAAGGTTTGGGTTACGTAGATTTCCGAATAGGAGATTTGCCACAGGAGGAAATTACTGACTCTCATTTCTCCACTGGTACGGATGAGGATATCCGGGTCGGGATAATCTCCGCTGTAAAGACTCTTGGAAATCAATTTCTCGTCAATCGCCTCGGGGGCCAATTTGCCCGCCTGGACCTGAGCCGCAAGAGAGCGCATGGTGGAGGTGATCTCTTCCCGGCTGCTGTAGCTCAGCGCCAGAATCAGCGTTAAACCCGTATTGTTTTGGGTGGTCTCGATGGTTTGAGCGAGTTGTGCCTGTGCGTCTGCGGGCAGGAGGTCTATCCGGCCAATCGTCTTCAAACGAACGTTTTTCTTCATCAGGTCCGGAGTCTCACTTTGCAGAAAGTGCACCAGATACTTCATCAGCGTGGAGACCTCATCCTCAGGGCGAACCCAGTTCTCCATGGAAAACGCATAGAGAGTGAGGAAAGGTATTTGCAACCTTCCACAGGCAGTGACGACGCTTCGAACCGAATCCACCCCGTTGCGGTGGCCTTCCACACGACTCAAACCCCGTTGCTTGGCCCAGCGCCCGTTGCCATCCATGATGACGGCGACATGTCGGGGCAGGGAAGCTTTAGCCTTATCAGAGAGGTTTAAGGGTTTGTCGCTCATTAAACGGTGAAAGTCTCATCCCTGGCAGGACCCACGGAAAGAATGGAGAGGCGGGTCCGGCATTCTTCCTGCAATGCTTTGAGGTAAACACGAGCATTTTCGGGCAGGTCATCCCAGGAACGCGCACTGGTGGTCGGCGTCTTCCAGCCGGGAAATTCTCTGTAGACCGGCTTGCAATGCTCCAGCACGGTGATATCAGCAGGGACATACTCATGGCGGATACCGTTGCATTCATAAGCCACACAGAGCTTTACCGTTTCGACCGTGTCCAGCCCATCCAGGTTTGTCAGCGCCAGTTCATCAATCCCGTTGATCATGACAGCGGTCCGGGTGATTACAGCATCATGCCAGCCGCAGCGGCGGGCACGCCCGGTGGTGGCTCCGAATTCACGTCCCAGCCCGTGCAGAAGGTCTGATATTTCCGAGTTTTCGGTCGGCATAGGGCCGCCGCCTACCCGTGTGGAATAAGCCTTGGCAACGCCCATCACTTTATCGATATGATTTGGGGGGAAACCGGAACCGGTGCAGGCTCCGCCGGCTGTCGTGTTGGAGGAGGTGACAAAGGGATAAGTGCCGTGATCAATATCCAGGAAGGTTCCCTGGGCACCTTCAAAGAGGATGCTCTTGCCCTGCTTCCAAGCTTCGTGAAGGAGGATGACCGTGTCTTTTACAAAGGGTTTGATCTTGGCTGCAATTTCAGAATAGGTGGCGTAGATCGTGTCAAAATCGAGCGCTTCCATTCCGTTGGCCAGGAAATTCTTATTGTGTTCTTCCAGGCGTTCCTTGAGAAGGGCTTTGAAACGGTTGGGCTCGACGAAGTCTACCATGCGGATACCGGTGCGGTCCGCTTTTTCGGAGTAGGTCGGGCCAATGCCGTTTTTTGTGGTGCCGATTTTCCCATCCGCTTTCCGTGTTTCCTTGAGGATATCCAGTTGCTTGTGCCAGGGCATCACGACGTGAGCCGATTGACTGATAAAAAGCTGACCATTGACGGGGATATTCATGGAGACGAGGCCTTCGATTTCCTTGAGAAGGCCCACCGGGTCAATTACGACACCATTGCCGATGATACAAAGCTTGCCACCGCGCAGAATGCCCGAGGGGATCAGGTGAAGAACGTATTTGGTCTTTCCTACAAAGACGGTGTGTCCCGCATTATTACCCCCTTGACTCCTGACAATGACATCGGAGTTCTCAGTCAGGACGTCAATGATCTTGCCTTTACCCTCGTCGCCCCATTGGGCGCCTACTAACACAATATTTGCCATACTTTTGAGCTTTTTTTCAGGAACCGGACCTAGTGAACCGGAGTGTAAATTCCAAAGGTGTCATTTACAGACAAACCCTACAAGCAGAGGTTGGTGCTGTCAATCAAAAGTTGGGCGCTATGAACGGTAATTAAACCCAAACGGGCCGGAGGATTCGGACGGGTTTTAAGCCTCTATTTCTGACACAATTTGGCTCATCCATTCGGTAGATTCGTTCAGACAGGGGAGGTAGGTGAACTCCTTTCCACCGGATTCCAGGAAAGCATCCTTGATTTCAATCTGGATTTCATGGAGCGTCTCCAGGCAATCGCTGACGAAGGAAGGAGCGACAACAGTCAGGTGGCGTACACCGGAGTGTGCCAGCCGGGTGGCGGTTTCCAGAGTATGGGGACTCAGCCAGGGGTCTCTTCCCAAACGCGATTGGTAACAAAGGGTGTATTGATCCTCCTTGAGACCCAGGGCTTGGACCAGAGACTGTGTCATCCGGAGGGTTTGAGCCCGATAGCACCGCTCCAGCACCTCACCGGAGGCGTTTTGGCAGCAATCAGGATTTTTGAGACAAGTATGCCCCGTGGGATCGGCTTTCCGGATGTGCCTCTCCGGTAAACCATGGAAACTCACCAGCAGGTGATCGGTATCCGGGGGGAGATTCTTTTTGACCGATTCAATCCAGGCGTTCAGGTAGGCCGGATGATTCCAGAAAGGAGGGATGATTTCGAGCTTGTGGGGCCGAGTGGCTCTCCGGGAGTCTGCTTCCAATTGAACCAGAACGGATTCGGTGGCTGCCAGACTGTATTGAGGGAAAAGAGGAAAACCGATAATGGTGTCGCAGCCCTGTTCCAGGAGAGCATCCAATCCTTCTTTTATGGTAGGAGTCCCATAACGGAATCCCAGTGCGGCAGGGAGCCCCGTCTGCTCGGAGAGGGAGTTGCGCTGATCTTCAGAGATAACAATCAGCGGGCTGCCCCGGGGAGTCCAGATTTCCTTATATAGACGGGCGGAGTGCCTGGGCCGTGTGCGCAGGATAATCCCATGCACCAGGAGCCAGCGCTTCCAGAACGGCATATCCAGCATGTAGGGGTCCATCAGGAACTGGCTTAGATACCTCCGGACTTCCCTCGTTGTGGGTGCCGAAGGTGAGCCTGTGTTTATCAGCAAAATTCCTTTTTTCTTCATGTCGGGAAAAATTGAATCAGAGTTCAGGGCTCAAAGCAAAGCAATTCAGCCGAAAACCGCTTTTTTGCCGGGCCCCGGTGACCTTGACAGATACCATGGGTAAGTGTACTTTGGAAGGCGTCAGTTGTCTCAGAGGCAGCAAGATTCATACTCTGATTTCCGACAGAAAGAATAGAAGAAAAGATGAAAGCATGGGTGGAGGATTATATCCGCCAGTTTAAGGCGGTGTTGGATGCGGTCCCGGCGGAGAGCCTGGCTCAGTGGGTTGAAGTTTTTCGCAAGGCGCACAAGGAGAACCGCCAGATTTTTGTTTTTGGCAATGGTGGAAGTGCCGCCAATTGCAGCCATTTTGTTTGTGATCTGGGTAAGGGCAGCTCCATCAGCATGGGGAGCCCTTTCCGCTGCCTGAGCCTCAATGATAACGTTGCCTGGATGACGGCGATCGCCAATGATTTCAGCTACGAGGATGTCTTTGTTCGCCAGCTGGAAAACTATGCCAAGCCGGGAGATCTGATTTTTACCCTGAGCGTGAGCGGTAATTCCCCCAATTGCGTCAAAGCGATGGAGTGGGGCAAAAAACAGGGGCTGACTCTCCTGGCTGTGACAGGCGCCAAGCGCGGCAAAATGGCTGAGCTGGCCGATCACCTCATTGTCATAGATTCCACTCATTATGGACGTGTGGAAGATGCGCAAATGATGGTGGCTCATATTCTTTGCTATGCCTTCATGGAGAAGGCTAAGGAATTAAAGAGCTAACTCTTTCTGCCGGTCCTTTTTTATCTCTTTTCAAGCCTCCTTTCATAGGGAGGTTCAACGGGGGTAAGCTTTTATTTTTCTTTGCGTTTTGGGGGAAAGCCTCCCGGGAAAAAGAGAATGCCTTCTCCTGAAATCACTTGCCTTGAACCCACTCTTTGGCTAGAGTGTGCGCGTTGCCTTTTCGGGGGCCCATAGCTCAGTGGTTAGAGCAGGCGACTCATAATCGCTTGGTCGGGGGTTCAAACCCCTCTGGGCCCACCATTTCTTCAATTTTTCCCTGTATTACCCCCCTCATATCCTCTCCGGAAGAAAACCCACGGACGCAAATATCCGGGCGAGTTCGGAACAGTATTTTTTCTGATTAACGTATTGCCTCAAAAATAGAGCGCACCGAAAGTGAGAGAAAAGCCTCGAAAAGAGAGCGCGTCCTGATGGTATGTAATTAGAGGGCTTTTTGTACACGATTTTCATCTGCGATCCATCTGTAAAGTT
>Ga0265294_10000013_pt1 | contig 210495 bp, 175 predicted proteins | sample MunlanPumphouse3_FD_192504 | JGI IMG/M metagenome (GOLD analysis project Ga0265294, IMG submission 192504) | Groundwater microbial communities from a municipal landfill in Southern Ontario, Canada - Pumphouse #3 | ecosystem: Environmental > Aquatic > Deep subsurface > Groundwater | place... | reverse complement strand
AAGCCCGGGGAGGATTCCTTTCGCCGGGGACGCTTGGTGCTGGCCCGCCTGGAGGAGGACCGGTACGTTATCCACCGTGTGGTAAAGGTGCAGGGTGGGATGTTGTGGTTGCGTGGCGACGGCAACCTGAAGGTTTATGAAATGTGCAGCCGGGCCGAGGTACTTGCCGAGATAACGGAAGTGGTGCGCAACGGAAGGAGTATCCGGCAGGGAAGTTGGCGCTGGAATGCGTACCGGTTTTTGTGGCCGTCGCATCCGTTTTTGCGCCGTGTGGGGCTGGCGCTTTACCGAAGATTGAATAAAAAATAATATATTGTGCGACTATGCGACTGAAAGAACAATTTTCCATCCGCAACATTGGCGGTGAATACATGATGGTGTCCCAAAGCGGCTCGGGGCTGGATTATACCCGGGTGGTAACCTTGAACCACACAGCGGCTTTTTTGGTAGAATCTGTGATCCAAAAAGATTTTACAGAAGAAGATTTGACGGATTTGTTGGTGGAAAAATACGACGTAGCGCGCGACGTGGCCGCTAAGGACGTACAGGCTCTGGTAGGTACATTACTAAAAGAAGGTCTGATTGAAGAATAGGAATAACACCGGGGTAAATAATGCTGAAGTAAACGGCTTGTTCTTGCACTTGCTGTCGGCGGCCCTGTGGGACAGGCCGGCCGATGGTTTGCGGTTCAAAGGGCTGGAAGCGGGCGTGTGGAAGAAAATTGCGGCGCTGGCTCACAAACAGAGCGTGAGCGCACTGGTGGCAGACAAAGCCTTGTCGTTGCCGGAGGAGAGTTTGCCTCCCAGGGAATTGCGTATGCAACAGCTGTTACAGATTGAGCAAACCAAGACGTTGAACCGCAATATGGTCCGGGTGTTGGGAGATTTGCAGCAGGAATACGAGCAGGCCGGTTTTCCGTTTGTGCTTATGAAAGGGCTTGCCTGCGGGGCGCAATATCCCAATCCGTTGCTGCGAAACCCGGGAGACATTGATATGTGGTTGTACCGTCCGGGGGATTACGAGAAAGCGCGCGTTTGGGCAGCCGGGCAGGGATACCAGGCAGATGATGCAGGCCACATTCATTACAATTATCAATGGAAGGGGATAGTGATCGAGCCCCATTGCCGGATTTCATATTTTAATCACAAAAAATACGAAAAGCAGTTTGTCGCGTGGGAGAAGGAGGTAGCAGAGCAGGCCCGGTTCGGTCGGGTCCCGGTGTCGCAACTGCTGCGGGAGCCGCAACCGCCGCAACCGTCGCAGCCACAAGAGCAAGGCCAGCCGCAACCGCCGCTGGCTCCCGCAGTGCAGCTGCTGCCCGTAACGATGAACGCGTTTTTCCTGTTTCATCATATGTTTCGGCATTTTGCAAGCCTGGGCGTGGGGTTTCGCCAATTTTGCGACTGGATTTTGTTTTTGCAGCACTACCACGGGGAGATTGACCGACAGGAATTTACGGAGCGTGTGCGTTCCTATGGGTTGCTGTACCCTATGCAGGTGTTTGCCCGGGTGGCTGTGGAGTACCTGGATGCCTCGGAAGAAATTTTCCCGTTTCCTCTGCTGCCGGCCGGACGCACCGAACGTCACGGACGCCACGAACGTCACGAACGCCACGTTCGGAGGGTGGCGGCCGACATCCTGAAAAACGGGAACTTTGGGTTTCATCGGCCCGGTAAAAAGAGGCCTCCGGGAAAATACAGCGGCATGTGGTTCTCTTTTGTGCTGTCGGTGAAAAGATCGCTAAAATTTGCTACCTTATCAGTTTCACACATTTTGATTGTGCCGTATAAAAAATTGACAAACCGGTTTAAAATAGGTTTCCGATGAAAGCTGCCCTCCAGTTTCTGCGTTTTGCCTCGCGCGGGTTTCGTTCCCGTATAGTGACCATTACGCTTATAGGGCTGGCCGAGGTGGCGTCTTCTTTGGCTTTTGTGTGGTTTTCCAAGACCATTATAGATATAGCTACCGGGAATACAGCGGGGAGCCTGCTTCTTTATTCCGTAATGCTGGTGGCGCTTGTGGTTCTGCAAATTCTGTTCAGGGCGTGGGATTTGCGTGTGCGCAGGCTTACCGAGGTGCGTATGAGCAACCATGTGCGGTACAACGTGTTCTCGCGGTTGCTGTATTCGCGTTGGCAGGAGTTGTCCTCGGTGCACAGCGGCGATATGCTTACGCGTATTATCCGCGATACGGACGATGTGGTGGACGTGCTGGTGTCGTCGTTGCCGTTGGCGTTTACGGCTGTGGTGCAATTTGTAGGCGCGCTGGTAATCCTCTATATTCTGGATCCCACACTGGCTCTTATCCTGGGGATAGGACTGCCGGTGTTGGCTTTCTTTAGTCGGCTTTATTACAGGCACATGAGGAAATACACGTTGCAGGTAAAAGAAAGCGAAAGCCTGATTACTTCCATGATGGAAGAGAGTTTACTCAATCAGGTTGTGATACGTACGTTTGAGCGGCAACAGGATGAACTGGATAGGTTGGGCAATTTGCAATCGCAGCTGCAAGACAGCGTGCAGAAACGCACACGTGTGTCGGTTTTTGCCAACTTGCTTATGGGTCTGACGTTTAACGGAGGCTACATCACGGCTTTCTTATGGAGTGCCTACCGGCTGGCTTCCAGCAAAGTATCTTTTGGTACGGTCACGGCGTACCTGCAATTGGTGAGCCGCATCCAGCGTCCGCTTTTTGATTTGATTCGGCAGTTACCTGCTATGGTGGCTTCCAAAGCCGCAGTGGAACGCCTGATTTACCTGACCGGTTTCACGTTGGAAGACGTCAGAAATCCGATTTTATTGCAGGGCGATGTAACGCTGCGGATGCAAGACGTGACGTTCTCCTATGCCGAGGACGAAAAGCCGGTGTTGGACCGTTTTTCCCTGGAACTGCGCCCCGGCACCATGGTGGCCGTCATGGGTCCGACGGGGGTGGGAAAAACCACGCTGTTGCGCCTGTTGCTGGCCCTGGTAAAACCGGGTGCCGGAAGCATTGTGCTTGAAAACGAATGGACGCAAGCCGAGGTGTCTGAGCGTACCCGCTCCAACTTTGTGTACGTGCCGCAGGGTGGCTCGCTCATCAGCGGCACCATCCGCCAGAACCTGCAGCTGGGCTACGCCGGTGCGAATGAGGTGCAAGGGGGGAGTGCAGAGGCAGGTCGGGAAAGCCAACGTCGGCCGGGAACGGCTGTAGCGAGCGACGAGCAGCTGCGGCGGGTGCTGGAAATTGCCTCGGCGGGGTTTGTGTTTGATTTGCCCAACGGCCTGGACACGGTCCTGGGCGAAGGCGGCTCCGGCCTTTCCGAGGGGCAGGCCCAGCGCATTGCCATTGCCCGGGCTTTGCTGCGGCCCGGGAAAATTCTGTTGCTGGACGAGGCCACCTCGGCTTTGGACGAAAAAACTTCGCGCACGTTCGTGGAAAACCTGCGCCGCGACATGGGCAACCGCTCCATCCTCTTCATCACCCACCAATCCCACATCGCCGACCTCTGCGACCAACGCATCCTGTTTTCCACGTAGTTGGCGCACTCTAGATTCAATCAAGCGCGCCAAAAAAAACTCCAAAAATCGTATTTAGCTGAAGTTTAGTGCTTTATAGAGGTGCTGAAAAAAGTTGGCGCACTTGATTGAATCTAGAGTGCGCCAACGGAAAGAGTTCGTGGTTGTTGTGCAGGAGCTCTTCTACCGGGGCTGCGTATTTCCGGCTGATGGTGGTTTCTTTCAGTAACCGGAAATGGGACGGTGAGTGTACATCGCTTCCTGCATACCGATAATATTTGTTTGTTAACAGGTGCTTGAGGATTTGCATGGATTGCGGGCCGTACCTTCCGGACAGGGATAACAGGTTCAGCTGCATGCTGCAGCCCATATCTATGTATTTTTCAAATACGTGGAGCTTGTTGTACAAATAAGTGTACCTCTCGGGATGTGCCAGAATGGGTTTGTAGTTGTTGTTGACCAGGAAAAATATAATGTCTTCGATCTCGGGGGACTGGTAGTAGTAGGACATTTCAATAAGCACAAAGGAATCGTGCAGGCAAAGAAGCGGTGCACTTGCGTCCATTTGGCTGTTGCACATATATTCGGCTGCCAGATAGAGTTCAGGTATCCCGGTCCGGGGTATGTTTTGGGTAAGTTCCCGGTAACGTTTTGATAAAAAAGTTACCGTGTTTTTCGGATATATACTAAAATCTATATGGGGCGTCAGGTACATTTGCTCTATACCGGCCCGGTAGAAATGCTGCAGGATTTCAAGCGCTTCTTCTGTTTCTTTGGCTCCGTCATCCACCCCGGGTAGTACGTGGGAGTGCATATCTGCCTGAAAAGGAAGTGTAAAAAGAGGTATTTTTGTTTTTAAGAAAGTTAGCATTTCCTGCTACGTCTTGAATTTCTTTTTCTTTCCGGTTTCTTCTCCATAGCCATAACCGTACCCGTAGCCATATCCGTATCCGTACCCATAACCATAACCGCTGCCGTATCCTAATTTAGAGCTGCTGCCATATCCGTATGGATTTCTTCTAAAATCAAAGGCGTTAATTACCAATGACATACTGTTAAGTTGGCCCTTGTCATAAAATTCCTGAATTTGTGGGAGGATACGGATATCCGTCATTTTAGACCGAATCACATACAAGGTGGTATCTGCGTATTGTGCAATATTAAACGTGTCGGATGCCAGAAAACAAGGCGCTGTGTCCATCACAACAAAGTCGTAATGGTCTTTCGCGTAGGCAATGATCTCCGGGAATTTATGTGAGGCCAGCAGTTCAGAAGGGTTGGGAGGTATCGGTCCGGAGGGCATGATATCCAGGTTGGTGTTTAAGCCGAAAGGTATAATGATATTTTTGACATCATTCGTTTCCCCAATCAGGTAATTCACGATTCCTTTCCTCTTAGTAATGCCAAACAATTCTGAAAGTCTTTGTTTACGCAGGTCAACACCTGCCAGCAGTGTTCTTTTTCCGGTCGCTGCCAGAGAAATGGCCAGGTTGGAGGCAATAAAAGTTTTGCCTTCTCCGGACAGGCTGGATGTTACGTAAATGATTTTTCCCGGACTAAATTGCAGGCTGGAACGGAGCATTCGGAATCCTTCTGTAAGGGCGTCCTTACTGGTAATGTCAATGAGAAAGTCGGATTTGGTTGATTTGGGAATCACAGCAAAAATGGGGATGTTGGTTCTTCTTGCTACGTCTTGTTTGCCAATGACTTTTCGTCTGAGGGCTTCCGTGGTGTAAAAAATTCCCGGAGGGAGGATTAGTCCCAGCAGCAAAGAGGCCAGGTAAATGTTTCGTTTGTTGGGTTTGATGGGAGAAGATTTTGATACAGGCTCTTCTGTAATTCGGGCGTTATCGGGCAGGGCATACAAAGCAATCATATTCTCTTCTTTCTTTTGTTGCAACAACCTGTACAGGGGTTCAATAATTTCCTGCCGGCGTGTTATCCTGGCCAATTCCAATTGCTGTGACGGGATGGTAGATATTTCTTTTTCTCCCTTGGATATCTGTTCCCGAAGTGCGTCTAACCGTAATGTATGGGTGTTTTCTACGTTTTTAATGGATACGTGGATTCCATCTTTCATATTGTCCAATTGCAAGTTGGCGTTGACTACCCGGGGATTGGTAAGGCTGGAACCGGCCAGGAGCCTGTTCCGTTCTACAATAAGCGTATTGTATCTTTCAATGCCCGAGGTAAGGCCCACATCTTTAATACCCAGGTTGGTAGGGATCATTTCGTGGGTATCATTTTGGCCGGCCAGAAATTCTTTGATCATTCCCAGTAATTTCATCTGAATTTCCAGCTCGGTAAGTTCATCGCGGTACCTGGCATCTGAGGTTATGGCTATTTGCGATTGGGAGTCTTCCCGTACAATCCTGCGTACAGACCGGTAACTGCTGTAGTCTGTTTCAATGATACCCAGGTCGCGCTCAATTTGGGATAACCTGTCGTTAATAAATACAATGGATTTTTCAATGGATTGGGCACTAAATTCTTTATTGTCCTGGATGTAATTTTGTATTAGAGAGTGCAGAATACGCACGGCGCGTTCTTTGATTTCGTCCTGCAGGGTTAACACAATAATATCTGACATGTTTGCCATCGTTGTTGCATTGGTGCGTCCGTCACTTATTTGTCTTGCCGTAAGGTTTCTTTTGATTTTATTGGCAAATGATCGCGGGCTGCTTACTTTGATAGTAAACAGGGTGCTGCCCGTATCCTCCGTAGGACTATACAGGTTGGTAATGCTGAACAGGCCGGCCGGTGTACTTATCACCTCTCCAAATTGGACGGCCTTGTTTTTTACATAGACTTGTTCACCTCCAACAAGCATATTATTAATTTCAAAATGATCTGAACCCGGTTTTACTTTTAGTGTAATCTCCAGGGGTTTCATACCTTCCCAGGCAACGGGTACCGGGTTTTCCCACTGAAAGGCTATGGGACAGTTCCTGTACAGTTCTTGTTGCTTCAAACGTGTTTTCTTAAAGTATTGAACGTTCAGATTCAGGTCTTCTACTACTTGTTGCAGTAACGAAATGGTTTGCAGCATATACAGCTCGTTGCTCATTTTATACCGCATAGAATGTCCCGTCAATTCCGAGATAAAATACATGTCGCTTCCCGTGGAGCCGCCCCGGGCCCCGTCGTTCACCAATAAAAGACCGGCTGTACTTTCATAGACAGGCGTTGTGTATTTCACATAGGTATAAGCGATGCCAACGCAAAGAATCACAGATAGAACAATCCACAGCCTTAATCCCCAAATGGTTTCAAGAATTTCTCTAAGGTCAATGGAATCATCTTCTTTAAGATTGTGCAGGGGCTTTTGTGCAGGAGGGGTTGCTGACATAAGGAGGTATTATTTTATTTTTGAGGAAAGGGAGAGAACAAGGGATACAACCGATACTGCCGATACAATAATAGACAGGCCTGTACTCCACAAACCGGCTGTAGAGGTGCCGGTTACAACACGGGAAGCACTGGGGGCTACGTATATAACGTCGTTTTGCTGCAGGTAATAATAAGGTGAATTCATAATTTCAGCAGACTTTAAATCCACTTTGATATGTTCTTGAATACCGTTTACTTCCCTTATAAGCAGGATTTTATCACGTTCTCCCGATATTTTAAGGTCACCTGCCATACCGAGGGCCTGTAGGATGGTAGTCCGTTCAGAAGGCATGGTATACGTTCCGGGCCTTTGTACTTCCCCCAGGATGGTAATCTTGTAGTTGGTAAAACTTACGACCACCACGGGGTCTTTGATGTACTCCTGCAGGTGCTGCGTAAGGTAATTGATGAGTTCTATACGGGTCATTCCCTCAATATGTATGCGTCCCAGGACGGGAAAGTCTATGTTCCCTTCCGAATCTACCAGGTAGGGAAATAAAGCATGTGAGGTGGAATAACTTCCCGCAATGTTATCGGTCAGGGTGAGGTTAAAAGGCATGACCACCGTTTTATCGGGCCCTGTTACCACGATATTCAGCAGGTCGTCTTTTGCAATGCGGGTAATGTATTCTGCCTGGATTTGCTTTTTTTGGATTTTGTCAATATCCTGAAAATACAACACGTCTTTTGATGTAGCGCAGGATAGCAAAAGAAGGGAAAGAAGTACAAGAAAATGTTTTTTCATAATTTTTATGCAAGTTTACAAATATAGCTAATTAACAAATACAAGTAGTTTTACGCTGTATTTTGATTTGCAAGTATTAAATTAGCAGTATGAATATTTTTATGATTGGCGGAACGGGGCTTCTGGGAAGTCAGGCCGCATACGAATTGATACAGCGTGGTCACAAAGTAAGTACCCTGGCGTTGCCGCCGTTGCCGGCAGGTGCTGCATTGCCAAAAGAAATGAACGTGACGTACGGGAACTTTATGGAGTTGGGCGACGACGAACTTTTACAAATTCTTTCCGGTAATGAAGGTTTTGTGTTCGCGGCCGGGATTGACGAACGGCTTACGGCACCGGCTCCCATTTACGATATGTTTCAAAAGTTTAATACGCACGCCCTGGAGCGGGTGCTGCGGCTGGCAAAACAAGCAGGTGTAAAACACAGCGTAATCTGCGGTTCGTACTTTACGTATTTTGCCAAAAGCCGTCCCCGGCTGGAACTGACAAAACACCATCCGTACATCCGCAGCCGTGTGGATCAGGAAAAAATGGCTTTGTCTTTTGCAGAGCCGGGTTTTGATGTGGCCGTGCTGGAGTTGCCGTACATTTTTGGAACGCAGCCCGGGCGTAAACCCGTATGGGTGTTTTTGGTAGAGCAGTTGCTGAAAATGAAAAAGAAAACCCTATACCCGCGCGGTGGGACTACTATGGTAACGGTAAAACAGGTGGGACAGGCCGTCGCCGGCGCTCTGGAAAAGAACCGGGGAGGCAATGCGTATCCCATTGGGTATTATAACATGACATGGCGTGAAATGCTGGGTATTTTCCACAAGTATATGGGCGAGCCCGGTAAGAAAATTGTTACCATTCCTACGTTCCTGTACAAATTGTCTGCCCGCAGCACGTTGAAAGAGCATGTGAAAGCGAACCTGGATTCGGGACTTCATCCTGTAGAGTTTGCGAAGCTGCAATGTTCCAACCAATTTATTGATAAATCGTTAGGGTGTGATTTTCTAGGTGTAACGGAAGACGACATAGATGCTGCCATTGGGCAGTCTGTCACGCTGAGTCTGGATATTATCCGGAATAAAGCGGACGTAGTGGACATGCGCGGCGAGTAAAACGAACACCGGCAGGCGCGTTGTCCGAACCAAAAAACCTGCTTATCTTTGACGTGTTAAATACATAGAAGTGTTAAATATTTCATGCTATGAAGTTTTTTATTGATACAGCTAATTTGGAGCAGATACGCCAGGCACGCGATCTGGGCATTCTGGATGGTGTAACTACCAATCCGTCGTTGATGGCGCGGGAGAACATCCGCGGCCAGGATGCCATTATGGCACATTACCGCCAGATTTGTGAGATAGTGGACGGGGACGTGAGTGCCGAGGTGTTTTCCACAGACGTGGAAGGAATGCTTGCCGAGGCCGAAAAACTGGCAGCCCTGCATAAAAACATAGTGGTGAAAATTCCTTGTACAGCCGAAGGCATAAAGGCCATCAAAGTCTTGACGGCCCGCAAGATACCCACCAACTGCACGTTGGTCTTTACCGTAGGACAGGCCGTACTGGCCGCCAAGGCCGGTGCCAGGTACGTCTCGCCTTTTGTGGGACGATTGGATGATATTAGTGAAGACGGGGTAGGGCTGGTGGCACAGATTGTGGAGGTGTTCCGTACGTACGGCTACCCAACGCAGGTATTGGCCGCCTCTATTCGCCATACGCGCCACATTATTGAGTGTATGGAAGTGGGGGCAGATGTGGTGACGTGTCCGCTGAAGCCCATTTTGGGTTTGCTGGACCATCCGCTGACGGACAAAGGGCTGGCTCAATTTCTGGCGGACGCGAAGAAGATGAGTGAGTGAGTGAGTGAGGGGTGAGCGGGTGAACAAGTGAACAAGTGAGAAATTTATGAATTTGAAATTACCGGAAGAGCTGAATCAGATTCTCTCGTTTGCGCGGGAGGAGGCTATGCGTCTGGGGAGTTATACCGTGACGGGTGACCACCTGTTTTTGGCCATTATCCGCCATCAGGAAAACGATGCTTATCAGGTGCTTACTATGCTGGATTTGCTGCTGTGGCAAATGAAAAACCTGATTGAGAGCAAAGAGACAGGCAGGACCATGATACCGCCGGATCAGGCAGATAAATTGTCGCTGTCTGAGCATGCCGAAAAAAGCCTGAAGGCTATGTACCTGGAGGCTAATAAAATGGGACAAACCGTTCCGGGGAGCTTGCACCTGTTGCTGGCTTTACTGTCTATAGATAACGGGATTGGTGTGTATTGGCTGCGTACCAAAGGCGTGACAGCCGAAGCGCTGCGGGCTCATCTGAAAGGTGAGGTGCCGTTGAACATTAAAGGGATTCAGCGCAAGCGGCCGGCCATTCGCAAAGAGGGGATGCCTGCTCCGGAAGGGAAATTTCCTGCTCCGGAAGGGGATTTCCCGCCCAGGTTGCCTCGTCCCGCTAAAGGGACTGCAGGGAAAGGGGTTCCGGGGAAGGATGCCTCGGCAACGCCCTTATTGGATTTGTATGCGCTGGATTTGACGGAAGAGGCTCGTTCGGGGAAATTGGATCCGGTGGTATGCCGAAACAGCGAAATTGAGCGTCTGGCGCAGATTTTGGGCCGGCGCAAGAAGAACAATCCGGTGCTGATTGGGGAGCCGGGTGTGGGAAAATCGGCCATTGTGGAAGGTCTTGCCGAGCGGATTGCCCGTCGGAAAGGCGCGCCCACGTTGCAAGGGAAGCGCATCCTTTCTTTGGACATCGGTTCTGTGGTTGCCGGGACAAAGTACCGCGGGCAATTTGAAGAACGTATGAAAGGGTTGCTTGCCGAGTTAAAAAAGAATCCCAATATCATTTTGTTTATTGACGAGATTCATACCTTGATTGGGGCCGGTGCTACGGGCGGAAGCGGGGGTGGTTCGCTGGATGCGGCCAACATGCTGAAGCCGGCGCTGGCGCGTGGAGAGCTCCAATGCATTGGTGCCAGTACCATGGATGAATATCGGGAGTATATTGAGAAGGACGGGGCGCTGGAACGGCGTTTTCAGAAAGTGCTGGTGGAGCCGACAAAATACAATACTACCTTGAAGATTCTGCAGACAATTGCTCCGCGGTACGAAGAGCACCACCTGGTGCATTATACGCCGGCTGCCTTGGATGCCTGCGTGAGGCTTTCCCAGCGGTATATTACGGACCGGTGCCTGCCCGACAAGGCCATTGATGTGATGGACGAGGCCGGTTCGCACGTGCATATAAGCCACCTGCAACTTCCGCAGGCGTTGACCGAACTGGAAGAGCAACTGGACGGTATCATGATGGAAAAACGTGCCGCCGTTGATAAGAAAGACTATAAAAAAGGCTCGGCTTTACGGGAAAAAGAAAAGGAACTGGAGGAAAAACTGGCAGCGGAAAGAAACAGCTGGTACGAAGAGCAGAAGAAAAACAGAAAGGACGTGACGGCAGATACTATTGCAGAAGTGGTGTCTATGATTACGCAGGTTCCTGTGAGCCGTGTGTCTGAGTCTGAAACGCACCGGCTGGTGAAGATGGCAACTATCCTTAAAGAGAAGCTTGTTGGACAGGACCAGGCAGTAGATGCCATGGTGCGTGCCATCCACCGCAACCGGGCCGGACTGAAAGATCCGGACAAACCCATTGGAACGTTTATTTTTCTGGGTCCTACGGGGGTGGGCAAAACACACCTGGCCAAATTGCTGGCTACATATATGTTCGATTCCCCCGATTCTTTGGTGCGTATAGATATGAGTGAGTATATGGAAAAATTTGCTGTGAGCCGGCTGATTGGAGCGCCTCCGGGGTATGTGGGGTACGATGAAGGGGGGCAGTTGACCGAGCGGATACGTCGCAAGCCGTATGCTGTGGTGTTGCTGGATGAAATTGAAAAGGCGCATCCCGATATTTTCAACTTGCTGTTGCAGGTTTTTGATGAGGGGCGTTTGACGGACAGCAACGGGCGGCATGTGGATTTTCGCAATACCATTTTGATTATGACTTCTAATATCGGGAGCCGGGAATTGAAGGATTTTGGCAGCGGTGTTGGGTTTGCCACGCTTGCAACCGGGGCGGCAGATACCGGGGAAGAGCGGCGCAAGGCCATTATAGAGAAGGCGTTGGGCAAGACGTTCAATCCCGAGTTTTTGAACCGTGTTGACGAGCAGGTTGTCTTTAATGCGCTGGATAAGGACCATATTTTCCAGATTATTGAAATTGAACTGGCCGAGTTGTATGAACGTATTGAGCTGGCCGGTTTTTCTTTAGATATCTCCAAAGAAGCAAAAGATTTTGTGGCCGGCAAAGGATTTGATCCGCAGTACGGGGCGCGTCCGCTCAAACGGGCTATCCAGCGTTACCTGGAAGATCCGTTGTCCGAAGCCATCATAAGCCGTGAATTGGAGCCGGGTGCAAAAATGCAAATAAACTTAAATGCTGAAGGTACCGATACCGTTGTCAATTAAAGGAAATTTTTGTACTTTTGAAGGTTGATTTGATGCTTTATGGAGGATAGAATTCAGAAGATAAACATTGAGGACGAAATGAAGAGCGCGTACATAGATTATTCTATGTCCGTAATTGTTTCCCGAGCCCTCCCCGATGTGCGTGACGGCCTTAAACCGGTCCACCGTCGGGTTCTTTACGGGATGTCAGAGCTGGGACTTGCCAGCAGCAAACCCACTAAAAAATCGGCACGTATTGTAGGGGAGGTTTTGGGTAAGTACCATCCGCACGGTGATTCGAGTGTGTACGAGGCCATGGTGCGTATGGCCCAGGATTGGAGTATGCGGTATATGCTGGTGGAAGGTCAGGGAAACTTTGGTTCCGTTGACGGGGATTCTGCAGCAGCCATGCGGTATACAGAAGCTCGTTTGCGTCGGTTGGCGGAAGAGGTGCTGGCCGATATGGACAAGGATACGGTCAACTTTAAGAATAATTTTGATGACTCCCTGCAGGAGCCTTCTGTATTGCCTGCCAAGGTGCCTCTGTTGCTTTTGAACGGGGCCAGCGGGATTGCCGTGGGGATGGCTACCAATATGCCTCCGCACAACCTGGGAGAGATTGTGGACGCCGTGTGTGCTTATATAGATGCCGATGATATCACCGTTGATGAGCTGATGAAGCATGTGAAGGGTCCCGATTTTCCTACCGGGGGCATCATATACGGTACGGCCGGGATTCGCGATGCTTATGAAACAGGCCGGGGTCGCATTGTGGTCCGGGCCAAGACAGATATAGAGGTAGCTTCGAGCGGCCGGGAAACGATTGTGGTAACCGAGATTCCCTATATGGTCAATAAGCGCGAGCTGATTGAGAAGATTGCCGAGTTGGTGGAGAGCAAGCGCCTGGAGGGGATTTCTTTTGTGAATGACGAGAGCGACCGCACCGGCATGCGTATAGTCATTAAGCTGAAGATGGGGGCAGTGGCCAACGTGGTGTTGAACAGCCTGTTTAAATATACGGCCATGCAGAGTTCTTTCTCTGTGAACAACATCGCACTGGTGGACGGTCGTCCGCGGCTGCTGAACCTGAAGAGGCTGATCAAATATTTTGTGCGCCACCGCCATCAGGTGGTGGTCCGCCGGGCCCGTTTTGAGCGGGAACAGGCTGCAAAACGGGCACACATCCTGGAAGGGCTGCTGAAAGCACTGGACATCCTGGACGAAGTGATTGCCTTGATCCGTGCGTCTCAGACCGTGGAAGAGGCTCGTACCGGGTTGCAGGAGGAATTTGAGTTTACCGCGGAACAGGCCTCGGCAATTGTGGAAATGCGTTTGAGGCAGCTGACCGGGCTGGAACGGACGCGCTTGCAGGCCGAGTACGACCAGCTGATGGAACTGATTCACAATTTGGACGAGTTGCTGGCCAGCGAGGTGTTGCAGATGAACCTGATCAAAGAGGAGCTGCTGGATGTGAAGGAGCGGTTTAACGACCCGCGGCGGACAGCCATTGAATACGCAGCCGGTGATTTTAATCCGGAAGATTTTTATCCGGACGAAGACGTGGTCATTACGATTTCCCATCTGGGATATATTAAGCGTACCAACCTGAATGAGTATAGGTTGCAGGGTAGGGGCGGTGTAGGGTCGCGGGGGAGTGATACGCGTGAGGAAGATTTTATTGAACATATATATACGGCCAATATGCACAGTACCATGTTGTTCTTTACGCAGAACGGCAGGTGTTACTGGCTGAAAGTGTACGAGATTCCCGAGGGGAATAAGACGTCTAAGGGCCGGGCCATTCAGAATGTCATTAACATTGAGCCCGGGGATAGCGTGTGTGCTTACATTAACGTGAAGAACCTGACGGACGAAGAGTATATAAACAACAATTATATTGTGTTGAGTACGGAGCGTGGGGTTGTGAAGAAAACTACGTTGAAAGCATATTCCAATCCGCGTTCGACAGGTGTAAATGCCATAACCATTCGTGAAGACGATCATTTGCTGGAAGCGTGTCTGACAGATGGCAATTGCGAATTGCTACTGGGGGCTCGGGAAGGCAAATGCGTGCGCTTTGATGAGCGCGACGTGCGTCCCATGGGACGCACCGCCTCCGGCGTGCGCGGCATCTCCATAGAGGATAATGATCAGGTAGTTGGCATGATATGTGCAGATACTACAGCAGGTGCTACAGGTGATACTTGCAATGCACCCCGGGCCTCGGCTTTAAGCGACTTCATCGAGCCTCCGCATGTGCTGGTAGTTAGTGAACATGGCTATGGAAAACGTTCATTGATTGAAGATTACAGGAAAACTGCCCGTGGTGGCAAAGGCGTGAAAACCTTGAATGTCACCGAGAAAACTGGCAAACTAATTGCAATCAAAGCTGTTACAGATGATAACGACCTGATGATTATCACGCGTTCCGGTATTACCATCCGGTTAGCTGTAAGTGATATAAGACTTTCCGGGCGTGCTACTCAGGGTGTACGGCTTATCAACCTGCGTGAAGGGGATACCATTGCTGCCGTTTGCTGTGTGAGCAAAAGCGATCCGCTTCCCAAAGAAGAAATTGAAGAGATATAAATAAACTTATTTTTGAAATAACACATAATACTCATGAAAAAACTAATCTCGGTTGCCCTTACGTTACTTCTAGTGTTACAATTGGGCGCACAACCAAAAGAAGTGCAAAACCTTCTTAAGACTTATGAAAAAACCAAAGCTCAAACGGAGCTTGCCAAACGTAATGATAAACCGGCAACGTGGATTCGTTATGCTCAGGCTTTAACTAAGGCTTATTCCTATCCCACAGACAATTTGTGGGCAGGACTATCCTCCCTGGAAGCCAGAGTTGTATTGAAAGACCAGCGGGCACTTTCTACGGAATACAAACAGGTGCAGGGTGAAGATTATGAGGTAGTTAAATATGCCGATAAGGATTTGTATTACAATGCAGACGGGAAACTTACTTTCTGGGTTGTTACAAAACCTGTTATTGAAGGAGTAAACTTGCTTGGCGAGGCTTTTCAGGCTTATAAAAAAGCAGCAGAACTGGATACCAAAGGGAGCAACAAGTCTGATATTCAGGAAGGGTTGACTTTTATTGCAAACAACCATATAAACGAAGCCATGGCTTCCTATACCCTTGGTGACTTTACAAAAGCATCTCTGGGATTTGAGGAGTCTTTTGCTGCAGCATCGCATCCGGCATTGAATGTAGTAGATACAACCATTGTGTATTATGTGGGTTTGACTGCACTTATGGATAAGAATTTTGAACGTGCCATCACATTCTTTGACAAATGTCTTACGATGGGTTACGATTCGTCCGGTGATACTTATGCTAACCTTGCAGAATCTTATAAGCAAACGGGTGACTTGGAGAAAAGTAAAGAATTGTTGTCCCTGGGCTTTACTAAATATCCTGACAGCCAAAGCATTTTGGTTGCCTTGATTAATATCTACCTGGAAAGTAATGACGATCCCAATAAAGTGCTTGCCTTTATTCGGCGTGCTCAGGAAAATGAGCCTGATAATCCCAGCTTGTATTATGCAGAAGGTAACGTCTTAAAAGGTTTGGGTAAATTTGACGAGGCTATTGAGATGTATGGAAAATCGACGCAAATTGATCCGGGCTTCTTCTTTGGATTTTTCCAAATGGGTCAGTCCTATTACGACAGAGCTGTTGATATTCAGACAGCAGCTTCTGACGAGTTGGACGATAACAAGTACATGAAAATGGTGGAAGAGTTAGATCAGATGCTGGAAAATGCTATTGCTCCTTTTGAAAAAAGTTTTGAATTGGCACAAGAACAAGAACTCAAAGATGTAGTAGTAGAATACCTGAAAAACATTTATTTCCGCCTTCGTACCAAGAGTCCGGAATACGAAGCTGCCTACGAGAAATACAACCAAATGATGCTGGAAGAATAGGTGTTGCTGTTGCTGTTGCCGCGGCTGCCGGCTCTGGCTGGCTGGCTGGCTGGCTGGCGGGCTGTTGCGGTGGCGAAAACACGGCACATTTTGTAAAAAGCGCAGACATGTGATGTTCTGCGCTTTTTTTTGTGTGTTTTTGTGTGTAAGTGCGCCAAAGAGCGCCGGTGAGGATGTTGAGGGCGTTGGTGGCGGGTGCCAGCATTCAAAGGTATTCCCTGGGGGTTTCTTTGCCGGTGAGGATGTTGAGGGCGTTGGTGGCGAGGGCGAGCATTTCGTCTTCGCCGGGGTAGGTGTGGCAGGGGGCAAGGAAACCGATTTGTTTGGTGATCTGGTCCACAAAGGGTTTGCTGTGGGCAATGCCGCCGGTAAAAAGGATGGCGTCGATGTGGCCGTGCAGAACGGCAGCCATGGCGCCAATTTCTTTGGCTACGGTGTAGGCCATTGCATTAAAAACAGCCGTTGCCGAGAGTGCCGAGGGGGTGGCACTTGCCGAGGGGGCAGTGGCAGAAGCGGTGCTGGTGGTGGGGGTGGCCGGTGTGGTGGTGGTGTTGCTGGCGGGAGTGGCCGGTGTGGTGGCCTGGGCTTGGGCATCGGCCTGGGCCTGGGCCTCGGCTTGGATGCGGGCGCAGAGTTCCAGGAAGGAGTTGGTGCCGGAGAGGGCGACCATGCCGCCTTGGCCGGCGATTTTTTTGCGGATTTCCTCAAAAGTGTATTTGCCTGAGAAACAGAGGTGTGCGAGTGAAAGAGCGGGGATGGAGCCGGCGCGTTCGGGAGCAATGGGGCCTTCTCCCTGCAGGGCGTCGTTTACATCTATGATGCGGCCTTTGCAATGGGCTCCAACGGAAATGCCTCCGCCTAGATGCACTACTATGAGATTCAGTTGGTTGTATGGGGTGCCGCAGTCTGCTGCGTAGCGTTTTGCGATGGCTTTTTGGTTGAGTGCGTGCAGGATGGAGCTGCGTTGGATTTCCGAGAATCCGGTGATGCGGGCTACGTCCAGGAGTTCGTCAACGACAACGGGGTCGGCAATAAATGCCTGGCAGTCCGGGATTTGTGAGGCTATGCTGTGGGCCAACAGTCCTCCCAGGTTGGAGGCATGCTCGCCTCCGTATCCTTCCGACAGGTGTTTGATCATGAGGTCGTTAACAGTGTACGTGCCTGATGGAATGGGCTTAACCAGGCCTCCGCGTCCAATGACAGCAGCGAAATTTTGCAGGTGGAGTTTGTTTGCGGTCAGTTCGTTCAAAATGGTTTCTTTGCGGAACTCGTATTGTTGAAAAACGCGGGGGTAGGGGGCCAGCTCTTTAGCGGTGTGTCGGATGGTGGTAGAGAAAATTTCGTGCAGGTCTTCCAAAGCTGCTTCATATACGGCTATTTTTGTGGAGGTGGATCCGGGATTTATTACTAGAATCTGCGTTTTCATGAGTGGCATAATTTTATGGGGGAGCAAACAAAGTTAAAAAAAATAAGGGGCTGTTCAACAGCCCCTTATACCTTATTGGCTTTTTTTTGGTTTTTATTTTGCAGTCACTGCCGCGAGGGCGATGGAGTTGAGCTTGGTGTTGGTGGAATCGGCTCGGCTTGAAAGGACACAAGGGGCCGAGGCGCCCACAACGATGGCGGCTTGCTGTGACTCGGGGCTCAGTTGGCTGAGGCTCTTGTACATGACGTTGGCGCTTTCGATGTTGGGGAAGAGCATGCAGTCCACGTCGCCGGCTACAGGGCTCTGCAGTTTTTTGATGGCAACTGCCTCGGCACTAAGGCATACGTCGAGGGCCATGGGGCCGTCGGCTACGCAGCCGGTAATCTGGTTGCGGTCGACCATCTTGGAGAGGATGGCGGCGTCTACGCAGGCGGGCATGCCGGGGAGCATTTGTTCCGTGGCGGCGACAAAGGCGACTTTGGGTTTGGGGATGCCGAGTGCGTGTGCGGTGTTGACCAGGTAGCGTGTCATGGCGGTTTTCTGGTTGAGATCCGGTGCCGGAATGACAGCTATGTCGCTTAGGATGATGAATTTATGGTAGTTGGGATGTGTCAGTACCGATACGTGGCTGAGGACGGCTTTCGGGGGCAGCAGTCCTTTTTCTTTGTTCAGGATGGCGCGCATGTATTTGTCGGTACTGCATTGTCCTTTCATGAGGATGTCACCTTCTCCGTTTCTGACCATTTCGACGGCGCGGGCGATGGCGCTCAGTTCGTCTTCTATGTTGATAATGGTAAATGTGGCGGGGTCGATGCCTTCTTCGTGGCAGACAGAGAGGATCTGTTGTTGTTTTCCAACGAGGATTCCATCTACAATGCCTTTTTTAATAGCTTGGTAAACCGCGGAAATGGTGTGATCGTCAACGCCCCAGGCGGCTACCAGCCTTTTTTTCTTTTGTGAGCGTAGCAGCTCAAATATTTCTTCAAATGATTTCATATGTAGTATGTGATTTAGTTCAGGTTCAATTTGTGTGGTTTGTGGTTCAATTTGTCAGGTTCAGGGTGTCGGTGGCAATCACCAGTTCTTCGTCTGTGCTGATGACAGCAATTTTAGTGCCCGAGCTGTTGGTAGAGAGAATGGTGTCTTCTCCGCGTACGGTTTTGTTTTTTTCTTTGTCAAAGGTAACACCTAAGTAGCCTAAACGGGTGCCAATGAGTTCGCGAACGTGTGCGTCGTTTTCGCCGATGCCTCCGGTGAAGACAATCAGGTCTGCTCCGTTCATGGCTGCTGCGTAGGCGCCGATGTATTTTAACACCCTGTAGGAGAAGGTTTTGTGTGCCAGTATGGCGCGGGGGTTGCCTTCGCGAACGGCGTTTTCAATATCCCGGCAATCTGAACTCGGCCCGTAAAGACCAAGGAGTCCGCATTTTTTGTTCAGGAAGTTGTTGGTTTCTGCTGCAGTCCAGCCTTCTTTTTCTTGCAGGAAGGTGACGATGGAGGGGTCAATATCGCCGGTGCGGGTTCCCATGACGAGGCCTTCAAGCGGGGTGAATCCCATGGAGGTGTCGATGGATTTTCCGTTTTTTATAGCGGTAATGGACGAGCCGTTGCCCAGGTGGCATGTAATGATTTTGGATTTGTCGAAATCCAGTCCTGTTAGTTTGCAGGCTTTGCGTGCAACAAATTTGTGGCTGGTGCCGTGGAATCCGTACCTGCGGATGTTGTATTTTTCATACATTTCGTAAGGAACGGCGTACATATAGGCGTAATCGGGCATGGTTTGGTGGAAAGCTGTATCAAATACGGCCACTTGTTTTGCTTTGGGCAGCAGTTTGTCAATTGCATTGATACCCAGTAAGTGAGCCGGGTTGTGGAGCGGTGCCAGTTCTGCCAGTTTTTGAATATTTTCTTTTACTTGCTTGTTAATGACTACACTATCCTTGTAGTAATGGCCTCCCTGAGCAACGCGGTGTCCTACAGCCTGGATTTCTTCAAGCGATTTCAGCACGCCCCATTTGGAATCTGTCAACAGGTTCAGTACTCCCTGAATACCTGCTGTATGATCGGGGACAGGTTGCTCGACTTTGTATTTTTCCCGGTCGCCAATGAGTCTTTTATGGGTTACTATTCCCATTTCCAGGCCAATGCGTTCTACTATACCTTGTGCCAGAAGCGTATAGTCGTTTTCTGCCTTCATATTAAGCACTTTATACTTAATGGAAGAACTGCCGCAATTTAAAACAAGAATTGTCATAGTTGGTTTTGGTAAGATTTTTTTATTAATTTTGAGGTACTTGTAATTGATTCTGAAGAATCGGCAAAATTACAGAAACTATACGTGACTTGCAAGCTTGAGGAGAAGGAAAAATAGTGCAGCATTCCCGCCCGCTGCCGCAGTTCTTTGCGGCACTTTGGGCGGTCTTTATTTTGGGGGTGGCGCCGGTGGGGCCGTTTCCGGTATTTTCTTTAGGCCGAGGCCGGGGCCAGAGTTAAGCTTGGAGCGGACGTTGGGGCCGGGTTTGGTATTTGATCCGAGGCTGAGGCTTTGGCTCTGGGTTTTGGCTTTTTTCACGCTGTTGCTGCTGCTGTGCTTTTTTGCCGGCCTGTGGTTTCTCAGGCGCCGCCCGGGGCATGTGCACATCAGGAAAGGTGTGGGCCGAGCTTCCGGTGGTGCGCTGCGCGTCTACTCCCAAAGCCAGCTGCGGTACCGGTTTGGGCGCCCTCTGTATTTCCTGGGGCTGGCTGCCTTGTGTTTTGTTTCCTTTTGGAATGGCTTTTTGCGTCAGTATCCGGTCGGGAGTGGCTCCGGATCTGGCCTCGGGTCTGGCTCCGGGTCTGGCGGGGCTTCGGGGTCCGTGCTGCAGTCGGGTGAGAAGGTGCATTTGTATTTGCGGGTGATGGATTTTCCGGTGTTCGTTGTGACTGCGCAGGGGAGGCATTACCAGCGGGTGGATTGCCGTCTGGTGGCGTATGCCGGGGACAGGTATGAGGAAATTCCCGGGAATGAGAATCTGGTTGTTTACATACTCGATGAAAATGCGGCGGGATTGGGCGAAAAAGCTGTGGAATTGGGCGAAAATGGGGCGGGATTGGGCGAAAATAGGGCGGGTGCTTTGCCGGGGAAGAAAATGCAGTGGCTTCCGGGGGATCTGTTTGTGACGCATTGCAAAACATTTTCAATCGGAGGGGAAAAGGAGGCCTCGGCTTTGGGTTCAGCTTCCGGCTCGGGATCGGGGACGACTTTGGCCTCGGCTTTGGGTTCAGCTTCCAGTCCGGCTTCGGCCTCGGCTTTCCGTCAGCAAAGCAAAACTGATTTTGACTATCCGGCGTATATGGCTCGCCGAGGGTTTTACCATCGTGCCTACGTGTATGATTACAAGCGTGTTGAAGGGAAGTTGACCGCTAGGGAAAAGCTACTGAGGTTACGGGTTCCGTTGTCGGCGGGTTGGGGGCAAATAGCAGAAAATGCAGATGGGGCGGAGGTTCGGGAAGCGCGGGATGTGCAGGAGGTTCGGGAGAGGAGGAAGCGTGCCGGGACGTTGCTTTTAGGAATTTGTTTGGGGGATAAAAACAATTTGGGGAAGGATGTTCGGGAGCGGTTTAATGCAGTTGGTGCAGGTCATGTGCTGGCAGTTAGCGGATTACATGTGGGGGCGTTGTATGGCAGTTTTATTTGGATCCTGGAGTTGTGGAGCAGGCTGAAAAAGAACAGGCGGTACAGGTTCCGAAGAAAACGCTTTTCGAGAAAGGGGCCTTCGGTGGGAAAATTTTCAAGGCAATCCGGGCGGGGGCTTTCGGGTGTGGAGCTGCAGGCGTGGAGGCTGATGGTGCTAAAAACGTATTCGGTGCGGAGGGGTACCTGGGTGCATGTTCCGGCGTTGGTGCTTATCTGGATGTATGCTGCAGTTGTGGGGTTTAGTACGAGCGTGATGCGTGCAGCTTTGATGCTGACGGTTTATGGAGTTGGGAAGTTGCTGGGGTACAGAGCATTTGGTTTGAATGTTTTGTCTATTGCTGCGTTGTTGCTAGTGGTGATCGAGCCGATGTATTTGTTTGATTTGGGTTTTCAGTTGTCTTTTAGTGCGGTGTTGAGCCTGATGTTGTTTTTCCCGTTGTTTCGGAACGTATTGAGTGTGCGGAAAACCGTGCCTCGGTATTTGTGGGAGTTGTTTTGCTGTTCCTTGTCGGTGCAGGTGGGAACGCTGTGGTTGTCGTGGGGGACATTTGGCATATTGCCTTTGTATGCTTTGTTCTGCAATATGCTGGTGGTCCCGCTGGCAACGTTGATTTTGTATTCGTTTATGGGGTATCTGGTGGTATTTGGCGTGGGTCGTTTGCTGGTGCTTCTTTTGGGTGGTACTGCTGCCGGTGTTGTGGGGAGTATTGAGGGCGGTATTGCGGGAAGTGTAGCTGCCGACGTTGCAGGCGGTGTAGCTGTCGATATTGTGGGCAGTGTCGATATCGGTGGCGTGGGAAATATCCAGGCCGGTATTGTAAAAAGTGTGCAGGCTGTGCTGAAGTTTGTGACGGACGTAATGCATTATTTGGCAGACTGGATTGATAGGGTGGTGGGGTTTTTTGCCGGGTTGCCTTTTGGAGTTGTTGAGTATCAGCTTACTGCAGTTGAACAAGTGCTTTTAGTATGGTGTACGTTCTATCTGTATTTTGCTTTGCGAGAGCGGGAGCGGGAGTGAACGGTGGCGCGAATTGGGCTGCTAGATTCAATCAAGCGCGCCAAAAAAAATTGAAGAAAATGTATTTAATTGAAATACACAGTGTTGTAGAGTTGTTTAAAAAAGTTGGCGCGCTTGATTGAATCTAGCAGTGCGCCAAAAGGAGAAATTTTATGTGGTATCATATCAGTGTACAGGGAAATAAGGGTCAAAGTATGTTTTGGACTAATAAAGAAATACTTCATGCCATTGATCTTTTGGGAGTTTACAGTCATTTGCATAAAGTAGATGTGCTGGCTTATCAGTTTTTATCAAATCATTATCATTTGATTGTAGCCTGTGATAAACCAACGGATTTCATGCATGGATTTAGAATTAGTTATTCGCAATATTTTAATAACAAATACAATACATCAGGTTCTGTTGGGAAGCATCACTATTCGTGTGGAGTGATTTCAAATCGTACCAAATTGGAAGACAGATTGATTTACGTTTTGAGAAACTCTGTCAAACACGGAATTGAGGAGCATCCGTATTGCGATCCATACAATTCTGCTCAATACTATTTTTTAAAAGAACGCAATATGTATGAACCTGAAAAGCTGCGAATTGCAGGAAAAAAGTATACGCTTAACAACAGCAATTATTATATTCCTGAACATTTTTTATTGGATTCCGGAGGGCACATTTATCCGCGCAGTTTTTTGAATTACAAGGCAGTGGAAAATGTGTTTAAACTTTATTCCAATTTTTTACAGAAAATTTCGACACCCACAGAAAATGAGGTTATTGCTAATAACGGGAAGCCTCCAACTCCAAAAAAAATAAAAATAAACGATCTGTTGCTTAGCGAAAAGATAGTGGAACTTATTAAACCAAGAACTATTCTTTCTTTAGATATTGATGAGGTGGTTTCATTATGCCGAAAATTTACAAAGAGCCGGTCGGTATCTGTCAGGCAATTGAGCCGAGTTTTTGGAATTCCCGAAACGAGCCTGCGCCGGTTGCTTTCCACGTAGGTGGTGCAGGTGGCTTTCCATGTAGGTGGTTGCAGGTTGCTTTCCATATAGGTGGTTGCAGGTGGCTTTCCATGTAGGTGGCGTAGGTGGCTTTCCATGTAGGTGGCCCAGGTGGCTTTCTATGTAGGTGGTGCCGGCTGTTGGTTCATTTTGGTGCATTTTTGCGTGTTTTGGCGCACTTTGGCGCAGTCTAGATTCAATCAAGCGCGCCAAAAAAAATGGGGAAAAATGTATTTGGCTGAAATCTAAACGATTGTGGAGGTGGTGAAAAAAGTTGGCGCGCTTGATTGAATCTAGGGAGCAGCCGCATGGCAAAAATCTGCAAGTTTCTGTATATTTGCGGCACTAAATCAGAGTTATTATGGGCGGTTTTTTCGGAGTTGTTTCTAAAGCACCTTGTGCAAATACAATTTTTTACGGGACTGATTATCACTCACATATGGGTAATAAACGGGCCGGGTTGGCGACAATGAATGAGCAGGGAATCGTGAAAAGGTCCATTCATAGCATTGAGAACAGTTATTTCCGTAATAAGTTTGAGGACGAATTGGGTGACTTTACGGGGAATAGGGGATTTGGGGTGATTAGTGACAGGGATCCGCAGCCCATAGTTTTGCGCTCGCACTTAGGGACTTTTGCCATTGTTACGGTTGGAAAGATCAATAATTTGGAGGAGTTGGGCAACGAGTTGCTGGAAAAGGGAATCAATTTTTCTGAACTCAGTACAGGTCAGATCAATGCTACGGAATTGGTTGGGCATCTGATTACATTGGGTCAGACATTTGCGGAAGGTATCCGGTTGGTACAGGATAAGGTGCAGGGGAGCTGCAGCATGCTGATATTGACGCAAGACGGGATTATTGCTGCTCGTGACAAATACGGCAGGACCCCCATTGCGGTTGGGATTAGGTGTAGCAACGTGTACAATCCGGTGACAGATGCAGCCCGAGAAACGGGTGGTCGCTCCAATTTTTCTTTAGGGAAAGCCGAGGTTGGGTTTGGGCAGCCGGCCGGGCAAGCAGGCGAAGGGCAGCCGGAGTTGCTGGCGGTGGCGTTTGCGAGCGAGAGCTGCAGTTTTCCAAATCTGGATTTTCAGTTGGCGGGTTTTTTGGGGCCTGGCGAGGCCGTTTTGGTGCAGGAAACTCCGGAATTCTGCGCCGGGATGAAAACACTGCTGCCACTGAAGGTCCGGGAACAGTTTGTTTGTCCGGAACAATTTATTGACCCTGATAAACTTATTGACTCTGATAAACTTGTTGGCTCTAAGAGGAAAGATGCCTGGCGCAGTATTCCGGAGATTCACCAAATTCTGGCTCCCGGGGAAAAGTTGCAAATTTGCTCGTTCCTGTGGGTATATTATGGGTTCCCCACCTCGGCTTATGAAGGAATAAATGTAGAGGAAGTAAGGTTCCGGAATGGGGCGCTGGTTGGAAAAAGCGATGATACTGAGGTAGATGCCGTTTGCAGTATTCCGGATAGCGGGACGGGGATGGCGATGGGATATGCGGTGGGAAAAGGCGTTCCGTACAGGCAGGCTGTGGCAAAATATACGCCTACGTGGCCCAGGAGTTTTACTCCAAACGATCAGGAGCGCCGAAAATTGGTTGCCAGAATGAAGTTGTTGCCCAATTCGGATGTGCTGAACGGGTCTAAAATGGTGTGTTGCGACGATTCCATTGTTCGTGGGACGCAGCTGAAGAATAATGTGCAAGTGCTTTTTAGAAATGGAGTTAAGGAAATTCATGCCAGGATTTCTTGCCCGCCTATTATCAATACGTGCCCATTTCTGAGTTTTACGAATACGCGTGCGGAAATGGAGCTTGTTACGCGCCGGGTGATAGAGAAGCTTCAGTCGGCTGCAGCGAATCAGCTGAGTACAATGCAGTTGAGGTTGGATACGTTGAAAGTGTTTGTGGATGAAAATGCGCCTGAACATAGAGCTATGGTTGAGGAAATTTGTAAGGAAATGGGGTTTACTTCATTGAAATACAGTAGTATTATGAACTTAATAGAGTCAATAGGGCTACCTAAAGAAGACTTATGTACCTATTGTTTTGATGGAGCCGGTTGCGGTGAATGAAAAAAATGTTATATTTGAGAACATTTAACCTAACAAATCATCCCTAATTTCATGAACATCTTTGTATCCAGCCTTAGTTTCAAGGCTAAAAAAGAAGACCTGCTTGAACTATTCGCTCCTTTTGGGGAAGTACTCTCTGCTCGTATTATTCTTAATAAAGAGACGCGCCGCTCCCGCGGTTACGGCTTTGTTGAGATGTCGAGTCAAGAAGAAGGTCAGGCTGCCATTTCAGCATTGAATGGATCTGAACATATGGGCAGAACCATTAATGTAGCTATTGCCCACGATCGTCCGACTGCACCAGTTGCTCCGGTTGAGGAACCGGAAGTCGAAGTTGAATCTGAAGATTAGATTTTAAATCGCTCCCGGCAGGTAAAGGCCTGAATGGAATAGGCCAAAGCCACAAAAAAAGCTGACTTTTTAGTCAGCTTTTTACATATATGGCCCTACCTTCTAAGGCTGATATATTATTTTAAAAAAATAAAACAATCCGGACCGTCTGTAAAGCCGGTCCGAATTGTCAGTTCGTTTTGTGAAGAATCAACTTTCCTTGGGGAAGAATAATTGAAAAATCCCCAGGATTGCTGATAAAATCGACACGATGAGTGACAGCCATTTAATAATGTTTGCTGTATCCATGGTCTTGTTTGTTTAATACACTTATTAGGCTGCGACGTTAACTAAACTGTCGATCCATTCAATGATCCAAGCTAATCCGCTTACAAGTGCATTGAAAATTGCTTCAATAATTTGTAAAAAAATATTCATATCAAGTAAGAGTTTATTATTCAAAAACAAAAGACTCCAAAATACCAAGAATGGTAGTAAGGATGGTTATAATGAGGCTAATCCAAAGGATTATATTCTCATAATCCATATTGCTTTTCAATAATTATGAAAAAAATGCAACTATCCAGTCAATAATAGTTTGGAAAAATTCACCAAACCAGGCAAACAGATTTTGGAAAAATTCAACAAAAGCATCCATGATTTAAAAGATTAAGGTTAGTATTAAATAAGGTTATATGATACAAAAATAATCAATCTTGTGAAATATCCAACTCTCTGAGCAAATAATCTGCTCTTCCGATCTTGTCTATAAGGAAAAGAACGTACCTGATGTCTACCGAGATATTCCTGCAAACAGAGGGATCAAATTCAATATCGCTCATGGTTCCTTCCCATACGCGGTCAAAATTCAGTCCCAGCAGGTGGCCGTTGGCATTCAGGACCGGTGAGCCCGAGTTTCCTCCGCTGGTGTGGTTGGTGGCAATAAAACATACCGGGACGGTTCCGTCTGTTTCCCACCGTCCAAAATCACCTGCTGCATGAATATCACGCAGTTCCTGCGGGATGTTGTAATCAAAGTGGTTGGGATCGTCTTTTTGCATAATGCCTTCTATAGTGCTTACCGGTTTGTAAACAACAGCGTCTACCGGGCTATAGCCTGAGACGGTTCCGAAAGTAACACGCAGGGTGGAATTGGCGTCGGGGTAGAAAACCCGGTCTTTGTCAAATTCCATGATGGCCTGCATCCACGTGCGGTAGAGCAGGTTAAGCCGGCGGTTGATTTCTGTGATTTGCGGCTGGATGTCGTTCCTGTTTTTTTCGACAAACGGGTGGACCAGCCGGAAGGCTACGTCCTGCCGGATGAGTTCCAGTGCCTGAGCCGAGTCCAGAGCCAGAATTTCCAGGGTTTGTTGTTCGTCCAGGAAAGCCGAGGTGGAAAAGAGGCGCCCGGCGAGTGCCCGGATTTCTTCAGGGGAGGGGGCTGCCTCGTGAGCTGACGCAGACGCGGGCACTGCTGAAGCTGCTGATGCTGCAGCTGTGGGCGCTGTTGGTGCAACACGAGATGCTGCTTTGGCCGGTGCTGCGGCTGTGGGTGCTGCTGGTGCTGCAGCTGCAGACGCTGCCGATGGCAGCAGGTGCGGGGTGGGTTGCAGGGCGGTGTGGAACTCGGCAAAGAGGATTTCAAAAATTTCCCGGTCGATGGGCCGGTAGTAGTCTTTGAAGAAAGCCTGGGCCAGGGGGAGGGCGGCCTGGGGGCCCCGGCGCGCTACCTGGCGTTCCAGGTTGTCTGCGAAGCGCAGGAGTTCCACGGCCAGGATGGCCTCGGTATACATTTCGGAGGCAAACTGCAAGGGTTCCAGTTGCTCGTATAGTTCTTTCATGCGGGGAACCAGGGTGATGTATTCCTGGCGGCCTGTGTTTTCTGCCCACTGCAGGAACCGTTCCTCAAAGGCTTGCTTTTTGGCAATGGTGCCCGCATTGAGGATGCCTCGGCTTTCTCCCTGCCATTTTTTCCAGGCGTTGGATACGCTGGCATTTTTGCTGGCATACTGGATGCGAACTGCCTGGTCTTTAGCTTGCTCGCGGTTCATCACTTCCAGCCGGAGGGTGCGCAGGTGAATTTTCTGCGGGTTGGAACGGAGGGCCAGGTATTCCACAGCCGGTGAAAGGACGTACTGCTGGGTGCGTCCCGGATAGCCGTACACCATGGTGAAATCGCCTTCCTGTACGCCTTTGGCGCTGATGGTAAAATGATACTTAGGTTGGTAGGGCACGTTGTCGGGGCTGTATTCTGCGGGCTGGTTGTCTTTGCCGGCATAAATGCGGAACAGGGAGAAATCGCCCGTATGACGAGGCCAAATCCAGTTGTCGGTGTCGCCTCCGAATTTACCAATGGAAGAGGGAGGTGCGCCAACCAGACGTACGTCGCGGTAAATTTCGTTCAGGTACAGGAAGTATTGGTTGCCGTAATAGGTGGCGTTGATTCGTACCGTATTGAATCTTTTGTCCAGTCCTTGCAGCGTTCTTTCCGAGATGCGCTGTATGTTATTGTCTATAATGGTTTGGCGTTCTTTTTCGTCCATCGTGTCTGTTACACCTTCCAGAACTTGTTGTGTAACGTCTTCCATGCGGCGCATGAAAGTGACGGTCAGGCCTTCGTTGGGCAGTTCTTCTGCACGTGTGCGTGCCCAAAAGCCGTCTTTCAGGTAGTCGTGTTCTACGGAGCTGTGTGCCTGAATCTGGTCGTAGCCGCAATGGTGGTTGGTCAGCAACAGGCCTTCTGCCGAGATGACTTCGCCTGTACAGCCTCCGCCAAAGTGGACAATGGCGTCTTTGAGGCAGGCTTGGTTTACGCTGTAAATATCTTCTGCCGAGAGCTTAAAGCCCAATTGGTGCATGCGGTCTATTTTTTGTCCAATGAGCATGGGCAGCCACATGCCTTCGTCTGCCCGTGCAGGGGAAATTTGTATGCTTACCAGGAGCATGGCGCTACACATCAGGTATAGCGCGCCACGTAATGTTTTTTTTGGGTTGAACATAATGTATATCAGGTGTTTATTTTTTGGCTGTATTTGTTTTTTTTGCTGTTTTTAAAACGGCGGGAGGCATATAGAGTATTCTGTATAAGAGGCGGTTTTTTAAGGTGTGGTAGCGTTGTTCGCTGTTAAAGGGCCTGAGTGTTGTGCGGATCCATTCCTGCATGATGTAAAAGTTCTGGTGGGTTTGGCTGTACAGCAGTTCCAGGAACCAGGCCGCTGTGAAGTAGATGTAGCCTTGCTGGAGGGAGCGCAAAACCCTGTTGTCTGACAGTTGTTCAATCTGACGGGTGATGATGGATTGGATGCTTTCTATTTGTTGGGGTGTGACGCGTTGGCGTGTGAGGCCTGTTTTGTTCAGGTGGTACAGGTAGGTGATTTGACGGGTAATGGCCAGGTTGTGCATGTGGGGCGCAAGCATAAAGCTCCAGAGGTTGTCTTCGTGGATAAGCCCTTCTTCAAAAAACAGTTTGTTGCTTATGAGAAATTCTCTGTCTACGAGTTTGTTACATGCCATAATAGGGATTTGGCGCGTAAGGATGGTACGGGAAACGGCTTTGTTTCCTTCTACGTAAGCAGGTGTTTTTTCACTGATATGTTGTGCGTGCGGGCTCGCCGGAACAACATCTACGGCTCCGCATACCATGTGCGGGTGGCTGTAGAGTGCTGCTGTTTTTTGCAGGTTTTCCAGGGCGCGTGGTGGCAATTCATCGTCACTGTCCAGAAAAAAAACGTATTGCCCGGTGGCGGCCCGCAGTCCGGTATTGCGGGCAGCGGAAAGGCCTCGGTTTTCAGAGTGCGAAAAAATTTTAACGGTTTTTGCCGAGGCGGGGCCGGCTTCCTGCAGCAGGGCCGAGACGAGCTGCATGCTCTTGTCGGTGCCGCAGTCATCCACCAGGAGGATTTCCAGGTTGTCGCAGGTCTGCTGCAGTACGGAGTGCAGGCATCGCTCTATGTAAGGCTCGGAATTGTAGATGGGAATAATGACGGATATTTTCATGGTTTTTTAAGAGCTTGTTTTATGTGTTTCTTTTCTGACGGTTTAAGTCCGAGAATCCATATTAAAACGCCGGTTGCTGCCAGGGAAACCAAGGTGGTAATGAGCAAATCCGGTAACAGGGCCGCAGGCGCGTGGTGGCTCAGCAGGGCAGTCGCTGTCTGGTTGCTAAACAAGGTAGTCGCTGTCCGGTTGCTCAGCAGGTAGTGGGTGAGCAGGGGCAGGGGCACGGACAGGGCTGTTACGGATACTACAGGCAGAACTACTTCCTTAAAGTAGGGGCGCAGGGGTATTCCATTGTGCTTGTTGGCATACAGCAGTCTGTAAATATAACAAATTCCGTTGAGAAGTACCCATATTACAAGTACCCAAAAGGGTTCCATTCCGTATTTGAGGAGTAGCCAGGTAGCGGGAAGTGTGAGGATGCGGATAAGGGATACGGTGATTTGGTAGTTGCGGATGTTGCCGGTTGCCCAGGTGGTGGTCCACAGCGGGCCGCTGAGCGATTCTACCAGGTAATACAGCAGGGTGATACTGCAGAAGGTGGCGGTGTAGTCCGGGACATCTTTGAGCCAGATGGAAAGAATGCCCTGCATGTTCAACAGGATGGGCAGGGTTAAGGCAAATACCATGAAGTAGGAAAATTTGGAGGTCTGGTTGACCAGGTCTTGCAGGTATTTTTGATTGTTTTGGGCCGAGGCCTTAGTTATCTGGGGGTTGAAAGAGGATTGGAAATAAATCACAAAATTGTAAACAGCGGTGCTTACCTGCGTGGCAATGCTCATGGCCGCGTTGGTTACGAGCGGGGTGAAAATATTGAGCAGGAATACGCGGCCCTGGGTTACGGCCAGCTGGGCTCCCGAGTCGCACAGGGTCCAGCCCGAGAAAGCGGCCATCTGTTGTAACAGGGACTTGTCCCATATCAGGCGGAAGGTGCAGACGGAGAATTTCCGGCGGCTGTAGGCTCGGGTTATAAAAAAAATGACGAGGGATACGGCAAACAACAGGGCGGCGTAAGAGGCCAGTTTGTCCACGGGCGATACAGTAAGCAAAAACACTACGCCCAGTTTGAGCACTACGTCGGCTATGCTGATCCAGGCGTAGAAGGACATTTTTTCGTGGGCAATGATGCTGGCGTTGTAAGGTGTCTGGATAAGGTTGACGCAGGTGGTCAGGAGGGTGAATTGGAAGACCCAGTTGGCGGCTTGCAGGCGGTCGGGCGGGATGACAAGCTGGGTGTTCAAAAACCACAGTCCTACAGTCTGTCCCAACAGCACAATGAACAGGGCTACCAACAGGTACAACGTCATGCTGACGGAGAAAACGCGTGATAGGCGGGCTTGATCGCCTCGGCCTAATTCCACACTCATAAAACGTTGGGTGGAGGCATTGAGGGCTGTTTGTATAAAGGTGAAGAGGGTGACAATACCGCCTACAATGCCGTAGAGTGCAAAGTCGTCAAAACCCAGTACGTGCAGAACAACACGCGAGGTGTAGAGCGTAACGAGCAGTCGCACCAGCATGCGGGTGTAAAGGGCTGCCGTGTTTTTGGCAATGCGGCGTTTGTGCTCAAGTTCCGTCATAAAAAGTGCGTAGTCTATTGTGCTGTGTTGCTGTTGCTTTGCTGATGCTGTGTCAGGCTCCAGTATTATTTGTCCCTATGCCCAGGTAGGTGAAGCCTTTTTCTCTGAGTTCTGCGGGTTGGTATATGTTGCGGCCGTCAATGACCAGCGGGGTGCGCATGGTTTCCAGGAGTTTGTCCCAGGAGGGCATGCGGAATTCTTTCCATTCAGTGACCAGTATGAGGGCGTCTGCATTTTGGGCTGCCCGGTACATGTCGGTGGCATAGTGTATGGTGTCGCCCAACAGGGTGTGTGCCCGTTCCATGGCTATGGGGTCGTAGGCTTGTATGCGACAACCGGCTTGTAATAAGCTGTCTATGAGGACAAGCGAAGGGGCGTGCCGCAGGTCGTCTGTTTGCGGTTTAAAGGAAAGTCCCCAGATGGCGATGGTTTTCCCTTTCAGGTTGCCGTTGTAGTAGTTGTACAGTTTTTGGAAGAGGATGTTTTTCTGTGTTTCGTTTACGCGGTCTACGGCCTCTATAAGGTCCAGGGGGTAGCCCGTTTCCCGGCCTGTTTGTATGAGTGCTTTTACGTCTTTAGGGAAGCAACTGCCTCCGTATCCGGCTCCGGGGTAGAGGAATTTTTGTCCAATGCGGCTGTCGGACCCGATGCCCATGCGCACGCTGTTTACATTGGCACCTACGCGTTCGCACAAGTTGGCGATTTGGTTCATGAACGAGATGCGTGTAGCCAGCATGGCATTTGCGGCGTATTTTGTCATCTCGGCCGAGGGGATGTCCATGAAGAGGACCCGGAAATTTTTGAGCAGGAACGGCCGGTAGAGGTTTTCCATGAGCTTTTGGGCCCGTTCGGTTTCTACGCCTACCACTACGCGGTCGGGGCTCATGAAGTCGCGGATGGCGTCTCCTTCTTTGAGAAACTCGGGGTTGGAGGCGATATCGAAGGGAATCTCGGCTTTTCTTTTGTTCAATTCGCTGGCAATCACCTCCTTTACTTTGGCTGCCGTTCCTACGGGGACGGTGCTTTTGGTGGTGAACAGCAGGTAGCCGGTCATGTGCTGACCTACGGTGCGTGCTACGTCCAGTACGTGGCTTATGTCTGCGCTGCCGTTTTCTTCCGGTGGTGTGCCTACGGCGCTGAATACAATCTCGGCATGCTTCAGGCAGGTGGTGATATCTGTTGTGAAGTGCAACCTGTCTGCCCGGACGTTCCGTTGGATTATGGGTTCCAATCCGGGCTCATAAATGGGTATGACACCTTGTTGTAGCTTCTCAATTTTTTCTGTGTCTATGTCTACACACGTAACGTGCGCGCCCATTTCTGCAAAGCAGGCTCCCGACACAAGCCCCACATAACCCGTTCCTACAATCACTATATTCATAACACTTAACTAATTAATTACTCATTACTTCTCACTCTTCACTCTTCACCCATCACTTCTCACTCTTCACTCTTCACCAAATAGCTCCAGGTACCAGCGGATGGTTTTTTCCAGTCCGCTTTCAAAGGACATTTGGGCTTGCCAGCCCAGTTGGGTCGCTATTTTTGTGGTGTCTATGGAGTAGCGCAGGTCGTGGCCCGGGCGGTCTGTTACGTAGGTGATGAGCGGCAGGGAATGGCCTTGCGGACGGCCCAGCAGGCGGTCTGTGATTTCTATCAGTTTTTGGACCAGTTTGATGTTCTGCCACTCGTTGTTACCCCCAATGTTGTAGGTTTCTCCCGTTTGGCCTTTGTGAAATACCAGGTCAATGGCTTTTGCATGGTCTTCTACGTACAGCCAGTCGCGTATGTTTTCTCCCTTGCCGTAAATGGGCAGGGGTTTGTTGTGGACAATGTTGTGAATAATCACCGGGATGAGTTTTTCCGGGTACTGACACGGTCCGTAGTTGTTGGAACAGTTGGAAAGCTTCACGGGCATTCCGTACGTGTGGTAAAAGGCCCTTACAAAATGGTCTGCCGAGGCTTTGGATGCCGAGTAGGGGGAGCGGGGGTCGTACGGCGTGGTCTCCAGGAACGGCGTGCCTTCGAAGTCCAGGGCTCCGTACACTTCGTCGGTAGAGATGTTGTAAAACGTATGGTTGGCGTAATTTTCTTTTTTCCAGAAGGTTTTGGCGGTCTGTAGCAGTGTGAGCGTTCCCATCACGTTGGAGCGGGCAAAGGCAAACGGGTCTGTTATGCTCCGGTCCACATGGCTTTCAGCTGCCAGGTGTATGACCGCATCGATGGCGTACGTGCCGAAGATTTCTTCCATTTTTTGGTGGTCGCACACATCGGCTTTTACAAATACGTAATTGGGAGCGTCTTCTATGTCTTTGAGGTATTCCGGATTGGCCGCGTACGTAAGCTTGTCTGCGTTTACAATCAGGTATTGCGGGTATTGTTTTACGAACAGCCGCACCACGTGCGATCCAATGAACCCACAGCCCCCGGTGATGAGGATTTGGCGCAGGTACACATCAGATGTATCGCGCCAAGTGGGTACTGTGTTTTTGCTATTTTTCATATAATCAACATTTCCAGGATGTATTGTCCGTATTCGTTGTGGCGCATGGGGTGGGCGTGGGCGCGGAGCTGGTCTGCGGTGCGCCAGCCGTTGCGGAAGGCGATTTCTTCCGGGCAGGCGATTTTAAGGCCCTGACGTTTTTGGATGGTTTCCACAAAGTTGCCGGCTTGCGCCAGGGAGGTGTGGGTACCGGTGTCCAGCCAGGCAAAGCCTCGGCCCAAAGTGGTAAGGTGCAGGCGTTGTTGCTGCAGGTAATGGTCGTTGACACTGGTGATTTCCAGTTCGCCACGTGCTGAGGGGCGTACCCCGGCGGCTACTTCCAGTACGTTGTTGGGGTAGAAATACAGACCGGTAACGGCCAGATTGGAACGGGGATTTTGCGGTTTTTCCTCAATGGAGACGGGGATGCCGTTGAGGTCGGCTTCGACAACGCCGTAGCGCTGCGGGTCTTTGATGGGGTAGCCGAAAATGTGTGCAAAGCCTTTGCTTGCCGAGTCTGTCGCTTGTTTAAGCATAGCTCCGAAGCTTTGTCCGTAGAAGATGTTGTCGCCCAGCACCAGGCATACGTTGTGGGTGCCCACAAAGGTGCGGCCGATGATGAAAGCCTGGGCTAGCCCCTCCGGTTTGGGTTGTTCTGCATATTGGAATTGTACACCAAAAGCTTCTCCCGTTCCCAACAGACGCCGGTAGGATGGCAAATCTTCCGGGGTAGAAATGATGAGGATTTCCCGGATTCCGGCCAGCATAAGGACTGAGAGCGGGTAATAGATCATGGGTTTGTCGTAAACGGGCAGCAGTTGCTTGGAGACGCCCAGGGTAAGCGGATAAAGACGAGTACCTGAGCCTCCGGCCAAAATGATTCCTTTCATGGTTGGATGTGTTTATCAAACAAAGTTAATAAATCTACATGATACTGTGCCTCTCATGACCTTCGACATAGATTGCACGGAACGGTCTTGCCGGGCAGAAGTTTTCACATGCTCCACAACCTGTACACAGCTCGGCATTGACAACCGGAATTCTAACAGAATTAACGTCATTATTATCTGACGGAACCATCATGATCGCTCCTGACGGGCAATGACGTGCACACTCTCCACATTCAACGCCATCGGTCAGCGGAATGCAATTTTTCCTTATCCATACGGCATGTCCAATACGGGTAGATGACTTCTCTTCAATCGTTATCGGACGGATGGCTCCGGTCGGACACACATCGGAACAACGTGTACATTCCGGATGACAATAACCTCGTTCATAATACATTTCAGGCTGCATCAGCTTCGTCAGTTCGGTTGAAGGACGAAGTACGTTATTGGGACAAACTGACACGCATAGCTGACATGCCGTACAATGACTGGCAAAATTACGCGCACTCCATGCCCCCGGCGGAACAATCGGTGTAGCACGTACCGGTATCTTTTTGTCCCCGATAATTGCAAGCCTTTCCTTTACTTTCCTATTCTCTGCTTTGAGTGCTGATGTAGTTACAAGCACAGCCGTTGCAGAAAGAAAACTTCGACGAGTTATGTTTATCTGTTCGGCACTTGTCTGCTGCATGGAGCCAGCCTTACGCTGATTCCTTTTTTTTAGCCTGAACTGCAAATGTAGCGCATCATGCTTGCAGATTTCCAGGCAATCCATACACGCCACACAACGGCTGTAGTCAATCTTATGATTCTTATAATCAATACAGGCCGCTTTGCAACCACGTGAGCAAAGACTGCAATTTGTGCATTTTTCCACATCTATTACCGGACGAAATAAGGAAAAACGAGAGAAAAATCCCAGTATCGTTCCCACAGGACAAATTGTATTGCAATAGGTTCGACCATTGCGCCAAGCCAATGTAACTAATGCAATACATGTTACGGCAGCTATAATGAATGTAGGTAAACTTCTGTCTGCACGTTCGGAGAAGTTAGCAAACAGGTTGTGCCCCCAACGATATATTGGGGCAAAAAGATTGGAGACAATACGCCCGTAAGAACTGTAAGGAGCTAACAATGCCACGAAAGAATTGATGCCGAATATCATGGCAATGATAAACAATCCCAGCATCCCGTAACGCAGCCACTTCACTTCGGGAGAATAAGAGAAACGGTATTTTTTATTTTTTCGTCGTCCGCTTATCCACGATACAATATCCTGGAAGACACCCAACGGACAGATAACTGAACAATAGACCCGGCCTACAAGAAGTGTTATCAAAATCAATAGAACGACAATTCCAATATTCAAGGCAAGCAGGGCAGGTAGAAATTGTATCTTTGCCGTCCAACCCAGCCACGAATGTACGGTTCCCGTAAAGTCAAGAAACAGAGCCGTAACTGCTATGAAAAATAGCGTGGCAACTATCAATCTTATCTTTCTCGGCATATCGTATTCACTTTACCGGTTATTATTTTTTTTGGTTATTTGCCAGTTTGAGATCCATCAACGAAATATGTTCGTTACGGTATCTGGCATTTGGGTTCTTTTCCGTTCCGTCGGGGAATGAACCGTCTTCCAACTTGGTGAATTGGATGGCTCGTTGCGGACAGTTCTGTATGCAGGCAAAACAGAACTCGCAGTCACCGGAAGTCTTGACACTTCTTGCTGTCAGCTCATAATTACCACGTGGACATACATAAGTACAGATACCACAGCCAACGCAAGCATTGGTCACGGTAAAATATTTCTCGCTTTTCATCAGGAAACCCACTTCGGGGTTAAGCCCGCTCCTTGCAATAAATTCACGGTGAATTTGTCTTTCCTCTTCTGTTACCGGTTCGTGCCAATGTTTTTGCTGACTTATGTCTGTCTTTATCTTTTGTAGATTTTCCGGAATGTGCTTATCTATTTTGATTTGTTCGTTCATATCAAAGCCGGGCAACCAGTTATTAACCATAACGATAGTTCCGATGTAGTCGAATGTGTTACCTGCTTTTCGGGATATGCGATCCCAAATCTCTACAGCATCACACTTCATTTCACCATACGTGAGAACGGCAAATTTATATTTAGCATTCAGTTTCGCTTTTTGAATGAACTGCCTTACCATATAAGGCGGCATGTGTCCGTAAACAGGATAAACAATGCCAATCTCATCTGCTTCGAATTCATACTTTCCTCGTTTTACCATTTGAGGAATACTCAACAATTCCGTATTTTCTCCAGCCAACTGACGGGCGATATACAGACAATTCCCGGTTCCGGTAAAATAGAGTATAATACGTTTGTTCCTTTTTGCCTCAAAAGATGTCAGAGAGAATACACCTGAAGATGCAACGACACTGCTTACCACAACCGCTCCCATACTTTTTAAAGCATGGCGGCGACTGATTTTCTTATTTGTACTCATAAATGCAAAAATAACTATTACTACAAAACTAGGGAATTTTACCGGAGTTGTCGGTAGTAGGTGAATTTGTGGTTGGGAATGGCGTTGGGGTAGAAAATAGCAATGAGGTCTGCCAGAATCAGGTGGGGGTTGACCGCTCCCGATTCGTAGAAGTCACTGCCACCGCCGGGTGTTGTTCGCAGGTTGTTGTTCCAGACACGGGTATTTTGGCAGGCAGGTACTTCGGTAAAACGTGGATCTGCCTGCAGGAGTTCATTTAGGGTGGTATATTGGTTGGGGTGGAGCCAGAAGTCGGCATCCAGTGCATACAGGTACGCTTGTTCTGTACTAATAACCGTTGATTTGCTGCCCGGCTGTATACCTAAAATAACGCCTCCCGCATCCCTGACCAGGATGTTTTGGTGGCTTTCTTCTCCTGGGATATACCAGATGTCTTTGAAGGGGGCGTTGATGAGCACCTTGACGGGGTGAGGAGTGAGGGGTGATGGGTGAGGGGTGAGGGGTGATGGGTGATGGGCGAGGGTGGCAGCCTGGATGGCCAGGGTACGGAAGTTCTCGTAGGCCTGAAGTATGAAGGAAAAGATTTCGCTTGCCTGTTCTTCTTTGTTGTAAAACGTGGCAAAAGCTACTAAAAATTCTGCTTTGCCCAGGGGGTGCGCTTCCAGATGTTCGGGTATTTCTATAACGTTCAGTCCCAGTTGGCGCATCTTTTCAAGATACTCGGCAGGTTGTCCCGGTATGTTATAGGCGAAGACGACGTCGGGATTTAATTGAAGGAGTGCTTCGTAATCTATGCCCGATTCGTACCCCAGGTCTTCTGCCTTAAGTTTGTTGCTGTTGAACAGGTATTGGAGTCCGGATACGCCAACTATAGAATTGGTTTCGTTGATAGCATCCAGGTAGGCTACGTGTGTGGAAGAGAGGCATACCACCCGGTTGACTTTCGTTACAACGTGTTTTGTTTCTGTACCCGATACAGGGTTTTTCAGGTAGAGGACTTTCTTTCCGTCTTCGCGTACAATCCAAAAATTATTGGCATACAAGGGGCTGTACAGGTAATCGGTTGTACTGTCTTTAAGTTGTTCGTTCCTAAGGTTGTATGGGTTAAAAGTGCGTGTCTTTTTTGCCGGACAGGATTGGAATGCAAGGGTAGCGACCACTACAAAAGTTCCCATGAGGATCATACGTAAGAGTCTGGCCTTGATTTTTTTTATCACTGAATTCTGTGTGGTGTATCACGTTGTTTGGAGCCTTCCACGGGACTCGAACCCGCGACCTGCTCATTACGAATGAGCTGCTCTACCAGCTGAGCTAAGAAGGCTTTTGCATGAATTGGGCTGCAAAGATAAGTTATTTTTTGATATGCTAATCAACAAAAGGGATGAAGATAACTTCAAGGACGGGATCGGGCATATCTTTGTCGAGCGGAAACATAGGCCTGTCAATCCTTTCGTAAGGTAGTTCCGCAAGGTTCTGGTCTACGCCGCCCCGGGTGAGGGCCATCATCCAGTCACCGCGCATGTTGTACACACTCACCGGCAAATAGCCCACTTTTATCATGATGATGTCTGTTTCTTCCGGTTTGAAGCCCAGGTTTTCAAAGTCTTCCCGGTAGTGGTAAGGTTTTCTTTTTTCAGTTACAATAACGTGCAGGCTGCCTGTTTTGATGACTACCTCTGAGTTGGACGGATTTTCCCTTATGCATTCCACGGTGCCGTTTAGCAATATAGGAGGGGCGTAGCGGTCATCTACCATAGCTCCCACATAGGCTTTGACACGGGCACCTATACCGGCTGCGACGGCTTTTTTAACCATCTCGGGTCCGGGAATGGAGGCGTAAATAAGACTCGGGCCGGAAGGTTTTTTAAATTCCTCACGTTCCAGCAGTTGGGTAAGGGTCCAGGTTACGTCTCCGGCACCTCCGGCGGTGGGGTTGTCGCCCATATCGCTTATCATGAAGGGCTTTTTATCGCTTTTCAGCGCGGCTTCCAGGCATTCTTCCAGGGATGCCGTAGGGGCAATAAAATCAAATTCGTGGCGTACGTCCCAAAAATGTTGCGCCAGACGTTGGGCAGTTTGTTGTACAGTCTTTTTCTTATCGCCGGTTACCATGACTACGGCGTGGTTGCGCGGTTCGTCTGCCCAGGCGTAGCCTATCCATATTCCGGCATCCAGAATGCCTTTTTGCTCCGTGGCCGGGGCTACCGCTGCGTACAGCGATTTGGCAGGTTCTACACGGGTGCTCGTTTGCTCGCCGGGAAGCAGGATGGGGATTTTTACCCATGCTTTGTACGCGGGGCGTCCTTTTCCGGTCTCTAGCCTTGCTACCAGGTTGGCTACGGCTCGGCGTTTGGATTCCATGGCGTCTTCGTGAGGTGCCAGGCGGTAACAGGTGATCAGGTCTGTGTTTTCTGCCAGGCGTTGGCTCACGTTCCCGTGCAAATCCATGCAGGTAGAGATGATGGGGGTGTTTCCGATTACTTCCCTTACTTTGATAATGAAATCGCCCTCGGGGTCGTCCAGTCCTACTACGCTCATGGCTCCGTGGATGTCAAAAAAGAGGGCGTCGTAAGGCAGGTTTTTCCGGAGCGCTTCCAAGGTTTGTTCCAGCAGGGATTCGTACGTTTCTTTTGTAACGATTCCTCCGGGCGTGGCAGCCGATACCATAGCCGGCAACCAGTGTGCTTTTTGGTACAGTACCGAGTCTTCCTGTAAGAAAGGATACCGTGAGAGTACGTTTTCCTCTTTGGAAATACGAAACATATCTTCTGTGGTTTGTGCCGGTGAAAACGTGCTGCATTCTATAGCTATTCCGGCAATGCCTATCCGTGGGAGCGTTGTTTCCTGTTGTTTACAGGAAATAAAACCCAATAAAATAATACAGGCAAAACTTGCAACTATTTTTTTCTTCATAATGACGGCAAGGTACTACAGGTTTGTGATTTTATCAAAATTTTGCAGTATTGCCTGCAGATTGCCGGTTCATGTTATCTTTGTATTTCAAAGTTTTAGATACTTCACGGCATGAAGCATATAGTAGTTATAGGAGCCGGGCCGGCCGGGATGTTGGCCGCCGGTACTGCAGCAGAGCAGGGTGCGCGTGTCACGTTGCTTGAAAAAATGAACAAGCCGGGACGCAAACTGGTAATAACGGGGAAGGGCCGGTGCAATATTACAAACCTGAAAAATTGGGAAGAATTCAGCCCGCATGTACATCCTGTAAACCGGTATTTTAAGCCGGCTTTTTACCATTTCTCAAGTGAAGATACGGTGCGTTTTTTTAACGGTATTGGATTGCCTACACTTTTGGAGCGGGGAAGCAGAATATATCCTGCCAGCGAACGGGCATTTGACGTAGCGGATGCGCTGGTACAGTGGCTTGAGAGGTTGGGGGTGGATGTGCAGTGCAATACGCGCGTAACAGGTTTTGTTACGGAACCCGGTACTTCTTCCCGGATAAAGGCCGTACGTGTAGCCCGGAACAGTGACTCCAGGCCTCGGAATTTTTCAGAAGCGGTAACACTACCGGACGGAGCGGATGAGAACAGCACGCGAGGCACCACAGGTGAGGGGAGTGCTTCTGCCGGTGAGGGGAGTGCTTCTGCCGGTGAGGAATGGGAGATTGCGGCTGACCACTTTATTTTGGCCACGGGAGGAAAAACGTACCCGGGAACAGGATCAACCGGGGACGGGTATGCATTTGCCCTGGCGTTGGGGCACCGGGTGGAACCACTTTTCCCTACCTTAACTGCCCTGATGCCGGTCCGGTACGATATGCGTCTGAAGGGAATTCAACTGCGGAATGTGGGTCTGGAACTGGTGGTGAACGGGGTGGTGAAACAAGCCGAGGAGGGGGAGTTGTTTTTTACCGACCTGGGAATTGAAGGGCCGATTGGTTTTCGTGTAAGCCGAAACGCTGTCATTGCCTTGAACAGCGGGCAGCAGGTAGCGCTTCACCTGAACCTGAAACCGGCTTTGACACGGGAGCAACTGCTGAGGCGGTGGGAACGGGAATCGGATCGAAAACCGGAACCGGAACAGAAGGGTGAACCGGTACGGCAGGTTGGTGCAAAGCAGGGTTCGTCCGCAGTCGATGCGTTGAAACTCAGGGGGTTTATGCCCGGGGGTTTGGTAGGGCCGTTTACTAAGTACGTAACAGAGAGCGGGATGCATCCGGTAGATGCGATGCAACAATGGGTATTTCCCATAACTTCTTGCGAAGGGTGGAGGCGGGCTGTGGTGACGGCCGGTGGTATCTCTATGAAAGAAGTAGATTCCAAAACCATGCAGTCCCGTTTGGTGGAAAACTTATCTTTTGCCGGGGAAGTGCTGGATCTGGATGCCGACAGTGGAGGGTATAACCTGCAAGTAGCTTTTGCCACAGGCCGTCTGGCCGGTAGCTGTGTACCTAAATAGCAGCGTGCTTAAAGAATAGAGGTGGAGAGTTTGATTTCTGTCAGAATTTGTTTGGTATCCAGGGTAAAATCTCCTTTCATCATCCAGTCGTAGTAGGAGGGTTCTGTCAGAAGAACTTCTTTAACGTGCCTTCCTTTGTGTTTTCCAAAATTGAAGACAGGTTGTTCGTTTTCATCCAGTACTATTCTGCCCGCATAGTCCAGGGTCTGTGTTTTGGTTGAAAATTCCGACAGAAAAGCTATATCATTTTTCAGATCGTCAGGGTATTTGTCCAACTGACATTCTAAAACTTCCATTGTGGCAACGGTATCTGCTTCTGCACTGTGGGCATTTTCCAGATCTTTATCGCAGTAAAAACGGTAGGCTGCTTTTAACGTGCGCTGTTCCATTTTGTGGAAAATATTCTGAACGTCAATGAGTTTTCGTTTTCTGAAATTAAAATCTACCCCGGCCCGTAAAAACTCTTCTGCCAGCATGGGAACGTCAAACTTTATGGAATTGTACCCCGCTACATCACAGCCTTCCATCCACTGGGCTAAGGATTTTGCTACTTTTTTAAACGTAGGTTCATCCGCTACGTCTTCATTGGAAATACCGTGTATAGCCTGTGCTTGTGGAGAGATGGGAATGGTGGGGTTAATACGGCGTGTTCTGACTTCACGGCTTCCGTCAGGATGTAGTTTGAGTACACAGATTTCAACGATTCTATCTGTGGCTACATTGAGTCCGGTAGTTTCGAGGTCCAGAAAAAGGAGGGGTCTTTTTAAATTGATTTTCATGGGCATTATTGGGTAATCATCATGGGCATGATGAGAGCACACGTTTCTTCAAATTCAGAATCGGTGGTGAGTGGTGTGATGAGGCCTACGCGGGAAGGGTCACTTAACGCAATATTTACTTCTGTGCCCGGGAGGTTAGCCAGTATCTCTGCCAGAAAAAGAGATTTGAAGCCCATTTCAATGGCAGGCCCGTCGTATTGGCAACTAAGACGTTCCTGTGCAGCAATGCGAAATTCGATATCCTGTGCAGAAACAAAAATCTGATTGCCGGAGAAAAGCAGTCTTATAAGATTGGTTGCCTGATTGGCGCATACACTTATCCGGCGTACGGCATTCATCAGTTCCAGGCGGTCTGCAATGATGTTGTTGGGATTGTTTTGCGGGATTACGCTGCGGTAGGCAGGGTAATTTCCTTCTACCAGGCGGCATGCCATACTATAAGTTCCGAATGTAAAGAATGCGTTGGTGTTGTCGTAAGAAATGGTAACGTCCTCTTCTGCCCTGACAAGCAGGTTTTTGAGAATATTTGCCGGTTTCTTGGGTAAAATAAAGGAAGAATCTTCCGGGGCTTTTACGTCTGTACGCGTATAGCAAACCAGTTTGTGTGAGTCCGAGGCAACCAGGTTGGTGGCATCTGTTTTCAAATCAAAGAAAATGCCGTTCATCACAGGACGCAGTTCTTCATCACCGGCTGCAAAGAGTGTGCGGTTGATGCCTTCCAACAGCACTTCGGGTGAGAAGGAAATAGAGTGGATCCCTTCCGGTTGCGATACCTTAGGATAATCTTCTGCCGGGAACGCGGGTACTTGAAATTTTCCTGTAGCCCATGTAAATTCAACAATGTTCTGTTCTTTATTGAATGCAAGATTGAGCGGTTGTTCCGGGAACTCTTTAAGTGAATCCGTAAGGATGCGGGCAGGTATGGCTACGCTGCCTTCTTCTACAACCTGATTGAGTTTTATAGAAGTGCGTAAGGTCGTTTCCAGATCCGAGGCGGTGATGGTAAGTAAGTCACCGGTCAGTTCAAACAAGAAATTATCCAATATGGGTAATGTGTTTTTGGAAGCAATAACCCTGCTTACGGATTGTAGTCTTCCCAACAATTCTGAGCTTGATACAACAAATTTCATAGGTATTCTGTTTATTCTACAAATATACTAAAAAAGTGCGTTACTAGACTCCGGAGCATAGGATTTTTCCATAGCCAGGAGGTTTTGTTTGCGTTCTACTCCGGATGCGTAGCCTACCAATGTTCCGTCTGCTCCAATCACCCGGTGGCAGGGAATAACAATGGCAAAAGGGTTGGCGTTGTTTGCTTGCCCAACGGCCCGGCTGGCTTTGGGGTTACCTATCTTTTCTGCTAACCCGGCATACGAAATAGTAGTGCCATAAGGTATTTTCTGCAATTCTTTCCAGACGTCCTGTTGAAATTCGGTGCCTTCAATATGTAAGGGCAAATCAAAAGTACGGCGGGTTCCCCGGAAATATTCATCCAATTGGCCGATAGCATTCAGCAGTACAACGGGGCTTGGTTCTTTCGGGTCCATGGGTTCCCCGCTTTTGAAAAAACCGCTGAGCCGGTCATCGATTTCAAAGCCACAGGCAACAAGTTCTTCAAATTCGTTGGCAGAGAAATAGAAATTGCCAAACGGTGTGCTTGTATATACTTTGTACCGGGGGACTTGCGGGCCTCCTGTGATTTCTGTATACATATCGCGGGCAACGCGTTCCAGGGAGTCGTTTGTACCCAAAAGTTTGCGTAGTCTCTTGTAATCTGCCAGGACACTCCGGCGTTTTTGGCGTCCTTCCAGCAATTGCCGAAGTTCTTCTTCCATCCGCTCCGGGGTGCAGCCTTTCTGGAGCAGCTCTGTAAGGGAAGGTTTCTGAAGGATCAGGTTGGGGAGCGAAACGTGTTTCACCCGCAGCATCAGACGGGCCAGAAAAGCCGAGACGGGGTTTCCCCCGTAACAGACCACTTGCGGACAGTTGAGCAGTGCAGCTTCCAACGTAGCCGTGCCGCTGGTAACAATGGCAGCCTCGGCAAGTTTTAAAATATCGTACGTGTGCCCGTACATTACACGTACGGGTAAATCTTTCAAAATGTTGTCGTAAACAGTAGTAGGAATGGACGGTGTTGCGGCAACAATCCACTGGTAGTTGTCAAACTTGCTGATAATTTGAGCAGCTCTTGGGAGGAGAAAATTAATTTCGTTCAGGCGGCTTCCGGGAAGTATGGCCAGAATGGGTTTGTCTTCAATCCGGAATTGTTGGCGAAACATTTCTTCTGCTTTCTCTTGGCTATCGTGTTCTAAAAGAAGATCCGTAACGGGGTTGCCCAGGTAAACTGCGTTGATTCCTTTGGAAGAAAAGTAATCTGTTTCAAAAGGTAAGATGGTATACAGGCGTGTTACATGCCGCCGGATATTGCGATTGCGGTATTCCCTTGTAGCCCAGGTTTTTGGAGCAATATAATACAATGTTTTGTAACCTTTACGTGCGGCAAAACGAGCTATGCGCAGGTTGAAGCCCGGATAATCTATCAGGATTACTACATCGGGGTTGTATGCGAGGATGTCTTTTTTGCATTGAGATAACGCTTTTGCAAAGACTCCCAGTTTGCCGGCTACTTCTATAAAACCCATAATTGCGGATTGGGAGTCCGGCTCTCTGTACTTGAATTCAGCCAGAGGGTCTGCGTGGGCAAGGGAGCTCATGAGCTGTTTTGCGTAATTGTGGCCGGATACTTCCCCGGCTATAATGAAGTATCTCATAGTTTTTCCGGTTGTTCCTTTACTGCATAAGGTCTTTCCACGTGTCTTTCATACGTTCCAGTTCAGGATAGTTAGTATTATCAATTTTATGTGGGACAATGGTCACATAATTGTCAGCCAAAAGGTTGTGGTCGCACTCGGGGTCATTGGGTTCCAGGTTTTCGTATTCTCCCACCATCCAGTAATAGGGGTTTCCGAATGGATCTGTGCGTGTTTCAATTTCTTTTATCCAGGCTCCCATGCCAAAGCGGCAGAGCCGTATTCCTTTAATGTCTTCAATGGAAGCTTTGGGAATGTTCACATTAACATATGTATAGGAGTTGGGCGGGTTTTGAATAAATTTTTCCAGAATTTTTCTTCCAAAATGTACGCTGGCACGGAAATCTGCATCGGGGTGGTGGTCGTTCAGACTGAACGCTATGGAAGGTATCCGGTTGAGTACTCCTTCACGGGCAGCAGCCAATGTTCCGGAATAGAGTACGGCGGAGGAACCGTTAAATCCGTGGTTGATTCCGGAAAGAATGAAATCCGGTTTGCGTTGTTCAAAGAGGAGGTTCAGTGCTATTTTTATGCAATCTACCGGGGTACCGGAACAGTAATGGCGGCTGATGCCATTGGCCGGGGCATTGTCCGGTCCCGGAACAGATACCATGCGTAAGGTCTTGCCAAGGCTTACGGCATTGGACATAGCACTTTGGGGGTATTGTGGCGCTACAACCGTGATTTCTCCCAGTCCTTCTGCCATTTCTATAAGTGCCTGCAGCCCTTTTGAGGTGTATCCGTCGTCGTTCGTAATTAATATTTGCATAACATACAAATTTAATGATTTTTTTTGAGCATTTGCCTGCAAATATTAACTTTGCATCTTACATTTACAAATTAGTGCAAATAATATTATGAGTAAAATTAAAGTGGGTATAAACGGCTTTGGCCGTATCGGGCGTCTTGTTTTCAGGGCTGCTCAGACAAGAGACAACATAGAGATAGTTGGTATCAACGACTTGATAGATGTAGATTATATGGCTTATATGCTCCGTTACGATTCTGTACATGGAAAATTTGACGGGACTGTTGAAGTGCAAGGAGGTAAACTGGTTGTTAACGGGAATCCCATACGGGTTACAGCGGAAAAAGATCCGGCAAACCTGAAATGGAATGAAGTGGGTGCAGAATATGTAGTAGAATCTACAGGATTGTTTCTTACACGTGAGAAAGCAGAGGCTCACCTGCATGCCGGAGCAAAACGTGTATTGATGTCTGCTCCTTCAAAAGACAGTACGCCTATGTTTGTTTACGGTGTAAACCACAAATTGTACAAAGGAGAAGATATTGTTTCCAATGCCTCTTGTACAACAAACTGCCTGGCTCCGGTTGTCAAAATTCTGAATGACAAATACGGTATAATAGAAGGTTTGATGACTACTGTACACTCCATTACAGCAACACAAAAGACTGTTGACGGTCCTTCTGCCAAAGACTGGAGGGGCGGTAGGGCAGCTTCTGCCAATATCATTCCTTCTTCTACAGGTGCAGCAAAAGCCGTGGGACGTGTTATTCCGGAATTGAACGGAAAGCTTACCGGGATGTCTTTCCGTGTTCCTGTAGTGAATGTTTCGGTAGTTGACCTGACCTGCCGTCTGGAAAAACCGGCTACCATGGAAGGTATCAAAGCCGATATGAAAGCTGCCTCTGAAGGTGAGTTTAAAGGCATTTTGGGTTATACAGAAGAGGCCGTTGTTTCCTCTGACTTCATTGGAGATTCAAGGACTTCCATATTTGATGCAGAAGCCAGCATTGCACTCAGTCCACATTTTGTTAAAATTGTTACCTGGTACGATAACGAGTGGGGTTATTCCTGCAAGATTATTGATATGCTGGAACATATGGATTCTGTAAAATAGTCCTTTGGTATTCTGACAGCTTACCTTATATTTGTGTATGGTTTCTGTCATAATGGCGGCGTACAATGCCGGCGAATTCATTGCCCGGGCTTTGGATAGTGTTTTCTCTCAGACATTTGATGGCTTTGAGGTTGTAGTGGTGGATGATGCGTCAACCGACGCTACGTTGCAGGTATTGGAAAAATACAAAGAGGAACGCCTTACCGTATTGCGGAATACTACGCGTAGCGGTGCTGCATTTTCCAGAAACCGGGCTATTGAAGCATCCAAAGGCAAGTACATTGCCATACTGGATGCAGATGATTTCTGGGCGCCCGGAAAGCTGCAGGCTCAGGTAGATTTTATGGAAAAGAACAAACGGGCCTCGGGTGTTGGCACGTATGTCTATGAAACCGACAGGGAGGGCGTTCCGGTAAAGATGCTTCGCTTTCCTTTGAAGCCGGAACAAATTAAGTGTTCTACTTTCTTTCGCTGCTCTTTTGTGCATTCTTCCATGCTCCTCAGACGTTCTTTTCTGGTAGATAAAAACCTGGAGTACAATGCCGACTACAAAGGGGCTCATGATTTTGAATTGTGGAGTCGTGCCGTATTTTGTGGCAGTTTTTACCAGTTGCCGGAACCCCTGACGTATTACCGCAGGAGTCCCGACCAGATCTCTGCCGCCCATAGGACTATGCAGGAAAATTATGCAGTGAAAATTTACAAGGTGCTTTTGCAACGGATAGGATTTGTGCCGTCGGAAAAGCAGCTGGAAAGCCATTTGCAGCTGGTAGGTATGGGGAGCGGTGATTTACCTGCAGGTGATGTGTTGCGTTGGTGTTTGAAGTTGCACGAAAAGAATGCGCTGGTAAAGCTGTTTGTTCCGCGGTTGTTTGCCGGGGAAATTTTGTTACGCTTTTTGAAATATTGCAGGGATAATTCTATAGGCATCTTCAGGACTGCAAGATTGCAGTTTTGGCTGCATGTACATATGGGAATAGCAGTATTTCCTTATTTTCAATTATTTAGCAGGCGGTCAAAAAAAGTCAAACGTGTTTGATATCAAGCAATACAGACGTAAAGAAGTAGAGCGCCAGCGCGTGGAATCTATTTTGGGGCTGTTGCCGGCGGGTGTGCAGACGGTGCTGGAAGCCGGGTGCCGCGACGGTTATATTACGCACCTGTTGGCAGACCGGTATCCCGAGGTAACGGCGTTGGATTTGCAACTGCCTGTTATAGAGCACCCGCGAGTTACGTGCGTGCAGGGCGATATTACCCGTTTACAGTTTGCTTCCCGTTCCTTTGATTTGGTGGTATGTACCCAGGTGTTGGAACATATTCCTGCCGAGAAGCTGGAAGATGCCTGTGCGGAATTGCTGCGGGTAACCAAGAGGTATTTGCTTATTGGAGTGCCTTACAAACAGGATCTGCGTGTTCATGCCATGCGGTGTGTGCAGTGTGGTACGTTAAATCCCACTACGGGACACTTGCATTCTTTTGACAGGGAGCGTCTGCTGGCTCTTTTTGGGGACAGGCCTTTTTCCAGAATCGATTACGCAGGGGAAGGTGTGTATAAGACGAACCGCTTCTCTTACGCGCTGTACAAACGTTTTGGCTTTCCTTACGGTTCCTATGAGCAGGAAGAGCCGTGCATCTGCTGCGGCGCGGCGCTGGAAAAGCCTCGGCTTCCTTTGTTTTTACGTCTTGTTTGTTTGTTTGCCAAAGGGTTGGAGTTTGTGCAAAACAAAACAGGGCCCGATAAGAGCCCTGTCTGGATTCATATGTTATGGGATTTTAAAGAGCAGGAGACATAGAGATATCTATGAAGTTCCCCTGACTAAGGAAATCCCTGAAGAAATCCTGTAACGTTGCCGGTGTGATTCCTTTAACTATGCTTTCGTAGTCTGTGAAGGTGTCTAACCCATCGTCGTAGTAACTGGTGATTACTTGTTTCCAGAAACTGTTGGAAATAAGGTTTTCCTGGCGGTTTTTCAGGAAGTTCTCTTTTGTTTTGTTTACGTATTCTTCCGACGGTCCGTTGTCCCTGACATGGATGATGTCTGCTTTTACAATTTCCGTCATTCTTGCCTGTTTTTCAGGGTCTGTATCGAAGGCAATAATAATACCGCCGTAAGCTTCCGGTCTGTCCAGAAGGAGTTTTTGGACAGAAGCACCGTACGTTCCGCCTTCATCTTCCCGCAGGCTTTGGATATAAGCCATGTTCAGGACGGATTGAACGGCATCCATGTAAACGGTATTTACCAGGTTGTACGGCATGTCTGCTGTATACACGTTTATAATGCTGGTCTTGGGCGTTTCCATTTCTACCGTAAAGTGGTTGTCAATGGTACCTTTTTGAATGCGGTTGTCGTTCACCTTCCAGATAGCAGGTTTTTTTCCTGCGGGAAGGGAACCCAGGTACAGTTCCACAAGAGGCTTGAGGGTTTCCGGATCTACATTGCCCACAATCGTTACCAAAGCTCCGTTCATGTTGCTAAAGCAGGTTCTGTAAGCTGCTTCCATACTTTGCAGCGATACTTTATCCAGCAATTCGGAAGATACAATCTGGCTGCGCGGGTTGTTGTTGAACAAAGTACTTATCAGCTCTTGTTGCAGTTTGAAATTGGGGGTTTGCTCCAGGTTGGGAACAATAGCCCGTAACTGTGCCATGGGAGCTTCAAATTCACTGTCCACAAAACGAGGTGTTACTATGTAGGCGTAAACGAGTTCAAACAACGTTTCCAGGTCTTGTGGGGAAGCACTGCCGTTGATTCCCTGGCTGTAACCTTCCAGATACGGATTGGCTTGCGCAATCTTCCCGGTAAGCTTGCGTTTGAGGGCCGAGGCGTTAAATTCGCCCACTCCGCTACTTTGTACCCATAAGCCAAATACGTTGCCTTCTACCGATGGAAGCAGGTCTTCCGGAATAATGGAGTGGCCTCCGTCGCTCTTTAAGGAGAAAAGAACTTCGTCTTTTCTGTAGTCGGTGGGTTTGACCACTACTTGAATGCCGTTGGACAGGGTCCATACCGTGCTGCCAAATACGCCGCTTGCTTCTTTGGTGATTTTACCGGGAACAAGCGTTGCTACATCTACAAGGGGCTGGTCTGATACTTCTTCCTCATAGGCTTCCAGTTCCATTTCCTCTACCGAGTCCATAATGGCCTGCAGCTCTTCTGCTGTAGGAATAGCCAGTCCTTCACGTGCGGGACTGTTAAGAAGCACAATGCGGTTTTCTTCCGTAATAACTTGTGCTGCTATCTGATTTAGCTGTTCCAGCTGAATGAAAGGCATGTATCCTTTGGCAACCTCCAGTTCGTAGGCAGGATCCAGGATGGGTTCGTTGTCGGCAAAATGGCTGATCATGGGATAGACCAACTCGGCATTCCTGCGGTCTCCTGCATTTTCAGCTGCGCGCTCCAAACGGCGCAGGTAATTGGTTTTGGCACGTTCCAGCTCGGCTTCTGTAAATCCGAAACGACGCATTTTTTCTATTTCCATTAACAGGGCATGAAATGACTGGCTGCTTTCACCGTCTTTCGCTCCGACTGCAAACAGGGTGGCATCTGCCGAGGTGGTGAGTGGGGAAAAGCCCATACTGCCACCCAGGAAAGGAGCATTGGGTTGCTGAGCAATTTCCTGCAAACGGTCATTCATCATTGTGGTAATGAATGATTTAAACATGTCAACCATATAAACCATTCCCAAGGGACGCATTTCATGAGGGATGGGGTCGGTTTTGATGACGAATGTAATGCTGGTACTTTGTGCTTCCGGGTCTGTTATGATGCCAATAATGGGGTCGTCATTTTCCGGTATGGGTATCAATTTCTTTGGGCTGGGCGTTTCCGGTGCGGGGACATCCTGGAAAAGTACTGTCAGCTTGTCATATACCTGATCCACATCTACGTCTCCTACAATGATAACAGCCTGGTGATCGGGGCGGTACCATGTTTCGTAAAAGTCTACCAGTTCCTGGTAATGGAACGTGGAAATACCTTCGATTGTACCAATCAGGTTGCATTCGGCATACTTGGATCCCTTGTAGAGGTAGGGGAGCGCTTCTTCAAACATACGCCATTGGGCATCCCGGCGTGTGCGCAGTTCTTCAATAATCACTCCGCGTTCCAGGTCAATTTCTTCCGGGAGGTTGCTTACAAAGTGGGAGTAATCGTGCAGAATAAGCAGGCAGGTATCCAATACGCCTTCGCGTAGCAAGGGTACGTTGTTGAGCATGTACATGGTCTGTTCTACACCTGTGGAAGCATTGATGTTTCTTCCAAAACTGCATCCGATACTTTCCAGGTAATTGATCATCATTTTACCGGGCAGGTTTTTAGACCCGTTGAGTGCCATGTGTTCAAGAAAGTGTGCCAGTCCTGCCTGACGTTCATTTTCCTGAATGGCGCCTACGTTAGTAAAGAGGTAGAACTCGGCCCTTTGTTCAGGTTTTGCGTTGTGCCTGATGTAGTAGGTGAGTCCGTTGTCTAATTTGCCAATTCTGACTGCAGGATCGTTTTTGAGCGGTTCCTGGGGGTTAGCCATTTGGGCAAAACCGGTTATACTTGCTACTATAAGAACAACCAGTGTTGTTATAAATTTTCTCATAATGTAAAAATTGTTTTGTAATGAATTTAAGCAATAAAGGTAGGAAATTTAGTTGATGTAATGGTATTTTCGTATTTTTACAAAATGTACATTTGATAAAACTGATAATAATGATTACCAGAAAAACTTTTTTAAGCCTGATGGCTGTGCTTGTAAGTGCAGGGACTGTGTGGCCGTGTACCAACCTGATTGTAACAAAAGGAGCTTCTAAGGATGGTTCCGTTATGGTTACATATTCTGCTGATTCCCACCAATTGTATGGTGAATTGTATTTTTGGCCGGCTGCCACATGGGCAGAGGGAACCATGCTGAAAATTTACGAGTGGGACAGCGGCAGGTATATGGGGGAAATACCACAGGCTCCGGTTACTTATTCTGTAACCGGTAATATGAACGAATACCAATTGCTTATTGGAGAGACAACGTTTGGCGGAAGACGGGAGTTCAATGACCGGAACGGAATCATGGACTACGGTTCTTTGATTTACGTGACGTTGCAACGTTGCAAAACGGCACGTGAGGCAATTGCCATGATCGATCACCTGATGCAGACGTACGGGTATGGTTCCGGGGGCGAGTCTTTTACGATTGCCGATCCCGATGAAGTATGGATAATGGAAGTGATTGCCAAAGCGCCCCGTATGGTGGAAGGTGTGAATGTAAATAAAGGGGCAGTTTGGGTAGCAAAACGTATTCCCGATGGGTATATAAGTGCCCATGCCAATCAGGCACGTATTACTACGATTGATTTCAACGATCCCTCAACTTGCCTGTACAGCCCCGATGTGATTTCACATGCCCGGGAAATGGGGATTTTTTCCGGAAAAGATAAAGAATTTAGTTTTTCGGATATCTATAATCCGGTAGATTTTGGAGGTGCCCGTTTTTGCGATGCGCGGGTGTGGGCTTTCTTTAATAAGTACAACGACGGCATGGGCAAATACCTGGACTATGCCATGGGGCACAACCTTTCCAACAGAATGCCTCTGTATGTGAAACCAAAAGTAAAATTGTCCGTTAAAGACCTGGCAGACATGATGCGCGATCATTTTGACGGAACTCCGCTGGATATGACTTGTGATATTGGTGCAGGGGGCAATGCCCTGCCTTACCGGTGGAGGCCGCTTACGTTTGAGGTGGATGGTAAGTCTTATGTGAATGAAAGGGCTATTGTGACCCAGCAAACCGGATGGTGGTTTGTAGGACAGTGCCGCAGCGATTTGCCACGTAATCTGGGCGGATTGTATTGGTTTGGCGTGGACGATGCCGGGACCTCTGCACTTATTCCCATCTACAGCGTATCGCAACGTGTTCCGCATTGCCTGGAAGTGGGGAACGGAAGCATGCTGGAGTATTCGGAAACATCCCTGTTCTGGATTTTTAACAGGGTGGCTCAGTTTGCTTACTTGCGTTACAACGAGATAGGCGCCGAAGTACGGGGAGTTGTAGATGCCTGGGAAAATTCCATGGTAGAAAAAACAGCGCTGGCTGACCGTGTGGCAGCTGAATTGTACAAAGAATCTCCCGAGGCAGCCCGCGAGTATTTGACAGATTTTAGTGTGCAAACGGCTCAGGCTTTGTTGGAGAAATGGGTTGGGCTGGATAAATACCTGATGGTTAAATATATTGATGGAAATACCAAACGTCAGCATCCCGATGGTTCTTTTGCAGACAACAAAAACGACCCACACATTCCTGCACCGCCTATTCAGGCAGGATATACACAAAAATGGAAAGAAGCCGTTGCTAAAGATCACGGTAAGATATTAGAATCCAGATAAAATGAAAAAGACAGGTCGTATCCTGTTCCTGGCCTTATGTACGTTCATTGGAACAGCTGCGTGGGCACAGATTCCCGAGGCAGTTCCTCCGGAAACCGTTGCAGACAGTTGCCGCGTTTTTGTGGTGACTATTGACAGCGAGATTCATGCAAAATCTGCCAGGATGCTTGAAAAGGCACTGAAAGAAGCGGAAACACGTAAGGCAGATGTGTTCCTGATGCGTCTGAACACGTTTGGCGGCGCGCTGGATGCAGCGGAAAAAATGCGGACTGCCTTGCTGGAAGCATCGTTTACGACCGTTGCTTTTATCGATCATCAGGCTGCCTCGGCAGGTGCTCTTATTTCTTTGGCGTGTGACAGTATTGTGATGGCGCCGGGCTCAACCATTGGCTCGGCTACGGTAGTAAACCAAACCGGAGAAGCTATGCCGGAGAAATACCAGTCGTACATGCGTTCTCTTATGCGCGCTACGGCAGAAGAAACAGGCAGGGATCCGGCGCTGGCAGAACAAATGGTCAGTGGCGATACAATTGTGAACCTGACTACCAACGAGGCCATTGCTATTGGATTTGCACAGGGTCAGGCAGCCGGTGTTCCGGAGGTTCTGGCCTTGTTGGGATACGAATCCTGCCAGGTTGATGAGTACAAAGAAACGGGGTTGGATAAGGTGATAGGTTTTTTCCTTTTGCCTTTGGTTCAGGCCCTGTTGCTTATGGGAATGATTGGTGGTGTTTTCATTGAGCTGAAGACTCCGGGTGTGGGGCTTCCGCTTGCCGTGGCTATACTGTGTGCCATTGGGTATTTTTCTCCGTTGTTTTTGGAAGGAATTGCCCGCTATTGGGAGCTGATTATCATTGTTGTGGGATTGATTTTGCTGGGTATAGAAATTTTTGTGACGCCCGGTTTTGGTGTGTTGGGTGTTACGGGATTGCTGGCCATAGCAGCCGGACTGGTGCTGGTGATGGTGGACAATTGGATTTTTGAATTTAAAGGACCTTTCCCCTGGTACGCACTCCTGAATCCCGTAGCCATTGTTTCTGTGGCCGGTTTGGCCTCACTTACAGGTATGTTGCTTTCTATTCATTACCTGTTTCCTACGCGCGTCTTCAACCATATTGCCTTGCGTACGGACCTGACAACTGAATCGGGCTTTGTAGGGGTTCCGGAATTGAAAGAAATTCAAATTGGGCAGGAAGGCGTTGCGTTTACAGACCTGCGCCCTTCCGGTAAAGTCACTATAGGGGACCGTTGGGTAGAAGCGCGTGCTGCTGTGGGCTATATTACCAAAAATACAAAAGTGAAAGTCGTTCGCATCGAGGGCGGGGCACTATTTGTGGAAGAAGTGTAGGTGGGAGGTGTAGCGCTTAGTGTTTGGCGCATTTGGCGCGTTCTAGATTGAATCAAGTGGCGTGCTGTTGGTCGGATTCGATAAGCTGCAACAGGTGTTGTACGGCTTCTTCTTGCGGGATGCCGCGCATTACGGGGATTTTTCCTTTATATAGCGTGATTTTTTCGTTGCCTTCGCCTACGTAACCGTATTGTGCGTCTGCCATTTCTCCGGGGCCGTTTACGATGCAGCCCATGATGGCAATGGTGCAGCCTTTTAGGTGGGAAGTGGCTGCTTTGACAGCGCGGACCGTTTCTTCCAGGTTGTATTTGGTGCGGCCGCAACCGGGACAGGAGATGTATTCCGGTTTTGTAAAGACGCAGCGGGTAGCTTGCAACAGGTCCATGCAAAAGTCTGTGAGTTCTTCTTTTGTGGCAAAAGGTGCTTCTACAAAGGGCATGGGCAGGGTTTTCCAGTCGATGGTGCCATCCAGCAGGCCGGGAGCCCACTCGTAGCACGCCGAGACAATCAGTTGGTCCCACAAGTCAGCTGAAGCCGTGGGGGTTGCGGGGGTGGCAAGCAGGGGGAGGAAGAGCTTACCAAAACGGATTTCCGATTCGGGCGCCTCGGTAAGGGAAACCCGGAATGTGTTGCCTATGCCTTCTTTCAGGAGGGTGATAATGCCCGCAGCAGATTTTAGGCGGCCTTGGCGTTCGTTGCCGGATTCGGTGACACCCAGGTGTATGGGGTAGCTCATTCCGGCTTCTTCCATATGTTTGACCAACAGGCGGTTGGCTTGTACCATTACGCGGGTGTTGCTGGATTTAATGGATACTACGGTGTTGGTGAAATTAAGTTCTTGACAGACGGTAAGGTATTCCATGGCTGCCCGGCACATGCCTTCCGGTGTATCGCCATACAATTCCATGATGTGCGCAGGCAGGGAGCCGTGGTTTACGCCAATGCGCAAGGCGGTGTGGTGCAGGTTGCAGGTTTCTAACAAGGTTGCCAGTAGTGCTTTGGCTTGCGAGGGGTCACGTGAAAAGTTCCCCGGATTGATGCGTACCTTATCGGCTACCCGGGCTGCTTCCATGGCGGTAGCTGCCGAGAAATGCACATCGGCAACCAAAGGTATATGGATGCCGCGTTTTGAAAGGGTTTCTTTGATCTTTGCCAATGCCCTGACTTGTGGCAGCCCTTGTGTTGTAAGCCGAATCAATTGTGCTCCGGCTGCTGCAATACGCTCACATTGGGCAACAGACGCCGCGACGTCCAGTGTGTCTGTGTTGCACATGGTCTGAACAGATACGGGGTGCTCGCCTCCGATTAGCAAGTGCCCGCCTTTGAGCATCAGGTCTCCGACAGTTACAGTATGTGTTTTCATAGGTGCAGGTATGGGCTACAGGTGTATAAACAGGCCGAACGTGAACAGCAGCTGTCCGGGGTAACCGTATGTATAGGATTCGTTGCTGTAGAGTGCATAATTTTCAATCATAGATAGAGAATACAGGTAGTTGGCTTCTATATGGAATTCGAATGGCTTGAGTACCAGAGCGAAGCCAAGGCCGCCCTGAAAGCCGTAATCAGCATAGATGTGGTTGCAGTCAAAGGTTACCGGAACACCTTCCGGTTGTTCTTCGGTAAAATCTGTTGCACTCATGCGGTAGCCGGCAAAACATCCCAGGTTGATGAGCACGCGCATTTTCCAGAAATCTATATGAAATTGGCTGGTTAGCGGTACCCGCAGGACTTCGTACACACGTTTGACATCCGGCGTATCATACGCTTGTTGGGTATAGGTGAATCCGGTTTGAACTCCAAAATAGGGTAAGTTGCCCCATAAGTCGTGGTAATAGGTATATAAAAGAGAGGCGTTTTTCCAGGACGGTACGTCTTTTTGATTCCTGCCTGGATTAAAGTGTACGGTGTTTAAAGCATATCCGCCCCTGACTCCCAGCATATGTTGTTTGTAGGGAAGTGTTTGGGCTCTTGCAACATGGCCCATGAACGGGCAGGTTGCAGAAACAGCCAACAGGAATACTACAATAAGTATTTTACTTTTGTTTGGTAGGAACGGTAAGCGTAACATTTTGGTTCAAAAGTTGTTCTACATGAATAACCTGGGTTAATTCCATTTTCTCTTTTAGCTCGATAATAGATTCTCCGGAAGGAAGACGGAACATGCGCACCCGTTCTGCCTGCCTTCTTTCTTTACTGCTTCCTGTGTCCCAGAATCCATTGTCGTTCAGGTCTTCTGTTATGCGGATGGTATATTTACCGGCTTTAAGGTAGGAAAAACTAACGGTGGTGTCTGTTTTTACCCGGGTGCTACGCAGTACGTTTTCCCGGCGTTCATTCATAAGGTCTACAATCAGCGGAGAAGGAACGTGTTGCATTTGCAGGTGAAGGGCAGCATAATCTTCCGAAAGCAAGGTCTTGAACACTACAGTAAGGGAATCGTTCTGCCTGCCGTAGATATCAGTAAGTGTTTGGGCCGGAAGAGTAAATGTATACTGGGTACCTTCTATATAAGAGTCCGGGATAATGCGGTACAATAAGAGGTTAAGGGAGTCTGCCTGAACGGAATAGGTAACGGGAACCGTATCGTTTGAAGGGGTGATACGCTTCATGCTGCCCCGGGTAAAATCCGGAGACATGGGTAAACTTGCAAATTTTAGTAAAACTCCTTTTTCCTTTATTTGTTCGGGAACAGCTTTGCCTTCTATTTCCAGAATATTTTTCTTGTCTTTTACAGAGGGCGGTCCCTGGCGAGGTCCCTGCAGGTCTTCTTTCGGTTCTTCTTCTTTAAATGGGAAGAAAAGCAGGGTGTCTGTACGTGGTACCCATGTTTTTAGCGAATCGTTCGTAGCCATATAGGTGAGCTGCAGGGTAACGGTATCCGGTACGGAGGGGGCAGCCAGCCACAAGAGGATGGAGTCACGAGGGTAGTTATGTTGTTCAATGATATGTGTGGAGTCCATATCCGGAATACGGGCCTGTAGTATTTGAGAGCCCGGTGCCGAGAAAGTCAGAAGTAAGGCCCGGTGCTCTTTGCGCTCATACTGCGACAGCACCTGACGGGTAGCAGGCTCTTTAAACAAAAACACGTTGGTTTCTACCGGCCTTCTTAAGAGTCCGGCAGTATCTTTTGCAAAGTAGGGCTGGATTTCCGGAGCATAAGGAAACATAACTTTTTGCGGCCTTACCAGCGAATCCAGAAACCCGACAGATTCACCACCGTCACGGTCGTACTTGTAGTTGTTGTTGTCGTCTGTTATGGCATACAGGGAATACAAGGTGTCTTTCAGGTTTCTTAGAACAAAGTAACCGTAAGCGTCTGTACGTGTAACCGCTACCGGTAATGTTGTTGTAAGGGTTGTGTCTGCGGAATTGGTATGCAGCAGCACGACGGCATTTTGAACCGGAAGCAGGGTTGAAGCATGTGAGATAAGCCCTGAAATCATAAGCGAATCTATCCGGTCACCTGTTGAAAAACTTAGTGCAAAAACAGGAAAAGGATTGCCTTCGTTGTTATCCTGAATGGCGTTCCCAAAATAGAGGCTGTATGTGGTATTGGGAAGCAGCTTATCCTGCAGGTCAACTACTATTCCTTTACCTTTGGTACGTATGGTTGGTTTTGTTGCAGAAGGCGGGGATAACACTATGTTTTCGTTGGGTTTTTCCAGTTTAACGTATTCGTTAAACTGAAGTTCTATTTTCTTTAGCGAGGTGCTTACCCCGGTTTGGTTCATATCGGGGATGGCCACCAGCAATTTGGGCGGAATGGTATCTTGAGGCCCTCCCGATGGAGAAGCTGTAGTATTGGCGCAGCCATACGGAAAGAGCGTTATTACCATAAAGGCCGATACGGTAGCAAGAAAAGCAAGGATTTGCTTTAGGGTTCGTTTTGTTTCGCTCATTGCTCCAATTGTTTTACTGTTTCAACGCCTTTTATTTTCTTTAATTCACCAATTAATGCTTTCAGATCGTCTGTATTTTGTACGTATATTTCAAGTTCTGCATCAAAAATGTAGTCATGGGAAACAAGACTAAAACTACGGATATTTACACACATGTCAAGGGATATAGTATGTGTAATATCAAAAATAATACCCAAACGGTCGTTCCCGCGGAGCATAAGCTTTACAAGGGAAGAGGAGAGGCGTTGCTTTTGCCAGACGACAGCAACCTCAGCATTCTCATTTTTATGAAGCCTTTTAAGTCCTTCTATTCGTGGGCACGTAGTGGCGTGGATGTACAAATCATGTGTTTTTCTGTTGATGAAACCTACCAGTTTGTCGTCTGAAGTGGGTCTGCAGCAGGTCGCAAAATGGAAGGCATTGTAATCTTCACGTCGATTCCAGTCCGGAACAGGTACCCAGCTGACAAATTTTCGTGTGGGGGTACCTTTCATGAGGATGTCCCTAAGATTGGATAAGTCCAGCATCCCGGCTCCAATCTTTCCGTACATTTCTTCTTTTGAGGAAATGTTGTAAGCTGCTAACAATTTATTGGTTAATCGCGTATGTATTCTGATGCCGAATTCTGCCAGTTTTGAGCTCAACAATTGCCTGCCTTCGTCAATATAGTCTGTACCGCTCTTTTTGAGTGTCTCCAGAATAAGACTTCTGGCTTTTGGTGTGGTGACCTCGCCTAACCATTCTATCCTGACGCCGGGTTGCTCTGTAGTAATGATCTCTACCTGATCGCCTCCGCGTAAAGGAGTGGAAAGGAGCGTAATTTTTTCGTTAATCTTGGCAGCCAGGGCATGGTTCCCTACATGTGTATGGATGTAATACGCGAAATCCAAAGCGGTAGCTCCTTTGGGGAGGATACGCATTTCTCCTTTTGGGGTAAATATGTAAATGACAGAAATGAGGCTGCCTGGTTGGAAATTGTCAAAAAATTCCAGCGATTGTGAATCTTTGTTTTCCAGTGTTTCCCGGACTTTAGCAAGCCAGCGTTCCATACCGCTGACTTCCGGAGTAATTCCTTTGTATTTCCAATGTGCTGCAACTCCTTGTTCCGCAATATCGTCCATACGTTTGCTGCGGATCTGAACTTCAAGCCAGTTTCCGGATGGAGTCAGGTAGGTTGAGTGCAGGGCCTCGTACCCGGTTTCCTTGGGGTTTTTGAGCCAGTCCCGGCGCCGTTCTCTATAAGGTACCCAACGTTCGTTCAGCAATTCTTCAATTCTATAGCATATGTTGTGTTCTTCCTCCCGGTTTGGAATATCCGGAGTAAAAATAATCCTGAGCGCAAATAAATCAAAGACGCTTTCAAAAGCCACGTTTCTTTTCTTCATTTTGGCCCAAATAGAGTAAGGAGATTTGATACGGGTGGTTATCCGAAAATTCAAGCCTTCTTTGTTCAGGATTTCCGTGATGGGCTCAATGAATATTTTTGTAATGGCACTTCCCCTGCGGCCCGTCTCATTTTTTATTTTCTCTTCTATTTCGCTGTATTCCACAGGCATAACATACCTCATCCAGATATTTTCAATTTCTGACTTGATGGTATAGAGTCCCATCTGGTGCGCCAGGGGGGCAAATATGTACATGGATTCACCCAGATTTCTGGCGCGCTTTTCTACGGGAAGTTCTTTTAGGTTTCTTAGGTTATGCAACCTGTCGGCCAGTTTTATAAGCAAAACACGGATGTCGTTGTTTACGGTGAGCAACATTTGCTTGAACGTTTCTTCCTGTGTTTTGTTCTGGGCAGCAAAAACGCGTTCCATTTTGCCCAGGCCGTCTACCAGTTCTCCAATTTTCTCACCAAACATTCCGGCTATTTCCTCCAGGGTATAGTCGGTGTCTGTCACGATATGATGCAAGAGTGCTGTAACAATGGATTTGTACCCCAATCCGATTTCTTCTACAACAATGCGTGCCACATCTATGTTGTGCAGAATAATGGGGTCGCCGGACAGGCGTTTTTGGTTTTTATGAGCTTCTTTGGCAAAAGAATACGCTTTCAGAACTTGTTCGTATTCTTCTTCATTTGCACACCTGTTTTTACTCAGAATTCTGAGCGGCTCAAAATATTGATCTATGTAATCGGGTGTTTCCAAAAGCTGTAAATTAAAGGCCGGCTGCAAAGGTTTTAATGGCCGGGTCCAGGGTGGCCAGGGCTGCTATGGTGGGATAGCCGGGCAGTTCAATACCGGGGGAGTGTAACTCCCAGGCATGTTTTTCTATCATATTGTTGGCAAACAACTGCAAATTCTTTAAGCCGCCCCCGCTCCAGGAATAGCCCCCAAAGAGGAAAACGTTCTTCCTTTTGGGCTGCATAATCTCAATTTCATGGCATAACTGATGCATGGCCGGATGCATTCCTGTATTGTAGGAACAAGAGCCCAGAACAAGGCCGTTGTATTTCCATATTTCTTTAAGGATGAAGGAAGGATGTGTTTTTGATACATCAAATACACGGATGTTGCGGAGGCCGGCTTCTGATAGTTTGCGTGCCGTATAATCTGCTGTTTGTCGGGTATGACCGTACATGGTTGCATACGCCAGTACCACACCTGTATCACTTTCACTGGCAGCCCATTGTGCATACCATTGATAAACCGTTTGCGGATTGGTACGCCACACAGGCCCGTGTACCGGACATATGATGCGGATGGGAAGGGTGGATGCTTTTTGTATTGCTTTTGTTACCTGTCCGGAAAACCGCCCGATGATATTGGTATAGTAGCGGAGCATTTCGTCTTTGTAATATTCCGGATCAATTTCGTCGTCAAAAATACCACCGTCCAATGTGCCAAATGTCCCAAAGGCATCCTGAGAAAAAAGAACATGCTCTGTTGTACAGTAGGCCATCATGGACTCGGGCCAGTGTACCATAGGTGTAAAGACAAACTGCAGAGAGTGGTGTCCGAGTTCCAGCTTGTCACCGTCTTTTACTTCCCGGATTTTGTCGCGGCTAATGCCCGGATGGTATATATCCAGCAGGGCTATACCCTTGGCATTCGTTACCACAACAGTATTGGGATGGCGTACAAGCAGATCGCTTATCATGCCTGCGTGGTCCGGTTCCATATGCAGGATTACCAAATAGTCCAAAGGACGTCCATCCAGCAGGAAGGCCACGTTTTCTAAGTACGAACGGTCGCTGCCGTATTCAATGGTGTCTAACAGCGCCGTTTTTTTATCTGTAATAAGGTAGGAATTGTAAGATATCCCTGACGGGAGTGGCCAGTTGCTTTCAAAAAGTGTTTTGTTTCGGTCGTTCGTGCCTATAAAATGCAAGGTATCAAGTATGGTTGCTCTCATATTTAAAATAAAGTTTGTGGCTTTTTAATAAGTGCCATGAATTCGTTTTCGTTGATTGTGGGGATGCCCAGTTCGGCCGCTTTTTTCATCTTGGACGGGCCTGTTTTGGCTCCGGTTAAAAAGTAATCTGTTTGACCGGTAATGGATGCCAAAACCTTGCCACCGTTAGCTGCAATCAGGTTTTTAATGTCTTCCCTGGATTGGGTAAAGGTACCGGAAATAACAAACCGTTTTCCTTGCAGGGTATCAGACAACACCTGAGTTGCATCCTGTTGCTGTTCAAAGGCAAGGCCGGCCGATTTCAGTTTTTCCAGCATGTGGGTATGTTGTTCTTCCTGAAAAAAGTCCCGGATGGATTGTGCTATTTTTTCTCCAATTTCAGGAGCTTCTGTCAATTCTTCAAACGGCGCTTGTTGTAAGGCCCGGAGTGAGCCAAAATGGTCTGCCAGGTATTTAGCCGTAGTTTCTCCTACAAAGGGTATTCCCAGGGCATACAGTACGCGCGGAAAAGGAGTGCTGCGCGAAGTGGCAATACTTTCCAACAGGTTTTCTGTAGATTTTGGTCCCCAATTAGTAAGCGTTTCCAGTTTTTCCGGTGTGAGGTCGTACAAATCGGCCGGTGTAGTTACCAGTTGTTTGGTAAAGAGTTGTTCCACAAGAGCTTCTCCTCCCAGGATGTTCATAGCTTTGCGGTTCATGAAATGTTCAATCCTGCCTTTTATTTGCGGTGGGCAAGCCCATTTGTTGGGACAAAAATGTTTTGCTTCGCCGGGGTCTCTTTTCAGGGGGGTACCGCATTCCGGGCATGTGTGAATGTACAGGAACGGGTGTGTTCCCTCCGGACGTAAGCCGAGGTCAACGCCTACCACCTTGGGGATAATTTCGCCGCCCTTTTCAATGAAGACCGTATCGCCAAGGCGGATGTCGTGCAATGCTATCTGGTCTGCGTTGTGCAACGAGGCGCGCTTGACGGTAGTGCCCGATAAAAAGACCGGTTCCAGGTTGGCCACCGGGGTGATTGCACCTGTTCTGCCTACCTGAAAATCAACGGAAAGCAGCCGTGTAGCTGCCTGTTCTGCCCGGAACTTGTAGGCAGTAGCCCAACGGGGACTTTTGGCCGTCATCCCCAGGACCTTGTGCAATTTAAAGTCGTTTACTTTAATCACCACTCCGTCTGTGGCAATAGGAAGGTTTGTACGCTCAGTATCCCAAAAGTCCAGAAATTCGGTAATTTCTTCCGGGCTTTTGCATAGTTTCCGTTGGTTAGAAACGGGAAATCCCCATGCGTGCGCTGCTTCCAGTGCCTGCCATTGTGTGCTGATTCCTTCTGTTTCTGTGACCAAATGATATACAAAGCAATCCAGTCCGCGGCGTGCTACTTCATCTGACGAAAGTAATTTTAAAGTACCTGCGGCGGCATTGCGCGGGTTGGCAAAGAGAGGTTCTCCGGTTTCTTCCCGGGATTCGTTCAGCTCCCGAAAGCGGTTGAAGGACATCAGTATTTCTCCACGTATTTCAAACTCCCGGGGGTAGGGAACGGATAAGGTTTCGGCCGGTTTAAGCAGAGCAGGTACCGAGGCGATGCGCAGGATATTGGCTGTGACATCGTCACCGTACGTGCCATCGCCGCGGGTAAGCGCCCGGACCAGGCGGCCGTCTTTATAGGAAAGGCAGATGGCCGTGCCGTCCAGCTTCAGTTCGCAGACGTATTCCAGCGCAGCCGTGCTTCCTTCGGTGGCTTTCAGGACGCGGTTGTGGAAATCCTGCAGCTCTTGCCTGTCGTAGGTATTGCTTAAAGAAAGCATGGGCACTTTATGACGTACCTTTTGAAAGGAGGTGACGGATGCAGAAAGATCACTGCCAACGTGTTGTGTAGGGGAGTCATCGGTTGCCAGTTCCGGATATTTGCGTTCCAGTCCCAGCAATTCCTGTACCAACAAATCGTATTCAAAATCTGAGATCCGGGGGGCATTCAAAACATAATACGCGTTGTTGTGGTTGTTAATTGCTTGTTTTAGTTCCCTGATTCTGTCAGCTGCAGCGCTTATATCCATGTGGTAAAGATATGAACTAAGTTTGAATAATACTGTCGTCAATTATGCGGACATCGCCGTTCTCTGCCATGGAACGCAAGACATCCATTACCTGATCTGCCGATTCTGTAAAGAGCAGATCCAGTTGCTGGATGCGGAGCGGTCCCTCTTGCAGGGTTTGCGTGATTTTTCCGGCAATACGTTCAAAGGTCTTGTGGGGGTCTTTTTCTCCCTGACGGGCCAGGCATACGTCACAGATGCCACAATCTTTGGCCGTTCCTTCACCAAAGTAGGCCAGCAATTGTTTGCTGCGGCAGGGAGCTTCTGACGATGCATACTGAAGCATGGCTTCCATGCGTTTGAACCAGGTATCCTTACGTTGAAGAAATCCCGCAGGATTCAGGTATACATTGCCCGGTTCCAACCTGTGGGAATGCAGGAACACCTGAGGGCATTTCTTTTTGGGAATGTACGTAATAACTCCTATACGTGAAAGGTGCATGAGGTATTCTGTGATTACGGCCGGGGCGTTCCGGCTGGTTTGGGAGAGGTATGTTTCGTCTATAGATACAAATCCGTTAAACAGTCCCGTATAAGTACGCAACAACAGTTTGATGAAAGTGTCCAGACGCGGGTTGGCTATTTGCACTTTGTACAATTCATCCCTGTTGACCTTAAATGAGATGCGCGAGGGGTTATCTACTTCTTCTGTCAGAGAGATATAGCCTTCGTGTTCCAGGCTTTGTAAGGCGTACCAGAGGGTGGAGGGGTGTTTTTTAACACGTTGGGCAAATTCTTCTATGCTAAAATCAAATTGCTGTTCTGCTCCTTCGCCGTAGCCCAGGTTCAAATAGGAATACAGGTTCTGGTAGGTTTCCTTAATAAAGTCTGCATCGGGGAAGGAGATGGTAAAGATTTGCTTAAGTCTGCGTTCGTCAGAGGGGTTGTACAACAGGACTGCATACGATTTCTTGCCGTCCCGTCCGGCCCTGCCGGCTTCCTGAAAATAGGCTTCCGGTGCATCGGGAACGTCAAAGTGGCAGACAAAACGCACATCCGGTTTGTCAATTCCCATTCCAAAAGCGTTGGTGGCAACCATAATGCGGATATCTCCTTTTTTCCACGCTTCTTGTTTGGCTGTTCTCTGTTGGGAAGCCATCCCGGCGTGGTAAGCGTCGGCTTTGTGTCCGTTGAAGAGCAGGAATTCGGCTACCTCCTCGGCTTTTTTTCTTTCCCGGACATAAACCAGCCCGGTGCCTTCCACTCCGTTGGCTATGCGCAGGACCTGTCCCAATTTATCCTCGGCCCGACGTACTACATATGCCAGGTTGGCGCGCTCAAAGGAAGTTTGAAACACCTTGTGGTCTTTACGAAAGCCGAGTTTCTCCTTGATGTCTTCCACTACCAGCGGAGTGGCTGTTGCCGTTAAAGCAAGGACCGGGACGTTGGGGTAGCCTTCCCTGAATTCGGCGATACGCAGGTAGGAGGGCCGAAAATCGTAACCCCATTGGGAAATGCAATGGGCTTCGTCCACTACAAGCAGGGAGGGGTCCATTTTACGAAGGCGTGCACGAAACAGTTCGGTTCCCAGTCTTTCCGGGGAAAGATAAAGAAAGGAGTAGTTGCCGTAAATGGCATTGTCCAGGGCTACATCAATTTCGTATGAACTCATACCAGAGTGGATATAGAGTGCTTTAATGCCAAGGGATTTTAATGATTCCACCTGGTCTTTCATAAGGGCTATAAGGGGGGTGACTACTATGCAGATGCCGTCCATAAGCAGTGCCGGGACTTGAAAACAGATGGATTTGCCTCCTCCGGTAGGCAAAAGAGCCAGTGTGTCCGTTCCTTCATAAACAGAAGCAATGATTTCTTCCTGTGCTTCACGAAACGAACTGTACCCCCAGTGCCGAAGCAGGGTTTCACGAAATTTTTCAGTTTGGCTTTTACCCATTTCTTCAGTTGCAAAGATAAATAAAATGCCTATCTTAGCAATCTGAAAAAAAATGTCTTTCTTCATTTTATTATTATCAATTTATTAATTATGAGCAAACTAGATCTTTCTAAGTATGGAATTACTAATGTAGGTGAGGTTGTTTACAATCCTTCTTACGAAACATTGTACCAGGCAGAAATGGATCCTGCCAATGAAGGGTTTGAGAAGGGGGAATTAACCAACATGGGAGCCGTTAATGTACGAACGGGGATTTTTACAGGACGCTCTCCCAAGGACAAGTACATAGTTAAAGACAAAACTACCGAGGATACCGTATGGTGGGATGGTGTCATTAACAAACCCATTAGCACAGAAATATGGGATTCTTTGAAAGAAATTGCTCAAAAGGAACTTTCCGGGAAGAAGAAATTGTATGTTGTAGACTCCTTCTGCGGTACAAATACAGATACACGCCTGAAAGTGCGTTTTATCATGGAAGTTGCCTGGCAGGCACACTTTGTTACCAACATGTTCATCCGTCCGTCTGAGTATGAACTGGAACATTACGGAGAACCGGATTTTGTGATGATTAATGCGTCTAAGGCTACCAATCCCAACTGGAAAGAACAAGGATTGAATTCTGACGTATTTGTTGTCTTTAATCTGACCGAACGTATTTCTGTTGTGGGAGGGAGCTGGTACGGCGGGGAAATGAAGAAAGGTATATTCTCTATGATGAATTACTACCTGCCTTTGAGAGGCATTGCCTCTATGCACTGTTCTGCCAATGTGGGTGAAGAAGGTGACGTGGCCATTTTCTTTGGTTTGTCCGGGACAGGCAAAACTACGTTATCTACCGATCCCAAACGCTACCTTATTGGAGACGACGAGCACGGCTGGGATGATCACGGCGTGTTCAATTACGAAGGCGGTTGTTATGCCAAGTGTATTGATTTGAGCAAGGAAAAAGAACCGGATATCTGGAAGGCTATCCGCAGGGACGCTTTGCTGGAAAACGTTACGGTACTTCCCGACGGAACGCCTGATTTCTCTGACAGTTCCGTTACTGAGAATACCCGCGTTTCCTATCCCATTTACTTTATCAATAAAATTGTGTTGCCTACGAAAGCCGGGCATGCCAAAAAGGTTATTTACCTTTCGGCAGACGCATACGGAGTATTGCCTCCTGTTTCCATTTTGGATGAAAAACAGGCTCAATACCACTTCTTGTGCGGCTACACTTCCAAACTGGCCGGTACGGAACGGGGCATTACAGAACCGCTGCCTTCTTTCTCGGCAGCCTTTGGTGCTGCTTTCCTAACGGTACATCCGACCATTTATGCCAAGAACCTGGTAAGGAAAATGAAAGAGCACGGTGCCAAAGCTTACCTGGTAAATACGGGATGGAATGGTACAGGCAAACGTATTTCATTAAAAGAGACGCGTGCTATTATTGACGCCATTTTGGACGGCAGCATTGATAAGGCTCCGACAAAGCATATCCCCATTATGAACCTGAACATTCCGGTGGAATTGCCCAATGTCTCCTCTGACATTCTGGATCCGCGCAGTACGTATGCCAATCCAAAGGAATGGGAAGAGAAAGCCGTTTCGCTGGCAGGAAAATACATTAAGAACTTTGAGAAATACTGCGACAACGACGACGCTTGCGCTTTGGTTCCGTCAGGCCCACAACTTCCGTAGCAGCATAAGGCATTATAAAAAAGCTCCCGTACCGGGAGCTTTTTTTGTTGGCAGGCGGGCTAACCGTCTGTTAGTAATTCAGGATTTTGTGGAAATCATAATCTTCCGGCTTGTCAATGAATTTTTTAGCTTCGGGATAATCTTCTTCTGTGATATAGTCCATGATATGGCGCGTAAAGAATTGCATTTCCTGAGATTGCATGTTGACCAGGCGTGGTGGAATCTTCCCTGTACGGGGGTCCTGCAAATCCTGAAGGAAGAGCGGTATGATTCTTCCGTTGCCATCGCGGCAAACCATACAACCGCTAACTCCTTTCATAAACAGCTCGTATACCCCCATGCCCAGCATGGAGCAGTATTCCAGATCGTAAGCTTTGGGGCTGATACAACGGACTTCATAACCCACTTCCACCGGCCTTGTTTTGACATCAAGGCCCAGGCTTTTGAGTTTTTTGTCAACCAGGTTGTCGATGATGTGTGATTTGGATATTTTACCCAGTTCCGGATGACCGTGTTCATCGTATGTAAATGCAATATCGGCTTTTTGAACGTCTTTTTCTGACAAGGCTTGAAAAATACCTTCGGAAATCATAACGCAGCCATAAGGTATGTTTCTGATTTTTCGTTTAACAACTGACGATACAATCAAATTGACTACTTTCTCAATGGTAATAGGAGTTCTGTAGAACATTTCCGTGATGATGGTCATGGGGAAATGGCAGGAAGATCCTATGCCAAATGCCAGGTGTCCGGCGGAGCGTCCCATGGCTGTTACAATAAACCAGTTTTCGCTGGTACGTGCATCTTCATATACAGTACGTCCCAGGGTGGTACCTTCTGCCTTGGCACTTTGGTAACCAAACGTGAAAACACCTTCCGGAAGGGGAAGGTCGTTGTCAATGGTCTTAGGTACGTGAATATTGGCAATATTGTGTTTTTTTTCTAACAGGAATTTTGAAATGCGGTTTGCTGTGGAAGCTGAATCGTCACCACCAATAGTTACCAGAAGTTTTACGTTGTAGTTGTCGAATAAATCAAAGTTGAAGTTTTCCTGGAAATCCTCATCGCTTGGTTTGTAACGGCTCATTCTTAAATAGGAACCGCCTTTGTTGAAAAGCATATCGGCTTTGTCAAAATTCATTTCTTCTACACGGCATTTTTCCTTGCAAAACAAGCCAATATATCCGCCGTGTAAACCAATTACACGGTAGCCTTTTGTAATAAATGTCTTTGTAATAGTGCATACTACGGTGTTAATGCCAGGAGCGGGACCTCCACCGCATAGTATGACTACTGAGGGTTGTTTTTCCATAATTTGGTATTTTTGCAAACTACAAATGTAAGAAAAAAGCAATTCTTACGGAAATGATACGGCATTGAGCTGTTTTAAACAAGCCCAAAATTTTTGAGTTGGGAAGCCCATCACGTTGTAGAAACTGCCTTCAATACGTTCTATACCAATATAGCCAATCCATTCCTGAACACCGTATCCTCCTGCTTTATCGTAGGGTTTGTAATGATCTACATAATATTGGATTTCTTCTTCTGTCAAACGCGAGAACCACACCTTTGTTTTGTCGCTGAAACCGCAGGCAATGCCGTGAATTTTTGAAGAACGCAGGAATACGCCTGTAACAACCTTGTGGCAGTTCCCGGATAAATTTTGCAGCATCTGACAGGCTTCTTCGCGGTTCTGCGGTTTTCCCATAATTGTCCATGGGGATGATGTGTCGTGAGGGCTTGCCGAAAACACAAGCGTGTCGGCTGTAATCAGCAGTTCATTTTCTTCCAGAGGCTTTGTATAAGCCCGAGATTTCATTTGTGCCAGATGTTGTGGAATGTCCAAGGGTGCAATCCCTTCCGGCAAATTGGTTTCGTTTACTCCATGCAGGGAGGCTGTTACAAAGGGCAAACCAATTCCTTCCAGAAGCATTTTTCTTCTGGGCGAGGACGAGCCTAAGATCAAATGAAAAGGAGTTTTCATTCCGAACCCTTGTACCATTTGCCGTGAAGCTTAAGAACTTGTTCTATTATGTCGCGGACACAGCCTTTGCCTCCGGGAAAGGGAGAAATGTACCGGGCTGTTTTACGAACCTCGGTAGCAGCGTCTGAAGGGCAGAAGGAAAGGCCGCAAGCCAGCATAGGCGGTATATCCGGTATGTCGTCGCCGCCATAGGTCACCTGTGACGGGTCCAGGTTGTATTTTTCACAAAAATGGTTGAACGGAGGTGTTTTGTCACGAGCTCCCATGTATATATCAGTAACCCCTAACAGGTTGTATCTTTTTTCTACGGAAGGTGATGTGGCTCCTGTTATAATTGCCACACGGTATCCCTGCTCGATTGCCGTGCGAATGGCATAACCGTCGCGTGCATTATGCAAACGTAACAAGTCTCCGTCCGACATTGCAAGGACACTTCCATCTGTAAGAACTCCGTCAATATCAAATGCAAAGGCTTTGATTTGGTGCAGTTGGTTTTTGTAATTGCTCATATGTCTGTTTTGATTTCTGGCATAAAGATTGCCAAAGTTAATTATATTTGCACGAGTAACAGTAACGGTATGCATACTTTTCGTTTTCTTAAAGCAACGGCGGCTTGTGCGTTGCTATTTGCGACAGCTTTCTTTTTTGTTTCCTGTGACCAGACGGGTACTACTACCACTTTTTCCGGAACCGTAACGGATGTTTTGACAAAACAGTCCCTGGAAGGGGTAGCTGTATCTGTAATGCCTTTTGGACTGGGTGAAGAAACCGATACAGATGGGAAATTTTCCATTGCGTTGCCCAGAACAGACGAATCTGTATACCTTGTTTTTAGTAAGCCCGGTTACGATACGCAAGAAACGTTAAAAATGCCGCTTTCTCCAAGAAAGAAAAACCTCTACACTTTTAACATTCAACTGATGCGCCGTGTTGCTATGGCTGTTCTTTCTGAGGATGCCATCGATTTTGGCGGGAAAGAAACGGCTGTTCATGCAACATTATCCAATCCTGGAAACGATACACTTAGTTGGAATTTTTTAGATCTGTATTTTCCGGAATGGTTGCAGGCAGAACCACTGGGAGGTATTTTGATCCCGGAAGCAACACAGGAATTGACCTTTGTATGTGACCGTTCCGAACTGGCAATTGGAAATTATACTGCAGAAATACAACTGGTAGGAGGGGAGGATCCGTTAAGCGTGCCTGTCCGGATGCTGGTAGAAGGAGCGTTGTTGAAAGTAAACGGGACCTCCTTTGATTTTGGGGAAGAAGAAACGGAGGCTGTGACTACACTGTTTAATGAAGGAAACACTGTGTTGAACTGGCATTTGGAGCCATCCCTTCCCGGTTGGCTTTCCTGGGAGGCGGAAAATGGAACCGTGGAAGCAGGGGGTAAAAAAGAAGTGAAGATTACGGTAAACAGGTCTGAACTGGACTATGGTGCCTATACGTTTACAACAGACCTTCTGTCAGACGGAGGAGATACTACCTATTTCTTTAGTATAGAAAAATCTGCGGATTTGATTGGGGTTTCCGTTCAGTCTATAGATTTTGGGTCAGAAAGTACGCAGTTGGCATTTACCGTATCCCGGGTATCCGGTGTGCATCCCGTCCCCTTTACCGTTACAACGGATGATAAACACCTGCACCTTTCGCTTACCGGTGGAACTATTACAAAAGAAGCTCCCCGGGCAGAGGTTGTTGTTTCTCTGAACAGGGAGGACATACCTGCAGGGGGGTCCAAAAGTTCCGTTCGTGTGCTGACATCGGAGCAGGAGTTGGTTGTGGTTGTAAATTATGCAACGGAAGCTGAACAGCCGGAAGTTTCCACAGACGGGTATGGGCTGGACGGTTCCTGGCGCCTGCATTTTAAAGGAACGCTTGTAAGCAATGGCGGTGGGTCTGTTGTACAGCACGGACATTGCTGGGGTACATCACCCCAGCCCCAGGTAACGTCGGGTGGGGGGTGCTCCCGTCTGGGTTCGCTGGAAGAAGGAAAGTCCTTTGTTTCTTATCCGGATGTTTTTCCGGAATATGGAACTACATGGTATATAAGGGCGTATGCAGAAAACGAAATGGGTATTTCCTATGGAGAAACAAGTGTTATGACATACGAACCACCTGTTTTGAAAGATCCTTTTGTTGATTACAATCAGTTTTCAAACGTGCTGATAGTCAGAGAAAAAAATGCACAGGGTACCCCATTCACAGAACATGGATTTGTGTGGAATACTACCGGAGAAATTCCCGTCTTGTATCAGGATACGTATGTGCTTTTGGGTGAAAAGAGTTCCGGAAATCTGTTTTACTATAATATTCCAACACCGGAGCGGGGAGAGGAATACACAGTACGCAGTTTTGCGGTAAACAGCTTTGGTCTGGCTTATTCGGAACCGATTCGCTATTTTCTGGACATAGAGAAACCTGAGGTGGAAACAGGTAGTGAGGAAGAGGTGACCTACTATACAGCCAAACTCAGCGGCAGTATAGTAGCGTTGGGTTCAGAAGAAATCCTGGCCCACGGACATTGCTGGAGTACCCGGGAGTCGCCTACCCTGGAAGACTCCTATACTAACCTGGGTAAGGCAGAAGGAGAAGGTACTTTTACCTCACAGGCGCAAGGCTTGTTGATTAACACCACCTATTATTACAGGGCCTATGTTACAACAAAACACGGTGTGTACTACGGATTGTCGCAGGAATTCGCTACGTTACAAGATGCTTCTGTTGTTGTTCAGGATGGGTTAAAAATGTATATAACTACTTCTGAACAGATTCTGGCGTATGATTGGACAGGTGCAGCCCATGATTTGATAGTCTCCAATGGAATAACCTACAATACTTCCAACAAACCGGCCGGTACGCATGCAGCCATTTCTTTTAACGGTACCAGCGGGTACTTATACAGTAAAAAGATTAATCCGCTTTCCGGGCTGTCCGGGGGTTCTATGAATTTCTGGCTGAGGCTGCGCTCTACCATGAATAAAAATGTGAAGTATCCTTTTTTTGGATCAGTCTCTGAAGGTGGGTTCTTTGTCCTTATTGACCACAACGGGAATGAATGGGTCTTGACGTTATGTATGGGGCCGGGACAGGAAACGTATAAAATTGCGTTGCCTTCTATGGGAGGTATTGATATTTCTAATTTTTTGGGAACAGCATGGCACATGTTGTCCATTGTATCTAACGGCTCTACCATGTCTGTGTATTTAGACGGTACAAAACTCTATACAGAGAGCATTAAAATGACGTTTGGGGTGCAGCAGGATTTTGTAATAGGGGCTCATGCACTCAATGGGTCAACGCTGAATACATTTTTACCGGCAGATATGGCTTCCCTTAGGTTTTACAACAGGGTACTTTCTGATACCGAGGTGGCTGCTGTTTATAACGCGGGAATGTAAAACAGAGAACGCTCAGGCTTCCGGAGTACCATCTCCAAAATGCATGGGGATGTTGTTCATTCCTTTTCCGGAGAGATTGATTTCACCAAAATGTTCTTCGTATTTTCTGAGGTTGTCCTGCAATGCATTGAAAAAACGTTTGGCGTGTTCCGGGGTCATGACAATGCGGTTCTGCACTTTTGCTTTGGCAATTCCGGGCATCATACGTATGAAGTCAAAAACGAATTCGCTACTGGAATGGGTAATGATGGCCAGGTTAGAATAGCAGCCCTGTGCTACGTCTTCCGGCAATTCAATGTTGATCTCTTTCTTGGGGTTTTGTTCCATAACCGTGCTGTTTGATGCTACAAAAGTAGTATTTTTATATATATTTGCGTCTTATTCTCTACAATATATGGATTTACCCGCGATATACGATCCTTCAGTAACAGAAGAAAAATGGTATGCTTACTGGCTGCAGTATGGCTTTTTCCGTTCCATTCCCGATGACAGACCCAAATACAGCATGGTCATTCCGCCGCCCAATGTAACGGGAGTACTTCACATGGGGCATATGCTCAACAATACCATACAGGATGTGTTGGTGCGGCGTGCCCGGATGCAAGGTAAGAATACGTGCTGGGTTCCCGGAACCGATCATGCTTCCATTGCTACAGAAGCCAAGGTTGTTGCCTTGTTAAAGGAAAAAGGTCTGGAAAAATCCGATATGAGCCGGGAAGAGTTTCTGGAGCATGCGTGGGCATGGAAAGAAAAACACGGCAATATCATCCTGGAACAGCTCAAAAAACTGGGGGCATCTTGTGACTGGGACCGTACTTCTTTTACCATGGACCCGGCTATGAGTCGCTCGGTAATAGAATCATTCGTTTACCTGTATAACAGGGGTTTGATTTACCGCGGCATACGCATGGTTAACTGGGATCCTAAAGGAAAAACGGCCGTTAGCGACGAAGAAGTCATTCACCGCGAAGTAAATGAAAAACTGTATTACCTGAAGTATTTCTTTAGTGAGAACGGCAAACCCGGGAAAGAGTACCTTTCTATAGCTACCACACGCCCGGAAACGATAATGGCAGACGTAGCCGTTTGTGTGCATCCCGAAGATGAACGGTATGCAGCCCTGGTGGGGAAAAAGGTACTTATACCTTTGATAAACAAAGAAATACCTGTAATAGCAGACAGTTACGTGGCGATTGATTTTGGAACGGGTTGCTTAAAGATTACACCGGCTCACGATATAAATGACTACGAAATTGGTTTGCGGCACAAACTGCCTGTAGTGGATATTCTGAATCCGGACGGAACCTTGAACGAACAGGCACAAATCCTGGTTGGGGAAGACCGCTTTGAGGCACGTAAGAAGATTTGCCGCATGCTGGACGAAAGCGGATGTCTGGAAAAGGAAGAGCCGTACGTCACACAGGTAGGTTTTTCTGAACGGACAGATGCCGTGATTGAGCCGAGGCTTTCCCTTCAGTGGTTTGTTAAGCTGGATGTTTTGGCAAAGAAAGCCCTTGCCTATATGGAAGACGGCAGGATTAAACTGATTCCGGAAAAGTACAACAACACGTACCGTCATTGGATGGAAACAGCCCGGGACTGGTGTATTTCCCGGCAATTGTGGTGGGGACAGCAGATTCCTGCCTGGTACCTGCCCACAGGAGAAGTGGTAGTTGCCTCGACAGAGCAAGAAGCTTTTGAACTGGCACGGAAAATTGATTCTCACCTGCAAGCAGAAGATTTGGTACAAGACCCCGATGTAGTTGATACATGGTTTTCTTCCTGGCTCTGGCCCATCTCGGTATTTGATCCGGATAAGCCGGGACATCCGGAAAAACAGAGTAACAAAGAACTGGCCTACTATTTTCCTACAGACGATTTGGTTACAGCTCCTGATATCTTGTTTTTTTGGGTAGCCCGGATGGTAATGGCAGGTGATCTTTTCTGCAACCAGAAACCTTTTGGAAACGTGTACCTTACCGGTATGGTACGTGATAAACTGGGCCGAAAAATGTCCAAATCCTTGGGCAATTCACCGGATCCTGTGAAGTTGATGGAACGTTACGGAGCAGACGGAGTACGGATGGGGCTGATGTTGTGTACCTCGGCAGGAAACGATATTTTATTTGATGAATCCCAGGTAGAGCAGGGGAGGAATTTCTGCAACAAGATATGGAACGCTTACCGGTTAGTCCGTTCCTGGAAACGGGATACGCAGCAAAATCAAGAGGAGGTTTCGCGGGAAGCCGTTCGCTGGTTCTCTCAGTTGCTTTCAGCTACCCGAGTAGAAGTAGACGATCTCTTTTCCAAATACAGGCTCTCAGAAGCACTGATGCTTCTTTACAAGCGTTTTTGGGAGGATTTCTGTTCCTGGTATCTGGAGATAATTAAGCCTTCAACAGAAAAAGAAAGAGCTCTGGATGCCTGCACGTACGATAAAACATTGGAGTTTTTTGATGTGTTGCTTCATCTACTCCATCCTTTCATGCCCTTCATTACAGAAGAATTGTGGCAAAATCTGCAGGAACGCATGCCGGGTGAAAGCATCATGGTGTCTCCCATACCTGAAACCGGTTCTTTTGATGCAGAGGAACTGGCTGAGTTTGTACGTTTGCAGGAACTGGTAGTTCATATAAGAGGAGTACGTCAGAACAAACAGATTCCGGGAAAAACCGGACTGGACTTGTTAATAAAAGGTCCTTTTCCGAAAAGGCTGTATGGCATAGCCATGCGGATGGCCGGATTGAAAACTGTACAGCAGGTAACTCAAACGCCGGCTGAAGGCAGTATGTACGCGTTTCTTTTAGGTACTACCGAATGTTTTATTCCCTTGGGAGCCTTTCTGGATATTGAAGAAGAGCGCTCCAAAATCCATGCAGAGCTGGATTACTACCGTAAGTTCCTGCTATCTGTAGAAAAAAAATTGGCCAACGAGACTTTTGTGCAACGTGCTCCGGAGCAAGTAGTAGCCATTGAACGGAAAAAACAGGAAGATGCCCGGGCAAAAATAACCGCCCTGGAAGAACAGTTGGCATTATTATAGTGCAATAAAAAGACAGGCAATGAAATACAAGCATGTGTTGCTTTTGTTTGTTGTATTGGCTTCTTTGACCACGTGTGTTAAAGTAGCCGAGTTGAATGATAATGCATCTGTCTCTACGTGTTTCATCACGAAAACTGCACCGGAAACCGTTGTTTTTGGAGAACCGGTTGTGGGGAACGGAGAACTTGTACTGCCTATGGAGTATGGGAAATACGAATTCCCCGTTACGTTGACTCTGGATATCCGTACTGCCCAAAAAATTGATAAGATTCTGGGGCTGGACGAAGACAATACCCTTACTTTTGAAACGGAAGAAACGGTCCACACCATCCATTTGATTGCAGAGAGCGGTGTGCCTTATTCGTATACCGTTTCAATTGAAGTGGCTCCTTTGAGTGAAATGGCAGGCGTAACATCAGCCGGGTTATTAACACATATGCCTGCAGGTTTCATTCTGTCGCAGGAACCGGTTGTGGACGTAGTTGAATCCCAGGTGTGTTTGTATGCATTGACAGGGCAAACCTTGCCCCTGAAGGTGGAGTTGGAGCTGGAACTGAGTCCCGGAGCATCAATACTTGCAGTGGAAGGTTCTCATGTATTGTCTATCCTCCTTGAATCGTACGACACTTCCGTTGCATTTACCGTGGTTGCAGAAAGTGGCAGGAAAGAAGCGTGGGCTGTACAACTTACAGGGGTTGCTTTAGTTGACGAATCTTCACAGGCAGAACCGGGTGTCTGGCAACGGTTGGAACCCTCCGGACCCGTTGAACTTGTTTTTCAGACAGCAGGCCCGGAAGTGGTATCCGTTGTTACAGATCCTGCACAAAGCAGGGTCAATGCCGAGTTACGGGATAACGGAACTCCCTTTCCGTGGAACGCCCGTCTTTCCGTACCCCTTTCTCCTTATGTTCTTCTTATGGGAGGTACGCAGGAGGGGGACTTTCAATTGTCCGGCTGGGAGCAACAGGATACGTTGTACCTGACAGACAGGATATCACGTGTAGCCCGTTCCTGGATTTTTTCCTGGAACAAATGGTTGAATCCGGAAAACCATGCACTCGCTTTTGGGGTTGTAGATTATGAATCTGCCTTACATGAAATGACCCTGGGTTCACCTATAGTAGACACGCTGGCCGGAGTAATTGAAATTCCGTTCCTGAAAGGAAATGATTTCCCGTTGCAAATAAAGGAGTACGTGGTAACGCTGTCTGAACATGCTACAAGCAACCTTCCCAAAACTCTTCTTTTCAACAACTACAAAGACGAGATTTCTTTTGATATTGTTTCTGAAAGCGGGAAAAGCCGGTTGTGGAAAGTGAAGCTGAAACCCTGGTTTTCTACAGCTGCGGATGTGCTGTCCTTCGAAGCCGTTTCGTACAGCTCGGCAGAAAATCTGGTACAGTTGAAAGACCGGCACGCAACAATTAATGCCCAAGAACAGACTGTTTCGCTGGTATTGAAAGCAGGCTATGATTTTCCTTTTGTTATTGAAGCGTTTACGCTGGAATTATCTCCTATGGCTGTTTTGCAGGAAGCTTATCCGGATGGAATTAGATTCCAAACCATTGAAGATGTAGCACCGCTTACGGTTATCGCAGAAAGTCAAGAGTGCACGGAATGGCATCTGGTTTTGGTAGACGAACGAACAGAAGTGACAGAGGCACGTGTACTGGGTTATCGTATTGACAGTTATAGCGGGACAAGCCAAACACAGCATAACATAAGCCTGGAAAGAGACGGAATTATTGATACGACAGCCCGTACCGTAACACTCGTTGTTAATGATTGGTCCAACAAGTTGCCGTTAACCGCCAACGCCACACTGCAAGTTTCTAAAAATGCCACCCTTAGCGGAAACATTACTACGTTGCAGCATACGTTGCTCTTTGAATCTATTGACCAGGAGTTTCACTTTCAGGTAACTTCAGAAAGCGGTACCAGCCAAACTGCATGGACGGTAAAGCTGGAAGACCGTTCAATGCCTCGTCATTCAGAAGCAAATGTTATTAATTTCATAACAGGCAACCCGTCTTCCGGTTTTGTTTTTGAAGAGAAATACCTGGAACAAGACAAAGCAGCCATCACGCTGCTGGTTTCTTCCAGACCATCCAAAGAAGCTGTTTTAACTATAAAACCTTCGCTTACTCTGAGTGAAGGAGCTTCTATATCTAAGGGATTGGTTCAGGGAGCACCTTTGGAACTGACCTTTGGTTCACCCCATACATTTTCTGTTGTGGCCGAAGATGAAACAGTCCGGGAGTGGCAGGTGTCGTTAGTCTATGCACCTCAGGTGCCTAACAGCAATTTTGAAGAGTGGGGTATAGTAAATTTTATTTATAACATACTTCCATCCAATGGGAAAGGGTGGACAACAGGTAACAATATTCAAGTATCGGGAACTTCCAGGGTTCAGGGACAAGATGGCACGTATGCCGCTAAGCTTCATACTACACTAAAGGTTGTTGACCTGGGGCTGTTTAAATTCACCAGTCTGGCGGCCGGTGCGCTTATGCTGGGTAAATTTGCGTTTAGCATGACTGCTGATGCAGTTATGGACCCGCCAAGTATGTCTGCGATGGGTATCGCTTTCCTTGCCGATTCAAATCCGGTGGGTTTTGAAATTGAATACAATTACACAGCAGGGGGGCAGAGGGTTTATACAGAGCCTTACAAGGGGACGCTGGGTATGCCGTCATTTAAGGACCTTAAAAAGATTGACGGAAAAGATAAGGCATCTATTATTGTTGAATTACATAACTTTACAGGAAGCAATTGGACTTATAACCACAGGAACAGGGTAAATATGATTGCCGGATACGATCTGTATTCAGAAGGAACGTCCGGCTGGGTACGGGAGCGTTACCTTTTTGACGGGGTTGCGGGCAGGGAACATCTGGATATGACACACCTTGTGGTACGTTGTTCTTCTTCCTGGGAGGGTGACGAATACAAAGGTGCCGACGGCAGCACGCTGTTGCTGGACAATTTCCGGTTAATTTATTACCTTCCCGGCTCCAATGCAGTACTTTTAGAATAAGCATGATGGAACATGTAACACATATCAAAGTCAGGTATTATGAAACGGACCAGATGGGCGTGGTACACCACTCCAATTACATCCGTTATTTTGAAATTGCGCGTGAAGAAATGATGGAGCATTACGGGATTCCTTACAAAGAAACAGAATCCCGCGGAATTATCATGCCCGTGCATACCTTACAGTGCGATTACATCCATCCGGCCAAATACGGAGAAATTCTTACTGTTATAACCCGGTTGGAAGAGCTGCCACGTTCACGGATTACTTTCAGGTACTCCATACTAAACCCATCCGATGTCTTGTTGGCAAAAGGATTTGTAACGTTGGCTTTTGTTGATAGTACCCGTGGTGTTCCCGTGAGAGCTCCGCTTTTCCTTACGGAAGTATTGGAAAAATACCTAAATTTGTAATTATTAAAACATAAGAACATGGTAAAATTATTGCTTTTTGGTACCGTAGGTGCTACCGAAATAATCATTATTGCGCTAGTCATTCTGCTTCTTTTTGGTGGAAAGAAAGTTCCTGAATTGATGAAGGGCCTGGGTAAAGGTGTGAAAAACTTTAAGGATGGAATGAAAGGGATTGAAGATGAATTGAGCGAAGAAAAAAACGATCTGGAAAAGACGCGTAGAGAATAGTGGCAGCTGAGACCCCGTTGAATGACACCGGGATGTCCTTCTGGGAGCATCTTGAAGAATTCCGCAAAGTACTTATACGTTCTGTAATTGTTTTGCTGGTGCTTATGGTCGTAATATTTCTGAACAAGACTTTTGTTTTTGAAACTATTATTTTTGCACCCAGAAGCTCCGATTTTGTTTTTTACAAATGGTTGGAATCTCTGTCCCGCTTGTTGAACATTCCGTCTATGGCTCCGGAACCTTTCAAACTGGAGTTGCAAAACATTGAACTGGCCGCTCAATTTTTCACACATATTAATATTTCACTGAGCCTGGCCCTTGTGCTGGGAACTCCGTTTATCCTATACCAGTTATGGCTTTTTGTAAAACCGGCACTCTATGAAAAGGAACGAAAGGCAGCGGTCCGTGCTTTTGCCTGGTGCTCCTTTCTTTTCTTCCTGGGGGTGCTGGCAGGCTATTTTTTTGTTTTCCCGTTAACCATAAACTTTCTGGGTAATTACAGGGTGACCGATTGGGTTGAGAACCAAATCACCTTGCAGTCTTACATCCATATGTTTACCTGGCTTATCCTCATCATGGGCATCGTCTTTGAGATGCCTGTATTGTTGCGTGTCTTGTCAAAAATCGGTATTATTTCCAAAGATTTTCTAAAAAAACACCGCAAGCACGCCTTTGTTATTTTGCTTATTTTGGCAGCTGTCATAACACCCAGTGGCGATGCTTTCACTTTGTTTATTGTGACCGTACCCCTGTATTTGCTTTATGAAGCGAGCATTCTGGTGAGTTATAACAAAAAGTCAGAAGAGGATGAAAAAGTTGCTGTCTAGACGCCGGTGGGTAATTCCGACAGGAATAGGGTTTCTTTGCCTGTTGCTTTTTCTTGTACCCTTTTTCTGGGAATTTCCGGTAGTGGTCTTGCTAAAAAGCCGTATGCTTACCGGTTACCAAAAAATGGCGTTGACACGTCTGTACCGTCCCGGAACCACAGAATCCATAAGAAAAGATGTGCATTTGTACAACGGAGGATACCGGCCGGAACATTTTGTTCCGGGACCTGTTCATGTACCGGGTAAAGGCATGAATTACCAGGATTCCCTGGGATTGCTTCTTTCCAAATCGTATTTTGACAAGGCTTATCCTTTTCAAAGGAAAAGGGCACTTGTACGTGTTAACTCCTGCTATGGTCTGCTGGATATGAAAGGCAGGTGGGTATTGCATCCGGCATTTGACACCTTGTATCCGTTCAGAAACGTATACATAGTAAAACAAGGCAAAGAGTGGGGGATAGCAAACAGGCGGGGACGTATGAAAACACCTTTATCTTCTTCCCGGGTAACTGCAGATTATTATGGAACAGAACTTCCGTTTCTGAGGGTCGTGCAACCGAATGGCCGGTTTCACCTGGTTGATGAAAAAGGAAATATCAGAGAATCCGGCCTGTACGACAGCCTGGATTTGCGAGATCGCTATATATTTGTCTGCAGGGGTGGTAAATGGGGCGTTGCAGATGAAAGGGGGAAAGAACTTATTGTTCCTCAATACGATGGAATTGAAGTAGCAGAAGGTCCCTTTTTTGCGGTACGCAACGGAGGTCTGGAAGGCTTACACAGGTTAGGCGATAAAGAAGCAATTGTTCCGGTGCAATACGAAAAAGCAGCTATATGTACTCCCACAACATTCCGGGTTTTGCTGAACGATCACTATGGTTTGCTGGATAAAAATGCAGCTGTTCTTATTGAACCTGTTTACGACACCCTGTATTTTCACCGGAAACCGGAATGGATAGTAACCGGAAGGTTGGGATTCTATGCACTGCGCAACACAAAGAAACTGGAATACCCAACCCAATTTTACAATTGGATTGGCCCTTGCCGGGAAGGTATGACGGTAGTAAGGAACGAAAACGGTTACGGGGTATTATCTAATAAAGGAGAAGTAGTGGTTACTCCGCAATACCAACTGATTCACAACTACAGTTCCCAGGTGGCTGTAGTATTTGATAAGGAACAATACGCAGTCATTGACCGTAACGGTTTGTTTACACTTCCTTTTTCATTAAACCTGGTAGAACTTTATGATTTTCAAGACGGAGTGGCTTTGGCAGCCCGCTATAACCTGATGACGTCACGGATTCAAAAGCAATACGGTTTTGTTGATAAAAAAGGAAATACAGTGATTCCTTTCCTGTACGAAGACGGACATCCTGCTTTTTCCAATGGACTGGCAGCTATGAAGCTTGGCGGGAAATGGGGCTTTATTGATAAAAAAGGAGACGTGAAGATCTCTTTTATTTACGATACGGTTACACAATTTTCTAATGGACAGGCTTTTGCATTGTATGAAGGGTATCTGCTTACATTAAATACACAAGGAGCTACCATAAAATGATATCTCTTTCCAATATTGAAGTATCCTTTGCTCACCGGAAATTGTTTTCCGGGGTGTCCTTTCATATCAACCGCAAGGATAGGATAGCTCTTGTAGGAAAGAACGGAACGGGTAAGTCAACCCTCATGAAAATCATTGCGGGTCAACTGGAACCTACATCCGGTACGGTAGCCGGGGATGCAAACCTGAGGACCGGATACCTGCCACAACAGATGAACCATGCAAAAGACAAATCGGTTCTGGAAGAAACTCTAACGGTTTTTTCCCATATCGATACATTGTCAAAAAGAATGGAGCAGATTAACCGGGAATTGGCTGAAAGAGACGATTACCAGGCACCGTCCTATCTGAAGCTTATTGGTGAACTTGGGGAACTGAATGACAGGTTTCACCTGGTTGCTTCAGACAATCCGACAGGGAACGCAGAAAGAATACTTTTGGGGCTTGGGTTTAAAAGGGATGAACTGGAAAGATCAACCGCCACTTTTTCTGAGGGATGGAATATGCGGATAGAGCTGGCCAAATTGCTGCTCTCCAATCCTGATATGCTCTTGCTGGACGAACCGACCAATCACCTGGACATTGAGAGCCTCAGGTGGTTGGAATCGTACCTGGCCTCTTATGCAGGTGCTTTGCTTGTTGTGTCGCACGACAGGACTTTTCTGGATACGGTTACGGAAAGAACTATTGAATTGTCTTTGGGCAGGATATACGATTACAAGGCCTCGTATTCTTATTTTATGGAATTGCGTAGAGAACGGGTTGAACAACAAACAGCTGCTTATGAAAATCAGCAGAAGGTTATTGAAAAAACTCAGGAGTTCATAGAACGGTTTAGGTACAAACCCACCAAATCCAACCAGGTACAGAGCCGGATAAAACAACTTGAGAAAATGGAACTGGTAGAGATAGATCCGGTAGATCATGCACAAATCAGCATCCGCTTTCCCAACCCCCCACGCAGTGGAAAAGTAGTATACAGGTGTTCAGATGTAGCGGCCGGGTACGATGGAAAACCTGTATTTAAACATGCTGATCTTACCGTAGAACGCGGAGAGAAAATAGCACTTGTAGGTAGAAACGGAGAAGGGAAGACAACCCTGCTCAAACTGCTTGCTCCGGGACAACAGGCAGGACAGGCTCGGATTCTGGAAGGAACCCTTCAAACAGGTCATAACGTAATGGCCGGTTATTATGCCCAGAATCAAGACGAATTACTTGATGAAGATTTGACGGTTTTTGAAACAGTAGATAAAATTGCAACGGGAGAGGTGCGCACAAAACTGCGGGATATCCTGGCTGCTTTTCTGTTTCGTGGAGAAGATGTGGATAAAAAGACCGTGGTACTGAGTGGCGGGGAACGCTCCCGGCTTGCCATGGCAGTCCTTATGCTACAACCGTATAATGTTTTGTTGCTGGACGAGCCCACCAACCACATGGACATCCAGTCTAAGGAAATTTTGAAAGAGGCTTTATTGAACTATACCGGAACGCTTGTACTGGTTTCTCACGACAGGACCTTTCTGGACGGACTGGTGAACAAAGTGTACGAGTTCAGAGACGGGAAGGTTAAAGAGCATTTGGGTGGCATTGGTGTTTTTCTGGAAAGAAGAAGAGCTGAGTCTCCGGACGAGGTCATTCGTACTCCTGAAGCACAAAGCAGTGCATCAACGCAATACCAGCAAAGAAAAGAGCGCGAACGAACGCTCAGGAAACTGGAGTCTGCCGTAACCCGCTTAGAGAACAGCATAGAAGCATACGAAGAAAAGCTGTCCCAAATGGATGCGCAGTTGCAAAGCCCTCCGGCCGAAGGATTTGAACCGGACTTTTACAGAACCTACGAGAAAGAAAAAAAAGGACTGGACCTGGCCATGAAAGCCTGGGAGACTGCCCACAACAAGCGGGATGCTTTTATTAAAGAAATGGAACATGAATGAGAAAAAAATATTTGGATTTCATCCGGTAAGAGAGGCCTTACTGGGCAATAAAAAACCGGAACGGGTTTTTTTAAGAAAAGGACACGACAGCCCGGTTGCTGCACAAATTCTGCAATTGGCACGGGAATACGAAATCCCGGTACAATTCGTACCAGTAGAAAAGTTGAACAAGCTTGCTGCCGGAGGAAACCACCAGGGAGTGGCAGCACAATATCCGGGATTAGATTATGTGACACTGGAAGAAGCTGTGGAAACAGCCGGAAAAACGACTGAATGGCCGCTGGTCTTACTGCTGGACGGTGTTAGTGATGTGCGCAATTTTGGCGCCATTGCCCGTACTGCGGAATGCGCCGGGGTGGGAGCTTTGATTCTCCCGGCCAAAGGAGGCGCTGCAGTGAATGAAGATGCCATCAGAACCTCGGCAGGAGCCTTGTTGCGTATTCCAACCTGCCGGGTCCCCAACCTGAGAACTGCTGTTTATTTTTTAAAGGAATCAGGCTACACGGTCATAGGGACAGATGCCAAAGGAGAAGACACCATTTACCGGACCAATTTTAAAAGACCGACAGCCTTGGTCATGGGGGCAGAAGGAGCAGGCATTTCCCGTGGCATTGCAGGAATATGCGATGCGTTGGCAGCTATTCCCCAGCTGGGAGAAATTGGCTCCCTGAATGTATCGGCAGCAACAGCTGTGGTACTTTTTGAGATTGTAAGACAACGACTTATGTTATGAATGCAGGTGTTAAAAATTCTGCTTTAAAGAAATTAGCCGGAGAAACAGTTATCTACGGCACGAGTACCATCCTGGCCAGGGTGTTGAATTTTCTGCTGGTACCCCTCTATACCCGTGTGCTGACAGATCAGGCCGCTTATGGTGTAGTTGCCGAATTCATGGCCTATATTGCTGTTTTACAGGTTATTCTTGTAATGGGCCTTGAGACTGGCTGTTTCCGCTTTGCCTCCCTGGCACAACAGAAGCACGACGGAAAAGGTGCCGGAAAGGTGTTTTCAACAGCCCTGACTACCGTTACCCTGGTTGCCGGATTGTTTTTTGTCGTTGTGGTGCTCCTGAAGCAACCTATTGCAGGAATGCTGGGTTATGCCAATAGTCCGCAATCCATTACGTACGTTGCCGGCATACTTTTTCTTGACAGCATAACGGCCATTTTATTTGCCCGGTTGCGTTTTGAACATAAAGCCATCAAGTTTGCCCTATTCAAAACCATCAAGATTTGCTGCGAATTGGGAATGAACCTGCTCTTTTTCCTGTGGGTTCCGCGTTTTCTTTCAGCAAACCCACAAGCGCTGATTGGACGGTTTATCCCGGCTGTACCGGATTACAATTACGTATTGTTTTCTATTTTCCTTTCCTGTATAGTTGCCTTGGTGCTCTTTCTTCCTGATTTGCTAAAAAAGAGCAGCTTTGCCTTTGATCGTAAATTGTGGGGTAAGCTTATGCTTTACTCGTTACCGCTGATGGTGGCAGGCCTTCCGGGTATCTTAAATGACTTCAGTGACAGGTTACTGTTCCGTTTTCTGATTCCTGAAGATGTTTCGTGGAGGGCACAAATGGGTATCTACCAGGCAGGCATAAAACTGGCGGTTCTTATCAATCTTTTTATTCAAATGTTCCGTTATGCAGCAGAGCCCTTCTTTTTTGGAGAATCCGGCAATAAAAACGCACCGGAAACGTACGCCAGGGTACTGGAAATTTTTACCGGATTCTGCATGCTCGTTTACCTGTTCATTTTGTTGTATATGGACTTGTTTGGGCTTATTCTGGGAGCTAATTACCGGGAAGGTATTGTAGTTGTTCCCATTATGGCTCTGGCCTATGTCTTACTGGGTATATACTTTAATATAAGCATTTGGTTTAAACTGTCTGAAAAAACAAGCTATGCCGTTCTGATTACTACAGCCGGTCTGGCAGTTACCTTGCTGGTTAATGTGCTGTTTATGCCCCGTTACGGGTATATGGCTGCTGCCTGGGGACATTTGGCAAGCTACCTGGTGATGGTCGTGATTTGTGCGTTAATGGGCCGTAAACATTATCCGATACCTTACCGTTGGCAACGTAACACCCTGTATATAGTTGCAGGAATAAGCCTTTATGTTTTTTCTCTGTTGTTTGCTCACTTGCCCCTGGTGCCGAAATTGATTGTAAATACAGGAATTTTACTGTTGTATCTTATATCCTGGGCGTGGGCGGAAGGTTTCTTCGGAAAGCTGCGCAAATTATGGCAGCAGCGGTAGCTACGTTCAACGATTCAGATCCATGGCGGTAAGATGGTATGTACAGGCGGGTTTGCAGGTATTCCAGCAATTCTTTGTTTATGCCCTGCGATTCATTTCCTAATACAATGATGCCGTCTTCCGGTAATTCCAGGGTGTTGATGTCTTTACCTCCTTGCAAGACAGCACCGGTCACAGGAACGCAGCTGTTCTGCAACAATCCTGTTAAGGGGGTGTAATAAACGGGAACACGCAGGATGGCCCCCATGGTTGCTTGTACTGTTTTTGGGTTATACAACTCTACACAATCGGGCGAAGCATAAATGGCCGTTATATTGAACCAGTCTGCAATGCGCAACAGGGTGCCAAAATTTCCGGGATCCTGTATGCCGTCCAGTGCCAGGTAAAGATTTCCTTTTGTGGGAACAGCTGCACGTACGGAAGGTATACCCACAACGGCCAGAACACCTGCCGGAGTAGACTGGCAGGACATCTTTTTCATTTGTACTTGTGTTACCTTTTTAGTCGTATGCGGAAAGGGAATATCAAAAAATGATACGTCAAACAAGTCTTCCTGTACGTAAAGTTCACGCAAGGGGAACGGGCTGTTTCCCAGAAGCAGCTCCGTTATCATTTTCTTTCCTTCTATAATGAATTCCTGTCTTTCGCGGCGAAATTTCTTTTGCCCCAACTCCCTTACGTATTGTATTTCTTTATTTCCAGCCATGCGCCCTAAGAAATCAGTAACCCAAAACTTTTAACATGGATTTGTACGTTTGTTCTTTGGAAAACAGTTTGGTATAATACTCTCCGTTTTCCTCTCCAATAATCACCATTTTTGGTGCAGGCATCAGACAGTGCTGCACCCCGCCAAAGCCCGATATGGATTCCTGGTAGGCACCGGTGTTGAAAAAGCCGATGTAAAGCGGCTCTTCGTTCTCGTTCTTCGGGAGAAAAACTGCATTGGCGTGAGCCTCGGCATTGTAGTAATCCTGCGAATCGCAGGTAAGGCCGCCAAGGAAGACACGCTGGTAAGGTTCATCCCACTTATTGATGGGAAGCAGTATAAAACGGCGTTTGATGCCCCAGGTATCCGGCAGGGTAGTCATGAACGAAGAGTCAATCATATACCATCTTTCCCGGTCGTTTTGTTGTTTCTCGCCCAATACCTGGTATATGTTCACTCCGCTTTCACCAACCGTAAACGAGCCAAATTCCGTAAAAATGTCCGGTTCTTTGATTCCGCGGCTGTTGCAGATGCTTTTAATCTGGGCAATGATCTCCTCTGTCATGTATTCATAGTCGTAATCAAATGACAGGGAGTTACGTATGGGAAAGCCTCCTCCAAGGTTCAAGGAATCCAAATCGGGACAGAAGTTTTTAAGGTCGCAATATACGTTCACACATTTGGACAATTCATTCCAGTAATAGGCGTTGTCCTGAATGCCTGTGTTTATAAAAAAATGCAGCATTTTCAGCTTAAACTTGGAATTTCGCTTTATGTATTTGTGGTAGTAGGGGACAACGTCGCTGTAACGGATTCCCAGGCGGCTGGTGTAAAATTCAAATTTAGGTTCTTCTTCGGCAGCAATGCGAATACCAATCTTACAAGTATTGTTGACGGCTTTGTCGAGCGCTTCAATTTCCGGCATATTGTCCAGAATAGAAATGGTGTTTTCCCATCCTGAATTTATCAGCCCTGCAATGTTGTCTATATATTGTTGTTTTTTATATCCGTTGCAAATGACATAAAGATCTTTATCAACTACCTTCTCTTCATAAAGTGATTCAATAAGGTTGATATCAAAAGCCGAGGATGTTTCAATGTGGATGTCATTCTTTAGTGCTTCCTCCAGTATAAAAGAGAAGTGTGAAGATTTGGTACAATAGCTGTAGTGGTATTCACCTTCGTAATCGACTTTAGCCATAGCAACATTAAACCACCTTTTACACTTCTGTATCTGCCTGCTAATTTTAGGCAGGTAATAGAATTTTAGGGGAGTACCGTACTGATGAATCAGGTCCATTACCGGAATGTTGTTAAACACCAGTTCGCCGTCTTTTACGGTAAATTCTTCTTGCGGAAAATCAAAACTTTGTTGAATCAGATCAATATACTTGTTCTTCATTACTGTAATGTAAGTGAGTTACTTTATTAAAAATACACCAATGTAAGTCAATCAGATTGCAAATATAAACGAATAATCATTTGTTGTTCATGTTTGGGCCTTTTTTTTTACATTTGCACCATGCGCAGAAACTTTATTTTGCTTTGGATACCGCTTGTTATCCTATTGGTTCTGTTGTTCTCCGGTTGTGCGGCCACGCGTTATGTGCCACAAGGAAAACACTTGCTGCGCAAAAATGTCGTACATGTCGAGAAAGAGAAAGAGAAAGAGAGAAAAGATGTTTCACCGTCTGTGCTGGAACCTTACTTAAGGCAAAAACCAAATACAACAATCATCTTTGGTTGGAAAGCTTTCCTGAATTTGTACAGCATGAGTCCCAACACAGACAACGGACTAAGCCGATTCCTACGTAAAATGGGAGAGCCTCCGGTGATTTTTGATCCCGTTCTTATTGAATACAGCAAGCAGAACATAGATAATTATTTGACAACACTGGGGTATTATTCAAATACCATCACAGATAGTGTTGCTTACAGAAACAAAAAAGCAACCGTACACTACAAGGTAACTCCGGGAAAAACGTATACTGTTGACTCTGTTTTTCTGGCTCCGGCAAATCCTTCTCTGGTAACCCTGTACCATGCAACGCAACATCAGTCCCTGGTTGTTCCGGGGAGCCGTCTGGCGTCCTCTCTACTGGAAGAAGAAGCTACACGTATTACTTCTGTAATGCGAAATAACGGATATTACAATTTCAACCGCACCCATATTGCTTTTGTAGCAGATACGTTGACACGTTCCAATAAAGCGACATTGGAAGTACATTTACCCGGAAAAGATACCCAAAAAGTCTACCGCATAAGAAACATACATATTTTTCCGGGCTACGATCCCATACGGGCAGTTATGGATTCCACGTACCTGTCTTCCATGGAAATACATAGAGAAGAGGGGCTTACGTATCATTACGAAGGGAAGAGTAACCTCAGGAAACGTGTTATCCGCAACATAAGTTACCTGCGGGAAGGCGATTTGTACGATGAATCCAAGGTGAAAACAACGTACAACAGGTTTTCCAACATACGCCTGTTAAACAGTGTTACATTCCTGTTTGATGAAGTGCCTGCAAACGAGCTGCCGGAGTCCATGCCGGTTGATACCGCGTTGGTGGACTGTACCATTCGGCTTAGTCCCGGAAATTCACAAGGATATAAACTGAACCTGGAAGCTTCCAGCAACTCCAACGGATTGATTGGGGTTTCTCCTGCTTTATCTTATTACCACAAAAATATTTTCAAGGGAGGCGAGTGGCTTACCCTTGGATTTATGGGCAATTTTCAGTTTAAGTTGCACGATCCCATACGTTCTACGGAATTGGGAGCTTCGTTATCCCTGTCTTTTCCAAAAATGTTGTTTCCGATAAGTTACAAGGTCTTCAAAGACAGGGTGCCGAGAACAGATGTGTCTGCCAGTTACAGTTACCAGTCACGTCCGGAATACCTGAGAAATATTGCATCGGCGTCTTTCGGATATACCTGGAGTATGGGAGATGCTTATCATTATACAATAAACCCTGTTAAGTTAAAGCTCGTCAAATTGCACAATATGAGCCCGGGTTTTTTGGAATCTCTTAACGATCCGTTTTTAATTGACACGTACAAAGACCACCTGGATTTGGGATTGTCTTCCATTTTTTATTATACGAGTGATAATTCTCCCGTACACAGGAGATCCTGGCATTACGTACGGCTGGGTTTAGAATCTGCCGGAAATGTCCTGAGCTTGTTTAACACGTATATGCCACAAGACACCACCGGGAGCCACACCATTGGGGGAATCGCCTATTCCCGGTACGTTAAAACAGATATAAATACAGGAATTACTTTCATACGAGAGAAACACCAGTTAGCCGCCCGTTTGTATGCCGGAATTGGCGTTCCGTATGGGAATGCGACATCGCTCCCTTTGGAACAGATGTTCTACGCGGGTGGAGCCAACAGCCTGCGTGCCTGGCAAGCCAGAACGGTAGGTCCCGGTTCTATGCCGGTAGATTCAACATTTACTATTCCCAACCAGGCAGGGGATATACGTTTGGAAGTGAATCTGGAATACAGATTTCCTCTGTTTTGGAAACTGGAAGGCGCTCTGTTTGCCGATGCCGGTAATATATGGCATTTACCAAAGCCGCAAGCCGTTGAAGCCGGAGTCTTCCGCTTCAACACCTTTTATAAGAGCATTGCCATGGACGTAGGTGCAGGCATCCGGCTCAACCTGGATTTTGTTATCCTGCGACTGGATTTGGGAATGATTGTAAGGGATCCTGTCAAACAAGCCTGGAACCCGCCTTCCCAATGGCTCAAACAAAACAACTACGCCCTTCAATTTGGCGTAGGCTACCCCTTCTAGCAATAGTACCTGCTGGATCACATGCAGAACCGGGAATGCTTCCGGTTGCAGGCAACCGGTTTTGAAAGCCGAGGCAATCCCTTGTTCTGATGTTGCTGCACAACCAACTTTCCTTTCACAGCAGCAATTTTGGCGCATGCTGGATTCAATCAAGTGCGCCAAAATTTTCTGAAGAAAACGCAATTACCTGATTAAGATTGAGATACCGCTGCGGCAAAAAAAATTGGCGCGCTTGATTGAATCTAGAGTGCCCAAAACGCGCCAAATGGCATGCAACTGAACGGAACTGAACGGAAAAAAGGGAACCGCACGAAAACAAGGGAGCTGGCACCAAAAGCAAAAGGGGAACCTCGCACCCGAGGAGGGAGGGGCCCGGTTGCGGAGCGACAGCGCAGTGACAGCGGAGCAGTAGCGCAGCAACCGGGAGGCGTTCCCCGTTCTTTTGGTGCAGCGACCTGAGTATGAGTGGTGCAGCGACCTGAAGTGTGCAGCGACCTGCAAAAATAATGGCGCGCTTGATTGAATCAAGTGCGCCAAATCAAGTGCGCCAAGCGACCGACAGTTGCAGCAAGTGCTGCACAACCATCAAATCTTCATGCCTTTGCGGTAGAGACGGAACATTTCAATGGCCTGGTATTCTGCCATGCCCAGTTTGTCGTACAGGTCGGCGGTAGTGTGGTTCCTTTCCTCGGCTCGTTTCCAGAATTCACGCGGGTCGTTTCCGGGAAACATGGCCGGGTCTTTCTGGCTCTGGTGACGGAAAATGGCGTTGCGTTTGATGATAACTTCTTCCGGGCTGAGGGGAACAGCCATATCTACGTTGGCTACATCCCATTCCTGCCAGGCACCTCGGTACAGCCACAAGCGGCAGTCTTTCATCCACGGTTTGTGCTGCATTTTTTCCAGGGCTTGCAATATGGCCGAGTAGCAGATCCGGTGCGTTCCGTGCGGGTCACTTAAATCGCCAGCAGCAAAAATTTGGTGAGGTTGAACACTATCTATCAGGTCGCACAAAATGGTGATGTCATCGGGTGATAAGGGGTTTTTCTTGACTCCGCCCGTTTCATAAAAAGGCATGTCCAGAAAATGTACGTGATCCTCCTTGATTCCCAGATAATCGCATGCAGATTTAGCTTCTCCGCGGCGAATCAGGCCTTTGACCGTACGGATGGCGTGTGAATCCGGTTCGCCCGGTTTCTTTTTTTTCAAATCTTCCCGCGCCTGAACAAAAATAGCGCGTGTCTTTTCCTGATCCAGGTTGTACACAGGGGAAATTTCTTGTAAGAAATCGAGAAAACGAAGTACCTCGTGATCAAATACGGCAATGTTGCCCGATGTCTGGTAAGCTAAATGAAGTATATGGCCTTGCTGAGATAACCGGGCTACGGTACCGCCCATGGAGATCACGTCATCGTCGGGATGGGGGCTGAATACAATCACACGCTTGGGGTAGGGAAGTGCCCTTTCCGGACGGGTAGAGTCATCGGCATTGGGTTTTCCGCCCGGCCAACCGGTAATGGTGTGTTGCAGGCTGTTAAACGTATCTATGTTGATCTTGCTGAAGGGGCCTCGTTCTGTGATCAGGTCACTCATTCCGTTGTCGTTGTAGTCCCTGGCTGTGAGTTTAAGAATGGGTTTGTCCAGGTGGCGGCATAACCAGAACACGGCCCTACGGGTAAGTTCCTCCGTCCATATGCAGGGGCCTGTGAGCCAAGGTGTAGCAACACGGGTGAGATCTGCCGATGCAGCCCGGTCAATGATTACTTCTGTTTGTGGGTGGTTTTGCAGGAAACTGGCAGGCTGTGACTCGGTAACCTCTCCTTCAACCAGGTTTTTAATAGCTTTGGCTGTTCCTTCTCCCCACGCCAGGTAATAGATGGTTTTGCTCTCCAGTAGTGTCTGGATGCCCATAGTAAGGGCGTAATTGGGAACAAAATCCACCCCAAAGAATTCGCTGGCTGCAGAAATCCGGGTATTGGTATTGAGGGTAATCAAACGTGTACGGGAGTTGTACGGCGAGCCGGGTTCGTTGGACCCCATGCCTGAAGTGATGAGTATATCTATCCCTCCGTAGGCAGCAATCTTCTTTTCGTAGTCCTGGCAATGTTCCACAACATGCGAACGGCTGACTTCTCCGTCCAGAAAATGAATTTGATTTTCCGGTATATCCAGGACATCAAAAATGTATTCTTTCAGAAAACGGTAATGGGATTGCAGTTGGTTTCTGTTCAACGGATAAAATTCATTAATGCCAAATACAACTACGTTTTTAAAACTTCTGCCTTCCCTGTGCGCTTTTGCAAAAAGTTCATAAACAGGTATGGTAGCTGAACGGGTGGAGAGACCCAAAACCAGTTTTTCACCCCTACTTTCCTTTTGGGTGAGGGTGGCCAGAATGGTGTTCACCAGGTTGATTGAGGCTTGATGTTGGTCGTCATAAATAAAGACAGGAAGTTTCTCGTGTCTTTTGTTAAAATTGTTATCTTGTATCATTCTGCTACGGTTATTTAATGTTTTACTTTAAGTATTATTTTTCTCTTTATTCAAATCCAGGTAGGTGCTGTGGAAAGCCAGTATATGCCGCAACAGCGACTCCATGCGGTCGAGCGAAAGCATGTTACTGCCGTCCGATAAAGCCTCTGCCGGGTTGGGATGGGTTTCCACAAACAGACCGTCTACTCCTACAGCCACAGCTGCTGCTGCCAGGGTAAATATCATGTCCGGACGGCCGCCGGCAATCCCTCGTTCTTGGTTTGGAACTTGTACAGAGTGGGTAACATCCATTACTACAGGTACATCCAGCTTTCTCATGGTAGGAATGCCCCGGACATCAAATATTAAATCTTTATAGCCAAATTGTGTTCCTCTTTCCGTCAGTAGAATCTTTTCTTTGGCTGCTCCGAATTCCAACAACTTTTCTACTACAAATCCCATTTGTTCCGGTGCCAGAAACTGACCTTTTTTAACGTTAACAGCGCGGCCCGTCTGTGCAGCTGCTTTCAGCAGGGAAGTCTGACGGCACAGAAATGCCGGAATCTGTAGGATATCAATGCCGTAATCAGAAGCCACCTGTGCTTCGTCGGGCGTATGTATATCTGTAGTAACAAGGGTGTTAAAATGCTTTTTCACGGACTGCAATACTTCCAGACCGTTTCTGTCTCCAATACCGGTAAAAGAATTGTAACGCGTGCGATTTTCTTTGCGGTAAGAGGCTTTGAAGACATACTGCATATTGTATTCAGCTGTAAGCCGGCACAGCGTTTCAGCAATGTTCATGCAGATTTTTTCGGACTCGACAACACAAGGTCCCGCTATCAAAAAAAAGTCCCGGAGATTCATAATTGCGCTAAGTTACGTTTTTTTTGGTCCCTTGGAATATTTGCTTCCCCATTGTTCAAGAAACCGGACAATTTCCTTTTCTCTGGGATTGTCGGAAGGGGAGTAGAAGCAGCTGTTGGTCAATTCTTTGGGCATAAACTCCTGCTCTACAAAATGCCCTTCAAAATCGTGAGCGTATTTGTAACCTTTGGCATACCCCAATTCTTTCATCAGGTCGGTAGGTGCATTGCGCAGGTGCAACGGAACGGGCAGGTTGCCTGTCTTACGAACGGCTTCCAGCGCCTTTTCAATAGCCACATAAGCCGAGTTGCTTTTAGCGCTTGTAGCCAGGTAAATGACCGTCTGTGCCAGGGGGATGCGGCCTTCGGGCATACCTATGCGGTGTACGGTGTCAAAACAGGCGTTGGCCATTAAAAATGCGTTGGGATTGGCCAAACCTATGTCTTCCGAGGCAAGCACAACCAGACGTCGGGCTATAAACAGGGGATCTTCACCCGCCGTAATCATACGGGCCATCCAGTACAAGGCAGCGTTGGGATCACCACCGCGGATGCTTTTGATAAACGCCGAGATGATATCGTAGTGCATCTCTCCGTCTTTATCGTAGAGCACGATGTTCTTTTGAAGGCGTTCCTGTACCTGGTCGTTGTTTATAAGAATGGTTTCCCCGGGGTCGTAAGTAGATACTACTATTTCTATGATATTCAACAGTTTGCGTGCATCTCCTCCCGAAAAATGAAATAAGGCCTCTGTTTCTTCTATGTTGAATGTCAAGGTTTTAAGGTAAGCATCCTCTTCTATGGCCCGTTTAAGTAATCTTTCTAAATCTTTAACAGACAGTGAATTAAGCACATACACCTGACAGCGTGAAAGCAGGGGAGCGATGACTTCAAAAGAAGGGTTTTCCGTAGTGGCTCCAATCAGTACAATGGTGCCGTCTTCAACAGCCCCCAATAAGGCATCCTGCTGTGATTTGCTAAAGCGGTGGATTTCATCAATAAAGAGAATGGGCCTGTTTTTCTGGAACATGCTGCCCGAGCGGGAACGCTCAATGACCTCGCGTACATCTTTTACACCGGAACTTACGGCAGATAAGCTGAAAAATACGCGCTCCAGATCTGTAGCAATGATACGGGCCAGGGTTGTTTTCCCGACACCGGGAGGACCCCAGAGAATGAAAGAAGCCAGGTTGCGGCTTTCAATCATTTTGCGCAAGACGGCATTCGGACCTACCAAATGTTCCTGGCCTGCAAAATCTTTAAAAGAAGTGGGGCGCATCCGTTCGGCCAGGGGAACATTGCTATTTAACATAATATAAATTGTGTTCCTTTTAGCGATTTCTGCGTTTAAGTTGCCTTATAATGCGTGATATAACGCTTTCAATGGACGATTCAGGTTCAATGGTATTGTAATCTTCCCAGAAACCCGGGTCTTCAAAATCGGCTACACGGTACAGCGTAATGTCTGTTGTCTTAACGCGGCTTGCTTGCGGTATCCGGTAGGATTCTCTGCTGTAATCCGTCATGGCCATTTCTGAAGTAATGGTATAGTTCTGGCTGAATAGTTTTTTAGCCCATTTTGCATTGAACTTGATATCTGTTCTGGAATAATCAAATGCCCAGACACCGGACGGCAGCTGCTTGTATTGCACCATATACGCCGCATATTCTACACGTGCTTTTAATCCGGCAGGTTTGCGGCGGATGAAAATGTTCGTAGCCTGTTCCTTGTTTTCTACATTCATATTGAACTCTACACGGACAATGGCCTTTGTTTCCATGTCAATATAAACTTTCCCGCGAAACAGAATGTCTTCAGCACCTGGCTTCTGATCAAATAAGACCACATAATTGATCCTGTTGTTCATCTGCACCGGACGGTCCAGTTGAAAATTGTAGTACTGGTCTATTTCCGTTTCTCTGACCCCCAAAAACAAGTTGTTGGCTACATCAATTTCAAGTGCGGAGCGAATTCCCCCTTGAAATTTAACGAATACCGTATCAATGCGGCTCCAGTCAATGCTGCCTCGTCCTTTATAAATTCCTACCTGATCTACAGCAAAAGTCGGCGAATACGGGGATTTTTGAACATCAATAACTGCCTCTGACAGTGTTACATACGTATTTCCTTTGCGTATCATTTCCCGGTAAAATCCGGTCATTTGCATCCTTTCCTGCGGAAAGTTGTAACGGATATTCCTAAAGGATTCTTTTACCAGTTCCAGCGGATCTATAGGCTTAACTGTGGCCATAGGTATGGGCAGTGCTGCCTGTATAAGGCCAATGGTAAGCGGTTTGGAGGATGCCCGGAACTCTGCTATGGGCATTACACCAGTATGGTATCCTAAATAGCTTATGGTTATTGATTTATCTGCATACTGACTGGGAAATTTTAAGGTAAAAAAACCTTCCCCGTTAGTTACAATACCTATACCTATATCCTGAATGCTTACCGATGCAAAAACCATGGGGCGTCTTGTCTCTGAATCTATGACAATACCCGAAACACTAAGTGTATTTTCTTGAGCCTGTAGTGAAAATTGGGCTCCGAACATAGCTAACATGCTTATTGCAAGCACTTTAGCTACACTTTTCTTGATTAAGTCCGTTTTCATAATATGGCTGTTTAATTAATTCCTCTAAAATACGCTTTTTTTTTCGCATTTTTGTTCTCTGAAAAGAGAATATGAAAAAACGAAAACACGAAATTTGGGAAAGTGTGCGTATGGAATCTTTTGCCGCAGAAGGCAATGGACTGGCACACGTGGACGGTAAAGTATTGTTTGTTCCTATGGCCGTTCCGGGTGATGTGGCAGATATTAAAATCCTGCGTATAAAGAAGAGTTACACAGAAGGTGTGGTTCACCGGCTGGTGGAGCCCTCTCCCCTGCGTGTTGCCCCATTTTGTTCTCATTTTGGGATGTGCGGCGGATGCAGCTGGCAGCATGTACCTTACGAGAAACAGCTGGGATTCAAACAACAACAGGTTTTTGATCAATTGTCCAGAATAGGAAAACTGGAGCTCCCTACCCTACAGCCCATACTCGGTTCCGAAAATACGCAAGGTTACCGCAACAAACTGGAATTCACTTTCTCTGACAAGGGCTGGATTCCCTTTGAAGAACTCCCTGTAGCTCAACAAACTGCACTACAGGCAGGTGATGCAGAGCCGTTCCCGCGCTTTCCTGCCTTGGGTTTCCATGTACGCAAAAGGTTTGACAGGATTTTGGATTTGGAAACTTGCCACCTGCAACCGGAACCTTCCAATGAAATCCGGCATGCAGTAAAGCAATATGCCCTGGAAAAAGGGCTCTCGTTCTTTGATGTACGCCGTCAGACAGGGTTCTTGCGTACACTTATGGTACGTACCACGTCCTGCGGCAAGACCATGGTGGTGGTGATATTTGCACACGACAACCCGGAAAACGGAGAAGATGCCTCGGCACGTGAAGCGCTCCTGGACCACCTTCAGGCAACATTTCCACAAATCCACTCCCTGTACTACATGCTCAATCCCAAAAAAAACGACAGCCTTTCCGACCTGGAAGCCTTCCATTACGCAGGCAGTCCTTACCTTACAGAAACTATGGACGGGCTGGAGTTCAGGATTGGTCCCAAATCTTTTTACCAGACAAACACACTTCAGGCGGCACGCCTTTACAGCAAAGTGCTGGAACTGGCTGCGCTACAAGGACACGAAACCGTTTACGACCTGTACACCGGAACGGGAACCATTGCGCTTTACCTGGCTCGTCACTGCAAACAGGTGACAGGCATAGAATACATTCCCGAGGCAATTGAGGACGCACAAGCCAACGCACAGGCAAACGGTGCCGACAACGTAGCTTTTTTTGCAGGCGATATTAAGGACGTGCTTACTCCGGAGTTCGTGGAGCGCCAAGGAAAACCGCACGTAGTAGTACTCGACCCCCCACGGGCCGGTGTCCATCCGGATATACTTAACGTATTACTGGAGATGGCACCGCAACGCATGGTGTACGTAAGCTGCAATCCTTCTACCCAGGCGCGTGATCTGGCTTTGTTGCAACCCTTATATACTATACAGCACGTACAACCGCTGGACATGTTCCCGCATACGCATCATATTGAAAACATTGTAGTAATTGAAAGAAATGACTAACTCCACGGTACCGTCCCATGGGCACACGACTATCTGTGCGCCGGCCACCCCGCAGGCAGCCGGTGCTTTAGCTGTCATCCGCATGAGCGGCCCTGCTGCATTGGAGGTTGCCGGCAAAGTCTTTCGTTCCAATGCCTGTCCCGACCTTACACAAAGTCCGGGATACCGTACGTGGTTTGGAACGGTATACAAGCCGGACGGCGAATTTCTGGATCAGGTGCTGCTGAGTGTTTTTCGTGCACCGCATTCCTATACAGGGGAAGACAGCGTAGAATTTTCGTGCCATGGATCGCCTTACATCCGGGAAACCTTGCTGCGGGTGTTGGTAGAAAACGGTGCCGTTTTGGCCGGTCCGGGGGAATTCACCCAGCGTGCCTTTATGAACGGGAAAATGGACCTGACACAAGCCGAGGCGGTAGCCGACCTGATTGCCTCCGAGAACCGTACGACCCACAAACTGGCTGTGAATCAAATGCGCGGGGCTTTTTCCCGCCAGTTGTCCGCCTTGCGGGAACAACTGCTGGAAGCCGCTTCGCTTATGGAGCTGGAACTGGATTTTGCTGAGGAAGACGTGGAGTTTGCAGACAGAGATACCCTGCGCAACCTGCTGGACCGGCTGCTGGAGCATATTGACGAACTGTGCGAATCCTTCCGCATGGGGAATGCCCTGAAAAAAGGTATTCCGGTAGCTATTGCCGGCGTAGTCAATGCCGGAAAATCTACGTTGTTAAACGCATTGCTTGGCGAAGAAAAAGCGCTCGTAACGCCTGTGCCGGGAACTACACGTGACACCATTGAAGACATTGTGGTACTGGATGGCATTCCGTTCCGTTTTATGGATACTGCAGGATTACGAACAATTGGAGAGGTGGATATGCAATCTCAGGAATATATAGAGAAGCTGGGTGTAGAACGAACCCTGGAAACTATCCGCATGGCTCCCGTTTTGTTGTTGGTGCTGGATGCTTCGCGCCCGGAAACCTATCCCGAGAGTCTGCACTTGCTAAAAGACTACGAAAAAGAACATATCATATTCATAATCAACAAGATTGATATGCTATGCAACAAAGATGTTGCATTATATAACTTTAAGAAAGCATTAAATAACACTTTTGTTACAAATGAGTTAAACTCATTGATTAACAAGCACTCTACTATTTTAGTATCTGCCCGGGATAAAACAGGTATCGATAGTATCAAGGAAGAGCTCGTTCATCAAATCCGGCCTGTTTTGAACGAGCATGCCGTCATGCTGACCAACGTGCGGCACTACCAGGAATTGCATGCTGCAGGTCAGGCGCTCCGGCGCGTACGCATCGGATTGGACACCTCGTTGTCCCATGATCTGATGACACCCGATCTGCGCCTGGCTTTGCACCACATTGGCAGTATAGCCGGTGCCATCTCAACAGAAGACATCCTGGGGGAAATCTTTTCCCGCTTTTGCATCGGCAAATAACAGACTATTTTTAGGTCGCTGCACCATCAGGTCGCTGCACCAAAAGAACGGGGAACACCTCCCAGTTGCTCCGCTGTCGCTGCGCTGTCACTGCGCTACTGCTCCGCTGTCACTCCGCTGTCGCTGCGCAACCGGGCCCCTCCCTCCTCGGGTGCGAGGTTCCCCTTTTGCTTTTGGTGCCAGCTCCCCTCTTCAGTGCAATTGCTGCTGTGAAAGGAAAGTTGCTGCTGCATCACATCAGAACAAGGGATTGCCTCGGCTTTTAAAACCGGTTGCCGGCAACCGGAAGCATTCCCGGTCCTGTATGTGATGCGGCAAGTACAACTGCAAAAGTTATTCGGACTCTGTCATGTACGGATAGCGGTATTCCTGGGGGCTTACAAACGTTTCCTTGATGGTGCGGGGATTGGTCCAGCGTACCAGGTTGAATTCCCCGCCGGCCTTGTCGTTTGTTCCCGAGGCACGTGATCCGCCAAAGGGTTGCATACCTACGATGGCTCCGGTGGGTTTGTCGTTGATGTAGAAGTTGCCTGCGGCGTACCTCAGTTTTTCACACATGCGCGCCACTGCCCTGCGGTCCTCGGCAAAAACAGCTCCGGTCAGGCCGTAAGGCGAGGTGGTATCGCACAATTCAAGGGCTTTGTCCAGTTCTTTGTCTTCGTAAACGTATACAGTAAGAACGGGGCCAAAAATTTCTTCTTCCATGAGTTTCAGGTGCGGATTGGTAGTTTCCACAACCGTCGGGCGGATGAAATAGCCTTTGGATTTGTCGTATTGTCCTCCGGCAATAACTTGTGCATCCGGTGCGTGTTTGGCATAATCTATATACGAACTGATGTTGTCAAAAGATTTTTCATCAATGACGGCGTTCATGAAGTTGGTTACATCCTTGATGTCTCCCATTTTAATGTCTTCTGCCAACGTGCAAAGGCCTTCTTTGATTTTGGGCCACAATGAACGCGGTGCGTACATACGGGAAGCCGCACTGCATTTCTGTCCCTGGTACTCAAACGCCCCGCGGATGGAATTGAGCACCACGTCCTGAGTGTTTGCCGAGGGGTGTACAAAAATAAAGTCTTTGCCTCCGGTTTCTCCCACCAGTCTGGGATACGATTTGTAGTGGGACAGGTTTTGGCTCACTTGCGACCACAGGTTGTTGAACGTACCGTTGGAACCGGTAAAATGGATTCCGCTCAGGTCTTTGGATGCCAAACAGGTGTTCCCGATAACCGATCCGGGACCGGGCAGGAAATTGATGACACCCTCGGGCAGTCCCGCACGTGCAAAGACCTGCATAAGGTAGTAATTGGACAGAATAGCTGTTGTGGCAGGTTTCCATACAGTTGTATTGCCCATCATTACCGGAGCCATGTTCAGGTTGGCTGCAATAGAGGTAAAGTTAAACGGGCTTACCGCCATAATAAAACCTTCCAGAGCTCTGTATTCCAACCTGTTTAACTGATTGTAGCTGGATTTGGGCTGGAGCCCGTAAATACGTCCTGCAAAACTGACATTGTATTTCATGAAATCGATGGTTTCACACACAGCATCAATTTCTGACTGGTATATGTTTTTGCTCTGTCCAAGCATGGTAGAAGCGCTGATGACAGGTCGGTATATGGTAGAGAGCAATTCGGCAGCTTTCAATATTATGGATGCTCTGATTGTCCAGGCCATATTGGACCATTCCCCGTGTGCCTGCATGGCAGCTTTAATGGCCATTTCTACTTCTGCTTTTCCTGCTTTATGGTACCTGGCCACCACTTTGTTGTGGTCGTGTGGCAGTCTGATTTCTCCAAAATCTCCGGTGCGTACTTCTTTCCCACCAATAATAAGAGGGATTTCCAATACTTCGTTTGATTGCTTTTCAATTTCTTTGTCCAAAAGGATCCTTTCCCTACTTCCTTTAAAATAATCCAGAATGGGTTCGTTTTCGGGTAGCGAAAAATTGTAAATGGCGTTGTTCATGTTATTTATTTTATGTTGGTTCCAGAACTTACAAAAGCGACTTGCAAAATTACACAATTCGCCTGAAATAAGCTAACACCTTCAGTCAGGCAGAAGAGTTCTTTAGTCAGACAGGTAGAAATAATTCAGCGCTGGTCTTCCAGCCAGAATTTGTACTTAAAAACCAATTGTTTCGTAATAATTACCAGAAGGTGCCTTTCAGGTATTGTTGTCTTGTGGGTTCTGCCATGCGTTCTATGGCGTAGCGCAGGGAGGTTCTGGGAAGGTGGTGGTAGTGGGTTTGCAGGAATTGTTCTATGGTGGCGGGGTCTTTCTTCCAGGCTTCACGCAACATCCAGCCGACGGCTTTGTGCATCAGATCTTCCGGGTCGGACAAAAGGGTGCGGGCTATGCGCAACGTATGATCCAGCTGGCCTTGCCTGATAAAATACCAGGTCGAGACGATGGCAATCCGGCGTTCCCACAGGTTGTCCGAGGCGGCTAATTGATCCAGGATGCTGCTGTCTTGCAGGCCGTCTGCAATGGCTCGGCCCAGCAGGTCTCGGCAAGTTAAATCTACCAGGTCCCAGTTGTTCACATACTGCAGGTGTTCCAGATAAAAGGACAAAATCGGCCCTCTCTCCCCTGCCGTTGCTTTTTTGTTTTGGCATTCCAGAATGAACAGGGCAGCGCTCCGTTCTTCGTGGATGGGTGACCGGATGAGTTTTTTTAGCTCGGGAAACGGAAGTGCACAGTATTGCACGGCAATTTTGCGGATCTGAGGAACGGTTACGCCAATAAAACAATCGCCTTCACCGTATTGGCCCGGACCGGTTTTAAAATACCGCTGTAAGTCTTGTTGTTTCTGAGCCGAGGCCTGAGCAGCCAAAGCCCGCTGCAAGCCGGTGGCAGTCATTGGAAAAGCGTAGGGCGTCATCGGCTCTCGTCTTTATTTTTAAAATCGGCAATGGCTGTTTTCAACTGCTCCCAGTACCCGTGGTTTCTGTCAATGCCTTCCAAAGAGAAGAAAGCCACGCCGGTGGAGCCTCCGGTACGTGCATAGAGCATAAACTCCAGAATGCGGTCCTGGGGGACGTGGCCTGTAAACAGTCCGGAGCAAAGGACTCCGTTGTTGTCGTTTGTTTTTAATTCCGTTACGCCTTCCCGGGTGGCTGTAAGTACGTGGTAATCGTCCCAGTCGTAGAACTTGTGGTAGATCATGGGGAAAAAAACATCTACATTATGAAAAGCAGGCCAGTCCTGCCGGACTAGTTTGCGTGATTCTTCCGGTGTGGCAAATACGGCGACAGATGCTATTTTCCCGTGATTATGAATCTCCTGGCAAAGCGCATCGGCAACGGCAGATAAGGCGTCCCAGCGGTACTGCATCCAGCGTGCATCTGAGGTGGGGTCTTCCAGGTCCAGGGGATCGATACCTGTCAATGCTTTAAAATTTTCACGACACGTATCACAGTAGCAGAAATCCCACAACGGGTACACCTTGTCCTGCACTACGTTACGTGACTGGTGCAGGCCGTACGGGAGGATGGCATCGGGGTAACGGATAAAATCCAGGTGCACACCGGCCAGCCCTTTTATAGAAGCCAGCTCGGCAACGCGTTCTTTCAGGTACTGTGTGGTTTCCGGACGGGAGGGGCAAAGCCACCGGTAATGCTCCCGGTTGTACAGTTTGATATCCAGGCAGGACTGCCCCAGCGCGTTAACCTGATACCAGTCCGGATGGGCATGGCGCAAGGCGAGTTCTGTGCGGTTGATGGTCCAGATCCAGGCGTGCAGTTCAATGCCGTATTTCTGCGCAAAAGGCAGGGCGTTTTGGATGATTTGAATGGCTGCGTTGTCTGCAAAAGAAGATGATCCGTCTGCATCTGCAGGGATTTCTTCCGGATATCCGCCGTGGCATTCCAGCAAAATGGCGTCAATTCCGGCTTCCGATGCTTTTTGAAAATAGTAGTCCCATTGGCCGGCCGTTGTAGTAGTCTTTCCTACCATCCAGGCCCAGATTTTTGTATCTGCATCTTGCTGCGAGGTACAGGAAAGGATAAGTGCAGCCATACATATGAATAATTTTTTCATTAGTGTTTGTATTTTATATCTTCAAAAGTACTAACTTTCAACCATCAAACAAACAACTATGAAAAATACAGAACGACTCATTTTAGGTCTGGCTGCCACGGCACTGGTTTTTGCTATTGCAACGGTAGGTACCAGGCTTTATACTTCTGAAATTGGTTTTTTTCCAAAATCATTTGTTACCCATTCCATTATGCTGGCATTATCTATTGTGCTAATCCTGGCTTTTAGAAAAAACCTGACTTTCCGTGTTGCCCTGCCGGACCTGCGCACCTCAGGAAGGGCTGTTCTTTTTGCTTTGCTGGCTACGATAGGTTTAAACATCCTGCTGACTTTTGCTATCAAACTGGCCGGAGCTGGTCTTGAAGTTCATCCGGCATTGGAAAGCAGTACGCCCCTGCAGATTTTCCTGTTTGTTTTTATTTACGCAAGCCTTGCCGAGGAGGTGCTTGTACGGGGATTCCTGCAAAACCTGCTGGCTCCGCTGCAAACCCGGGGATTTGTGGTTTTCAGACGCAGGCTGAGCCTGCCTGTAATCACAGGAGCCCTGGTCTTTGGCCTGCTGCATTTGATTTTACTGACTTCCGGTGTAAGCGTTATTTTTGTAGTACGTGTTGTAATCTTCACTACCGTCCTGGGTTTGATAGCCGGATATTACCAGGAAAAGCACAACAACTTTGCGTATGCCGTACTGGTACATATGGCCGGAAACCTGCCGGGACTGTTAGCAGCTTTTATGATATGATTCTTTTTGATTTTGACGGTACCCTGGCAAATAGTCTGGAGGCTGCATTCCAGGCATACAACCGCATTGCTCCTGAATACGGCACCGTGCAGATGGAAGATGAAGACAGAAAATTGCTTTCGGGTGGGAACCCAAAGGATTTGCTGAAAAAATATGGAATATCCCCGCAAAAGCTTGGCACCCTTATGTTACGCATAAGAAAGGAATTGCGTCATTGCATTGCTGAACTTAAACCTGTTCCGGGGATGGAAACGGTAATGCAGGCCCTGTACCAAGAAGGCCATTCTCTGGGTATTGTAACTTCCAATGCCAGGGAAAACGTGCTGTTATTTCTGAAAAACAACCAATTGGAAGAATATTTTCAATTGGTCTATACCGGTAAGAGCCTGTTTGGAAAAGATAAAGTGTTTAAACGCCTTTTTAAGCAAAAAGGGCTTTCTCCCAAAGAAGTGCTCTATGTTGGAGATGAAACAAGAGATATTGAGGCATGTAAGAAAACAGGCATACCCATTATTGCCGTAAGCTGGGGAATAAACAACCGGAAAACCCTCTCTGCATTGGAACCGGAAGGACTGGCAGACAGTCCGGAAGAAATTCCCGGACTCATTCGGAAGATCAACAAAAACAGGGAATAACACCTACGGGTACAGCTCGCTGTAACGTTGCAGGGCATCCTTCAACGTTCCAAGTGCTTCGGCACGTCCTGTAAAATGCTCTACCTTTACATCTTTCTGTTCCAGACGTTTGTATTCCTGGAAAAACTGCTTGAGTTCCGAATCAAAAATGGGCGGCAACCCTTTTATATCTTCAATATGACTTACGCTTTTGTCGTAACAAGCTACAGCAATGAGCTTGTCGTCCGGCTTCCCCTGATCAATCATCTCCATCATTCCAATGATCTTAACACGGACAATACACAAGGGTTGAATGGCTATCTGTGACAAAACAAGTACATCCAGCGGGTCATCATCTTTGGCATACGTACGCGGAATAAATCCGTAATTGGCCGGATAATACACGGCAGAATACAATACTCGGTCCAGTCTTAGCAGTCCTGTATCTTTGTCCAGTTCGTATTTGGCACGACTTCCGTTGCTGATTTCTATAAGGGCATTGACCTGGCAATTGTCAACATCCGGATCAACACTGTGCCATGGATTGTGGTTTTTCATAATGCAAATGTATAAAAAAATCCCGCCTTTTGTAGCGGGATCAATTGTTACGTAATAAGTATAGTGCAGGATTAACTACGCTTTACATTCACTGCGTTTAGTCCTTTTCTTCCTTCTTGCAAGTCGAAAGTTACTTCATCGTTATCCCTGATCCTATCGATCAGACCCGATGAATGTACAAAATACTCTTTGGACGTCTGTGTGTCCCTGATGAATCCAAAACCTTTGATTTCATCATAAAATTTAACGATTCCGTTATTCATTGAAAATAAAAATAAAATAAAATAAAAATATGAACTACAAAGTTATAACATTATATTTAATAATGGTACCGTGTTTGATAAATCTTTAAAAAGAAAAACGGATACCGGCATTCAAATGAAAGTGCAAGGGCTTGTCCTGCCGGATGGTTTCAACAGGTGCATGGGAGTCAAAAAACAGGGAAACGCCCGGTTCGGCAAATAGACCTACTACTTGTGTAATGCTGTACTGAACCCCTAAAGAAGCATTTACAGACCATTGTAAAGGAATGTTACGGGCAGTAAAATTCATATCCTCCCTATCAAATGCCGGGTTGTAGGCAAAGGAGATACATTTTTCCAAAGCGCCTCCTGCAGCTACGTAGGCCAGTACGTACCGGGAATTTATAAAATTCCAACGAACCTTTACCGGTACACCCAAATACCAAAGTACCTGGTCAGTAAGGAATACGGGCGTTGTTTCATGAATAACAGAATAAACAGAAGTAACCAGGCGGGTGGCAAACACTCCGCTTTCCAGGGACCATTTTCTGTTTAATGACAAGGCGGCATACATTCCAAAGGAAACAGGGAGTTTGTGTTTGTATTCGTAATGGATGAAAGTGGAGGGAGCAAAAACCTGAGCTTCCTCCTTTCCTGATATACCAACCATTGGTGTTGTTGAATAATTTAATGCCGGGCTTTGCTGAAAAAACATATTATCCAGTTTCATACCCCTTACCTGCTCACTGCCTTGCAATGCTAAAAGTCCTGATGCAGAGAGCATAACACGGTTTTTTTTACGGCCTTCGGAAGGTGTAGCCTCCGGCCGACCGACCATAATATCTGCCATGCTGTCTGTTACCTGCGATATATCCTGCACAAGAGGCACTTGTTCTGCCATAACAGGTCCGGCAACCGTATCTGCATGGTGTAAAGCTACATCTGCATGCTGTGCTGCAAGAGAACCTGTATCCTGTGATGTAACTGAACCTGAGCGCAGACCGGTACCAACCGGCTGAAGCGGTTTCTCTACCGGCATCAAAGTGATTGTCCGGGCTATGTTGCCCGGTAGTTCAGGGTACCTGAAGGACACTCCGTGTTGCGGGTATTCCCGAGGTGTCTTGAGTACAAGGAGAAGCAGAACCGCTGCTGCTACTGCAATGCCCCATCCGCCAGCCACACGCAGGATTCTTTTTCTGTGTAAAACAGCCCGTTCGCGGTTGCGTATTTTTTCTTCCATACGCTCCCACGTTGCAGATGGATCGTAAGGCACAGGAGCCTCTTCCATCCGTTGACGGATTTGCTGTATCCACTTATCTGTGTTGTTCTTCATACTCCTTTATTTTGCGGGCTAAGCTGTTTTTGGCCCTGTGGTACTGGGAAGAAGATGTCCTCTCTTTGATACCCAGTTTCTCTGCAATTTCTTTATGTGACCAACCTTCAAATACATACAAATTAAAAACAGCACGGTATCCGGGCGGTAATTCAGCAATGAACCGGTGCAGTACAGGTACGGGAATTCTTTCAGCAGCCTGTTCCAGTTCTTCCTGTGACCCGGCTTCGGCAAAAAGGCCTGCGGTCCGATCCAAAGAAACACTCTCGCGCAACAAGTCTCTTTTTCTCAGGTACTGCAAGCAGGTGTTGATCATTACCCGTTCCATCCATGCCCTGAGTGACCCTTCTCCTCTGTCAGTAAACGAGCCCAGCGATTGAAAAATCTGCAAAAAACCGTCGTGCATCATATCTTCTGCCTGTTCCTTATCCGAAGCATACCTCAGGCAAATGTAAAACATACGTTTTGCGTACTTTTCATAAATTTCTCTCCAAAGCTGTCTTTCTTTCATCCCCGGGTTGTGGTCATTAATTAAATGCAGGTGGTATCCAAATACTGCGTACTAAGGAAAATATTTTTTTTAAAGATGCAGTAAAAGATGTATTGTTGCAATTACTTAAGTAGAAAAGAACAAAATTATTATGAAAAAAATCACTACATCCCTATTTTTATTTGGTGCAGCTATTTTATCCCTGACTGTTACCTCGTGTAACAGGTGGCTGAATCCGGGACCGGAAACATATGCTACCTGGGCGACCCTGGCAATTTCAGACCCATATGGTGACATGTCCAGTTCCCCTTACTATTTTATCACTGACGATACACTCTTGTTCTACCCCATGAACCACAGCTCTGTGAATACAGAATTTAAAGCTGTTGCCGGCCAAAGGTTGATTCTTTATTATACAGACTACGAATCTCCGGAAGGTGCTAAAAGCTATACGCTTGTAGACAACAGCCATATACGTTACATAAACATTGTGCAAATGCAGTTGATGGCAACCCGGGAAATTGTAAAAACAAGCCAACCCGATACGCTGGGAACGGATGCAATAGATCCTCAGTATATTTGGTTTGGAGGTGGTGTATTTGGAACGAGCCGCTACCTGAACATGCAATTGTTTTTACACGCTATGGATCCGGAAGCACACACGTTTAATCTGGCACACGATCTAAACAGAGAGTCGCCTTTGGAAGATGGCTATTATTTTCTGGAATTGCGTCACGATGCGCATCACGATCCGGAGTTTGTGGATTACACAGCAATGCTTTCTTTCCTTTTGGAAGGCGATTGCATTGAAGAAGGTGTAAAAGGCCTGAAAATAAAAGTCAGGACAAATAATCAGGGAACAAAAGTCTATACTTTTGACTACCCCAAAAACTAAAGGTTACCTGAACACCGGGTTGTTGTGTTTGATAAAAGTACCGCTGTCAAGTTCATCAAAGGCCAGATCCAGTTCTTCTTTGGTGTTCATAACAATGGGACCTCCCCACGAAACAGGTTCCTTCAGTGGTTTACCCGATAAGAGCAAAAACCGGGCACCTTCCTGTCCCGATCGTACCACAACAGTATGTTGGTTCAGATGCTGAGTGTCCGGCAATACCATAAGCAAAGCACAACCTTTTGTTTCCGGCTGTTCCAAACCATCTGTAAGAAGGGTTCCTTCCAGCAAGTACAGAAATAACGTATGGTCATCCGGTGTCTGATTGTAAGTCCACTCGGCATGGGGTTTCAAATCAATATCCAGGTATTGCACCTGCCGTGAACCGGCATCAAAGGCTCCTGCCCTGCCGTTATACATTCCGGCCAGAATCCTGACAACAGCCTTTTCTGAAGTAATAACAGGAACGTCTTCCTGACGTATGTCCTTATAAGCAGGATGAGTCATTTTATCTTTAGCAGGCAGGTTAACCCAAAGCTGACACCCCAGCATGCGTTCAGAGGCAATGGGCATTTCCTGGTGTATGATACCTGATCCGGCAGTCATCCACTGGCATTGCAGCTCTCCAATGGTTCCTTCATTGCCCAGGCTGTCTTTATGGTCCATTTTACCGTGCACCAGGTAAGTGACCGTCTCTATTCCCCTGTGCGGATGCCAGGGGAATCCTTTTATGTAATCGTTAGGATCTGTTGCATCAAAGCCGTCCAACATCAAAAAAGGATCGTAATCACGTACCGTTCTAAGTCCCAGCACGCGGCGCAGTTTTACACCCGCTCCGTCTACAGCGTCTTTTCCCCGGTCAATCCGGATACATATTCTTCTGTTTATATCTTGTAAGTTATTCATAATGTGCAAATATACTCTAATTGTATAAGCCAATTTATTTTTTATTGTAAAATAATCTATATTTGTCTATTTATTTTACCTGCATCATCCCATGATTAAGTATAATAAGGAATTAAATAGTAATGACTTAGAAGAGCTTTTGACGGGTAGTTCAAAAATTGCTCTTAGCCACGAAGCAGAGGAAAGAATTCAAGCCTCCTATGACTTTCTCAAAAATTTTTCTCAAGAAAAAGTCATCTATGGAATCAATACCGGATTTGGGCCTATGTCCCAATACCGCATTGACGATGCGGATATGGTTCAATTGCAATTGAATCTGATACGCTCACATGCCGCCGGTGCAGGAAACCACCTTGCTGACATGCAAGTCAGAGCCGCTATGATTGCCAGGTTGGCCACTTTTGCCCAGGGATGGTCGGGAGTGCATCCATCCCTTCCCGCCTTACTTGTTCAATTTATCAACCGGGATATTTACCCGTTGATTCCGCAACACGGCGGCGTAGGGGCAAGCGGCGATTTGGTACAGTTGGCTCATATGGGACTGGCTCTCATTGGAGAAGGTCAGGTCCGTTACCGTGGAAAGGTAAGAGAAACAAACGAGGTGTTGGTAGAAAACGGACTGGAACCCATCCGGGTAAAAATCCGAGAGGGACTGGCGATTACAAACGGTACGTCTGTGATGACGGGGATTGGACTCATCAATCTGTTCCAGGCACGCAGGCTGTTTGACTGGGCTGTGGCAGCGAGTTCACTAGTGAATGAAATAGCCGGATCCTACGATGATTTTCTGGCACCGGAGTTAAATGATAAAAAGGGGCACGGCGGACAGCAATTTGTTGCGTCTGAAATGCGTCGGATACTGGAAGGAAGTCGGTTGTTAAAACAGAGAAAAACGGTATTGTACAACAAAAAATTGAACGGGGACAAGGTTTTCCGTGATAAGGTTCAACCTTTCTACTCCCTGCGCTGTGTACCGCAGATTCTGGGACCTGTTGCAGATACGTTAGATGTTGCAGAATGCATTCTTTTACAGGAGCTGAATTCAAGCAGCGACAACCCTGTGGTTGATCCTGTCAGCGAAAATGTGTACCACGGCGGCAATTTCCACGGTGATTACGTCTCTCTGGAAATGGATAAAATGAAGATCGTTGTAACACGTATGGCTATGCTTATGGAACGGCAGCTCAATTACGTGTGCCATGACAAGGTAAACCAAATACTACCGGCTTTCGTCAACCTGGGTATTCCCGGATTGAATTACGGGATGCAAGCGGCGCAATTTACAGCAACATCGACTACGGCAGAATGCCAGACCCTGAGTATGCCCAATTACGTGCATTCCATTCCAAATAACAACGACAACCAGGATGTGGTTAGCATGGGGACCAACTCGGCCTTGATTACTTCTCATGTGATTACCAATGCATTCCAGGTTGCGGCTATACACCTTATGGCACTGGTTCAAGGAGTTACATGCCTTAAGATAGAAAAGGATCTCTCCCCTGCCACAGCTGCTGTGTACAAGAAAGTGCGTGAATTTTTCCCACCCGTTACAGAAGATGTACCTTTGTATCCCTATATACAAAAGACAATTGATTATATGAATCATAACAAACCTATATCATGAAATACGCTTTAGTTACAGGTGGATCCCGCGGTATAGGACGTGCTGTTTGCATAGCACTTGCAAAAGAAGGATATTGCGTTCTGGTAAACTATGCTAAAAACAGCAAGGCAGCAGAAGAAACGGTCAGACTCATTGAAGCTGAAAAGGGAACTGCAACATTGCTCCCTTTTAATGTGGGAGATAAAAATGAAGTTGATGCAGCGCTGGATGTGTGGGAACATGCCCATCCGGGAGAATACATAAGTGTTCTGGTAAACAATGCCGGTATCAGAGAAGATAATCTGATGATCTTCATGCAGGACGATGCCTGGAACCAAGTGCTGGAAACCAACCTCTACGGCTTCTTTTACGTCACCAGGCGCGTACTCAAAAACATGTTGGTTAAACGTTACGGGCGTATCATTAACATTGCGTCGTTGTCCGGCCTGGCAGGAATGCCGGGACAAACCAATTATGCTGCTTCTAAAGCCGGATTGATTGGAGCTTCCAAATCTCTTGCCCTGGAGGTGGCTCCCCGTAAAGTGACAGTTAATTGTATAGCACCCGGATTCATAGAAACTGACATGACAGAGGATATAGATCCGGAAGAACATAAAAAACGCATACCGGCAGGTCGTTTTGGGAAGCCCCATGAAGTAGCAGCTGCTGTCCGGTTCCTTGCCGGTGAAGAAGCTGCGTATATTACAGGACAGGTATTATCCGTAAACGGCGGTTTGCATACATAAAATTTACTATGAAGAGAGTTGTAATTACGGGGATGGGCATTTATTCATGCATTGGTACAAACCTGGAGGAAGTGCGAGAGAGTTTGTTTACAGGGAAGAGCGGTATTGGCATTGATCCAAAAAGAACAGAATACGGATACCGGTCTCCGCTTACAGGTATTGTGCCCCAACCGGACCTGAGAGAAGCACTCAACCGCAGACAACGTATCTGTCTTCCGGAAGAAGGAGAATATGCCTACATGGCTACAGAAGAAGCTTTGAAAGATGCCGGTATTGGAATGGATTATCTGGAAAAACATGAAACAGGAATCCTTTACGGGAACGACTCTTCCAGTAAGGCAGTCATTGAATCTCATGAAACTTGCCTGGAAAAGAAAGATACCACACTCATGGGATCGAGAGCTATTTTTCAGTCCATGAACTCTACGGTAACCATGAATTTATCCACCATTTACAAGCTGCGGGGCATTAATTTCACCATCAGTGCTGCCTGTGCCAGCGGGTCCCACTCTATTGGGCTGGGTGCCATGTTCATAAGACTGGGACTGCAGGATATGATTGTATGTGGTGGAGCACAAGAAACCAATTACCTGAGTATGGCCAGTTTTGACGGATTGAGCGCGTTTTCCATCCGGATTGATGAACCACAAAAAGCTTCCCGTCCTTTTGATAAAGGAAGGGATGGCCTGGTACCCAGCGGTGGAGCCGCCACAGTCATTCTGGAAGAGTACGAACACGCTGTAAAACGCGGAGCCAGAATTTATGCCGAGGTGGTTGGCTACGGCTTTTCTTCCAACGGAGTACATATATCTCAACCCAGCAACGAAGGATCTGCCCTGGCCATGACACGCGCTCTGCAAGATGCAAATCTAAAACCTTCTGATATTGACTATATTAACGCACATGCCACCTCCACCGTTCTTGGAGATTCGTACGAAGCTATGGCCATTGATGAAGTCTTTGGGATGCACCGGACTCCGGTAAGTTCCACAAAGGGCATGACAGGTCACGAATGCTGGATGGCAGGATCCAGTGAAGTAGTCTACACCCTTATTATGATGCAGAATTCTTTTATGGCTCCCAATATTAACCTGGAAGAGCCGGATGATTTCTCAAAAAAAATGAATATAATTGCCAAAACAACAGATAAAAAACTTGGTATTTGCCTATCCAATTCGTTTGGGTTTGGCGGAACGAACAGTGCATTAATATTGAAAAAATTGTAACTTACGTAATATTTGTAATTAACAAAATGAACAGAACGCAAATCATAGAAACTATCAACAACTTTCTGATTGAGGATATTGAAGTGGCACCTGAAGCCCTGAAGGAGAATGCTTTTTTAAAGGAAGACCTGGGGATTGACAGCCTTGACTTTGTTGATATTGTAGTAGTAGTTGAGCAAAATTTTGGTTTTAAAATTAAGCCGGAAGAAATGGCAAAAGTAAAAACCCTGTTGCAATTTTATGATTATATAGAAGGTAAGCTAAAGGCTAATAATTGATGTCAAATAAAAATCAAGCATGGAAAGGGACTACAGGCGGAGGAAACATTGGGCAAAAAGCACTGCTAGTGTTATTGCGTCTTGTAAACATTCGTGTCAGTTACATCATTCTGGCCGTGGTTGTCCCTCTTTATATGTTGTTTAACAGGAATTATTACCGGGCGATAAAAGAATATTTTAGACGCACAGGCTATCACAAGAACACCCTCCGTAATATTTACAAAAACTATTTCTTGTTTGGACAAATGATGATAGACAGGTTCTATTTGTTTGCCAGAGAAAAGAATATTTTTTCATCAAAAATTACCAATTGGGATTCTTTTACACGGTTGCTTGAAGGGGAAAGCGGTTTTGTTATTTCCGGTGCCCACATGGGAAATTTTGAAATATGCGGTTATTTTATGAAACAACAGGTCAAAAAATTGCATGCCGTTGTTTTTGGAGGTGAATCTGCCTTTTTACAATCCCACAGAGCGCAGGCTTTGTCGGGCAATACGGCATCCCTTATTTCAATTTCACCCGATATGTCACACCTCTTTACAATTAAAACAGCGCTCGATAAAGGAGATATTGTAAGCATGCCCTGTGACCGTTTGTTTGGAAGCACAAAAGCATTTACCGTTCCCTTCCTGGGAAGCCCTGCCCTTTTCCCAATGGGTGGCTTTATGCTGGCTGCTCAGTTGAATGTACCTATGATCTCTTTGTTTGTTATGAGAGAAAAGAAAAAGAAATACCACATTTACTGTATGCCTGTGGAGGTAGATCGTACCCAATACAAAAGCTCACGTAAAACAGCAGAGGCGCTTTGCCATAAGTACGTAGCCCAATTGGAAGAAATAGTACACGCTTACCCCCACCAGTGGTTCAATTTCTTTGATTTTTGGAATACAGATGTAATATGATACAACACTTTACAATAGAAGAACTGTTACCTCACAGACACCCTTTTATTATGGTGGACAAACTGATATCATGCAGCGGATACCTGGCTACTACTGAAATGACTATCAAAGAGAACAACCTTTTTTGTTCCCGTGGTTACTTTTCAGAAGCAGGCCTGTTGGAAAACATGGCTCAAACGTGTGCTGCACGCCTGGGATATAAAAGCTTGATTAATAAAATGTCTGTAAAAGTTGGTATTATTGGAGCCGTAAAAAATTTTTGTGTTTATTTCTGTCCTGAGCCGGGGGACCGGCTAATAACTAATATTGAAATAGAACATGAAGTGTTTAATGCCATTATACTCCATTCAGAAGTTCATTGTAATGGAAAAACGGCAGCCACATGCCATATGAAATTGTTTTTGACAGATATTGAAAGCCGGGACAATGAATGATATTTTAAAAAACAGTAAACAAATAACGGTTCGCTTTAGCGAGGTTGACTCCATGAATATTGTGTGGCACGGTGCCTATGTGCTCTATTTTGAAGATGCCCGTGAATCGTTTGGCAAGAAATACGGCCTTACGTATTTAACATATTTTGACAATGGATACTATGCTCCGCTTGTAGATATGCAGTTTGAATTCAAACATCCGCTTATTTACGGCGACCAGGCCCGTATTGAAATTGAATACGTACCCGTTCAGGCTGCCAAAGTGGTATTCAAGTATAAGGTTTTCAGAGAAAAAGACCAGCTGCTTGTAGCTACAGGAAGTACCACCCAGGTGTTTCTTGATTCAGAGTACCAATTGGTATTGTACAGTCCCGATTTTTATACAGAGTGGAAGCGGAAAAACAATGTCCTCCTATGATAAAAAGGTTGTCCGATAACATAGTATCTCCTTTGGGCTTTTCTTCTGAAGCATGCTACAGACGTGTATGTCTGGGAGAAAGCGGTGTTATCCCATGGAAAGATCCGACAGGAACAGACATACCACTTTCCCGTTTGGACAAGGAAAAACTAACGCAAGCTTTCACGCAAACGTGCAAACCGAAAGAAAGATACACGTTTCCCGAACAGGCTATGCTTTTATCTGCCCATCTGGCAGTGGAAAAAGCAGGAATTGATGCCTCGGCTCCGGGAACGGTATTTGTTCTGTCTTCCACCAAAGGCAATATTGAATTACTTTCCTGCCCAGACCACGGGTTTGAAAAAGACCGTATTCATTTGTGGTATATGGCCAATCTGTTGGCAGCACATTTCAAGAACCCCAACCAACCTATTATACTGTCCAATGCTTGCATTTCGGGAGCCTGTGCACAACTTGCCGCACTTGCTTTACTCCGGCAAAAAGGAGTGGAACACGTGGTTGTTACAGGGGTGGATATGGCCTCGGATTTTATTGTTGCCGGCTTTCAATCTTTCAAATCACTTGATCAGGAAAGGTGTCGTCCCTTTGACGCACGTCGTAAAGGATTGAATATTGGCGAGGCAGCTGCTACCATCGTATACGGAAGAGGTGAAAACGCGGGGATTTACCTGCGTGGCGGAAGTATCAGAAACGATGCCAACCACATTTCCGGACCTTCCAGAACAGGAGAAGGCCTTTTCAGGGCACTTACAAGTACTTTGCAATCAATTACTGCCAAAGATCTGGCTTTTATATGCGCACACGGAACGGCAACACCGTACAACGACCAGATGGAAGCCGTGGCATTTGCACGAGCCGGGCTGGAACATGTTCCCGTATTTAGTTTGAAAGCTCATTTTGGGCATACTATGGGAGCTGCCGGGCTTTTAGAAAGTATCATTGCCATAAAAGCACTGGAAGAAGGTGTTGTTTTACCTTCGCTTGGCTACGAGCTGCCGGGTATTGAAGGGGAACTCTGTGTGAGTACCGAAATGACCGGTACAGATAAACGTTTTTTTATCAAAACGTTGTCCGGTTTTGGTGGCGGGAATGCCGTATTGCTATTTGAAAAACACGTATGAACAAGATAGTTGCATATTGCCGTATTACTGACAATGCTCTGGTGCTGAACGGAAACCGGAACTTTGCGCCTCCTGTTGAAGGCACAGGTCAGGTACGGCTTACAAACCTGTACCGCGCATTGGGTCTTACCTATCCAAAATTTCATAAAATGGACAATGTGTCCAAAGCCGGTTTTCTTGCTTCAGAACTGGTTCTTAGGTCGCTAAACTACAATATGGAAGTACCTGACAGTTCTACGGCACTTGTTTTTGCAAACAGCAGTTCGTCCCTGGATAACGACAAACGTTTTCAGGAGACACTTGCAAAAAATGCCTACTTCCCCAGCCCGGCCGTTTTCGTATACACCCTACCCAACATTGTTACGGGTGAGGTGGCTATCCGAAACAAAATACTCGGGGAAACCTCTTTTTATATCATGAAATCTTTTAATGCAGAAAAAATGCACATATTTGTGGAATGGGCATTTGGTTGTACAGAAATAAAGCAGGTGTTATGCGGCTGGACCGAATACCTGGACGGACACTGCGATGTTCTGGTATGGATGGCAAGGAAGAAAGCCGATACCGGATTGAATTTTAGTATTTCAAACATTAATAAACTATACGTTGACCCCTATGGAACAATTGATTTTAGATCTTAAAAAACAGATTATTGAAGTATTAAACCTGGAAGATATTACTCCCGAGGACATTGACGAGAATGCGCCTCTTTTTGTAGAAGGACTTGGACTTGATTCCATTGACGCATTGGAGTTGATTGTCCTGATGGAAAAACAATACGGCATTAAATTGGAAGATCCGGGCAAAAGCAAAGATATTTTCCGCTCCATTGCTACAATGGCGGAATACATACAAGCAAACAGCTCACGTTAAACATCACGAATGGTAAAGGTTTATGTGACAGGATACGGAATCGTATCTGCCCTTGGAATTGGTGCGCCCCCCACACTGGAGGCACTGAGGAACAGGCGCAGCGGAATTGGCCCTATCAGGTGGTTAAAGACCATCCATTCCCACCTGCCTTGTGCCGAAGTTGCCTTTAGCACAGAACAGTTGCGGGAAATAACCGGAATTCCTGCAGGTACAATCACCACACGAACAGCGCTCATGGGAATTCTTGCATTAAAAGAAGCCCTTGAAACAAGCGGGTGGAGCAAAGGCGCTTCCTTACCTCCTGTTTTGATTTCCGGTACTACTGTGGGAGGAATGGAAAATACAGAAGCTTTCTTTCTTGATTTTATAGAAAATAACAGCAGAAATGAATACATCCTGGCACACGATTGCGGTGTCTGTACCCAAATGATTGCAGATTACTTTGGTGCCATTGATACACTTTCTACCATTTCTACAGCCTGTTCTTCTGCTGCCAATGCTATGGTCATGGCAGCAGATATGATTCGTACCGGAAGAACTTCTATGGCCGTTGCAGGCGGAAGTGAGTGCCTTTCAAAATTCCATCTGAACGGATTTCATACCCTTAGGATTCTGGATAAAGATCCGTGTCGCCCTTTTGATGCAACACGGGCAGGACTGAACCTGGGAGAAGGTGCAGCCTACCTGGTGCTGGAATCGGAAGATTCCGTAAAAGCCAGAGGTGCAACGCCTATTTGTCTGTTATCCGGCTACGGCAATGCCTGTGATGCCTACCACCAGACAGCCTCGTCACCGGAAGGTGACGGAGCAGTACTGTCAATGAAAAAAGCGTTGCAAGATGCAGCATTACGGCCGGAAGACATAGGTTACATCAACGCCCATGGTACAGGCACACCCAACAATGATATAAGCGAAGGCCTGGCACTCATGCGGGTGTTTGGAACCGAAAGCGTGCCTCCGGTTTCTTCTACAAAATCCTACACTGGGCATACTACGAGTGCTGCCGGAAGCGTTGAAGCTGTCATTTCTATCCTGGCCTTACAACACAATTTTCTGCCGGTGAACCTGAACTTCAAACACCCCATGCAGGAGCTTTCCTTTTGCCCGATAACGGATGAAAACCCAATACGCCCTCTAAAACATGTGATGACCAATTCGTTTGGATTTGGCGGTAACGATACAACAACCCTGTTTTCAAAGATATAGCTATGCCTGTTTACATTCAGTCTGCTGCACAAATTTCCGTACAGAATCCCCTGTGTGATGACTGGCTGATTGACCCCATTGCCTTACATCTGCCCCTCCAACGCGCTATAGAAGCCGATTACAAACGATTCCTGGATCCCATAGCATCCAGACGTATGGGAAGGATCCTCAAACGTGCCATTGCAACAGCTGTTACCGTTGTAGAAAATTCAGGGATTGAGCAACCGGATGCGATACTTGTTGGAACGGGACTGGGATGCATTGAAAATACGGAGAAGTTCTTGCTGGCCATGCTACAGGATGGAGAAACCTTGTTGTCTCCCACCTATTTTATCAACTCTACGCACAATACCATCAGCTCTCACATTGCCATACATCTTGCATGCCATGCGTACAACAGTACGTATGTACATCTGGGTATTTCTTTTGAAAGTGCCCTGCTGGATGCATTTATGCAATTTCAACTGGGTCGTATCAGATCTGCGCTTGTTGGAGCTCATGACGAAATGGTTCCTTTGTACTTTTCCCTCCTTGAAAAAGCAGGTTTTTGGGAAGGCAAAACTGCTGCAGAAACAGCTGTGAGTTTTATGTTAAGTGACGAAAAAAAAGAAAACTCCATGGCAGAGATCAAAGAAGTTGTTCTTTTGCACCGGCCTTCAGAAGAACGTCTGATGCAAGCCATTGAACAAACGGCATCCCGCCTTGGTATTCCAAAGGAAAAGTGGATCATACCTCCGTCTGTCAAACCGATTTTTGGAGAATCGTTCACAAACCAGGCATTTGAGTTATATGCAGCTGCTGTAAAATTGCAGCGGGGATTATTGGATGATTATGTATTGTTAGTTAATAATTACAAAGGGACCGAAACCTCCCTGTTATTTTTATCAAAATGCTAAAATTCATAACACTGTCGCTTGCACAAACCCTGCTGCTTGCTTCGGGACAAATCTGCCTGAAATTATCCATGGACCGCATGGATAAGTTTACTTTTAGCTGGGTATATTTTAAACAATTGTTTACAAATTTTTATTTTGCTTTAACCGGCGTATTTATCTTGTCTGCCACTATTTTATGGATGTATATTTTAAAGAATTACCCGTTTTCCATAGCATATCCTATCACCAGTTTTGCCTATGTATTTGGCATGCTGGCTGCTGTTTTTCTCTTTAAAGAACAAGTTCCCTTTACACGCTGGATAGGTGTTTTTTTAATAGTTGCCGGTGTGTTTTTCCTTTTAAAAAAATAAACCATGAAATTTTTTCTTTTCTTTTTGCTTACCGTGCTACAAGTGCATTCCAATACGAAAGAACTGACACTTCCTGTTCAAATGAGAATTGCCCTGAATCAAATACATTCTATGGAGTGTGATTTTCAGCAAGAAAGAGAAGTATCTGTTCTCACAGAAAAAGGCATTTCACGCGGGAAACTTTATTACATAAAAGATCAGGTACTCCTGTGGCAGTACAACATGCCGGACCATTCCGGGTTTTTGATGCAGAAAGAAAAAATCACTATTTTGGACAGAACAGGAAATGCCATACCGGATTCCGGACCGGGTGGCCTTTTTGGCAATATTGGAAGAATTATACTTATGGGCATGAGTGGAGATTTGATGGAGAAATCAGAAGATTTTGTGCCCAGCTATGTGGATTCCGAAGAATATATTCATATCAGACTCACACCGGTTCAGCGGGAATTAAAACGTTTATTTACCGGATTGGATTTATTTTTCAGCAAAGAAAATTATATGATACAAACCGTTGTTGTCCATGAGGCATATGGGGATAAAACAACGGTACGCCTGGGAAACTACAGGATAAATAAACCCTTGGACAGCAGTTTATTTAAAAAGTAATGTTTTTGAACAATCTATATACTGTTGAAGGTATTACAAGGAACGAAGCTGAGATAAGAGCTACTGTCTTGTTAAACAGCAACAGCCCTGTTTACGGGGCCCATTTCCCGGGCAACCCCATCACACCCGGTGCCTGTCTGGTTGAAATGGGAAGGGAATTGTGTGCACTTGTGCTTGAGAAGAACATGTTCCTTGAAAAGGCAGATCATGTCAAATTTCTGAAAGGAATTCATCCGGAAGAAACTCCACACATTGAGTACCTTATACTACCCGAATACCTGAAAGAACAGGATGTTTGGAAAATCCGTATTGAAGTAACGGGCGGGAACGTACAAATGACTAAAATGGTTTTATGGCTGAAAGAGATAGTGTCTGTGTGATTGTGCCTACGTATAACAATGCGTCTGTAATACTCCCGGTACTTGAACAAACCCTGAAGTATTGCAAAGACCTGATTGTTGTAAACGATGGTTCTACAGATAACACAGCCGGGATCCTTAACAAGCTGATTCCAAAAATTCAGGTTCTTTCTTATGAAAAAAATAAAGGTAAAGGGTACGCTTTGGCACAAGCTTTTTCCTTTGCCCGTCATAAGGGGTACAGGTATGCCATTACCCTGGACAGTGATGGCCAGCACTTTCCGGATGATATACCCTCTTTTCTGCAAGCTATAGATGAGAATCCGGGTGCTGTGATTGTAGGAAGCCGCCTGTTAAAACAGGAGCATATGCCAAAAGAAAATACTTTTGCCAACCGTTTCTCCAATTTCTGGTTTGCAGTGCATACAGGCAAGCGGTTACCCGATACACAAACAGGATACAGGATGTACCCCATATACCGAATGGACAAAATGCGCCTGTTAACCTCCAGATACGAAACAGAACTTGAAATTCTTGTACGGCTTGCGTGGAAAAAGGTACCGCTTATTCCCCTGCCGGTCAATGTATATTATGCTCCTCCCGGAGAAAGAATCACGCATTTCAGAAAAGGAAGGGATTTTCTGCGCATCAGTTTGCTGAATACAATCCTTACCTTTGTGGCTATACTCTACGGATATCCTTCAATGCTTTTAAGAACATGGCTCAGACGTTCCTGAAAATATTTGAATACTTTCACCGGCACACAGCAAAAATGTATGTACTGCTTGCCTTGTGTATGCTACTCCTTGCCGGAGGTTTTTTTCTGCTGCGTTTTGATGAAGATGTATCGGGATTCCTTACTACAAACCCGGAACAGGAACGAGTAAGCTATGCTTACCAGAACATTGGTGGTGCCAGCAAAATCATCATCAACATATCCATGGCAGATGAGCGTGAAGAAACAGACCGCTACCTGCTTATGGAGGCTGCCGATTACCTGGCTGCTTTGCTGGAAGAAGGGGCTGCGGCAGAGCATATCAAAGATATGAGGTTTCGTGTAGATCCTTTGACAACCTTAGAAGTAAGCAGCTTTGTTACAGAAAATATGCCTTACTTTCTGGAAGAGAAGGATTACGAGAGGTTGGATTCTCTTATACAACCTGCTGTTCTGCAACAAAGGCTGGAATCTGTAAAAGACCTGATACTCTCCCCTTCCGGAATGATCCTCAGAAACACGTTACTTTCTGACCCCCTGCTTTTTTCAGGTCCCTTGTTAGAAAAACTGGCAGGTTTTCGTCTGGGAGATCATTTTATACTGTATTCAGATTACATCTTTTCCAGTGACGGGAAAGACCTGGTTCTGACAATCGATTCCCGCTACCCTACTGCCGACACGGGCAATAACAAACAGTTAATACGTGCCATTGACAAGGCTATTGAAGAAACAGAAGTGTTTCTGGATCATCAAATTAAAGCCATGCCCTTTGGAGCTGCTTATATTGCATTGTCCAATGCCAGTCAGATAAAAAAAGACATAGGGGTTTCCGTGGGAATTGCCCTGGTAGTTATTGGAATCCTGTTGGCACTTTACTTCAGAAATATCAGGCAAATCCTGTTCATTGGTATTTCTGTCCTTGGCGGTTTGTATTTTGCTCTGTCTCTGGTCGGTTTTCTTACGCCTTCCGTTTCACTTATTGCTATTGGTGCCAGTTCTGTAATTCTGGGAATAGCCGTAAACTATCCACTGCACTTCATGTCTCATATAAGGGAGGGATACGGTCCGCGTCAAACGCTTATTGATATTGTTTCTCCACTTACTACAGGCAACATTACTACCATTGGTGCTTTTCTAAGCTTGTTGTTTATAAGTTCTGGAGCTATGCGCAGCTTTGGACTGTTTGCCTCGTTGTTGTTGCTGGGAACCATCCTTTTTGTATTGCTGTTCCTCCCCCACATGATTGGTAAAACAAGCCCCATCCCCAACACGCTTCATTTTGGAAAGTTGGCGAACTCGGCCCCCGAACAAAACAAATGGGTTGTGGGTGCCCTGGTACTACTTACGTGCTTCTTTTATTTTAGTAACAAAGGAGTTGTATTTAATGCCAATATGCAGTCTATCAACTACATGACACCAGATCAGAAAAGCGGAATGCAAAAATTGCTGGACAGAACCCAGGGATCGCAACATGTCATGTATTTTGTTGCAGAAGGAGAAACCTTAGACGAAGCCTTAGAAAGGTATGAAACTGCACTACCCTATATAGATACATTTCATCGCTCAGGAATTGGCGGTTTTCTTCCATCACGCGCTATGCGCGAAGAACGGATAACCCGGTGGAACAACTTTTGGAGTACGCGCAGGGAGGTATTTTTGGAGCAATTTAACGTAGCAGTAGCCGAAAACGGGTTTCGGGAACATGCATTTCGAGGTTTTGAAGAAACCATGCTAAAAGATTTTCCTATAGGAGAATTACAAGATTTTGCGCCCATAACAGATAACCTGGCAGCCTCCTACCTTTCTGTGCAACCGCAAAGAAACATGGTTTATACCATGTTGCATATTAAGCCGGAAGAAGCAGCCGAAACAGAAAATCACCTCAATAAAACAGGACCGTCCACTTTTGCTTTTGATGTTGGATCTGTCACACGGATGATGATAGATTCCTTATCTTCAGATTTTGATTACGTACTCTACATCTGCGGTTTTATTGTTTTCTTATTTCTTACCCTTTCCTTTGGCCGCCTTGAATTGAGCACCATTACTTTTCTTCCGTTGGCCATAAGCTGGATCTGGATTCTTGGGATTATGAGCCTGTTTGGACTTGAATTTAATATAGTCAACATCATTCTGGCCACCTTCATTTTTGGTATGGGAGACGATTACACCATTTTCATTACAGAGGGCATGATATACGAATACGCCTATGGAAAAAAAATGTTGCATACGTACAAAAATACCGTTGCGTTATCTTCTCTTATCATGCTTACCGGAATAGGTTCTTTGATCCTGGCCAAACACCCGGCCATGCGCTCCCTGGCAGAAATCACCATTGCAGGTATGGTATCAGTTGTTGTGACTGCTTACATTGTGCCACCCTATTTGTTCAGAAAATTGGTCAGCAAACGGGGAAAACGCCGCAAAGCCCCACTGACTATAAAAAATATGGCTTATACAATATATGGCTTTACAGCCTTTTTGATTGGCGTGGTTTTCCTGACACTTGCCGGTGTGGTCTTGCTGGTTCTTGGCAGAAGAAGCGAAAAGAACAAGTTGCGTTTCCATAAAACCCTGCAGGCTGTATGCCGCTTAGCTATATACCATGTACCGGGAACAACCATGCAGTTGCTTAATTTGAACCCGGATGGTTTCGAAAAGCCTTCCGTCATTGTTGCAAACCACCAGTCTTACCTGGACCTGATGGCCATTATCATGCTCCATCCCAAAATTGTTATTATGACAAACCAACGGGAGTGGAATTCTCCGTTTTATAGGATTATCCTGCGTTTTGCAGATTTTCTGCCCATTAAATTTATACATACCCATAAAGAGAAAATACAAGACAGGATTGCTAACGGGTATTCCGTAATGGTCTTTCCGGAAGGAACACGCTCCCCCGATAGCAACATCCTTCGTTTTCACAAAGGAGCGTTCCACCTGGCTGCTGAGCTGAACCTTGATATCACACCCGTTCTTCTGCATGGATTTGGATATGTACTGCCCAAGGAAAACATGCTGTTACGCAAAGGGATTATGACAGTAAAAATTCTGCCCCGGATTAAAGCAGATGACACTACGTATGGAACATCATATCAGGAACGCACCAAAGCAATCAGACAGTTGTTTGTAAAGGAATACGAACGTCTTGGAGCAGAAATTGAAGATGCACATTATTATGCCTCACAAGTACTGCACAATTACATGTACAAAGGTAAAGACGTCTACAAATCTGTAAGGCGTTCCATGCAGGATAACAACAATTTTATCAAGCAAATAGAAACATTACCTTACCGGGGAACGCACGTTCTTGAAGACAGAAACTTTGGAGAATATGCACTCACAGCCGCTCTGGTACGTAAAAATTTAAAGATAAAAGCGTATCTTGCAGACAAGGATAAAAGAGAACTGGCGGCTTACTGCGCTTCAGTTCCGGTGAATTTAACCTATATTGATGAACCTGAAACCCATGAGCAGTAAATACGATGTTGTGATTATTGGCAGCGGACTGGGAGGACTGGTCTGCGGTTATATTTTGTCTAAAAACGGTCTGAAAGTTGCCCTGGTTGAAAAAAACAACATCCCGGGCGGGTGCCTGCAAAATTTTATACGAAAAGGCGTGAAGTTTGAAACAGGTATGCACTACATTGGAAGTATGGATGAGGGCCAGCCGTTGCGTCGCTTTTTTGATTACCTATCTTTATCAAGCAAAGTAGCATTAAGCCGGCTGGATACAAGCGGCTACGATGTGGTTTCTTTTCAGGGAAACAGGTATGCTTATGCCAATGGTAAGAAAACCTTTACAGAAACGCTGGCCAGGCATTTTCCAAAAGAAAAAAATTCCATTGCTCTGTACATACAGCGGATGGAAGCCATTGCAGAACGCTCCCCCATGTACTCTTTCAGAAATATGGACAACCCGTACTGGATGGACAGTTCGAATATGCAGATTGGGGTTGCCGAGTACGTACGTTCCCTGACTTCTGATAAAAAACTGCAAAATGTACTGGCAGGTATCATGCCTCTTTACGGTGGCGTTGCTGAAAAGACGCCTCTGTACTACCATGCACTTATTACAGATTTTTACAACAAGAGTGCTTTCCGTTTTGTTGGGGGCAGCGACATCATTGTCCAATTGCTTTGTGAATCCATCCGGAAATTTGGTGGAGAAATCATAACCGGATCTCCAGTAACCAAAGTTCGTTTCAACAACAAAGAAGCTACAGGGGTAACCTTGCTGAACAACCGCTTTATTGAAGCTTCCAAGGTAATCTCTGATATACATCCGGCCCTGTTGATGGACATGGTTGATACACCACTTATCCGGAAAGCATACAAACGCAGGATATACAATATTGAACAAACGCTGTCCAATTTTACCGTATACATAAAATTTAAACAAGATTCCATTCCCTACCTCAATTACAATTATTACCATTACCCGGGAGATTCTGTATGGGACGGCCATTTCTTCTATATGCATATGTGTGATGAACCGGATCAGAAATACGTGCGAAGTGCCGTATTGTTTGAAAGTATGGATTGGAAAACAGTAGAACAATGGAAAAAATTACCCAGAGGCAATCGTGGTGCCGGATACGAAGATTTTAAGGCCAAAAAAGCGTATGAAATGCTTATGAACCTGGAGAGGCAGTTTCCGGGAACTGTTTCCCATATTGAGGATTTTTGGACCTCTACTCCGTTAACATACAGCGACTATACCGGCACCCTGGAGGGTTCTATGTATGGCATCCTAAGGGATAAAAACGCCTTTTCACAGACCTTTATACCGCACCGTACAAAAGTACCCAATCTATTTCTGGCCGGGCAAAATATCAATGCGCACGGCATTATGGGAGTTATTATAGGATCTATTCTTACATGCGGTGATATACTGGGTATATCTGCATTAACAAAAGACATTAAAAACGTATAAAACAAAAAAACATATGGCAAAAAGAATCAAGCTGAAACTCATATACCCCCGGTGGGAAAAACTTAAAGGACAAACGACTTTCAACCTGCCTCCCCACGGTCCGGTTGTATTTGCAGCGGCACTGCCTGAACATGTAGACGTGTCCTTTACAGATGAGAATGTGGAGCTTATTGATTTTGAAGAAGAATGCGATTTGGTGGCCATATCCATGATGCTGTCAACACAAGTAAAACGAGGATGGTCTATTGCTGCAGCATACCGTAAAAAGGGCATCCATGTTATTTTTGGAGGCATTTCTACCATGCTTCATGCAGAAGAAACACTGGAGCATGCAGATGCCATCTTCCTTGGAGAGGCGGAAGGACGTATGGAAGAGGTTATTGCCGATTGGGAGAACGGAAAATTGAAAAAAGTATATAACTATATGGGCCAACATCCGCCCATTGGAATAGTGGGTCCTGCCAGAAGGGATTTGTACAAAAGGGAATTGTACAACCACAAAGGTGTGCAGATGGTAGATTTGTTCCACGCTTCACGCGGTTGCCGTTTTAACTGCTATCCGTGTGCTGTTTCTTACCTGGGAGGCCGGTCTTTCAGACCCCGTCCTTACGATAAAGTCATTGAAGAAATGGCAGGTATCGATAACAACCGGCTGTTTATTGTTGACAATTCACTGGCGCAGGACAAGGAATGGGAAATACAGCTTTTCAAAGAAATTATACCATTGAAAAAGAAGTGGGTCAGCCATACTATTGAAGACGACCCCAAAATCCTGGACCTGGCTGCACAAGCCGGTGCCTGGTATGTGTATCAAGCCGTTTTTGACACCTCGGATTATATCAAAGAAAGGATTAAAAGGTACCACGACTATGGAATTGGCGTAGAAGGAACAATCCTTCTGGGGCTTGATAACCAATCGGAAGATGACATGCGCCGCCTGATTGATTTTCTGCTGGAAATTGACCTGGACCTGGCAGAATTTACGATTCTCACCCCTTTCCCGCATACAAAAGCTTTCGATGACCTTATGAGAAAAGGGCGTATTACGGACTACGATTGGGATCACTACAACGCCGGACAGGTTGTGTACAAACCTGCACAAGTCACAGCAGAAAAATTGCAGGAATTGTATGAATATGCCTGGAGTTCCTTCTATAAAGACGAATCACAGGAACTAAAAATGACCAAACTGTTTACAAGGGTCATGAAACGTGAAATGGAAGACGGAACATGGAAACCCCGTAATCGTAAACTCATGAACAAGTCTTTTGGTAAAGATGTTATACGTACCATAGGAAGTAATTGATAAGATGGAAGTTCAACACAAACATTTTGACGAAGTATTTGAGTTTAAAGGGAAATGGGATGTCCCCTCAAAGTGTGGCTTGAAGATTCTGGACCACAAGGGCACTCCTGTTGTGGTAGCTACAGAATTGTACAACCACAATCCCGGGTCTTCCGTAACGTATGCCGGGGGGCTTTTGTTAAAACAAATCTGTGAAGCCAAAGACCTGGACCCCGATAAGGTAATTTATATTGAATGCAACCCCGACACACACTCGCGTCTTTCTTTTTTTCAGGAAGAGTATTTTCGTGTTACTTTTGAAAATAAAGACGGAGAACTGCTCAACCCTGTGTATGAAAAATTAACAGACACTCAGATAAAAGAACTCATTTTTCATGAAGAGTAAACACTTACTGCTATTTCTGTTCCTCATCCTTTTTTCAATAAATGCCTTTGCCCAACAAATCATCCGCCCCTGGAAAGGCATCCGACCCGTAAGCCGGGTGCGTATGTGGCATTACCAGGCGGGGAAAGACAATTCTGGGGTAAGTATTATTATACTTCCGGGAGGCAGTTACCGTCATCTGGGTATCCGTCAGGAAGGGCACGCGGTGGCGCGTTTTCTTTCACAAAACGGCTACAACTCTTTTGTGCTGAGGTACAGCACCAGAATGTACGGACACTCCTACCCGGTTATGATGGAAGATATCCAGCGGGCCGTCATGTGGATTCAGGAACATGCAGAAGAGTACGGAGTTGATCCCCATAAAATTGGTGTACTTGGATTTTCAGCCGGAGGACATCTGGCAGGCTGGATGGGAACGTACTTTGATGACAACCATCTGGTAAAGTACGGACTTGTTCCTTCTATGTCGCTGAAACCTGCCTTTGTAGGTATGATTTATCCGGTCATTAGCATGATGGACGAAATTGTACACAAAAAATCCAGGAACAATTTGCTGCCATCGGACCTGCCTCTCTCGCTAAGGCAGTATATGTCGTTAGAAAAAAATGTACGGGACGACATGCCACCGGTATTCCTTATGGCATGTCAGGACGATCCGGTTGTAAACCCGGAAAACAGCTACCGGTATAATGAAGCACTCCTGGAAAAAGGAATTCCCCATACATTTCATGTGTTTGAAGCTGGGGGACACGGTTTTGGTTACGAGCCAAACGGGAAAAATAAAACAGCAGCGAACTGGATGGCAGATTTTCTGCAATGGATGAAAAATAACGATTTTAATTAATATTTGCTTGTTATGGATATCAAATATACTTCTACAAAAGAAATCAAACAGTTTCAGGAAAGCCTCCTGCGCAAAGAGATTTCCTATCTGAACGACAGGTCACCCTTTTATAAAAATATGTTTAACAAGGAAGGGGTTGATATAAGAAAGATCCGTACCCTTGAAGACTTACAGTATATCCCCTTTACAAAGAAAAGCGACCTGCAGCAATACAACGAAGATTTTTTATGTGTTCCTAAGAGTCAGCTGGTTGACTACGTAACAACCTCGGGAACCCTGAGTGACCCGGCCACGTATGCCCTAACTGATAAGGACCTGGACAGATTGGCATACAATGAAAAAGAATCTTTTGCCTGTGCAGGAACAAAACCGGGAGACCTGGTTCAGTTGATGACCACCATGGATAAGCGGTTTGTGGCAGGTCTTGCCTATTTTTTAGGTATTCGAAAACTGGGAGCCGGTATTATCCGTGTTGGTAACGGGATACCCGAATTGCAGTGGGACACCATTCAAAGAATGAAACCGGATACCATCATATGTGTTCCTTCGTTCATATTAAAATTGGTAGAATATGCACAGGAGCATGACATTGATTATCAGAATTCCAGTGTTAAAAAAGCAGTTTGTATTGGAGAGAACCTGCGAAATCAGGATTTTTCTTTGAACATTCTGGGAAAACACATCCGGGAGGCATGGGATATTGAATTAATTTCTACATATGCTTCAACTGAACTAGGTGCTACATTTTGTGAATGCCCGTACGGCAAAGGAGGCCACCACTTGCCGGAACTGGTCATTTGCGAATTGGTTGACGACAACGACCGTGTAGTACCTGAAGGTGAAGTTGGTGAACTGGTTGTTACCAATATTGGACTTGAAGGTATGCCTTTGTTGCGTTTCCGTACAGGCGATCTGGTACGTTTCCATTACGAACCTTGTGCATGCGGAAGAAAAACCATGAGAATAAGTCCTCTGTTGGGAAGAAAAAATCAAATGATTAAATTCAAAGGAACAACTTTGTATCCGCCTTCTCTATTTGATGTGTTGGAAGATATTCCTTTTGTAAGTTGCTACCAGGTTGTTTTGCTCAACAACATACTGGGAACAGACGATATTCTGGTGCGGGTATCGCTTACAAATACCAACGATTTGCCCGAAGATATCACTAAAGCAGTAAAAGATAAGTTCCGTGCCAAAGTGCGTGTTGCACCGGAAGTTGAAATTGTGTCTGACGCAGTCCTGAAAGCAGAAGTATACAATGAAAAAGCACGAAAAGCGGTAAAACTCGTAGACAAAAGGACAAACGGATTAACAGGTGTGTAAAAAATCTATTTTACCACAAGAGCATTGGCAACCCGTCTTTCACCTTTTGTGTCAAACAATTTGTTGTCTGACGGGTGGTTGACTATTTCTACAGAATCACGTGTTGTTTTGCGAACACAAAGCGTAGAGGAACCGCCACCGTCCAGGTTTATGGCATCCCATGCTTTAAGCCAGCGCATGATATGTTGCAATTCTGCCATGCTCACTCCGGCTGCTTCTTTGTGTCTCCCGTCTGCCACAACCAGCAGCACTTTGCCACCTTTCCTTATACCTACAGCTGATCTGGGATGCCGTGTGGTGTTGAAAGAATGGTGAAGAACCGGCTCGTCTTTCCCTTTCATTCTGAGTACAGGTCCGCTTGATAACAGGTCTTCCGATGCTGTATTCTTTTCCCACAGGTCGTTGTCCTGTGTAGGCAGCACGTGGTCCGGTACTTTAAAAATCAACAACCTCCCTTTGGGGGAGACACCTAGGCAGCCGGATTGCCTGAAGGACCGCAACCCTTCTTTTGTGGTCTGGTTTGGTGCTAGTTCTTTTCCGTCTATTCTAAGGTAATTATCTGATTTCCAAGGAGCAAACCACACGAAAAAAGATCCGTTTATTCCGGCCAATGCTCCCGCATAGTCAACAAAATCGCTTGTATGAACCAGTACAGTATCTGCAACTATGTCAAAACGGAAAGAAGAACTGATCTCCAGTACCGAAATAAACTGATTTGAGTTAAACAGGGAGCTGTCGCTAAATGCTGCTTGCCTAAGCTTAATACCTCCTTTATGATATGAGGTTGTAATCCATTGTGCATTTACAAAAGACAGAGAATCTTTTTCCCGGGAATTACCGGCTTTGTCTTCCACACGAGGAGTTGCCGATGTGGGTGTAAAACATGTCCACAGAAAAATAAGAAGCAAGATGCGTTTGACCATAATTGAATGTATTTTGTTCGCAAAAATAGCAAGATTTGCACAGAAAAGATGCGTATATTTGTAGATTCATAGTATTTATCATTGTTGTATGAAAGAGTATCCAAAGATCAAAGCCGGTATTGTTGGTTTCGGACGCATGGGGGAAATATACCTGAAGGAAATCATGAAAAGCCCGCTTTGGGAAATCCGTGCTATTTGTGATATAGATCCGGAGGCTTTGCAAATAGCATCCCGCCAGGCACCTGCAGGAACACTCCTGACAGAGAATGAAATGGATATCTTCGGCTCACAGGATATTGATGTAGTTATCTTGTCTACCCTGGCAGATGCACGGAAAGACCATCTTTTCAAAGCTGTGGAATACGCAAAGCATGTGATTACAGAAAAACCTATAGGAGCAAGTATTGAAGAAGAAAATGCAGTGCTGGAAATGGTAAAGAACAGTGAAATTCTGGTTACTGTTAACCTGCCACTGAGAAATGCGTGGTACCATAAAGTCATTAAAGAATTTATTGATTCAGGACAGATTGGAGACCTTGCCATCATAAGGGTGTGTCATATGACTCCCGGACTGGCCCCGGGTGAAGGACATTGGGCTGAAGGTCCTTTATTTCATGATTGCGGCCTGCATTACGTAGACATTGCCCGCTGGTATGCCCAAAGTGAATTTAAAACCTGGAATGCACAGGGCATCAAGATGTGGAATTACCAAGAACCCTGGTGGTTGCAAGTACACGGTACTTTTGAAAACGGGATTGTATTTGACGTAACTCAGGGACACGTTTACGGGCAGCTTGCCAAAGATCTGACGCATAATGGATATGTAGATCTTATTGGCACAAAGGGGATTGCCAGAATGAGCCACAACTACATTACGGCAACCGTAGAGTTGCACGGAGTTTCTAAAACTCAGGTGGTAAAAAAACCATTTGGAGATAAAAACCTGGATATTTTGCTCCACCTGTTTGCCCGTTCGCTAACAGAAGGGCGACGTGATCCATCCCTTCCCAAAGTAGAAGACGCGGCCATTGCTTCTGCCTATGCATGGAAATTCCTGGAGAGTGCTGCCGGAAACGAGATGCCCGTTCGTGGGGATCTTGAGACCCTGGAAGAAATAAAAGAAAGAAGAAATAATAAACGTATTGGATACGGCTTATTAAGAAAAAAAAAGATTATTGAATGAAAGCAGAACAGAAACGTGCTGTCATCATGGGAGCAACGTCCGGTATGGGGAGAGAGATTGCCTTAATCCTCCTGCAAAAGGGGTGGAAAGTGGGAGTTGCCGGAAGACGCAGGGAATTGTTAGAGGAAATAAAGGCAAAAGCTCCCGAATTGGTAGTATTTGAAGTCATTGACGTTACAAAAAAGGACGCACCGGAATTGCTGGAAAAATTGATTGATGCACTTGGCGGTATGGATTTATACCTGTACTCTTCCGGCTATGGCAGATTAAACACATCTTTGAATTTGGACATTGAACTGGATACAATAGATACAAACGTAACAGGTTTTGTAACCACAATCAATTATGCCTTCAACTTTTTCCGCCAACAGCAGTACGGGCATATTGCGGCTATTTCTTCCGTAGCGGGATGCAGAGGTATTGGCTTGAACGCCTCGTATTCAGCTACTAAGCGGTTTCAAATGTCCTACCTGTCTTCATTGACGCAGTTGTCAAATAATATGAAATATAATATTTCCGTTACCGATATTCTGCCCGGCTTTGTTAAAACGGAATTTGTCCGCTATGCATACCCCATGCAAATGGAAGTTTCTTATGTAGCCCGTAAAATTGTTAACGGGTTACTGAAAAAGAAAAGGAAAATTGTCATTGACTGGCGTTACCGCCTGGTAATTGGTGTATGGCATTTGATTCCGCGTTTTCTGTGGGAGCGCATAAACCTTGCCCGTTTTGTCAAGTAGTAACGTGTCTGTAGTGCCTGTACAACTGCTCCAGTGCTTTTTCCAATACAGCACGCGGACAACCGGCATTCAGACGCATAAACCCTTCCCCGCCGGGACCAAACATAGCTCCGTCATTCAAAGCCAGACCTGCATCAATAAAAAATTTAGGAATACAGTCTATGCCAACTTTCTGTAAATCCCTGGCATCCAACCATACGAGGAAGGAAGCATCGGGGCGCGAAGCATGGATTAATGGAATATAACGCGGCAATTCCTCCACAACATAATCAATGTTGTTCTGAACGTAGGTAAGCATTTGTTTATGCCATTCCTTTCCTTGAGTATAAGCAGCGCGGGTTGCTATTGTGGCAACAAAAGTTGAATCGTTCAGGTCACTGGCACTTAAAAAATCATAAAACCCTTTTCTTAGCTGTTGGTTAGGAACTATGGCGTATGAGCTGACAAGTCCTGCAATATTGAATGTCTTTGAAGGAGCATTGAACACAACTCCTATCTGGGCTGCCTCCGGTGATACCGTGGTGAAAGGAATGTGTTTGTTTCCGTAGAGAGGCATATCTGCATGGATTTCATCAGAAATAACCGTAACGTTGTATTTATGGCATATTTCAGCCAAGGTAGCCAGCGTTTCTCTATCCCACATATAGCCTCCGGGATTGTGCGGATTTGCCAAAATGAGCAAGGGACACCTGCGGCGTTTTAGGATGTCTTCCAGGTGGTCAAAATCCATATGGTAACGGGAACCATCCCACAGGAGCGGGTTGTTGATCACTACCCTTCCGTTGTTTTCAATTACTTGTTTAAACGGATGGTAAACAGGTGGCTGGATAATTACAGAATCACCTTTGCCCGTGAAATGAAGCAGAGCCAATCCAATGCCTTTGACAATTCCGGCAATAAAAGTAAGCCACTCTTCCCGTATTTCCCATCCATGCATATAGTGTTGCCACTCTATTATGACTTGCCAATAATCTTCAGGAAGCACAGTATAGCCATAAATAGGGTGTTTCAATCTGTCTTCCAGCGCTTCCCTTATAAACGGTGGGGTTGCAAAATCCATGTCTGCCACCCAAAGCGGTATCAGGTCTTCCCTGCCAAAAAGAGTTTTTAATCGTCTTAGTTTAACGGCATCTGTTCCACGCCTGTCAATAATGGTATCAAAATCGTATTTCATAACAACGTATTTTTCAATGTTTCAGGTTTTCCTATGTCGAGCACTTGAATACCGGGTATTTCAACTCCTTTAATTGTATAATTAGCAGCTGTTTCCAGAAAAAAATCAATGATGGAAAAAACATCGGGCTGCTGTTCAAAAAGGGGCATAGCTTCCGGAGAAAGGATGTAAATACCGGAAAAAGCCCTCAAAATACAACCATCCGGGTTACACGGTTCTTTTTCTTTAACCCATCGGTACTGCTTGGTTTTTATGTTGGTCCAACCGATTAACTGCCACTCCTTGTCAAAAATAAGCTGGCGGTCTGTAACCCTTTCGCTTACCAGCAAGGTGGCCAATGTCTCGGGATTGTGCCCCGCTACAAAGGCACGCAAATTCAAGTCAGATAAAATATCAACGTTATGGACAAGCAGCGGAAAATCCGGAATAAAAAAAGGACAGGCATGCTTTATGGCTCCACCTGTCCCCAGCAACAAGTCACTTTCATCTGAAAAACAGATTTTGGCAGGAAGGTTCTTCCGTTCCAGATACTCACTGACAAAAGAGCGAATCTGGCCACCCAGGTGGTGAATATTAATAACAATACTGGTAAATCCCTGAGCTATCATTTTGTCCAGCAAGCCTTCCAGCAGGGGTTGGTCTCCTCCCTCCTTCAGGTTGACACGAACCAACGCTTTTGGGATTGAATCTGTAACGGGTTTTAAGCGGGTACCCAGGCCGGCTGCCAGTATCATTGCCTGCATGCTGTATTGGTATTTAGAAGTCTGCTTCTATTTCTAATTCACGATGGTATAAATGCACGTTGATATCGTATTTTTTAGATATATACTCAGCCATGTGCCGGGCACAGTAAACGGAACGGTGTTGGCCTCCTGTACACCCGAAACAACACATCAAATGGGTAAATTTACGTTCAATGTATCTTTGTATGTGCTTGTCCATAAGCGCATACGCATGATCTAAAAAAATTTCAACACCACCATCTTCTTCCAAAAAACGAACCACCTGCGGATCTTCACCGGTGAAATGTTTGTAGTGATCGTATTTACCCGGATTTTCCAATCCCCGGCAATCAAAGATATACCCTCCCCCGTTCCCGCTCAAATCGTTTGGAATTCCTTTTTTGTAGGCAAAACTACACACGGTAACCTGCAGTTTTCTTTCTTTATCCATCTCGGCATACTGGCGCATAGTTGTCAGCTCCAGTAACAAGGAAGACAAGTAGGGGTACTCTCGAAAAGGCTCTTTCAACAACTTACGCAGGTTGTCTATGGCAAAGGGTACACTTCGTAGAAAATGCGGTTTCTTTTCAAAATACCCCCGGAACCCATAGGCACCAAGAACCTGAAGTGTTCGGAATAAAACAAAGTGCCGCAATTGCCGGTGAAATTGATTTTCATCAACAGGGATAAACTGTTTCAATGCACCCAGGTAGGTTTGGATCAATTCCTCTTTGAGTTCTTCCGAGTAATTGGCCCGAGCCTGCCACACAAACGACGCTACGTCGTAATATACGGGGCCTTTGCGCCCTCCCTGAAAATCAATAAAGTAAGGTTCTCCGTTTACAAGCATCACATTTCTTGCCTGAAAATCCCGGTAAAGAAAAGTCTCGGATGCATTGTGCAACAAAATTTCGGAAAGTTTTTGGAAATCGTTTTCAAGTTGTATTTCACTAAATTCCAACCCCGTGGCTTTCAAAAAACAATACTTGAAGTAATTCAGATCAAAAGAAACCATTCTGGCATCAAAATCCGGCTGTGGGTAACACACGGAAAAATCCAGTTTGTCTGCTCCTTTAAATTGCAACGCCGGTAAGGCTTCCATGGCTTTATGCAATAAGGCTTTCTCTTTTACATCGTAAGAACCTTTTGACCTCCCTGTTTCTACTGCATTGTATAACGTAACATCTCCCAAATCCTGTTGCAGGTAACACGAAAAATCTTTGTTATGGCAGAAAACTTCCGGGACCGAAAGGCCTTGCTTCCGGAAATGCATTGCAATAGCAATAAAAGCCTGGTTTTCTTCTTTACAGGAGCCCAGCGTCCCAATAACCGTTCTTTTGTTACCCTCCATCCTGAAATACCGTCTGTTACTTCCGGAAGACGGCAACTCGGTAATCGTGTGAGCCGAGGTACCTGTGTAGCTTTTAAAAAGAGTTTGAAGTTGCTTCATGAGGTTGTAAAATTAGCAAAAAAAATGGATACAGGCAGGGAATCATAAGGGTTTCATCACAGCATTCCACATAGCTTTCCTAAGGGTTCCGTTATCATCATCGCCATGGTACATCCAGCACATCATGCCTTTCATGCCATGGGCTAGAAGCCACGCTCCCTTGATGGCTATACTTGCCGGATTGTCATAGCCGCAATAAAAAGCACCCGTGGCTTTTCTTGTAACGTACGGTACGGAAGCTGTGGGATCCCAGTTCCCGATAGTATATACTGCCGGATCCAGGTTTTTAATCTGCCGGTAAGTAATAGCTGTGGGACTTTGGGAAAAGGAAATCCTTCCGTAAAAAGGAATCCCCAGGACCATCTTCTCCGGCGGAAACCCTGCCGCTTTATACGACGCCAGCATTTTAACGCAATCCCAATAGGCCCGGGAATCTTCCAAAGCCGAATGATGATGCGGTGCCTGGTCCATATCGTAGGTCATCACGTTCACAAAATCTACATAAGGTTCTACGGCCTTCAAATCAATATAACGGGTTCCTTCTGCTATTGTTTTAGCATCTGATATGTATCCGGGAAATGTTATCAAATAATCAGATCCCAACGTCCGGCGCAACTCTTTCAGCAACAACACATGGTTTTGCGTATCTGCAGCGGGATTGGAAGCATGGCCGCTCCAGGAAAGACCGGGAAATTCCCAGCCAATATCTACTCCGTCAATCCCCCACTGTTGTAAAAACTCCAGGCAATCCCGGGCAAAAGCCTGCCGGCCTTCTTCTGTACTGCTCATAGCGGAAAATCCACCACCTTGTGCGTTGTCCTTATTATCAACCGTATGGGTAAACGCTAAAAGTATTTTCAGGTGCGGATGGTTTTTTTTCAAATCTGCCACAGCAGCAAAACGTGATGGATCACCTTGTAAAGCAAATTTCCTGTACTGACCGCCTACAACATACAACTCGGCAAAAGCATAACAAATGTGCGTGAGTAATGTGGGGTCGGGAATTCCCTGACTGTAATACGTTACATAAGATAACGCCACACGTCCTTCAATGCGCTTTTCCGGAACAAAAACTTCAGGTACGTCGGGGTCTGTATCTGGATTTTGGTCCGGTTTTACCTTTTCACGCTCACACGATACAACCAACAGCAACAATACCGTTAAAAAGTAAAACCGCTTCATGGGATGTGCTTTTAGTAAAGGTAGTAACGCGCGGAAAGCTCACGGAAAGCTTCTGCATCTTTGTACCAATACTCTTTGATGTCTTCAAACATATACCTTTCCGAGAATTTTTCAGTTATAAAAGGACTGCCGGTCACTTTTGTGATCCTGTTGAGGTTGAATACCATCTCGGGGTTCAATTTATGCATTTCCTGCATTACGTAAAAATTCACATCGGTCAGTGGTGCAGCGGCCGGGTCTGTCAGGTGTACCTGTACTCCTCCCAGTGTGGTCCCCTGCCCCCTGCTGTAAAAAGGCCTGAAATAAATGGGTCTGAAATAGAGCCCCGGTAAGTCCAGAGCGTTTAAATTGGCTGCCAGTTGTTCCGGATCCATGTTCTCTTCCACGGGAGCAAACAATTGGAAAGGCAACGTGTACCCAACCCCTATGGATATGCCTGCCAGATCACCGGCAATGCCGCTCAGGGGGTAGAAAAATGACGTTATGGCCTGCGGAATATGAGGTGAAGAAGCAATCCATTGCAATCCTGTTTGGTCGTAAAACATATCTCTTTTCCACCCTTCCATGGGAACTACCGTAAGGTTGCACCGGGCACTTTCACCGGGGCGTGCACCCGAGCCCAGCATACGTTCCCCGTTAAGAAGCAAAGCCAGTTCGCCACAAGTGAGGCCGTACACATAAGGAATCCTGTACTGACTCACAAACGTAAAACAGCCGTCTTCCACATAACATCCTTCCACTTTAAGACCTCCAATGGGATTGGGTCTGTCCAAAACCACAAATTCTATATCCAGTTCAGCACAAGCTTCCATGGCCAGTCCCATGGTAGAGATGTAGGTAAAAGATCGGGAACCAATGTCCTGAATATCGTAAACCAATACATCCAGCCCCTCTAACATGTCTTCCGTAGGTCTTCTGGTACTTCCGTACAACGAATATTCCGGTAGCCCCGTAATGGGATCGGTTTGCGATACAATCCTGTCTCCGGCATGTACTTCTCCGCGTACCCCGTGTTCCGGACCGTACAAGGCTACCAATTCTACGTTAGGTGCTTCAAATAAAATATCTATGGTAGAACGCAGGTTTCTGTCCACGCCGGTAGGGTTGGTAATGAGTCCTACGCGTTTTCCTTCCAACAGGGCAAACCCTGATTCCTGAAGGACATCAATACCTGTTTTCACAATACGGTCTTGTGACTGACAGGATAATACAAGAAAAAGTGAAACAAATAAAAGCAGGAAATTGTGTGTGTATTTCATATCAATTCATATTAGATTTTCTTTCCATAATCTGCCGGTAACCTTTTGCTTATCAAGATAGAAGCTACTATACCGGGTAATGTGCACAAACAAACAAACCGGAAGAAAAGTTCGTAGCCCATAGCTTCCTGAATGGCTCCAGCCGCCATACCCGGCAACATCATCCCCAGTGCCATAAATCCGGTCCCGATAGCATAATGAGATGTTTTGTGCGGACCGTCGGCTACATATATTAAGTACAACATAAACGCAGTAAACCCAAATCCATAACCCAGTTGTTCCATGGCAACAGAGGCGATAATCACATACAGGTTGTCCGGCATGGTAGAAGCCATATAGACGTACAACAGGTCAGGCAAATTGATGGCCAAAGCCATGGGAATAATCCATTTTTTCAGTCCACCCCGGGATACGGCAATGCCGCCTACCACACCACCCAAGAGCAAAGCAACCACCCCAATGGTTCCGTATACCATGCCCACGGTAGCCGTTGGCAGTCCCAACCCTCCTGCTTCTGAAGTATCCAGTAAAAAAGGAGTGGCAATTTTTACAAGTTGTGATTCACCCAAACGGTAGGTAAGAATAAATAATAAAGCAAGCCCCAGGTCGTTCTTTTTGAAAAACGAACCAAACGTAAGAAAAAAGTCTTTCAGAAGACCCAACGGGGTAATGTTGTCTCTGGACACGTCGGCAGCAGGCCTGGGAAGTATAGCTCTATGGTAGAGGGTTAAAATAAGAAAAATGGCAGCCAGCAAATAAAAGGTCAAGCTCCAGGCCAGCGGAATGTTTCCGCCTACTCGCGGTAAAATCTTTCCTTCTTCCAGCAAACCGGCCAGCATAACAAGTACCCCTTGCCCAAAAATGGTGGCAAAACGGTAAAAAGTATTGCGGATACCTACAAAAAAAGATTGTTCACCTTGCGAAAGCCCCAGCATATAAAAGCCGTCAGCAGCAATGTCGTGAGTAGCAGAACTGAAAGCAATAAGCCAGAAAAAAGCCAAGGTGGTTTTTACAAAGAAAGTAGTGGGCAGAAAAAAAGCAACTCCCGCAAAGCCCACAGCTATAAAGCTTTGCATGAGAATTATCCACAATCTTTTTGTTTTAATCAGGTCCACAAAAGGGCTCCAAAGAGGCTTGATGACCCAGGGCAGGTAAAGCCAGCTGGTGTACAAGGCGATTTCTGTGTTGGAAAGGCCAAGCCGTTTGTACATGATTACGGCTATGGTCATCACGGCCACATAAGGCAACCCCTGTGCAAAATACAACGTTGGGATCCACGACCAGGCATTCCTGGTTTTTGTTTTAGGCATTTCTTTCATTAATACAATTTTTCAATCCGCGAGCCGGGATAGTAATGTGCTAAAATTTCTTTATAGGAATACCCCCGGGAGGCCATAACGGCTCCTCCAATCTGGCAAAGCCCTACTCCGTGGCCCCAGCCTGCTCCGTACAGAACAAAACCGTACGAGCGTTTTACGGGGACAAAGGCCGAGGAATACAAATGGGTAGGCGAAAGGGCTTTTCTTATCAAGAGCTCCTTTCCTATGGTGAGCGTTCTTTTGGAACCAATAATCTTTAGTTTGGAAATACGACCGGAACTGCCTCTTTCCAAGGGTATCAAATCTTCAATACACCCCAAATCTTCGCCAATCCTGTTTTTTATCAGATCTCCCAATTCTTCCGAAGTATAAGAAACCTCCCAGCGGTAAAAAGCTTTTGTTTCCTGATCGTAATCGTTCAGCACCTGAGAAAGAACGGCAGTATCATCTGTATTACAAAAAGCAGGAGGTGTACTTTCTATCCATACTTCTGCCTGTGCGTGGTCTGTAAGGTCCGGAAGCGGAATCTCGGCAGGAAAATCCTCACCGTCGTATTTCCCCTGCAAATAAGGAGGATCAACCGCTTCCCAACAAGTAGAGAAACGTTCCATAATCCCGCCACAGCATTTGGAAAACCGGGCGTCGCATATTTCTCCATCAGAAGTAAGCACCTCTCCGGCTGTTTGTTTAATGGCCCCGCTTACATTATCCAACGATTGCGAAGGCCGTGTGATCCCCTGGTACCTTTGACAATGGTCATCGGCACATACATCAAATAACGTATGGTCTTCCCTGTCCCACCATTTGATCCATTCAGCGTCTGTACGTATTTCTGACGGAGCAGCCGTTTCCCTGCATAATGCAGGAGCGGATCCTCCCGCACGTTCTCTTTTTTTCATTTGAGAAAGAACCCAGCTACGCGATATTACCGCATGTGCCTTTAGGTATTCAGGCATGCTGGTTGCACTCATTTCTGATGCTATAACACTTACCAGGTAATCTTCTACAGAAAGTACATTGACGGCTCGTACCTGACCATCTTCCGGCACAAAGACCAACGCTCCTTTAAAACGTTGGTCTTCCTTTCGCTCCCAATGAAATTCAATACCTATGACAACGTCTTTCAGAACAAAAGACATATTCTCATCTGAGGGTTCAAAAATGCACCGGGCCGCTTTGACTGCCTGCTGCCCGGGATGGCTGCTGCCTTCCTTTCCTGTTACACATACAACCCCGTTCTGTACTGTAGCTTCAAAAGCTCCCGCAAAAGGACCGAAATTCCCTTCCAACTGAAAGGCTATGCAAGGGGCAGAAAGAATGCCTACCTCAATTGTTTTCTTGCCTGAAGTTCCCATGTACGCAATCTGTCTTTATAAAGGTTATTAGCATTATTTTTTTCCGGTTCCAGGGCTGCATCCGAGTTGCCCTCCCAACGGCGGCAATTGTACACCACATCATAAATGCGGCCAATCTGGTAGTTTCTGGAGAAACGAAGGCCCAGCCCGTAATCTTCCCCGTAGTTGGTGTTAGGTAACAACAGGGTACGAAGAATGGGGGTATAGAACGCCCGCGGAGCTCCCAGCCCGTTAATACGCAACGCATTGTTTCTTCCGTTTTCCGGGGTCCATTCCCTGTGATCAATAACTCCCGGAGGGATAGTATTCAATTCAAAATCTGTCATACGGTATGTTCCCACAACCATAGCACATTGCTGCTCATAAAAAGCTTTGACTATGGTTTCCAGTGAATCTGGCCCCGAATACATGTCGTCGCTATCCAGCTGAACAAGGAATTTCCCGCATTTGGGATGGTGCAGGGCCGTATTCCACAACCCGCCTACAAACAAATCTCTTCTTGGCGGAGTTATAAAAATCAATTTAGAATCTCCTGTATATTTTTCAACAATGGATACGGTGTTGTCTGTGCTATGGTGGTTGACCACAATAACATTGTACTTAAAACTGGTCTTCTGACTTAATGCAGATTTCACCGCATCTTCAATGGTACGTTCTCTGTTAAACACAGGAATCATTACGGTAGCTTCAAATTCAAACTTGCGTTCATCCAGATTTACAGGAGTAAATACAGGAGGCAGATAAGCTCCTACGGCTTTCAGGTGTTCCGTACAAGCTTTTTCCATATCTATTTGAACTTCTCTGTTTTTGGGATCTACGTAATCAAAGAGTTTTTCTCCGGATTTTCGTGTATCTGTTTCTATTTCTGTATACAGGTACTCATTAATATGTACAAGCGGAGCGATGCGGCTTACTGCCAGACGCAGGGAATACAAACCTGCATAAGCATATTCCGTAAAAGACATGGAAACGGCTTTCTTTAAGTACAAAGCATTGTAGAAAAGTACCGAACCAAAATTGAAATCATCCCGCAATGCTCCCTCCTGGCATTCAATCAAAGGCATTTTTCTGCGCTTCCCCTCAATAATCTGAAAGTGATCTGAATACAACATGCCGGCCCGTGTATCGTCTGCCAGCTGAACAAACCGTTCCAACGACAGGTAGCCCGGTTCCAACTGGGTATATTTGGTGTAAATAAGTGCAAAATCTGTAGCAACAACGGCCGCAATTTTTTGAATGGTGGCTGAAGAATTCAGGTTATCAATCCGGATTATTTCATATCCCGTACTATCCAGGTTGTGTTTACCATCTGATACAAGAAGGTAGATTTTGTTAACCAATTCTAAATTCTCCAGATTAGCTAAAGTTCCCGCAATTTGCTCATAGGAAGCAGCAGGGAGAAAACAATCAATTCTTTTCATGTGTTTGTATTATTAGAAATCCTATATAAATGGCAAATGTACAATCTTTTTGGCTACTTTTGTCCTTCATAATAAAAGTTAGCATGATCCGTACCGCCTCCAGAACAATCCCAATCCTTCTTTTAATTGCCGCTATAACTGCACCCGGGTTAGGTGCACAAAATTGCATCCCTGTAGTAAAATACTACCTGGAACAAAGTGGTGGCCATGCACCCTTGTACAATGGAAAGATTCCTCCTGCCTACAAGCAGCTGTATGAAGGAACATATTATTTAGAATCTGAGAAATATTCAGAAGGTTCAGTTGAGTATAATGGTAAATTCTACACCGGGGTTCTGTTGAATCTTAATGCCCATCTTGATGAGCTCTATATCAGAATGCCCCAATATTATACAAGCTCTATCCTGTTGAAACAACATGTTACATCATTTACTCTGGGCGATAAAGAATTCATTCAAATCAAGAAAGAAAATTGGCCGCAGGCTCCTGACGAAGGTTACTACCGTGTTTTGTATTCTGGTAAGGATATATCCATTCTCAAAAAGACTATAAAAAGAATGAACAACACAACAGCGGCAAGTGAGTCAAAGGCATCGCATGTTTTTTCTGAAAGCAATTACTACTACCTTCTGTGGAATGGAGTCTTCCATTCGCTTAAAGGGAAATCTTCTTTTTTAAAGATTTTTAGGAACAAGCGCTCTGTAATCAACCATTTTATAAGAGAAAATAAACTTAAGTTTTCAGCAGAAGAAAAAGAGGTTTCTTATGCATTGTGTGCAGCGTTCTATGAAAAAAACATTATGCCATGATACTGAAGAAAAGCACTTTAACCATTTCTTTCTTGCTGATCATTACATGGCTCATTCCCCATCAGGTCTTTGCGCAGGAAACGTACAATTTCCGTTTTTCCACCCTGGATTCTATTGTTAACACATTGGAAAAACAACTGCCTGTTCGCTTTTATTTTGCCCCTTCACAAACAGATACGTTGCTCCTAAACCTGCAGGCAGAAAAACACAAGGCGCTTGATGTTCTGGAAAAGGAATTACATAAGAACGGGTTTTCTTTTTACCACATAGGTGGTACCAAATGGCTCATACTTAAAGGCAACCTCCAACAAGAAATACACCAGGCCTTTTTTAAGGATTCGTTGGAAAACGGCAGGCACAAAGAAGAAGAATTGTCGCTGATGGTACAGGAAGAAAAAATAACGGCCGACTCTGAGAACCGCCTGTACACACTGGGAAACCCGGAACTCTCAGGGACAGAAGGTATTGTTCGAATCACCGGATACATCCGGGACCATGTGAACGGAGAACCTGTATCCGGAATGACTGTCATGACAGAGGACAAAAAACACTATACCATGTCAGATACGTATGGGTTCTATTCGCTAACCTTGCCCAGAGGATACAATACGCTACATATCAGAGGATTTGGCTACAAAGATTCCCATAGGTACGTACGTGTCTTTTCAGAAGGGTCGCTGGATCTGAACATAGAAGAAGAAGTTTTCTCGTTGCAAGGTATTGTCATCTCTGCAGAAAAAATGGAAAACGTCCGAAACGTACGCCTGGGATTGGAACGCGTACGGGCAGACAGGATCCGTCACATACCTATGGCTTTTGGCGAGGCTGACGTAATCAAGGCAGTGCTGACGCTTCCGGGAGTGAAATCGGTTGGCGAAGCATCCGGAGGTTTTAACGTCAGGGGTGGTGCCACGGATCAAAATCTGGTGCTTTACAATCAGGGAACGATTTACAACTCGTCGCATCTTTTTGGTCTTTTCTCTTTGTTTAACAACGACGTAATCAGCAACCTGGAACTTTACAAGAGTTCCATTCCTGTAAGGTACGGAGGCCGTATTTCTTCTGTATTGGAAGTAAATACCAGAGAAGGGAATAAAAACAATTTTACCGGATCGGCCGGAATTGGTTTGCTGACAACAAAATTTACTCTGGAAGGTCCCATTGTAAAAGACAGGACTTCTGTTTTACTGGCAGGACGTACAACATACTCGGACTGGCTTATGAAGCTAATCCCGGAAGGAAGCGGCTACAACAACGGCACGGCTAATTTTTACGATCTGAATCTGGGCGTTTCACACAGATTTGACAACAAAAATCAGTTGTTTGTAAATGGGTATTTCTCAAGAGATAATTTTTCATTTGACCCGCAAGTTTCTTACCGTTACCAGAATATTAACACCTCTGTCCGCTACCGCAGTGTACTGCGCGACCATACAAATATGGTACTTTCCGGTACATACGACAAATACAATTACCATACGCTGGACAGCACCAACATTGGAATGGGATACAACATGTCCTTTTCATTGCAACAGACCAGCCTGAAAGCAGATTTTACCACAAAACCCGGTGGAGGTCACACGCTGAACTACGGTCTTAATGCCTTGTACTATTTCCTTGACCCCGGCTCTTTCCTGCCACTGGATAACAGGTCATTGGTTGTTCCCGATATGTTGCAAAGAGAGCGTGCTGTAGAGACTGCTGTTTATCTTGGAGATACGTGGGAAATAACACCTGAATTTTCTATTGAGGCAGGAATCCGTTATGGTTTTTATACCGCATTAGGTCCCAAGGACTATTATACCTATGCACCGGATGTCCCTAAATCAAAAGAAACCCGTACAGACAGCCTTTCTCTGGGAAGCGGAAAAATGGTAGCTCCCTACCATGCTCCGGAGTTCAGGATTTCTGCCCGGTATGCTTTTACAGGAGATTTTTCAATCAAAGCCGGATTCAACAGCATGAGGCAAAACATTCATATGTTATCCAATACCACCGTAATCTCCCCTACCGATATATGGAAACTGTCAGATGCCAATATCCGTCCGCAAAAAGGCTGGCAAACAGCACTTGGCTTATATAAAAACATATATAACAATACAGTGGAAGTATCTTTGGAAGGTTATTACAAAGAAATGGACCGCTACCTGGATTATGCTCCTTCTGCCAAGTTGCTGATGAACCATCATATAGAAACAGATGTAATTGAAACACAAGGAAGAGCCTATGGTATAGAACTGATGATCAAACGTTCTGCAGGCAGGCTTAACGGATGGCTATCCTATACTTATTCCCGTACAGAATTGTGTCAGAGCGATCCCTCCATACAGGACCCCGTTAACGGAGGTAACTGGTACCCTGCACCTTATGACAAGCCTCACGACCTGAAATTTGTAGGAAATTTCAAATTTACCCACCGCTTCAGCTTGTCCATGAACCTGGATTACAGTACGGGAAGGCCCATAACCATGCCTGTTGGAACGTATTATTATGCGGGTGGATGGAGGCTGCTGTATAGTGACCGAAATGCACACCGCATACCTGATTACTTCCGTCTGGATATTGCTTTCAACATTGAACCCTCTCATAAACTGACTTTGCTTACACATAGTTCTATCACTATTGGAGTTTATAATGTTACCGGGCGAAAAAATCCATATTCTGTATTTTTCAAGACAGAAAACAATACGGTAAGATCATATATGCTCTCTATTTTTGGTTGTCCCATACCTTATGTTACTTACAATATTAAGTTTTGATCTTTATGTACAAAAAATACTTGTTAAAAATACTTGGTATTGTTTTTCCGGCACTGTTGGCTGTATCCTGCATTGTTCCCTATGAACCCGGGGAATTGCTTAACAAAGAAGGAATCCTGGTAGTTGAAGGAAACATTTCCATCACCGGTCCCTTTGACATCCAGATTACCCGCAGCGCAGCCCTCCCCACAACAAGTTCAAGTCCCGGATCTATTCACTACGAACGCAACGCACTGGTGTATGTGAGGGATAGGTATGGGACTGTCTATACTTCTGAATCCCATTCAGCTTATGGAGAATACCATTTTGATTTTTCTGATCAATCTCCCGATCTGCAGAGCGAATACCAGCTTGTTATTGAATTGCAAGACGGAACTACCTATGAGTCTGATTTTAGAAAAGCCAGGCACAGCAGCAGTATGGAACTTCATTACAAAATAGATACCTTACAGGAGAAATTAATAATCTATGTTGACACCTATGATATTTCAGGAGAATCTACACATTACAACTGGAAGTTCAGGGAATCATGGGATTATGTTTCCCAAATTATGTCTTTGGCTTTTCTGGATAACAATATAGTCAAGGAAACAGAAGACTTCAGGCCCTGGATGTACCGTTGCTGGGACAACAGGGAATCTTCAGAGATTCTCCTTGTAGAAACATCATCCCTTTCCGAAGACCGGATCAATGACCTAGTGTTACACACCATTAATTTCAGAGATATTCGTATTACGCAGCACTATTCCATTGAAGTAATTCAGACGGTACTTGACCGGGACGCCTATGCTTATATGCAGAATATGAAAAAGAATTCGAACGACATTGGAGATCTTTTCTCTCCGCAACCCAATGAAATAAGCGGCAACATCCGTTGTGTATCTGATCCTTCTGTCCGGGCGATTGGCTTTGTTTCTGTATGCAATTCAGTTAGTAAAAGACTCTTTATTTCCTGTATGGGCCTTCCGGGGTACCCGCGTGAAAGGTTGCCGGAAGATACCCTTATGCCGCTAAGTGCAAGTGCACAAAGCCTGGCCCGTCTGAAACAAGAAGGATACTCGCCTTATTTGGTTGATCCCCTGGCCAAGGCCAGCTACTGGAACCTTACACGGTGCATTGATTGCCGGAGTAAGGGCGGAACTATAAATATACCCTCTTTCTGGCCTGCAGAATGGCCGCGGTATTGAATGTACTTGATATGAAACGTATCCTTATACCTATTTTATTTATTCTTCAGGGTTCTTCACTGGTTGCACAAACGGACATACCACATGAACGCCTTTACCTGAGTACGGATAAAGAATGCTACCTTGCCGGAGAACCTTTATGGGTTTCAGCTTTTTGCTACGACGCGACAACAGGAAAACCTTCTGCTGTTAGTGCAGTTGCATACCTGGAAATTCAAAACCTCACAAGTTCCCTGGTACAATCCAAGATTGCTTTGAAAAAAGGCCGTGGCAACGGCATGGTTCTCTTACCCGCAACATTGCCTACCGGTATTTACAGGCTTACGGGATATACACGCTATATGTATTCCGAAAATGCATTGAATTACTATTCAAAGTACCTTACTATCTACAACCCTTTGTCATCGATCCGTTCAGATAATGTGACTGCCATTGGCAAGGAACAGGAAGAAGTTACCGCATCATATGATATGCAGGATGAAGAAAGTAAATTGTTTCAGATTTCTACAAACAAAAAACAGTTTAAAACGCAACAGGAAGTTAAGCTTACTCTGAAAAATCTGTTACCGGATTTTGTGTCTGCTTCTGTTTCGGTTTTTCACGCAGACGGCCTGAACTACCATAAAAACCCGTCTATAACAACTGTTGTTGATAGCACTTTGCATGAACAAACATCAGATTTTAAGTTCCACAGGGTTGATTATACAGGTGAAGTGATTCACGGACATATTGTAGATGAAAACAACGTACCAACACCCTATGTAGAAGGGTTTGGTACGTATTTATCTATTGCAGGCAGTGAAATCCAATATTTCACAGGAGAAATAAGAGAAAACGGAAAGGTCAGGTTTTTTACTTCCAACCTGCACGGCAACGGTACTTTGGTAAGCCATGTGCCCTCGCTTACCGAAAAAAAATACCATCTTGTGCTGGATTCCATTTACCTGCATCCAACTGTAGAAGAACTGCCCACTTTGAGCCTGGATGAAAAACAAGCAGGTATTTTAACGGACAGAAGTCTGGCTGTACAGGTATACCAGACTTTCCGGATGGATACGTTATCTCCTGTTATACCCTATGAAAACAACCTTCTTTTTGAAAACTCTGGAATAGTTTACAAGCTGGACGAATATACACGTTTCCCTACGATGGCAGAAGTTGTGGTAGAATTCATTCAGGAAGTTCGTTTCCGTACTGTTAAAGGAGAACGAAAACTGCAAGTACGTTTGCGGGATGCTCACGGAGTTGCTTTTGAAGTGGAAGATCCTACGCCTCCCCTGGTTTTACTGGATGGGATACCGGTTCCAAACCACAACAAGATATACAATTACCCTCCCAGTCTGGTTAAAGAAATTACCATTTATCCCGATAAATATGCTTTTGGTCCGATTTACTATAACGGAATCATTTTCCTGAAAACGTACCGGGGAGACTTCCCCGAGCTTGAGCTGGAAGAATCTATGCGAATTCAGGATTTCCAGGGCGTACAACATCCGCGGACTTTTGGGGTGGTACCTGAAGGAAGCCGCTTACCGGACCTGCGCCATACCTTGTACTGGAATCCCCGTGTAGATTTGCATGCCAATGAATCAGTAACCCTGTTGCTGAAAACGGCAGAGACTACGGGAACCTTTGTTGTTGTGGCGGAAGGCATGAGCAAAGAAGGCGTACCGTTTCGTACGCAACAAGTGTTTCGTGTAGATCCTTAACAGATTTCGTGTAAAACCTTAACGGCCTGTTACCTGCAAATACTTACTCTTAGCCAGTTGGTAATCTTTCAGGGCATCTGTCTTATTATCCCGGCTTTGTTGAAGTCCTCCTCGTGCAGCTAATAATTCCGTAAGATTAACTGTTCCGGCTTTGAAGTATTGTTCGTTAATTCTGGCATTTTCTTCAGAGGCTGAAACGGCCAGTTCTGCCAACTCGTATTTCAAGTAGGCTTCTACATACGTCCCCCAGGCCTGCTGTATTTGCATGAGCAGTTGTTGATGCCCGTCTTCTTCACGGATACGGGCACGTTTTTCTTCAATCTTTTTCTGACGGATGGCAAACGACCCCCTGCCCCAACTGGAAATTGGAACCTGAACGGCTGCCATAACAGCACCGTTCCAATTGTTTTTGTCCAATAAATTCTCATAATAGTACATAGCACCAACTCCTACTTTGGGCAAGTAAGCCGAGCGTTCCATTTTTGTTTCCAGCTCTGCAGCGCGTACTCCTGTTTGCAACAATTTGTATTCTGTTCTGGAGGCAATTACAGACGCAGGGTCTGCATACAATTCCATAGGATCACGTACCTGTAAGTCTGACGGAAAATGCAGCCGGAACCCGTCCAGAGAATCTACCGGCAACCCCATCTGATGAGCCAAAGCCATAGTTGCCAGAAAAATCCCGTTTTCCAATTCTACGTTTTTATTCTCAAGCGTATTTTTTTGAAGCTGAACCTTTAATACTTCATGCTGTCCCAGTACTCCTGCTTTGTAAGCCTGTTGCACGTCTTTGGTAAGGGTATCCAATACCTGTTTCATACTCGAAACGGTATTTTGTTTTTCATACAAAGAGTACAACAACCAGTAGTATTCTTCTGTTTGTGCCAGCACCTCATCCTGCTTCATGGCAGTAAAAAGCTCACTGGCAAAGATCCCGGTTTTAGCCAATTTGTTTCCATACAATATCTTACCACCTGTAAATACCGGCTGAACAGCCACAGCACTTGCCAAAATTCCGTCTTTCAGCAAAGCCATATTTCCCAACATCCCAAGATCAATATTCATCATGGGGTTGGATGCCTGAAAACCAAATCCCATAAGGGAAATATCGGGAAAATAATACGTAATGGCCTGGTTTCTTGTTTGCTTTGCCACTTCTTCGCCCAGCTTGACTTCCTGTACCATGGCATTTCTTTCAAGAGCTATCCTCCGACAATCTTCCAGGGTATAGGGTTGGGCATGGAGGTATTGCAAAGCCGGAAAACAAACCAGGAATAAGATATAAAGTGCTTTCCTCATGGCAATATCCTGTTTTTTGGTTCTTTGATTTTTTTTAATGCATCCTGTTTTCTATAAACCAGCCAATAAATAACCGGCATAAAAAGAGAAACAAAGAACATAGAGGTTAAGATTCCAAAGAAAATAGTTGCGGCCATAGGAGCCCATAAAGAATCCCTTGTAACCAACATAGGTATGACAGCTACAGCTGTTGATGCAGACGTTTGAAAAATAGGCCTTATACGCCTGCAACCGGCCATATAGGCTGCCTCTTTAACCGAATACCCTTTGAGCCTTAATAATTCTGCATAATCAAACATAATGATACCGTTTCTTACAACAAGACCTATCAGCGTAACCAACCCCAGATAAGTTGTCAGGCTAATGTGCAGGTTCATGATCCACGTTCCTACAAGAGCCCCCAAAACACTCAGTGTTGTAGAGCCCAAAACCATAACCGCCAAGGATACTTTTTTGAAATGGAAAAGAAGGATTAGAAAAATAAGAAAAACAGCAATACCCACGCCTTGCATAATCCCGGGCATCATATCTTTATCTGCCTTATATGTTCCTGCGTATTCATAACGGACTCCATCTGGAATTATAGTATGCTCCATAACCTCTACTACACGATCAAATACATCCGTTGACACCCTTCCGTGATCCAGATCTACCATCAACGTAAGTGTGGGATATCCGTTTCTTCTGACAATCTGGGAAATATTCCATTCCGGTTCCAGATCTGCAATTTGTCTGAGCGGGACACCGGCTCCCGGAACAATTCCCTGAAAATATTCATTACCCAGAGTTTCCGGCGCAATAGTTCCTTCTTGTCCGTCAATATGCAGTACCACCGGAATACTCTTTCCATCCTGTATAAGGGAAGTAACAGGTATTCCTGCAAACCTGGATGCCAGATTCAAAGACAGCAAACCGGGGTTGATGCCGGTACGGGCAGCTCTCACAGGATCTGCTTGCAAATTCAATCCATACTGATAACCGCCAAAATCGGAACGTACATTAGCCACGTAGGGAATCCCGGCAATCACATGTTGCAAAGAATCTGCAAGCTGTATAAGGGCGTCTTTGTCTTCTCCTATCAACCTCACTTCCACTTCATTATCTGTTAACATGGAATAATCCAACTGCCTTACACGAACGTATGTTCCGGGAAAATAATGTATGTATTTCTTCTGGAACTCTTTAACAAGTTGTACTGTTGCTTTGGAAGAAGGGGTATTTACAATAAACTGGCCAAAATGTGGCCCCGGTATCTGCGGGGCATAAGATCCCTGAAACCTGGGTGCACTGGTTCCAATAAAGGAAGTAACGGCAAGAACCCGTTCGTCTTCCTGGATCATCCTGCGTAACGAATCGGCAACGACTTCTGTTTCTTTTACCGAAGATCCAAAAGGCAGGTACATTTCTATAACAAATTGATTTCTGTCGGCCATGGGCATCAGCCGTTTGGGCATCTTCTGGTAAACAAAAACCGGAAGGACCAAAAACAAAACAACAGTTACTACCACAACAACAGGATGTGCAAAAGCCTTTTTTAAGGATTTTTCATAGAAAACACCAAACAATTCCAGTAAAGAAATGCCTTTTTTGCTTTTCTGCCTTTGTTTTTCAACTACCTGTTGAATTCCTTTTCGTATAGTAAAATATTGGAAATAAGGAATGTATAACATAGCTACTCCCATGGAAACCATTAACGAAATAAATATGGCCCAGGGCGCCATGAATATAAACTCAGCAAAATTCTCGGGTAATGTAAAAAGGAAAGGGAAAAAAGTAATACTTATAGCCATGGTTGCCGAGAAGATGGACCGGAAATAAGAATTGGCAGCTGTTATAGATGCCTTCCACCGGCTCATGCCGTAATCCAGGTAATTCAGGTAATTGTCAATGACTACAATGCTATCGTCCACTACCATGCCAAGGACTACCAAAAGCGAAGCCAATGTAACCGTATTTATCTCAAAACCAAAAACATACATTATCCCAAGGGAGATGAATATAGTTATAGGAATAGACGTAGCAGCTACAGAAGCCACCCTCATGGGCAGCATAAGTACCATGACAGCTATTACTGTCAGGACAGAAATGAGCATATCCCTTAAAAAAGAATAAACGGAATCTGAAACAACACGCGGCTGATCTGAAATACGGTAAACACCTACATCTGCCGGCAATTCATTTTCAAATTCTTTCAAGATAGTATCCACCTGCTTTCCAAGTTCAACCATATTGTATCCATAGCTCATTTCCAGAGAAAGAAGCAGGCATTTTTTACCATTATTGGTGATGTAGCTTGTCGGTTCAGGATATTCATGCAGGATGTAACCCAGATCTTTGACACGCAGCACATTGCCGGATTCATCAAAATAAAGGGGTTGCTCCAGTATTTCCTCTTCACTCTGGTATGAGTTGTACAGGTGTATGGGAATAAGACCGCTACTTAAATTAAGTGAGCCGGCTGACGTTACAAAACCTCCGGAAAAAAGCTGTGCCAGCACCTGTTGTGCATTGATGGCATAGGCAGCCAGTTTCTCTTTATCAAGATACAGGTTGGCTTGCTCGTTCTGGTGTCCGTAACTTTTAAGATTTGTTACAATGGGCAGGGTACTCAAACGTCCCTCCAGTGTACTCAGCAAATCTTCCAGATTTTCGTAAGATAAAGCTTCGCTTTCCAATGTAATGAGGATGGCTGACGTTTCTCCAAATTCACTGAGTACCATAATGGGTAAAACGCCTGAGGGAAGCTGCATCTGGAACTCTTCCAGATCTATTCTCAAGGTAGCATAAAAGTTACGGGGAGATTTCTCGCTTTCCTTCAGATCCAAAACAAAATATACCAGACCGTCTCTGGTAATTGAATAAGTCTTTTCACGGTCAACTCCCTTATAACTAAGAAGATGTTTTTCAAGAGGGATGGTAAGCTGTGCTTCTACCTGTTCCGAGGAAGCCCCGGGATATATACCCAGTACCAGGGCATTTCTTATGGTAAAATCCGGGTATTCTTTCTTTGGCATATTGGGTAGAGCAAAAATGCCCAGTACTACCAAAAAGGCAACAAGAAGCAAGACAATCTTATGGTAGTGCATTGTCCATTCAACAACGCCTCTTCTTTTGTTACTCATTGACTACCTCTACTTTAATATTTTCACTTACTCTCTGGTGGCCTTCTTCAACCACCCTTTCTCCCGGTGATACTCCTTCTTTGATTGTTATTCCTCCGGGAACAATTCCTCCAATACGTACCGTTCTTTTGTGAACTTCATTTTCATTGTCCAGTACCCACACATAATGTCCCCGTTTATATGCTTCCGGAATAATGGCACGTGGCGGAACCACTACGTTGCTTTCCACAGGTACATTGTTAAGATATACCTTACATACCATGCCCGGAAGCAAGCCGGGAACTTCCCTGTCAAGGGTAATTTTCACTCCGTACCCGTGTGTATAAGGGTGTGCCTTCACACCTTTTTCCGTTACCTTTCCGGTTAATTCCAGGTTTTTCAAAGCACCAACCTGTATCCGGGAGGTCTGTCCTGTTTTTGTATCAAACACCTCATTTTCAGGAACGGAAATGTTGACTACAGGTCTGCGTGTATTCAGCAGGGTCATTACAGGCTGGTCAGGCAGTACGTTCATTCCTACTTCTACCATGCGCCTGCCTACTATTCCTTCCATAGGCGCTCTTAATTCTGTTTCTGCCAGCGCCCGGGCAGCAATCCTTTCTGAAGCTCTCGCTTGCTCCAGTTTGGTCCGAATTTCAACGTACTGAATTTCCGGTAAAGTACCCGATTCATAAAGAAGCGTCATCCTGTCCCAGGCATCTTCTGCTTGTTTGAGCATTGCCAGCGAAGTAGCGTGCATATTTTCCAAAGTTTCCGAATCGGTACAAGCCAACACCTGTCCTTCACGTACATGCTGTCCAACAGAAACATACACCTTTTTAATCTTACCGGGTGACGGAAAACTCAAAGCTACATTACTAGCCTCTTCTACCACGCCAACGTACTCCCTTTCTGACTTCATACTGTTTTCAGAAACAGTATGAACCTTAACCTTCACAGGCCCCCCAGCCTGCTTCTGATTAGAGGTCCCGGAATGGCAGGAAGTCACAAAAAAAAGCAAGGCAGATAAAACCAGTACGGTCTGATTATTTATTGATTTCATCATGTTACATTATATTAGGTGCAAAAGTAATCAAATTCATTATATTTGAATGAATATTCCTATGGAAAACAAACTTCCCCGGTTATTGCTTCATGTCTGTTGCGGACCCTGTTCTACAACAGTGTTGGAACGTTTGGTTCCGCACTATGCTGTATCCGTTTTCTTTTTCAACCCCAACATTGCGCCAAATGCAGAATACGATAAAAGGAAAAACGAAGCCGAGAGGTACATACAGCAGACTTATGGTTCAAAAATTCCGTTTGTTGCAGGAAATGCAGACCCTGCACTTTTCCTGGAAGCTGTCCGGGGTTATGAAAACGAACCGGAAGGAGGTCGCAGGTGTGAAATTTGTTTTCGTTTGCGGTTGCAGGAAACAGCACGGTATGCCAAAGAAAACAATTTTGACTTCTTTTGCACCACGCTAACACTTAGTCCGCACAAAAACGCAAAACTAATTAATACTTTGGGGGAAGAAACAGCCTGCCGGACAGGAGGTATTTCCTACCTTCCTTCAGATTTTAAAAAGAAAGACGGATTCAGGCGTTCTGTAGAGTTATCCCAAAAAGAACATCTGTACAGACAGACGTATTGCGGGTGTGTGTTTTCTATCTGATTTATTTGTACAAAAACCGCTTGATACTGCGTTTGGGCGTTTTTTCAAAAGCTTCGTCTTGTAGTTCAATTTTAGCAATCCTGCTAAAAACAGGTAACAACATATTCAATCTCAACCGATTTTCTTCCATCAGGCTTGACAAACCTGTAGAATCCAGAGATTCCTGAGATACCCGGTCGTAATCCGGAAATACCAAAGCCACCAGCTTTTTGTCCCGTTCCACAACAACGGACTCAATGACATAAGGCTGGTTGTTAAGTTTGTCTTCAATTTCTTCCGGATAAATGTTTTGGCCGTTGGCTCCCACAATCAGGTTCTTGCTACGTCCTTTAATAAACACGTTATTTTTTTTATCTATATATCCCAGGTCCCCGGTCCGCAGCCAACCGTCTTTAGTGAACGCAGCAGCCGTGGCTTCAGGATTTTTATAATACCCCATCATTACGTTGTCTCCGCGTGCCTGCAACTCTCCAATACCTGTTTCCGGATCCGGTGAAGCTACCCTCAATGACATACGGTGCACAGGCTTGCCACATGATTTTTTTACAAATTTTGAGACATCCTCATAAGCAAGAATCGGTGCACATTCTGTCATTCCGTACCCTACCGTATAAGGCAGTTTAATAGCTTTCATCAAATCTTCCACTTCCTGATTGATGGCAGCTCCTCCAATAATCAGTGTACGCAAATTGCCTCCAAAAGCATGCAACAACTTCTTTCTTATCTGTGCATGTAGTACAGCCGCCAGACCGGGAACCTTCATAAGAACTTTAATTATAGGTTTATGAATGGTCGGAAACACAGAGCTTTTAAAGATTTTTTCAATAACCAAAGGTACTGTAATAATCATGTAGGGTTTTACAGTAGCCAGGGCATTAAACAGAACTTTGGGTGACGGAACTTTCCCCAGGAAGAAAACCTGTGTTCCGCCTGCCAATTGGTATAAAAACTCAAAAGCCATCCCATACATATGGGCCATAGGAAGCATAGAAACCAGGGTATCTTCCGGCCCGTTGGGTATTTCACTTTGCCCATACTGTATGTTAGAAGAAATATTGCGGTTTGTCAACATTACTCCCTTGGGAGCACTTGTAGTACCTGAAGTGTAATTTATCAATACCAGATCATCCAGGTTATCGGTAGGATAATCTACATGCTCCGGTCCAAAACCGTCCGGATATTTTTGACTGAACAGTTCATCTATGTGGTTGTGAATTGCAACGAAGTCGGGGTTTTTAGAAAACAGAATGCCATTGTTTTCCAAACAAATTGCCAGCTCCAGCAAAGGTATGCGGGCAACATCCATCTTTTCCCAGATATCTTTACTTACAAATAAAAAACGTGCCTCGGAGTGGTCTGTCAGCGTCATGATGCTTTCAGGAAGAAAATCATTCAGTAAAGGCACTGCTACCGATTCGTAACTGGTAACCGCTAAAAAGGCAATACCCCACTCGGCACTGTTGGGCCCGCAAAGTGCTACTTTATCGCCTTTTTTTAATCCGGTTTTTTCAAATAAAATTTGAAGACGTGCTATATTCCGGGCTACTTCTCCGTAGGTATAGGAATTCTTGTTGTAATTGGTCATTGCCGGCGAATCCCACGCCTTAACCATACTGTCTCTAATATATTCTAGATAATGTGTTTTCATAATCAAAGATTTAAAACTTTCAACACAAAAAAACTATTTTTTAGATACAGCAGCCCGGAGCACGCTAATAAGTTATACGTTATAAATTATACGTTCTTAAGAATCAGAGCTGTTCCCATTCCCCCGCCAATACATAACGAAGCCATCCCGTACATTGCATTCCTGCGCTTCATCTCATAAATCAAGGTTACGGTAATCCTGTTTCCGGAAGCTCCGATAGGATGCCCCAGCGCTATAGCACCCCCGTTCACATTACAATGGGAATCGAACCATCCGTTATCTACTCCATGCTGTTCCTTCAGCTCATGAATCACACCCAGCGACTGCGCAGCAAAAGCCTCGTTCAGTTCCAGCAAATCCATCTGACCGAGTTTCATGCCTGCCCTTTTCAACACCTTACCTATCGCAGGAACCGGGCCCATGCCCATATATGCCGGGTCCACACCTCCCTGATCGGCCGCTACAATCTCGGCCAGTGGCTTAAGTCCCAATTCTTTAACGGTTTTTTCCGAGGCCAGTAAAACAAAGGAAGCGCCGTCGTTGATTCCGGACGCATTGGCTGCAGTCACGGTTCCGTCTTTTTTAAATGCAGGCCGTAAACCGGACATTTTTTCCAATGTGGTTGTTCTGTTGGGAAATTCATCCGTATCAAAAACAAACGTTTCTTTTCTGCGTGCAATCTCCAGAGGTACTATTTCGTCTTTAAACATTCCGGTATCAATAGCCCGAATGGCTTTTTGCTGAGATTTGTAGGAAAATGCATCCTGTTCTTCCCGGCTAATTCCGTATTTTTCAGCAATATTTTCTGCTGTAATTCCCATGTGGTAATTGCCGAAAGCATCTGTAAGTCCATCACATACCATATGGTCAATGGCTTTAAAATCACCCATCTTAATGCCCTGACGAACTCCTTGCATGACGAACCCGGCATCCGACATATTTTCTACCCCGCCGGCCAGAACAAGGGAGGCATGGCCGCTTAGAATGGACTGGTATCCGTTCATTATGGATTTCATTCCGCTGCCACAAATCATGTTCACCCCATAAGCCGGGACATGATGCGGGATTCCTGCCTGAACGGCAGCCTGACGTGCCACCCCTTGCTTTTGTCCTGCCATGAGGATGTTTCCCACAATGACTTCATCAATCTTTGCAGGGTCAATTTTTGTTTCTTCCAGAATGTTTTTGATAACGGTTGCTGCCATAGTAGCGGGAGCGACTCCTGTGAGTGAACCCAACATTTTTCCAATGGCTGTTCTTTTAGCCGCAATAATATACACTTTTTCCATATCTAACTTTAAAATGATTAATTAATTCATAGGTTTCCAATCTTCTGCAAGAATCAACTTGCAGCCTGTTGCGGCCTGAATCTCTTCAAAGGTAAAGAATTCATTTAGCTCTTGAAGAACAAGCCCTTCCGGAGTAACGTCCATTACTCCCATCTCTGTTATAATGCGATCAACCTGCCCCGCTGCTGTTAAAGGGAGCGTGCAGACGTCCAAGATCTTATGCTTACCCTTTGCGGTATGCTCCATGATGACTATGACCTTTTTCGCACCTACTATCAAATCCATGGCACCTCCCATTCCCGGAGTCAGTTTACCCGGAATGGACCAATTGGCAATATTGCCTTTTTCATCTACCTGCAACGAGCCCAGCATAGTAATATCAACGTGGCCCCCGCGGATGATAGAAAAAGAAGTAGCCGTATCAAAACAGGATGCCCCTTTTTTCAAGGTAATATATCCACCGCCTGCATCTATCAGATCAGGATCTTCCTGACCGGCTTCAGGCGGATTTCCCATTCCCATGCAACCATTTTCAGATTGCATGGTCACTTTAATATCTGAAGGTATATACCTTAATACCTCTGTGGGCAATCCAATGCCCAAATTTACTACGTCACCTTTTTTCAATTCACTGGCGGCGCGGCGCGCAATGGTTTCCCTGATCTGATTTTTATCCATGATGTTTTTTTTCTGAATGTTATTACTATTTATTATTTAGTTGATCTTCTTACAATTTCCTGAGCCACATAAGAGGACACATCCGTTGCGTAGGTATTCACTCCAAAACCGGCATCAAATCCCAGTTCTTTTGCTAATTCATGCGAAATTCTGGGGCCTCCGCAGACGAGCACCATCCGATCCCGGATCCCTTCCGCCTCGGCCATTTCAATAAACCGGGTCAGGTTTTCAATATGAACGTCTTTTTGGGTTACCGTTTGTGAAATAAGGATGGCATCTGCTCTCAATTCTATGGCTTTTGCAATCAATTCCTCGTTGGCAACCTGAGATCCCAGGTTGTAGGCTTCAATCATTCCATAACGTTCCAATCCAAAATGACCGGCGTACCCTTTCATGTTCATGATGGCATCAATGCCCACCGTATGGGCATCGGTTCCTGTACTGGCTCCAACCATAACCAATTTACGACCGATATGTTCTTTGATATAAGCATCTGCTTCTGCCATATCCATAACTACAGCATCTACTTTAGGAACCTGTATGGACAAATAATTGACCGTATGTTGCAAATTCCCGTAACAGTTAAAAAAAGTAAACCCCGGAGTAAGTTCCACCGTATACACTACCAACGGATTGTCTAACCCCATGGTTCGCAACAACTGCTTGGCTGCCTCTATGGCTTCGGGCCCTATAGGAACGGGTAATGTAAAACTAAGCTGTACCTTACCATCGTTCATGGTATCGCCGTAAGGCTTTACTTCTGTTAAATTCAGTGTTTTATCAAGCATGGTCATCTATTTCCTTTAAACAGTTCAATATACGGATTCCTATAAACCGGAGACTTACGTGTAACGCCTTCCAGCCCCTTTCCCCCGGTACGCGGGCGACGCACGTTGGCGAAATACCCTTTCTCCAATGCCGTAAACAACCCTTCTTTCTCTACTTTTTCAAGCAGTGTGTAAGCATTGCCAAGAACCTCTGTGGCTCTGTTGCGAATAAAACCGTCTTTGGCAAAAGAAACTTCTTGTCCAATATCCTTAAAGGCTGAAAAAATGTACCGTGCATTTTCAATAGCCAGGAACCTGTCACTCATAAATGGAGTGTGGATAGCCTCTGTTGGCATACCCAGCAACTGAATCCCCTGCCCGGTCCAGATTCCGGCCAGATTGAAAAGAGCATCCTGAATGTGTCCTTTAAAAATATTGCCTGTCATAAATTTGGTGGGCGGCATGTATTTTAACGGCGCTTTGGGAAAGATTTCCCGGATCATCTGTGCCTGTGCCAATTCGTAGAGGAACGAATTTTCCAGTTCCGGATCAATTTCAAAGGCATGTCCCAGCCCCATCTGTTCCTCGGGAAGCCCCGCAATCTTTGCCAGCTGTTCGTTTATAAAATCCGAGGCAAGCACGGTGTGCGCCTCTTCCACCGCATCTGCCGTGGTAAGGTAATTGTCTTCGCCCGTATTGATAATGACCCCGGCAAAACCGTTAATCATTCTGGAAAAGTATTGGTCTACGAGCGTTCTTTGCATATTGATGTCGCGGAACAGGATTCCGTACAGCGCATCGTTAAGCATCATATCCAGACCTTCAAAAGCGCCCATCACGGCAATCTCCGGCATACAAAGCCCGGAACAATAGTTGCACAACCTGATGTACCTTCCCACATCATCCCCGGCTTTGTCAAGGGCTTGCCTCATAATCCTGAAATTTTCCTGGGTGGCGTACGTTCCACCAAAGCCTTCTGTAGTGGCTCCGTACGGGACGTAATCAAGCAGCGACTGACCCGTAGTTCGTATTACGGCAATCACGTCTGCTCCCTGCCGGGCTGCCGCCGTGGCCTGCACAGCATCTTCATAAATATTCCCCGTTGCCACAATTACGTACACGTAAGGTTTGGGACTTTCTCCCAACCTCTCCAGACGCGACTCCCGTACCTGTCTTTTCTCTCTGATTCTGGCCACACTGGTATCCACAAAGGGTTGCAACACTTCCTGCATCTTAGCAGCCGGAGCCGTTTCTTTAAAAATAAAATCTGATTTCCCGGCAGCCATTTCTTGTGCAACCTGTACAGGAGACTTTCCTGTATTGTAAAGTGCATTGCCCAGAAAATGAAGCACGCCGTCGCCCAGAATCCCCTTTTCCTTCAAGTGGTCAACTACCACATTGGGCAAAGGAACACCATCCCGGTCTGTTCCGTCAATACCCATCAGGCGGCAAAGCGTCCTTTCTACCGCTACAGTGGTGTAGTCTTCTACAAAGTCTTGCACCTGATCTGCGATTCCTTTCGCCTTATTTCTGGCTTTTTCTACTTTTACAAAATCAAGCCCCAGTTTGGATTCTTTCATTACCGTTCTTTTTCAAAAAATTCTGTGCCATCTGAATAAACGATGCATCTACACCAAGCAACTGTGCAATCAGCAGGGCTTCTTTTGGTACAGCATCATCTTTATCTTCAATTAAGCTATAATTCATATATTTACTGACAGAGGCCGGATCCAGGCGCCCTGTTGCCTTGCCTCCTTCAAATCCTGCCACCCTGAGCTTGCGTACAGACACGTCCAGCTCGCCGTAATGCGTACTTACCAGAGATCTTACGTTGTATTGCTGCAGGAATGCAATAAGGGCACACAAAATAGCAGCCCCTTCTGCAGGATTTGTAGTTCTTGCCGGTTCATCTGCCAAAACCAGGACATCTGCCCCCTCTTTAACTATGCCCATTATTTTGTCCAATTCAAGCATTTCAGCCGCATACGAGGACAACCCCCTGTAATGGTCCTGTTTGTCGCCAATCACAAGGAAAACGTCCTTTACAAGCGGAATTACCGCCTTGCGGGCAGGAATAAAGAATGAGAATTGCGTAAGGGCCTGTACCAGAGCCAAAGTTTTCAAAACAACCGTCTTCCCGCTCATATTGGCTCCTGTAAGCAGGCACGGTCCCTGTTGCAGCATAAGGGAAACCGGTTGAAATGTCATACCGTCTGCTGCCAGAATATCCGCTATAACAGGATTCACCATACCATCAACAGAGAAAACTTCCGTACCGGTTCCTGTAGCGGGAACTATGACAGGGCGTACCATCCCATACTTCCCGGCCAATTCTGCTTTGGCAAACCATAGTTCCAGATAAGCCAGCCTGTCAAAATTGCTTTGCAAGACATCGTACATCCGGCTTAGTTTAGCAGACAACTCCTTCCTTACCAGCAACTCTTCCTGCAGTACCCGGTCGGTGGCTCTGCCCCAGAGAGCCAAATCTTTATCAGGGTCTGTGGCAGCCGCTTTTTTCCGGGCATAGGCCAAGGATTTACTGTACGAATCGTAGATGTAGAAACCTGCCGTTCCCGTACTATCAGGATCCAGCAAATCAAAAACAGGCTGCAGGCAATCCGGTGCCTGGCTCGTGAAATCAAGTTTTTCGCATAAAAGCCTGAAATCCCGGCACAAAGAGGCAAAGTACTTAATTTCAAACAAGGCTATTTCATCCAGCACACGGTGCTGTTTCAAATCCTCCAGCGTCCCGCTGATATCATGTACCGTTGTGAACAAATGCTTCAATTGCATTACAACCGGACCGGTTCCCGGAGTTTCCAGTATATCGAACGCCTTTTGGAGTATATCAAAATGGCTTTCAAGTACTTCTGCCTTGGTACAAAACGGAGTTTTCATGAGGTACCTGCGTACACGAGAACCGGATAACTCCATTTTTTCTGCCAGGTAGTGCAGACCGTCAATTTTGTCAGCAAAACGGGAAAAAGTCATATTCCTGATTCTTTAATATCGTACACCGGTATGCCTAAAGCATCCTGCATGCTGGCAACCAGTTCTTTGGAACGCAAACGATAGCCTTCCGGAGAAACCGGGTTTACACATACAGCCAGCAAATTTGCTTTAAGCAACTGAAAAAACCGTCCTCCTTTACGCAAAAAAGCATAAAAAGTTTGAGGTTCTGCAAAAATACGAGAAAAATCCCTGATATACAGACAAATTTTATTCGTATCCTTTCTTTCCAGCAAAGCTTTCAGCAACGCATTGCTCACTACACCCGGAATGTATATATGCTCCCGGCCCGTTTCCACAACTTTTTTAATTTGTTCCGGAGTCAAAGCCGAGTCAATACCCGGATCTTCCATGCTTCCGTCTTCTCCAAGGAACCGTATCCCCTTTGTGGTATGTTCCAATTGCATCCTGATTTCTTCCGGCGCTGCCGGAAGTTGAATGGTATCATACACAAATTTTGTACCGGCAACCAGGGTTTTTAAATTGGCAGAATAAGCTGCTCCTGTTGCCAACACCATGGATTGTGTTACGGCAGGCGAAGCGGGACTCAGACGCGATACGGCCCCGTCAACAAGGCATATGTCAACGGGAAACCGTTGGGGTGTATCCGCAATCCAGCGTTGGAGGGAAAACGTATCCGAGGGACCGGCAATTACCATGGTCCCCCTTTCCAGTGCCCTGGCCGTCAACATTTTCCCAAAAATGGTCGGTATTTCTTCTACATGGCATATCTCGGCAGTAAAACGTTTCTGCAAATAAAACGAACCTACTGTCGTAAAATACATGCCTTTTTCAAGAAGTATTTCCGGCTTGGGTGTAGCTGTAACACGATCAACCCCCTCTCCGTCAATGCCAATAGATGTGACTGCCGGTACTTTGTTGAGTTCATACAACCGCCTGATAATATACCGCAAACACTCTGTCTTGCCGGTATTCTTTCCCAGCCCTACAACTGAGAGGCTTTTATAGCGGAGTATCTGATCAACAAAGGGCATTCAGTCACTTCTTGTGATTGCGTTCCTTTCTTTGCAAATGAGAAGGTTCAAGGGATAATTGTTGTCCCTGCAAAATACCCGACACACCTTCCAGCGATTCCTGATCATTACAAGGTTCGCAACGGCAGGTGTTTTCATAATTAGCAGGTTCTGTATATGTTGTAATCACACCTTCGTAATTACGCAAAACCACCCGGCCGGGTGACTGGCTGATAAGGTACGTAGGCATAACCGGTATTTTACCGCCCCCGCCCGGTGCATCCACAACAAAAGTAGGCACGGCATACCCGGAAGTATGCCCCCGCAAACCTTCAATAATCTCTATTCCTTTAGACACAGGTGTTCTGAAATGTTCCAGTCCCATGGACAAGTCGCATTGGTAAATGTAATACGGACGAACCCGTATCATGACTAATTTTCTGACCAGGTCTTTCATGGTATAAACACAGTCGTTCACACCACGCAACAGCACACTTTGGTTGCCCAACGGGAATCCGGCATCTGCCATCATTTCACATGCTGCAGACGAGGTTTCTGTAATTTCATTGGGGTGGTTAAAGTGCGTATTGATCCAGACGGGATGGTATTTTCTCAGCATCTGCATAAGCTCCGGAGTAATCCGTTGCGGGCATACCACAGGTACGCGTGTACCAATCCGGATAATTTCAACGTGCGGTATCTCCCTAATTCGTTTAATGATGGATTCCAGTTTGCTGTCACTCATGGTCAGCGGGTCTCCGCCGGACAGCAAAACATCCCGTACCTGGGGAGTACGGGCAATGTAATCAATCGCAGCCTGAATTCTTTCTCCGGTAGCCTCGTGGTCTTTCTGACCGGCAAAACGCCTGCGCGTACAATGCCTGCAATACATAGAGCACTGGTCTGTTATAAGTAACAGCACCCTGTCCGGATACCTGTGGGTAAGCCCCGGAACCGGCGAATCTTCATCTTCATGCAACGGGTCCAGCAAATCTGCAGGAGAACGGTACATTTCATTTTTTGTAGGAATAGCCTGCTTACGGATGGGACATTCCGGATTGTCCGGATCTATCAGACTTAGGTAATAAGGAGTAATGGCCATACGTAACAGCTTAAGAGACTGCTCTACGCCTTCCTCTTCTTCCGGAGTAAGAGCAATGTACTTCTTCAGTTGCGTTACGTTAACAATCCTGTTACGTATCTGCCATTTCCAATCATTCCATTCCTGATCCGTCACCTCGGGAAACAACTGTTTTCGTCTGTTTTCTTTCATTTCATTACTTGCTTACGATGCGTACAATTCTGTGAAAACCTTACGCAGTTTTTCGCTTTCTCTGAGTATCTGAAGTGTAATCTCTGCATGGCCTTTTGTATAACCATTCCCTACAATCATAGTTACATCAGATCCTACTCCTTCTGCTCCAAGAGCTGCTTTCGTAAAACTGGTTGCCATGGAAAAGAAATACACAACCCCGGTGTCTTTTGTGCAAAGAATGGATGTCATTTCAGTATCTGTGATATTCACGTTATTGATGGTAACGTCACAAAGTTTACCTCCGGTTAACTCTTCAATTTTTTCCAGGACAGCAACAGGTTGCGTTGCGTTAGCAGAAAAAACGTGATCGCAGAAACCCAGGTCTATCATACGTTGCGTAGAGCGCTGGCTGTGGCACAGGCCAATTACTGTTCCTGTAACACCGGCCCTTTTCTTAGCCTCGTAACTGCATAGCATCCCCGACTTCCCACCGGCTCCGATAATCAAAACTGTATCGCCCGGTTTTACCAGCTTGGCAGTCTGAGCAGGAGCTCCCGCTACGTCAAGGGCAGACAGTGCCAGAGTTTCCGGCATATCATCCGGGATTTTTGCGTAAATGCCACTTTCAAACAAGATAGCTTTCCCGTCTATATCCACCTGATCAATGTCGGGGCGTATATCTTTTATTTTATCTATACGCAACGGTGTCAGGGACAAAGAAACCAAGGTGGCAATCCTGTCACCCGGTTTAAGGTCTATCTTACCTTCCAGTGCGCTGCCTATTTTTTCTACAACACCCAATAGCATGCCGCCCGAACCGGTAACAGGGTTTCTGTGTTTTCCCTGCTTGGCCACTATGCCGAGCATAATTTCTGCTATTTTGGCTTTATCGCCTCCGGCCTGTTCCTGAATTTGTGTAAAACTGGCCGAGTCTACATTAAGTGTTTTAACATCTATGAGAATTTCGTTATCGTAAATCTCATCCATGTTATTATCCAGCCTGTTAGCGGGCTGTGGCAGTACACCTGCCGGCTCAATAACCCGGTGCAAGCCATATTTATTACCTTTTTTCATATTATTTTCTTTTAGGAAGCCCTAGAATTTCTCTTGCTTCATCAGGAGTAGCAATTTCCCGACCAAGTTCACGTGCAAGACGTACTACTTTCTCAACCAGCTCACCATTTGATTTGGCCAATACTCCGCGGGAGAGGTATACGTTGTCCTCAAATCCCACCCTCACATGACCTCCGTCAATGATGGCAGCAGCAGCCAAAGGCATTTCGTACCTTCCCAGGCCGCCTACCGTATAGGTAGCATCGGAGGGAATGCTGCCACGCAGGAAGACAAAATCCCTGAGCGAACCGCCAATACCGCCGTTGACTCCCATAACAAAGTCAAAATGAAGTGGTTTCAAAATATATCCTTGTTTGTGCAGACGCAGCGCCATTTCAATCATGCTCTTGTCAAACACTTCCAGCTCCGGTTTAATACCGCGTTCTATCATGCGTTTTCCAAAATACTTGATGGTGTTTTCTGTATTCTCAAAAATCTCGTCTCCGCCAAAATTGAGTGTTCCACAATCAAGGGTCGCCATTTCCGGATTCAGCTCGGTAGGTTGCAACCTTTCATCATTGCTCATGCCTACGGCTCCGCCCGTTGAAGGTTGGATAATAATACCCGGACACGCTTTCTCAATGCCTTCCATGATCACACGGTACCTCTCCTTATCTTGCGTGGGAGTACCATCGTCATAACGGACATGAAGGTGAATGATGCTTGCCCCGGCATCGTAGGCCGAACGTGCTTCCCGTACACATTCTTCAACCGTATAAGGTACGGCAGGATTGTGTTCTTTAAGTACTTCAGCACCACAGATAGCTGCGGTAATTATCAATTTATTCATAGTTCGTTGTGTGTTAGCTTAAATATATTTTTTCAATTCTCTGAAAGATTCTTCAACCATATCAGCCGCATACTGTATATCTTCATCTGTATGGCGGTATGCCACATATCCGTGGTGGAACGGTTGCAGGAAAACACCCCGGCGGATGAGTTCGGTATAGAATCCCGGACGCAGCTTCTTGTACAAGCCATCCTTGTCCCTGTTAAAGGTAATAAACGGCATCAGCGGAATTCCGGAAACTTCAACATCGTAAGGTACATTCTTGACTATCTTTTCCAGCCTGGCACCAAAAACTTCTCCTTTCTGCTTTATTTTTTCCAGAATATTGTCTCTTTCCAGTATTTCAATAGTCTTAAGGGCAGCAACCTGTTCCAGGCTGTTGGGGAAGAAGGTGGATGACAAAAATACTTTGTCTGCCAGTACTTTCATATGTTCTTCCTTACCAACTACGGCTCCAATGGGGTACCCGTTGGCCATGGCTTTTCCAAACACGGAGAGATCCGGAGTTACGCCAAAGAGTTTTTGTGCACCTCCCAAATCGTAGCGGAAACCGCTTCTGATTTCATCAAAAACAAGAACAATTCCGTATTTATCTGCCAAAGCACGAACACCTTCCAGAAAACCCGGTTTGGGCATTTCCACTTTTTCTGCCAGGGGATGCCCTACAGGGGTAATTATAATAGCAGCTGTATCGTCACCGTGTGCTTTAAGCAGGTCTTCCAGCCCTTCCAGGTCGTTGTAATGGAATTCATGAGTGTCTTCCCACAATTTTTGGGGAACACCTCCTTTGACTTCTACACACCAGTCATGCCAACCGTGGTATCCGCAGCGCATGACCTTCAGTCTTCCCGTGCTGGCACGAGCCACCCGAATAGCCACAGAAGTAGCATCGGAGCCTGTTTTTACGAAAACGGCCATTTCTGCAGAAGGTATCAATTCAATGAGCTTTTCCGCCAAAGTGTTCTGAATGGGTTGCGTGAGGGAGAAACAGAACCCTTTGTTCTGCATCTGTTCAATGACTGCGTTATCTATTTCCTCTTCCCTGTGCCCAATAATGATGGGACCATATGCACAAAGCATATCAATGTATTCATTCCCGTCCACATCGGTAACCCTGCCTCCCTTTGCATGATCAAAATAAATGGGGTATTCCCCCGGAACAAAGTTGTAAGGACGGCGAATACCTGCAATAGCCCCGGGAATAATCTTAAGGGCGTCTTCGTACATTTTGTCGGATAATTCCAGCTTCAATTTCTTTGACATAGTTGTGTAATATTTAAAATAGTTGTGTAATATTAAAAGTTATAATTTAATCAGATAATCTACAAAAATAGCTTGTGTATGAACGTGTTCCGGAAGAATTTCACCGGCTTTCACAATGTCGCGCACTTCGGCAATAACCGTATCTGCAGCCATAGCCATGAGTGAATTAAAATTCCGCGTTGTACCACGGTGGAACAAATTGCCTTCTTCATCTGCAAGTGACGCACCAATAAGGGCAATATCTGCTCTCAAAGGTCTTTCCAGCAAATAATCCTTTCCGTCCAGGTTGATGATATCTTTTCCCTCTTGTACAATAGTTCCCAGACCTGTTGGCGTAAGAACACCGCCCAGCCCGGCTCCTGCACAACGAATTCTTTCAATGAGTGTCCCCTGAGGTACAAACTCAATTTCCAGTTCTCCGGCGTGATATTGTTGGCCTGTGGCTATATTGGTGCCAATGTGGCTTGTTATGACCTTAGTAACTTTGCGTGCCGCAATCAGTTTACCAAATCCCTTGTCTGCATAAGCAGTATCATTGGCAATAATGGTAAGGTCTGTAACATCGGTTTCAAGAACTGCATCCAGCAGAAGGTTTGGACCTCCGACCGTCAGAAAACCTCCTATCATAACGGTCATGCCCGATTTAATCTTAGAAACCGCGTCTTGCAATGGTATCAATTTGTTCATATTTGTATTTTTATTATTATTCTGCAAAGATAACGAATGGTTGCATATTTTTGTAAAAAAAGTGTACTTTTGTCCAATTAGAACAAAACCATGACGATCACCGCTGAAAACATCCTTCTGATTGGCTCTGTACTTCTCTTCTTTAGTTTACTGGCAGGCAAGACAGGCTATAAATTTGGTGTTCCCACCCTCTTGCTGTTTCTTCTTGTAGGAATGGTATTTGGCAGCGAAGGCGTTGGACTGCAATTCTCAAGCCAAAAAACAGCACAATTTATTGGTGTGGTAGCTCTAAGCATCATTCTTTTTTCCGGTGGCATGGATACCCGGTACGAGGAAATCAAACCGGTAGCAAAAGAAGGAATCATTCTGGCTACCCTGGGAGTCTTATTGACAGCTATCCTAACAGGTTTTTTCATTTACTTCCTGGCCCAAATGTTGCCCGGATTTGATATGCCTCTTCCTGTATGTCTGCTGCTGGGCAGCCTGATGTCTTCTACAGACTCGGCTTCGGTTTTTGCCATCCTCCGATCTAAAGAACTGAAGCTTAAACACAACTTACGGCCCCTCCTGGAGCTGGAAAGCGGAAGCAACGACCCCATGGCCTACATGCTTACCATTACCCTCATTCAGGTTATTATGGCAGAAGGGCAGGCTAAAATCTGGTTAGTGGTCCTTATGTTCTTCTACCAAATGATTGTAGGTGGTATAGCCGGATACCTGTTGGGCAAGCTTTGTGCTTTCTTTTTACGAAGAATGAACATCATCAACGATGCCCTATACCCCATTCTTATTTTTGCATTTTGTCTGTTTATTTATTCGCTCACAGATCTTATACAAGGTAACGGATTCCTTGCCGTGTACATTGGAGGTCTTGTAATTGGAAATTCACGTTTCCCCCACAGAAAAACGGCCAAAAACTTTTTTGACGGACTTTCCTGGCTGGCTCAGATCATTATGTTCCTTACCCTGGGACTGCTGGTAAATCCTTCCGAATTGTGGCCCGTAGCGGGTATTGGATTGCTCATTGGTGTATTTATGATTGTTTTTGCCAGACCTGCAGCTGTGTTGCTTTCCCTTTGGCCTTTCCGCAACATGACCTTTCCTTCCCGTATTTTTACCTGCTGGGTAGGGTTACGGGGTGCTGTGCCCATTATCTTTGCTACCTACCCCTTATTGTATGGCGTTCCGGGAGCCAATGTCCTTTTCAATATCGTTTTTTTCATCACCATCCTGTCGTTGCTCGTACAAGGAACTTCCATACCCTGGATTGCCAGAAAGCTGCATGTGGCATTTCCCCACAAGAAAATTGGTCGGTCAGCCTTTGAACTTGAATTTTCCGAGGATATTAAATCTGCCATGAACGAGGTAGTCGTTACTGCGGATAGCCTTCGTTTTGGAAACAAGATGATGGACATTCCCCTGCCCGATAAAACACTTGTAGTAATGGTAAAAAGAGGAGACTCTTTTTTCATTCCCAGGGGCAATACAGAGATCCTGGAAAAGGATACACTGCTCATAATTTCTGATGATGAAAAGGCGTTGAAAGAAACGTACGAGAACCTGGGTGTAGATTCGTATCTCTAGATCGTAACAGCCTGATTTTACTCTATTTACTAAGAGTACAACATTATTGTTACATTATATAACACACATGTTATATTGAAACGTTGTTTATTGATTTTCACTTACTTAGGATTAAAGAACATGCACGAGTCACCGTAACTTAAAAAACGGTACTGATGCGCCAAAGCATGTGCATAAACATCCTTCCACCTTTCTCCGATAAGAGCAGATACAAGCAATAACAACGTAGAATTTGGCTGGTGAAAATTGGTGATCAAAACATCGGTGGAACGAAATAAAAAACCGGGAGCCATGATAATTTGTGTGGCGGCTTCAATAGATTCCTTTTCATTTTTTTCTGCATACGCCAACAAGTGAGTAAGGGATTCTTTGTAGGAAATCTTACCCGGGGTTACATACGGCTCCCATTGACCTACAAAAAGAGGATCCTTTCCTGCAGCGACCTGCAGCCCCAAATAATACAAACTTTCCAGACACCTGCACGTTGTGGTTCCCACAGAAACAAGGGGGCCGTTGTGGGAAATAAGCTGCCGGATAAAACGAACCGGTACGCAAAAAGGTTCGCTATGCATAGTATGGTCCCTGATATCCTGTGCTTTAACAGGTTTGAACGTACCTGCCCCCACGTGAAGGCTTAAAAACGCCGTAGCAATCCCCTTCTTCCCCATTTCATCCATCAATGCATCAGAAAAATGAAGACCGGCCGTAGGAGCCGCTACAGAGCCTCTGTCACGTGCATAGACAGTCTGGTACCGTTCGGTATCCGATGGCTCAGCCTGACGCTTTAAATAGGGCGGTATGGGAACTTTCCCGGCTGTTTCCAGTACAGAAGAAAAAGAAACTCCGTTCTGCCAATCAAACCGGACCAAATACCTGTCGGCATCCTGCCCCAGCAGGAAGGCCTGCAGTTTCATATCCTGTATAGCCGGGTTGTTGTCGGGATTGTGCAAGAAAAGAGGTTTTGTTTTCCATTTTTTCACATTTCCCACTGTACAATACCACGTGCATGAGTTTTCCTGAAGAAAGGCCAGGTTGTATTCGGGAGGAAAAGCCGGTTCCAGGCAAAAAATTTCAATGATAGCACCGGTTTCTTTTTGAAAAAGCAACCGGGCAGGGACTACTTTGGAACGGTTGAAAACTACCAGGCTGTTTTTCGGCAGCAATTGTACAATATCCGTAAAAGCCGCGTCCCGGATCTTTTCGTCTTTTAAAACAAGAAGTTTTGAATCGTGACGAACCGGGAGCGGATATTTGGCAATACGTTCTTCCGGAAGATCGTAGGAATAATCATCCATGCTGATACCGGGTATAGGAATATAAAAGGATGGCATAACAAGTGGCTAAGGTAGGAATTTTGAATAAAACTTTACTTAAAGTATTGCTTTAGGTGCTAATTTACATTTGTAAATTACATTTCTACCTTATTTGGTTACTTTTGTAACCCTACAGAGCAGTTAACCCAGGAGCAATTCCATTACTCTTCTTTTGTAAATTTACATTTCTAAATCTTACTTTTATTGCAAATTAATATGCTTATACCCAGTATTTTAATGAATTTATTTATACTATTTCTATAGGTACTTTTCTTCATTTTGCTCTGTTTTGTGGATAAACCGTGTTGTTTAAGTGAATATAAGTTTATACACACTTAAAACCCTGTATTTTACATAATTTATCTATAGTATTACATCTTATAGAGAGCCTGCTCTGAAAACTTCCTGATGTTATTGACAGTCAAGTATTCTGTAATAGATCTTTTATTTAAAGTTTACATATGTATTTTACCATATCTCTACATTTGTAAACATTATTTATGTTACATTTGTAAAAATTTGTATCCAATTATGAAAACTCGTTTGCAACAATTTTTACAGGCTGAAGACCTTACACCGGCCCGCTTTGCAGACCGGATTGGCATACAACGCTCGGGCGTATCCCACGTCCTGGCAGGAAGAAACAAGCCGGGATTTGATTTTATCGAAAGCATGTTACTTTGCTACCCTTCCCTAAACGCTGAATGGTTGATGACAGGCAAAGGAAAAATGTATAAAGAGATAAAGTCTGCAGAGTTGTTCCCGGTTGAAGAAAGCGCTGTGCCGACAACAGAACAAGACATTTTCTCACCTGTGCAATCCCTGCAACAACCTGAACAACAACAACAAGAACAACAACAACAGCAAGATCAACAGCTGGGACAACAGCTGGGACGGCAACCGGAACAGCAACAGCAACAGCAAATGCCACCTCAGGTACACGTACCCGCAGCAAGCCCCAAACTTGAAAAAGTACTGTTATTCTATTCAGACAATACCTTTTCTGAGTTTATCCCCGATAAATAATGGCCTGTTTGCCGGTTGACTATTCGCATTAAACAGCTATCTTTGCTGCGCATCATCAGGTAACCTAAATTGCGCACGTATGTACAAACTCATCAGGCCGCTGTTGTTCCTGCTGCCGCCGGAAACAGCACATAAATTTACTTTTAAAGCCCTGGGAGCGTTGAAATACATTCCTTTCGGAACCCGGCTTCTCAAATTGTTTTTTTCTTACGACTCCCCTACATTGCACCGCCGGGTCATGGGAATAGATTTCCCAAATCCCGTGGGATTGGCTGCAGGCCTTGACAAAAACGCTACAGCTTACAACCAGCTGGGGGCTTTGGGTTTTGGATTCATTGAAGTGGGATCTGTAACACCCCTGCCCCAACCGGGAAATCCCAAACCCAGGAGTTTCAGGCTTGTTAAGGACAAAGCCCTTGTTAACAGAATGGGAATCAACAATCTGGGTGTAAAAAACACAATCAGCAACTTGCGAAAAACGAAACCGGGTGTACTGATTGGCGGCAACATCTCTAAAAACACAACAACACCCAATGACCTGGCATACAAAGATTTTGAAAAAGCTTTTGCCCAGTTGTACGATTATGTAGATTATTTTGTAATCAACGTAAGCTGTCCCAATGTTAAGGATTTACGCAGTTTGCAATCAGTCAGTGATTTAACACAGATTATCAGGCACCTTACTGACATCCGCAGGTATTGTGACGTGTACAGGCCCATACTGCTAAAGATTTCTCCCGACCTGACTCCGGCTATGATGGACGAATTGATTGAAGTGATTATGCTTTCCGGTCTGGACGGTGTCATTGCATGCAATACCACCACCTCCAGAGAAGGACTTGTAACAGGAAAAAACAAGGTAAAAGCTATTGGGGACGGAGGTTTGAGCGGTGCCCCCTTAAAAGAGAAAGCTCTGGCAGCCATCCGGTACATCCATGAAAAAACAGAAGGAAACCTTCCGATTATTGGAGTGGGCGGTATTATGTCACCGCAAGATGCCAAGGATATGCTGGATGCCGGAGCCTCGCTAATCCAGATCTATACCGGATTTATCTACGAAGGTCCGGGTTTTGTACGTAAAATACTGAAATATCTAGACAAATAACATTTACTTAATCTTTTGCTTTATGTCTGGAAAACACATTACCGTACTGTTTATGGCTTTGGGCCTCCTGCTTGCTGCCTGCAACAACAGGGCTGATAAAGCTGTTCAACAAATAGATGACCTGCTGGTTACCCTATGGCCTGCTGAAGAACCGGGAGGAGCTGTTCTTCTTTTGAAAGGAGACCGTGTCCTGCTGAAAAAAGGATACGGATTGGCAACAACAGACCCCGTCACACAAGTTACACCTGAAACATTCTTTTGTATTGCCTCTGTTTCCAAGCAGTTTGCCGCCCTTGCCACACTGCGTCTGGCAGAAGAAGGGAAACTGTCATTGGAAGATCCTGTCTCAAAGTTTTTCCCTCATTTTAAGGCAAAGTTTTTCAACGACATAACCCTGAAACACCTGCTGTCGCATACCTCCGGAATACCCGATGTCAGGCCGCGTACAGACAGCGCATACGTATACCATTCAACCGATGTTGAATCGTATTCCTACCTGGACACACTAAGTTTTCTGAATTTTGAACCGGGAACTTCCTACGAATACATGAACCCAACATTCCAGCTCCTGTATACTGTGATTGAACAAGCGTCCGGTATGCCTTTTGAAACGTACATGAGAGAAGTTATTTTTGACACGGCCGGTATGCCGGAAACCGTGTATTTTGAAGAAGGACGAGAGATTCCCCGCATGGCACACGGCTACCGTTTTAATGAACAAACCGAAACATGGGATGAGTACGACTACGGAGAAACCTCGTTCTTTGCTTCCAAGGCAGACGGTGCTTTGTACACGTCTGTAGAAGAATTCATGCAGTGGGAACTGGCCCTAAGAAACAACACCCTGCTGGGAACCGAAATGACGGAAAGTGCCCACACGGCTCATATAGCAACAGATCTCCCCGATACAGGCTACGGATACGGCTGGTTTGTTGGACAAGCTTACGGAAAAGAAAAGATTTTCCATACAGGCGATAACGGCGGTTTTAAGATATATGCGGGCAGGTATCCTGAATCGGAAGTCCTGCTTCTGATTTTCTCTACCCGAGACTTTGAACGGGAAGAAACCGTGGAAGCGCTGGAAAATATCCTGCACACGGCCGGTCTTCTGTAAAACCTGATTATCCCGGCGAACGACCTGATTATTCCAGCAAACGCAGGAAATTTCCTCCCATGATTTTCTCTATATCCCGGGGTGTATATCCCCGGGCATGGAGTTCTTCTGTAAGCACGGGGATGTACGATACGTCTTCCAGGCCGGCCGGACATACGTCAATACCATCAAAATCAGACCCAAACCCCACATGGTCAGGCCCTACCAGGCCCACAACATGGTCAATGTGATCTACCACTTTCTTGTAAGAAGGTCTGGGCAGTGCAAAAAGGGCCTTTTCAGCCTCTTTAAGGCATTTTTCGTTGGCGACGGGGTCAGCATCATACAAATCCTGTGCTTCTTCGTAGGCATCCAGCAAAGGCCCTGCAGCTACTGAATATTCTTTATCAAGAAACGTAGGATAGAACGTAACCTGCAACACACCTCCTTGTGCAGCCAAATCTTTAATCATCTGATCTGTAAGATTTCTGGGAACATCACATAAAGCTCTGCAGCAAGAGTGGGTTGATACTACCGGACGCGTGGAATATTTCAAAACATCATAAAAAGCCGCATCAGAAATATGGGCCACGTCCACCAGGATACCCAGCCGGTTCATCTCTGCAATCAATTCCCTGCCAAAGGGACTTACTCCGTTCCAACGCTTTTCCTTAGTTGCCGAACTGTCGCAGACTTCGTTATTACCCGTATGCGTAAGGGTTATATAACGAACACCCAGCTTGTGGAACAAACGCAATAAAGACAGGTCTTTATGAATGGGGCCTGCATTCTCCATTCCCAGGAAGAGGGCAATCCGGCCTTGTTTCTTCAATTCCCGGGCCGTTTTGGCATTGGTGGCCAACCCCACTTTGTCCGGATGGCGGTCCAAAACGTCGTAAACAGAAGCACATGCCTCCAATGCTTTGAACGTACACTCGTATGGCTCCCATTTGTTGGAAACGTAAATAGCAAAGAACGAGGCATCCAGGCCTCCTTCTTTCATTCTTACCAAATCTACGTGTCCCGTCTGCAATTTTTGGCCGATATCTACGCCTTTTCTGCGCAATAGTATGGGTGTATCGCAATGGGAATCAAGTACAAAGATTGAGTCATGGATTTCTTTTGCTGTCATGGTATTTCCGGTCAATGGTTTTTATATCAATAATAAGTCAATCGTGATGCACCGCTTGTATTTACATTCCTAAGCCGGGCCTGCCTGTTGTAATGCAGTTTGGAAGCACCTGAAAGTGTTGGTTCCAATGATCCCAGCACCCGTACCCGGGCCTTTGAGACCCCGCTGACCGCCGCCCTCATGGACTCAACTTCAAACCCTCCTCCTTCAAATGCTGCTGTTCCGCTGGCATCCAAATCTGCCCGCACCGCTTTCCCTTCAAGCGTTAGCTTCCCGGTGCCGCTTAGCTTTACCGCTGCAAATGTAAGGGTTTTTCCTTCCAACGAAAAATATCCCTTGGAAGCCCCGCTCAATTCTGCACTCAATTGATCTGTCTGGCCGTACAGGCTGATTTCAGAAACTCCGGAAACCTCAATTTCCAACTCATTACATTCCAGGTACTTCATATCTACTTTGGTGACACCCGATAATTCAATTTCCATCTTGTCTGTCCGGAAAGCATCCCGGACGGAAAGGTGGACCACCCCACTCGTCTGAATCCATTTCAATTCCGGAAGTGTTACTTTACATAACACCTCTAAATCTTTGTATTTCCGCTGTATAGACTTTGGAAGCCCTCCGTCTTGCAACCCAATACAGAGTACGCCATTGCGGTTTGTGACCTTCAGGTAATCGAATACGTCTGCATACGTTTCAACAGACAAAGTATGTACATCTGATTTTTCAATGACCACATGCACAATTCCCGACAAATCCACTCCGGTAAAAATACCCGGTTGAAACTGCCTTTTTTCAATAACTTCCTTTTGAGCAAAAGCCAACGTGCTTACAAGTGTAAGCAAAACAAATAATGTAGCTGTTCTTTTCATAACGCTCTGTTAATAAGGTTTGATAACCGAAGCACCGGTAGATGATGACTTACTATACCTGGGATTGCCCTTAACACGAACAGCAGAAGCACCGGAAGCGGTCACCGCAATGGTATTTGTCGCAAAAATCTCTGCTTTTGAAGCTCCTGAACACTTTACAACTACATCTTCCGTTTCAAAATCAAAAGCCTTGACGCTGCTGGCACCTGAAATTTTGAGAACAGCAGATACAGAGCTTCCGGAAAGGACCACGGCGGATGCCCCACCAGCCTGCACATCCATTGTGTTTGTTTCCTGGTAATATTTCAAGGAAGAGGCCCCGTTGACATACGCTTTTGTTTCAGCTGCCAATCCATTCATCTCTAATTTAGAAGCTCCATTTATATCAACGTTTACTGTATGTGTAATTACGTGAATAGAAGCCTCGGATGCCCCGGTTAGTTTGATCTGAAAATTATCCGGCATAAAGCCATCTTTGGCAAAAAGCCGGGCGGCATTGGACAAAGAAACACCCTCCAGTTCCGGCATGGTAATACGTGCCGTAATCGCGTACCTTTTGTTAAAGGCATTCTTTGTTGTACGCCACCATTCTCTGGTTACTCCCAGGTACAATGTATTTTTAGATACTTTGATGGTCAAATCGTTAACCAGATCTTCCGGAATTTCCAATTCCATTTCGCAAGCCGTGCCTTTTACCACCTCTATCTGGTACAAGAAGGAAGCATCAATGGAAGTAAAAGGTTCCAGCTGGTAATGCCGGGTAACCGTTTCCTTTCCCCACAGCCATGTGCCGCAGATAAGGGTTGCTGCTAATACTACATATTTTTTCATAATTCACTAATTTATTTTGTTAATGTTGCAATCTCTTTCATTCCTTCATATAACTGCTGGTAATATTCTTTATTTAAGCGTTTTGCATCTTTGCTATTTACTTCTGAAGGGAGCATTTCAGAGAACTCTTCTTTTGAATACGGCAAGATGGATGCCACAGTTAAAAGTATTTCCCTGCGCCGGTACTCCGGAAGATCTCGTGTACTCCGCTCAATCTGGTCCGAAAGCCGGGTGATTTGTTGGTAGTAACAACTGCCTGAGCCTGTCAAACACGGTTTACTCAAGTGAATAGCTACCGTAATCATTAGTAGCAATGAAGCTGCTACAGAGCTATAGATTAGCACCTTAGATTTCCTTTGTTTTCTCTTTTTTAACCGTTCCGCAAAGCGGATTTCGTGTCCGTCAGGAAGCGGTTCCTGTTCAAACAATTCCTTATTTTCCTGAATAAATGCCTGTAACGAATCCATGATGCTGTATTTCTTCCTGAAGCTTTCTTCTGCCACGGCTGTAGGCACTCCTGACAGAAGCCGGCTTTAGTTTTGTTATTTCTGCTATTTCCTCAAAATCATACCCTTCAAAAAGGTAAAGGCTTAAAATGGTGCGGTACCCCGAAGGAAAAGAATGGAGCAATTCCTTTATCAGAACAACCAAGGCTGCTGCCTGCTCCCCTTTTTCTTCCGCGTTTGTTGTACCGTCCGGTTCCTCCCCGTCGAAAACCCGGTTCACTACTTGGCTGTCAATGCGTTCTGTTTCTTTTGCCATCCTGAAGTCCAGGGAGCGCAAACGGTCAATAGCCCCCCGTACTGCTACTTTTTTTAGCCAGCCGTAACAAGCTTTATCATTGATATAGTGCATGTTGCCCCTTGTAAACAATTTAACAAAGGCATCGTGCATACATTCCTCGGCATCCCTGGGAGAGCGTACTATCCGCAAACACGTGTAATAAATGCTTTTGTGGTGCTCCCTGTAAAAGGATGCCTGATCCATGCCTGTTCCGTTATTAAATGCCTTCAACTATATGAACGGAAGTGTCCTGATTTTGTTGCATTTCTTTCCGGTGCATTTTATGTTCAGAGACCATCATGTCTATTACCCTGCCGTAACTGGCAACTCCATCATGCTGTGCATTGGCTTTCAAATAGGCATTGTTGATCTTTTGTGATGCAACGGCAAAAGAGGTACGGTATTTTTCCCAGTATGCCTGCTCGCTGCGCAAATCGTGCAAAACCCGCGGAGAAAGTTTTTCCAGGACTTCCCGGTGCTGTTCTTTTGACGCCTTGTAAAGAGCGTTCATCACGTAATTAAAAGACAGCAGCAAGCACGAATACTTCAAATCACCGTTTCTGGTATGGCGGGCAATCAGGTACGTCAGAAAATTGGCTTCATTTTCCCGCATAAAGCCACGTACATGTGCCTGTTCGTGCGCCATGATGGCCGGCATTCGAAAAATGGGAACATCTTTGTTAATGTTGGCTTCCAACGTCCACGGAAAGAAAAAGCCGCTCAAAAAAGCGTAAGACATGCCCTTGGAAACAAATACCTGTTTGGTAGCCGGGAACCTGCCATGTACCGCAAGTCCCGATGTAACAGCCAGTGAATCATACGCCAGCGCAATGGCTTTTTTATACCCGTCAAACGTCTCACTGGGAATCATATCCCCGTTTATATTACGTCGGGTATAAGAACCGGCCAGATTCACCTCCTGTACCAAATCAAAGGCCAACGCAGCCAATTCTTCAGCAGAAGCCTGCTCCTTCGGATACCCCAGGTGATTCTCCAGGGGTACACGGTGGTAATGAACACCGCAGGTAAGCAGAAACACGGAAACCCCGTATAAAAAGAGCACCAGCAGGTTGCGCAGCCAAACTTTCCACCGGACCCACACCTGTGCAAACGGAAGTCTGATAAGCAAAACCACTGCTTTCACCAAAAAAAAGAGCAGAAAAAAAACAGTAAGAAAAAGAACCACCTCGGCAAGGGAAAAAGGAAAAAAGGCCATAATTACAGACACACCCTGTGCTACGTACCTGTATAAAAAACTGCTGTAAACGGTATCCATCAAAACCGGAAACAGCTTAAAGAGTAACAACAAAAACAGGCTAAAGCCCAGTACCGGTAAAACCTTACGTATTTTCATGAAGGCAAAGTTATTATATTTGTTGTTTGTTTAAACCCTTGTTATGAAAAATCGTATCCTTTTATTGCTGACTTTCACATGTTTCACTATTGGCGCACTGGCACAGAGCAATCAGTTTGCCCGAAACCATGCATTGTATCCTCTGCCGGACAGTACGGCAGTCAGGAACCTGACCGATTCTTTGCAGGTGCTTCTTTCAGACGGAGTAATGCGTATCTCCCGTATTAGTATCCGGAATATTGAAATCGATAATAAACACCGGGTGCTGACTTTCCGCTTTTCAAACGGCATGGCAGATTACCCCATACGGGAAGAAAAAATACCCCTTGTCCGGCAAGCCATCCTTCATTTCCTTCCCGAAGAGTTCAGCCGGTATACCATTACCATGACAACAGACGGGAAAAAGCTGGAAGAACTCATACCGGCCTATTACAACACGCAATACCAACCGCTGACAAAAAAACAACTGGATAAAAACAAAAAAGACCATGCAGCTGCCGTTAATCCCGGCAAAAAACCCCCGGTACAACAAAAGCCGAGACAAGGTACACCCAAAGAAATAGCCCTGCAGCAACAGCTGGCAGCCCGTCAGGCAGCTGTCAACCGGCAAAAAGAGAAAGCACTGGAACAGCAGAAAAAAGATATGCGCAAACGCAACCGGCACCAGTGGCCGGACCTGGGACCAACTCCGCTTATTATAAAAGAAAATAAACCCTACAACATAACCAACGGACTGCAAAACAGGCATATTGCCTTGTGGCACAGCCACGGCCTGTATTACGAACAAAAGCTGGCCCGGTGGGAATGGCAGCGGGCACGCCTGTTCCAAACCGTTGAGGATCTTTATACTATGTCGTATGTACTGCCTTTTCTTGTACCTATGCTGGAAAACGCGGGAGCCACCGTCCTGTTGCCACGGGAACGGGATACGCAGGTGCACGAAGTCCTGGTGGACAACGACGACCCATCCAGCGGCTACAGCGAACAATCCGGTACCTACTTGTGGCGTACCGATGAAACAGACCCCCGCGGGTTTGCCAATAAGAAAGACGTCTACACACATGTGGACAACCCGTTCCGGATGGGTACGTACCGCAGAGTCACCACCCACAACCCAAACCTGAGCAAAAGGGCGTCCATGCAACCGGCTTTTGCCGAATGGGTTCCTCAAATCCCACAGGCCGGAGAATACGCCGTATATGTTTCCTATGCCAGTATCCCGGAGAGTGCACGGGATGCACGCTATACCGTTCACCACAAAGGAGGGAAAGATGTGTTTCGTGTAAACCAGCAAATGGGCGGAGGCACCTGGGTTTACCTGGGTACGTTCTTCTTTGATGAAGGCCGGAACATGCACGGAAAAGTAACGCTCTCCAACGAAAGCCGGGAAGTCAATGCCGTAGTTACGGCAGATGCCGTAAAATTTGGCGGCGGCATGGGTAACATAGGCCGTTTTATTCAGGATACCTTTCTGCTCGCATCTTACGGTAACATAGATATATCCCCGCAAATCAGCAATTATCCCCGTTTTACGGAAGGATCCCGCTACTGGCTCCAATGGGCCGGCTTTGCAGACTCTGTTTATACCTATTATGAAGGAACAAACGATTACAACGACGACTTTTCTTCCCGGGGACGGTGGGTAAATGCCCTGGCCGGAGGCTCGGAAAAATACCCCGGCAATCCGGGTTTGCATATCCCCGTTGACCTATCGCTGGCCTTCCATACAGATGCCGGAACAACAAAGAACGACAGCATCATTGGCACCCTGGCCATTTATACACGGGACAGCGACGGTACAGAATTGCTCCCTACCGGGCACAGCCGCATGACATCCCGTGACTTAACAGATCTGGTTCAAACCCAGATTGTTGACGATATTCGCCGGGAATGGAATCCCGACTGGACACGGCGCGGGATATGGAACCGTTCCTATGCAGAAAGCCGCTCGGCACAAGTACCCTCCATGCTCCTGGAACTCCTTTCCCACCAAAACTTTGCCGATATGCGTTACGGACTGGACCCCCGGTTCCGCTTTACAGTAAGCCGGGCCATTTACAAGGGCATGCTCCGGTACCTGAGCCATTCCCTGGGATTTGACTACTGCGTGCAGCCCCTGCCCGTCCGTGCCCCGGCTGTAGAACTGAAAACACCCGGCACCGCCCTGCTCACCTGGATTCCTGTAACCGATTCACTGGAACCTACGGCTACAGCTGAAGGCTATGTGGTTTATACCCGAAAAGGAGACCTTTCCCAACCCTTTGACAGCGGTATGTACGTGGCATCTAACCGGGCCGAGATTCCTATAGAACCGGGAATTCATTACAGTTTCAAGGTTACTGCCGTCAACGCGGGCGGAGAAAGTTTTCCTTCTGAAACGGTAAGCCTGTACAAGGTTCCCGGAGAAGAAGAAAAAGGGAAGGTGCTTATTGTGAACGGCTTCACCCGGGTATCTGCTCCCGACAGTTTTGCCTCGGAAGACACACTTTTTGCAGGTTTTCTGGACAAATCAGACCACGGCGTACCGTACCTGCGTGATATCTCCTACATAGGCTCGCAATTTCAATTCCGCCGTACCATTCCCTGGAAAGACGACGACGCACCCGGCTTTGGAGCCAGCCATGCAGATTGGGAAAAAGCTGTCTTACCCGGAAATACGTTTGATTACCCCATTGTGCACGGAATGTGCTTTGCGCAGGAAGGATATACGTATGTTACGTCCAGCCTGGATGCATTTAACGCATCGGAGGGGTACGAGGATTACTTTGCTATCGACGTGATCCTGGGCAAGCAAAAACACGTACTACGTGGCGGAACAGAAACAGGAAAGGCAGACTTTGCTACCTTCCCGGCCGCCCTGCAACAGCAACTGACAAAATATGCAGAAAACGGAGGCAATTTGCTGCTCAGCGGTTCCTACGTTACGTCAGACCTCTGGGAAGGCCCCAAACCCGACACCCTCTCCCAGCAATTTGCTAAAGAAGTGTTAAAAGTAGAACACAGAAGCAACCGGGCTACCCATACGGGAGAAGTCATTGCCTCGCCCTCTCCCTTTCCTGCATTTTACAAAGGAATTCCGGCCCATGCAGCCGATTTCACCTTTTATACACAACTGAACCAGCACTCCTACCCGGCAGAGTCACCCGATGCCTTTGAACCGGCTACAGAAGATGCCTATACCATTTTACGTTACCGGGAAAACCGCCTGAGTGCAGGCGTCGCCTGGGAAGGTGATTACAAGGTAATCACGCTGGGCTTCCCTTTGGAAACCATAAGCAGCCACCGGGAACGGCTACAATTGGTACAACAATGCCTGGATTTCTTTCAAACTGACAAATAGTCAGTATATGTACCGTTGGAATGGTTTTTGACATAGGTGACATCAAAATCACAATGCAACAACTATGAAAAATAAAGGTACTATTGGGGTAACCACCCACGACATTTTTCCTGTAATCAAGAAATTCCTGTATTCAGACCATGAAATTTTCTTGAGGGAATTGATTTCCAACGCAGTAGATGCTACACAAAAGATCAAGGCCCTGGCTGCCAAAGGAGAATTTAAAGAAGAACTGGGAGATCTGACCATTCGCGTAAGTGCAGATAAAGACAATGCTACCCTGACCATCTCTGACAAAGGGATTGGCATGACGGCAGAAGAGGTGGACAAATACATCAACCAGATTGCATTCTCCAGTGCCGGTGAATTCCTGGAAAAATACAAAGACCAGGAAAACAACATTATAGGTCATTTTGGTCTGGGATTTTATTCCAGTTTTATGGTAGCCAAAAAGGTGGAAATCATCACCCAATCCTGGCAGGAAGGAGCAGAGGCCGTCAAGTGGACGTGCAAAGGTACGCCGGAATATACCATGGAACCTACGAAAAAGGAAAGCCGGGGAACAGATATTATCCTGTATTTGTATGCCGAGCATAAATCGTATGCAGAAGAAGACAGCATCAACATGTTGCTGCACAAATACTGCAGTTTTCTGCCCGTTGAAATTGCCTTTGGAAAAGAAAAAGAATGGAAAGACGGAAAAGAAATTGAGCTGGACAAAGACAGGATAGTAAACGATACCAATCCCCTGTGGACCCGCAAGCCTGCCGAGCTGAAAGACGAGGATTACAAGGCTTTTTACAGCAAACTGTACCCCATGGCAGAAGAGCCGCTTTTCTGGATTCACTTGAACGTAGACTACCCGTTCAAGCTCACCGGGATACTTTATTTCCCCAAGATTAAAGACCGTCTGGAAGTAACACGCAACAAAATTCAACTCTATTGCAATCAGGTGTTTGTCACCGACAATATCGAACATATTGTCCCGGATTTTCTGACTTTACTGCACGGAGTAATTGATTCTCCGGATATTCCGCTGAACGTATCGCGCAGTTACCTGCAAAGCGATTCCAACGTAAAGAAGATTTCGTCACACATCACACGCAAGGTGGCTGACCGGTTGGAAGAAATCTTTAAAAACGACCGACCTGCCCTGGAAGAAAAATGGGACAACCTGAAGCTTTTCATTGAATACGGCATGATGACGGAAGACAAATTCTACGATAGAGCCGTAAAATTTGCCTTGTTAAAAAATACCGACGAAAAATACCTGAGTTTTGACGAATACGCCACATTCATAGAACCCAACCAGAAAGACAAAGACAACAACCTGATCTACCTGTATGCGACCCATGCAGAAGAACAGTTTGCCTACATAAGCGCGGCAAAAGACAAAGGCTACGACGTACTTCTACTGGACTCTCCCCTCTCGGCTCATTTTGTCAACCTCTTGGAATCCAAGATGAAAGACGTACGCTTTGTACGCGTTGACTCAGACATACCGGAAAAGCTTATCCTGAAGGAAGAAGCCGACAAACCGGAAATGCAGGAAGAGGAAGAAAAAGAATTGCAAGCCTTATTCACAGAGGCCCTGCCCAAAGACGTTACGTTTACCGTAACCTTTGAAAACATGGGAGAACAACAATTGCCCGTTATCATTACACAAGGTGAATGGATGCGCCGCTACCGTGAAATGTCGGCCCTGGGTGGCGGAATGAATTTTATGGGCACTATGCCGGAATCCTACAACCTGGCCGTAAACGTACAACATCCTTTGGTAGAACGCATAAGGGAATCCAAAGACAAAGACCTGGTACATCAGGTATGTGATCTGGCCCTGCTGGCCAACAACCTGTTAAAAGGAGAAGCCCTGAACACGTTTATAAAAAGAAGTGTGGATATCATCAAGTGACTACTGCAACGGGGCAACAACCTCTATGAGTTCCGGCAGGTCCATACCAATACCTTTCAGGAACTCAACGCGGGGAACCCCGTTGCTGTTCCATCCGCGGCGTTTGTAAACGGCATCCAGCAATTTCTCGTACCTGTCTTCGCGGAAGGTTCGTAATGCCTTGCGTTTTTCATCCAGCGTCATGGTTGCGGGGTCCACACCCACTTCTTCTTTCAGCTGCTTGTCATACCTTTCCTCCCTGGAGAGGTACTCTTCCGCCGTTACGGGACCGCAGGCACGGTAAGGTTGCGCATCGTGCTTACGCAAGCCGTATCCCATCCTGATATTAAATACGCGTTGGAAATTGTACACACGTTCCGACATGCGGATGAGTTCTTCCTTATCAAAGTCCAGACCTGTAACCGCCTTAAAAACAGTTACGTAATTGTCTACGTGTTCCGGAACTTTGTTGGGTTCGGCTGTTTGGGCATTGTCTGCCGGTTCTATGTCGTTCCAACAGAGTTTACAAAAACCCGCCAGACCAAACCACGTTCTGAACATGGGAAAATAATGCAACGCCTCGGCTTTGTCTTCAAACGTGGGAATCGCGTTGTTGACCATATCCATAAAAATAAGCCAGGCCTCGTCGTGCTGGGGGCCTTTGTTTGTCATGGCATACCCGCCTTGCTGGGCCAGTGATTCCTTAGATATGTACATGGAATACTCCATACCCTTGTTCTCCATGGCAATATCCTGCAGAAAACCGGCATCGCCCCATCCTTTTTCAATAAACAGCTCTTTCATTTTACGTACCCCCAGGCCGGCTACCAAACCAAACCCTTCCCCGCGTGCCAACTGGTGCATGCATTCCAACGCATCTTCTGCATTTCCCCAGGTAAAGTCCAGGCCGCCTGTTTTTTCTTTATCCAGGATGCCTGCTTCCCAGCATTCCATCATAAAAGCGACAATGTTGCCCCAGGATATGGTACAAATGCCGTACGTATCGCAATAGAAATTCTGTTCAATAACGTACAGCGGATCAAAAACAGCCAGGTTGGAGCCGAGTGCGGCGGCAGTTTCGTATTCGGGCCCGTCCACCAACACCTTAGTTCCTTTATAGGGACCTGTTCTCAATTCAAAATCATCCACCCCCTTGGCGCACATCATGGTACAGCCCAGCCAGCAACCGTCCGGAACTCCCTGCGTAAAATAAGTTTTCCAGACTTCCATATCAATCTTATGGCAATCCTTATGGTCTCCGAATTTAAAATTCATCACCGGCAACAAGTCGTATTTCTCCATAACACCCATCAGATGAGCCGTTCCCAATTTTCTCATTTGGCATTGCTCATCATCCAGCTCTATCATTTCCCGGGTAAAACGCTTGCCACGCTCCATAATGGCCGGCATATCCACTACATTCACCAAATTCCCCGATACTTGCGGGACTTTAGCCACAATAGCACGCACGTTCTTATGGCGCAACAAAGTGCCCAATCCGCCTCTGCCGGCTTGTTTAAGCCTTATTTTCTTGCGTTTGACGTCATAAAAAGAAAAATTAAGCATACCAATAAGCGAGTGATCGGCTGCCTTTCCGGCCGACACCACCGATACGTTCAGCTTGTCTTTCTCATTGTCTGCAAACATTTCATGCAATTCTTCAGCAAGCAGGTGTGAATCAATATGCATGCCTGCCGGAGGAACAAAAAACTCTATTTGGTGGTCCACTCCGTTGATATACACAATCACTTCGCGCGGAGCAATTCCCTGCACTTCCAGGGCATCAAACCCGGCAAATTTCAAATGCGGGCCAAAGTGACCTCCCACGTTGGAATCCACTACCCCTTCCGTCAACGGGGACAACCCCACGCAAATGCTTTTTCCCGACCCCGCATACTGGGTAATACCGCATACGGGACCTCCGGAAATAACAATTTCATTTTCAGGATCTTTCCATGTCGTATTCGGTGTGACGGCATCCCATAACATACGCAAACCGTACCCTTTGCCGCCTATAAATTTCTCCCTTACTTCAGGTGGAACCGGGCGTACTGCTGCACTGTAGGTACTCAAATCCACATACAAACTCTGGTCTGAATACCCTTTATCAAGCGGTTTCCATGTATAAGGAATCCGGGCCAGCACTTCCCGGTTATTAAGTAAAGCATTCATAGAAAATCTTTTAATTGTATATTTGTCTTACAAAAATAGAGAAATTGACGGTAATCCAAAATATAAAAACCCGGCTGGCTTCAAAACGTGTAGGAATTGCAGGAGCCGGAGGTCTGGGATCCAACGCAGCTGCCGCCCTGGTCAGAAGCGGCATAGGACACCTGGTTGTTGCAGATTTTGATATGGTTACACAAAACAACCTAAACAGACAATTCTATTTTACAGACCAAATAGGACGTACCAAAGTGGCTGCTTTGCGGGAAAACCTGTTGCGGATAAACCCCACCCTTGATATTCAGGTATTTACGGAGCGCGTAACATCCGGAAATGCCGACAACTTCTTTTCCGGGTGCGATGTTGTGGTAGAAGCTTTCGATGCAGCCGGGGAAAAGGAATGGTTTGCTGCCTGGATGGCGCAGCACCTCCCCCACATCCCCTTAATTATGGGTTCGGGCATTGCCGGATGGGGAGACCCGCACCTTGTTCAGGTACAACGTGCCGGGAACCTGTATGTATGCGGGCATCAAAAAGAAATCGACCAAAAAGACGTACCTTTGATGGCTCCGCGAGTAACCCAGACGGCTATGATGCAGGCAGATCTGGTACTTGAAATTTTGTTGAAAGACATACCGCAGCCCCTATGACCATTTTATTAAACAACAGAAAAGAACAATTCCAAACAAGTTCCATGACCATTGAACAGATTATGGAAAAAAAATCTTTCCATTTTAAAATGCTCGTAGTCAAACTAAACGGACAGCTTGTTCCCAAAGGAACCTACGACTCGGTTCAGGTTAAGGACGGAGACCGCCTGGACATCATTCACCTGATTAGCGGCGGATAAGCACCCTGCCTACACCAATACACAAATCGCTTTACAAAGAATACCTATATATTTATGAAAAAAATTCTTTTAAAACACCTGCCATCCTACATCCTGCCGGTATGCGCCCTGCTGACCGTATTCTTCCTGACACCTTCCTGCGTTACCGTGGGACTGGACGCCGTAAGCGGATCTACCCTTATCTGGAACTCGGGCTCTAACAATTACTTTAACCGGGAAGCTTATACCACATTGCAAGGACCTAAAAAACTGGTAATTGACGGCGAAGTAGAACAGGCAACAGAAATCAAATTGTCCAAGTTCCCGTTGCGCACGGTAACCGTTAAAGAAGCCATGTACTGCAAAGAAGGCGATTCCATCGCGTTTCTGGGAGCTTTCCGGTACGAGGGGTACGCCTTGTGTGATATCCTAAGTGCTGTTAAAGTAGACAAAGAAAGCAAAGAAGACTTGTGGCCTCCCATAGATCTGTACATAGAAGTACGGAACGATGCAGGCGATACGGCTGTTTTCTCCTGGGGGGAACTGTTTTATACGGCCAACATGTACGGTGTGGTAGTGGCCAAAAGGGTCACACGCGTAATTCCCGGAAAAACAGGCGAATTGTGGAACCTGCCCACAGAAATGAAACTGATTGCAGCCACAGACCTGGTCTCTGTCCGGAACATTCCGTGTCCCACACACATTACCATCCGCTCACTCAAAGGAAATTACATAGTGGACAGGGCTCCGGAAGTACTGGAAAACGACCCCGGGCGCCTGGCCATTCAAATGTCTTTGCAAGATACCGCCGCCGTACTGACATCACTTCCCAAAGGCCTTCCCACACTCACGTACCCCGTACTCTTTTACGGCAACAGTACGGGTTATAAAGGCATGCGGGAATATTCGGGACTTATGCTCCGTGACGTGCTGGCTCCCTGGTTTCCTGCTGACGATTACAAAACCATCCAAACAGGCATGTTGAGCGTTGCCGGCGTGGACGGCTTCAGGGCAGCCTTTTCTGTGTCTGAAATAGTGAACCGCAACGACCACCGGGAAATCCTCCTAAGGCAGGACGGAACCTCCTTTGCCATCTATACGGCATGCGACGCCTTTGCAGACAGAAGCATCAAAGGACTGAGCGAAATCCGATTAACCGATAGTGAAAACTAACAGACAGATATATGAACCTATATATAAAAAAGTGGCGCGTGCTGTTGTGTGTACTCCTGGCAATACCTTTTTTAGGATGTCGGCAGCAAGCGGATAAACAACTGGTTATTTTCCATGCAGGCAGCCTGGCCATGCCCCTGAAGGCGCTGGCAGACAGCTTTACCACCATGTACCCGGGTACGGAATTTAAAATGGAAGCGGCCGGCAGTATAGATTGCGCCCGCAAAATCACAGAACTGGGACGTTCCTGCGACATCCTGGCCTCGGCAGATTACCTGGTCATTGACCAATTGCTTATTCCCGAATACGCCTCGGAAAACCAACACTTTGCCACCAACAGCATCGTCATTGCCTATACAGACAAATCGCGGGAAGCAGACCACATTACCTCTGACAACTGGTACGAAATACTGCGCTTGCCCCATGTCTTTTACGGGCGGTCAGACCCCCATGCCGACCCATGCGGCTACCGCACCGTCTTTGTGCTGCAACTGGCAGAGAAATATTATACCCCGGCAGACGGCCCTGCCCCCTTTACTGTACAAGATTTCACGGAAAAAGACCAACGCTTTATCCGCCCTAAAGAAGTGGATTTATTGGCTTTGCTGGGCAGCCAGGCCATAGATTATATGTTTATATACAAATCGGTGGCCCTGCAACACGGCCTGCGGTATATAGAACTACCGGACGATATCAACCTGGGAGACAGCGCCCTGGCAGCACAGTATGCACAAGCACAACTAAAAATCAGGGGAAGCAGTCCGGGAGATTCCATCGTAGTAACGGGGACTCCCATTGTGTACAGCTTTACCATTCCCCACAATGCAGAAAACCCGCAACTGGCCAAAAAATTCGCCGCCTTTTTAACAGACCCCGACGGAGGGCAGAAAATCCTCCGCTCTTTGGGGCAATAAGAACCCGTTACGTAATCGCAACCTGACGGTTAGCCAGCATGCGCACTTCTGACGGATCGTGTGTCACGTGCAGGATGGTAATGCCGGTATCGGATACCTTTTTCAACAACAGGGCCGACTGGTCCCGTAACGGAGCATCCAGGGCCGAGAGCGGCTCGTCCAACAGCAACACTTTGGGATGGATTACCAGGGTCCGCGCCAGGGCCACCCGCTGCTTCTCCCCTCCCGACAGCGATTCCGGCATCCTGTCCAGATGGCGGGCTATGTCCAGATCCTCGGCAAACCGAACTACCATCTCGTGAACTTCCTGTTTTTTCATATTTCTGATGACCAGCGGCCAGGCAATGTTGTCAAAGACACTCATATGCGGGAAAAGCGCGTAATCCTGGAAGAGAATCCCTACGGGCCTGCGTTGCGGCGGTACAAACGTACAATCGGTTCCGTCAATCAGGATCGTGCCTTTTTTCAAAACCCGTAATCCGGCAATCAATTCCAGCAGTACCGTCTTGCCCGACCCCGAAGGCCCCAGCAAGGCACAATAATCGCCTTTTTCCAGTATCAGGAAAAAATTCTCCAGATGAAAGTCACCTACCTTATACTCTAAATCTTTGCAAACCAACATATTACACCTTGGTTTTTTTACGTCCCAACAACCGGAGCACCATAAATACGGCAATACATAGTATAATAAAGAGCACAGCCACCGGCTTGGCGTATTCCAATCCATACGAATTGAACCGGTCAAAAATCAATACGGGAGTAGTCATGGGATGGTACGCCACAATGACCACGGCGCCAAATTCGCTCATTCCCCGGGCAAACATCAGTACCAGCCCCGTAATCACAGAAGGCCGGGCCAGCGGCAGGGAAATCTGCCGGAATACCCTGAAAGGCGAGGCTCCCAACGAGCGGGCTGCCTGCTCCAGCCGTTCCGGAACGGCCTGAAACCCGTCCCGGGCCGCATTGATCAGGAAAGGCACACTTACAAAAGCCATGGCCACTCCGATGGCAAAAGGGCTCCCTACCAGATTCAGGCCAAAGGCCTCGGCAAGTTTACCCAAAGCCGAGTCCCTGGCTATAAAGCCCAGCACGGCAATTCCGGCGGCTGAGTGCGGCAATACAATGGGAATATCTATCAACCCCTGAACAAACGCCTTGCCCCGGAACTCCTTCCGTGCCATAACGTAAGCCAGCGGCAGGGCAAAGAAGCCCGCCAAAACGGTAAAGAGCGCCGAGACGCCCAGCGTAAGGCCAATGCTGCCCTTTACCTGAGGGTCTTTCATGGTTTCGAACAAGGCAGGAAGGGAGGTGGAAAAGAAAAGCCCCAGCAACGGAGCCACGATAAACAAGAGCATAACCCCTGAAAGAAACAGAAAAACCAATCGTACGGTTGTATAATTTTGCCTAAGGTGCATCATCTTGTTTTTCAAAACAAATATAAGAAAAACCATTGTATCTTTGTTTGTATGATTGATTTCGACTTAGCTTTACAAATAGTTCTGGACCTTGCCAATCCTACCGGAACAGAAATTATACCCCTTGAGAATGCCTGCGACCGCATACTGGCTGCCAACGTAAACGCGCCTTTCCCCATGCCTCCTTTTTCCAAATCGGCCATGGACGGCTATGCGTGCCGCAAAGAAGACACAAAAAAAGGCATGAAAACGCTGGAAGTGATAGCTGCCGGGGAGGTGCCGGAATATGAAATCACACCGGGAACGTGCAGCAAGATTATGACCGGAGCCCTGCTGCCCCAGGGAGCCGATTGCGTCTTAATGGTGGAAAATGCCTCGGAACGTAACGGACTTATCTACGGTCCCACACCTTCTAAGGACAACATCATACACCGGGGAGAAGATTTGAAAGAAGGAGAACCGGTACTTACCGCAGGTACCTTGCTGCGACCGCAACACCTGTCTCTGTTGGCTTCCTGCGGTACCTCACAAATAACCGTAAGTAAGAAAATTACCGTAGGCATCCTTTCCACCGGAGACGAGCTGGTAGAACCGGGACACCCCCTGACTGCAGGCAAGGTATACAACAGCAATTCCTGGCAGCTGATGGCCATGGTACAACAAATGGGAGCCGTTCCCACGTATTACGGCATTGCCAAAGACTGCCTGATACAAACGCAAGACCTGCTTATAGAAGCCTTGGCAGACAATCAAGTAGTACTGCTCACAGGCGGCGTATCGGAAGGAGACTTCGATTGGATTCCCGTTGTTATGCTAGATTTAGGCTTTACCATCCTCTTTGACAGGGTACGCATTCAGCCGGGAAAGCCCACTACCTTTGCTGTGTCTCGCACTAAGGAACAGTACATATTTGGGCTGCCCGGAAATCCCGTTTCCTCTTTTGTGCAATGCCTGCTGCTGGTATTCCCCTTTTTAGCCGCCCTGCAAGGCGCCACCTGGGAACCCGTTACCACGTATTTTCCATTGAAGGGAGATTATAAAAGACGCCAAAGCGCCCGGATGGCCCACATACCCGTACGTATAAACCCCGACGGTACGTGTTCGCCCGTTCCGTACAACGGCTCGGCTCACCAGGCAGCTCTTTCCACAGCACACGGACTGGGCAGAATCCCCGTAGGCAAATACACCCTCAAAGAAGGCGACCCCATAGAGGTGCTTCTTTTTTATTGATAACGCCATGGTAGCTCCTACCCTCACAGATTCTTTTGGACGAACCATCCATTACCTGCGCATTTCCGTTACCGACCGGTGCAACCTCAGGTGCGTGTACTGCATGCCGGCAGCAGGCGTTCCTTTGATTCCGCATGAAGACATGCTTTCCTTTGAGGACATTGTGTCCTTCACCCGGTATGCCGTAAGCCGAGGTATACGTAAGGTGCGCCTTACGGGAGGAGAACCGTTGGTACGTAAAGGCATTACCTCCCTGGTACGCTCCCTGGCCGCTGTGGACGGCCTGGAAGATCTGGCCATGACCACCAACGGAATCCTGCTGGCAGAGATGGCCAAAGAGCTGAAAGAGGCCGGATTGCACCGGCTCAACATCAGCCTGGACACACTCAGCCCCCACACATACAAAGAACTTACCCGGGGAGGCGATGTAAACCGTGTCTTGCGGGGTATCCGGGCAGCCCGGGAGGCCGGTTTTGGAGGGCAGGATTCCCCCCTGAAGCTGAACTGCGTTCTTCTGCCCCATACCGCGCAGGAAGACGTAGCCGCACTGCGTACTTTTTCCCGGGAAGAAGGGCTGCAGCTGCGTTTGATCCACCACATGGACCTGCAACACGGCACGTTTACCAAAGTAGAAGGCGGAGACGGCGGGGACTGCACCCGTTGCAACCGCCTGCGGCTCACCTCCACCGGAATTTTAAAACCGTGCCTGTTCAACAACCTGGGGTACGACATCCGCAAATTGGGGTATGAAAAAGCACTGGAAGCCGCCTTACAAAACAAACCAAAAAGGGGAACCAGCAATACATGCGATTTTTTTAGTTATATTGGAGGATAATACTACTTAATAAGACATACCATGTTAACTCATATCAACCACGAAGGACAGGTGCATATGGTAGATGTTTCACCCAAGGAACAAAGCCTGCGCACCGCCCGGGCACAAGGTTTCATTGCGTTGAAAGCCCAAACGCTGGAGCTGGTGCGCGAAAACAAAATAAAAAAAGGTTCTGTACTCACCACGGCTTCCCTGGCCGGCATTCAGGCTGCCAAACAATGCAGCCAACTGATTCCCCTGTGCCACAACATCCCCCTGTCGCAGGCAGACGTTTCCTTTACGTGGCATCCCAACGGCCTGGAAGCCACGGCTGTTGTCAGCTGTATAGGCCCTACCGGAGTAGAAATGGAGGCATTGACGGCGGTAAGCCTGGCACTCCTTACTATATACGATATGTGCAAAGCTGTGGACAAAGAAATGGAAATTACCAACATACGGCTTATTGAGAAAACGAAAACAAAAACAGACTGACCATGTTAACCATACGCTCCGTTAATATTTCCGAAGAAAAAGGGACTGTCAAAACTGCCCGGGAGCTCATTCAGCTGGATGCATCGGGCATTGCAGGCGATGCACATGCCGGCGCCTGGCACCGCCAGGTAAGCTTGCTGGGAGAAGAGGCTTACGAACTTATGCAACTGGACCCGCAGGAATTTCCTTACGGCTCCTTTGCAGAAAACATCACCACAACGGGATCCCCCTCCAAGGAAGTCCCCGACCTGAAGTATTGCCAACCGGGAGACCGGTTCCGTTGCGGCAACGTGTTGCTGGAAGTTACACAAATTGGCAAAAAATGCCACGGCCCCGGCTGCCCCATTCAAATCAAAACAGGAAACTGCGTGATGCCTAAAGAAGGCATTTTCACCCGCGTTCTTTCCGGAGGAACACTCAAACCCGGCGACACCCTGCATTATGAACGGAAGCAGTACCGGGCTTCTGTAATTACCGTAAGCGACCGCGCATATGCAGGAATCTATGAAGACCGCAGCGGCCCGGAACTGGAACGATTACTCCGGGAATTTTGCGAACAAAACCAATGGCCCGTAACCGTATCACGCACCTTGTTAGCCGACCATGCAGACGGGTTGCGTTTGGTACTTGAAAATGCAATAGAAGAAGGCTACGACCTGGTTTTCACTACGGGAGGTACCGGAATAGGCCCCGCTGATATAACCCCCGGCGTTGTAAAACCATTTTTTGACAAAGAAATACCCGGCCTTATGGAATACATACGCGTTACGTACGGCAAAGACAATCCGCATGCGTTGCTGAGTACTTCCGTGGCAGGAATAGCCGGGAAAACGCTAATTTTTACACTTCCCGGCAGCGTTCGGGCCGTTAACGAATACTTCACAGAGATTGCACGCTCCCTAAAACACATGATTTACATGCAAATGGGACTGGATGTGCATTAAATTTCGAATATTCCCCTATCTTTGTAGTTAAATCTTTTAAACAATAAAAATAACACCTATTATGAAAAAATCTGTTTATCTTTTGGTTTCTCTTTTGGGCATTGCTTTTTTAGGTTCTTGCTCAACAAACCAATACACGGTGACAGCTACTTTCCCCGATGAAATGTTTGACGGGGATTGGGCACGTATTACAGCTACGCATGACGGAAGCGTTCTGGACAGCACCATTATTGAAGGCCAAACGGCTGTTTTTACCGGAAAAATTAAAACACCCGTATTATGTTTGGTAAGCAGCGGCCATACCCGCGGCCAGCTTATTCTGGAAGGCGGTACCATTACTATTGACATGCAAGACCCAGGGAAACCCGCTTACGGAGAAGGGACACGTCTGAATACCAGACTGGTTGATCTCACTACCAAGTACAGCGAGCTCATGGACAAAATCATGAACTACCACGGAGAAGACGCCGAAGAGTACTACGAAACAGTATGGGTTCCTGAATTTACAAAGGAAATTGGCAGCATTTTCAATGCCAACTCCAACAACGACGTAGGAACCCTGGCCCTGATGTACCTTAACAACTTCGTAGAGAAAGAAGAGCTGGACACATACCTTGATAAAGCAGGACAAGTTGTCAGATCACGAGGACCCATCGAAAAAATCATCAAACAACGTACAGCCTTTAAACAAACAGCAGAAGGTATGATGTTCACAGACTTCACCATTGAAGTTTCAGAAGATGAAACGGTATCGTTCTCTGACTACATTGGACAAGGCAAATACGTTCTCGTAGATTTCTGGGCAGGCTGGTGCGGCCCCTGTAAACGCGAAATCCCCATCATCCGTGAAGTGTACGACCAATACAACGGAGATGAATTTACCGTTCTGGGAGTAGCCGTATGGGAAGAACCTGAAGCCACCCTACAAGCCATAGAAGACCTGAATGTTGTATGGCCCTGCATCATCAATGCAAAAAGCATCCCTACAGACATCTACGGCATCAGCGGCATTCCGCACATCATTCTCTTTGGACCCGACGGAACCATCGTTGCCCGCGGTCTGCGTGGTGATGCCATGAAAGCAAAAATTGCTGAAATCATGGAAGTAGAAGAATAATAATGAAAGTTCCTTCTTTCATAACCGGCACGGTGGTCCTTACGGCCACCGTGTTGTTTCTGTGCCAGGGCCATCCTCACAAACACAACCCCAACCTGCAGACACTGCAAGAAGTAGTTATGCTGCTCACGAACCCCGGTTTTGAAGGCCGCAAAGCAGGCAGCCGGCACGATTCAACCCTGGCTGTTTCTATTGCCAACAAGATGGCCGGGTACGGATTTACACCGTATTTCGACGATGGTCCCTTGCATAAATTCAGTTACAGAAACGTTACATCCTGGAACGTGGTTATGATTTACAAAGGAAAAGCAACCAACGGAACGGTCCTGCTGGGCGCCCATTACGACCACCTGGGCATGGGCGGCCCCGGTTCGGGAAGCCTGCGGCCCGATACCTCGGCCATCCACCCGGGAGCCGATGACAACGCATCGGGAGTAGCGGCCGCTATGGAAACAGCCCGCCTGTTGACAGAAGCCGGAAAACAGCACGGCTTGCAGAAAGACATCCTCTTTGCCGCCTTTGGCGCCGAAGAAGAAGGAACCGTAGGCTCGGCTTTCCTGGCAGACACCCTGGAAAAAGCCGGACTCCTTCCCTCGTTGATGATCAACCTGGACATGGTAGGAAGGCTCCGGGACAGCGTACTGCAAGTGAGCGGAACCGGAACCTTTGACGGAGCCGATTCCCTCCTGCGCACCCGCCTGGACAGCACGATGCCCCTGGTATTGAAAACCTCGGCAAGCGGGTACGGCCCGTCAGACCACAGCACCTTTTACCGGGCAGAGGTTCCCGTCCTTTTCTTTACCACCGGCCCGCATACCGACTACCACACCCCTTTTGACACCCCGGACAAAATCAATTACGACGGCCTGGCTCAGATAGTGCGTTATGCAACCTCGGTAGCCGCAGCCGTAGCCGTAGAAGGATTTGAACCCGTATACCAAGAGACGTACGACGAACAACCCATGCCCGAAAAAGTCACCTTCAAAGCCAGCCTGGGCGTCATCCCCGACTTTATTTACGAAGGAACAGGCTTTTGTGTCGGCACCGTCATCAAAGGCAGACCCGGCCATAAAGCCGGCATGCAGGACGGAGACATTGTCGTACAAATCAACGACCGCCCCATAACCACCATAGAAGAATATATGGAAGCCCTGGGAGAACTCACCGCCGGAGAAATCGTCTGGGTTACCGTACGCCGGAAAAACCGCCTGCTGGAACTGGAGGTACAATTATGAGAACCCTCTCCGGCACCACGCAACGCGAAGCCCCATCCACCAGGTAACGTATGGTTTTTAAAAAAAAATACCGTACTTTTGCTGCCCCCGGTCCGGTAGCTCAGTTGGACAGAGCAACAGCCTTCTAAGCTGTGGGTCTTGGGTTCGAATCCCAACCGGATCACAAGCAAAAGCCCCGCAATCACAGATTGCCGGGCTTTTTTAATGATGGCCGAGCCAAGCTCGCTTGAGCGAGGACAGCAATGAAAAAGTCCGCAGGTCGCAAAGCGACCGGGGCTTAAGCTTGTAAGATGCCCCGCGGCAGCGCCAGGGACGTGCGACACCCTCCGGGTGGAGCAAATCCCAACCGGATCACTGAAGAAGTAAAATTCTGATAACTGGGTATTACGGAGTATAGTCAGCCACTTGGATGTTGAATTACATACCTTTTATATCTTTTATATCTTTTCTAATATTTCTTTTTTGACAAATTCGTATGCTCCGTTTATATCGTACTCAATACCAATTCGAAGCAATCCTTTCATATCTCCTAAAAAATCATCATCTTCAATTTTCTTTTCCATGTTTTCAAGAAATTCCTTTTGAGTTACTTGACCTCCTTCTTCTTTCATATAGAATTTGAACGCTTCAATGACCTTCTCTACATCAACATGTGCATTGTTTAAAGCATACCATAGATCAAACAAATCACGTCCTTTTTTGCGTTGATATAAGGCTCGAACCTTAGTCGCTAACAATTCATCCAATCTATAGGTAGGAATTAATGCTTTTCCATTTTCCCAGTCGGATTCTAATGTCATTGGAACATTTTGTAACCCATAAACCGAAAAATGTTCCCTGGTATTAACTTCTATTTTTAGTTTCATGGGGACACTTTCTTCAGATTGGATACTATATACAATTATATTATTATGCTCTTTCTGCTTAATACGAGGTTTTCCCAAAAATAAAAGCAGCTCCCTGATTCTGTCTATAATTGCACCGAATGGTTCTGCTTTTATCTGGACTAAATCAATATCTTCTGAATACCTTACTGCGGGTGCTAAGAATAATTTATACAAAGCTGTCCCTCCGCGAAAAGCCAAACGTTCTCGGATAAATTCATCGTTGAACAATACAATTAGGGTGCGATGTATGATTAAGTCTTGCTCCACCTGATAATTCTCCTGCCAAGGTGCTTGCTTTTGCCATGCTGTTATATATGATTTTGGTATCATATATCTGATTCTATTTCTACGTTACGCACAATTTTCCATCTGTTTCCGGTTATCATATTCTCAGATTTCTTTCTTTGGGGACGTAATAAAGTTGGATAATAACTTACAGATTCAAGATAGTTGTACAATCCATTACTTAACTCATGCTCTTCTATAACGTATTCTAAAATATAGCCCAAGCGCTGAACAACTGCGACTTCTTCATATTTTCTTGCTGTTTCAATCAATATGTCCACTTGCATTGCTTCTTTCAATTCTTCTATGATAGTAGCCACCCGGTTAAAGCCACCCGCTTCTTTATAATAACTGACTAAGTCTAATGACGTTAATTCAGGAGATGATATATTGATATATCCACTATCTACCTTTCTTTTCATAATATCCTTCTTGTCCCACTCTTTTTTAATATAAAAGGCTATACTAACTTTATGATTTCTAATGGGTCTTAAAGTAATACCTTTGGTTATGATAGAATAGCTTTGGGGTTGTTGATGGGCTGCACCGTGGTAGGCAGCAGCATTTAATAGACCTACATAATAATCCCTATTTAGAAATTTCATCAAGTCGTTTATATAAAGGTTGGTTGGAATAATACCCTTAGCTCTATATTCCGGAGGAACAATAACATAAAAACCACGTCGAATCATCACTACTTCTCCTTGATTTTTTAGTCGTTGTAATGATTTTTTTAAAGCGTTTTCCGAAACATCTAATTGAGTATGCAGGTTTTCCGTGGTAAAATTATATTTACCATTTGCCCTTTGTGCATCAATAAAGGAGTCTAAATATTTATATTTTTCTGCCATTTCTTTAGTATATAATTGCGATAGGGGTCTAAATGTCGCCCCTATTGCAGTTGCAAACTTAATATATTTTCTTGTAGATTCAATTTTGTCTTTTTAAAATTTAGAAAATGCCTACTTTTGAACAGCCAAAACAGGCATTCCTAAAATAATGACCAGGCAACATGAATATTAATAACATTTTTCTGGCACAAAAAGAGTTTTTCAATACCCACAAAACAAAAGACGTTGCTTTCAGAAAAGCAACTTTATTGAAACTGAAAAACATTCTAAAAGATAACGAAAGCAAACTTTACCAAGCTATTTATAAAGACTTTCGCAAAGGCTCCTTCGATACTTTTTTAAATGAAATAAGCCTCATTTACAATGAAATTGATTTCTTTCTAAAAAATCTTGACAGGCTTAGCAAACCAAAAAAAGTAAAAACTGTCCTCAAATTGCAACCGGGAAAAAGCTATATCTACAACGATCCTTTAGGCTGTACATTGATCATTGGAGCCTGGAATTATCCCTACTACCTTACGTTCATTCCTGTGGTAAGTTCTATTGCTGCAGGTAACACGTGTATTATAAAACCAAGCGAACTGCCCCAAAATACCATGCAGCTTATCACCGAACTAATAAACAACCATTTTCCCTCAAACTACTTATATGCTGTGGAAGGAGGTATTCCTGAAACCTCGGAATTGTTGAAACTTAGGTTTGATAAAATCTTCTTCACCGGAAGTCCCAAGGTTGGAAAAATCATTTACCAGGCGGCTGCTAAAAACTTAGTGCCTGTAACGTTAGAACTAGGCGGGAAGTCCCCCGCTATCGTTACCCAAACTGCCAATTTGGAAGTAGCCGCAAAACGCATTATTTGGGGCAAATTCTTAAACGGAGGGCAAACCTGTATAGCACCTGACTACCTGTTGGTAGAAGAATCCGTAAAGCCGAGGCTCTTACAGTTACTGAAAGAAAAGTTGGATGAAATCCAATATACAGACGGAGCAGCACATTATGTAAGCATTATCAACAAACGAAACTATGACCGTATTTTAGGATTAACAGACAACTCAAAAATAGTATATGGCGGCAATCATAATGAAGACACTTTGTACATCCAACCCACCCTTATGGACAATGTCACATGGGAAGACGCTGTAATGCAGGAAGAAATTTTTGGCCCCGTTTTACCTGTTCTACCCTATTCCAATTACGACGCCGTATTGCAAAAAATCAGGAAAGGAGAAAAACCCTTAGCCGCGTATTTATTTACAAAAAATAAAGATGAGAAAGACAAATTTTTGCAGCTACTCTCTTTTGGTGGCGGCTGTATCAACGATACGATAATGCACATCACAAGTGATTACCTTCCTTTTGGTGGGATCGGAAATTCAGGCATTGGGAATTATCATGGAGCCTTTGGATTTCAAACCTTCTCTCATCAAAAATCAATCGTAAAGAAAGCCACCTGGGGCGAACCTGACTGGAAATACCCGCCTTACTCCGATAAAAAAATGTCCCGGCTTAAAAAAATCATCCGTTGATCATTTCTTACACCCTTACCAAGTTCATCAAGGGTTCAAATGAATAGAGTGCTGCTTTCCTTCCGGAGGATTCTTCTTTCTTAGCCAATAATCCGGCATCAACTAACTTTTTAATAATAATTGCTGCAGTTGCATTTGGTATTCCAATACTACCAACAAATTTGTTATTGCGGAAAACAGGATTAGTAAATAGAAAATCTAAAATTTCGATATTCCACTTTGAAGACAGTAGTGATGCAAACTCCTGCTTCATATTTTCATATAGTATCTGAATCTCTTCCAATATTTTCAAGTTGGCAATTGCCTGAACTCTCACAGCTTCTAAGAAAAAACGAATCCAATCATTCCAATCCCCTGTTCTGGAAACGTTTCTCATTGCCTTTATATACGCCTCTTTATTCTGGTCAAAATAATCACTGATATAAAAAAATGGCTGTGACAGTATCTTTTCCAGCCACAAATGCAACGTTATCAACATCCTTCCTATTCTGCCATTACCATCTTGAAAAGGATGAAGTGCTTCAAACTCAAGATGGATAATAGCCGTTTTTACCAAAGGGGGATAATTGCTGTCAACAGAAAAATCCATCAGCTTGTCCATTCCCTCCTGCAAATGTTCCGGACTAATGGGAACGTATTCAATTTTCCTCCTCAATTTGTCTGCAAGATAATTTTGAGATGTTTTAAACTCACCCGGTGATTTACTTGCTCCTCTGCCGGCAAAAAGAAGCTGTTGATGAAGTTGCCTGATAAAATTAACCGTTAACCGATAATCAGAATCCAGCACCTGCTGTGCATTCTTTAATGCTCGTTGATAAAGTACAATTTCTATAACATCAGTTTTTGCTTTAACTGAAGCTGTTCCATCATCATCTGCTTCATATTGCAAAACCTCATCCATTGTACTTATCGTCCCTTCAATACGCGATGACAACAGAGCCTCTCTGTTACGCAACGGGGCTAACAGGATCTGATTGTTATGCATGTTTTTCAACATCTGATCATAACGAGCAAGTGCATCGGTAGCTCCTAATAACTCATTAATGAAAGTTGAATAATGAATTTCTTTTGGCGGAAAATTCCCATAATGGTAATTTACTGCATCTTTTATATCGTACTGCATAATTGATGTCTCCTGTCAGTTTGATTACAAAAATAACTAAATTTATGTAATAAAGCTACTTTTATTACAATATTATTACTTAAATTGTAATCTAACTGATTTGCTTCTATTTCTTGTACTCGATAATTTGCAAATCGTTGACAGGTTACGCTTTCTTAGCGTTCCCGGCCAAAAGGCCAGGCCATGAGGCCGCCTTCCAATACCTTCACGTTGGTATATCCGTATGACTTGAGGATGAGTGCGGCTTCGTACCCCCTCAGGGAAATTTTACACCACGTAACAATCAGTGTGTCTTTGTCTTTAGGTAGTTCGTTCAGACGTGCACGCAGCTGACCCAGTGGGATAAGTACCTCGCCAATACCCAGTCGCATAGCTTCAAACTCATCCGGATTCCGAACGTCCAGCAGCAACATTTTCTCTTCTTTCTTCAGCAACTCTTTCAGTTCAAAGGCGTTGATACCGTCCATGAGTCCATCCAGCTTGTTCTGCATGACATGAGCCGAGGCAATGCTGTGGTCGATAGCCAGGGAGAACGGCGGTGCGTACGGCAGGTCTGCGTTGCACATTTGGTCCACCGTCATGTTGTTTTGGATAGCCATGGCCCAGATGGCTATTTGTTTGCCTACGTCACCGGGGCCCAGTACCTGTGCACCCAGGATTTTGCGGGAAGTTTTATCTGCCAGCAATTTGGTAACCAGCAGTCGTCCCTGCATAAAGCCGGGCTTATCCAAACTGGCGTTGTAGGTGGTTTCGTAATTGGTGATGTTGTTGCGTTGGGCATTTTGTTCGGACAGACCCGTAGAGCCTACGCCGTAATCAAACACCTTGCAAATACCCGTTTGTATGGTGCCGGGGAATTCTTTTACATTGCCGCAAATGATATTCTCACCGGCCACACGTCCTTGCAAGTTGGCTAAGTCTCCAAACGGAGCGTGTACTTGTACGCCTGTAATCAGGTTGTTGGTTTCTACACAATCACCTACTGCATAAACGTCTTCCAGGTTGGTTTGCATGTATTTATTTACCACAATACCTCCGCGCTCGCCAATGGTAATACCCATGCTGCGAGCCAGGCCTACGTTGGGAATTACACCAATAGCCACGACAGCCAGCTGGCATGGTATTTCTGTACCGTTTTGCAGTTTTACGCCGGTCAATTTACCGTTTTCACCTAAGAAGGCCGCCACACCGTTTTCCAGAATAACGTTGGCTTTTGTCCGCACGTACCCTTCTACCAACATGGCCATTTGCATGTCCAGGAAAGTGAGCAATTGGGGCAGCATCTCTACCAGGGTGATGTCTATACCGGCTAAGTGGAGTGCTTCGCACGTTTCTATACCAATCAACCCTCCGCCAATGACCACGGCTTTTTTGATGACGCCATCGTCACTTATTTTCCGTAAGAAATCGGCGTCTTGCATAGATTGCAAGGTAGTGATGCCGTCCAGTTCAATACCCGGTACGGGTGGTTTACGGGGGGTAGCCCCGGTAGCAATGACCAATTTATCGTAAGGCAACGATCCGGTTTCTCCGGTATCCAAATTTTTAAAGAAAACTTCTTTAGCTATGGGGTCCACTTTGGTGACTTCTGTACGCACTTTTGTATCTATACGTTTGGCGTTCCAGAAGAACCTGGAATCCCGTACCACACCGGCCGGAGAACAAAGCAACTGGTCTCTGTCGTCAAAAAATCCGCCTACGTAGTAGGGATAACCACACGAAGCCATAGACAATTCTGCCGATTTTTGAATGAGCGTGATCTGGGCGTGTTCATCCATCCGCCTGGCCCTGGAGGCCGCTTTGGGACCGGCTGCCGATCCGCCTATAACTACAATTCTTTTTGTGTCCATAATATATAAGGGTTTGAATGGTATAAAAGTAGGTCTTCTACACAAGTTATCCAAAAAAGAAAGTGTCAGCAAGAGAGGAGCCGGGTGCGACTATACGATTTAATTAATTGTATTAGTAAATTTTCACAAAATAGATCCAGTAAGGATTATAAGCATCATCACCTTTCTCCTTAATTTTAAAAGAAGAGTTAGATAAAATTACTATATCATAAAGTATAAACTTGTTAAAGGGTTCGTCATCAATAAACCCAGTGCCAAACATCGTAAAGGTTTCACCATCGTCTGAAATAATAAAATATATACTTAATGAAAGGTCATCGGGGTTAATCATTTCACCGTGCACATAGGTAAATTTTTCTTCACCAAAAACAATCTCTCTAGGTTTGCTGTAGCTTTCGATAATTATAACAATGTCAGGATCAGCATCAGAGACAAACGTACCGTTCAGCACTTGCAGTACTTCTAGTTGTTCTTGGGTATAAGAATTCGAGTTTGTAGCGTCCTGCGGAACACAGGCGAACAGCCATAAAGCCAATCCGGCTAAAAGTAAGATAGATTTTTTCATAACATACTAAGTTTAAAGATTAAAGAATAATGGTTTTCTACAAAAGAAAACGCTCTCTACGTCAAACTGTGTCGTTCTCTTAAGAAAAAGCCATTTTTTATAAAATCAGGTGTTAAGTAACAAGGTTGTTGAAGAAATGGGTAAACGACGTTAGAAGAAGCAGCACATAACAAGAGTGCGTAAGTAGCAATGTTACAATGCGATATAGGAGATGGAGCAAATCCTGCTACCTGCTACCTGCTACCTGCTACCTGCTACCTGCTACCTTGAAATACTACTGTAAAAAGAGGTTGTGGCAGAAAAAGGCAATGGACTGTATCGGCAAAGGAAAACATTGGCTCCCGAAAAGGGAGGGGACCCACCGTCAGGTGGGGAGGATTTTCCGTGCCGATACAGCCATTGCCTGCAACCGTAGAAGCAATGACCTTCAGAATACGTGCGGTCCGCAACCGCCTCGGCCTATCAACTACAGCAAATGCTCCAGAATGTCACTGACGCACTCCAGCTCCAGAAAGCGTTCGTTTTCCGGAGTGTACGGGAGCTGTTCGTGGGCCCAGGTGACGTGAGAGGGAATGTAGGCGGCATAGGCACCCAGCTCCAAAACGGGCATGATGTCCGATCTCATAGAATTGCCGATCATCAGGAAGTTGTCTGGCGGGCAATCCAGGTGGTGCAGCAGTTTGGTGTACTCGGCAAGGGTCTTGTCGCTCATGATTTCAATGTGGTGGAAATACTTCTCCAGCCCTGACTTTCTTAACTTCCGCTCCTGGTCCAGGATGTCGCCTTTGGTGGCAACGACCAACCGGTAGCATCCGTTCAACCGCTCCAGGGTTTCTTCTACACGCGGGAGCAGTTCAATGGGTTTTTGTAACATATTCCGGCCCAGTTTCATGATATCTTGTACCGTAGCGGCCGGCAAGGTGTTGTTGGAAATACGGATGGCTGTATCTATCATGCTCAGCACAAAGGCTTTTATACCGTACCCGTACCATTCCAGGTCCTGCATCTCTGTCTTGTACAATTCTTCTATGACTTGCTCTGCCGGCATGTAGTCACTCAGCATGTCGCAAAGCTTTTTTTCTGCTTCCCGGTAAAACAGTTCGTTCTCCCATAAGGTGTCATCGGCATCGAACGCTATGGTTTTGATCTTTTCTTTCATTGTGACTGCAAAGATAAGAAAATGTGGTACCGTTGTTTTTCGTATTTTAGGGGCAGCAAACGAATAAACCATAACAGACAGACATATGAAACCTTTTTCTGAATTGATTAAGCGGCGTCAGAGTACGCGCGCATATATAGACAAACCCGTTGAAAAAGAGAAGATTCTGCAATGCTTAGAGGCGGCTCGGTTGGCTCCCTCGGCAAATAACCAGCAGCCCTGGAATTTTGTGGTGGTGGACGATCCGCAACTGAAGATCCAGGTGGCGGAAAGCACGGCCAGCCTGGGGATGAACAAATTTGCGTCCCAGGCGCCGGTACTGGTAGTGGTGGTGCTGGATAAAGAGCGTGTTATATCCTCACTCGGCGGACTGGTGAAGGATAAAAATTTCTGCGATTACGACGTAGGTATGGCCGTCAACCAATTTTGTTTGCAAGCGGCCGAGCTGGATCTGGACACGTGTATCATGGGCTGGTTCAAAGAAGAGAATATCAAGAAGCTGCTGCAGGTTGATAAGAAAAGACGCATTGCCTTGCTGATTGCCCTGGGGTATTCAGAAGCTCCCGTCCGTGAGAAGAAACGGAAACCCCTGGAAGAAATGAGCAGTTGGAACGCGTACAGGAAACAGTAACATCATGAAAGAACGTGAATACTATCTGAATCTATTGGATACGCACATCAAAAACCCCAAGATGATTGCGCACTCGTTGGCTTCGGAAGCCGTTATGAGGGCGTTAGCCCGCAAGTTTGGGGAAGATGAGAATGTGTGGGGCCTGGCCGGGCTGTTGCACGATATAGATGTGGAATGGACCGAGGCCGATTCGCTCCGTCACGGACCGGAAGGCGCCGCCTTTTTGCAGGAGCATGATATACCGGCCGAGGTGACCGAGGCCATCCGCTTACACAACGAACGCGCTGCAGGTGGGGAGAAGCGCAGCACCCGGCTGCACCACGCACTGGCCGCGGGAGAAACCATCACCGGGTTAATCTTCGCTGTAGCGCTGGTGTATCCGGACAAAAAAATATCGAGTGTCAAGCCCAAGTCGGTCACCAAACGTATGAAAGAGAAACTGTTTGCAGCCTCGGTCAAACGGGAAAACATCAGCGAATGTGAACAAATAGGCATACCGCTGCCGGAGTTCGCACAACTGGCCCTGGAAGCACTGGCTCCCATAGAAGAGCAGCTCGGCTTTTAAAAGCCTGTTTCCCGGTTGACCGCAAGTGTAGAATTATATCCTCGGTTTCAGAATAATCCGCATGATTAGAGATACCAGGTATATGAGCCCGCCGTAAATGGTGGGTATAAGGGCAATCTTAATGCCTGAGGCTATAAGGTCCATAGAAACGTCACCTGCCTTGCTTATGGCATCCCCGGCCTGAGCAAAACCAAGAAGTGTTGACAGAATTCCCAGAATAAGAGCTATATGTCCAATCTCGCGCACCCAGGCCGGAGCTTTCCATACGGCAATAAATAAAAAGACCAGTACTATGGTCAAGAGTCCCATAAAAAGAGGACCACCTTCAATAAAAAAACGTAACATACTATTATTGTTTTAATTGGTTACTACAAAAGTACACCACCTTATGCTCAGGGCCAAGGTCGAATCCGTCTGCTAAGGTGTCATAACCACCTTTTGAGGAAAATGCCTATTTTTGAATATGAAAAAGCATTTCAGCCTGGCGTATTGGTTTGGAGTCGTGCTGGTGATGAGCCTGGTATTTACCAATATTGTAAACGGATATTCCAAAGCTTTATTGCTGGCCATCATGTTCCTGCCCGGAGCGTTGCTGGCCAAATACCTTATGAAAGACCTGGCCTTTGAAAACAGGCGCAAAGGTATATTGCACAGTTTCTGCCTGGCCGCTTCTACGTTGCTTACAGAATATTTGTGTATCATTTTTACCAGCTGGTACCTGCTGAAACTCTACCCCGACACCCTACCCGGTCTCATCTTCAATCCCATCCTTATCTGGCTGCTGCTGGCTGTGTTTGTCGCCATGGAGCACCTCCTGCAACGTTACCTGGTAAAAACCGTACCGCCCAATGAATACATCACTTTTACCTCGGATCGTAAAAAAGTCACATTAAAGATTGATTCCATGCTGCTGGTAGAATCATGCGATGCCGAGGTCTGGATACGTACCGACAGCCAAACGGACTACCGTACCAAGATGAAAATCTCGCAATGGGAATCGGTTCTGGACGAACGCTTTATCAGGGTGCACCGCTCCTTCCTAATCAATGTGAACCACATCACACACTCCACCGCCAACCAGGTGACAGTAGGGCCTTATACCATAGAAGTTTCCAGAAAGTATAAGGACGGTTTTAAGAAATGGATACTTGACGCGCAGTAAGAATCTGCTTAAGAAAATATCCGGGAGCCTGGACGTACCAAAGCTCCCGGATATATCATGTGGCAACGGCCACCCGGATTATTTTACACTCTTCAACTTCTTCGCATCTTTCCAACTGCCTTTTATAAACACCGGCGGAGCCAGCGGTTCGTATTTTTCTACCGTTGCAGGTGCGGCAGCAGTCTTTGCAAGATTAGGAGCATCGAATGTGGCAAATTCCTCAAAAGAAGCCTCTCTGTTCTCGGACAGTCGTATAATGCGCTTGTATATGGCAAACCGTGACGGTGCGTTGAAGCCACCGGTATTGTTACGCATTATGCTGTTATAGGTAGGTCTCCATGCTCCATGAGCACATGTGAGTCCGCCTTCATAGATACCCACTACATCTTTATAGCGTGCATCACTTAACATGACCGACCATTGTATCTTGGCCGGATCAGATGTGACATCCACATTAGCTCCCCAATCCAGATCGTCTCTTTGGTAAATAAAACAATTTTTCGCATCAGCAGATATTGTTCCTGAATAAGCATATTCATCCAGCAATTTTCCAAAACCGTGACCGGCACTTTCGTGTACAAGCGTTTTAGCAAATGCCGGCTCTGAATATCCGATTATCGGAACATATCCAATGGCAGCGTTGTCTTCATACATACTACATGTTCCTGAGTAGTTGGGCGAGTTGACTATAACGGTAACAAGCGTTTTTGTCATATCCACACCCGGTACTTTCAGGGCATATTCAAATACCTTCTCATTATTGCCGCCCACAAATGTACCAATACCAAAAAATGTACCGAAGGCTGTTTCGCAGTTCTCCTCCGTAATTTCCTTGTTCTTGGAGACGGCAGCCACGGAATATACATCAAAACGATTACGTAGAGAAGTATAGGGCTCTTCGCTAAAAAATGCCTCCACAGCTTTATTCACCCACATATCAAATGAACCATTAGCATGATCCTTGTCGGTAAATGCATCCCCTGTAAAGACGAGTTTTATGCCCGTTCCTGCCGTATGTGTCTGGATTGTCCTGACTGTTCCGTCTGCCGAATAATCCGTGGAAGAATAATAACTATGTCCTGAACCTTCGCCCAGTTTATCTGCAATAAAAGCTTCTAGGTCATTGCGGCTCTGAGAGAAAGCATAAGTAGAGAAAACCATATTCCCTTTTTGATCCACCACATGGATTGTCGGTGAACCTCCGCTCAGCATTGAGTAATAAGCATCTTGATACTTCCCGGTTATATATATTGTTCTCCACGGCATACCTAAATTATCCGCAATCTCCTTCAGCTTCTGATCTGTCATCCCCATCTCATTATAAATGTGATCTTGAGTTGAATAGCCAATAACATCAAGACCTTTAGATTTATACTGATTATAGAGTGAAATGAGTTTAGGATGAAACGCTGAAGCATAACCACACCATGATTGCCATAAATATAATACCGTGTATTTATTTGAGCTGTATTCCTCTCCAAGGTTAATTCTTGAACCGGCTACATCATTGAAAGTAAAATCGGGAGCGGGAAAATAGGTCAAGTTAGAGATGTCAAAATTGTTCCCAGCTATTATATCTGCCCATAATTTTTGCCATATATTGGGATTGTTCAGAATAGAAATTGGAATAGTACCCGACAGTTTGTTTATACTAATGTTGAAGTCTTCAAGATTGTTCAAAGAGCCAAGTTCATCGGGCAATGAGCCTGAAAATGAATTATTGTAAAGAAAAACCTGTCTAAGATTACTCATTTGCCCCATAGAACTTGGTAAAGGTCCCGTGAATTTATTCCAACTTAGGTAAAGAATCCTCAATTTAGAGAGTTGTGCTATCTTGGGCGACAATTCACCGGAAAGCTTGTTGTCCGCCAAATACAGATTCTGCAGTTCCGAGACCGAGAACAGTTCGTCCGGGATTCCACCTGTCAAGTCATTACCTGTTAAATAAAGTACTTCCAGTGCTTTCAGTTTTCCAATCTCAGGTGGAATAACTCCGTGGACTCCGATGTTCCACCCTAAATTTAAGTTTTTTAATTTAGTGAAATCTCCGATTTCAGGAGGAATAGTGCCGGAGAGATTATTTTCCGGTAGGGATAGTGCAACGACAAACCCATGTTCATCCGTCGTAACGCCATACCACTCTCCAAGAGGTTTATCAGAGCCCCAGCTATCTTTTTTATTCCATTGATTCCCATGCAATGCGTTGTACAGCGCCATCAATGCAGGCCTCTGTCTTTGCAGGTCTTCGTCAACACCCTGGGTGATGGTAATAAAACTTTCCTTACCGGCACCTGTAACTTTGACCTGACCCACCCTGCTTGCATCATACTTGTTTTCAGCAATTTGCAACACAATATTGTAATCTTCCAGCCCTTTTGTGCGGGGATTGGTAATGGAAATCCAATCCTTTGCCCCTTCCGTCACGCTACACGTATATTCAATATTGGTAGAAACAGGTACTTTCAACTCTCCGCCCTTGCTGCCTATTTCATACTCTTGCTGAGTCACAATCAGTTCATCTTTCTGACTTTG